>Ga0316204_10000056_pt1 | contig 483264 bp, 444 predicted proteins | sample 6monrhotite_MG_2_FD_205661 | JGI IMG/M metagenome (GOLD analysis project Ga0316204, IMG submission 205661) | Microbial mat bacterial communities from mineral coupon in-situ incubated in ocean water Damariscotta River, Maine, United States -... | ecosystem: Environmental > Aquatic > Marine >...
TTGGGGGCAAACCCAAGCAGCTCAAAGGCCAGCAAGCCGGCCCGGACCTTGGCCACGCAGCCGGCCCCGATCAATATATCGAAATCGATCGCCGGTTCACGGTCGATCAGAACCAAATCTCTTTTCTCCTGGCGGATCAGTTCTTTCAAAAACGCCATCGGCGCCCGGTGAAAGGTCGCCCCACCCGTCGTCACAACATCGCCGTCTTTGACAAGGTTCGCCGCCTCCTCAAAGCTGGATAATACGTTCTTCATTTGAATCCCCTCTTGATGTTAAATTTGTTGTTTGGTGAATCATTTCAAACCTGTATTTTCTCAGCGTTTCACCGCTTTCTCTATCTCCTTATTTCGTAAGAGATACTTTTGAACTTTCCCTGCCGACGTTCTCGGAATTTCTCCGAATTCGATTTCCCTGGGGCATTTGAAATGAGACAGGTGCTCCCGACAGAAGGCGATGATTTCCTCAGCCTTTGGCCTCGTCCCGGCTTTAGGGTCGACTCGGCACTTGACCACCTCTCCCCATTCCTCGTCTGGCTTGCCGAAACACACGACCTCGTTAACATCGGGATGCTGATAGATGCAGTTTTCCACCTCGACGCCGATAATGTTCTCGCCGCCGCTAATGATGACATCCTTGAAGCGATCCTTGACTTCGATATAGCCGTCGGGATGGAAGACTCCGCCATCCCCGGAATAGAACCAGCCATCCTTGAAAGCCTTGGCGTTTTCCTCGGGGGCTTTGTAGTAACCCTGAACGACGTCATTTCCCCGCATGATAATTTCACCGACTGTCTCTCCGTCCCAGGGCACGTCGTTACCGTCGCTATCGACGATTCTGACATGGCCGGCGGTGATGTCGGGGACACCCTGGCGCATTTTCAAGGACAAGCGCTGCTCTATGGGCAAGGCGTCCCATTCCGGGTTCCATTCACAGATCGTAAAGGGCCCGTAGGTTTCCGTTAGGCCATAGGCATGACGAATTTCTCCACCTTTTTCTTCCATGCTTCGGAGCATGGTGGCGGGAGGCGGAGCGGCGGCAACATCCATGATAATTTTATTGGGAAAACTGACGATTCCGGTTTCGTCCATATATTGGCCGAGACGATGAAAAACGATGGGAGCCCCGGCCATATGGCTGACACCGTTTTTTTCGATCAGCCGCCATATGTGATCGGGTTCGGGAGCCCGTAAACAAACATTTGTCGCCCCCATGCCCGATGTCGCCCAGGTCCAGCACCAGCCGTTGCAATGGAACATCGGTAGCGTCCACAGATATACCGAGTAGGCGTTAACCGAATGCTCAATGATATTGGCAATGGCGTGAAGGTAGGCGCTGCGATGAGAATAGATACATCCTTTGGGGGAACCGGTGGTGCCGCTCGTATAATCGATGGCGATAGTATCGTTCTCGTCCTCGAGTTCCAACCGGATGTAGTCATCGTCGGCCCCGGAAATGAATTCCTCATAGCCAATCCCCAATAACTCTTTGGCGGCCACTTCCCCATGGGTATCACGGCCGTCGAAAACATTGATGTATGTCTCGACGTTGGGCAAATCTTCCGGGTTGATCCGGTCCGCGACCCCGGCATCGACGAACAATATCCGGGTTTCGGAGAGATTGACGATGGTGGCGACTTCCTGGGCGCTGAGCCGGTAGTTAATTGCGACAATAGCCCCACCGGTCAAGGGAATGCCGTAATGCGCCTCAAGCAGGGGAGGGAAATTGCGGGAAAGGAAGGCGACGTTGTCGCCCTTCTTGATCCCAAGATTTTTGAGAGCATTGCTCAATCGATTAACCCGGTCGAAGAACTCCTTCCAGGTCCAGCTCTTGCCTTCATCTATAACCGCAACCTTGTCCGGCATCGCGCGGACGGTTCGCTCCAGCAAGCTCAGTGGCGTCAGCGGTTCGTACCACGCCTTTAATTCACCCGTCATACAACCCTTCTCCGTTCCCGGCGAAACCCGGGATTAACGACCAGACGCCAATCAAAGGCATCTATTGTCTTGGATCAGTTTTAAAGAAAAACTGAAGTAATTTGCATTTATCTTCTAATATGATTAAGCTATCAGATAACACATGGACATGCAACAGGCGAACAAAAGAGCATCAGAGATCAGGCGATAAAGTCACTCGGAATTAGTTTGTTTCTGAAAATGCGACCGTGGCGGCATTAATCGGGGGGAACCACAAAGTTTCCGCCTACCGACAAAAGGCCATGGCAAAAATGATTTTTAAAAAATTCAACTGAAGGAGGGCGTCACGATGGCTACGGACAGGCACAGCAATTCCCCGGAACAACGCGATATCAAAAATCTTCTCCACCCTTACACCAATCTTAAAGTGCATGAGGAGGTTGGCCCGCAGATCATTACTCATGGCAAAGGCATCTATGTCTATGACGGAGAAGGAAAGGAGTATATCGAGGGGTTGGCGGGACTTTGGTATGCTTCTCTCGGATTCAGCGAGGAACGTCTGGTTAATGCCGCGACCGAGCAACTTAGCTCATTGCCGTGCTATCATACGTTTGCCCATAAATCGAATATGCCGGCTATAGATCTCGCCGAAAACCTGATCTCCAGGGCACCCGTTCCGATGTCCAAGATATTCTTTACCAATTCCGGTTCGGAGGCCGTCGATACGGCCATCAAGATCGTCTGGTACTACAACAACGCGCTCAACAGGCCGCAAAAAAAGAAGATCATCGCCCGCGCCAACGCCTATCACGGTGTTACGGTGGCGTCCGCGAGCCTGACCGGGCTGCCGGTCGTAAGAAACAGTTTCGATCTGCCGATTAACAACATCCTTCAGACTGATTGCCCGCATTTCTATCGCTTTGGCAAAGAGGGCGAAACGGAAGAGCAATTTGCGACCCGTCTGGCCGAAAGTTTAGAGCGGCAAATCCTGGATGAAGGACCCGAAACGATTGCGGCCTTCATCGCCGAACCGGTCATGGGGGCCGGTGGCGTAATCGTTCCTCCCGCTACATATTTTGATAAAATTCAGGCCGTCCTTAAACGTCACGACGTGCTGTTCATCGTTGACGAGGTGGTTTGCGGATTCGGTCGTACGGGGAATATGTGGGGCAGCCAGACATATAATCTGAGACCTGACATGATAACCATGGCCAAGGCTATTTCCTCGGGCTACTTGCCGATTGGCGGATTAATGGTCAATGAAAAAGTCTTCTCGACGGTGCAAAAGCACAGCAACGCCTGTGGCGTTTTTGGACATGGCTATACCTACACCGGGCACCCCGCATGCGCCGCCGTCGCACTTGAGACGCAAAAAATTTACGAAGAGCGCGGGACCTTCGAATACGTTCGCGGCATTGCGCCTCACTTCCAAAAATGTTTGCGCAAGTTTGCCGATCATCCGCTGGTTGGGGAAGTGCGCGGCGTCGGACTTGTCGGGGCCGTAGAACTGGTTCGTGACAAGAAGACGAAAGAATCGTTCGACCCAAGCCTTAAGACCGCAGCCTTCGCGACCGCCAGGGCATCCGAATACGGGCTCATCGTGCGCGCTTTACCTGCGGGCGATTCGATAGCGTTCTGCCCCCCACTCATCATTAGTGAAGCTGAAATCGATTCGATGATGGAGCGCTTTGCCAAAGCCCTCGACGATACCGAAAAGATGATCAACGGATAGTGGGAATGGCTGGCGCGAATCTCTACCGAAAACCTAAAAAAGGAAAACCGGGAAAATGTTGATAGGCGTCCCCAAGGAAATCAAGAATCACGAATACCGGGTCGGAATGACGCCGGGTAGTGTGCGCGAAGCGGTGGCCCATGGCCATGCCGTCATGGTTGAAACCGCCGCCGGTATCGGCATCGGTAGCAGTGACGCCGATTATCGGGCCGCAGGCGCTCGTATCGCCGATACAGCCGCCGAGATTTTCGCCGAAGCGGATATGATCGTTAAGGTAAAAGAGCCGCAGGCCGTCGAACGCAAAATGCTGCGCGAAAGTCAGACCCTGTTCACCTATCTCCATCTGGCCCCCGATCCCGAACAGACAAAGGACCTGGTCAGCAGCGGCGCCATCTGCATCGCCTATGAAACTGTGACCGACGCCAGAGGCGGTTTGCCGCTGCTGGCGCCGATGTCACAGGTCGCCGGTCGGTTGTCCGTGCAAGCCGGGGCTCATTGCCTGGAAAAGGCTAATGGCGGTGAGGGTATTTTACTGGGCGGGGTGCCCGGTGTCGCGCCGGCCAAGGTCGTCGTCATCGGTGGCGGGGTCGTCGGCGAAAATGCCGTCGCCATCGCCTTGGGCATGGGCGCCGATGTCACCGTACTGGATCGTAATGTCGATGTCCTCGACCGGTTGTCGGGGCAGTTTGGAACGGGTTTGAAGACGGTCTATTCGACCCGGGCCGCGCTGGAAGATCTGGTCGTCGGCGGCGATCTGGTTGTCGGCGGTGTGTTGGTCAAGGGCGCGTCTGCGCCAAAGCTGGTAACCGCCGCCATGGTGCGTAACATGAAAGTAGGGTCGGTATTGGCCGATGTCGCCATCGATCAGGGCGGCTGTTTCGAAACATCCCACGCCACCACCCATGCCGAGCCGACCTATGTGGTCGATGATGTTGTGCATTACTGTGTCGCCAACATGCCGGGCGCAGTGCCCAGAACATCGACCTATGCGCTTAACAACGTTACCCTGCCGTTCATTTTGCAATTGGCCGACAATGGCTACAAGTTGGCGCTGTCCAATAACGCCCATCTGTTGGAAGGCTTGAACGTGCACAAGGGTCAAGTGACGTATGAAGCCGTCGCCAATGATCTGGGATATGATTACCTTGATGCGCGCAAGGCGCTCGATATATAAGGCGAAGCCATGCCCGCTCTTTGGAATATGTGACGGTTACGAACCGTCGCCTGGCCCCCTTAAGGCGTTCCAGGAATTTTCATCACATCTTACCTTTCCAGGGTACCAGTTTGAACTGAATGAAGCGCATGAGAAGGTCGAAAATATAGGCGATGACGCCAATCATAAAGATGCCAAGTATCACCACCTCGGTGTCCAGAAACTCGGCCGCCGTCAACACCATGTGACCAAGTCCTTCCTGAGCGGCGACCATTTCAGCGGCGACTAGAGTCGTCCATCCGAATCCAATGCCGATGCGCATACCGGTAAGGATTTCAGGCATGGCGCCATTGAACACGACATAACGAAGGATTTGGTAACGGGACGCGCCTAGTGAATATGCCGCATGGATTTGTTCGATGGAAACCGAGCGGACACCCGCCCTGGCCGCAAGGGCCATTGGCGCGAATATGGCAAGAAAGATCAGGACAATTTTCTGCAGGTCCTCGATACCCAGCCAAATAATGGTCAGCGGCAAGTAACCAAGGGGCGGGATCGGCCGGTAAAATTCGATGGGCGGATCGAAGATTCCACGCCATACACGGTTGACGCCCATGCCAATTCCAATGGGGACGGCCAAAGCGACGGCGCAAAAAAACGCGGTAAAGACCCGATAGAGGCTCCATTGCGTATGTTGCCAAAGTGTCGCGCCGCTGTACTTCGCGGAAGCGAGTTCAACGGCTCTGATTGCTATTGATTGTGGCGACGGAAGAAAAAACGGCTTGACCCAGCCCATGGTGGTAACCAACCACCACAAATAGATGAGTGAAATGCTTGTCACAATACTGATCACTGTGCTGGAGCCGCTTCCCGGCACACCAAAAGTCTCACCCGGTTTCGCCGGACCTCCTCCAAATATCCTGGAGAAATTGACGCGGGAGGGATTTGCCACAAATTCAATGATCGACATGATTATTCCTCCTCTCCGATGCTTTTTTCGTCTCTGTAGATGATTTTCAGGACTTCTTCGCGCATGGCGATGAATTCGGGCGTGGATTTGATGCTGCGGGCGTTTCGTTCCTCGAAAAACCGGTGGCAGAAATCCAAATCGTAGGTATGGGTGATCCGGCCCGGCCTGGGCGACATGACGATAAGCTTCGTCGCCATGAACAATGCTTCTTCGACACTGTGGGTAATAAAGAAAACCATCTTTTCCGTCTCACGCCAGACATCGAGAATGAGTTCCTGCATGGTCTCACGGGTCAGTGCATCCAGCGCCCCCAATGGTTCATCCATGAGCAGGACGTCAGGATTGCTTGTCAATGCCCGCGCCAAACCGACCCGCTGCTGCATGCCACCCGACAGCTGATAGACGGGAAATTCATGACAATCTTCGAGTCCCACAAGTTCCAAATATTTGACGGCAACAGCCCGTCTTTCCTTGGCATTCACTCCCTGTAATTTGAGGCCGAATTCCGTATTCTGAATGACGTTCAGCCATGGCAACAGAGCGTGCTTTTGAAAGACCACGCCGCGATCAGCGCCAGGGCCGGTTACCGGCTTACCGTCAATAAGAAGTTTGCCGCTCGTTGGTTGAATAAAACCTGCAAGGACACTAAGAAGCGTCGTCTTCCCACAGCCGGATGCCCCGAGGGCGACGACAAAGTCGTTGCCGGGAATTGTCAGCGAAATTTTTTCCAAGGCATGGACTTTATCGCTGTGACGCGTTCCCGGGTAGACGACCGTAAGATCCTCCAGATGTAACCTACTCATAATTTTTTGATCTCTGCTTTCCATGCCGGCCCATTATAGACGGGCAAGATAAGGGCGTCCCGACTTAAAGACCGGGACGCCCCTACGAGCGGCCAAAAATTATTGCGCCTGAGCCTTGATAGCCCATTCGGGATTTACGTACTTGCTGTAATCATCCAGCACATTCGGTATTTTACCCTGTTCCTTCATGAACTGCGCCGTGAAGTAAAGGGCCCTGGCCGCACCGCCGTCCTTGCCGCCGCCAAGCCATTTGTCGGAAGCCATCTCTTTCAAGTCGGGGAACCCATACAGCGCCAGGACTTTAACGGCGTTCTCGCCATTGCTGCCGACCAGTTTCACGATCTTCTGGACCGGTTCAGAATCTGCCGTCCAGGCAGCAGGATTTTTACGGTAGGCCTGGTTTGAATCGTCCAGCACTTTGACAAACTTGGTCATAAAATCGGGATGTTTACTCGCCCAGGTCGAGTTTGCCACAAGACCGTCAAACGTACATTTACCCCACACGCAAAGCTGTCCGGAAGAAAGAATCACATGGCCAGACTCCTTAATATGACCAAGGGTAGGATCCCATACGAAAGCAGCATCGATATCGCCACGGTCCCAGGCGGCAGCGATTGCCGGCGGCTTCATGTTAAGAATTTCCACATCCTTGGGATTGATTTTGAACTGTTCGAGGGCAAACATCAGGTGGAAGTGCGTCGTGGAACCAAAGGGTACAGCAATCTTTTTCCCTTTGAGATCCTGCGGGGCTTTTATCCCGGAACCATTTCTAACAGCCAATGCCTCAGCCGAGGCAATGTCATCGATGATCCAGAACAACTCCATATCCAGCCCTTTGCTCATCCCGGCGGCAAAAATTGGGGAGCCTGCATCGGTAATATCCACGGAACCGGAAGCGAAGGCGTTGATTGCCTCGGGACCTGTATTGAATGCGCGCCAATTGATTTTATACCCGGTCGCCTTTTCAAGGACGCCGTCGACAATGGCCACCTTCCAAGGGCTTATCACCTGCTGATAGCCGATGGTGACTTCTTTTTCCGCGGCGAGGCTCGGCCCGGCAAATGCCGTTAACCAAACGGCCCCCACCGCCATTGCGACACTCGCTAGCTTCAAATTATTTCGCATATTCATGTCTCCTCTCTGTTTTCATTTAATGCGCCGTCTCAGCGCATTTCTTTTTTTTATTTTTTTGTAGCGGCTGATCGAATCGTCGATGAAGCGTCTGTTGAATTCACATACGACGGTTATAGTATGTGCAGTTTTGTCATGATAAGTGAAGCAAAAAAAAATTTTCTTCAGTAATCCTTAATTTCAAAATATCCAGAAATGACCTCCTTCGATCTTCTTTCCGACGATCCAGTGCGGCTTTTTCGAGCCATCTCTGCGGAGAGTGACACCGTTGCCCCCCGCCACAACCTCACTTAACCGTACACTTAAGATATGCGAAATAATATTGAACTCCGGCTTCAGTGATGCTAAACACACGTCATGCTTAAAATGCCACATCTACTGACCCTGACGACCATTGCCGATTGCAATAGTTTTGCAGAAGCCGCCATACGCTTGGGCATCACACAGTCCGCCGTTTGCATGCAAATGAAGGCTTTGGAGGAAGAGCTCGGAGCGACTGTCTTCGACCGATCAAAACGCTCACCTGTCCTGAATGATCTTGGGCGCGGTCTCATTGAAACCGCACAGGAAATAATTGACTTGGGCGAAGACTTACGCCAAGCGGCAACAAAGCCGGAGGAATTGGCCGGGGCGCTTCGTCTTGGGGTGATATCCAGTGTCAGCACCGGCGCCCTGCCCGAGGCCTTGGGGACCCTGAAAGAGCTTCATCCAAGGCTGCATATCAAGATTGAAAATGGGTTTACTCCCGATTTAATGCTTAGGGTCAATCAGGGTTCGCTCGACGCTGCGGTTGTAACCGAGCCTTCCAGAATTGAAAAAGGCCTTACCTGCAGAACCGTAATTGAGGAGCCTTTGCTTGTAATTGCGCCCACATCCGCCAGTGGTACATCTTACCGGGAACTTTTGGTCGAGTGGCCGTTCGCGCGCTTCAATCGCCACTCCGGTTTGGGACAGATTATTGAATCCGCCTTGCGCGGCTACAAGATCAGGGTTCAAGACGCCATGGAACTGGATTCCATCGAAGCCATCCTCCAGATGGTGTCGCGCGGTCTCGGCGTATCCGTCGTTCCCGAGCACTGTGTCACGGAAAGATATCTCCAGATGCTTTATGTCACGCCTTTCGGTGACCTGCCTCATCGACGTAAAGTGGGGCTTGTCGAGCGCAAACGCCATCAACGTTCGTACCTGACCAATGTCCTGTTGGACGAACTGAGAAAGGCCGAAAATCTGCGGAGAAAGCGCCACGCACAAGTCTTTAATATGGCCAAAGCGAAAACCTCGTAAGAGGGGCATTCAATCGCGTCATTTCCTTGGGACGAGCCTTTAGCGCGGACACCGATAGCGATACTTCCACGCTGCAACTTTATCTAATTTCAGGAGATTTCCATGGGAACACGACCAAACGATTTTGAAGGGATGGATCAAGCGAATGCCGTTTGGGATTTCATCATGGGCGAAGGGGGCTTTTTTCATGATCGGCTATTGCTGGTCAGGGATTCCTTTAACTCTTTCAAAGGATGGGGAATAACCCCGAACTTCTTCATAATTATCCGCGGTCGGGCAACTAAATTTGTTGCCAAGTCCCTGTCGGATACCGCCTTCTCGGAAGAAACCATATCGAATATATCGGATATTCATTCCGTGCTGGGAGAATTGAAGGATGCCGGAGTGAGGATTGGCGTCTGCAAAGACGCCCTCGCCAACGGCTCTATCTCGGAAGACAATGTTGCTTCGTTTGCGACCCCTGAATCCCATGCAGTCGAAATCGGCATCGCCCTGCAAAACAAAGGTTATGCCTACATGCGGATAGACGCCAAGCCAGGCTGATCGCGAGGCTCAGACCGGGGCATTCGCCGGGCATTACAATCACCAACGATACCACGAGAGCATCAACAATTTTATCCCCGCAAATGTCTACTACGGACGCGGGCAGACAATTTTTTAACGAACAGCAAGGGATCGGGCAGAAAGCCATCGTAAGCCGGCACTCGCAACGCCACAAACACGCCGCCTTGATCGATATGGTGAGGATATCCCGAACTGGATTGAAGAGGTGCCGGAGGTGACCTTGCAAGAGTTATCCGGGCGCCCGTCGAACGTCCATGCCATTCGCGCCCCTAAATCGACCTGAGGTGAGGACATGGAAACGCCAGGCGGTCGAGGGTATGACGGATGGCGTCGCCAAGTCAGGTCTGGTGCGCTGACATCCCCTACATACCGGTTCGGCACGGCTTCCTCTATCTGGTTGCCATCATGGATTGGGCGACACGCATCCGCCCACCGCGCTCGCTGGTGACAACGTTGGAGGAAAGATCGAAATGAAAGCCTTTTTCCAATCGCCTTGCCGCGGCAAAGTCCTTCAAAATCTCCGGCGCCGCCTTCAATTCCTTGTTCAGTGGAATGCTTCGACCACCATTCTTGCCCTTGCTGGCGACGTTTTGTAGGGCGATGGCATCGCCGACATTGCCTTCCTGGTCCGTGACCATCTGCCACGTGATAGAGACGATTTCCTTGGCGCGAAGGCCCGATTTCACGGACAGCAGGAAAATCACCATGTCACGCCGGCTGTTCCCGGTCGCCGCCGGAAACTGCGACGGGGTTCTGATCGGAACTTCGGAAGGAACCTTAGTCCGTCTACCCATCGCCACGTCAGAGGATTCTACCGACCGATAGCGTAGCCTTGCATAAAGCGTGGGTTGGCGGCGGCTTTTAGGACGTTGCCGTCTTTGGCGGCGGCGGTCATTCGGCCCAGACACCAGTCATCATCTACAGTCAGATTGTGTCCACGGCGGCGCAGGTCTTCGCTGGTTTTTTTCGGGAATCGACCCTCAATGACCAAGTGTCCAATATTGGTTTCACGTGGGAAAAATGAATTGGGGAAATGCTCTGTATGGAACCCAGGGGCGTCGATTGACTCTTGCAAATTCAAGCCAAAATGAACGTGTCGCAGGAAAAGATGAAGCGACCACTGGTCCTGTTGATCACCGCCCGGCGTGCCAAAAACCATATAGGGTTCGCCATCGCGAAGGGCGAGAGACGGCGTCAAAGTCGTGCGCGGACGTTTCCCCGGTTCGAGGCAGGCCGGGGATTTGGGATCCAGCCAGAACATTTGCGCCCGATTGCTCAGACAAAACCCTAGACCGGGGATGATGGGAGAGCTTTGCAGCCAACCACCGCTCGGCGTACCGGCAACCATATTGCCCCAGCGATCAATGATATCAAAATGGCAGGTGTCGCCTCGTGCACCACCGTCTTTATCAGGTGCAGGTTCGTCGAAACGGGCGACGGTGGGTTCACCGATGTCGAATTCAGATTTTCCTTCGGCGGATTCTCCTTTGGGTCGAACGATCACGGGGCCGCCGAAACCGTCAATGACACCGGGGCGCACTTCCATCGAAGCTTGTTCGGAAATCAATTTCCGACGATCGTTATTGTACGCATCGGATAAGAGATGCTCCATAGGAACATCTGTGAAATTCGGATCGCCATAAAAAGCCTCGCGGTCGGCAAAGGCGAGCTTAGTACTTTCGATGACCGTATGAATAAACTCTGGTGAGGTCTCGTCAATATTCGAAAAATCCACCCCCTTTAACAGGGCCAATTGCTGAAGGAATACCGGTCCTTGTCCCCATGGGCCGGTCTTGCATACCGTGTAGCCATGATAATCATAGATAATCGGTTGCTCTTCCGTTGCGCTCCATCTGGCAAGATCGTCTCCCGTCAACATGCCTTTATGGCGTTCGCCGGACGTATCCATAACTTCGGTTTTGCGGCAAAATTCATCAACGGCCTCTGCGACAAAGCCTTGACGCCAAATTTCCCGCGCCGCTTCAATCTGACCTTCCCGCTTTCTCGAAATGAGTTCGGATTCCCTGATAATACGAAGATAAAGGTCCGCCAGGGGCTGATTACGAAAAATCGTACCTGCGCGGGGGGCGTCTCCGTTGGGCAGGTAAATTTCCGCCGATGTCGTCCACTCGGTTTCAAACAATTCTTTTACCGCATTAATGGTATTACAAATATTGGGAACGAGGGGATAGCCGTTTTGCGCATAGCCGATAGCGTGTTCAAGAACGGCGTTCAAATTCATGGTGCCGTAATCGCGAAGCACCAACATCAAAGCATCAAACGCGCCGGGAACGACGGCGGCCAACAGGCCGCTCCCGGGAACTATGTCAAGGCCCAGGGCCTTATAGGCCCCGATGCTTGCTTTCGCCGGGGCCACGCCCTGACCGCAAATAACTTTTGGCGCTTTTCCTGCCGGGGCAATAATTAACGGCACTTCACTCCCTGCACCATTTAGGTGGGGTTCGACCACCTGTAGGGCAAAAGCAGTCGCGACAGCGGCGTCGAAGGCATTGCCGCCCCGCTCCAAAATCGCCATACCCGCCGCTGTCCCCAGCCAGTGGGTAGAGGTTACGACACCAAAATTTCCAAGAATTTCGGGACGGGTCGTGAAACGTGACATGCGGCTCTCCAATAATGAAACAAGGCACTTTGCTTGCAATGAAAATTTCAATTTGACACTGAACAGAGCAATCCCAGGTGACTGATACCACCCATACTCTTCGTCAATCGGGCTATCGGAAGACGGACATTATCTTAAATCCTGCCTGTTATGGTATGGTCGGCGAAACTCGCATGCGCCTTTAAGCTTGGCGCACTTCGCACTTGCGTGCTCTTTTCAAATGCGTGAGCAAATTTGAGCAACTTAACTTCAGAATTTGCAGTGGAAAAAAAGGATAATCCGACTGGCAGTCCAAAGACATATCCGGCAGGTACAGTAACACCGGGATAACCCGCTACAGCGGCAATGCAGGCACTACCGCCGGACCGGTTGTCACCACCGACCCAATCGATAAGCCAAGGTGGGCACGTGGTAGGCGCGATGATCGCGTCGAGTCGGTGTTGGCTGGTTAGCCTGTCAATACCGTCATCGCGGGCGAGTCGCCGACTTTTACTTAGTGCATCGAGATAGTCCGGATCATCGAGGCCATTGCGAGATTGCGACAATTCAAGGAGTTCTTGTTGGAAATAAGGCATCACTTCAACGCTATTCTTTTCGTTGAACGCTATGACCTCGGCCAGCGAGCAGACGGTATCTTGTGTTGTTCGTTCTGACAGGTACTTGTTCAGTCCCGCCTTGAGCTCGGTGGACATGACGATACTTTCATGCGGTCGGATTTCCGCCATGGTCGAAAGTTCCAGGTCGTCAATAACTGTGCCGCCCGCACGCACAATAGCCGCCAGCGCCGCGGCAACGATTTCGTCGACGCGTTCATGATAACCGCAATAATTTCGTGCAACCCCGATCCTCGCGCCCTTCAGGCCGTCCGCCGGAAGGTCACTCATTAGGTCCATGTCAAATGGACACGAAGACAGGGTGGTTATTTCATCATCGGGGTCCGGTCCTGTTATCACGCCGAGCACGATGGCAGCGTCCTCAACGCACCTGGCCATCGGGCCTGCCGTGTCTTGGCTATGGGAAATCGGAATAATTCCAGTCCGGCTGACCAGGCCAACCGTCGGCTTTACCCCAACGATCGAGTTCATTGATGATGGACTGACGATGCTACCGTCTGTTTCCGTGCCAATGGCGGCGATGCAAAGACCTGCGGCAACGGCGGCTGCCGAGCCCGAACTCGACCCACCGGGGGATCGATCCAGCGCATAGGGGTTTCGCGTTTGACCGCCTCGACTGCTCCAGCCGCTGGACGATCTGGTCGAGCGGAAATTCGCCCATTCGCTCAAGTTTGTTTTGCCCAGCAGTATGGCGCCCGCATCACGCAACTTCCTCACGACAAAGGAATCTTGCTTTGCGTAGGAGCCAACAAGAGCCAACGAGCCCGCTGTGGTCATCATCTTGTCGGCGGTGTCGAGGTTGTCTTTCACGAGAATTGGCATACCGTGCAGAAGGCTTCTTGGTCCGTTGGAGGCACGCTCTTGGTCGAGTTGGTCGGCTATTTCAAGCGCATCCGGGTTGATCTCAAGGATGGCGTTGATTTTGGGGTTTATTTTCTCGATTCTCTCAAGGCAGTGTTGCGTCAGCGAACGAGCGGAAACCTCTGCCGCCGCCATTTTCTTGTTCAGAGATTTGATGGTTTCAACCTGAAGATCAATGACGCCCATCGGAATCTTCATACTCAAATATCTTTCACTTCACGGACATCGAAATAGTCTCGTAGGCCGTCGCCAAGGAAGTTGATGCTGAGCACCGTCAACATGATCGCGACCCCGGGAAATATCCCGAGCCACCAGGCCCGCGAGATAAAGCTACGGGCGTCGGCCAGGATCAAACCCCAGGTCGGCGTATCGGACTCGACGCCAAGCCCGAGAAATGACAGGCTGGCTTCGCCGAGAATGGCGTAGGAGACGCAGACCGTCGCTTGCACGATTATTGGCGCCACGGCGTTTGGCAAGATATGCCGCCACATGATGCGAAAATTCGACGCACCGGAAACCCGCGCCGCAGAGACATATTGTTCTTCCTTGATGATCAACACCATGCCGCGCGCGATTCGCGCGAAATCATCCAGAAACGCGAGCGTAATGGCGACGATAACATTCAGCAGGCCGGCGCCAAAGACCGCGACCAGATAGACCGCAATAATGAAATTGGGAAACGCCCATAACAGATCAATATAACGCATGATGACCATGTCGATCCAACCGCCGAAATATCCGGCGGCGATCCCCATAGCGACGCCGAACACCAGCGCGATCACGACGGTGGTTATGCCGACGAATAACGATATCTGCGTACCGTGGATAACTCGGCTGAGCAAATCGCGTCCGAGATCATCCGTACCAAGTGGAAACGCCCAACTCGGCGGCATCAGCATGTCGAAGTCCATCGCCGTCGGATCGTGCGGGGAGAGCCAGGGGGCGAACAACGCAAAAAACACGAAGATCGACAACATAACCATTCCGAACAGTGCTTTTCTGTCCTTTCCCACGATGGCGAAAAAGCCGGATTTACGATCGACGGGGGCACCTTCGTCGTCTGTGCCGAGAACGGACGCGTATTTTGTCACGAGCGATACCTGATTCTTGGGTCGATGACCGTATAGAGAACGTCAACCAACAGATTGGAAAATACGAAGATTGCGGAAACCACCAGAATCGCCCCCTGAACAACGGGGTAATCGCGATTGAGGATTCCCTGTATCAGCAATCGGCCGAGCCCCTTGATCGCGAAGACGTTCTCGACGACGACAGCGCCCGACATCAATAACGCGAATGCAATACCAATAACGGTGACGACCGGGATCAGGGCGTTCGGGAACGCATGCGACCAAACGAGCGTCATTTCGCTCAGACCTTTTGATCGCGCGACCCGCATGTATTCCATATTTAGAACTTCGAGCATCGATGAGCGGATCATTCGTGCGACAATGGCCGAAAATGCCGTGCCGACAGCCAGCGCCGGCAGGATCAAGTGGGAAAACCAGGGCCAGAGCCCTTCCGCCAGCGGTGCGTAGCCGATCGCCGGCAACCAGTGAAGGTTTGCCGCGAAGATAATAATCAACAAAATGGCCAGCCAGAAATCGGGCATGCTAAGTCCAACGAACGCAACGAATGTCACCGTGTAATCGGCGCGTGAGTTGCGATGGGTCGCGGCGATCAGGCCGGCCGGAACGGCGATAACAATGGCCACGACAAACGAAAGGGATGCCAGCGAAAGCGTTCTCGGAAGAGCTTCAATGACAAGCCGGCTGACTTCGATCCGACTCCCGTAAATTGAATTACCAAAATTTCCTTGCAGGGCCTGCCATAGCCATTTGGCGTATTGTACGTACATCGGCTGATCGAGACCGAGCGTGCGGCGAATTTCTTCGACGGCATTCGGGTCTCCGGCGTCGAACAGCATCGCCGCGATGGGATCGCCGGGCACCAGACGCAGCATAAAGAAGACAAGCGTCGCTACCGCGAACATGACAACCAGTGCACCGAACGTGCGTCGAATGAGATAACGGGACATTTTAACCTTCAACAACCCGACAGGCCGGATCGCGCGAACGAGGTCCGGCCTGTCGGTCAGTTATTCTTAGGACATGGTCACTCGATCGAGATCGACTAACCCGGGGATTCGGCTTTGTTTCGGGAAATTCACCCGCTTGTGGTAAACGAGAATGTCGGCCGGGTGGAAGAGGAAGATCGAAGCCACCTTGTCGGAGGTGATCTTGTTGGCTTTTTGCACAAGGACCTTGCGTTTCGCCGGATCTGCTTCGGTGCTCTGTTGGGTAATCAGCTCGTCGGTTTCCTTATCCGAAAAATAACCGAATGGCATCTTGGATTTATCGCGTTTGCGGCCGTTGAACTTCGAATTCGTCTGCATCCAGTCGACGAGACCGTCATCAGGATCAAAGTCGCCGCCGCTGCCGGAACGGCGCAGATCCCATTTCATTGAATCGAACTCTTCAACGTTGACGGACCACTCCTTGGCTTCAACCTGGATTTTTACGCCCAGATTTCTCTTCAGAATGTCAGCGACCACCGTCGCGTCACGGCGATGAGACGGTGTGGTTGCGAGTCGGAGTGTGGGAAATCCCTTACCGCCCGGATAGCCTGCGTCCGCCATCAGTCGTTGGGCCTCCTTGAGGTCGAATTTCTGGTTTGATGTCTCTGCCAAGCCCTCATCGTAATAAAACCCCATAGCAGGATTAATGGTGCCATATGCCGGCGTGCCGTGGCCGAAATTGGCCTGCTTGAGAAAACGTTCGCGGTCCATGGCTTTGGCGAATGCGAGGCGCACTTTGAATCCATTTTCCTTCATTAGTTCGGAAAGTGGCTTGTTGAAGTTGCTCACCTTCATGTGCTCATGCCAAGGATTAATCCAGACTGACTGAAAGCCCGGTCCGGCCACCTCGTTAACGACAATGTCGGGATTGGCGACAAAGCGGTCAATCAATTCCGGCGCCAGCGGATTGCCCCCGATGAGTTGGATATCGCCCGATTCCATAGCTGCGGCCAGCGCTTCGGGACTGCTGATCGGCTTAATGACGACCTTGTCCAGTTTCGGTCGAGACGGATCGTAGTAGTTTTCAAACTTCTCCAATACCACGCCCTGGCCCAGCTCGTGCGAGACAACCTTGAACGGGCCGGTTCCGACGGGGGTCAGGCCGTATTGTGACGTTCCCAATTTTTCAAGTGCGCCGCGGCTGACGATGGTCATAGCGCGACCGCTGGACCGTTCAAGGGTCTTGGTCAGGAACGACGCCTGCGGTTTCGCCAGTTTAAAGCGGACCTGAAGGTCGTTCACTTTCTCGACATCCATGACGTTATTCAACACCCGCGAATGAATGGATTTCGTGCTGTCCTTCGAGCGGTTATAGGTAAACAGGACGTCGTCCGCATCGAACTTGTCACCATTGTGAAAAGTGACGCCCTTACGAAGCGTGAACAGGAATTCAGTGCCGCCGCCGCCGATTTCCCAGCTTTCCGCCAGATCCCCTTCACCGACGAGGTCGCGGTTGATATGCATGAGGCCGCTTAACACGTTCGAAGTGATTTGAAACTGCACGACCTGATTGATTTGCGCCGGATCGAGAGTGACAATTTGGCCAACACCGGACCAGCCACAGGTCAGCGTGCCACCCGCCGCCGCCTTCGCTTCGCCGAAACCGCCGGCCAGCGGAAGCATATTCGTTGCGGTCAGGGTTCCCGCCGCCGCCATCAGGCGCAACACCGTGCGGCGGCTCATATTGGAACCGCTGAGTTCGTCCTTTGAAAGCCCGAACATCGGGTCTCTGGGATCGAAGTCATAGGCTTCGCCCATTTCCTTTTCGAGTGTCGCTCGCTGGGTGAGATTAAGGTCGTCGAGTGTTTTGTCGGTCATATCCTTGATGCTCCCTTTAAGGTTGGTGATAGATGTCGGCATTCCTGATCTGTATCGCCGTTCATCAGCAGAGATGACAGGCGACTTTCCGTTCACCGGGGAAATCCCGTGGCATCGGAATTTGGGTTTTGCATATATTTTCGGCAAGACGGCAACGCGGGTGAAAAACGCAACCGGATGGCGGGTTCGAAGGACTCGGCACCTCACCGCCAATATACTCGTGTGACCGGGCGCGCTCCTTTACGGGATCCGGGACCGGAACCGCCGTCAAGAGAGCCTGGGTGTAGGGGTGCTTCGGGTCCTGGAATATCGCATCGCACTCCCCGAGCTCGACCAACTTTCCGAGATACATCACGGCGACCCGGTGGCACAAATGCCTGACAACGCTCAGATCGTGACCGATAAACAGATAAGTGAGCCCGAATTCATCTCGCAGGTCCTCAAGCAGCCGAATGATCTGTGCTTGAATTGAGACGTCAAGGGCCGACACCGCTTCATCGCAAACGATAAACTCGGGCCGTAACGCTAACGCGCGTGCTATGCCAACGCGTTGACGCTGCCCGCCAGACATTTCATGGGGATAACGATCCGCAAGGTTGGTGGGTAACCCGCAAATATTCAGGAGTTCCTTCACTCGCTGAGCCCGCTCAACGAACGTCGTCTTTTTCTCGTGAATGACCAACGGTTCTGCAATAATGTCGCCGACGGACATTCTGGGGTTAAGGGAACTGTAGGGATCCTGGAACACCGCTTGGACCTGACGGCGGTATTTGAACGCGCCCTCGGCATCAAGGCTCACGATGTCCTGTCCCTCGAATTCGACCCTGCCACCGGTGGGCGCTTCGAGTTTCAACAGGCACCGCCCGATCGTTGTCTTTCCGCAACCGGACTCGCCGACGAGTCCCAATGTTTCGCCGCGGTAAATATCAAAACTGACGCCATCGACGGCCTTTACCTGGCCGACGGTTTTATGGAATATCACTCCCTTACGAATCGGAAAGTGGACGTGCAGGTTATCGACCGAGAGAAGCCGATCAGAAGCATCAACGTAGCCCGTATTCAGCGCCGCGTTCGATCCGCTCATGCCGCATTCTCCCGACGCAATGCATCTATTTCCCAGCATGCCGAGCGATGCTCGTCACTAACGACTGTCAGAGGGGGAACATCCCTTTCACATCGCTCTTCCGCGAACCGGCATCGAGGCGCAAAGGCGCATCCATCGCCAAGCGCAGCCAAATCGGGCGGGTTACCGGGAATTGGATTCAGAGGTTGCCCTCGGTCCTGGTCGAGACGGGGCACGGAATTCAGAAGCCCCACCGTGTACGGGTGGCTTGGATTGGCATAAACATTCATCGCGGTACCAGTTTCCACGATGCGCCCCGCATACATGACGTTGACCCGCTCCGCGTACCGGGCGACGATACCCAGATTATGGGTGATGAGGACGAGCGCCACATCCATCTGTTTACAAAGATCCTGCATCAAAGACAGGACCTGCGCCTGGACCGTGACGTCGAGCGCTGTCGTCGGCTCGTCAGCGATGATGAGCTTCGGCCCGCAGGACAGCGCCATTGCGATCATTACCCGCTGACGCATGCCGCCGCTAAGCTGGTGCGGATATTGCCTCAACCGATCTGCGGGATCCGATATTCCGACCATCGTCAGAAGTTCGATGGCGCGTTGGTTGGCCTGCTGTTTGCCAAGGCCGAGATGCAGCCTCATGCCTTCCGTGAGCTGGCGGCCAATTGACAGGACGGGGTTTAACGATGTCATGGGCTCCTGAAACACCATAGAGATATCGCGGCCCCGCATATCGCGGATCGCCGTGTCTTCGAGTCCCAACAAGTCGGTTCCGTTAAACAGAATTTCGCCACTCACAATCCGGCCCGGCGGCGTCGGTACGAGCCCAAGAATCGTAAGCGCGCTAACGGATTTGCCGCTGCCGGACTCCCCGACGATGGCGACGATCTCGCCGCTGGACACAGAATAAGAGATTCCGTTAACAGCCTGCACCAGACCGCCCTGAGATTGGAACTCGACCACGAGGTCTTTTATCTGGAGAATTTCCCCCACACGAACTCCCTTCGACGTGTATTTCCATGTCCAGCTCTATGGCTGATACACAAATACCCCAATAATTTGAAATACTTACGACAGACACCTATTTGGCGTCACAAAATTGTCAATTGCAAATGCCGCAGTTCTCATTATCATTATCGATATTGATAATCGCCGATGTGGAGTTTGAGTCAAGATGAATCTGCCTAATTCGAACGATGGGCCCAGTAGAACTAAATTTTCAGCCGTGACAAAGGGCAGCACGGTATTTCACGCTGTCCGCCGTTTGATTTTGCTTGGAGAGATCCAGTCGGACCAACCTCTCGTCGAGCAACACCTCGGACGGGAATTCAACTGTAGTCAGGGCACCGTCCGCGAGGCCCTGATGCGCCTGCAGGAAGAAGGCCTGGTTGAACGTCGGGGTTATCGTGGAACGATCATAGCGCAGACAGGAATAGCGGAAGCCATTCAAATGGCGAGAATTCGCCTCGATCTTGAGGTTGAAGGCATTCGCCATGCGGCCCTGTCCTTCGACGACACCGAACTCGATGAAATTAGAGGCATGTTGAACAATATGGAGAAGGTGATGGTTTTGGGAGATCAATACGCGGTCAGCGAAATCGACCGGTTGATACACCTGACAATATTCCGCTCATCGGGACTGATGGCGCTTGAGCCGATTTTGAAGCGTTGCACTCTCCACATGCACAGATTCACATTCGGTAGTGAGGAAACTCGTGACCGGCGGATTTCGCCGATAGAGTCCCACCAGCCAATCCTGGATGCGTTGGCTTCCCACGACCCCGAGCGCGCCGCGGAGGCGATGAGAACCCATATTGCAGAAGTCATCGAGCTATGGGCACCACCACTCAAATCGGCCCTCGGCCAATCTGCGACCAACCACTGAGACTGAACGCGGGAACGTTCCAGGCCGGGTCCAACATCGGTGCAGAAAACGCAGCAGCACGAACCGTTGTCCGTCATCGCCCTGCCCCGCGCGTTTTATCAGAACGGCGTTATCCAGAGTCACCCATCAAAGACGGGCGCCGTGGTCCGCCTGCCGGTCGAAACGGTTATTTGCCTGTCCCAGCGCCTTGAGGACGAATTTTTACAACAGAAAAAAGGCAACGTCACTGCCACCTCCCTGATCGTTGCCGAGAGCACCCGCTGCACCTACAAGGGAGACCACTTCCGCCACGTCGTCAAGCGGATCCGCGATCAGGCAGCCAAAAAATGGCCGCCGTTCGGCAATCTGCAATTTATGTAACGTTTATCACCCGTAGAGAATAAACCGTCGCCTACTCCATTGGGTTCAGAATTATAAGTGCTCCTCAAAATCATATTGCGCTAACTATTTTTGTTACCCAAATCCATAAAAACAAAAAATGGATTAGGTCTTTTTAGACCTAACCCATTGATTTAATTGGTAGCGGAGGAGGGACTCGAACCCCCGACACGCGGATTATGATTCCGCTGCTCTAACCAGCTGAGCTACTCCGCCTTAGAGTGTTTTCAATGCTTTAGCATCTTTTTTAGAAATTCTACAAAAAACCACTTTAGGGTAATCTTCAGGGTAGAAGGCCGGACGAGTAGTCTAGCATTCCATAGTAATTTTGCCACTAAGGCAAAAGTTTAGGGTAACGTAAGCACTATATATAAGGCAGGTTTTGAGCTGTCAACAACAAGCCTAATTAACCCTTTGTTGATTTGGCTCAGTCTCGGACCCGAAGCGAAGTTTGCGAGGAGTTCAACCAAATTTGAATGCGGCGACAAGACCAATCAATAGCGTACAAGCTCTACCAAGAGAAGCATTTCCATGGTAAACTGGTACCCATGATTTTTGATATTTCGCCTCAGCACTCAAAAACTCGCATCAATCAAGCAGGCGATAAAGTCCGCGCGGGCACCCATACTTTAGAAGATAACCGTGTCATAGAAAATTGGCGCGCTAGCCACGCACACATTCTCAACACATTTCAAGCCACACTAAGGGGGCGTTCACGGGGAAAAAGCATTACTGTCGCACAGCGTCTGAAAAGAAGAATCACAATATTCGATAAGTTGGTTCGCGAGCAGGGAATGCAGCTATCTAGAATGAACGATGTTGCTGGATGCCGACTAATTTTTGAAAATCAAGAGAACTTAAATCAGTTCAGAAGCAGCCTACATACTGCTCGGTTTAAGCATAAACTCCGAAATGGAAATGATGATCGTTACAATTACATCAAGACACCAAAAACGTCTGGGTACCGAGGCATTCATGATGTCTATCAATACAAAGGTCCAGCTGTGCACGGTTCACATTGGGACGGCCTATTACTGGAGATCCAGTACAGAACAACGTTCCAACATTCATGGGCTACTGCAGTGGAAATTGCCGATTTTATTGACTCGACCAGGATTAAATTCGGGGATTCAGATCAGGCGCATCGGGATTTTTTCCAATTAGCAAGTGAACTAATTGCGAGATATTTCGAAAATCAGTTTTCAGCTCGTCCTGACCTAACGAACATCCAATTAGTAGATGAATTTAACGATATTGATCGAAAAATTGGATTAATTGAAACATTTAAAGGATTACGCAAGACAGAGGGCATCGTTGGCGCTACAGAAAATGCTATTCTCATTATTCATAGTGGCAAAGACGGCAAAATGGAAAATTTGGAGGTCTTGACCTTCCAAAGTATGTCGTCGGCTATATCTCGATATGAAGAGTTAGAACGTCAATATGCAGAGACAAACGCAGATATCGTTCTAGTTCGCGCTGGTAGTACAGAAAGCATCCGTGATGCATTCAGAAACTACTTTTCTGACGTAGTCGACTTCGTTCAACTCATTGATGAGAGTCGCAAACACCTTCCACACAGACCCGCCTTGCAACAGCCCTAAACCAATTCAAAATTTAGGGCTAGTTTAGGGCAGAGTATTTTACAAAAATCTGAGGGTTTGTGCGGGTTTGATAATTTAAGGTACAAAATTATGATTCCGCTGCTCTAACCAGCTGAGCTACTCCGCCATAAGGTTCCGCGCCGCTATGCAACGGCGGGAGGTGTCGGATATAAGGCGAAAGCCTGCGGGGTGTCAAGCGGTCTGCGGCGCTGTCCGGTGGGATTCTTCCGGAATGCACGGAAAGCCTCCTTTTTAAAGCCTGCCATCCTTGTCCGCAGCCGGTGACTCCGAGCCCGAAAGCGCTATTTTCAGCGGTTTTCGGGCGCGCCTTGCCCCGATCAGGCGTTGACGTCGATCACCGTCCGACCGCGCACCTGGCCCTGCAAAATCTTGCCACCCAGTTCGATTGCCTCGGCCAGCCCGACCGTGGTCGTCATGTCGGGCAGTTTGTCCATCGGCAGTTCCCGGGCCAACCGGTTCCAGGCCATCGTGCGGCGGTCGTTCGGGCAGGTGTTGGAATCGATGCCCAGAAGATTGATGCCGCGCAGCAGGAAGGGAATGACGGTGGCGGTAAACTTGATACCGCCGGCGTTGCCGACCGAAGCACAGCTGCCCCAATAGGCCAGCGAGGCCAGGATGTTGCCCAACTGATCGCCGCCGACGTTGTCGATGATGCCGGACCAGCGTTCCGAGGCCATCGGGCCGCGCGGTGCTTCCGCCAGTTCGGCCCGGTCGATGATCGAGTGGGCCCCGAGCGCCTTCAGGTATTCGTGGGTGTCAGCGCGCCCGGTCGAGGCGGCGACCCGGTAGCCCAGCGCGGCCATCACCGCGACGCCAATCGAGCCGACCCCGCCGGCGGCACCTGTGACCAGCACCTCGCCTTCCTTTTCCGGGGTCAGGCCGTGGTCTTCCAGCGCCATCAAGGCCAGCATCGCGGTTAATCCCGCAGTGCCAATGGCCATGGACTGTTGCAACGTCATGCCGTCCGGCAACGGCACCAGCCAGTCGGATTTGACCCGCGTTTTGGTGGCGAAACCACCCCAGTGAATTTCGCCGAACCGCCAGCCGGTCATAATGACGTCGTCGCCGGGTTTGAAGTCCGGTGAGTCAGAAGCAATAACAGTCCCGGCGCAATCGATCCCCGGTACATGCGGATAGTCCCGGACCAACCGGCCAAGGCCGTTCAGGATCAAGCCGTCCTTGTAATTTAGTGTCGAATACTTGACGGCGACCGTGACATCGCCTTCCGGCAGGCGGTCGTCGTCGATGGTTTGAATGCTGGCGGAGACCTTGTCGTCGGCCTGATCAAGTAAAATGGCGGTAAACTGATTATCGTCGGTCATTTTCAATCGGATCCTCTAAGTTTGAATGGTATTGCGTTGTTGTATGCCGTGCCCTGCTGCCGTTCAATCCAGCGCCCAGGGCACCGTCTCGCCCGCTCGGAAAGGGGTCACAGAGGTCTGCCCCGCGACCGCAATGGAGTCCGGCACCGTCCAGTCCCGGCGCTGCAATGTCACCGTTCCCCGATTGACCGGCAGGCCGTAGAATTTCGGCCCATTAAGCGAGGCGAAGGCTTCCAGCTTGTTCAGCGCGCGTTCTTCGTCGAATACCTGAGCGTAAAGCTCCAGCGCCGCCGGGGCCGAATAGATACCGGCGCAACCACAGCCGGATTCCTTGGCCTCCACCGCGTGGGGGGCGCTGTCGGTGCCAAGGAAAAAGCAAGCCTCGCCCGACGTCGCCGCCTCGCGCAGCGCCAAGCGGTGCTGTTCGCGCTTGGCCACCGGCAGACAATACATGTGCGGCCGGATGCCGCCTTGAAAGAGGGCATTTCGGGCGATCATCAGATGATGTACGGTGATTGTCGCCGCCAAACGCGGCCCCTGGGCGCGCACGAAGGCGACGGCATCCGTCGTGGTGATGTGTTCGAACACCACCCGCAAGGCCGGAAAATCCCGCAGCAGCGGTTCCAGAACCCGATCGATAAACACCGCCTCGCGGTCGAAAATATCGATTGCCGGATCGGTCACCTCGCCATGCACCAGCAACGGCATACCGGTTTCCTGCATGCTTTCCAGCACACCGCCAACCCGCGCCAGGTCGGTGACGCCGGCCGCCGAGTTAGTGGTGGCGCCCGCCGGATACAGCTTGACTGCGGCAAACACCCCGGCTTCGTGGCCCCGCCGAATTTCCGCCGGGTCGGCGGCGTCGGTCAGGTAACATGTCATCAACGGCGTAAAATCCACTCCGTCCCCAACGGCCTTGAGAATCCGGCCCCGGTAATCCTGCGCCGCCGCGATGCTGGTCACCGGCGGGGCCAGATTAGGCATGATGATGGCGCGCGCGAACCGGGCCGCCGTCGCCGATGCCACCGTTTGCAACATGGCGCCGTCACGCAGGTGAACGTGCCAGTCGTCGGGTCGGATAAGAGTCAGGGTGTCGGCAATCTCCATACCGCCACTATAGCCGCCTGCCGGCCAGCCCGAAAGCGGGAAGTCAGGATATTCAGTCCCGATCGGCCAGCACGGCGATCAGGTCGCCGCGACTGTCCTGGCCCAGAATGTGAGCGCGATGCCACAACGCGTAAAACAGCAACGTCCACGCCGCCTTGCCGCTGCGTTTTCCGGCCCCGGAATGGAGCCCCGAAAACAGACTTTCGACGGCCCCGGGGCGACAGATCTCCGCGACCCCCGATTGGGCGGCAACCAGCGGCCCAAGATCTTGAGCGTGTGCCCTGATCCATTCATCGACAGGGACGGAAAATCCCCGCTTGCGGGAAAACGGCCGACTGGCCGGAAGCCCGGTTTCCAGCCAACGGCGCAGCAGCCACTTGCCCAGGTGGCGCTTGATCTTGAGCCTGTCGGGCAGGCGGAAAGCGAAATCGGCGACTGCCGGATCGAGGAACGGAACCCGACCTTCGACCCCGTGCGCCATCAGGCAGCGGTCCAGCTTGGTCAGCAGGTCGTTCGGCAACCAGTCGGCGCAATCGACAGCCTGGGCAACCTGTAGGCGGTTACGGGTTGCCCCCGGGCTATCGCCCCCTCCGGGGTGCATGGCCTCGCGCTCCGAAGCGGCGAAGCCATCGCGCCAACCAGGGGCATTCTGACGCAGCAGCCCCATTCCCTGCAAAATACCCTTGCGGCGCATGCGTCGGGCGAGCGGCCAGGTGCGCGCGGCGTGGCGGTAGCGAGCGTAACCGGCAAACAACTCGTCGCCGCCTTCACCCGACAACACGACTTTCAACCCTTCGGACCGCGCCTGGTCCGCCAATTTGTAGGTCGGCAGCACGGCGTAATCGGCGGTGGGGTCGTCCAGCGACGCGGCGATTTCCGGCAGCAGAGCCATGAAATCCGCCTCGCCGAAATCAACTTCTATGTGATCGGCCCGGACCGCCTTGGCGACGGCGCGGGCGTGCTCACGTTCATCATGGACGCCGGTGCCGCTAAACCCCGCCGTCAGCGCCTGTACCGGACGCTCGTTAAGGCGGCACATCATCGCCAGCAGCACCGATGAATCGATACCGCCGGAAAAAAACATACCGTAAGGCACATCGGATCGTTGATGCATCTCGACGGTGTCGTTCAGCACTTGATCGAGACGCGCAAGGGCGTCGGTTTCGCTCATTTCGTCCGTGCCACCTTCGGGCAGGGCCGGACGATACAGGTGCCGGCTGATGCGCCCGCCTTCGACGATCAGGGTTTCCCCCGGCAATACCCGGAAGATTCCGGCTAAAGTCGTTTCCGCTCCGGTGGTAAACTGCAGGCCGAGCAATTCATCGCGCGCCGCCGGGTTCAGCCGGGCCTCCACCAACCCGGCCGCGATCAACGCCGCCGGTTCCGAGGCGAACACAAAACCGCCCGGCGTTTCGGAATAATACAACGGCTTGATGCCGAACGGATCACGACTGATCACCAGCCGTGAATTCGCGATGTCATGCACCGCGATGGCGTACATACCGCGCAGCTTCTCGCTATAGGCCGGACCATGTTGCAGATAAAGATGCAGCGGCGGCTCGCAGTCCGATGCGGTTTTGAAATCAACGCCCGTCATGGCCGCGCGCAATTCGATGTAGTTGTAGATTTCGCCATTGGCGACAATCGCCGCGGCCGGACCGTCACCCGCATAAATCGGCTGATCGCCGGTTTCCAGATCGATAATGGCAAGCCGGGTCTGGACCAGACCGACGCCACCAGAGACATGACGACCGCGACCGTCCGGGCCTCGATGAGCCAGCGCATCGGCGAGCCGATCGAGCACACCCGAATCCGGAGTCGCGCCGTCGGCGGTCATCAATCCGGCGATCCCGCACATGGCCGGGGCTACTCCTTTCCCACCAGACGGTCGAAGAAGTCCAGGTACTGCTTGACGACAATCTCCTCGGTAAACTTTTCCTTGTACGATGCATATCCGGCGGCGGCTATTTTGGCCCGCAGCGCGTTGTCGTTCAGCACCCCGCGAATGGCGGTGGCCAGCGCCGCGGCGTCGTCGACCGGAACAAGGATACCATTGACACCATTTTCAATCAGCACCCCCGGCCCAAGGCTGTCAGCGGCGACGACCGGGACCTTTTGAGCCCAGGCCTCGACCACCACATTGCCCAACGGTTCATGGCGGGACGGGCAGACGAACAAGTCACACGCCGCCAACAACGCCGCCGTGTCATCTCGCCAGCCAAGGAACCGCACCCGGGGTTTGACGCCCATTTTCTCGGCCAGCGTCACCAGCTTCTCACGATCCGGGCCGTCGCCCGCCAGCCACAGATAGGCATCCGGGACCCGGACCAGGGACTCGATCAACACGTCAAAAGCCTTGTTCTCATGTAATCTGCCCATCGCCAGCAGCAAGGGAGCATCCTGGGGCGTATAGTATTGCAGCCGGTCAACCGGCGGCGCGGTTTCGGCATCAACAAAATTCGGCAAATAGTGAGCTTTACCTTCGGGCCAACCCTGGCTGGTCAGGTACTCGACGATGTCAACCGTGTTGCCGACCAGATGATCGCATTTCTGATAATACTTCAGGTCGTAATAGCCGCCCAGACGGGCAACATGAATAAAGTCTCCGCTCGGCGCCATGGACGTCGCCCGGTTCATCCAGGTCATCACGATATCGGGCTTGAACGAGCTTACTTCCCGCCGCAGGCTCAACCGGGTCGACAGGTCCAACGGGCCGCGAAACGGCAACTCGACCGGTTCCAGCCCACCTTGGCGCAACTGTTCCGATCTGTGGGCGTTCGTGCGGATAATAACCCGCTGGTGCAGCCTGGCCCGCCTGAGGGCTATCACCAACCGGGTAAAAAAGGCTTCCGCTCCGCCGAATTCGGCGCCGGCCATCAATTGCATCACTCGCATTATATTTTATGTTCCGTCTTTATCTGTCTCATATTAATCGGCAATCAGCCTTTCAAATTCAGCCGCCGCTTCCGGCCAACCCCAGCGGCGTTGCCGTTCCAGGGCGTTCGTGTGCTGGCTTCGCCACACGCTGTCATCGCATAGCAACCGAACCGCCGAGCGAGAAAATTCATCATCGCTTTCAACAACGAAACCGGTGGTTCCGTCAACAACCCTTTCGGAGACCGAACCCAGATTTTCGACGACGGCGGGAACCCCCATGGCCTGCGCTTCACCGACCGCCAGGCAAAAAGTTTCATTGAGATCACCACGATATAACAAAACGCGAGCCTGGCGAAACTCTTCGACCAGCTGGCTTTTCGCCACCGGCCCCCGCAAAATGACACCGTGACCGGACAGGTCGCGGACACGGTCAAGAACGGCGTCCATCTGCCGGGCTTTTCCGTCCCCAACCGAGCCATAGGTGGCGGCGCCGGAAAACACATGTAGTTCGGCACCCGGAACATGGGGCTGGATATCTTTAGTCCAGCGATCGAGCAGCCAATCGAGGGAGCGTAGCGGGTTCGATGTGAAGACGGCTCTTGGTGCGGGCACGGCATCACTGGCTTCGGCGTTGCGGAACATGTCGGGGATGCCATAGGGAATGACGATCCGCGCGCCGCCCGGCGCCCACGCCGGATAGGTGGTTTGGTGATAATCGCCGATAAAGACAATAGCCGGACGCACCCGCCACAGCTTCACCAGATAGCGCCACTTCAACAAGAATCCGGCCGGATTGTGAATCCAGAATGCCGTGCGCCCTGCCCCCGGCATCAGGTTGATCAGCTTGTCACCGCGGTTGGCGATATACAAATCGGCCTGATCGGGCAGGTTGGCATATGCGCCCCCTGCGTGAAGGGGAGCCCAATCAACGCCGTTGTGGATGATCGGCCGATCGCACATGTTGCGGACCATCACCTCGTGGCCGCGCCGGGCCAGTTCTTCCATCAAATTGACGACCGAAGACTCGACACCACCCAACGGTCCGCGCTCGGGTGTCGTCCCATCGAATACAATGCCGTCATCGGCCAAGACAATCCGCGCCACTTAGTCGGTCTCCAATTTTGCTTTCAGGTGCGACAGCAGAGGGTATAGCCCAGCCAGTAGCGCAATCACCAGTCCATAACCACCCTCTTTGTAACCTTTGCGGAAATAATAGCACTTGATAAACCGCGAAAAAAACCGCCTGACGTTGCTCGCCGTCGATCCCCAGGTTTCGCCGGCCTCGCGCAGGTCTCGGGCGCGTGCCGTCGAATAGGCATCAAGCTTACGCACCAGGCCCGATAAATTGCGGTCAACGAAATGATCGAGCCTGTTTTTCAGCATAGGCCCCTTCCTGCCGGACCATTCGAGCGACGGATGAACCCGTTGGTCACCCCATTTCTTGACCCCGTTGCGAAACAACCCCGGATAAGCGGCCTTGCCGAAGGAGGCCCCCCAGCCCCACCGGACCAGTCGTTCACCAATGTAATTATCGACCAGAATTTCGTGCCAGTCATACGGCGTCGTCGCAATCGTCCTGCTAATTTCATCGGCCAACGCCGACGGCACCCGTTCATCGGCATCGATTTCGAAAATCCATTGACCCCGACAAAGGTCGATCCCGGCATTTCGGCGCGGCCCTTCCTTTTCCCAGTCGCCTTGCAACAGCCGATCCGTGTAACGCGCGGCAACGGCTTTCGAGCCATCGGTGCATTTATCCAGAACAACGACGATTTCATCGGCAAAGGCCAGCGTTTCCAGGCAGTCAGCCAGTTGCCCTTCTTCGTTCCTGACCGTGATCAGGGCGGATAGCACCAGCGTGGCGGCGGGCTTTTCAGTCATGCCGCTCGTTCCCGCTGTTCCCACATGTCACGAGCCGCCGCCTCGACATCATCAACGGACAAACTGTCCATGAGGCTGTCTGAGGCCAGATGATCGAAGTTCTCGGGAAAGATGTCCTTAAACGGGATCGCCGTCGAAACGACCCGGCAGTGATCCCCCCAGGGTGCATACAACTCTTTCTGGGTTGGCCCAAACAGGCCCAGTGTCGGAATACCGGCGGCCGCCGCCAGGTGCATCAGGCCCGAATCATTGCCGATATATAGCTGACACCGCCGCAAGCAGGCATAGACGTCCATCAAATCCAGATGCCCGACCAGGTCGATCCGTCGGTCCGCCGGTAAAGACTGGATCAGGCGCAAGACGCTCGGCCTTTCATCATCCCGGCCAAATATCGCGACCCGGCCACCGGGCATAATTCCGTTCGGCCCGGTCAGGCGTTCGACCAGTTCGTTGAAATGTTCGCTCCGCCAGGTCTTGGCCCGCCAGTTAGCCGTGGGCCCAATGGCCAGAACAGGGGCGCCGTCCGGAATAAGCCCCGCCGCCTTTCGTTCCAGCGCCGGGGTCAACCACAAGCGTGGCGACGGTGGGTTATCGCCCCGCCCGAAAACGTCCGCCAATTGCCTAATTCGATGCCGCCCCGGCTTACCCCGGCCCAACTGCAACCGTTTACGGCCGGCCAGCAGGTAGTACATCGGCGACTTGCGAAGATCGACGACCAGATCCCACACGCGACCGATACAAAGCGCCCACAACCGCAACCAGTGCAGGGAAAACGCCATTTTATCGAGGACGATCACCCGTTCCAGGCCAGGCACCGTGCCAAACAGCGATGCCGCGGCAGGCCCGCAGGCGACAGTCACGTCAGCCCCGGGATTCTCGGCGATCAGGTAATCGAGAAGGCCGGTCGATAAAATCGCGTCGCCGACTCTGGTCGATGTAATGAAAAGAATCTTCATGGATAGTTTTATACGTCCCGGAAACGACGTTGCCTAGACATTCGGGACTTGCCAAACGGCTCTTTTCACCCCAATTCTAGGACTACTGAGTTTTACGCGTGAGGAGTCGACGCCCGAAGATGCCTGAGCTTTCATACATCATGCTTGAAAACCGCGGCCTGATTGGGCTGAGCGGCGAGGACGCCCGTGATTTCCTGCAGGGGTTGGTTTCGAACGACGTACGCAAGGTCGGGCCCGATAAAACCCTGTACGCCGCATTGCTGACCCCGCAGGGGAAATTCCAGTATGACTTTTTCCTGATCGAAACGACCGATGGCCTGTTGATCGATTGCGAACTGGACCGACTGGCCGACTTCAAACGCAAGCTTTCAATGTACAAACTGCGCGCCAGGGTCGAGCTGTCCGACCGGACAGCGGACCTATGCGTCGTCGCCCTGATCGGCGACGGTATCGCGATGTCTCTGGATGTGGAAAACGTCGAAGGTGCAACGACTCCTTTCGCCGGTGGCGCCGCTTATATCGACCCGCGCCTTGCCGCCATGGGCGGACGCGCCGTTTTACCCAGACAGGACGCGGCGGCACGGCTGGAAAAAATCGACTTCGGCAAGGGTACGATGCCTGAATACGAACGCCTGCGCCTGACCCACGGCCTGCCCGATGGCAGCCGCGACATGGTTGTCGACAAGGCCGTCCTGCTGGAAAACGGATTTGCGGAACTGCACGGCGTCGATTGGGAAAAGGGCTGTTATATGGGGCAGGAACTGACCGCCCGCACCCACTACCGCGGGCTGGTCAAAAAACGGTTGATGCCGGTCCGCATTGAAGGACCGACCCCGAAACTGGGCACCCAAATCCTGTGCAACGGCAAGGATGCCGGTGAAATGAGGTCCGTTCTGGAAAATCGAGGCGTCGCCTTGATCCGCCTGGAACCGTTCCGCAACAGCGCGACAAGCGGCGATCCGTTGATCGCCGGCGAGGCGACAATTTTGCCCGAAAAGCCTGACTGGGCCGTCTTCCCCGAACCGGAATGACGGCTCGCCCCGTCAATCGACCGGCGTTCCTGAATGCGCTATCCAGGGTTTTCAGTCGGCGGGTCCGGACCTACGGCGCCACCCCCGCCGGCGTCCTGTGGAAAGACAGCGACGGCCAGCAACTGCGTTTCGAAATCCTGTGCGATATTCTCAATGATGCGCCGATGTCATCGCCGCTGAGCATCAATGAGTTAGGCTGCGGCTATGGCGCTTTTTTCGACGTGCTAAAGACCCAACCGCAGATACCGCCGTTCCGCTACACCGGGTATGACATTTGCCCCGATATGATCCGTCTGGCGCGCCAGCGCACCGGCGATTCGCGAGCCGAATTTCATATCGCCGACCGCACCCTTGACCGAGCCGACTATACCTTCGTGTCCGGGACCTACAATCTGCATGTGAATGTCGACAAGGGCGTCTGGACCGACTTCATCAAGGCCAGCCTGTCGCAGCTTTGGGCGATGACCGGCACGGGGCTCGCCTTTAACATGCTCGACAAGCACCACCGCATCCAGGCGGATGGCCTTTATTACGCCGATCGCGACGAATTTCTGGACCACTGTGCCCAACTGTCGCCGAACGTCACCCTGATCGACGATTACCCACTGGATGAATGGACGATGTTCATTCGTCGTTAGCCAACGCCGCCTGCGCCGCCGCCAGGCGGGCGATAGGGACCCGGTAGGGCGAACAGGAAACGTAGTCGAGCCCGACCCGGTGGAAAAACGCCACCGATGCCGGATCGCCACCATGTTCACCGCAGATTCCCAGCTTGATTCCGGGGCGCGCGGCACGACCGCGTTCAACGGCCAGCCGAACCAGTTCGCCAACGCCTTCCTGATCGATGCTGACGAAGGGATCGACTTCCAGGACACCCTTTTCCTGATAGATCTGAATAAACGGTCCGGCATCGTCCCGCGACAAACCCAGCGCCGTTTGCGTCAGGTCATTGGTGCCGAAGCTGAAAAATTCGGCGGCCCCGGCCAGGTCGCCGGCACGCAGCGCGGCGCGCGGCAGTTCGATCATCGTGCCGACCATATACTCAACACTTGCGTTCTTTTCCGCCATCACGGTTTTCGCCGTCTGATCGACCAAATCCTTCATCCGATCCAGCTCTGCCTTCATGCCGACCAGCGGTATCATTACCTCGGGACGCACCGTGATGCCGTCGGCGGCGACGGCAATGGCCGCTTCGAAGATCGCGCGGGCCTGCATTTCATAGATTTCCGGATACGTAATACCCAGACGGCAGCCCCGGTGACCCAGCATCGGATTGAATTCATGCAACTGAGCGGCACGCGCCCGGACATCGGCGACGCTGAGTCCGGCCGCCTTGGCGACTTCTTCCATATCTTCATCGCTGTGGGGCAGGAATTCGTGCAACGGGGGATCCAGCAGACGGATCGTTACCGGCAGGCCATCCATGATCCGGAACAGGTCGATAAAGTCCTGACGCTGAAACGGCAGAATTTTTTCCAGCGCACTGCGGCGATGGGCTTCATCCCTGGCGACGATCATTTCGCGCACATGAATGATCCGTTCGGCATCGAAGAACATATGTTCGGTACGGCACAGCCCGATCCCTTCGGCGCCGAATTCTCGTGCCGTTTTGGCATCTGTCGGGGTTTCCGCGTTGGCCCGCACCCCAAGTCTGCGAACTTCATCGACCCAGACCATCAGTCTGGAGAAATCGCCGGACAGTTCCGGCTGAATGGTCGCGACCGCGCCCTTCATGACTTCGCCGCTGGAACCGTCGATGGTGATGATATCACCTTCATGGATAACCTGCCCGAGCGCCGTCAGAGTCTTTTTACGGTAATTGACGTCAATCGTTCCGGCTCCCGATACGCATGGTGTACCCATACCGCGAGCGACCACGGCGGCGTGACTGGTCATGCCGCCACGGGTCGTCAAGATAGCCTTGGCGACATGCATGCCGCCGATATCTTCCGGTGACGTTTCGATCCTGACCAAAATCATATTCTTTTCACCGCGGTCGAAATAGGCTTCGGCATCTTCGGCGCTGAACACCACTTTGCCGGAAGCCGCACCCGGCGACGCCGGCAGGCCGGTGGCCAGAAGTTGTCGTTCGGCGTGGGGGTCGAGGGTCGGATGCAAAAGCTGATCAAGCTGGCCGGGGTCGATGCGGTTGATGGCGTCGGCTTTTTCGATCAGGCCCTCATCGACCATATCGACGGCGATCTTGAGGGCGGCCTTGGTCGTTCTTTTACCGCTTCGGGTTTGCAGCATCCACAGCCGCCCCTTCTGGACCGTGAATTCCATATCCTGCATATCTTTATAATGGCGTTCCAGTTGGTCACGTACATCGACCAGTTCGGCGTAGGTATCGGGCATCGCTTCCTGCATGGACGGCAGGTCGGAACCGCTTTTCTCCTTGCCTTCGACAGTCAACGACTGCGGCGTACGAATGCCCGCAACGACGTCTTCACCCTGGGCATTGATCAGGAATTCGCCGTAATATAGATTATCGCCGTTAGCGGGATCGCGGGTGAAAGCAACGCCGGTGGCGCAATCGTCGCCCATGTTGCCAAACACCATGGATTGGACATTGACCGCCGTTCCCCAGCTACCGGGAATGTCGTGCAGCCTGCGGTAGGTCTTCGCACGCTTGTTCATCCACGATCCGAAAACCGCATTGATGGCGCCCCACAACTGCTCGTTGGGGTCCTGCGGAAACGGCGCGCCCCGTTCGCGTTTGACCATGTCCTTGTACAACGCCACCAATTCGCGCCAGCTATCGGCCGATAAATCGGTATCAAGAGAAACCCCGGCACGGTCTTTGTGGTCTTCCAGAATGTCCTCGAACAGGTGATGTTCAACGCCCAGAACGACGTCGCCATACATCTGAATGAAGCGGCGGTAACTGTCATAGGCGAAACGTTCATCACCCGACATCCGCGCCAGACCTTCGACGGTTTCGTCGTTAAGGCCCAGATTGAGAACGGTATCCATCATGCCGGGCATGGAAGCCCGTGCGCCGGACCTGACGGAAACCAGCAGGACATTTTCCGGATCGCCGAACTTCAAGCCCATCGCCGCCTCGATCCTGGCCATGGCCGTCGTCACCTGATCGTTCAGGATCGCGGGATAGGTATTGCCGTTGTCCGTGTAATAGGTGCAGACTTCCGTCGTCAGGGTGAAACCGGGCGGAACCGGCAGGCCGAGAGCGCTCATTTCGGCCAGGTTGGCACCCTTGCCGCCTAGCAGGTTTCTCATGCCGGCGTTGCCGTCCGCACTGCCGTTTCCGAATGAATAGACCCACTGCGTCATACCCAAAATTCCTTTTGTCTTCAGCCTTCGATTTTTGAAAAGTCGGCGACGCGTTCCATCACCGCCCTGATCCGGTTTAGTAGCTTCAATCTGTTTTCACGCAAGGCCGGATCGTCACAATTAACCGTGACGTGGTCAAAAAATCCATCGACCGGATTGCGAAGGTCGGCCAGCGCCGCCATGGCGGCCGTGAAGTCTTCGGACTCAAGGGCCGCCTGACATCTATTTTCAGCGATCCCGAGCGCCCGGAAAAGGTCCTTTTCGGCGTCTTCGACCAGCGCGCCGTCATCGGCCGCACCGTCGTAGGCGCGACCGTCTTTCTTTTCCTCGATCTTCAGGATATTTGCGGCGCGTTTGTAAGCGGTCAACAAATTGGCGCCATCGTCACTGGCGACGAATTCCCCCAACGCATCAACCAACGCCAGCACCCGCACCAGATCGTCTTCGCCAAGGGCGAACACGGCATCGATCAAATCATGCCGCACGCCGCGCTCTTTCAAATGAACTTTCAGGCGGTCGGCGAAGAAAGCAAGCAGGTCGGCGGCTATATCCGTGCCGCCGGCGCGTGCGAAAACATCAAGCAGCGACAGCCGCAGATTGTTTTCGCAAATCAGGCGGATCACCCCGAGGGCCGCCCGACGCAGCGCGAACGGGTCTTTCGAGCCGGTCGGCTTTTCGTCAATAATCCAGAAGCTGACCAGGGTATCTATTTTATCGGCCAACGCGACGGCGATGCTGACCGGCTTCGACGGACACATGTCATTCGGTCCAAGCGGCGAATAGTGGTCGGCGATGGCGTCGGCGACGGCCTCGTGCTCGCCATCATTCAGGGCGTAATAGCGGCCCATGATGCCTTGCAGTTCCGGCAGTTCGGCGACCATGCCGGTGGTCAGGTCGGCCTTGGAAAGGCGGGCGGCGGACCGCACCTGATCGCGGTCGGCACCGGGAATGGCCGCGGCGATCTCGCTGGCGAGGGCCTGCATACGGTCGACTTTCTCGTCCAGCGTGCCAATTTTCGCATGGAAAACGATGCTTTGCAGCTTCGGCGCCCGGCTGGCCAGGCTGTGTTTACAATCCTGATCCCAGAAAAACCTGGCGTCGGACAGGCGCGCTCGCAGCACCCGTTCATTGCCCGCCGTGATCGCGGCCCCCCCATCAGGCGCCTCGATGTTGGCGACGACGATGAAGCGTGACGCCAGCGTGCCGTCCTTGTTCAGGCACGAAAAATATTTCTGATGGCCCCGCATGGCGGCGATCAACGCTTCCTGCGGCACCGCCATGAAGGCGTCATCGATTCCGCCGATCAGCACCACCGGCCATTCGACCAATCCGGTAACCTCGTCCAGCAACGCCTCATCGGTCTTAACGGTCAGGCCCGCGGCGACCGCCAAGGCCTCGGCATCGATGCGGATTTTCTCACGCCGTTCGCCCACATCCAGCATCACCTTGGCGTCAAACAATTTCGCCCGATAATCCGCGAAGTCGGCGACGGAAAACGAATCGGGGGCCATGAAACGATGGCCGCTGGTCGTATCGGATGCCGTGACGGGGCCTAGTGCAGCCGGCACAACCGCCCCGTCGAACAGACACAGAATCGTGTGCAGCGGGCGTGCCCAGCGGATCGAATTCCCACCCCACCGCATGGACTTGGGCCACGACCCGGCCATGGACGCCAATGCCGTGTCAATGATCCCCTTGAGCACATCGGCCGTCGGCCTGCCCTTCTTGTCGATCACCGCGAACCAGAAGGTTTTACCTTTGACCTCGCGTTGTTGGCAATCGTCCAGGGTCAAGCCGCCGGGCGAGCCAAGGAAACCGTTGATCGCTTGTTGCGGCGCACCGACCTGGGGGCCTTTGCGTTCATCTTTGGTGTCCGGCTGCTTTTCGGGGAGTCCGGCGATGACCAGGGCCAGGCGGCGGGGCGTCGAATAAGCACTGGCGGTATCGTACGTCAGTCCGGCATCTTTCAGGCCCGCCGTGACCAATCGTTGCAGGTCATCGCCCGCCTTTTTTTGCATTCGGGCGGGGATTTCTTCGGAAAACAGTTCGAGCAATAGTTCAGGCATCGCTACCGCCTCCCACCCACGCCCTGGCGCAACCGGTCGCCAACTTTCTGACCCGGCCGATATAGGCGGCCCGTTCGGTCACCGAAATAACGCCACGGGCATCCAGCAGATTAAACAGGTGGCTGGCCTTGATGCATTGCTCGTAGGCCGGCAAGGCGAGCGGCGGATCGAGGTTCAGCACCGTCGAGCACTGGCTTTCGGCCTCTTCGAATTGCCGGAACAAGACATCGGTCGCCGAATGTTCAAAATTAAAGGCCGACTGTTCCCGCTCGTTGCGCAGGTAAACGTCGCCGTAGGTCATTTCGCCGTTCCAGTCGAGATCGTAGACATTTTCGACCCCCTGAATGTACATCGCCAGGCGTTCCAGGCCATAGGTCAATTCCAGTGACACCGGATCGCATTCGATACCGCCGACCTGCTGAAAATAAGTGAACTGGCTGACTTCCATGCCGTCGCACCAGACTTCCCAGCCAAGCCCCCAGGCGCCCAGCGTCGGGCTTTCCCAGTCGTCTTCGACGAAGCGGATATCGTGCAGGGCGGCATCGATGCCGATTGCCGCGAGGCTTTGCAGGTATAATTCCTGACTGTCCGGCGGTGACGGTTTCCAGATCACCTGAAACTGATAATAATGTTGCAGGCGGTTCGGGTTTTCGCCATAGCGGCCATCGGTCGGGCGGCGCGACGGCTGCACATAGGCGGCCTTCCAGGGGTCGGGCCCAAGGGCGCGCAGGGTCGTCGCCGGATGGAAAGTACCAGCCCCGACCTCCATGTCATACGGTTGTAACAACACACAGCCATGATCAGCCCAAAACTTTTGCAGGGTCAAAATCATCGTCTGGAAATTGGATTTGGAGGCGGTAGCGCCTGACATGGCGGGGAATTCCGTTATGTTGCGGTGCAGCGGAAGATAAAGCCCCGCGGAAATCCGGTCAAGCAAAGGACGGGATCAGGAGACAATTAATTGATCAGGGATACGGGCAGCCCGTTCGACCGCAGGAAACGGCGGCATTCGCCGACACATAAGTCTCGCAGACCGGGCACTTGACCATTTCTTCGCTGTCAAATTCTTCTGCCGCCGGGCGGGCATTGGCTGTTCCGCGCGAGGCTGCGGGTCCACTCCGCTTGCGAACCTTGTTGCGGTTTTCAAAACGTTCTTCCTGAAAACGAGCGAACAATTTGAAGCCGTGCCAAACGGCCATCACGGCAACGATGGTAAATAACAGCTTGGTCAGAGAGAATCCGAACATGTCAGCCTTTGTAAAGGCCGCTTTCGGCGAAGGCAAGCGGCCCGTTAAAGGGCAAGCGCGCCACCATCGCGAAGCACCGCTTCGGCCGCCGCGGTGTATCGGCCATCGCTTTCGTGCAGGATCAGCCCGGGAAGGATCATGGCCGGTGTCGAGACACCTTTGCGACCCTGCACGATCACCCGTTTCGCGACCTTACCGACCGCCGGCCACAACGGCATGATCGTGATTGCGCCGAGCTTGCCGTGCATACAGGCGATAATTTCATCGACCCGGTCGGCCCGGTGGATAATGCTGACGCCGCCTTTGGACCGAACCATGGCGATGGCGCTATCGATCCAGTGGGCAAGCGTCGCCGCCCCTTCCACATTAGCCATGGCCTTGCCCCGATCGGGCGGCGGGTGACCGCTATCGACCGCCAGATAGGGTGGATTGCCCATGACGTGATCGAAGGACCCGGCGACAATTTCAACCGGTGGCGACAACAGGTCGCCAACGATGAAGCGAACCCTGCCGCCAAGCCCGTTCAAATCGGCACTGCGGCGCGCCAGATCGACCAGATCGGTCTGCATTTCAAGGCCGGTAATGGCGACGCCCGGCGCCCGCGCCGCCAGGCACAACGCCGCCGCCCCGCCGCCAGATCCCAGTTCCAGCACGTTCTGGCCGCTGGTGGCGGCGATACTGGCGGCCAGCAGAACGGGATCAATCGCCGCCCGATAACCACCACGGCCCTGCAACAGGCGCACCCTGCCCCCCAGCATTGTATCTTCGGCCGTCACCCGCCGGGTTCCACCGGCTCGGCACTGGCGATGGCGTGTGCTTCATCCAGGACACGACGGGCACGCGCCAGATCGACCTCACGAACCATGATCCGGCGAGGAATCGCCGATATACTGCCTTCCAGAATGCTGGTGTGGATGTCGAATACGATGGCTTCGACATTCACACCCGCCAGCGCCTGAACCAGCCAGGACAGCAAGACCGGATCGTTGGTTCGGGTCAGTTCGTACATGCTGCTACCAATCGCTCAATCAACTTGACCGTAGGGCCTTACGCTTTCTATGCTCATACATAAGATCGGGGGGGTCAACCAGCAGAGGATAAAACCGTGGGAATCGTCGTCAATCTCGAGGGGGAACGGAGCAAGAAACCGTCCTTTGATGATCTCAGCGCCCTTGTTGCAGAAGACATGTCTGCCGTCAACGCGCTGATCCTGAAACGCATGGACAGCCCGGTAGCGCTGATTCCGCAGTTGGCCGGTCATGTTATATCGGCCGGCGGCAAAAGGTTGCGGCCGATGCTGACATTGGCCTCGGCCAAATTGTGCGGCTATCAGGGGGCCCGGCATGTAACGCTGGCCACCTGTATCGAATTCATCCACACCGCGACCCTGTTGCACGATGACGTGGTCGACGAAAGCGCCCTGCGCCGGGGGCTGGCATCGGCCAATTCCGTGTGGGGCAATCAGGCCAGCGTACTGGTCGGTGATTTTCTGTTCAGCCGGGCTTTCGAATTAATGGTCGAAGACGGCTCGGTCACGGTTATGGGCATCCTGTCCTCGGCTTCCGCCCGTCTGGCCGAGGGCGAGGTCATGCAGCTGATGACCGCCAACGATACCGAAACCGGCGAAACCGCCTATCTGGACGTTATCAAGGCGAAAACGGCGCAGCTGTTCGCCGCCGCCTGCCGCTTGGGCGCGATTGTCGCCGAACGCCCGAAGATAGAAGAGGAAGCCGTTGATGCCTTCGGCATGAACCTGGGGATCGCCTTCCAGCTGATCGACGACGTGCTCGATTATTCGGCCAAGCAAGCGACGCTGGGCAAGACCGTCGGCGACGATTTCCGCGAGGGCAAAATCACCCTGCCGGTTATTCTGGCATTCCGCCGCGGTGACGATCAGGAACGGGATTTTTGGCGCCGCACGCTGGGCGACCTGGAACAGACGGATGACGACCTGGAACACGCCTTCGACCTGCTGCAAAAACACGGGGCGTTAAACGATACCGTCGACCGGGCTCGCCATTACGGCGCCATCGCACGGGATTCCCTGGGCATTTTCGCCGATGACGAGATCAAGGGCGCCCTGATCAGCCTGATCGACTTCTGTATCGAACGGCCATATTAGGGCATATGCAATGCCGCCTTGCCCTTCTTCAATTTGGGCGCTATAAACCGCTTTATCAGGCACGCTAAAGCGCACACCCGGCAACCAAACGGGTCTGCGGCATCGGTCGGAGTGTAGCTCAGCCTGGTAGAGCACCGTCTTCGGGAGGCGGGGGCCGGAGGTTCAAATCCTCTCACTCCGACCAATATTTTCAATGAATTATAAACACATTTATCAATTTAAAGACTATGCTGGTGTCGTTACCGGTGTAGTAATTAAAGCGTGCTTCCCGTAAAGGTGTGGTTCTGGTACTATTTTACCTAATTCAAATACTGTGTCAGAAGCCTTGATTTTCCGTGTCGCCGATGGCGCCAGACGGCTTAAAGAAATATGAATAAAGATATCAATTCCGTCATCGGCGCGGCCGGTGGTGAGCACGGTTTCGATTTCGCACAAGAAGCGGAAGGGGAGCCCGTGCGGCGTGCCGTGCGCAGCATTTGTGGTATTTGTCCTGCGGGTTGCGGTGTGACGGTCCATGTGTGCGATGAACGCATCGAACGCCTGACACCGTTGAAAGGTCACCCTTATGGAATCGTCTGCCCCCGCGGCATGAGGGCCGGAGAAATCGTCCATTCCGAGGACCGGCTTCTTTATCCGCAACGCCGCATTGGTGAACGTGGCGACGGCCGTTACGAACGCATTAGCTGGGATCAGGCGTTCGAGATATGGGTCGAGAAATTACAGCACATCGCGGAAGAATTCGGCCCCGAGGCTATCGCCCTATATACTGGACGCGGAAATTTTGAATTCGGCTTGAATGAATTCTTTTCACCAAGCGGAACATCGGAGTCCTCCGCAAACGCCGTGTTGTTTCCGTTCGGTTCGCCGAACGCCGTCGGCATTGGATCCCTTTGCTACGCCGCCCACGGGATGATCGCACCGCAAGCGCTATTCGGCGCCCAGCTGCGTGATCTTTACGAGGATATTGACGGGGCCGATCTGATTCTGGTTTGGGGCGCCAACCCGGCGACAGATTCCCCGCCGGCCAATCTGCGCCGGATCAAACGAGCCAAGGGCCGCGGCGTGCCGATCATCGTTATCGACCATCGCCGCAATGAAACGGCCCGCGCGGTGGGTGCCGAGTGGATCGGTGTGCGCCCCGGAACCGATGGCGCCCTGGCCTTGGGGATGATCGCCGTGCTGATCGAAGAGGATCTTTATGATCACCCCTTCGTCGAGGGATGGACGCATGGCTTCGACGAGTTGAAAACCTACGCCGCCGACTTCACCGCCGAACGGGTCGAGGAAATAACCGGAGTGCCCGCCGGACGGGTTCGCACACTGGCACGGCAAATCGCGGCGGCTTCGGGTTGCTCCTTCGTTATGTACACCGGGCTCGAATATTCCAATTCGGGCGTCCAGGCGATTCGGGCCGCCTGGACATTGCAGGCCATCGCCGGACATTTCGATGTGGCCGGAGGAAAACTGGTCCGCATGCAGGATCGCATACGGCTGCACCGTCCAACCGTCGTCGCGCCCACCAGTGGACCCAAACCATTGGGGGCCGAGGAATATCCGCTTTATTACGAGACCCGCCGCGAGGCCCACGCGGCCATGCTGCCGCGTGCCATTCTCGAAGGACTTCCCTATCCGCTGCGTTCGATGATTATCAGCGGGGCTTCGGTTATTACGGCGTGGCCAGACCCGGCGTTGTGGCGTCGAGCCTTGCAGGCACTCGATTTCCTGGTTGTCATAAACCGTTTCCCGACGGCAGATTCTCAGTTGGCGGACCTGATCTTGCCGGCGACGACCATGTTCGAGATCGATTCCTACATGATCCACGATGGATACGTTCAGCTACGCTCGCAGGTTCTGAAACCGCTTGGCGAGGCTCGGAACGACTACCTGATTTTTGCCGAACTCGCCCAGCGCCTGGGCTACGGAGATATGTGGCCGCAAACCGAAGCGGCGTTGGTCGAACGCGCCATAGCGGATTGCGGAATATCCATCGAGGAGCTTCGAGCCCGTCCCGAAGGGATCGCCTTCGAATTGCCGACGATGCACTATCGGAAATATCGCGCCGGTCGCCTTCGCAACGACGGTCTACCGGGATTCGAAACGCCCACCGGAAAGTTCGAAATCGCGTCTGAATGGTTCAGGGGTCACGGCTACGACCCGTTGCCGGTTTACACGGAACCGATGGAAGGCCCGCTCAACACACCCGAACTGGCCGAACGTTTTCCGCTCGTCCTCAACACCGGGGCACGCACTCAAACGGCCTTTCGATCGCAACACCATAACATTGCCTCGCTTGTTTCGAAGCAACCCCGGCCATGGGTACACATTCATCATGACGACGCAGAATCACGCGGCATCGAAGACGGCGATGAGGTCTTCGTGATATCCCCACGTGGAAAAATTCGCTACTGGGCGCGGGTCAGCGACAATGTCGTCAAAGGCGTGGTCGAAGCGAACATGGGCGGTGGCGGACCACTGGGACCGGAAGAGTGGCGACAGGCCAACGTCAATGAATTGACCGATATGAACAACCGCGATCAGCTTTCAGGATTTCCGGTCTTCAAGGCATTGCTCTGCGATGTCGTGCGAAGCAGCGGCGGCGACAAAAAAAGCCACTGACGGAGTGTGGCCGCGGTAGCGGGTTCGTCCTCATTACGCCCTGACCGCCCTTCTTGTTTCGGCGCTGCCCCCGACGGCATCTTCATCAGGAGCCCCGCATTTGACCGGCCAACGCGAACAGGCCGCCCCCGCAGGCGACCGACGGCGGAAAAGGCGGTGCCGATGCCGCGCTCCATGCCCTTGAAACCAAGCATCATTTTACCGGTCGCACGCTTCGTCATCTTGCCTGCACGGTCCAAATCGCGCTTGTACATCGCGGTTGACGCCGACATGTTGACGTGAAGATCCGCTACGCGAGCGTTCAGACCCGGCAAGCACCTGAACCTACGCCAAGGCGGCGGCGATGGTATCCGCGTCAGCGGCGGTGTCGTCAAGCGGCGACGCCGCCTCTTGCAACTCCCGGAGCCTGTCGGTCAGCTTTGCAAGAAACGCCGCCGTCATAGCGGCCAGCTTGACTTCTAATTCTGTCGCCATCGTAACTCTTCTGATAAACCGGGAATGCGTTCCCGATAACCAGGGCTTTTCCAATTATCGGTCAATCATAGGGGTCGGCGGCGTCGCGCAGGCCATCGCCCAGAAAATTAAACGCCAAAACCGTAATAACCACCGGCAGCATCGGCAGCATCAGCCACGGATACAGCGCCACGGCTTCAATATTCTGGGCTTCCGCCAACAACACGCCCCAACTGGTTACCGGTGGCCGCAAGCCCAGCCCCAGGAAGCTAAGGGCGGTCTCGCCCAATATCATCGACGGAATCGATAGCGTCGCCGACGCGATCAGATGGCTCATGAAATTAGGTAGCAGGTGGCGTCCGATGATCCGCCTGGGCTTCGCCCCCATCAGACGCGCCGCCGTGCAATAATCTTCCTCGCGCAGCGACAGCAGTTTCGAGCGCACGGCACGCGCCAGCCCCGGCCAATCAAGCAAACCGAGAATGATGGTAATTCCGAAATAAATCAGGATCGGCGACCAGGTCACCGGCAAGGCGGCCGATAACGCCATCCACAGCGGCAGTTCCGGTAATGATCGAAGAATTTCGATGATGCGCTGAATGACATTATCGACCCATCCGCCAAAATAACCGGCAATGCCGCCAATACCGATACCCAGAATAAAGCTTATGGCGATGCCGATAAGACCGACGCTCAAAGATATCCGCCCGCCATACAGCAACCGCGACGCCATGTCGCGGCCCAGCCTGTCGGTGCCAAGCAGAAACATGGTGCCGCCTTCAGATGGGCATAAGATGTGAAAATTTGCCTTAAACAGGCCCCAGAACTCATAACCGGCCCCGGAACACATAAACCGCAGCGGCATGACCGCCTTGTGGTCATCCGAATACTCCCGCTCCAGGGTTTCCATATTCAGCCTGGATTTGTAGCCGTAAACGAACGGCCCCACGAAGTGCCCATCATGGAACAGGTGCAGGGCTTGCGGCGGCGCAAAGATATATTTCGAATTGCGGTCCTCCAGGCCGTAGGGCGCCATGAATTCGGCGAAGACAACGGCCAGATAACTGATCAGCAGGACGATCCCCGCCGCAACCGCCAGTTTATGGCGAGCGAACCGCCACCACATCATTTGCCATTGCGACGCCATATACAGCCGTTCCAGCGCCGGTGATGGCGCGTCCATGGCTTCGGGGTCGAAGGGTTCGGTGCAGACGAAATGTTCCAGTCGGTCGCTCATCGCACATTGCCCCCGCCCATGCGAATGCGCGGATCGAGAAAGGCCAGCAGCACATCGGAAATAAACATGCCGATCACCGTCAGCATGGCGATAAACATCAAGAACGAACCGGCCAGATACATGTCCTGGCTTTGCAGAGATGACAGCAACATCGGCCCCGTCGTCGGCAGCGACATCACCGTCGAGACGATAACCGATCCCGAAATCACCTGCGGCAGCAAATTGCCAATATCGGCGATGAACGGGTTGAGCGCCATGCGCAATGGATACTTGATCAGCAAGCGGCCCGGCCGCATGCCCTTGGCACGACCGGTAACGACATATTGTTTCTGTAATTCATCCAGCAAGTTGGCGCGCAGCCGACGGATCATGCCCGCCGTTCCCGACGTGCCGATGACGACAACCGGCACCCACAGGTGTTCGAGTACGCTGAGCGCCTTACCGACGCTCCAGTCCTGGTCCATGTACTCCGGGGCCATCAAGCCGCCGATAGAGGTTCCGAACACCGTATTGGCGACATAGAGCAAAATAAGCGCCAACAAAAAATTCGGCGTCGCCAGTCCCAGAAAGCCCAAAAACGACAGGCCGTGATCACCCCAACTGTACTGATGAGTTGCCGAATAGACGCCGATCGGAAACGACATGGCATAGATGAAAATAATGGAAACGGTATTGAGCACCAGCGACAGGAACATCCGGTCACCGATAACGTCCGTGACGGGAAGGTTATATTCGAACGAATAGCCGAGATCACCATGCATCAGCCCGCCGACCCAGAAAAAGTATTGATGCACGATCGATTGATCGAGCCCGTACTGAGCGCGCAGGAACTCGATTTTTTCCGGACTGACCCTTTCACCCTGACTTTGCAGTTCGGTGATATAGGAGGTCAGATAATCGCCCGGCGGTAATTGAATAATGATGAAGACCAAAACACTGATGGCCGCCATTGTCACGATCATGGTCACCAGACGTTTTGACAGATACGAGAGCATTACTTGTCCTTGCCGTTGGAACCGCCATCGAACCAGAACGAATCCATTCGATAGATTCCAAAATGAGCCCCGGGGTTCCAGTTATATATGCCCCGTTCGGGAACATTGTGCAGGCGATTGCTGACGACCACCGGTTGCGGCACACTGGAGATAACGCCAATAGAAAATATTTGATCGGCGTGAATATCCAACATTGCGCGCCAGACTTTACTGCGGCCCTCCGCCGTGTCCGCCGTCCGCCAGTCGCTGTTGAGCTTCAACAGTTTATTGGCGATATCCATATCCGGCTTTTCGCCCCCCTTGCCGGATGTTTCGTAGTAATTGCCCCAGCTTGACCACTGAAGCTGCTGCTGGCTGGTCGGCGCCAATTCCTCGGGGCTCCAATCGGCGGTCGGCACGGCATCTTCCAGTCCGGACCAGACCGACATTTGCGTTTCACCGGCGAATATCCGGTTGCGCAGGTTTTCGCGCTGCAACGGCTTGATGAACATCTTGACGCCGATCTTCAGCCAGTCTTCCTTGATCAGTTCCAGGATATCGGTCTGTTCGCTGTCTTCGCCCGCCGTTTCGACAATAATGTCGAGCGGTCGTCCGTCCGGCAGCAGGCGGATCCCCTGATCGTCGCGCCTGTTCAGGCCAAGTCCATCGAGCAGCTTGCCGGCCCGGTCCAGATCCAGCGTCGCCCAACGGGTTCTGTAATCCTCTTTATAAAACGGACTGCCTTCAATAACCGTATTGTTGCCTTCGGTGCCAAGCCCGAAATAAATCGCCTGATTGATATCTCCCCGGTCGATCGCCATCGACAACGCCCGCCGGAAATCAGCGGTGCGGAACAGTTTTCGCCAGACTGGGTCCTTGATGGTCAAGTTGGGAAACAGCGCGATCTTGGAACCCGTCGCGGGCCGCCATCGCCGGACAGTATAGCCGTTCCGCTTTTCGCCCTGCTTGACGAAGGTATAGTTGTTGAATTGCAGATAGCGGGCCTGCAAGTCGGCTTCGCCACTGCCCGTTTTGGCCGGAATCAGTTTGCTGTTGGCGATGGTCATGATCACCTGATCGATATAAGGAAGCTGATGGCCCCTGGTATCGATCCGGTGGAAATACGGATTGCGCTTGAAGATGAACCGCTCCGCCGGCTTCTTGGTGGTATTGATCCACGGCTGCAGCGTCGGCATCTTGATGTCTTCGTTCTTGTACTGGTGATCCTTCTTGAAGTGCAGGGCGACCCAGTTCCGTTGTCCGGAAGCCTTGACCATCGTCGCCATCTTTTTGGCGTCAATGTATCGAGCATGAAATTTTTTCAGATAATGGGCCGGGCGATAAATATAGAGCGGGCGGGCCCCGGCGAGCGCCGTAAGGAAAAAGGGGTTGGGTTTGGACCAGCTATAGCGGATCGTGGTCTCGTCGATAAACTCAACCTTCGGAGCTTCACCGTCAACCAGCAGTTCACGGGGCGGCCCGGACGGCGATATATCCTTGTCGTTGACGATGTCTTCCCAGTAATAGCGGAAATCTTCCGACGTAAACGGCTTGCCGTCGGACCACTTGTGGCCCTTGCGCAGATGGATGGTGAAGACGCGCCCCTCATCGACATCGATGGCGGCTGCAATATCCGGCTTTAAGTTGAAGCTACTGTCAAATCCGATCAGGCGGGCGTAACCGTAGACAACGGCCATGCGCACGTCCTTGACCCGGCCCATCAGCATGCGCAGGTTGCCGCCCTGCACACCGAGGGAATGTTTGCCGCCGTCACCGTCGAAAATAGCCGGATCCTGTGGGATTCGGTCACCGACGGGTGGCAGCGTGCCCGCTTTCACGGCTTCGGCGAAAAAGGGCGTTTCGGTCATTTCAATCGCCTGTGCCGGGGGGCCGGCAATGGTAAGGACGCAGGCCAAAACAAGCCCGCCAATGGCGAACCGCCGGTTCACAAACACGCTTCTTTCCGACAAGTCCAACGACATCATAAAAAAACTCCACATATCAACGACGGATGCGATCAGGGGGCGGCATGTGCCCGCACCAAATGTTCATTGCCAACGTCTATCAGGCCCGCGTGTTCGCCTCTGGAATAAAAGGGTTCCGGCCAGGCTTCCGGGATCGATGCTTTGCCTTCCATTAACGCCGCAAAATCAAGTGGCCGGTCCGGGTCCGGATAAGGCACAGCCGAAATCAGCGCTTTGGTATAGGGATGAACCGGATTGGCAAACAGGACTTCTCGCGGTGCAACTTCCACCAATCGACCGGCGCACATGACGGCGATACGGTCGGCAACGTAATCGACGACCGCCAGGTTGTGCGAGATGAACAGGTAGGTCAGATCGAGTTGTTCCTGCAGGTCTTTCAGCAAATTGAGCACCTGCGCCTGAATGGAAACATCCAGCGCCGACACCGGCTCGTCACAGATCAGAAGTTCGGGTTTCAGGGCCAGCGCCCTGGCGATGCCGATACGCTGGCGCTGACCGCCGGAAAAACTGTGCGGGTAGCGGCTGCAGTGCAGCGGATCAAGCCCCACCATTTTCATCAGTTCGGCAACCATTTCGCCCCGCAGGCACGCATCGCCCATATTATGTATTTCCAGCGGCTCGTTCAGGATATCGAAAACGGTCATGCGTGGATTAAGCGAACTGTATGGGTCCTGAAATACATACTGAATTTTGCAGCGCAGCTTTTCCATCTCCCGGCTGCCCAGTTTCAGAATGTCCACCTGTTTACCGTGGTTGTTAAAAATGACCTCGCCGCGGTCGGGCTCGATCGCCCGCATGATGATCTTGCTAACCGTCGATTTGCCGCTGCCGCTTTCGCCAACCAGTCCCAGGCATTCGCCCCGCCGGATATGCAGACTGACATCATCAACCGCCATCACCTTGGACACCGAAGATCCAAAGATTCCACTGCTCTTGCGGGTCACGAATTCTTTTGAAACCGACCGAACGTCCAGCAACGGCACCCGGGCATCTGATTCGTGAAGCCGGATACGGCCCGCCATCAGGTCGCCAATCTGGGTCTCGATCTTTCGAAGCGGTTGCAGGCGTTCGCCGGGCTTCATATCAAAATGGGGAATGGTGTTAAACAGTCCCTTCAAATACGGGTGTTTCGGATGACGGAAGATATCCTCAATAGTTCCCGCTTCCATGACCTTGCCACGAAACACCACGATTACTTCGTCGGCGACGTTGGCGACGACGCCCAGATCGTGGGTAATCAACAAAACCGCCATCCCCAGCTCCGCCTGCAAATCCCTGATCAACTTCAGAATTTGCGCCTGGATGGTGACATCAAGGGCGGTGCTGGGTTCGTCGGCGATTAGAAGCGACGGGCCGCAGATCAGCGCCATGGCAATCATCGCCCGCTGCCGCAGGCCACCCGAAAGTTCGAACGGGAACGTGTTGTAGGCGGCCTCCGGGTTGGGAAAGCCGGTCAGTTCGAGCATCTTGATCGTTCGTTCCCGAACGTCTTTCCGGCTGAAGGCCTGGTGAATACAGAGTGCCTCGCCAATCTGATCGCCAATCGTGTGCAGCGGCGACAACGACGTCATCGGTTCCTGAAAAATAATCGAAATCCGGTTCCCGCGCAGAGCCTGGTAGGTGCGACTTTCCGGTTCGATCGTCACCAGATCGTAGATTTTTCCCATTTCCCCATGTTCCTGTTCGCGCAGGGAATCATCGAACAGAATGCGACCACCCGTGATTTTTGCCGTACGGGGAAGAATCCCCATTATCGCCTGCGACGTCACCGATTTACCCGAGCCTGATTCACCGACAATGGCGACCGTGGTGCCGGCGCGAACCCGGAAGGAAATGCCGTCAAGCACGCGGACCGTGCCCGTCTGCGTGGTAAATTCAACTTCCAGATTTTCGACTCTCAGAATATCGCCCATGGTCGCTATACGGCCTTTGCGTTAAATATTTCCAGGGCGCTCACCCAGCGGCCGGCCGGATGGCCTCCGACAAGGCGGAAAACCCGTTCCAGAAACCTCCAGCTTGCGTCATTATGATCAAGATGATGGGTCAGTATTCCCGACGGTTCGTCCCTGTCGACGTGACCCAGGCGGCGCGATGACAGGTGATCGATTATCGCCTGTATGGCCGGGCCAACCCCAATAAAATAACGCCCGCCATCCAGGCTTTTAATAATATCGACATGGGTATTGACGCCAAGCAGGCCCGGCACCGGACAGGCCGCCGATCTGGCTTTGAAGCTTGAAATCCCCCGGATTCCCAGCTTCGGAAGAAACTCCAGCAGCCGGCTATCCATCCGGTTCCAGGGTGGCACAAAGACGGGCAGGAAGGAACCCCATCCGGAAAGCATATCCCGGCCCTGACGCAGTTCGGATTGCACCTGTTCGATGTTCCGGCCAGCGCCAAATTCGGATTTCTTGCAGCCCTCCGGTTCGTGGTTGATGTGAGCGAAACCGTGCTGAAGAACATCAGCCCGTTTATGGCGGATAATACGATTCCGCAAATCGTTCCCGGCGCGGGCCGGAATAACGGCCATGGCAATCGGTGTTTCCGTATTTTCGCTAATCTCGAGCATCGTATTCAGAGCGTCAGTAACCCCAGTCGCGTCGTCATCGCGCCACCAGAGCGTCGCGATCAAACCTTCCGCCAACCAGGCATCCAGTTCACGAGTGAGGTCATCCCAACCGGCCTCGCCTGTCCCTTCCTTCATGCTTCCAATCGCCCCGTGGCCTTGTTGTGAGACGACACCTTGTCGCCGCCGGCCAATTCCGCAATTATCCGCGCCGTCGTTTCCGCCCCGGTAAAATCGATGCCGGATATGGAAGATGGCTTTGTTTCAGCCATTTCGTCAATTGAACGCGCCAGAAGCGCCGGTGTCAACCGATCGTGTTCGATTAGCCGCAGCAATCCGCGTGCCTGCATAAGGTCGGCGCGGAAGCCCTGTTCGCTTTCATCCGATTCGGAATAGGGGGCAATGATGGCGCTGGCGCCCGCCTGCAACACATCCATTACCGTGTTGTAGCCACCTTGAGACACCGAAACGAGGCAGTTCTTCAACAGGGTCGGGAAGTCCGTCCGGTTGCGCTCTATGATGACGCCCTTCGGCGCCTTGCTCAAAAGGCTGTCAAAGGTATCGTCATCCAAATTCGGGCCGCACAAGAACCGCCACGTGCGGGTCGATGTCCTGGCCAGCGGAAAAGCCTTCAGTGCCGCTTCCATCAACGGTTTTCCCGCCGCCCCGCCACCGACGGATATAATGACCTCGCCGGTGCCTACTGTGCCCGCCTGGCCGTTATCGCCCCCCTTGTTCGGGACGGCGACGTATCCGGTGTAGCGAATCAGGTGCTTGATCGCGTCGTGTTCGGAAAACGTCATGTCAAACGTCGCCACCGACGGGTCGCCATGCACAAGCACCGCATCAAACCACTGTTTGACGAGTTCCGCCATTTCGACGTTGCGTTCGATCTTGGTCTTTTGAACCAGAATATCCCGCACCGAAGAAACCAGGATGGGCCGGGGCGAATCCCTGTTAGCGGCCTCCAGCAAGGGAATCAACTCGAAGCGAAATTGCCGCCGGCCAAAGGGAAACATTTCCAGCAACAGCACGTCCGGGCGGACGCTGTTGAAAATATCCAGTAGCTTCTGTTTGCGATGCTCACGCCAGTCGTCGTCGATGACCGTATCGGTATCATCGACCAGCACCTTGAAGGTGCCGTCCGTGGCCCGAACCGGTGGCAGTTTGAGGACGCGCGCCGATCCGAAATCGACGTCGGGAACGTCCATGCCGCCCATCACCACGGTGACCTGCAATCCCTGCGCCGTCATCGCCCTGGCGATCACCGCGGCCCGCCTGACATGGCCGATGCCCAGCAAATGCTGGACATAAAACATCACACGCGGCGGGTCTGCTTGGGTCATTTGTCATGGCTCTCCAGCGAAATGTTTAGACGCTCCACGGTCGGATTGCCATCGCCATCAATGACAAAGGCATGAGCCATCCCATCCCGCAGTTTTTGCGGTGGATCATCCGTCATATCCCAGCCGCTGGCCAGTGCATACAAGGCCCTGATGACACCTTTATGACTAACCGCCACCGTCGGTTCCGATAATCCGCGCAGCCATCCGCCAAGGCGGCCCTGGATGTCGCGGGGGCTTTCCCCGCCGGGTGGGCGGAAATCAAGGCCTTGCCGTTCATTTTCACTCATTGCGGCGCCCCGTTCGGCCCGCAGGTCAGGAAGGCGGCGCCCTTCCCAATCGCCCCAGTTCATTTCGGTCAATTCGACCACCGTCCGGGCTGGCTTTAATCCCATGATCCGTGCCGTTTCGCGGGCCCGAACAAGCGGACTGGTGACGCAGACAAAGGCCGCGAAGCCAGGTTCCAGATGCCAGTCGCCGACAATTTTTCGCCCGGCCTCGCTGAGCGGAATATCGGAATGACCCTGTATTCTTCCGTCGCTATTCCATTCGGTCGGGCCATGTCGCAGGACGATCAGCCGGGTCATCTCGCGGCCCCTCGCGTCACGGCGTTTATGGCCTCATTTAGGCGCATCATCGCGCCGTCCATGCCGTGGTTTTGCATCGTCCGTTCTTGCGCCGCCCGCCCCATCGCCCGTCGCCGACCATCATCGACCAGCAACAAGCACACCGCACCGGCGAACGCCACCGCGTCGCCTTCGCTGACCAGCACACCCGATTGGCCGTTTTCGACGACCCCGGCAACGCCGCCGGAATTTCCCGCGACGACCGGCAAGGCTGCCGCCTGCGCTTCCAGAAAAGCCATGCCGTAGGCTTCCTTGATAGCCGGCCAGACGTAAACATCGGCGGCCGCGAAAATACCCGGCAGGTCTTCGTGGGAGCGCAGGCCCAGCCAGGCGATGCGATCGTTCACTTTTGCAAAAGCCTGCCTGACCTGGGCATCGGCGACACCGCCGCCGACGACCAGCAAACGCCACGGAAGATCGGCCAGAAGATCAAGCGCCCGAGCCATCACCCGGTAGGAGTCCAGTTTCTGATCGTTACGCATCATGGCGGCGACCACCAACCACGGAACATCGGCATCGAAGCCGGTTTCCTCGGCCAACTGACGGCGATGCAAGTCTCGGGATTGTGCCGCGCCGGCGAAGGGAGCGGTATCGATGAACGGGTTCAGGGAGATCAGATGATCGGGGCTTCGCAGCAGCGGCAACAGGCACCCGTTGTCCGTTTCGTTAAAGCTGATCACCATGTCGGCGGCGGCGATGGTTTTAGCGGTTTCGATATATCCCAGATCCCAGCGACCGCCGGATTGTTTCGGGGCGTGGGATGCCTCGGCGACAATATACGGTATGCCAAGAGCCTTCGCGACGACCGGACCAATCCAGTCCGGCGCCTTGTGATAAAGGTGATACGTAAACCAGATTTGGGGCCGCCGTTCGACCGGGCGAGACCGATACCGGCGCACCAGCCGGTCGGCCAGGCGCAAGCCTACGTCGCGCAGCCGGAGCTGTCGCACCGGCTCGCCCCGGTCGTAGGAGCGATAGGTGGACGCCAACTCGACATCGTGACCGGCGGTACTCAAGGCCTGCATCAACAACCGGCCCATGCGGCGGTCGCCCGACGGTGACGCGTAGGTGGGCGACTTCATCGGGGCATAGAAGGCCACGCGCATCAGTTCCGGCTTTCAGATGTCGGGAAGATTGATATCGGGCGATTGAATTTCTCGGCGAGGTGGGCAATGCCGCCGTCCTGGCTGAAATGGGCCCGAACGTGTTTCATCCCGGCCGCCCCCAGGCGTCTCCTGAGATCGGGATCGACGATCAGCCGTTGAAGTTCCGTCGCCAAAGCATGCCAGTCGTCGGCCGGAACCAACCGGCCGGTTTTGTCATGTTCGATCAATTCCGGAATGGCCGAAACCCGTGTCGAGAGGCACGCAACCCCTTGGCTTTGCGCTTCCATCAGGACGTTCGGCAAACCGTCCCGGTCGCCGTCTGCGGAAATACGGCTGTTCAGAACAAACACATCGGCTTTGCGACATTGGGCCAACACCACGGCCTGGGGTTGCGCCCCCATCCAGTCGATCCGGTCGGCGATACCGTCGCGGTCGGCCTGCCGTTTCAGGTCCGGCAACTGCGGTCCATCACCAATGTGAACCAGGCGCCAGTGCAGACCATCGGGAATGTGCGCCAAGGCCTTGAACAGCCCCGTGTAGCCCTTCTTGTCGACGGCCCGCCCGACGGATAACAGGATCACCGGATCGTCGACCGACGTGCCATCCCGGTGCGACCACTCCGTATCCCGTTCGGGAAACCGCTGGAAATCAAGACCGTGATAGACCAGTTCAACCCGCCCCGGAACCGATGCCAGGGCCGACAGATGGTCGACATTGGCCCGCGTACACGTCACCAGCCAATCGCAATCGCCGAGCTTTTCCTTCTTTTCCCATTCAGGAAGGGTCCAGATATCCTTGGCATGGGCCGAACACGACCACGGCAGGCCCGTAATCATCGCGGCGTAACGGGCGACCGAGCCCGGCGTATGCAGGAAATGGGCATGAATGCGCATCACGTCCGGCGGCAGTTCGTGGGCCAGCACCAATGCCTGACCAAAGCGGCGGATACGGTTCGGGACAAGATCGCGCCGCAGGTCGCCCAACCACACCGCTCGCGCACGGCAATAGCCGGGCAGCCGGCGAACGGCCCACCAGGCACGTAAGACGCGCAACGGCTCGCGGTACAGGTATTCCGGCAAATAGGTCGGCGCGGCGCGGATTTCGTCGTGCACGGGATGGCGCTTCGCCGACGTCGGGTGGCGCAGGGAAAACAGGGCAATATCGATACCGGAGCGTTCCAGGGCCAGTATTTCCTGGGCGATGAACGTTTCCGAAAGGCGCGGATATCCCTTCAGGACGAATGCGACGGCTGGCATCAGGTCTTTCCGGAAACGACCGTCAACCCCGGCTTCTTCCCTGGATCATCCTTCAGCCAGGAATCGACCATGCCGTTGATCGTCGACAGGCCGTCGAGAATACCGGGAAGTCGGACTTCGGACGGCAGGGGCTGTTCCGGCAGGGCGCGCAGGGCGGCGGCCATCCTGGTCGGCGATCGGTCCCCGTCGGCGACCAGCATCTTGACCAGGCCCAGTTCTTCGGCCCGTTTGGCGCGAATATACTGTTCCATTCGCGGCACCGTGCGCGGCACGATCAGGCCGCGTTTATCGAACGACAGGATTTCGCAGAAGTTGTTGTACCCGCCCATCGAAACAACGCCCATGGCCTGGCTAACAAGGCTTTCAACATTCGCATCGAAGGTAATGACGTCGACTTTTTTCAGGCGGCTGACCCGATCGATAAATTCGGCCTGCAAGCTGGAGCGCATGAACGGCCCCAACAGCAACAAGGCCGGGAACGGGATATCCGGATCATGCTCGTAGGCCCTGATGACCCAATCGACCAGCACATCGCCATCGCCACCGCCACCGGTATTGATCAGCACGTAGGGCTCGTTATTGAAAAACGTCGGCTGATGCAGCGGTGTCGACTGGTTCCATGTGCGCCGCAGATAACCGGTAAAGCTGGATTTCTTCTTTACGGCCGCCGGTACCGGGACGTTTTCAAAGGGGTCGTATAATTCCGGCAGTCCATAGATCCAGATATGATCGTACAGATTCTCAAGGGCGGGATAGACATCCTTGCGACGCCATTCCTCGTCCAGCACTTCGGGTGTGTCCATGACATCCCGCAAGCCCAGAACCAACGGTGTGCCGCGGGCTTTCAGCATGGTCAGGGTATCCTTGACTTCGCCCCGCAGACCAAGCGGTTCCTTGTCAACCAGGAACACATCGGGATTGAAGACATCCGCCGTGTGCTGAATGATCGAGGCCCGCATGGCCATCACATCATCAATGTTCATATCAAGCTTGAGGGATGAATAATCACCGTGGCGCAGCTTGATGACGCCGGGAATTCGCACAAAGTCAACGCGTTCACGGAAACCGAAACTGCCAATGATCGGTGACCCCGACAGAATGAGAACCGACAGGTCCTCACGGTGGTCGACCAGCGAATGGGCGATCGTCCGGCACCGCCGCAGGTGGCCCAATCCAAAAGAATCGTGACTGTAAATCAGCATTCTGGGGCGACTGTTCTTCACCTATACATCCTTGTATGAATTACTTACCGACCGCTCGAACGACTGTTTATCAGAAGATAAAGAAGATATTGTGACGGACATTTACATGCTTCAAAAGCAAACGGTTTCCAGCATGGAATGAACCGGTGGCGAAGGCAACAAATAATGGGCCCAATACCGCGCCGCGTGGTTCTTTAATCTTGCTGCGGATGACGTCGCCCGCGCCGGCCAAATTGCCGCCTGAAAATTAATAGCGAGTGGCTATGACACACAAAATGAACGAACATATTGAAGGACAACAACAAATTGACAGATTTTCTTGAAATTCAGGGCGCTTCCGGATGCCCGAAGCATCGCGACGCACTACTTAACCCGACCACACGAACCTTACAACAAGCTTAAATCCTCGCTTATTTATTTGTATAAACTAAAGAATGTTTGTTGGACACAAAACCCTGCGATTGGTAGCTTCAAATATTCAAATCTACCTTCGGGGGTGTGTTAGGTGGACGGCAAATTACAAGTCGTTGTTCTGTGCGATACGCCAAGCGACGCAATCGGCTTGCGGGCGGAGATGTATCGTGGCGGGTTCGACGTCACATCCCAATGGGCGGAAAATCCCGAGACATTTAAAAATGCGCTTGAGAAAAATCCCGTCGACCTTGTTCTGTGTGATACCCACCTGAGCCAATTCAGCGTTATCGAAGCGCGCCAAGCCTTGGCCACATACGATCCCGACATCCCTTTCATTGTGGTCACCGGGCCACTTTCCAGCGACGCCAAGCGCATCGCTTCGCAGTTCAAGGCTGGAATCAGCGACCTTGTCGAATGGGGAAACCCGGAACAACTGACCCCCGCCGTCGAGCGCGAACTCAATAAAGCGCAAGAACGCCGCCAACAGCGCCTGGCCGACGCGGAGCTTCGGCACCGCGCCAGTTACGACACGCTGACCGGCCTGCCCAATCGGACGTTGATGTTTGACCGGCTGAACCAGGGGATGAAGCACGCCAAGCGCGACGAAAAGCACGTCATCCTGATGTTCATCGACCTTGATTATTTCAAATGGGTCAATGACTCACTTGGCCATCTGGCCGGCGATGAGCTGTTACAGATCGTTGCCAAGCGAATCAGCAAATGCCTGCGCGAATCCGATACCGCGGCGCGTATCGGCGGCGACGAATTCGCCATCGTTCTGGACAGCGTCGACAGCGAATCGACCGCCAGCATTGTCGCCAGAAAACTTCTGTCCTCCCTGTCCCGAACCTACGCCCTGGAAAACCAGGAAGCCAACATTACCGCCAGTATCGGCATCTCTATTTTCCCACAAGACGGCGAGGCCGCCGACGTGTTGCTCAACAAGGCTGACAAGGCCATGTATTACGCCAAGAGCAAGGGACGCAATGCCTATAAATTCCATTCTTCCAATGATGCGGTCAAAAACGGCGACGCCGTCGTCGTTCCGTTTTCCAGACCACGGGAAGCGGCCAGCCCGCCGCCTCGGCCCGGCATCCTGCAAACCGTCAGGAGCTGGCCGATCTCGGCCAAGATCAGCATCGGGATCGCCGCCGCCATCATCGGATTCGCCGTCGTTACCGGATTAATCACACCGATACTCACCAGCCAGGACCAGCGAATGGCCAAAGAAGAGGATTCGGAAACATTGAAGGATTTCGGGACCGCATCCGGACCAGACGACAAACCCGCCGCTGCCGCGCCGCCGGCCGGAGCCGTACCCCGGACCCAGCAAGGGCAAACACCGCCCCCGGCAAACTAAAGCGCCGCTCCGCCGGCTTAACGCCAAATCGTTAGTGTGCTATAAATGTCACGCCTACTTTTGAATCTGTGACAAAATAATGATCAGGCGATTGACTGCTCCCGGCCAACCCCATAGAAATACAGGCACTTGAATGTAAGTGAGGGATTGCGGCATTTATGCAATCCATGAAAATCAAACGTCTAAAAGAGGGTTCAACAATATGACTAAATTTCGTCTTATGCTTCTGAGCACTGCTGCCGCCGGTCTGGTTGCCGCTGCTGTCTCTCCCGCTTCCGCTGGTGAAGTCACCAAGTCCATGTCCGTCAGCGGCCACATCAACCGCGTTATCATCCTTTCGGACAATGGCAACGGCACCACGCTTGGCCAGGCCGACAACGCCGGCGTCAGTGAGTCGCGTTTCCGCATCAAGGGCGCGGCCAAGTCCGAAGCCATGACCATCAGCACCCTGGTGGAACTCGGCGTTACCGGCAACAATAGCCTCAGCTCTCAGGCCAATGCCGACACCTCGCGGATCAGAATTCGTCACTCCGTCATCTCCGTTGCCAACAACATGGGCAAGCTGAGCGTCGGCCAGACATGGGCAGCCGACTGGCTGGCCACCTCCAGCAACCTGTCGGGCACCGGCAACGCCGGCTTCCACGACGGCCAGACGATCGGCGGCGAAGCCCTGAACGTCAATGGTAACACCGGCACCGCAGCCAGCGGCGTCTCTGTTGGTGGCGTTCTGCCGGCCTTCACCGGCTACCGTAAGAACCTGATCAAGTACGTGACGCCAAACATGAACGGCTTCACGGGCGAAGCCAGTTTCGCCGCTGCCGATCATGCCGCTGCCAGCCTGCGTTACTCTGGTGACTTCAACGGCACCAAGGTTGCCGGCACAGCCGCATGGGGTTCCCGTGCGGCCGCAGCGAACAAGTCCGAAGCCGGTGGCTCTCTCGCCGTTGCTCTCGCCGGTGGCCTGAACGGTTCCGTCGCTTACTCTCGTCGTAACCTGAACGGCAATGTTGCCGCGAACGCCGGCCTGAACAACCCCGAAATGTGGGGCGCGGGTATCGGTTACACGATGGGCGCCAACGGCGTCACCGCTTGGTACCAGGCTGTTAATGATCTGGGCGCCAACAACAACAAGGCCAAGACCTATGCTTTGGTTGCCGAACACAAAATGGCCGACTATGGCACCTCCGTTTACGGTGGTATCCAGAGAGTCACATACGACACCACGGCCATCAAGTATGACGACCTGACCGCCGGTTGGGTTGGCATCAAGGTTACCTTCTAAGGAAGCCCATGTTGAAAAAACCGGTGAACAGCTTCCATATATACCGCATTTTAGTCATCCTACTGGTTATGATGTCGGTTACACTCGGAGCGTGCGCAAGGCCCCGTCCGTTCAATCCGAACAAACCGGAGCCAGGCCTGTTCAGCGGTAAAAGTGGAGAACTGGTTATCTACAATTCCAAAACACGGAAACGTTGAACAGTTTTGCACTTACACAACAATAAAGAACCCCGATTGCGGCAACGCAATCGGGGTTTTTTTTACGAGGAAACGGCCTAAATTCTTTACTTTCATCGTCATCTGTAGCATATCCGTAGGGTGTTGAGTGGGCAGCATTGTATCTTTGAACATTCCGAAACCAGTTAGAGGATTTCTACGATGAGCAAACTACGTCTTATGCTTCTGGGCACCGCCGCGCTCGGCATCTTCGGCAGTGTCGCCTCCCCCGTTTTGGCTGGTGAAGTCACAAAGTCCATGTCGGTCAGCGGACACATCAACCGCGCCATCATTGTCTCCAACAACGGTGATGCAACCACGGTCGCCCAAATCGACAACACCGAAGTCAGCGGGTCGCGCTTCCGTATCAAGGGTTCAGCCAAATCCGACTCCATGACCATCAGCACCATGATGGAACTGGGCGTTCAGTCCAACGGCGCCCTTAGTTCGGAAGCAGCCGCCGATACCAGCAGCATCAACATCCGTCATTCCTACATTAGCCTGGCCAATAGCATGGGCACGCTTAAGGTCGGTCACACCAGCACCGCCGACGATGGATTCGTCGGCAACAACCTGTCCGGCACGGCCAACGCCGGTTTCTACGACTTTACGACGATTGGCGGTGAATATATGCACGTCAGCGGCGACACCGGCACCGCCAACGGCGTTAAAGTTGCGAGCGTCCTGCAATTCTTCGATGGCGGTCGATCGAGCAACATCAATTACACGACGCCGACAATGGGTGGCTTCAACGGCAAAGTCGGTTTCGCCAGCCAGGACCATGGCTCGGCGAGCCTGAATTACGCAGCCAATTACGATGGCACCAAGGTCCTTGCCTCGGCCGGATGGGGCTCGCGCGGCGGCACCAATACGATCAACGCAGAGTGGGGCGGTTCTGTGGCCGTTTCGCTGGTCGGCGGCCTGAATGGTTCCGTTGCTTATTCAAAGAGCAACCTGAATGGCGCCGTCGCCGCGAACACCGGCCTGGCCGACCCTCAAATGTGGGGCGCTTCCATCGGCTACACCATCGGAGCCAATGGGGTTTCCGCCTGGTATCAGAACGTCCAGGATCTGGGTGCGAACAACAATAAGGCAAAAACCTACACCTTGGTTGCCGAACATAAAATGAGCGCCTACGGCGCCTCCGTCTACGGTGGCATCGAGAACGTCAAATACGATACCACGGCCATCAAATATGATGACCTGACCGCTGGTTGGGTCGGCATCAAAGTGGCCTTCTAGGGGCCCGGAACAAACACCATCCCCCGGTCACGCGCCTGACCGGGGGATTTTTTTTCTGATCGTCGTTCCCCTTTTCCCCCTGCATTGCTGTGATACATTCGGCGCTGACGTCTATCTCCAGGGAATAGCAAACAAATGCGTAGTATCATAATCGGTATCGTGATTGGTTGCGTCATCGGCGTCATGTTTGGTGCTACCGTCATTGCGCCGCGCCTTGAAAAGGCGGACAGCCGTTCGGTCGGGGCAAGCACCGCCGCCATCGGTGACGCCATCAAGCAAGCGACCCGCGCCGTTACCCCGAAAACAACCATCGCCTTGCCCCCCGTTAGCCGCCAACGACCCGTCGTTCATTGGCGTATGGGCAGCGCCTATCCGGCATCCTTGCCGCTGATGGGCGAACTCGCATCCCGGATTGGCCGCACCCTGTGGGACGTTTCGGGCGGCGGCATGGAATTGAAATTCTACGAGCCCGACTCTCTGGTGCCGGTGAAGGAGATGTTTGACGCCGTTGGCTCGGGCACTATCGATAGCGCCTTCGGCGGCGTCGAATTCTGGGCCGACAAGGCCCCGGCCCTCGCTTTGTTCGCGGCAATTCCATTCGGCCCGGACCCCGACGAATATCTGGCCTGGATGTATTTCGGCGGTGGCGAGGATTCCCTCAACCAGATTTATCGGCCTTTCAATGTTCACGGCATCCTTTGCGGCATGACGCCGCCGGTGGCATCTGGATGGTTCCGCCGCGAATTTACCGACCCGAAGGACCTGGACGGCTTGAAAATGAGCTCAACGGGCCTTGCCGCCAAAGTGCTGCAAAAACTGGGTGTCCTTACACAAAACCTCAGGAACGAGGACATTTTCGTCGCATTCGAGAATGGAAATATAGATGCCGCCGAATTCTCCTTGCCGTCGATCGATCTGAAGCTGGGATTTAACGACGTCGCCAACCATTACTATTTCCCTGGCTGGCGGCAACCGGCGGCATTTCAAAATCTGATCATCAACAAGCAAAAATGGGATAGCCTTTCGACGTCACAGCAATCTCGGATCGAGGCGGCCTGCGGTGATAATGTGCGCTATGGCCTAGCCGAAGGCAATGCCACGCAATACACCGCCCTGAAGGAACTGACGGCGAAAGGGGTCAATATCCATCGGTGGCCCGGTTCGATCCTGTCAGCCCTCGAAGCCGCCTGGCGCGACGTTCAGGCCGAACAGTCAGCCGCCGACGGCGACTTCAAACGCATCTGGCGCTCGCTTGCCGAATTCCGAAAGAACTATTCAACCTGGAAAGAACTTTCAAGGCCCTGACAGGTTTCCGAAATAGCGTCGGCGCGACCAATTCAGTTTAGCCGGTCCAGCGCATCGGTCGACAAATTTTCCATTTTGGCCAATAAATATTCGATATCATTGGCTTCAAATTCGACGCCGTAACTCCCATACTGGGTCAAAATTCGTTCAATCATTCGACGCGAATATCTTTTCCGGTCGTCTTCGCGGCCGTCGTATTCGGTTTCGGCGGCGACATCAATGGCGGCACGGGCCGCCGGGTAATAGTTGACCGGCAAACCAGCCTGCTTGAAAACGGCCTTCAGGCCAAGCTGCCCCTTGTCGTGCACCAACGTGCGCACATTAACCAACGGTATGCCGGATAATTCCGCAATCGCGGCCTCGAAAAAATCGAGATCCCCCATGCACAACGCCCTGAGGATGATCGTCGGCGTCAGCCGGCCATTTTCATTCAGTTGCGTGATCAGTTGTTCAAGGTCGCCTTCCTCGCCATCTTCGGACAGCCCGATAATCGCCCGCTCACGTATTTGCAGAATCAGGTCGATGGCCAGATTGTTTCCCAGGTCGTGGCGTTTGGCCAATTCAACCCGCATGTTTTCGGAAACCAGCGTCACCAATCGTTCGGCAATGGTCACAGGCAACTTGGGGCGCAACACCATGGCGTTGCCGATGTTCTGATTCTCACCAAAAACATCGACGACCTTGCCAAGATCACTTTCGGAAATTTCGGCTCCGTCGTTGCCGATAAGGCTGGAAACCACCTGTTCATTTTCCGTATCCACCAGGGCCGAAGAAACTGTCTCCGATACCTTGTTTCGTTCGGAAATCGCTATCTGCCTGGAAGCGTCCTGGTTCTTTATGATTTCAACCAGATCGGAATCGGTCAAAACATCGGAAAATCGCAGTATCGGAAGCGCGACTGAGACCACATCGTTGGCAAGACCCAATGCTATATCACGGGGAACGCTCGGATTTTCTTTCAGGGTCTCCGCCAGCGCCTCGCGGACCCGCACCTCTGCATCCTTGAGCATCAGGCGAAAAATATCTTCCGCCATTTCCCGTTCGTGATCGCTCAGGCTTTCTTCATTGAAGCCCTGCGCCATCTTAAGGGCCGTATTAACGCGATGTTCCGTTGATGGGTCGTTTAACAGCCGAGCGACATCGCCTTCTGTCAGAATTCTTTTCTTCATACGACACGTCCCTTGTTCATCAAATGCTGACCATTGATGAACGGTACAGCCAGGTTCCAATGGCAATTATACCGATAGACGTTCAGGATATCCATTTTTTCAGCACTAAATTGCCGAGAGATTTCAGTGTCAGTCCCTGACGACCATCACCGAGCAGTTGGCATGGCGGACCACACGGGCGGCGTTGGGGCCAAGCAAATAGCTCTTCAGATCAGGGCGGTGAGCCGAAACGATGATCAGATCCGCCGATATTTTTTCGGCGATATTCAGGATAACTTCATAAATCGAGCCCTCACCGACGACATGCTGAACATTGATTCCGTCCGGCACGTGACGCTTTACAAACTCTTTCAAGGCGGCCATCACCTTTGTTTTGATATCTTGTTCGTAGCCACCCGGAAAATACTGGCCGACGATGCTCATTCCGAAATCCGGGACAACGGTCAAGACGTGCAAGGTACCGCCCTCATTTCGGCAAAATTCGACGGCCGCCGCCACAGCCTTCGGCCACGACGCTTCATCGTTCAAATCGATGGCAAGCAAGATATCCTTGTACATGGCATTCCCTCAATCGCTATGCCGCGTTAGCGCGACGCCTGCGTTGCATCATCACAATGGCCCCCAACAGCAAAATCGCCGGCAGGAACATCCATTCCTTTCTGGGGCGGTCGGACTTCATCTGGACGTTGACAATTTCCCAGTCAAAATCCAGTTTTTGTTTTGCCGCGGCGCTGCCAAAAACCACATTGTCGATAAACATTTTGCCGTTTTCCTGGCGAAGTTCGAGTCCCGCGGACGACACCCGCTCAAGGCCGGAGGCCTCGCTTCCCATCGGCAGCATGACGACCTTGCTAATTTTCTTACCGTTCAAATTCTCTCCGCTCACGGCGATGCTAAGCTGGGCGTTTTTGGGCAGGCTTTCGGCAACATTATATATTCTCGACGCCGCAACCGGGACGACCGACGGCGCGACCATATCCATCCAGTACCCCGGCCGGAAAAGGGTGAAAGCGACAAGCAGCAAGGCTGCGATCTCCCATAACCGGCAGCGGATCAGCAAATAGCCCTGGGTCGCCGCCGCAAACGCCAACATGGCGACAACGGCGCTACCGAAGGTCAGCAAAATCTCCCACCAGTGGTGAACGCCGATCAGCAAAAGCTGAGTATTGAAGATGAAGAGAAACGGCAGGATCGCCGTCCGAATATCGTAGGCGAAGCCCTGTAACCCGGTCTTGATGGGATCGCCACCGGAAATGGCGGAGGCCGCGAAGGCGGCCAGTCCAACCGGCGGCGTATCATCGGCCAGAATGCCAAAGTAGAAGACGAACATATGGGCCGCGATCAGCGGAATGATGAGCCCGTTTTGCGCCCCCAGGGTGACAATCACCGGCGCCATCAAACTGGAAACGACAATATAATTGGCCGTCGTCGGCAACCCCATTCCGAGGATCAGGCTAATAACGGCGGTGAACAGCAGCATCAAAATCAAGTTGCCTGCGGAAACGTATTCGACAAATTCCGTCATCACCTGACCAATCCCGGTCAGCGTCACCGTGCCGACAATAATGCCCGCGGCCGCCGTGGCGATACCAATGCCGATCATGTTGCGGCCACCGGCAATCAGGCCATCTATCAAATCCCTGAAGCCTTCCAGGGTTTTCTGAATTTCCTGCCCCCCCAGGCCACGATAAAAAGCGACCAGCGGTTTTTGAGTCAGGACAACAAAGCCCATGAAAACGGTCGCCCAGAACGCCGACGTTCCCGGTGACAGGCGTTCCACCGTTAGCAGCCAAATCAGCACGATCACCGGCAGTATGAAATGCAGGCCGGTTTTAACCGTCGGGCCTACCGGCGGCAGTTCCAGTATTTCGTGGGACGTTTCAAGGTCCGGATATGTCGATGAATACTTCAACAACACCAGATAGCTTAGAAACAGCAGCAAGCCAACGACCCAGATCGTCGCATCACCCGCCACCGCCTTGATCAATCCGACCAGCGGCGGCAGCACGTAGACCAGAAATCCGGCAAGGATGACGATGCTCAGGATACCAATCATCCTACCCTTCGCGCCCATCTTGTGCACCTGCGGAAGCCCCGTCATACCCGCCTTGAGGGCTTCCAAGTGAACGATATAGATCAGCGCAATATATGAAATTACAGCGGGCAAAAACGCCGCCCGCATAACGTCGACCAGCGGTATGCCGACGTATTCCACCATAAGGAACGCGGCGGCGCCCATGATTGGCGGCATCAACTGGCCGTTGGTCGAAGAGGCAACTTCAACCGCGCCCGCCTTTTCGGCGGGAAAACCAACCCGCTTCATGAGCGGAATGGTGAACGTTCCCGTTGTAACCACGTTGGCGATTGATGAGCCCGAGATTATTCCCGTCAACGCCGAAGAAACCACCGCGGCCTTTGCCGGGCCACCGCGAAAGCGCCCCATCAGGGCAAAGGCGACACGAATAAGGTAGTTGCCGGCGCCCGCTTTTTCCAGCAATGCACCGAACAGTACGAACAGATACACCATCGTCGCGGAAACACCAATTGCGACCCCGAAAGCGCCTTCGGTCGATAGCCAGTAATGCGACGCCCCCGTGTTCAGGGATGCCCCTTTGTGGGCTATGACGTTGGGCATATAGGGGCCGGCAAACGTGTAGATCAGGAAGACAATGGCGACCACCATCAGCGGTGGACCGAGAGTGCGGCGGGTCGCTTCCAGCAGCAAGACGACGCCGATAACACTGGTCACGACATCGACCACGGTGGGCGCACCAGGCCGCTGCGCCAGTTGATCGCTCATGAAGACAAGATACAGGCAACTGGCCGTTCCCAGCACCGCCAGCACCCAATCCAATAGCGGGATGTAGGATCGCGGCGACCTTTTCAGTGCCGGGTAAGACAGAAAAGCGAGGAAGAACGCGAACATCAAGTGAAAGCGTTTCACCATGTCTTCGTTCATCCAGGGGGTGAATTGAAGAACCAATGGCGACGACACATAGACCTGATAAATCGACCAGATCAGCGGGACGGCCCAAAGAATATTCGCTGATATACCGCCGGGGGATCGAGCCCCCGTATCGGATTCGGCGATCATATCCTGAAGAATTTCATGATCGACAGGAGGTTCGCCCGGTTGAGTTTCGCTCATTGTCTGATCCCCCGATGACGTGTTTGGGCGGCCCGGTCTCTTGGCAACAAAACTAAAAACAGAAAAAAAAAAGGGGGCGACAACCGCCGCCCCCAAAATCAGGCTCTTACATCAAGCCGGCTTCTTTGTAGTATTTTACGGCGCCAGCAGCCAGTGGCGCGGACAGACCGTCCTTGATCATCACTTTCTTCTGAAGATGCGCAAATGCCGGATGCAACTTCTTGAAGCTATCGAAGTTATCAAACACCGATTTGACGATGGTATAAATGATATCGTTGGGAACAGCCGTCGATGTCACCAGAGTCGCGCCAACGCCGAAGGTTTTGACATCATTTGGATTGCCACGATACATCCCGCCCGGAATCGTCGCCGTGCGGTAGTAGTCGTTGTCTTTGACCAGCTTGTCAACGGCGCTGCCGGTGACGCTCACCAAAACGGCGTCGCACGATGTCGTCGCTTCCATGATTGAGCCGGAAGGATGGCCGACCGTAAACACCATTGCGTCGATCTTGTTGTCGCACAAAGCCTTCGACTGTTCCGAGGACTTCAGTTCAGACGCCAGGGCGAAGTCGCTCATTTTCCAACCAAGGGCCTTCATCAGGACTTCCATCGTGCCGCGCTGGCCGGATCCCGGATTGCCGACATTGACGCGTTTGCCTTTCAGGTCGGCAAACGTTTTGATGCCGGAGTCTTTCCGGGCGACGACGGTGAAAGGTTCCGGATGGATGGAGAACACAGCCCGCAAATTCTTGTTCGGTCCGGCGTCTTTAAACTTCGAATCGCCGCGGTAGGCATGATATTGCCAATCGGACTGAACGATACCCAGGTCCAGTTCGCCAGCACGAATGGCGTTCAAATTGTAAACCGAGCCACCCGTACTTTCGACGGAGCAGCGAATCCCGCTCGTTTTCCGGGTCTTGTTGACGAGACGGCAAATCGCGCCCCCCGTCGGATAGTAAACGCCGGTAACGCCGCCGGTGCCGATGGTAACAAACCTCTGCTCGGCGGCACTGGCGCGATCGCTTGTCGAAACGGCGACGGCGCCAACGACCGCTGCGAAAGCCAGCGTTATTGCGGTGATTTTTTTCATTGCGAGATATCCTCCCTGATCGATGTTCAGTTCATGTGCTTGGTGGCGAATTGATGAAAAAAGCCGACCGCCACTCAATCGGCTGATGTTGAGACGCCGTTTGACCTGTCGGCCCACGGCTATTTCCCGGAAAATTAAATGATATGATTTTGGAGTCAGAATACCGCGACCCCCGTTTTATCCCTTAAGCTTCCCTGTTTAGAAATCGTGCCCGCGTCGTTCAATACTTTGAATCTCTACCGGAGCAGCGCCAACCATATCCGTTAATTCCTGTTCAGCGCAACAAATGATTCATAACCATGGATCTCATTACAAACGTTCCAATGGGTTCGAACAAAGGCTAGTCCCGACCGCCAAGGGCCGCATCGATGGCGTCGCCCAGCTTGCCGACCAGTTCATCTATTTCACCGTCTGTGATGATGAAAGGCGGGGCCAGCAAGACATGCCCCCCATTTTCGCCATCCGCCGTTCCACCACTGGGATAGCAGATAAGGCCCCGGTCGAAAGCCGCCTGTTTGATCTTGCCGGGAAGGTTCAGCGCCGCCTCGAACGGCTCCTTGGTGGCCCGATCGGCGACAAGCTCCAACCCAAAGAACAATCCCCGCCCGCGGATATCGCCGACCTGACGATGATTCCCGAAACGATCTGTCAGCGCCTTTTCCAGAACCGCCCCCTGTTTCCTGACGCTATCCAGCAAATTGCGGCTGGCGATTGCCCGCTGCACCGCCAGTGCCGCGGCGCAGGCGATCGGGTGCCCAAGGTAGGTGTGACCATGTTCGAAAGCGCCCGGACCATCCCGAAAAGCCGCGAATATGGACGCCGAAATCAGGACCGCGCCAATGGCTTGATAGCCTGCCCCCAAGCCCTTGGCGATGCAGACCAAATCGGGGCTGATGCCATCGTGTTCACAGGCAAAAGTCAACCCGGTCCGGCCCATGCCGCTCATCACTTCGTCAAGGATCAGCAGCACGCCGTAGGTGTCACAGATTTCCCGAATTCGTTTGAAATAGCCATCGACAGCGGCGACCGCCCCCAGCGAGGCGCCGACGACGGTTTCGGCCACGAAGGCGGCCACCGTTTGCGGCCCCAACTCGAGAATTTTCTCCTCCAGTTCGTTCGCCACTCTTTGGCCGTACTCGTAGTCGCTTTCTTCAAGCGTACGGCCACGGTAAGCATAGCAAGGCGAAATATGATGAGTTTCCATCAACAGCGGAAGATAGGGCGCGCGGCGTTTCTTGTGCTCGCCAAGCGCCAGCGCGCCGAGCGTATTGCCGTGGTAACTGTGGCGGCGAGCGATGAAGTGGCGCCGTTCCGGTTGGTCGATTACGGTAAAATACTGGCGCGCCATCTTGATTGCGGTCTCAACGGCTTCCGACCCGCCGGACAGAATGTAAGCCTTTTCGATGCCTTCGGGGGCCCGCTCAATGAGCAGGTCGGCCAGGTCTTCGGCAGGCTGAGAGGTGAAAAATCCGGTATGGGCAAACGCCAGTCGCGCCGCCTGCTGCTGGATCGCGCCAATAACATCGGTATCGCCGTGGCCCAAACAGGAAACGGCCGCACCGCCGGACGCATCCAGATAACGTTTGCCATCTGAATCGATCAGATAGACGCCCTCCCCGCCAACCGCCATTTTCATGGGTGCACTCACCTGCCGATGGAAAATATGGGTCATAACGGGTCGGACTCCTTCGTATTGTTCCGTGGTTTAAGCCGGGTTCGCTTGCGCCGCACCCGCGCCATTCTGGCTTCTGGTTTTTTCACCCAATAGGCATGGAATTGCGCCAGCAATGCCTCGCTTTCCTCTATCGCATCCAGCGCCGCCTGTCCGCCCTCGGCCATCAGAAGGGCAATCAGTTCTTCCGCCGCCGTTACCGCGGCGGCGACAGAATGGAAAAACGACGGACTTTCGTTCTTGATAACCAGCATCTGATCGGCAAACGCGGCCAGTGGCGAAACCTGGCTATCGGTCAGAACCACGGCCTTACCGCCGCGGGATTTGGCCAATTCAGTGGCGCTCACCGTTTCACGGGTATAGGGGTCAAAACTGATGGCCAGGATAACATCCCGGTCATCGAAATTCCTCAACCCGTCGATAAAGGCCCCGCCCCGGCCGTCAACCAGAACACAGTTATCGCTAAACATCGAATAGGCGTAATGGAAAAAACTGGCGACCGGGAACATACCGCGCAGGCCGACGACGTATATCTGGCGAGCACCCGCCAGGGTCTGGGCGCAGGACTCGAACCGTTCGGGCGTATTGATGCTGAACGTCTGACGCAGGTTTTCCAGATTCGCCGCGAGGACGACCTGCGTCTGATCGGCGCCGCGTGATTGCAGGTCCCTCGCCCGCTCCAGATAGCCTTCCGGGCGGGCCCTTAGGCGGTGTTGGAAAGGCGCTCTAAAATCCTGAAAGCTGTTACAGCCGAATATCTTGGCGAGCCGAACCATGGTCGAAGGATGAACTCCCGCATTCGACGCCAGGCTGCGCATGGACATCAAGGCGACATCGTCCGGGCGGTCCAGTATGTATCTGGCCGCCAACTGAAGCTGCGGACTCAGTTCCGAAAACTTCGCCGCTATTTCCTTATCGAGACCAACAGATACCACCCAAGCCCCCTCTCGCGGAATAATCCTCCGCCCCCATGATGATGGGCACTATCCCCCAGCCCCAGACAAATTGCAACAAAATGACACACCTGAACAGGAAAATGAAACGAATGGTTCTTTCTTAACGATAAACCCGGATAGTGGTTGTCCCGACCTTCGACAGGCGTCATTATCAAAATAAATCCTAAGCCGGTATCAGCAGTACCGGCGCTATCGAAAACAGATTAGTCAGGCGTAAAATCCAGTATGGACATCAAAAACCACATCCGTGCGATCCCCGATTTTCCAAAGGCCGGAATTCAGTTTTACGATATTTCGACCCTGTTGGCGGACGCCGACGCCTGGCAGGTTGCGATGGGCCGAATGGCCAAGATCATCGGTCGCCATCAACCCGATATCCTGGCCGGAATCGAATCTCGCGGATTTCTAGTCGCGGCGCCATTGGCGCTGAAGCTGGGCTGCGGGTTCACCATGGTTCGCAAACCGGGCAAGCTTCCGGGAGCGACCATCGCCCACAATTACGATCTGGAGTACGGGTCCGACACCGTGGAAATTCAGGAAGATGCGATTAAGCCGGGTCAGCGGGTCGTGATATTGGACGATCTGTTGGCGACCGGCGGCACGCTTGCCGCGTCGATCGAATTGTTCCGAAAAGTCGGTGCCGACGTCGCCGGAATCGCCTGCATCATCGAATTGACCTTCCTGAACGGACGCGGCAAACTGGGTAACGTCCCCTTCGATTCGCTGATTTCATATGATGACTAGCCATGCAAGCCAATGCTCTCGACGAAACCGCCATACGACAGTTTATCGATGATATAGGGCCGGCGGCAAAAGAGTTGATCGGCCACTTCGTCACCGATATACGGGACAAAATATCCGAATTATCGCACATTCCCGATACGGCGGACATCACGAGCCTCACCATCCACGCCCATTCCCTGAAAGGACTGAGCCGGAGCTGCGGCATGGTCGGGATGTCAGATGTCGCATACGAACTGGAAACGGCTTGCCGAGAGAACAACCGCGATCGGGCGGCGACGCATTTTTCGGACGTTCAGAAACATGCCGAGCCGGCGATCAAGGCATTAATATCGTTCGTCGATAAAAACGCCTGAGTCAGAGTGCATCGGGGTCCTCTTCCGCTTGTTCCCAGGCGGTCCGCTTGCGGTACAGGGTCGAGGCGCTAACCCCTAGTCGAGCCGCCGCCTTCGGCACATTGCCACCGCAGATGCGGATGGCATCCTCGATGGCTTCGCGCTCGACATCAATCAGGCGCCGGATGGCCTCGGGTTCACTCTTGTCGGCGTCATCCCGCCCGACGCCTGTCACCGGAACGCTTTTTTCGGTGTCCGGGGGCGGCACGGAAGGGACCGCACCGACAAGATCGTCGAGTGGCGCCGGCAACATATCGACAGTAATTTCCTCACCTTCATTAAGGACCACCATGTTACGCACAACATTTTGCAACTGGCGGATGTTACCGGGCCAGCTATAGGCCGACAAAACGGCTTCGGCCTCCGGTGAATAACGGCCAAATGCCTTTCCTTCCTCGGCGCTGTAGTCGATCAGAAAATTTCTGGCTATCGCCAATACGTCGGCATCTCGCTCGCACAGTCGCGGCAGGGCCAGGGGGATAACGTGCAAGCGATAGAACAGGTCTTCCCGGAAACGACCGGCCGCGACCTCTGCCGCGGGATCTCGATTGGTCGCACAAACGATTCGGATATCCACATTTTCCGGCTCCGACCCGCCAACCTTCTGAAAACTGCTGGTCTGCACGAAGCGCAGCAGTTTGGTTTGCAAATCCGGATCCATCTCGCAGATTTCATCAAGGAAAAGCGTGCCGCCATCGGCCCGTCGGGCGGCGCCTTCCCGGTCGGCGACAGCACCCGTGAAGGCGCCTTTGGCATGGCCGAACACCTCGCTTTCCATCAAATCCTTCGGGATTGCGCCGCAATTGAGCGCGATGAACGGACCCTTTCCACGGCTGCTGCGGCTGTGGATGGCCTCGGCGCAAACCTCCTTGCCGGTGCCGCTTTCTCCGGTGATAAAGACCGTCGCCTTGCTTTCGGCAACGCTGTCGATAATCCGGTAGACCGCCTGCATCTTCAGGGAAGCACCGATAAAGCCACAGTATTCTTTACGATCGGTATCCCGGTAAACTTCAACAATGCTGGCCAGACGGCGGTGCTCCAGCGCATTGTTCAGGGTCACCCGCAACCGCTCGGCGTTGAACGGCTTGATGATAAAATCGAATGCGCCAAGCCGCATCGCTTCGACCGCGGTATTGACCGACCCATGGGCGGTAACGACGACGACCGCAACGGGAAGCCCCTGATCATGAATACGCTTGAGAATTTCCAGGCCACTGATATCGGGCAGGACGAGATCCAACAAAATGGCTTCGGGCCGATGCTCCTCAAGCTCTCTGAAGCCTTCGCCGCCGGTTGCCACGTGGACAAGATCTATCGGCTCGTCTCGCAGGTATTCCATATAGGTCCTGGCAAGGCTGATCGTATCTTCGACCAATAAAACTCTGGGGTTCTGGCTCTTCGTTAATTCCATTGACCTGCCGGCTATAGTGACGCCATAGCGAAACGAACCATAGCATAGCGCATAATATTCATATTATACACTTTAAGCGAGCACCCTCGTATGGCGCACTATTTTTTTCATCACTGCCGGCAAGGCATAATCGGAAAGGCCATCGACAGGGCTCCACACGCCGCCCTCACCGACGATATTGCCTGCCGAGGCGGCTATGCGGCCGGTGTAGATCGTCAGTTCCAGATGAAAATGGGTGAAGGTATGTTTAACCACCCCCGGCAGCACCCGCCAGTCAGCCTTGAACGGCGCGTTACCCAGCGCCTGTTGCACGTTCCATGGCTGCTCGCGCCAGTCAGTCGATGGAAATTCCATCATCCCGCCGAGCAGCCCCCGTTCATCGCGCCGCCGCAGAAACACCCGCCCATCGCCGCTTTCGGCCCAGAAGGCAACGCCACGGCGAGTCGGCTTTTTCTTTTTTGGCTTCTTCACCGGAAAAGTTTCTACCTTCCCGATCATCAATGCCCGGCAGCCTCCGACAGCCTCAGCGGACCAAGGGCAACCGCCACACTTGGGGTTTTTCGGCGTGCACACGGCCGATCCCAGGTCCATCAGGGCCTGAACAAAGTCTCCCGGACGATGTTCCGGAACCAACGACAGCAACGCGACGGCGACGTCCGCCCGCAGGCCCGGCGAGGGCTTGCCCAGCGCCATCAGGCGCGCGAACACCCGTTCGATATTGCCATCAACCGGCGCCGCCCTGCGATCGAAGGCGATGGCGACGATGGCGGCGGCGGTGTAAGAGCCGATGCCGGGCAACGCCAAAAGGTCCTGTTCGTTGTCGGGAAAGCGGCCACCGTGCTCATCGGCGACGGTCATCGCGCATTTGTGCAGATTTCGGGCCCGGGCGTAATAGCCCAATCCCTGCCAGGCATGCAGCACCTCGTCCAACTCTGCCGCCGCCAGGTCTTGCAGGGTCGGCCAGCGTTCCGTGAACGCCTTAAAATAAGGCTCGACCGTGGTCACGGTGGTTTGCTGCAACATGATTTCCGATAACCAGACCCGGTAAGGATCCCCGACGTCCCCGACCCCGGCACGCCACGGCAGAGTTCGCCCGTGACGGTCGTACCAGGTCAATAAGGCGTGCCGCCGCTGTTGTTCGAAATCGCTCATCGTCGTACTCTATATCGTATGAACTCACGAAAATATCCAAAAAGAGGCGGCCCGCCAAAAGCCCTTGCGGTTTCCATCGGCAAGATCACCAAGCCGATTTTCGGCAGGCGCGGTTTCGCCGATGGCGCTATCGTCAACGATTGGGAGATGATCGTCGGCCCCCATCTCAGCGCCCACTCCGCTCCCTCACGGATCACCTACTCCAGGGGTGAGACGACTGCCGGAACCCTGCATCTGCGCATCGACAACAGCGGCCTGGGGCTGGAAGTGCAACATCTGCAACCGGTTCTGATAGAACGTATCAACGGCTATTTTGGATTTCGCGCGGTTGCGAGTATCAAGATCACCCAAGGCCCCTTGCCCGAACGACCCGGCATCACACAACAAGAGATCCGGCCGTTGACTGCGGACGACAAGGCCGCCGTCGCCAAAAGCCTGGCGGGCGTCAAAGATGACGACCTTGGCCAGGCGCTACAGGCTCTCGGGCACGCGGTGATCGGTCTTCGTAAGTCCGACAAGAATTGAACACGATGGCGCCGACCGTGATTTATCCACAGACAGCGCCATAATATAGCCCTTAAAGGAGTCGACTCTGGGCTTCAGCCAATCGTATAATTCGCAACATCTTGTGTCATTGGAGGCTACATTGCTAAAATACATACTAGGTTTAGCTTTTACTTTGGTTCTGGCTACATCGGTTCCGGGGTGGGCCGGAAACGCGACATTGAAAGAAGCAATGGCGGAAAAATCGATCGGTCGGGCCGACGCGCCGGTGACGATGATCGAGTACGCCTCGTTGACGTGCTCTCATTGTGCCGCCTTCCACAACGAAACCCTGCCGAAAATTAAGAAAGATTACATCGATACCGGCAAGGTTCGACTGGTTTACCATGACTTCCCGCTCGGTTCGCTGGCCATGGCGGCGGCGATGGTCGCCCGCTGTTCCGGTGAGAAGAATTACTTTCCGATGATCGATGCCCTGTTTAGCTCCCAGCAATCCTGGGCGCGCAGCGATACACCGCTGGAGGCGCTTGGCGGCATCGCCCGATTGAGTGGCATGTCGGAAGACGATGTTGCCGACTGCATCGACGACAAAGCGCTGTTCAAGGCCCTTCAGAACTTCGCCGAACTGGCCGGAAAAAACCTGGGCATCAATTCGACCCCGACCTTTTTCATAGAGGGAACAAAAGTGCCCGGCAATCTTCCGTACAAGGACTTCCAGGACATTCTGGACAAGGCCCTGGCGGCGAAGAAATAACGTCGGCCGAGTGAAATACGAGATAACCTGCGTTGCTTAAGTTTTCAAAACTGCGGCTGTCCGGCTTCAAGTCATTCGTTGACTCGACAGAACTTCTGATCGGGCAAGGATTGACTGGGGTTGTCGGCCCGAATGGCTGCGGCAAATCCAATCTGGTCGAGGCGCTTCGTTGGTCGATGGGCGAGACATCGGCCAAGCAGATGCGCGGCAAGGGTATGGACGACGTTATCTTCGGCGGGACCTCCAGCCGTAACGCCCGCAACATCGCCGAGGTAACGCTTAGCCTGGACAATAGCGAACGCACGGCACCGGCCCTGTTCAACGACTTCGACGAGTTGGAGGTCAGCCGCCGCATCAATCGCGATAGTGGCTCGACATACAGGGTCAATGGCAAGGAAGTCCGGGCCAAGGACGTGCAACTCCTGTTTGCCGACAGCTCCACCGGCGCCCGCTCGACGGCCATGGTCAGCCAGGGGCGAATCGGCGCCGTCATTGCCGCCAAGCCCATTCAGCGACGGAGTCTGCTGGAAGAAGCGGCGGGCATTACCGGCCTGCACTCTCGCCGCCACGAGGCCGAACTGCGGCTGCGCGGCGCCGAAACCAATCTGGAACGGCTGCAAGATATTCTCGGCACCATGGAAGCCCAGATGCAGGGCCTGAAAAAACAGGCGCGACAAGCGAACCGCTACCGCAACCTGTCCGACCATATCCGCAAGGCCGAAGCCAGCCTGTACTACCTGCGCTGGCGGGCCGCCACCGACGGCCTGGAAACGCACCGCGAACAGCTCGCCACCGCTAACGCCCGCGTCGAGGACCTGACCCGTCTGGCCGCCACGGCCTCGACACGCCAGGCCGAATATGCCGAAGGCTTGCCGGACCTGCGCCGGTTTGAAGCCGAAACGGCGGCGGAATTACATCGCTTCAACGTCGCCCGCGACGGGCTTGACGTAGAAGAACAACGCGTCGCCGACGCCCGACTGGACGCCGAACACCGGCTGACCCAGATTTCATCCGATATGGCCCGCGAAAAAGCGCTGGCGGTAGATGCCGGGCAGGCCATCACGGCCCTGAACGACGAACGCCGGCGAATCGAAGCGGCCCGCGAAGGCGAAGAAGAACAGGGCGAAACGGCGAGGAACAATTTGAGCGAGGCCAACCAGGCCGTCACCATGCTGGATCAAAGCTTAGGCGAACTGACCGACAGGTTTGCCGCCGACGAAGCCCACCGCACCAGTCTGACCCGCACCGTCGCCGACCAGACCGACCGCAAGAACCGGCTATCGGGCCGCGCCGCCGAAACGGCGGAACAACGGGCCCACCTTGAAGCCGAGGCGATTGACCCGGCGACCCTTGCCGCCGCCGAAGCCGATCTGGAAAATTGCCGGATGGCGCAGGAGACGGCCCGGTCCGCGGCCGAGGCCGCCGAGACCGCCCGCGGCGAAGCCGCCGATGCGGTAAGCCAGATGGTATCACGGCAACATAGTGCCGAATCCGCGCTGACCCGACTGCAAGCCGAAGAACAGGCGCTGAGCGATATCTTGCGGCAAGACACCGGCGACGAAGAATGGCCGGCCTTGATTGACGAAGTGACGGTGACCCCCGGTTACGAGGCCGCCCTTGGCGCCGCCCTTGGGGAGAACCTGTCGGCGCCGGTCGATTGTCCCGCTCCGGTTCACTGGAAGACTCTGCCTCCCTTTGCCAGCCCTGCTCCCCTTGCGGTGGGGCTCGCCCCCCTCAGCCGTTTTGCCTCCGGCCCGGACGCCTTGTCGCGACGGCTGAGCCAGATCGGCGTCGTCGATGACGATAATGACGGTGCCCGCCTCGCGGACCGGTTGCTGCAAGGTCAATGCCTGGTCAGCCGTCAGGGTGGCCTATGGCGATGGGATGGCTTCACCGTCAGCGCCGGGGCCCAGACGGCCGCCGCCGCCCGCCTGCAACAGCGCAATCGCCTGGATGAGCTGCGCGGCCAATTGGATGGCGCGCTGGCCGATGCCGCCGCCGCCGAAGCCGAAACGACGCGGATGCGCGAGGCCGCCGCCGAAGCCGAGACCGCTCTCAGAGATGCCCGGGCGGCGGTTGCCGAAGCCGACAGGGCCTACAATCAGGCTCGTGATTTTTTCGGCGGCATCAAGGAAAGCGCCTCGCACCATTCATCGCGGCTATCGGCCCTTGCGGAGACCGAAGGCGCCATCCGCATCGATATCGAGGAAACCGACGGCCATTTGCGCGACGCCACCGAGAGCCTGAAGGCCTTGCCTGACCCGGAAACCGCCCGGCAAAAGGTATCCTTGATGCGCGCCGAGTTAGCCGAGCGCCGGGCCACGCAGCTTGAATGCCAGAGCGCTTTTGACACCTTGATTCGGGCCGCCACGGAACGCCGCAATCGCCTTGCCGACATCGCCCGCGAACAAGAATCCTGGAACCAGCGCGCCGCCGGGGCGGCCGGGCAGATCGACCGGCTTGGCGAGCGCCAGAAGATCGAACAAGCCGAACTCGACCGTCTGCGATCCCTGCCGGAGCAAATCCAGCAACAGCGCAAAACACTGATGGACCACATCGAAAGCACTGAAGGAACCCGCAGGCAAGCCGCTGAAAAGCTGGCCGAAGCGGAAAACCTTCTCGGCCAGGCGGAAAAGGCGTTGCGGGCGACCGAAGCCGAACTGGCAATCGCACGGGAAAACCGTGTTCGTGCCGAAGGCCAGGTTGAACAATCCGATCAGGCCTTGGCCGACATCACCGAACGGGTCCGCGACAAACTGGACGCCACCCCCGATCAACTTGGCAAAATCGCCGAAATTGACGATGACCAGGGGCTTCCTGACCTGGAAAGTACCGAACGCAAGGTCGAACGCCTGATCAAGGAACGTGACACCATGGGGCCGGTCAATTTGCGGGCCGAACAGGAAACCCGCGAATTGGCCGATCAGGTGGTTTCCCTCGAGACAGAGCGCGATGACCTGATTCTGGCCATCGAGAAATTGCGCAAGGGCATTTCAGAGTTGAACCGCGAAGGCCGTGCGCGACTTTTGAAATCGTTTCACGAGGTCAACGCCCATTTCCAGGAGCTTTTCCAACGTCTGTTCGGCGGCGGCAAGGCCTACCTGGAATTGACCGAATCAGACGATCCGCTGCACGCCGGGCTGGAAATAATGGCCAGCCCGCCAGGCAAGCGCTTGCAGTCGCTGTCGCTGCTGTCCGGCGGCGAACAGGCCCTGACCGCGCTGGCCCTGTTGTTCGGTGTATTTTTAACCAACCCGGCACCGATCTGCGTGCTTGATGAAGTCGATGCGCCGCTCGATGACGCCAACGTCGACAGATTCTGCGCCCTGCTCGACGAAATGGCCGCCGCCGGGCGCACTCGTTTCCTGATCATCACCCATCACCGCCTGACGATGGCCCGGATGCATCGTCTTTTCGGTGTCACCATGACCGAACGCGGGGTATCGCAACTGGTCTCGGTCGACCTGCAACAAGCTGAACAAATCCGTCAGACCGCATAATATCAGCGCCCATTGGCATATCCGCATGCTGCGGTGCGGCGGGCGGCCCCTTCCTGTATTAAAATAGCTGAATATTATCAATTGGTTATGTATCTGTCATTGAACCTTGACAGGGCCTGGACAGGGCATTACTTTCCGCACGGTTTAGAGCAAAGCTCTGGCCCGTTAACGGACGTGTTTCCGGGGAGATAATTGGCGCACAGAAATATGAGCGACGATCACCCCAAGATGGATCTGGAAAACCTGGAAAAACGCCTCGAGCGGGCCAGGAAAGAAGGGACTTCCGGAAACGTTGCGGCCGGTGGAACGGGCAGGGGCGAGGCATCGGGTTACAGCATGGCGATACGCGTCGGTGCGGAACTGGTATCGGCTTTAATCGTTGGCGTGGTTGTCGGGCTTTCGCTGGACCACTGGCTCGATACCGGGCCCTGGTTTTTGATCGTGTTTTTCTTCCTTGGCGCCGCTGCCGGGGTGTTGAACGTGTACCGGGCGGCCAGTAACATGGGATTGGCCCCTGGATATCGGCAGGACGCCGATGCGACGTCCGGCGTGAAACCGCCGGATGATACGTTAGATAAATTATAGGAATCGGGCGACAATACCGTGGCAAATCCGCTAGAGCAATTCGAGATCAAGACCCTGGTTCCCATTCATCTTGGTGAGGTAAACGCCTCGCTGACGAATTCCGGCCTTTTCATGATGATCACGGTCGCCGCCGTTACCTTGTTCTTGACCCTTGGCATGCGCAACCGCTCGCTCGTTCCCGGGCGCTGGCAGTCGCTGGCCGAACTCAGCTACGAATTTATCGCCGGCATGATCCGCGATAACGTCGGCAGTGAAGGACGTCAGTATTTTCCGTTTATCTTTTCGCTGTTCATGTTCATTCTGTTTGCCAACCTGATCGGCCTGATCCCGTACACCTTCACTTTTACCAGCCACATCGTCGTCACCTTTGCCATGGCCCTTACGGTCTTCCTGGGTGTCACCGTTATCGCCATTGCCCGCCACGGCCTGCACTTTTTTAGCTTCTTCCTGCCCAAGGGCGTGCCGATGGTGATGGCCCCGATTCTGGTGCCGATTGAAATTCTTTCCTATCTTTCCAGGCCGATCAGCATGTCTATTCGACTGTTCGCCAATATGATGGCCGGGCATACGATGATGAAGGTGTTCGCCGGATTTATCATTCCGCTGGGCATTCTTGGTGGCTGGGCCCCGTTGGCCGTCGATATGGCGCTGACCGTGTTCGAATTTCTGGTCGCCTTCCTGCAGGCCTATGTGTTTACGGTTCTGACCTGCCTGTACCTGAACGACGCAATTAAATTGCACTGACAAAAAGACGACTAACCCTTCACTTCAACCCGATGAATTATTGAGAAACTAAGGAATTTTACCATGGAACTTGATGCCGCAAAAATGATTGGCGCCGGCTTGGCCGTTATTGGACTGGGTGGTGTTGGCGCCGGTATTGGCAACATCTTTTCTTCGCTGATCAGCTCGATCGCCCGCAACCCGGCCGCTCGTGGTCAGGTTTTTGGTCTTGCCATGCTGGGCTTCGCGCTCGTTGAAGCCGTTGCACTTTATGCGCTGCTGATCTCGTTCCTGATCCTGTTCGCTTGATTTTAAAACGGCGGCCCTGTCCGGGCCGCCGTCTGTGAACCCCTATCAGGAGCAATCCATGCGAAAAGTTATGGCTTCGCTGATATTGGCACCGGCCCTGGTGATGGTCACCATGGCGCTGGCCGCACCCGCTCAGGCCGCCGGCCTGCCGCAACTTGACGCCACAAAGTTCCCGCCCCAGATCATCTGGTTGGTGCTGACGTTTGGCGTGCTGTATTTGATCATGTCCAGGGTTGCCCTGCCGCGGGTCAGCCAAATGCTGGAAGAACGTCAGCACCGGATCGAAGACAACCTGAAAAAGGCTGAGTCTTTGAGGCAGGAGGCGCAAGCCGCCGCCGAATCCTACGAAAAATCGCTCACCGAGGCTCGCACCAAGGCCCACGGCATCATGATCGATACCGCCAACCGCATCGCCGAAGAATCCGCCCGACAACAGGCCAGGTTAAGCGAAAGCCTGGACCTGGAAACCAAGGCTGCCGAGCAACGAATCAACGACGCCAAGGATAAGGCCATGGCCTCTCTTGACGATATCGCGGGCGAAGTCGCACTTGCGGCTGCCGAGAAAATCAGCGGCGAGACCCTGGACGGCAACGACGTCGCCGCCACCATTGCCAAGATCATGGAGGAACGTCGATGAGCGTCGCCTACGCAGCCGAAGTCGCAGTCGGCCATGAAGCTTTTTACGATTCCCCGGAATTCTGGGTGATGATCGCCTTCGTCCTGACCGTCAGTCTGGCCGGTAAGGCCGTGGTACAAAAGATTTCAGCCGCCCTTGATGACCGTTCGGAAGGGATCCGCGGCGAAATTGAAGAGGCCACCCGCCTGCGCGAAGAAGCCCAGGACCTGCTGGCCTCGTACGAGCGCAAGCAACGGGATGCCGTCGAAGAGGCCCGGCAGATAGCGGACCGCGCCGAGTCAGAGGCCAAGTACCTGTTAAAGAACGCCGAAGAAAGCCTGAAAGGCCTGATTGAGCGCCGCGAACGACAGGCCAAGGAGCGCATCGCCCAGGCCGAAACGACTGCCGTTGATCAGGTGCGCGCCGCCGCCATTGATGTCGCACTTGAAGCAAGCCGTCGCTTGTTGGCCAAGAAGATCACCGGCGACAAATCCGACGTTCTTGTCGATGCCGCCATTGCGGAACTTCCGGCAAAGCTACACTGACTTTCGGCATTCCGCGCCGTCAGCCCTGCGTTGGGAGCGGTTCAGCGGGAAGGACAGGAAGGCTCGTCTTTTCCTGCTCCTCCGCAACCGCCGCAGCCGTCGCAACCGGTGGCGTTTGGGCCGAACGCTTTCAGCTTGCGACGTACGTTTATCAAAATGAACGCCACGCAACCGGCCAGCACGAGGCCAAGAATGATATACTCGAAGAGTTCATACGTCACGCGACGATCCCCCCGACAAGGATAATGCCGAACGCCAGCAGCCAGGCCAACGACATTGAAAAGACGATCGAAAACGCGGCCCAGCGCCACCCGCCGGTCTCGCGGCGGATGACCGCAATCGTCGCCAGGCACGGCGAATACAGCAACACAAAAGCCATGAAAGCAAAAGCGACAAGCGGACTCATGGTTCCGGCCAACGTGTCCCTGAGGCTTGATGATCGCGCGGTCGCATCATCGCCTTGTGCGTAGATGACGGCGTAGCTGGCGACCACCACTTCTTTCGCGACGATGCCTGTCAGAATGGCAACGGTATCCTTCCAGTTGAACCCGAGGGGCTTAAACAGCGGTGCGACGGCAAGCGCCGTGCGGCCCAAATAGCTCTTTTCAAGATGTTCCTTGTCCTGCTGTCGCCGTAGCACGTTGATGGCGGCATCGCGAGTGGTGGTCGGCGGCTGCACTTCCAGACTGGCAATCCGGGCGTCATAATCGGTGCTCCATTCGACCTGCTTCGGGAACGCCTGCATGAACCACAGAACGATGGACCCGACAAGAATAACGCCGGCGACCTTTCGAAGAAAGTCGGCCGCCTTTTCCCACATATGAAACAGCACGGCCCGCGGCGATGGCAGTCGGTAGGGCGGCAGTTCCATGACGAAGGGCTCGTTGCCGCCGCGCAGCACGAAACGGCCAAGGAACACGGCGGCGCCCAGGGCGACGCTGATACTGAGCAAATACATCAGGAACACCACGGTGCCGGCCCATTGGGCGAAGAAGGCGCCTGCGAACAGGACAAACACCGGCAGCCGTGCCGAACAGGCGATAAACGGATTGACCAGAATGGCGATCAGCCGGGCCCGGTCGCTTTCGATGGTCCGGGTCGCCATGATTGCCGGCACGTTGCACCCGAACCCCATTACCAGCGGTATGAACGCCTTGCCATGCAATCCGAACATGTGCATCACCCGGTCCAGCAGGAAAGCGGTCCGCGCCAAATAACCGGTTTCGCTGAAAAACGCCAGAAACAGGAACAGCATGACGATATTCGGCAGGAAGATAATCGTACCGCCGACGCCCGCGATGACGCCATCGATAACCAGCGCCTTGACCATGCCGTCCGGCATGATGCCGCCGAGAGCGTCGGAGAACCAGCCGACGCCAGCCTGAATCCAGCCCATGGGATAGGCGCCGACGGCAAACGTGGTCTCAAACATCAACCACATCAGCAGAAGCAGTATCGGTAGTCCCAGTATGCGATGAAGAAAAATCGAATCCAGCCGTCGCGTCAACCCAAGCCGACGCGCCGGATCGGCGGTGATCTGCCGTGTCTCGGACAGGAACCCGTGAATAAAGCCGTAACGGGTATCGGCAAACATGATGGCGGCATCCTTGCCGTGTGTATCGACAAGGTCCCGTTGTTGGCGCCGGACCATGTCCATCAGCGGATCGTGTTCGCCTTCGCGACGGAGAATTTCATCATCGCCTTCCAGCAGCTTTATCGCCATCCAGCGGCTCTGTTCGGCTTCATAGCCGCCGGGGTGAAGATCGGCAACCATCCTTTGGACCCGGTCGATCGATTGCTCCAGATGACTGTCATAACGCAGTTTCAGCGGGCGGTTTTTCAGATCGCCTTCGGCCACGGCGACGATCGCGTCAAGCAGCGCGTTCATGCCCTCGCCAGTGGTCGAGACGGTTTCCACGACGGGACCTTCCAGCATGGACGCCATGGCGTCTTTGTCGATGCTGTGGCCCTTCCGACGCATTTCATCGGCCATGTTCAGCGCATAAACCCGCGGTCGCCCCATTTCGATCAACTGGGTTGTTAGGAACAGGCTGCGATCGAGGTTGCCGGCGTCCAGCACGTTCAACACGATATCGGGGCGTTCATCCTGGATGAAATCACGACCGACACGTTCTTCGGGCGATTGCGAAGTCAGAGAATAAATCCCCGGCAGATCCACCAGCTTAAACGTCCAGCCTTTGTGCCGTATTAGTCTGGAGCGGGATGAAACGGTCACCCGCGGGTAGTTCCCAACGCTGTCATGGGCCCCGGTCAAGCTGTTGGAAAGGGTCGTTTTACCGCTGTTGGGATTACCGACCAGCGCAACCGTCAGGGTCCTGGCCTGTTGCGTTGATTCGATCAAAATTTGCCCGCAACTCTTATCCATCGCCTGAATGCTCATCCATCAGTCTGGTTTGAAAACCCCGTCGGCTGGCCGATCAGAAGCCTGGTCGTCTATTCCGTCTGGCGCAGTAAAACCTGAGCCGCTTCCTCACTGCGCAGGCTCAAGGTATAATTCAAAACGTCGTACGCCCGAGGCCCCCCTAGCGGCGCCTTATGGCCGAGGGAGACCGTTGTTCCATTGACCAGGCCCAGCGCCGACAACCTGCGTTTCAAATCCAGGGAGCCGGTAATTTCCCTTACCACCCCGTCCTGACCCGGTTTCAAATCAGCCAGCGTCTTATCACTATTTCCGGCCATAACCGGGAACCTCCTGATATATGCTCATATCACAACAAAACGGGTTACCTTCGCATTGTTGAGAATAATTCTCATTCACAATGATGCATCACTTCCGCCCGCAAGTCAATAAAATAATAATGGATATCCTAAAGCAACACCCCGCCCTGCCCCAGAGAAAGTCTCTGCCGCGCTGTACGGCAGGTCCGCATTTGAAACATTTTCCGATCCGGGGTAGACCTCTATCTTCTACTATCACCTAAACACACGCGCCGGAGCCATGCCCCCGATGAACAAACCTATTTTCGATGTCGAATTCGCCCGCAGCCAGTTTCCGTCTGGCCTGTGGGACTGGTCATTTTTCGAAAATGCGGGTGGCAGTTATGTGCCAACCAGCGTCATCAACCGCCTGACCGCATACATGAGCGAAACCCAGGTGCAACCCGCGGCGCTTTATCCGGCATCGGCCCTGGCCGCCGAACGGATGGCTGACGGGCACCGGCTGATGGCGGAAATGATCGGCGCCGCCCCCGACGAGGTAACGGTTTCGGCCTCTACTTCGATTAACGTCTACGTGCTTTCCCACGCATTGCGGCCGCTATGGCAAGAAGGCGACGAAGTCATCGTCGCGGTGCAGAATCACGAGGCGAATTCCGGATCGTGGCGACGGTTGGCCGACACCGGGATCAAGATCATCGAATGGCCGGTCGATCCGCTAACCGGCGCGATAAGCAACGACACCCTGGCCGGGCTGCTGAGCGACAAAACCCGGCTGGTCGCCTTCCCTCATGTCTCTAACATCCTCGGCGCTATCAACGATGTTGTTGGCATCACCCGTATGGCCCACGATGCAGGCGCGATGGTTTGCGTCGACGGGGTCGCCTATGCGCCGCACCGGGCCGTCGACGTCAAGGCCTGGGATGTGGACTTTTACGTATTCAGTTTCTACAAGGTTTTCGGACCCCACATGGGATGCCTGTATGGCAAGAAGGAACGCCTGCTGGACGCCCGTGGGCAGTACCATTATTTTATCGGCGAAGATCAGACGGCCAAAAAGCTTAATCCGTCCGGGCCGCAACACGAAATGATCGCCAGTCTGGTCGGGATTGCCGATTATTTTGAGACCCTGGCAACCCATCATTTGCCGGAACGACCGAACAGTCTGCACGACCGCATCAAGGCCGTGTGCGACGTTGCCGCCCGGCATGAAGAAGCACTGGCGCAGCGGTTCCTCGACTTCATCGCCGCAAAGCCGAACATTCGGCTGATCGGCCCGAACACCGCAAGCCATGCCGACCGTGTCCCGACATTTTCGTTCGTCGTCGACGGTCTGCGTTCAGGCGAGCTATGCGAGCGTTTGCTGTCCCGCAAGGTCGGCCTGTCAAACGGCCATTTCTACGCCAAGCGATTGATTGAAGCCGTCGGCATCGCCGATTCCGAAGACGGCGTGGTGCGCGCTTCCATGGCCCATTACACGACACTGAATGACGTTGACCGACTGATAGAGGGGCTCGACGGAGCGCTGTAAAGCGGGTTGACTATGAGGCCGGTCGAACTATATCAGAGTTAGTCTATTCACACAGGGAGACCACAATGGCCGACGATACCCGTGCAAATTTGACCAAGGGTAGCACCTGGACCCGCCTGATCTACATCGTCCTGTTCAGCATCGCATTTAAGGTGACCGGATTCGTCGTTGCCATTATTACGCTGGTGCAGTTTGTCACCGCGCTGCTGAACGGCGGCACCCCCAACAAACGGCTACAAGATCTCGGTCGCCTGCTGGCCGCGTATATGCGGGACGTCATCGCTTTCCTGACCTACGAAAGCGACGAGAAACCCTTCCCCATCGGAGACTGGCCGGACACCGCGGCCGCGCCGTCCGCCGCCAAGCCCAAGGCTAAGCCCAAACCCAAGAAAGTCACCAAGACGGACTAACGGCGCGCCGCCAAAGAAAAAAAGGACGGACCCGACGGGTCCGCCCTTTTCGCGTTATTCTATTGTCCGAAACTTAACCGGCCAGCACGCTTGCCGGAGTAGCGAAATCGTAGCCAAGATCGTTGGCGACGGCTTCATAGGTGACGCTGCCTTTGTGGACATTCAATCCTTCAAGCAAATGGGCATTATCTGACAACGCCTGTTTGTAACCCTTGTCAGCCAACTGCAGAATAAATGGCAGGGTCACGTTGTTCAGCGCGAAGGTCGATGTCCGCGGCACGGCGCCCGGCATATTGGCGACACAGTAGTGCACCACGTCATCAACCACATAGGTCGGATCCGTATGAGTCGTGGCGTGGGATGTTTCGAAACACCCGCCCTGATCAATGGCAACGTCGGCCAGCACGGCCCCTGCCTTCATGCGACGCACCATGTCGGCCGTTACCAGCTTCGGCGCCGCCGCGCCCTTGACCAGTACGCCGCCAATCACCAGATCGGCCCCGGTCACCAGTTCTTCAAGCGCCGCACCCGTCGAATAGACCGTCTTCAACGCCGCGCCAAACTGACCGGACAACCGGTCAAGAACATCGACATTGCGATCCAGCACGGTGACATCGGCACCCATGCCAAGGGCAATAGTCGCCGAGTTCTCACCGACCACGCCGCCGCCGATAATGACCACTTTGGCCGGCGCCACACCGGGCACACCGCCGATCAAGATACCTTCGCCGCCGTTGGATTTTTCCAGGCAGTGCGCCCCGGCCTGCACGGCCAGGCGACCGGCGACCTGTGACATCGGCGCCAGCAAGGGCAATCCGCCCTTGGCGTCTGTTACGGTTTCATAAGCGATGCAGATAGCGCCGCTGTTCACCAGGTCCTTTGTCTGTTCGGGATCGGGCGCCAGGTGCAGGTAGGTAAACAGGGTCTGTCCTTCGCGCAGCATCTTGCGTTCGACAGCCTGAGGTTCCTTGACCTTGACGATCATGTCTGCCGCGGCGAAGATCTCGGCCGCGGTGTCGGCGATATTGGCACCCGCGGCCTGGTAATCGGCATCACTACTGCCGATACCGGTTCCGGCGGCGGTTTCGACTGTGACGGTATGGCCATGGGCCACCGCTTCGCGCACGCTGCCCGGTGTCATACCGACCCGGTATTCGTGGTTCTTAATTTCCTTCGGCACCCCGATAAGCATTGCAGCCTCCTGTACATGACGTTTAATTAAGAAATCAATATATCGAAAAGCAACTGAAATGTGCTTGCGTTATGTTTCTATAAAGTAGCCATATTCACAATTTAATTTGATTTTTCCGGATTTTATTCGCATTATCGACGAATAATGAAGATAGATGCGATAGATAAAGCGATACTGAATTTGATGCAGCCGGACGGTCGCGTTTCCAACGCCGATCTCGCTGAACGGGTCAATTTGTCCCCATCAGCCTGCCTGCGACGCGTTCGCCAGCTTGAAGAGGCCGGGATTATCGAGGGCTATGCCATGCTGGTCAATCCGGCCGCCATCGGCAAGCCATCCAACGTCTTTGTCGAGGTCTCCCTGGCATCGCAAAGCGAGTATAGTCTGAATTCCTTCGAAAGCGCCGTCGCCGAATGTCCGGAAGTGATGGAATGCTATTTGATGGCGGGAGATTCCGATTACCTGCTACGGCTTGTCGTGGCCGACGCGGCGGATTACGAACGAATCCACAAGACGCACCTGTCGCGACTGCCAAATGTTTCTAGAATTCGCTCACAATTTACGCTAAGAGCCGTATGTAAGAAGACGGCATTTCAGGTGTAGCGCCTACATATTCGAGTAAAGATGGCCAGTTCAGGCGAAACGGGGCGGTAAAGATTGTCTAAGCAGCATTTTCAGCGGCGCCGAATCGGAGCCCGATTTACGGATGAGAACGTTCGCGACATTCTGGAATTTTTTCCGGGACTGGCATGCAGTTATCGCGATTACCGCGTCCTGACCATGAATGGCTCCGGCGCGGCCATTCTTGGACACGACGAACGCACGGAACTCGAAGGTCAATTATTCGATAACCTGCTGTCTTCCGAATATGCCGGGATGAGCCTTATCGAGCACATTTTATCGGACAACATGCCGTGCCTCGCCATGCTGCGACGGGCCGATGGCTCGAAGATCAGGGTCGAAATCAAGGTCCAGATGGCTCGCGAACTTGGGCCTGGCACCCTGATTGTCCGGGCCGAAGACGTTTCGCACCGAATTTCCCTGGGGACCGATATTCACGGTTCTGAACTGAGATTCCGCGCCCTGGTCGACAATGCGATGGACCTGATCTGTTCCTGTGAATCCGGCATGATCACCTTCATCAATCGTTCGGGACTGGGCCTGGTCGGAACGGCACACATCGCCGACGTTGTCGGGCAGCCCGTGACGTCGTTGTTCCATGCAGATTACCACGAAATCTTCAGCGACCCTGTAGCGTTGACCGAGCTTCTCGGCGACGACCGGTTGTTCCCGGCCCGGTTCGCTCGTCATGACGGGAGCTATATCGATGTGCATATTGCGCTCACCCCGGCGCGCGGCGGCGATGGCTTCATGCTGGAGGCGCGTGATATTACCGCCCACCGGAACGCCGTGATGTCGCTTCATCAAATGAATCAGGAACTGGAACAGCGTGTGCGATCCCGCACCCTGGAACTTACCGACGAAGTCGCTCGTCGCGGGGAAATGGAAGAACAATTACGCCAGGCGGCGTTACATGACGGATTGACAGGACTTCCCAACCGTCGGCTCCTGATCGAGCGGCTTGAACAGGCGTTTCGCCGCGCCCACCGGGATGGCAACAAAGTCGGTGTCATTTTTATTGATCTTGACGGATTCAAGGACGTCAACGACGCCCATGGCCACAACGCCGGCGACACTCTGCTGAAAAATATTTCCGACCAATTGCTCAATCAGGTCCGCGAAACCGACACCGTCGCTCGCTTGGGGGGCGACGAATTTATCATTGCCTACACCGACATCCATGAGGCCGAAGAGGCCGTTTTGCTCAGCCAACGCATCCTCTCTGTTTTTTCTGATCCTCTTATGTTGATCGATGGCGTGAGCACAAACGTCGGCGCCAGCATCGGCATCGCGCTTTTTCCCGATCACGGAGCGACGGCGGCGGAACTGATCAAGATGGCCGACAAGGCGATGTATCAGGTCAAGAAGAGCGGTAAAAGCGCCTATCGGCTGGCCGCCCCCGAAACTTGACCGAAAAAAACCGGCCCTCACATAATTGCGAGGGCCGGCTTTACATCAAAACATCGGCAGACGTGATTAGCGCAGTTGCTTTTTCTGCCAGGTGCCATCGGCGCCAACGGTATTGACGGAATAAACACCGCCGACATCACCATTTTTATCGAAGTCTACATTGCCCGATGCGCCTTCATAGTTGATCGCCTTGCCGGCCTTGATCAAGGCCTTGGCCTTTTTCCATTCACCCGGACGGATCACCGTTCCCGGCCCGCTGGCGACGGCACGAAGTGCGGCACTGATCTTACCGCGATCGGCCGAACCGGCCTTCTCGATCGCCAGCGCCAACAGGAACGACGCATCGTAGCCATTCGCGGCATAAGGCGCCTTTGGATCGCCTCCCCCCTTGGAATACTCATCGGCATACATCTGGTAGGATTTGTCAGCGTCATCGGAAGATGGTTGGGTGATGGCAAGCTTACCACGCAGATTATCGGCACCGATTTGCTCGATAACGGAATTATCGAACATGCCGTCAGCGGCATAGAAGTTGTCGAACAGACCGTTTTCAAGGCTGTTGCGAATAATGGCGATGCCGCTGGAACCATAATAGGCGAAGATGACCAGCGTCTTGGCGCCGCCCTTGGAAAGCGTCGCCAATTCCGAACGATAAGACGGCTTGTCGGGCTCATGAGCCTGGTTGCCGGTAACGATACCGCCCATCGCCTTGAATTTCCGCGCGAAGACTTCCGCGATACCGGCGTTATAGTCATCGTTTGAATACGTCATGGCGACCTTGCTGACGCCCGATTTCTTGACAAGGGCTGCCAGAGCGGCCCCCTGATAAGCATCGGACGGGGCGACGCGAAAGACCAGATCGTTGTCCTTGAGATCGGTGATCGACGGCGCCGTCGCGGAGTCGGAAATACTAACGACACCGGCCGGAATCGTTACCGACTGGACCATGGCGTTGGTGGCGCCGGAACAACTGGCGCCGATCACGGCGACGACCTGTTCAACGTTGACAACCTTGCCGCCGGCATCGACGCCCGCTTTCGGATCACATGCGGAATCACCAAGAACCAGCTTGTACATATCACCGTTGAGCAGCCCGCCCTGAGAATTGACATCGGTAGCGGCGAGATTGCGCCCAGCCATGATGGCGGTAACCAGTTCGGCGATGGGGCCGGTGACACCACCGACCGAACCGACCTTGATATCGGCAGCCTGCGCGCCGGGAACGGCGAGCGCAACCGCAACCGCGGCAACGGCAATTGAGTTAACGAACTTCATCGAATGTTTCCTCCCGTTTACGAAAAAAGCCTCCCACTTGCGTGGGTTATGGCCACTATGATGACCGTCCGATCAGGAAAGTCAACAATCAGATACCGTCAACCGGTTTCCGTCTTTTCACGCCCCGCGCCCGGCGATTTCGGCCGTTGCTCGGGGAAAATTCCCTGCGGGAATTTCTGCAGTACGACCTGCAACCCCAGGCCAATCAGGAAAACGCGGATATAGGCAGTGCGGATCGCCAGGTCATCGGGCAGATGACTGGTCAGGATTTCCGTCGATGACCAGAGAGTCCAGATCAGAAAAGCGCCAAAAATAGCGCCACGATTGTTGGCGCTGCCGCCGATCACCAGCATCACCCAGACCAGGAACGTCGCGGTCAGCGGGTCGGTTGCGTTGGGTCCGATAAATTTCAGGTATTGGGCCGTATAGGCGCCCGCCAGAGCCATCAACATACTCCCGAAAACAAACGCTTCCATGCGGAAATTAGCGACGTTCTTACCGGCCGCCCGAACCGCCGTTTCGTTTTCGCGAATAGCCGCCATAACCCGGCCCCAGGGAGACTTGCGCGCCGTTTCCAACGCTAGGTAAATGATCAGAACGGTCGTCAGAACCAACCCCAGAAAGGCCAGTTGATTCCAGGGTTCAGGCAGGCCTTCGAACGGTTTGGGTACCATCGACACCCCCCGGGGACCATTCGTCGCCCAGGTTTCATTCTTCAGAATCAGCCGAAAGATCTCGCCGATACCGATGGTCGCGATGGCCAGATAATCGCTTCGCAGCCTGAGGCATATCTTGCCGACCCCCCAGGCGACCACCCCGGCCGTGGCCATGGCGGCAATAAAGGCAGCCCAATAGGGCATTTCATATCCACCCAGATGCCGCGGCGTCGGGGCTGTCGTCAAAATAGCGCTGACGTAGGCGCCGATAGCGTAAAAGCCAGCAATACCGGCATTAAACAAGCCGGTGAAGCCCCACTGGACATTCAGGCCCAAGGTTAAAATCGCATAAATCCCGCCCATGGTTGCCAGGGAAATGACGTACAGGAAGATTCCGTAGGTCTGGTCCATTAGTACACCTTCCCTTTGAACAGTCCACTCGGCCGCCAGATCAGCATGGCGACCATAATGGTGAACGCGACACCCGCCTTATAGCCGGGATTAAGCAGCGGTTCGTCGCCTATCCATGGATAGGAAGACAGTTCTTCGGCCAACCCGATCACCAGACCACCCGCGACCGCCCCGTAAGGACGTCCGATACCGCCAAGGATCGTCGCGGCGAACACCGGCAGAAGCAGCTTGAAGCCCATCATCGTTTCAACCTGGGTATCCATCGCCAGCAACACCCCGGCGGCGGCGGCCAGCGCCCCACCGATCGCCCAGGTCGCCTTGATAACGTTTTCGGTGTTAATGCCGGTCAGCCGAGCCAGTTCCGGGGAATCCGACATCGCCCGCATGGCCTTGCCGATTTTTGTATAGGTCAGCAGATAATGAACGATGAACATCAACGCCATGGCCGAGGCAACAATCATCATATGCTTGGGTGAAACGCGTAACCAGTCGAACAATAAGACAGGGCGCTGGATACCGTGCGTCAGGCCCTTTAGCTGCACCCCCCAGAAAAACTGTATGACCGACCGCACCATCAACATCATTCCGAACGAAGAAATCACCAGCATGATCGTCGGGCTGGACCTGAAGGGCTTGTAGAACCCCCGGTCGATCACCAGCAGCACGATAACCACCAAAACCATGGCAATCGGCAACACCAGCAACGGATGCCAGCCGGTGATTTGTATCAGGGTCCAGGAGAAATAGGCCCCCAACGTCATGGTTTCACCGTGGGCGAAGTTGGCGAACCGGAGAATTCCGAACGTCAACGTCAGGCCGATTGCGCCCAGCGCGTAGATGCTGCCAAGGACCAGGCCGGGAATGATATAGAAATTAATAAGGTCACTCATGCCGCATCGCCATTCCCGGAGCCGCTGTTTTTGCCATTTGTACCACCACCCAGGAACATTTCGGCGACCTCCGGGTCATCCAGCAGTTCCCGCCCGGACCCTTCATGCTTGTTCTGGCCGTCGACCAGGATATAGCCCCGGTCGGCGATCTTAAGGGCTTGTTTGGCATTCTGTTCGACCATCAGGATCGGTGTCCCGGTAGCGTGGACCGCCTTGACGATGGAAAATATTTCACCGCGAAATTTCGGCGACAGCCCGGCGGTCGGTTCGTCCACCAACAGAATACGCGGATCCAGCATCAACGCCTTGCCCATGGCCACCATCTGGCGCTGACCGCCGGACAGCGTACCCGCGGCCTGACCGCGACGTTCTTTCAGGGGCGGAAACAACTGATAGATTTCTTCGAGACGCGCGCTGAAATCGTCTTCACGAACGAAAGCTCCCATTTCCAGGTTCTCCTCGACGCTGAGGCTGGGAAAAATATTTTCGGTTTGCGGCACGTAGCAAACCCCCTTGCGAACCACTTCTTCGGGCGACATATTGGTGATGTCCTCGCCGTCCAGAATAATCTGGCCGCCGGTCAGGTTCAGCAGACCGAACACCGCTTTGATCGCCGTCGATTTACCGGCGCCGTTGGGGCCGATGATGACGACGATTTCACCGCGGTTAACGGTTATGTTAATGCCATGAAGAATTTGTGTGTCGCCATAACCGCCGACCAGATTCTTAATCTCAAGGGCCGCCATCAGTCGTTCTCCCCGCCACCAAGATAGGCGTCCAGAACGTCCGGGTTACGCCGGATGTCTTCCATTTTGCCTTCGGTCAGAACGGTTCCTTCCGCCAGCACCACGACCGGATCACACAGGCCGGCGATCAGGTCCATGTCGTGTTCGATCAGGCAAAAGGTGTAGCCGCGTTCCCGATGTAACTGCAATATCATTTCGCGGACCTTGACCATCAAAGTCGGATTGACCCCGGCGCCGGGCTCATCAAGCAAAACCAGCTTGGCGTCGATCATCATGGTTCGACCCAATTCCAGGAGTTTCTTCTGGCCACCGGACAGGTTCTTGGCCAGTTCGTCCCTGAGGTGTGAAATGGACAGGAACTCAAGAACTTCTTCGGCCCGTTTGATGACCTCTTTTTCCCGGGCGGCAACGCGGGCGCGGGCGATCCAGTTTTTTATCAGTGATTCACCCGGCTGGTCGGACGGCACCAGGATCAGGTTTTCCAGTACCGTCATGTGTCCCAGTTCGTGCGGAATTTGAAACGTCCGCACGATACCCTTGTGAAACAGCTTGTAGGCCGGCAGGCCGGAAATATCCTCGCCCTCGAACATGATCCGGCCGGAGGTCGGCTTGGTCTCGCCGACGATCATGTTGAACGTCGTCGTCTTGCCCGCGCCGTTCGGCCCGATCAGCCCGGTAATGGTATCGGCCTCGACATTAAATGTGCAGTTCCGGACAGCTTGCAAGCCACCGAAATTCTTATTCAGGTTTTCGACTCTGAGCACGGCGGCTCACGCTCCTTGTTATTAATCCCCCGTTACCGGCGCTCCCCACCGATAACCGTCATTTCGAGCCACCGGCGCCGGCCACTCAATGGCGCCAATTCTCAGCCTTGGGCGGCGAGAAGCCGAACCTTAGGCCAACCGAGTCTCAAAACCAAACCCTCTTTTCCATATTCCGGCCATTTATAGGCCATTTTTGAGCATTTCACCCAGTTCATCGATCCACTGACGTTGCGCGGCACGAACGCGGGCTGTTGGCTGATGCGCGGTAATGCGAGGATCGAGAGGATCGGCGGCTTCGATGGTCGATCCGGCCAGCGCCCGGATCACGGCGTGACCACAGAACGGCACATGAACTTCGGAATAGCCGCCTTCGTGAACCATGACGATGCGACCGTCGCACAGTTCATCGGCCCGCGCCATCAAGGCCCGGGTCATCGCCTCGAAGGTCCGCGACGTCGCCAGCATACGCGACAACGGATCGACCCCCGAGGCATCAAAACCGCAGGCCACGACGATGACATCGGGCGCGAAACGGTCGAGTGCCGGAACAACCAGTCGGTCGAACGCATGCAGATAGGCCTCGTGGCCGCAGCCCGGGGCCAGCGGAATGTTCATGTTGAAGCCTTCGCCCGGACCAACGCCCCTGACATCGACCCCGCCGCCTTCCCACGGAAAGTTATTTTCCTGATGCATCGATATCGTCAGGACATCGGGCCGGTCGATGAAGATCGCCTCGGTACCGTTGCCGTGATGAACATCCCAGTCAACGACGGCGACCCTCGTCACCGCCTTCGCGGCGAATGCCGCCTTGATGGCGACCGCGATGTTGGCGAGCAGACAAAATCCCATGGGATTGTCCGGCAGGCAGTGGTGTCCGGGCGGTCGGCTCAGGGCATAGGCGTTGCGGTGAGTGCCATCAAGGACGCTCAGCAAAGCGGCCTTGACCAATCCGGCCGACAGGGCGGCGACCTCGTAGCCGCCCGGACCGAACGGCGTTCGCAGGCCAAGCTCGCCGCCACCGGCATCGCTCAATCGTTTAAAGTCGGCCAGATACTCCGCCGGATGCACCCGCAACAGGTCCTCCCTGGTGGCCGGGCTGGCCGACCGGCAATCCAGCTCGTCACTTAATCCGGTTACATCCATCAGGTTCTTGAGGCGCCGTTTGGTTTCCGGACTTTCCGGCAGACCGCCGGCGGCCAGGGGTTGCACCAATCCACCAACGGGAATGACCGAAGCGTAATTGCCGCCGGAGTGCCAGAAACACTTCTCATCCCAATAAAAAGCCGTTTGTTCCATGCTTGATTTCCCTGTCATTTCTTCTTGTCCGGTTTGGCGTCCTGCGGCGCCGGCGGCAGATCTTCGTCGTCGAAAAGAATGCGGTTGGCCGCCCCTTCCATATCGTCATACTGGCCGGATTTCAGCGTCCACAGGAAAGCCGCGAGGGCCATCCCGCCCAACACCAGGGCGATCGGAATCAGGTACACCAACACTTCCATTGCGGTTCTTTACCTATTTAATCTGAGGGCATTCAGGATAACCACCAGTGACGATGACGACATCGACACCGCCGCCACCAGCGGGCTGACGTATCCTGCCATCGCCAGCGGGATCGTTACAACATTATACAACAACGACAACCCGATATTCTGTATGACCAGGCGTTCGGCCCGACGCGCCAGCGCCACGGTTTCGGCAACCGGAGCCAGCCTGTCACCTTGAAAAATCACGTCGGCGGCGTTCTGCGAAACATCGGCCGCGCTGGACGGCGACATCGACACCCACGCCGCCGCCAAAGCCGGCGCATCGTTGAGCCCGTCACCGACCATCAAGGCGTGATGCCCCTGCGCCTTCAGCGCGTCCAGCCTGGCGACCTTGTCCGCCGGCAGAACCGCGGCCCGCCAAGTCGTAATCCCGGCGGCGGTGGCCGTCCGGGCGACGACGGCCGCATTGTCGCCGGACAGCACCTCCGGGGCCAGTCCCGATGCCGAAAGATGCGATACCGTGGCGGCGGCGTCTTCGCGCAAGGCGTCTTCAAAAACAAACTGCCGCGGTGGCTTGCCGGGTCGGGACAACCACATTTCCGGATTATCCGCCGCCGGGGCATCGGTCGGCCCACACCAGTCCCGACGACCGAGCCGGACCTCGCCGTCCGGCGTTGCCAGACTGAGTCCGAAGCCGGGAACTTCCCGCACGCCGGATGCCGCTTTTAGGCCGGGCACGGCACGGCTCAGGGCCATCGACAGGGGGTGCTTGCTCTGTACCGCGATCGACCCGGCCAGCCGCAGGGCGTCGACATCAGCCTCTTCGCCATCGCCGATCAGTTCGGGACGGCCGAGCGTCAGCGTCCCGGTCTTATCAAAAATCACCTTATCGACGCTTGCCAGACGTTCCAGCGCACTGCCGGATTTCAGTAAAACGCCACGACGGAACAAACGACCACTGGCGACAACCTGAACCGTCGGCACGGCCAGCGCCAAGGCGCACGGGCAGGTAATAATCAGCACCGAAACGGCATACAGCATGGCCTGCTGCCAAATGACATCGCTAAAGCCCATCCAGCCAACGAACGTCAGCAGCGCCAAAACATGAACCACCGGCGCGTAAAGCCTGGCGACCCGGTCGGCCAGCATAACGTGGCGGGACCGGGATTGTTCGGAATCTTCCATCAGGCGGACGATACCGGCAAGCAGCGTATCCTCGCCGCTGGCCGTCACCCGGATTTTCAGCGGGCCGGAAATATTCAGGACGCCCGCCTGCACGGCGGCCCCGGCGTGAACGGCTTCCGGAATTGTTTCGCCGCTGATCAACGAGCGATCAATCTCGCTGTCACCTTCGACAATATCGCCATCGACGGCGACCCGTTCACCGGCGGCGGTAAACACCGTCATGCCGGTTTTCACCTGATCCGGCGTCATGATCTTTCTGGATCCATCGAGATCAATGACCGTCACGGCGGAAGCCGACAACGCCAGCAGATGTTCGCCAACGGCCCGCGCCCGACCGCGCGCGCGAAGATCAAGGTAGCGACCAATCAACAGGAAGAACAACAATGCCAGAACCGAATCGAAATAGACCTGATCGGACCCCCGCACGGTTTCAACCAAACTCATACCCGACGTCAGGATCAGCGCCAACGAGATCGGCACATCCATATTGGTGCGCCAATGACGCAGCGCGGCCAGGGCGGAAATGAAAAAATAGCGGCCCGCGTACACCGTCGCCGGCAGGGCGATCAAGGCCGACAACCAATGCATCAAATTACGGGTCGAAGGTCCCATGTCATCGCCCGCGCCGGACCACACCGATACCGACAACAACATCACGTTGCCGGCGGCGAAACCGGCTACCGAAATCGCCCGCAACAACGCTTTCTGCCGGTTCAGCGTCTCATGTTCCAGCATCAATGGATCGTAGGGCGCCAGGCGATATCCCAGCGCCGTAATTCTGGCGACCAGGTCGTCGGCTTCGGCCTCGCCGGTTCGCCATTTCAGCACCAACCGGCGGGTGGTCATATTCAGGCGGGCCGATTGCACGCCCGCGACGCGGGCCAACACGGCTTCGATCAGCCAGACGCAGGCGGCGCAGTGCAGCCCGCCGACCATCAGATGCAGGACGGAAACACCCTCGCCCCCGTCGCGGACATAGGCCGAATAGTTGCGCGGCGTCTCGTCCTGTCCGGGGCGCAGGGAGGCGCCATCGGGATCCAGGCAGCGTTGGCGGTAATAGCGCTCCAGCCCCAGGCCGCTGACGATTTCGTAAGCGGCCTGACAGCCGCGACAACAAAACCCCGCATCGGCCGTGCAGTCCGCCGGGATATCGAGGCCGCAGTGCAGGCAAGCGCTCATGCTTCAGGGAGTCACGATCCGTTCGACGCGTTGGAAATCGTTGTCGCCGCGCCGGGCCACCACACGCAGATCCCACACGCCCGGCAGGGGAAGGGCAAAGACAGACTGATAAGTACCAGCCGCCACGGGCCTGGCGATAAATTCCCGGTCAAAACCCTCGCTGGTCGGGCGAACGGCGAATACCTTGACGGTCAGGCCGCTTAACGGGTTGCCTTCCCGGTCGGAAAAATTAATGTCGAACACACCTGATTTACCGTCGCCGAAGGTCGGCTTTATGATCATCTTCCATCCCAACGCCTGTTGCCTGCGGGCGCCTTCGATATTCTGGTTGTAGGCCAACCCCCTGACGAAGTTATGTTCGGTTTCCAGTCCAGTCCAGGTGCTGAGCGCGAAATAGACCAGGGCCATGTTGACGGACAGGACAATGAGAAAGCTGCCGATGATGATCCACAGCGCCTTTCGCGAAGATGCAGCGATTTCGGTCATAGAACGATCCTGTGTCAGTTATTTAGGGCCGAAGAAGAATGTATCCTGCCAGGCGTCATCGCCGGTCTCCAGATCCGTCAGGACGAACTTCAATTCAGTCGATTCGTGAGACAGATTACCAGCCGGAGCCCGCACAAAGACATGAAAAGTTCCGACTGAGTCCGCCTTGACCGGCAGCTTAACGGACACCGCGCCGTCGTGCTCTATTCCAATAACACTGATATAGGCGCCGGCAACCCCGACCGAACGGAGCCGAAAGGTTCTATCCAAACGCTCCATATTAAGAATTTTGAGGGTATAGCCGTTACGGATATCACCATCCGAAAGCCGCACGAACATCGGTGTTCGGTCACGTTGCAGATTGATTTCGACATTGGCCCGCGTATACAAGCCGTACACCATGGCCGCCGCGACCGCGATCAGAATCAGGGCGTAAACGACCGTACGCATCCGGACAAACTGATATTTGGCCGGTTTGCCATTGGCCCTGCCGACCATGTTGGATATGGAATCATAGCGGATCAGGTCGCCGGGGCGATCAAGCTTTTTCATCACCGAATTACAGGCATCAACACAAAGAGCGCAACCGATGCACTGCATCTGCTGGCCGTCACGGATATCGATACCGGTCGGGCAGACGTTGACGCACAGATCACAATCGACGCAGTCGCCAACATCCTTCGATACGTCATGCTTGGCCTTGCCACGCGGCTCGCCCCGCCACGCTTCATAGGTAACCAACAAGGAATGCTCGTCGAACATCGCGCCTTGGAAACGTGGCCACGGGCACATGTACGTGCACACCTGTTCACGGGCCAAACCGCCCAGAAGATAGGTCGTCGTCGCAAAAATTCCCGTGAACACGTAAACCGTCGCCGACGACTGGCCGGTGAAAAATTCGATGGCGAGGGTCGGGGCGTCAACGAAGTACATGATCCAGGCGCCGCCGGTGGCGACTGAAATCAACAGCCACACCGCGTGCTTCGTCGTCCGTCGCCACAGTTTTTCAAAGTTGAGCGGCTGGGCATCCAGCTTGATGCGCTTGTTGCGGTCGCCTTCGATATACCGTTCGACCAGCATGAACAAGTCGGTCCATACCGTTTGCGGGCAGGCAAAGCCGCACCACACCCGCCCGAATAACGAGGTGACAAAAAACAGGCCAACGGCACCCAGGATCAACAGGCCGGTCAGGTAATAGATTTCCTGCGGCCAGATCTCGACATCAAAGAAAAACAGCCTGCGACCGGCCATATCCGCCAGGATCGCCTGATCCGGCATGCCCGGGCCGCGGTCCCAGCGCATCCACGGTACCCCGTAATATATGCCAAGAAGGACGGTCAACGCCGTCCATTTTAGGCTTCGGAATGTACCCTTAACGCGCTTTGGGTGGATCTTGACGCGGCTGGCATACAGCGGCCCATCGGGGTCCGACGCATCGGCAACGTCGATCTTCACGGGATTTGCTCGATTCTGATTCATAGGCTACCGTTTTGATTTCTTTGTCGGGTTAAAAAAAGACAAGGGGATCACGGCTTCAACCGTGACCCCCCCTGATGATGATGATTGTTCGCTCGGAACAAGCTTAAAGTTCTACTGACCGCCTCCGAGGGAATGAACGTACAGGCTAACCTCCTTGATGGTGACATCGTCAAGCCGGTCGACCCAAGCCGGCATGACTCCGTGCCGGGGCTTGGAAACCTGCGCCATAATATCCGCCGCGGTATTGCCGTAATACCAAATACTATCGGCCAGATTGGGCGCCCCCAGTTCTGTCATTCCCTTGCCGTCTTCACCGTGGCAGGCGGTGCACTGTTCCGCGAACACGGGTGCACCACGACTGGCGGCGGCGCTGTCATCGGCCTTTCCGGAAAGGGACAGCACAAACTGGGCGACATCGGCAATCTGTTTTCGATTCAGAATTTCATCGCCCAGGAAATTCGGCATTTCGTTGTCACGGGCGTCATCATTGCCGGAACGGATGCCGTATTTGACCGTTGTGTAGATGTCGTCCCTGGTCCCCCCCCAGAGCCAGTCGTCATCGGCCAGAATAGGATAACCCGGTCCACCGGAACCCGCATTGCCATGACAGGGGGCACAATTTTCAGCAAAAATAGTTCTGCCGCCGGCGATGGCGTAATTCATCAACTGGCGGTCTTGGCCAATTTCATCAACCGTCATGGCGGCGAACTTGTCGCTCCACACGGACCGACTTTTTACCTGCGCGGCCAGATCCTTATCAAAGGAGAGACGGGTCGAGTAGCCCAGGATTCCCTTCGTGTAACCCGAAATTCCTGGCCACGCCGGAAAAAGCACCCAACAGACCGCCGCGATTAAAAAGCAGGCGTACATGGTGTAGAGCCACCACTTTGGCATTGGCGTGTTTAGTTCCTTGATGCCGTCCCATTCATGGCCGGTCGTATCCTGGCCCGAAATCGCGTCTCTTTCCACGTTTGCCATAGTTTAAGCTCCGTTTCCTTCATCCTTGAAGAGGATCTCGGCATCTTCTTCAAATCGTTTCTTATTCCCGGGCAGATAAGCCCACAGCACGATGCCACTGAACAACAGAACCATCAAAACAATCCAAGCGGGCTTGGCAAACGCATATATGGCTTCCAACGTCATCTTCGCCTCCTATCGACTGGACATTTCTGGCTTGAAGGTGGTGAAGTCGACCATCCGTCCAAGAATTTGCAGGTAGGCGATCAGGGCATCGAGCTCCGTGATCTTGCCCGGATTGCCATCGAAATCGCCGATAGCGGCCTTCGGATAGCGGGCCAGAAAAGCATCGACATCGCCGTTGTCGCCATTCGCCTGAACAGCCAGATCGGCCATCGCATTGGCGATTTGATCATCGGTATAAGGCACACCGACCATCCTCAATGTCAGCAGGTGATCCTGAATATCGAGATACCCTAAGTCGCGTTTTGCCATGAACGAATATCCGGGCATGATCGATTCGGGAACAATGCTGCGCGGATTGGTCAGGTGAGCCACATGCCAGTCGTTTGAATACTTGCCTCCGACACGCGCCAGATCCGGCCCGGTGCGCTTTGAACCCCACTGGAAGGGATGATCGTACATGCTTTCCGCGGCCAGCGAATAGTGGCCGTAGCGTTCGTTCTCGTCACGGAACGGCCGGATCATCTGGCTGTGACATAAATAACAGCCTTCCCGTACATATATGTTTCGTCCGGCCTGTTCCAACGGCGTATAGGGGCGCATGCCATCGACCTTTTCGATGGTACTCTCGAGCGTATAAAGAGGCACGATCTGCACCAGGCCACCAATCGAGACGGTGACCAGAATGGCGATGATCAACAGGATGACATTTTTTTCAAGGATCTTTTGCATTGTTGTTTCCCTTTACCCCTTGGCGCCGGCCGTCGCCGTCACCGCGCCGAAAGCGGGTTCATCGCGGATATGCCCCTTAATGGTCTTGGTAAGATTGTAAGCCATCAGGATTGCCCCGGTCAGGAACAGAATTCCGCCGGTGCCACGGATCACGTAGTACGGATGCATGGCGGCGACCGATTCGACAAACGAGTATTGCAGGAAGCCCAGCTCATCATAGGTTCGCCACATTAACCCCTGCATAATGCCCGATACCCACATTGAGGAAATGTAGAGCACGATACCAATGGTGGAGAACCAGAAATGGGTGTTGACCAAACGCAACGAATACAGACGTTCGCGACCCCACAGCTTGGGAACGAAATGATACAGCGCGCCGAAGGTGATCAGGGCGTTCCAGCCAAGCGCCCCCGAATGAACGTGGCCGATTGTCCAGTCGGTGTAATGGCTGAGCGCGTTAATCGGCCTGATCGACATCAGCGGTCCTTCAAACGTGCTCATGCCGTAGAAGCCGACGGACGTCACCAGGAAGCGAAGGACCGGGTCGGTGCGCAGCTTGTCCCAGGCGCCGGACAGGGTCATGAAGCCGTTGATCATGCCACCCCAGGACGGCATCCACAGCATGATCGAAAACGTCATGCCCAGTGTCTGCGCCCAATCAGGCAGCGCGGTGTAGTGCAGGTGATGCGGTCCGGCCCAAATATACAAGAATGTAATGGCCCAGAAATGAACCACCGACAGACGGTAAGAATAAACCGGCCGGTTGGCTTGTTTCGGGATCAGGTAATACATCATCCCAAGGAAACCGGCGGTCAGGAAGAACCCGACGGCGTTGTGGCCGTACCACCACTGGATCATGGCGTCCTGGACGCCGCTCCACAGGATGTAACTTTTGGCCCCGGTGAACGACACCGGCACGGCCAGATTGTTAACAATATGCAGCATCGCAATGGTGATAATGAAGGCCAGGAAAAACCAGTTGGCGACATAAATATGGGATTCCTTGCGGGTCAGCACGGTGCCGGCGAAGACGACAAGGTAAACCACCCAGACAACCGTCAACCACAGGTCGATGAACCACTCCGGTTCAGCGTATTCCTTGCTCTGTGAATAACCCAGAACATAGCTAACCGCCGCCATCACGATGAAAGCCTGATAACCCCAGAACAGGAAATGCGCCAGCCCGGAACCACCGAACAGCGAGGTACGGCCTGTTCGCTGCACAATATAAAGTGATGAACCCATCAAAATATTGCCACCGAAGGCAAAAATTACCGCCGAGGTATGAACCGGCCGCAAACGCCCGAACGATGTCCATTCCAGGTCCAGGTTGAGAACCGGGAATGCTAACTGAAAGGCAATCACAACCCCCACCAGCATGCCGACGACGCCCCAGAAAATCGTCGCAACCATAAATTTCTTGATCGCTTCGTCTTGGTAGACGGGCATCGCCTGCGGCGATGACGAGGGACCGTTTTGATCGGTCATTATCAGGCTCCGTTTTTCATGTTCCGAACAGGCTCTTACGTCTCGTTACCCGAGACGGTTACGGTAGATTTTCCATCGACACGACGGCAGGCAAAAAAAATAGCCCGAATATCGTGATCAGACGCATTTAATACACGATAAAATATGTAAAACAACCCGGCAAAGATTTCAACAAAATAGGTATTTTGGTACCTATTTTTCTTAAAACCATAATAATAATAATGTTATAGAACGTGCCCGTTGTCTACTACAGTCTCCGCAAACACTGCAAACAAAAAATTCGGACCCCCATGACATGACAGAACAAGACCTGATTCGTTTGTTGGCCACTGGCTATTCCCAGTGCAAGGCGGTCGCCATCGGCAACGCCGCGACCATCAGTTCACTGTTCATCGCCGGGCTGGCCGGCAGCGTCGCCCATTGCGTCGGCATGTGCGGCCCGTTCGTACTGTCGCAGGTAACGTCGCGGCTACAGGAAGAACCGGCGGCGAGCATGACCGAAATGCACCGTCTGCGCGGCGCCGCACTCATTCCCTATCACCTTGGCCGGATGACCACCTACGCCGGCTTGGGCGGGGCTGCGGCTTTTTTGTCGGGTGGCATCATCGCCCTTAGCGGTGTCCGCCATATCGCCGCCGCCCTGTTGGTCTTCGCCGCCCTGTTTTTCCTGGGATACGCCGCCCGCAGCCTGAAAATCCCCTTCCCGATGATCAACGGCGGTCACCTTGCGGGACCGGCCCGTGTCATCGCCAGACTGACCCGCTCCCTGCTTGACCGCCCCACCGGCTGGCGGGGTTACGGGCTCGGTCTGGCGCTCGGTTTCCTGCCATGCGGGTTACTCTACGGGGCGCTGGCGGCGGCGGCCTCCACCGGCGATCCGCTGGCCGGTATGTTCACCATGGCCGCCTTCGCGCTCGGCACGGTTCCGGCCCTGCTCGCCGTCGGTCTGCTTGGACATGTCGCGGCGGCGCGCTGGAACTCCCTGGTGGCCGGGGTCGCACCGGTCTTGTTACTGGTCAACGGTGGATTTCTGTTGATTATGGCGTGGCGGACGCTGCAGTCGTGACCATGCCGATGAGATTTTCGATCAGCCGAAAGCCATCCGCAGTTTCCCTGTAATTTTTCATATACTCAGGCCGGGTGATCCGCCAACTGTTTCTCAGCGTATCGATCGTCGCTTCCGGATGGAACTGGGTCGAAAACCAACCGCCGCCGTAATCAAGGGCGGCGACGGGCGCCCGCTCGTGACTGCCCAACAGCCGCGCGCCCGACGGCACGTCGGTCACATGTTCCTGATTGCCAAAATGAAAATTGGCGGTCGGCCCAAGGCCACTGAACAGTGGCGAGGCCAACCCGTCATCGTTTAGCGTCACGGCTTCGGTTCCGGCAACGAAACCTCCCGGCACGTGTTCCACGGTTGAGCCCTGCATGTGGCAGATCATTTGATGGCCGCCGCAAATTGCCAGCAGCGGTTTACCGGTCCCCCGCAAGACCTCCAGCCAGCGATAGATTCTGGTCTGCCAGGGGAAACCGTCGTGCACCGAATTATAGCTGCCGCCCAGGATAAAAAGGTCTCCGTCGGCGGGATCGGGAACCGGCTCGCCTTCGGCCACCCGGTAACCGTGAATCGAGACGCCGGACAGATGGCCGAAGGTGTTTTCGATCCAGATACATTCATTGTCACCGCCATCGATGTCGTCATAGACCGACCTGTCATAGGTCCCCGGTTCGGCCAAAATCGACAGATAGCAAAGTCTCACCGCCCCGGACACTCAAATACCCCATGACCAAAAATCAATACCCTGAGCCTTGTGCTGACGCGCCAATACCATCTTGTGGACTTCCGACGCCCCATCCACCAACCTTGCCTGCCGGGCATAGCGGTACATCCATTCGAGCCAGGTGTCTTTCGAATAGCCGTGCGCGCCGCATAGCTGGATCGCGGTGTCGACCGACCGGTGCAGGGTGTCGGCGACATGGACCTTGGCCATGGAAACTTCCTGACGGGCGAAATCACCCTGATCGAGCTTCCAGGCGGCGTGCATGGTCAACAAGCGGCCGATCTGAATATCCATCGCCGCCTCGCCCATCATCCACTGCACACCTTCGTGTTCATCCAGCTTGATGCCAAAGCTTTCGCGCTTCGCAATATATTCAGCGGCGATTTCCAGCGCCCGCTTGGCCTGCCCCAGCCAGCGCATGCAGTGGGTCAGGCGGGCCGGCCCCAGGCGAATTTGCGTCACCTTCAGCCCATCGCCGACCTCCAGAAGCCGTTGGCTGTCGGGAATTTCCAATCCGTCGTAAACAACCTCGCAATGACCGCCGTGTTCTTCCGGCCCCATGATCGGGATGCGCCGCTCGATCCGCCAACCGGGATCGTCGGCATGATGCAAAAACGCCGTCAGCCCCTTGCGCGGGTCGTCGGACGTTTTGGCGATAACGATAATATGAGCGGCCCCCTCGCCGCCCGTAATGAAATGCTTCTTGCCGCGAATAACCCAGTTGTCGCCCTTACGTTCGGCGGTGGTCAGCATCATCGACGGATCGGAACCGCCGCCGGGGTGCGGCTCGGTCATCGCGAAGGCCGACCGCACGTCGCCATCGACCAGCGGCTGCAACCACGCCTGTTTCATCTGTTCGTTGGGCAGGATCTTCTCCAGCGCCATCATGGTGCCGTCATCGGGGGCGCTTGAATTGAACACCACCGGCCCGAACGGTGAACGGGCCATTTCCTCGTAGCATGCCGCCATGCCGACCAAGCCGATATCGCGACCGCCGCGAGCCTTCGGCATTTGCAGACACCACAGGCCTTGCGCCCGGGCCTTGGCGCGCAGGTCCCGCAGCGGCCTTTGGGCGATCATTTCGTGGTCGTCGTAGTTGGCTTTATCGCCTTCGATGGGAACGATGTGGTCAGCGACAAAGGCCCGAATGGCCAGCCGGATTTCTTCGACTTCCGGCGATAATGTGAAATCCATAATCTGTTCCTTCTTACATGGAGCCGAGAAGATGTCCGCCATCGACGGCGATGACCGAACCGGTCATGTAACTGGAGGCGTCCGAAGCCAACAACAGAAGTGGACCATCGAGACCATCGGGCTCGCCAAACCGCCGTTGCGGGATGCCCCGTTTAAACTGTTCGCCAACATCGCCCTCCAGTTGCCCCCTGTTGATGTCGGTGAGGATGTAGCCGGGCGCGATGGCGTTGACGCGAATGTTATGGACCGCCAACTCCAACGCCAGCGCCTTGGTCAGCTGGATGACCCCGGCCTTGGAAACAGTATAGGGTAGAATTCCCTTGGACACCCGTTCCCCGCTGATGGACGCAATATTAATAATGCTGCCGCCCTTGCCCGCCGCGACCATGGCCTTGGCCGCGGCGTTCGCAACCATCCAGGCGCCGCGCAGGTTGGTATCCATGATGTGGTCCCAGTCTTCTTCGGTCCAGTCGAGGATCTTCTTGGTCGAGGCAACTCCGGCATTGTTGACAACGATATCGACCGCGCCAATATCCGCAAATGCCGCATCGACGCTGTCGCCGTCGGCGACATCCATTTCGATGGCGCGCGCGGTGCCGCCGTCGGACGTGACCAGATCGACGGTTTCAGCCAGCCGGTCAGCCCGCCGCGCGGCGGCGATAACATGGGCACCCGCGGCACCCAGCGCACGCGCGAACTGCCGCCCCAGTCCGCTGGAGGCCCCCGTCACCAAGGCCGTTTGGCCCGATAAATCCGCTTTCAGTTGGCCCGTCATAATCCGAATATCCCCCGCGTCCGATAAATTGATCCTGCAAGCGGCCAAAGTAGCGAAGCCGGGCTTTCAGGGGAAGATGATATCTGCAATATTAGCAGCGACATCATATGGGGAGGACCACCGTGGCCAACAGCGACAACATCTACGAACGTGACCTACCACAAAGGCCGGCCAACTTCCGGGCCCTGTCACCGATCAGTTTCCTTGGTTGGGCGGCCAGCGTATACCCCGACAAAACCGCCGTTATTCACGGCGACCTGCGCCGCACCTGGCGGCAATTCGATGTCCGCTGCCGCCAATTAGCCAGCGCCCTGCAAAAACGCGGCGTCGGCCTGGGAGACACCGTTTCGATCATCTCGCCCAACACGCCCGCCATGCTGGAAGCCCATTATGGCGTGCCGATGTCGGGCGCCGTACTCAATGCGCTGAATTTCAGGCTCGACGCGCCAACGCTGGCCTTCGTGCTTGATCACGGCGAAGCCAGGGTGCTGATCACCGACCGGGAATTTTCCGGTGTCATTGCCGAGGCCCTGACCCTGGTTAACCACCCGATCACGGTAATCGATATCGACGATCCCCTGGCGCGGGGCGGGGACCTGATCGGCGAGATGGATTACGAAGCGTTCCTGTCCGAAGGCGACCCGGACTGGCAGTGGCAGGCCCCGGCCGATGAATGGCAGGCGATCGCGCTGAATTACACATCGGGCACCACCGGCAACCCGAAGGGCGTCGTTTATCACCACCGCGGCGCGTTCCTCAACGCCATGAGCAACGCCATGGTGTTCGGGCTGAATCATCGCTCGGTTTACCTGTGGACCCTGCCGATGTTCCACTGCAACGGCTGGACCTATACCTGGGCGGTAACGGCGGTCGGCGGCACCCATGTGTGCTTGCGGGAAACAGATCCGGTGAAGATTTTCCCGGCGATCGCCGATCTCCGAGTCACCCATATGTGCGGCGCGCCGATTGTCCTCAACATGCTGGCCCATGCGCCCGACGACGTGAAAACCACGTTTGACCAAACCGTCGAAGTCGCCACCGGCGGCGCCGCGCCGCCCAGCGCCGTAATCGCCGCCATGGAACGCATGGGCTTCAACGTCACTCATTTATATGGCCTGACCGAAAGCTATGGCCCATCTACCTACTGCGCCTGGCAAGACGATTGGGCGAGCCTTGATCTGGATGCCAAGGCCGAAAAAATGTCGCGTCAGGGCGTTCGTTACCCGACCCTGTTCGACCAGGGCGTGATCGACCCCAAAACCATGCAGCCGGTGCCCGCCGACGGCGAAACCATGGGCGAATTGATGCTGGCCGGGAACACGGTGATGAAGGGCTATTTGAAAAATCCCGAGGCATCGAATGCCGCCCTTGCCGACGGCTGGTTCCATACCGGCGACCTGGGCGTCATGCACCCGGACGGCTATGTCGAAATCAAGGACCGCTCCAAGGACGTCATCATTTCCGGCGGCGAGAACATTTCATCGCTGGAAATAGAAGAATGCCTGTATAAGCACACCCTGGTGATGGAAGCCGCCGTCGTCGCCGCCCCGCACGAAAAATGGGGCGAAACCCCGTGCGCCTTCATCGCCCCGAAACCGGGCAGCGAAGCCGCCATTAGCGAAGCCGATGTGATCAAATGGTGCCGCGACAACATGGCCCACTACAAGGCCCCGACAAAAGTCGTCTTCGGCCCGCTACCGAAAACCTCAACCGGGAAAATTCAAAAATATGTGCTGCGGGACCGGGTGACGGGCGGCAGTCAATAAAGCCATCAGATCCGTCTCCACCCTTTCGTCATTCCCACGAAAGCGGGAATCCCGCCCTAAATATTCCGTACCCTCGTTACTGTAACAAGGCGTCGCGCCATTCCCTTGCAGGACCGCAGCATTTCTGTCAGGTCGCGCTCAGTGCATGACTTCGCCCGCGACTGAACAATCCAGACAAAGGCTTAGGGTGACATGGGTGTCATGTCGCGCTTGCCATTGGGCAGCAGACGAACACCGGACGGGCATTCTATTAACACCGGGACTCCGATGAGGGTTGCTTCGCTGCCAAGGCCGTATCCACCGACCGAAATGGCGTTACAACCCGCTGCATTTGCATTTTTCACTGCGACGTTAGCTTCACCCACGGCCATCGAACCGGGAATTGTGCTTTCACCCAAGACGATGAATTGATTGCCTGTGCCCGTACATGCAGCCAGTAATATTCCGGACGTTATGAGGGAAAAAAGCTGTTTCATGGTGAACTCTCCTTTCAAATCCCCCCCAGCCTTCCCGCCGCTCATTGGCGAATTTCCCCAGGCTATAAGATCACCATAGTACACTAATATTAGTGTGTTGGCGACTTCGTTCCCGATATCGCCCAGGCCTTTACGCCGAACATATTTCCCTCCATCAGGCCGATGGACACACGACCGGATCACAGTTGCGTGAGCCATGGTCCGAACAATTGTCAGGCTGGATGTACACGGTTAGGCTTACCAATAAGATTAGGAACACAACGGCCAACAAACGTCCAGAGGACCTGGCAACTGTAATCCATCAACGATGAACATTTACCACGGGGGCATAGATCAATGGAACGGCATTCCTTCAGATCCGTGATTGCAATCATCACCGTTGCAATCGTCGTGACCTTAACCGGGCAGGCCCGCGCAGAAGGTGACGGATTGATCGTCAAGCAAAGTGACTTTGGCGTCATCAAGACTCTCGACCGGCTTGGGATCGCCCTCGAGAGAGCGGGCATCAAGGTGTTCTCGCGCATCAATCATGCGAAGGCCGCACGACGTGTTGGCATGGAACTGCCGCCAACGGCCGTGATTATTTTCGGAACGCCAAAAATCGGAACGCCCTTAATGACATCGAACCCCAAAATTGGACTCGATCTTCCCCTCAAGGCCCTCGCGTGGCGGGCCAAAAATGGTTCGGTGATGCTCGCGTACACCGATCCGGCGTGGCTGGCAAAACGCTACGGCATCGAAGACCGCGACACGGTTTTCAAGAAGATGGCGGGGGCCCTCGCAAGGTTTAGCGATATGGCGACCAAACGCGGCATGCTTCCGAAACAATAAGACGAGAATCCCTGAAACTTCTGCCCGAAAACAACCGCGGCAGGACGAACGGGATAGAAATGCGTCGCGCCAAAATGAACGCGAGCCTTATGTCGCCGCCCGCTCTTGAGGGAAGCTGATCGTCACGGCTGTTCCCTCGCCTTTTTCGCTTTCGATATTGAAAACACCATTGTGAAGAGCGACCAGGCCGACGGTCAGCGGTAATCCGAGACCACTGCCTTCGTATTTCCTCGCATGGGAGCTATCAACCTGACCAAACTGTTCCATGGCCTTGGCCAATTCCAGTTCGTTCATGCCAATGCCGGTATCGGTGACCCTGAAAATGATGTCGCCCGCGGCAGCGACCATAGCCTCAACGGAAATTTCCCCGCCGGGCTCCGTGAACTTGATGGCATTGCTTAACAAATTGAGCAAAATTTGTTTGATCCGACGCTTATCGGCATAGAGCCCGGAAACCCCGTCGGCAATATCGACACGCAAGTGAATCCCACTGTCTTCGGCTCTGTTCGAAACCATTCGGACGGAGGATTCGACGATCCGCGCGACATCAATATATTCCTCGTTCAATTCCAGTTTCCCCGCCTCGATGGCGGAAACATCCAGGATATCATTGATAAGTGTCAGGAGATGCTGGCCGGAAATTGATATGTCCGCCGCATATTCGTCATATTTTTCATGGCCCAGGGGACCAAATGTCCGGTCCTGGAACATTTGTGAGAAGCCGATGATGGCGTTCAAAGGGGTCCGAAGCTCGTGACTCATGTTCGCCAGGATTTCGGACTTGGCGCGGTTCGCCATTTCCGCTTGTCGCCTTGCCCGGGATTCAAAAAATTCAATCTGCTTGCGCTCGGTGATGTCCTCATGCATGGAAACGAAATGTGTAATGTCGCCAGCATCATTTTTCACCGGAGAGATCGTCGCATAGGCCCAGAACATCGAGCCGTCCTTGCGACGGTCTTGTAATTCCCCCCGCCATTCGCGACCCGATATAACGGTTTGCCAAAGCCCGGTGTATATCGCGACCGGAATATTGCCCGATTTTAAAATACGCGGGTTCTCACCAATCGCCTCGTCGGCTGTATAGCCGCTGATTTTCGTGAACATCGAATTGACATACTCGATGTTACCCTTGGCATCCGTAATGAAGACCATGCTCGGGCTTTGCTCAAGGGCGTGGGATAGTTTCCTGAGTTCCTCTTGTTCGTGTTTTTCTCTGGTAATGTCCGTGCTCAGGCTAACGATTCCGCCCTCGGCCGTCTTTTGCTCGAGAATACGCACCCAATTTCCGCGCGAGAGCCTCTGATCGAAGGGTCCCGTCGGGTTTAAATGCCGTTCCATCCGTTCGGCGGGCCACGATTCCATATCCTCCGGAGATCTAAAAATCTGATTGGATTCCACCACCGCATTTATGATTTCTGTGAACGTAGCGCCGGGCACCAGGGTCTCGGCTATTTCGTAATAGAGGTCTCTGTATTTCTGATTGCAGATCACCATCCGGTCTTCGGCATCGAACAGGACGAGTCCGTCTTCCATGACCTCAATGGCATTGTATAGCTGTCTCTCGACCCGTTGAGTTTTGTTTGTGGCTTCGATCTCTTTGCTAATATCCGTGCCGGTACCGCGATACCCGACAAAATTACCGTCTTTATCAAACTTGCGCATACCGCTGATGCTCATCCAAATGTCCTCCCCATTTGGCCGCAGTCTTGAAAATATGACATTTCGGAATTCACGATGACTCGCGATTTTTTCCAACAATGCATCCCACGCATCATCGCCTATTCCCTGCGGCCTGGTTTCGGCTCGGCTCTTGCCCAACAATGTATCGGGATTTATTCCCGTAATATCCTCAAATTGATCCGAGAAATAACTGAACCGGTCATTTCCATCCGTTTCCCAGAACCAGTCGGAAGCGACGCCGCTGAAGTCCTTGAAGCGCTGTTCGCTCTGTTTCATGTCGTGAATATCGAAAGCACTATGCAACGTGCTGCCATCCGGAAGGCGCTGAAGACGGAACAGGTACCAGCGGCCGTTGCGGTGCACTTCAAACGCGCCGACGGGGTTTTCAAAGTAAGCCATGCGCTCAGCTAACCAGGCCTCTTCACGCCCCATGGCTTCCGGTATCATCCGGTGCCGAAGATGTGCCCGCAGCCACTCCTTGTACGTAATTCCCCGGCGCAATTCCAGGCCGGCAGTCCCCGCGGTGTTCCGCAGGACCTCATTGCAGATCTCCAGTCTGCCCTCGACATCCCATAAGGCGAGTCCTTCGGAAAGGTGTTCGAGGGCATGCAGGAAGCGTTCGTTGGAACTCGTTGCTTCAGCCAATTCCGTAACGTCGGCAACCGTGCCGCGGTAGCCCGTGAATGTCCCGTTCTCCGAAAAGATCGGTTTTCCGTTAACACTGAAGGCGTGTTCTTTCCCGTCTGCGTCCGTCGCGTTGTATCGAAACCCGCGAAAGCTACGGTGCGCCGAAAGGTCGTCGACGTGGCGACGCCAGTGCTCGTCCTCTTCGGGATTGACGCCCATAAAGCCCCAACGGGTATGCCCAATGGCATCCTTCGTGCGATTTAGGAATCTATTTTCCTTGAAGGAACTGACTTTGGTGAATCTGAACTCCGCATCCTGCTCCCAGAACCAGTCTGACGCCGATTCCGTGAAATCCCGAAATCGCGCCTCGCTTTCCCGGCGTTCGTATTCCGCCCCTTTGTATTTGGTGATATCGGCCCAATATCCGACGATGGTTTGAGGTCGCCCCTCGCCATCGACGATCAGACGGAGATCATCATGCATCCATCTGTGGGTGCCGTCTTTATGGCGAAAGCGATACTCGTGACTATGAAAGCCTTTTTCAAAGAGGTTTCCGAGATTTTCAAAAATGCCGGGGCTGTCGTCTGGGTGAATATTCGATGCCCAGAAACCGGATGCGCTCAGAAACTCTTCCGGCTCATATCCGAGCTGTTCGAAAACGTTCGGGGTGATCGAGGTCACGGCGAATTCCCCGAACGCTTCGCACGTATAAACAACGATCGGGCCAGCAGAAATTACGGCTGCCAGTTCCGGTAAATATTTATTGTGCATGTCCGATACTTACCCAGAATCAAGAACAGCCAATTAACGGTCACGTCGGTGGCGCACACAACGATTAGCTGCGTTATCGCTGCAAGACACGGATATAATGCATGAGCGCCGCCGCCAAAGGAATTTTTATTTACCTGCAACCGTTTCACAGCATCGTGAGCGTCATACTGGGATCGGACCGGCGGCCCCCCTTATTCAGCCGGAACCGGGTGATAGACACCGTCGGTGCCTAAATATTCCGTACCCTCATTGCGATAGAAATGCGTCGCGCCGCTGCCCTGCAGGACGCGCAGCATTTCCGGCAGTTCACCTTCCATATTCCGCAGTTTCTCGATCACCTTCATCGGCCCCAGCAAATCAAGCATCTGGAACGGGCCGTTGGTCCAGGCGAAGCCCCAGCGCATGGCGCGGTCGACGTTGACGATGTCGTCGGCGATTTGCGGCACCAGGCTGGCCGCATAACACAGGGTTTCGCCCATGATATCCCAGGCCAGCCAGCCGATCGGGTCATCGGCCAGCAGGACGCTGAGGTCGCGGTGTTCTTTTTTCAGGGTGATCGATTTCGTCGGACGCCACTCGCCTGACGCCAGATCGAAGGTTTCTTTCTTTTTGGCGCCGTCATCAAGGCGCTGCACCCGATAAAAACCGCCGCCGGTTTTGCGGCCCAACTGGCCCCGGTCGAACAGCGCCTGAACGCGGGCCGGGAATGACGTAAAACCTTCGCCGGCATCAGACTCGGGCAAGTTGATGGCCAAATTCTTGCCGACGAAATCCATCACATCGAGGCCGATCAAATCAACCAGACCATACAGGCCGGTCGGCGGCAAGCCGACGGGGCCAGACATCAGCGCATCGATGGTCTCCATCTCGATCCCTTGATCGAGCGCCTTGTCGGCCCGGTGCAGCCCCATCAGCATCCAGAAACACCCGATCCGGTTACCGATAAAATTGACCGTGTCTTTGGCGTAAACAACACCCTTGCCGAGCGTACCACCGCAGAAATCGGCAAAGGCTTGCATCACATCGGGGCTCGTTTGTTCGCCCGGCACCAATTCCAGCAGCCGCATAACCTTGACTGGATTGAAAAAGTGGGTGATGGCGATATCCTGGGCCAGTCGGTCGGGCATGTCCTTGGTGATATCGCGCAGCGGAATACCCGACGTATTCGACGACACCACGGAGCCATCCTTGCGCAGCGCCTCTACGCGCAGAAGAAGCGCCTGCTTGGTCGCCAGATCTTCGATCACCGCTTCGCAGATCCAGTCGTAATCGACGATTTTTTCGAGATCGTCATCGAGTGTACCAAGGGTGATGTTGGCGGCCTTTTCCGGTGTATCGAGGGCCGGTGGACGGCCGTTGAGAATCCGATCCAGGGATTTTTCGGCGACGTCCATCGAGACATCCAGCAACAGGACCTTACAGTCTTTTTCGGCGCACAAACCGGCGATCCCGGCCCCCATGACGCCGCCCCCCAAGACAGCGACGGAATTGATCTTACGGCTCATGCTTAAAAACCCTTTTTTATCTGTTCAAGGCGCATACCATACCGACCGCATCGGGGCGGCACAATATCCACTTTCACCGCCACTGGACGGCATCAAGTGCGGGATGTACGCTGAGCCGAAATTTTCAGGAAGGCATCGCCATGAGTTCATCCAAATTCCCCCATCCGGACACCTTAAGCCTGCACGCCGGGCAACGGCCCGACCCGACAACGGGTGCCCGCGCGGTTCCCATTTACCAGACCACGTCATATGTGTTCGACGACACCGCCCACGCCGCCGAGTTGTTCAATCTGGAGCGGGCCGGGCATTTGTATTCACGCATTTCCAATCCAACGGTCGCCGTTCTGGAAGAACGCATCGCCGCCCTTGAGGGGGGCGTCGGCGCGGTTTGCACGGCCAGCGGTCAGGCGGCTTTGTTTCTGGGAATCTCCACCCTGATGGGGGCGGGCGGTCATATCGTCGCCTCGTCGCGCATCTACGGCGGATCGAACAACATGTTCATCCACACCCTGCCCCGGTTCGGGATCGAGACGACGCTGGTCGACCCCCGCGACCCGCAGGCTTTCGCCGATGCGATTAAGGACGACACCCGGCTGATATTCGCCGAAACGCTGGGCAACCCGGGCCTTGAGGTGCTCGATATCCCGGCCCTTGCCACCGTCGCCCACGACCACGGGTTGCCGCTGATGATCGACAGCACGTTTGCCACCCCCTACCTGTGCCGACCGTTCGAACACGGCGCCGACATTATCATGCATTCGGTGACCAAGTTTCTGGGCGGCCACGGCATCGCCATCGGCGGCGTGCTGGTCGATGCCGGATCATTTGACTGGATGAACTCCGACAAGTTCCCGACCTTAAGCGAGCCATACGCCGGCTATCACGGGCTGGTGTTCGCCGAGGAATTCGGCCCGGCGGCGTTTATTTCCCGAGCCAGGGCGGAAGGCCTGCGCGATTTCGGTGCAGCCATGAGCCCGCAGAACGCGTTTTATCTGCTGCAAGGCGTCGAAACCCTGCCGGTGCGCATGGCCCGCCATGTTGAAAATGCCCAGGCCGTCGCCGAATTCCTGGAAGCCCACGACGCCGTCGACTGGGTCAGCTATCCGGGACTGACCAGTCATGCCGATCACGAATTGGCCAGGAAACTGATGCCCAAAGGCTGCGGCGCGATCCTCAGCTTTGGCATCAAGGGCGGCCGAGCGGCCGGCGCCCGATTTATCGAACGGCTGAACATCTTCTCCCATCTGGCCAACATCGGCGACGCTAAATCGCTGGTCATTCACCCGGCCAGCACCACCCACCAGCAGATGGACGCCGACGCTTTGGCCTTTGCCGGTGTCGGCGAAGACCTGGTGCGTTTGTCGGTCGGCCTGGAATTTATCGGCGACCTGACCGGCGATCTCGATCAGGCCCTAAAAGCCTCGCAGAAAGGATAACGTTCGTGTTTTTAACAGTCGACAACAACGCGGTGTTCGCCGTCACCGGCGGCAAGGATTTCGATGCCACCCGGCCCACCGTCATTTTCATTCACGGCGCCGGCATGGACCACACCTGCTGGCAGCTTCAAAGCCGTTGGTTCGCGTGGCATGGCTGGTCGGTGCTGGCCATCGACCTGCCGGGGCATGGCCGTTCGGAAGGCAATCCGTTGCCGAACGTCAGCGACATGGCAACCTGGGTCGGTCGCCTGATGGATGCCGCGGGCCTAAAAACCGCAACGCTGGTCGGCCATTCCATGGGCGCAATCATCGCCATGGAAACCGCCGCCGCGCTGCCGGACCGCATCGACGGGCTGGCATTGCTGGGCATCACCCCGGCCATGCGGGTCCACCCGATATTGCTGGACGCCGCAAGGGATGATCCCGACGAGGCCTACCGGATGATGACCGCCTGGAGTCACGGCGAGGCGGCCAAGATAGGCCGCAATCAGGTGCCGGGAATATGGATGACGGGCAATGCGCTGGCCCTGTTCGCCCGCAACCGGCCCGGCGTTCTGTTCAATGATATGTCCGCGTGCAACACCTGGAACACGGGCCCGAAGACCGCCGGCGGTATTTCCTGTCCGACCCAGATCATCATCGCCCGGCAGGATATGATGACACCGGCAAAAAAAGGCCGCGAATTGGCCGGAATGATCGCGGGCAGTCACCTGACGGTGCTGGAAAATTGCGGCCACATGATGATGGCCGAAGCCCCCGATGCGGTACTGGATGCCCTGATCGAAGGTTTGGGCGCGGCCTGAATATTCACCATCATCACAATTTATCGCATTATCGTACCCGAATGCTTTTATTGTCTGCCGAACAACGCTAGGATACGTGCAAGGGAACGCTTCCGGGAGGTCGCATTATGAAAGATACATTAGCCAACGGCGTCACCATGACCCGCCGCCTGACGGTGGAAAAAGACAGCACCATCGATTTCATGGGCGAGGATTTGCGTGTTTACGCGACCCCTGCACTGGTCCGCGACGTTGAAGTGACCTGCCGTGACATGATTCTGGAGCACCTGGACGATGGTGAGGATTCCGTCGGCGCGCGGGTTGAAATAGAACATCTGGCCCCAACCCTGCCCGGCATGTGGGTCGACGTCACGACCACCATCGCCGTCGTCAAGGGACGCATGGTCACGATGGAATTCGAGGTCCATGACCAGATCGAACAAATCGGCCGTGGCAATCACACCCGTTTCGTCGTCGATATGGCGAAAACCGGTGAACGCCTTGCCGCCAAGAAAGCCCAAGCAGGCCTTTAAAGTCTATAAGCGGAAAGGCACATCCCATGAGCCCAGACGGTTCCGAGGCCACAAAAAACGTCCCGACCTACTGCTATCAGTGCGTCGCCGGCCCCGACCTGATGACGGTTCGGGTCGATAACGGCGTCGCCACAGAGGTCGAGCCCAATTTTGAATCCGCCGACATCCATCCGGCGGGCGGCAAAGTCTGCGTCAAGGCCTTCGGCCTGGTCCAGAAGGCCTATAATCCACACCGCATCCTGACTCCCATGAAGCGGACCAATCCGAAAAAGGGCAAGGATCAGGAGCCGGGTTTCGTGCCGATTTCGTGGGACGAGGCGCTCGACACCATCGCCGATCGACTGAAGGAAATCCGCGCCGAAGGCCTGAAAGACTCATCCGGTTTTCCGCGTCTTGCCGCCAGTTTCGGCGGTGGCGGCACGCCGACCGCCTATATGGGCGCGTTCCCCGCCTTCCTGAGCGCCTGGGGTCCGGTTGACTTGAGTTTCGGCAGCGGTCAGGGGGTCAAATGCACCCATTCAGAACATTTATATGGCGAATTGTGGCACCGCGCCTTCACCGTCGCACCCGATACCCCGATGTCGGAATACCTGGTCTATTTTGGCGCCAACACCGAAGCGTCCGGCGGGGTCTGCGGCGTTAAACGCCATTCCGACGCCCGCCTACGCGGCACCAAACGCGTTCAGGTCGAACCACACCTGTCGATCACCGGCGCCTGTTCGGAAGAATGGGTGCCGATCAAACCCAAGACCGATAGCGCCTTCCTGTTTGCCATGATCCATGTGCTCTTACACGAACATGACCGCTCCCGGCTTGATCTGCCGTTCCTGACCCGGCGCACCACATCCCCCTATCTGGTTGGCCCGGAGGGATACTTCCTGCGCGATCCGAAAAGCCGAAAACCGCTGGTCTGGGATTTGGCGCAAGGCAAGGCCGTGGCCTTCGACACGCCGGGCGCCGAACCGGCACTGGAAGGCCGTTTTACAGTTTCCGATGCCGTCGAAGACGGTGCCGACGGCGAGCAATGGTCCCGCAACGGCGAACAGGGGCAAACGTCTTTCACCCTTCTGGTCAATCATGTCAAGGACAACACCCCGGAATGGGCATCGCAATGCTGCGGCGTACCGGTCGATACGATCCGCCGTATCAGCAACGAATACCTCGATCACGCGCGGGTCGGCGAAACCATCGAAATCGAAGGCCGTACGCTGCCGTTCCGGCCGGTTGGCATTATGCTGGGCAAGACCGTCAACAACGGCTGGGGAGGCTTCGATTGCTGCTGGGCCAGAACCCTGATGGCCTGCCTGATCGGCGGGTTGGAAGTCCCCGGCGGCACGCTCGGCACGACAGTGCGCCTGAACAGACCGGCGACGAGCCGTCAGGCCAGCGTCAAAGCCAATCCGGACGGCATCATGGAATATCCCATGAACCCGACGGACAAGGATAACTGGATTGCCAAACCGCGCGTTCGCAATGCCTACAGCACCCTGATTCCGCTGGTCGCCAATTCACCCTGGAGCCCCGCTTTGGGGCCAACCCAGATGGCCTGGATGATGCAAAAGGAAGGCCTTGAAAACCTGCCCGAACCGACCCAACCCGATGTCTGGTTCGTCTACCGGACCAATCCGGTGATTTCCTATTGGGACACCGACGGCGTCGCCAAGGTTCTTGAAAAATTCCCGCTGACGGTGTGCTTCGCCTATACCCGCGACGAAACCAACCACATGGCCGATATTCTGCTGCCCGATTGCATGGACCTTGAAAGTACCCAACTGCTGCGCATCGGCGGCACCAAATACATCGAACAGTTCTGGAAGCACCAGGGGTTTGCCCTGCGCCAACCCGCCGTCGAACCGGCCGGGGAAGCCCGCGACATGACCTGGGTGGCCAGCGAACTGGCGCGCCGCAGCGGATTGCTGGAAGAATTCAACGCGGCCGTCAACAAGGGTGCCGCCGGGGTACCGTTGAAGACCGACGCCTATGACTTTTCGCTGAAAACGGATGAGCCTCACTCGGTCGATGAAATCTGGGACGCCAGTTGCCGCGCCGCCAGCCATGAACTGACCGACGGGGCCGACAGCGAAGGGCTCGACTACTACAAGGAACACGGCTTCCGGGTCAAACCGTTCGCCCATCTGAACTGGTACCTGTATCCGACCTTCGAAGATTTGGACCTGCGCTTCGAAATGCCCTATCAGGAACGCCTGTACCGCCATGGCAAGGAACTGGGCAACCGCCTGCACGAGGCCGGTATCAACTGGTGGGACAATCAACTGGAAGAATACCAACCGTTACCGGTCCTGCAAGATTACCCGGCGCTTTGGGAGCGCGCGCTGGAAGACAATTTCGATATCGACATCAAGGACTATCCGTTCTGGCTGATTACGTCCCGGTCGATGCAGTATTCCTGGGGCGGTAACGCCGACCTTCAGGTCATTCGCGAACTGGCGAAAAATATCGCCGGTCATGGCGGCGTCATCATCAACGCGGGCCGCGCCACCGAACTCGGCCTGGCCGACGGCGACCTGGTTGAAATCGCCTCGCCGTTGTCGGCGACCCGCGGCCGCGTCATCCTGCGGCAGGGCATTCGCCCCGACACCCTGCTAATGATCGGGCAGTTCGATCACTGGGCGACGCCATTGGCGAAAACTTTCGAAACACCAAGCATGAACAGGCTGGTGCCGATGTTGATGGATCTGACCGATTCCACCGGGTCGGGCTCCGATCTTGTCAAAGTTTCGATCACCAGGATCGGAGACCCCAAATGACCCGTTGGGCCATGGTCGCCGACCTGCGGCTGTGCGTTGGTTGCCAAACCTGCACCGCCGCCTGCAAACACGCCAACACGACGAATCCGGCGGTGCAATGGCGCAAGGTTCTGGATATGGAAGTCGGCGAATTCCCCGATGTCGGCCGTGTCTTCGTGCCGGTCGGCTGCATGCATTGTTCCGATCCGCCGTGCATGCATGTCTGCCCGTCGACTGCGACCGGGCAGCGCGACGACGGCATCGTCACCATCGATTATGACCTGTGTATTGGCTGCGCCTATTGCGCCGTCGCCTGCCCCTATCAGGCCCGCTACAAAGTGGATGCGCCAAAGCCGGCCTATGGCAGGGATGGCAGGATGCGCCACGAAATCCTGCGCGAACAGCCGGGCCGTCTGGGTGTCGCCCAGAAGTGCACCTTCTGCGCCGATAAGGTCGACTACGGCCTCGCCAACGGTCTGACGCCGGGACTTGATCCGGCGGCGACGCCGGCGTGCGTCAATTCCTGCATTGCCGATGCCCTGCATTTCGGTGACCGTGACAACCCCGACAGCAATATATCGAAACTTCTGAACGATCACCGGCACTTCCGCATGCACGAAGAGCTGGGAACCGATTCCGGGTTTTACTACCTGTGGGAAAAAGCGCTGAACGGTGGCAATAACAATTCAAAGGCCGATATGCCGCCGAAAATTGCCGCAGCGTCCCGTGGCGTCGGCGGTGTCGGCGCCGCGGCCCCGTGGCTGCAACGGCACTGGGACTGGCGCGCCGCCGGCAATTTCATCGGCGGCGGCGGCGGTAGCGGTATGTTGGCGGCCGCCGCAACCGCATCGCTGTTTGGCGCACCCTTCTGGCCGTTCGCGTTGATCGCCCTGGCCTTCATCGCCGGTGGCCTGTTAATGGTTCTGGCCGAACTGGGGCGACCGTGGCGGGCGATCAATGTGATCTTTCACCCGCAAACGTCGTGGATGACCCGCGAAGCCTTACTGGCCGGACCAATGTTCGCATTGGCCCTGGCCGCCGCATGGTTCAACAGCAAGGGGTTGATGATCGTCGCCGGCGCGACCGGCCTTGCCTACCTGTACTGTCAGGCCCGAATGCTGCATGGCGGCAAAGGCATCGCCGCCTGGCGGGATCCGGCTTCGATTCCGTTGATGATCCTTACCGGGTTGGCTGAAGGTGCCGGACTGTTGGCGATCGCCGCCATTTTCAGATACCCGCCGGTCGTGTACGCGGTGATCAATGCGATGTTGTTCCTGGTGATTTTCCGGCTGTGGGCGTGGCGCAAATACCGGCAGAGCCTTGCCGAACACGCACCGGACGCCGCCAATCGGGTGATCGCCGGCTTCAACAGGACAATGACGTTGGGTGGCGGCGTGCTGCCCTTCGTGCTGGGTACCGGCGGCATATTGATGCCCGCATACGCGGCGCCATTGTTCCTGCTTGCCGCCCTGAACACCGTCGTCATCGGTTGGGCCATGAAGCACATGATTGTCACCCGCGCGTCCTATAATCAGGGGTTTGCCATCGCCCATCGACCGGAACGATCGGCTGGTGGCGGTGGCGGTGACGGTGCCGCCCCCGGCTGGGGAAAGGCTACATGACGCCACCCGCCCCCCGCCCCGGCCATACCAAAGGCATGGAACGATCGTTTGCCGGTGAGTTGAGCAAACTGAAGCTTGGCGACGGCGAAATATTTCATGGTGAGGCGATCATCGCGATCACCAAGGCGTTGCTGCAATCGGGAGTGTCCTACGTTGGCGGCTATCCGGGTGCGCCGGTTTCCCATTTGATGGATGTGCTGGCCGACGCGCGGAAAGAAATCCTGTTGCCCATGGGGGTTCACTTCGAACAATCCGCATCCGAAGCCGGCGCCGCCGCCTTGATGGGGGCATCCATTCACTATCCGTTGCGGGGCGCCGTCACCTGGAAGTCCATCGTCGGCACCAACGTGGCGTCCGACGGACTGTCCAATCTGGCCTCGGCCGGTGTCGTTGGCGGGGCGCTGATTCTGGTCGGCGAGGATTATGGCGAAGGGTCCAGCATTATTCAGGAACGCACCCACGCGACCGCCATGAAATCATCGATCCCGCTGATCGATCCACGGTACGACATGACCAACATGGTCAACCTGACCGAACATGCCTTCGAACTTTCCGAAGCCTGTCACCTGCCGGTGTTCATGTCCCTGCGCATTCGCTCCTGTCATATGACCGGCAGCTTTACCTGCAAGGACAACCGGGCACCGACCCACAGCATCCATAAACCGCTGCCCGAAGCCCGCTTCGATTACGCCAAGATGGTGTTGCCGCCATCGATCTATAGCCAGGAAAAACAGAAGATCGAGGACCGCCTGCCGGCCGCCCGGCGGTATATTGTCGAACACGGACTCAACGAGATTTTTGCCGGAGCCGACACCGACGGCGACGCCGCCCGGACAGGTATCATCCTGCAAGGCGGAACTTACGGCGTCGTCATGCGGGCGTTGTCCCGACTGGGGGCGGCTGACGTCTTCGGGACAACAAGAATTCCACTGCTGGTGCTGAACGTCGTCCATCCGCTGGTCGATGACCAGATCACCGATTTCATGAAAGACAAAGACAGCGTGCTGGTGGTCGAAGAAGGCAACCCGGCATTTATCGAAACGCAGGTCCGCGCCATGGCCCAAAAGGCCGGGTTGGGCTGCACGCTCTACGGCAAGGACCTGCTGCCGGAAGCCGGTGAATATTCCGCCCCGGTGGTTCGCGCCGGTATCAGCGCCTATTTACAGGCCACCGGGTTACCAGAGTTAGCCGATGTCGCCGAAATTCGTACCGCCGCCATCACCGACACATACACCACGGCGCGTGCCCATTCCCCGGCAGCCGGGCTGCCCATGCGACCGCCCGGTTTTTGTTCCGGCTGCCCGGAACGCCCGATTTTCACGGCCCTTAAATTATTGATGCGGGAACGCGGCCGGATTCACGTTTCGGCCGACATTGGCTGTTCGACGTTTGCCTCCCTGCCGCCCTTCAACATGGGGAGTACGGTCCTTGGGTACGGCATGAGCCTGGCGTCCGGCGGTGCGGTCGGACCGGCGCTCGACAATCCCATTGTCGCCGTCATGGGCGACGGCGGTTTTTGGCACAATGGCTTTTTGACCGGCGCCGTCAACGCCCAGTGGCAGGGCATGGATGCGGTGCTGGTGATCATCGAAAACGGATATGCATCGGCCACCGGCCAACAGCACGTGCCATCCACCGGGCTGACCGCGTGGGGCAGGCGGCAAAGGGTATCGATCGAAAATACGCTGCGCGGGATTGGCGTCGACTGGATCCGGCGCGTCGATTCCTACCGCCTGAACGACAGCATGGAAACCCTGCGTCAGGCACTCGATGCCCGCGGCCCCCGGCTGCGGGTGGTGATTTCCGATAACGAATGCATGCTGGCCAAGAAGCGCCGCGGCAATCGCCACAAAGCGAAAGCGAAAACCCGCAACAAACCCGTCAGGCTGTCCCGCTATGGTGTCGATGCCGAAGTCTGCACCGGCGATCACGCCTGTATGCGGCTAAGTGGTTGCCCGTCGCTGACCCTTGGACCGACCCGCGACCCGCTGAAAAATGGCCCGACGGCCAGGGTCGACGACAGCTGCAATTCCTGCAACCTGTGCGGCGAAGTGGCGCAGGCGGCCCAGCTGTGTCCTTCCTTCTACAAGGCCCAAGGCACCAACAAGGCATCCTCCTGGAATCAGTTCAAGGCGCGGCTCAGCTCCAACATTGGCCGACTGATGGGGGCATCATGACGGCGGTCCGTCCGATCTGCCTGCAACTGGCGGCGCTGGGTGGTCAGGGTGGCGGTGTCCTTGCGGGCTGGCTGGACGAAGCGGCGCACCTTGCCGGGTATCCAGCCCAGGCGACATCGATTCCCGGCGTCGCCCAGCGAACCGGCGCGACGACCTATTACTTCGAGCTATTCCCCGAAAAGGATTCTGCGGCGAGACCTGTCTTCAGCCTGTTCCCGGACGTCGGTGACGTTGACCTGATGGCCGCGCTGGAGCCGCTGGAAGCCGTCCGGGCGCTGGATCAGGGGTTTATTACCGACCGCACCATCGTCATCACGACGCCGCACCGGCTGTACGCCATGTCGGAAAAGGCAATCGCCGGGGATGGCGCCATTGATGCCGGAGATCTGCTTGCCGGCCTGTCTGCCGCCGCAAAAGAACTGATCGTCCTCGATGCCGATGCCCTTGGTCTGGGCGGTGGGCGTTCCAACGCCGCCATGCTGGGTGCTATTGCGGCGACCGACATCTTGCCACTGCAAGCGGACGATTACCGCCGGGCCATCGCCAAGCTGGGCATCGCCGTTGACAGTAACCTGAGCGGCTTCGAGGCCGGACTCAGCGCACTGACCGCTTCGCCCCCGGAAGCGACGCCCGCCATCGACTACGCACCGCCACCGGCCCGGTTCGAACGCGACCTTGAAAACGTCGCCCATGACCTGCGCCCGCTGCTTGGCCATGCACTGGCCCGACTGGTCGACTATCAGGACAGTGCCTATGCCGAATTGTATCTGCGGCGGCTACGCGCCATCGTCGACCTGGACGCGCCGGACGGCACCGACCTTGGCGCCATCCTGGCCAAACGGCTGGCGGCGTGGATGAGCTACGAGGACGTCATCCGTGTCGCCCAATTGAAAATCCGTCCCGGTCGGCAGACGCGTATCCGGGGCGAATTGGGCCTGGCCGACGACGCCCCGTTCCGACTGACCGACTACCTGAAACCCGGTATCGAGGAAGTCGCTGCCCTGATGCCGCCGGCACTGGCGCGGACACTGCTTGCCCGGTCGTCCGGCAAGGGCGGCGGGCGACCGATGCGTATTCAAACATCGTCCCCCTGGGGTTTTGCCGCGTTCAAGATTCTGGCGCTGCTGAAACCGTGGCGGCGACACAGTTGGGGCTATGCCTGTGAACAGGCGGCCATCGAACGCTGGCTGGATGCCGTGCGGACAACCGCTACGCTGGATCGCCAACTGGCCTGCCGGGTCGCCGATCTGGCCGTTTGGGCACGGGGTTACGGCGACGTACGCGGACGCGGATTAAAACGGCTTGACGCCTTTTTTGCAGACTGGCAACAGCGCCTGTTAAACGACACGGCAGGCCTGACAACCGAGATCGAGGTCGCCATCGCCGACGCCCGCGACAATCCCGACGCCCGTTAACGTTTATCGATGATCCGTTGCGCCTTGCCCATTGACCGCGCAATGCTGTCGGTCGGCTGGACGTCAACCGTGGCGGTAATGCCGATCGAGGACTTGATGTGATGTTGCATGTCCCTGGAAGCCTGGGCATGCTCATCGGCGCTGGCCTCGGCCCGCCCCTCGACCATTACCACCAGCTTATCCAACGGGCCTTCGCGGCTGACTTCCAGCACATAATGCGGTGACAGGCGTGCATCCTTAAGAAGCAGTTCCTCTATCTGCGAGGGAAACACGTTAACGCCGCGGATGATTAGCATATCATCAGACCGGCCAGTCACCTTTTCCATACGCCGCATGGACCGCGCCGTTCCCGGCAGCAAGCGCGTCAGGTCGCGGGTGCGATAACGGATAATCGGGAAGGCTTCCTTGGTCAGGGATGTAAACACCAGTTCGCCGTCCGAGCCATCGGGCAGGACCTCGCCCGTGTCGGGGTCAATGACTTCCGGATAGAAGTGATCTTCCCAGATATGCAGGCCATCCTTGGTTTCGATACATTCGCAGGAAACGCCGGGGCCGATAATTTCCGACAAGCCATATAGGTCCATGGCGTCGATATCGAATCGCTGTTCGAGTTCCCGGCGCATCGCCTCGGTCCATGGTTCCGCTCCGTGGATACCGATCCTGAGTGACGTGTTGCGGGCATCAAGGCCCTGACGGTCAAATTCATCTGCGATAGCCAGCAAATAGGAGGGGGTCACCATAATGATATCGGGTTCAAAATCCTGGATCAGTTTGACCTGTTTTTCGGTCTGGCCGCCGGACATCGGGGTCACCATGCAACCCAGCCGTTCCGCCCCGTAATGAGCGCCGAGACCACCGGTGAACAGCCCATACCCATACGAAACATGAACCTTGTCGGCCCGCCGCCCGCCAGACGCCCGAATTGACCGCGCCATAACAGTGGCCCATGTGTCTATATCGTTCCGGGTATAGGCGACGACAGTCGGGTTGCCGGTGGTTCCGCTGGAGGCATGAACGCGGACAATCTGGTCCTGCGGCACGGCAAACATACCGAACGGGTAATACCGGCGCAGATCATCTTTAACGGTGAACGGAAACTTCGACAAATCCGAAAGGTCTTTCAGATCGCCGGGGTGCACACCAATTTCATCGAACGCCTGTCTGTAATGGGCGACGTTACCGTAGGCGTGGTTCAGGCTCCATTTCATGCGTTGTAATTGCAAGCCTGATATTTCGTCCCGGCTGGCGGTTTCGATGCTGTCGAGTTCTTCTTTTTCCGATTTTTTTACCGTCATGACAATTCCTCCCTGTTGCCCATATTATAAGTGTGTCTTTGTCTTTTTGGCACATCCGTTTTAGGAATATTTCTTATTTTTCAGGCGGATCGGGCGCCCGTTCCATCGCTAGTCAACGGCGCCGATTGCGCGCCTCCCCCCGAAACGGTAAAGTCGCCTGACAGATAAATATCCAGCCAGGAGCATCCCATGCAGGCAGTCTTTGTTTTTATTAAATGTGAACTCGGAAAGGCCTACGCCGTGGCCGGTTCGCTGATCGACAAGGTCGAACAGACGTCGGAAGTGTATTCCATCTCCGGCGAATTTGATCTGATTGCAAAGTTCTACCTGGAGAAAGATGCCGATATCGGCCACTTCGTGAACAATCAAATTCATCCCCTCGACGGCATCAAGGATACCCAGACCATCATCACCTTCAACGCCTTTACCTGACAGACATCAGATTATTTTTGTCAGCACCAGCTTCTGGGCTGGCCTGAACCCTTGCTGGTCAAGGAATCTGAGCAGCTGATGGTTGTTCCAACGGACCGACGTGCGTATCCGTTCGACATTTAGAGCCCCCAGATTGACCATCAACTGGGACAACAGCGCCTGCGCGACGCCGTGGTGGGCGTGCCCGGGATTGACACCCAATGTATCGATCACCGCCGTCGTTTCGGTAAGCCCGAACTCGCCGAAATCGACCCGCGCCATAACATAGCCCGCCGGGCTGCCGTCAATTTCGGCGACAAGGGAAACCCTGATCCCGGTTTCGACCATGACTTCCTTTAATTTGGCATCGAAATACGCGCGCCGGTTGCGCCCGGTCAACTTGGCATCGATACGGATGATGGCATCAAGATCATCACTGCGCATGGACCGGACCGTATAGATATCCCGCGACAGGGCTTCGAAATCGTCGCTGTCGCTTCCACTATAATCCGCAATATCGGAATCCATCCTGTTGCGGCCCATTCCAGTTGTATCGGGTGTCGCCATTTGCGAAAGTCCTTAACGTCCTAACGTCCCGCGAGCGGGCGTTCCAGCACATGATCGAAAGCCAGACCAAAACCGGCAGCGGCAAAGAACTGCATCAAATCGCGGTTCTGCCAATCAACCTGGGTGCGCATTTCACCAATGTTCATTTTTTTCAGCCGACCGACGATGCCATCCAGAAGCACTGTTCCGGCACCGCTGTGCCGGGCGTCGGGATCGACGCCGATAACATCGAGTACGGCGATCCGGTGATCGTCGCCAAATTCGCCGTTTTGGAGTCTGGCGATGGCGAAGCCGATCAATTGTTCATCCGAACGATCAACGGCAAGGGCGACGAATCCATGCGGATCGCCCAATGCCGCCTGCAACCGTTTTTCAAAGAACAGCCGCCGCGAACGACCGGTGATACCGCCGTCAATGGCGACCACCCGTTCCAGATCGTCGGGCATCAGGGACCGTAGTCCAAGCTTTTCCTGAGGCTTCATAGAAATTATCTTTCAAGGTCTTTTCTATAATTCGGTACTATAATACGTCTTTACGCGAATAGCAATCAAAGCATGGAAACCGGCGGCGACCGCCCACCCTATCTGCTTGAAAGCCTTTATGATGTATAGTTCGGGGTCTGAACCGCGGGAGAATCCGGTGCCACACGACCAAAACACGTCCCCCGTGCGCCCGCTTCGGATCATGCGGACCGCATCCCGGGGGCATTGCGACCCTGCCGGAATTATCTACACGCCGCGGGTCTTGTCTTATTTCCGTACCACAATACACGTCGAAAGAAATACCGTCGGAATTTCGTCAACGAATCCTTGCTTATCAGGCCACCTGCCTCGAAAATAATCAGACCCATCAGACCTAAGTGTAAGGGAACACGATCATGGACCAGCAACAATTTCAGTCACTGATGACTCCCGTTTTGCAGGCGATCAACGGTGAAACCGTCGATCAGCAGCTGGCCGACGGCCTGAACCGGGAATTTCCGCCGCAAAGCGATACGTTCAAAGCGATCAAGGCGGCGTGCCTGGACGCCATCGAAGCCGGATGGATGTGCGCCCATGGCGACCCCGGACGACGGTTCGGGCGGGTTATCAAGCCTGCGCCCGACACCTGTAACCTGAGCGTCGATGTCGTCCAGTTGAAAAATTTTGTCGGCCCCCATCATAGCCATCCGACCGGCGAGGTCTGCATGACCATGCCGTTGAGCCCAGGCGCCAAATTCGACGGGCACGGCGCCGGCTGGTGCGTTAACGAGCCGGGATCGGATCACAGCCCGACCGTCAGCGACGGCGAAGCGCTGGTCCTGTATCTGCTGCCCGGTGGCGAGATCGAGTTCACTCGTCAAACATAGATAACAACGCCCGAAACATGTTTCTTCAGGAATGCCCAATGACATCCCCGGCTCTGCGCATGACGGCCTTACTCTTTGCGCCCCTGCTTCTTTTCGCGATGGGCTCGGCGACGCATGCCCAGCAGCATGAGGCCGGAAAGGGGAAACCGGCGCCGGTCCACCTTGTCGAGGTCGTGGCCGCCGAAAACAAGCCGATTGGGTTTGAAACCGTTCGCACCGGCACCCTGAAAGCCCGTCGCACCGTCGCCATTTTCAATCAGGAAGAAGGCCGTATCGAACGTATCGCCGTGCGCCAAGGCGACCGGGTTAGCAAAGGTCAGATCATCGTTACGCTTGACCACAAGCTGCGATCCGCCGAACTTGCCAAGGCCGTGGCGTCCCGCCGCCAGGCCGCTGGCGACCTGAAACGGGCCCGCGAACTCATCAAGCGCAAAGTCGCCACCCAGGAACGACTGGACAAGGCTGAAACCGCTTTGGCCATCGCCGAGGCCGATGAAAGCCTGATCAGGACCCGGCTGGCGTATGCCGAAATCAGGGCGCCATTTGCCGGTGTCGTCACCGAACGCATGACCGAACCCGGCGATATCGCCCCTCGCAACAGCCATTTGCTAACCATCATCGATCCGAATTCCCTGATGACCGTCGTGCAGGTATCCGAACTGGTGATCCCACGGCTGCTGACGGGCGACCCGGCGGACGTGAAGATTGACGCCCTTGGCGGCAAGAGCTGGACGGCCCGAATCGGTCGCATCTACCCGACCATCGACCCCCGGACCCGCCAGGGCACGGTCGAGGTCGAACTGGCCCCTGTGCCCAAGGGCGCCGTCGCCGGTCAGCTTTGCCGGGTTACCTTGCGCGCCCCGGAGGTCCGCAAGCTTGTCGTTCCCTTCGCCGCCCTGAGGCGCGACCGCGAGGGCGAATACGCCTTTGTCGTGGTTGACGGTATCGCAACATTAAAACGTGTCCGGTCCGGCCTTCGTCTGGGCACCCTGGTGGAAATTCTCGAAGGACTGTCGGCAGGCGACGCCGTCGTCGTTCGCGGCTTCCTTGACCTGCGGGCCGGCAAAAAAGTCCGCATCGTCGATCCGCGAGGAAAGGATAAGGGCGATGCGCAAGGCAATTGAGCGCGGCGGCGGACTGGCCGCCTGGTCGATCCATCATCCGGTCGGCGTCACCATGCTGGCCCTGGCGGCGGCCGTCGTCGGCCTGCTCAGCTACGACCGCCTGTCTGTCGACTTGCTGCCGAAAATAACCTATCCGGGGGTCCGGGTCAGGATTATCGACCCCGGCGTTTCGGCACGGATCATGGAAGACGCCGTGACCCGCCAGTTGGAAGAACAGCTGGCAATCACCGAAGACACCATCGCCGTCGAATCGACCACCACCGAAGGCGCGTCGGCCGTTAACCTGACGTTCCAGTACGGCAAAAATATCGACGACGCCCTGCGGGACGCCTCGACCCGGCTGGACCGCGCCAAACGCTTTCTACCCGATACCATCAGCCCCCCAATCATTTTCAAGTTCGACCCGTCGCAAATTCCGGTGATGGAATTCGTTGTCGCCTCCCCCCTGCAGGACCCGGTGCGCTTGCGCGACTGGGTCGATTACCAGTTCTCGAAATGGTTTGTCACCATCCCCGGTGTCGCCGCGGTCGAGGTCGGCGGCGGCCTGATACGGGAAATCCAGGTGCTGCCCGATCCGTCCCGTCTGGGCGGACTAGGACTGACTACCGACAACGTCATCACCGCCATCAAACAGGCCAACTTGCAAGAAGCCGCCGGGCGCTTGCGCAGTGGCCGTCGGGAATACATTGGCCGGACCACCGGGAAGTTCAAAACGATTGCGGAACTCGGCAACCTGCCGCTGAACCTGCCGGGCGGCGGCACGGTGCGCCTGAAGGACGTCGCCGAGGTCATCGACACCCACGAAGATGACCGCCTGCGGGCCCGACTTGACGGCGTTCCCGGCATCAAGGTATCGATCCAGAAGCAACCGAACGCCAACACCGTTACCGTTGTCGATGCCGTCAACAACCGCCTGAAATGGTTACTGGACCATTCCATACTGCCCCCGGAAATGTCGATAAAACCGATTGCCAACCAGTCCGTTTACATTCGCAACGCATTGAAGAACGCGACCCAGGCGGCGCTCGGCGGGGCGGGACTGGCCATGCTGGTGGTCTTTCTGTTCCTTGGCGACATCAGGCGGACTTTGGTCGTTGGCACGGCGATACCGATTTCAATCCTGGTCACGTTCGCGCTGATGGGTCTGGGCAACCTGACCCTGAACATCATGACACTGGGCGGACTGGCCCTTGGCGTCGGGATGGTTGTCGACAGCACCATCGTAATGATCGAAAACATTTCCCGTCATCAACGGCGTGGTGAGCCGGGACCACAGGCCGGGGCGGACGCGGCGCGCGAAGTCAACAGCGCCATTATCGCCTCGACCAGCACCAATTTAGCCGCCGTCGTGCCGTTCCTGTTTATTTCCGGACTGATTGGCTTGCTGTTCCAGGAACTGATCCTCACCATTACCGCGGCCATCGTCGCCGCCATGTTCGTCGCCCTGACCATCGTGCCTGCGTTTGGCAGCCGGGTTCCGTACAGAAAGCCGGCCGGTTTCAGGAAGGCCGTCGATGGTGTCATGGCATTTTTTGAAGAAACGTACGTTCGCGGGCTGAGAGCTCTGCTGTCCCGGAAACTGGCGATGATCGCGGTCTTCGTCATTCTGCTGGGCCTGCTGGGCGTCGCCGTAATCGGCTTGGCGGGGGCGAAGAAGGTTTTTCTGCCAAGCATGGACGATGGCCGTATCAGGGTCTACGTCACCGCCGACCCTGGTATTCCCATCGACGAAATGGATACTTCCGTCCGCCGCCTGGAGGCCTTGTTCGGCGACCAGCCGGAAATTGAAACCGTGTTCACCATCGTCGGCGGCCGTATTTACGGCCGAACGCAGCGTTTGACCAGCAACCAGACGACCATGACGGTCCAGTTGAAACCCCTTGAACAACGGACCGTCAGCAATCAGGACTGGGTCAACCGGATGCAAAAGGAAATCCGTAAACTAGGCATGGCGGGTTTCAAGGTCCGTATGCGCACCGGCGGCATCCGTGGCGTTCACACCCAACAGGGCAGCGACGACGTAACACTGCGGGTTACCGGCCCCGATCAGGACATCCGCGATCAGATCGGCCGCAACATCGCCGACATGCTGAAGGCGATTTCGGGTCTACGCAACGTCACCCATTCGGCAGAGGAAACCACGGAAGAGCTGGTTTTCACCGTCGATCATGACCGACTGGCCGAACTTGGCCTATCGGTGGAAACGGTGGCCCGGGCGGCGCGCATCGCGCTGGAAGGCGAACTGGTGACCGACTTTCTGGAAGGGGACCGACCGTTTAATATTCGGGTACGGCTGCCCCATAGCGCGATCAATTCCATCCAGGAAGTCGAATCCATCCCCCTGACGGCGGCGACGGACGGTCGCGGCGCTGTCTATCTGGGCGATGTCGCCCATGTCTCCCTGGTCGCCTCGCCGGCGGAAATACTGCGCGATAACCAGCGCCGCATCACCGAAGTCACGGCGTCCTTGAGCGGCGAGGTATCACTGGGCGCCGTCAACACAGTCGTCGGACGCAAGCTTGCCGACCTGACGATACCGGCCGGATACAGCATTTATGACACCGGCGCCGCCAAGTCCTTGCAAGAGGGCCAGAACCTGACGCTTATCCTCCTCGGGCTGGCGCTGTTTCTGGTGTTCGTGGTCATGGCGGTACAGTACGAATCCTTGCGCAACCCGCTGATCATCATGCTGGGCGTTCCGTTCACCATGACCGGCGTCGCCCTGGGCATCCAGGTCACCGGCCAGCCGGTGTCGATGCCGGTTTGGTTGGGTGTGATCATGCTATCGGGGATCGTCGTTAACAACGCCATCGTCCTGGTCGAATATTTTGAACTGCTACGCGGGCGCGGCATGGCCAAGTTCGAGGCCATCGCCGAAGCCGGCAGAATGCGCCTGCGGCCAATCCTGATGACAACCCTGACCACCGTCTGCGGCTTGTTACCGCTGGCCATCGGCGTCGGCGAAGGCGGCGAAATGCTCCAGCCACTGGCCATCACCATCGTTTTCGGATTGGGTTTCTCGACCCTCGTCACGCTGCTGTTCATGCCGGTGCTGTACGCCACCATCGGCATCAGCGACGAAAAAAGAAATTCCGCCCAAGAAAGGAAGGCCTAAATCCCAAGATGCTGTTCGTGAATCTCAGGGTTTCCGGCGAGATCGGCCGAGGCGCCGCTGTAGACGACCCGCCCCTTGACCAGGATCAGGCTGCGGTCGCTGACCTTGAGCAAGGCGTTGACATCCTTGTCGACCAAAATGGTAGCGATGCCGGCGTCCTTGATGTGCCGTACCACCGACCAGATTTCCTTGCGAATCAAGGGGGCCAGACCTTCCGTTGCCTCGTCCAGAACCAATAATTCTGGGTTGGTCATCAAGGCCCGGCCAATCGACAGCATCTGCTGCTCGCCGCCGGAAAGATGGTTGCCCATGTTGCCAAGCCGCTCGCCCAACCGGGGAAAGGTTTTCAGCACTCGGGCCAAATTCCATGCGGAGGCCCCATCCCGGCCGGGCCGGGCCGACATAATCAGATTTTCCTCGACCGACAAGTCGGCGAAAATGCCGCGCCCTTCCGGCACCAGCCCCAGACCAAGGCGGGCAATGACATGCGGTGGCGCCCCAACGACGTCCTGCCCCATGACACGTATTTTTCCCTGGCTGGGCGGCGTCAGCCCGAAGATTGAACGGATCGTCGTCGTTTTGCCCATGCCGTTTCGGCCCATCAGGCTCAGGCACTCGCCAGCCTGAACCGTTAGATCAATGCCGTGCAGAACATGACTGGCGCCGTAATGGGTATGCAGGTCGCGGACCTCCAGAAGGGGGGCGGATGGCTTCATCGATCCCCCTCTCCATCGCCAAGGTAAGCTTCCTGAACGGCCTGACTGGCCCGAATTTCGTTCGGTGTTCCACTGGCCAGCACGACGCCGTTGACCATCACCGTCAGCACATCGGCAACGGCGAACACCGCGTCCATGTCGTGTTCGATCAGGATCACCGTATGATTTTTCGCCAGCCGTTTGATCAGCTCAACGACGTGCCCCGATTCGTCCCGGCCCATCCCCGCCAGTGGCTCATCCAACAACAAAAGGGCCGGCTCGGTCGCCAGCATCATGCCGATTTCCAGTTGCCGCTGCTCGCCGTAGCTCATTTCAGAAGCGACCCACGATGCGCGATCAGACAAGCCGCAAAGTTGAAGGGCGTTTTCGGCGCGGGTGCGGATGTCGCCGTAAGCGCCTGCCGGACGCAGGAAACGCATCGAAGAAGTCATCCGGGATTGCCCCGCCAGAAGGCTATTTTGCAAACAGGTGAAATCCGCAAAAATATTGGTTTTCTGATAGCTGCGGCCAATTCCCAGTTGCGAGATCTGGTAGACTGGCGCCGTCGATACGTCCTGGTCCCTGAACATGATTTTGCCGCTGGAAGGCGCAAGGTCTCCTGACAGAAGATTTATCAACGTCGTTTTTCCCGCCCCGTTAGGGCCGATGATGGCGTGCACTTGACCGGGCATGAAATCGATGGTGACGTTATCGACCGCTGTCAGACCACCAAAGCGTTTCGACAAACTTCTGGTTTGCAATATCGGACCGGTCATTCTTCCGGCCCCTTTTTCGCTGCCCGCGACCGGGCCAGACCAGCGACGCCGTTGGGCAGAAACAGGACCACGGCGATGATGAACATCCCCATCAACAGCAACCAGTGATCGCTCCAGATTTCCTGGAAGTAATCCTGCAGGAACCCCATGACGAAGGCCCCCAGCACCGGCCCAAACAGCGTCCCGGCACCGCCGAGAATAACAACCATCATACCCATTCCCGACTCGTGCCAGCCCAGGTACGCCGGGCTCATAATACCGCCATGATTGGCCTCAAGGAAGCCTGCGAAGCCGGCCAGCGTGCCGGCGATGACGAAGCTGACCAGCTTGTAGCGTTGGGTATTGAAGCCAAGCGCCCGGGTCCGCGCCTCGTTGGCGTGGATGCCGCGAATAACCTGACCAAACGGCGCTCTGAGGATGGTGTTAAGCAGCAGATAAGAGCCCACCAGGCCGGCCAGCACGACGTAGTAAAACGTCGATGGATTGCCCAGGTCCAGCAGTTGAAATCCGGCAATGGAAACGTCGGGTTTGAAAAAAATGAAAATGCCGTCCGACCCGCCAAGGGCTTCATTTTCGTTGAAGAAGTAATACAGCATCTGGGCGAAGGCGAGCGTGATCATGATAAAGTAGATGCCCGAGGTGCGGACCGAGAACCAACCGATAATCAGTGCCGCCAGCGCCGTACCGATCAGGCAGAACGGCAGCGCGATCCAGATGCTGACCGGTCCGTTTTCAGGCGTAACAATGGCCAGCAGGTACCCTGAAAGACCGAAAAACGCGGCGTGACCAAAACTGACAAGTCCGGTGAAGCCGATCAACAGGTCCAGACTCATGGCGAAAATTCCCATGATCATCAGGCGGACAACCAGATCCTGATAGTATTCCTCACCAAAGAACGGAAAGGCCGCCAGCGCCACGATGGCGACGATCAGAAAAATCAACAGGGAGCGTGACTGTGTCATCGGTTATGTTTGCCGCCCGAACAAGCCGCGCGGACGCCACATCAAAACCAGCGCCATCAGCAAGTAGATCACCATCGAGGACAGTTCCGGCACCAACACCTTGCCGAAGGTATCGGCGAGACCGACCAGCATGGCGCCGACAAACGCCCCCTTGATCGATCCGATGCCACCGATAACGATCACCACGAACGAAATAATCAGAATAAAATTGCCCATGCCGGGGTAGACCGAACTGAGCGGCGCGTCGATCATCCCGGAAAAACCCGCCAGCGCCGCACCCAGGCTGAAAACGACGGCGAAAACCTTGCCGATGTCGATACCCAGCGCCTGGGTCATTTCCCGATTCGTCGCCCCGGCCCGGATCATCATTCCCAGTTTGGTCTTGCCGATAACGACATACATGGCAGCCGCCACAACCATACAGACCAGTGAAACGAACACCCGGTATACCGGGTATTCCTGATTGCCCATGGGAATTGACGACGACAACATATCAGGCACCGGCACGCTATAAAAATCGCTGCCCCAGAGAATTTTCTGCATTTCGTTAAGGATCAGGATCAGGCCATAGGTCAGCAGTACCTGATGCAGGTGATCCCGCTTGTACAGGACCGAAATGGCAAACCGCTCAATCACGTATCCGAACACCAGCATGATCGGCAGACCCAGGGCAATCGCCACAAACAGACTGTCGGTAAGGCCAAATAGCCAGAACGTCAGGTAAGCACCGACCATATAAAAGGCGCCATGGGCCAGATTGATAATGCCCATAATGCCGAAGATCAGCGTCAGGCCGCTGGCCACCAGGAACAACGTGAAGCCGTACTGAACGCCGTTCAAGACCTGAATAAGAAATGTGACAAAATCCATGCTGGCTATTTTACGATCTGAAACCGAATAACGAAACTTGGGAAATGAAGCGTCCGGCAATAAATAACGGAAAAGACAAAAAGGAACCCCGGCACCGACCTTTATCGGGTCGTCGCGCCGAGGTTCCCGTGTGTCACGTTTTCAGGTCAGGCCATCTTGCAACCGGTGGCCGGATCTTCAAGCTGCTCTGCGGCTATACCCAGCAATTTCTGCTGACCATTTTCAACCTGACGCAGATAGATGTTCTGGATCGGATTGTGGGCCTTCGACATCGTCCACGGTCCGCGTGGGCTGTCTGGAACCTTGGACGTTTCCATCGCCGCGATAACATCGGCCGTCGCCCCGACATCACCGCCGACCGCGGCCGATGCCTGCAGCAGCAGCGAACCTGTATCGTATCCCTGGACGGAGAAGACGTTGGCGTCGGCACCAAAAGCCTTCCGGTAATCGGCCCGGAAGCTGCGGTTTTCGGCATTGTCCAAATTCGACGCATAGTGCAGGGTCGTCTTGATGCCCTCGGCGGCTGCACCGGCGGCCTTTTCGACGCCTTCGGTCAGGAAGCCGGGACCGTACAACGGAATTTTGTCCTTAAGCCCGGCGGCCGCATAATCCTTGAGGAACTTGACGGCGCCGCCGCCCGAGAAGAAGGCGAACACGGCATCGGGTTTCAGGGCCGCAATTTCGGACAGATGAGCCTGAAATTCGACGTTCGGGAACGGCAGCAGGATATCCTTGATCGACCGGCCGCCGGATTCGGCAAAACCGTCACGACCGGCCGCCATCATCTGGATGCCGGCACCATATTTCCACGAAATGGTGACGCAGGTCTTATGCCCTTCCCGGCTCATCAGCTGGCCGCCAGGAAACGCCGGCTGCCAGTTGGAAAATGACGTGCGGAAAATATTCGGAGCACACAACGACCCGGTGACGGCGTTGGAGCCTGCATTTGGCACGATCATGATCGGCGTCTTGCGCTGACCAATAATCCGGGCCATGGCTGCGGCAATTCCTGAATGAACCGGCCCGACCAGAAAATCGACCTTTTCCTTCTTGATCAGCTTGTTGGTGTTCTGCGGTGCTTTCGGAACCGACATCTGGCTATCGATAGCGACATAGTCAATCGGGCGACCGCCCAACTTGCCGCCCGCCTGATCAATGCGCATTTTCATGGCATTGGTGATCGAGTTGCCGAGCATGGCATAGGTGCCGGAATAAGGCAGCAGAATGCCGACCTTAATCGCTGCCATGCCGCCAATGGCGAAGCGGTTCGGAACGAAACTGCCGGCGGCAACCAGACCGGTCGTCGCCGCGGCCCCGGCGATAAAACGGCGGCGCGATGTTTTATTATTCTTGTCGCTCATGATTTCAGATCTCCCAAGTCCTGTTTCTTGTTCAGGGGGCGACGGTTTAGCCCGCTTTTTTTGGCATTCCCCTGTAATGTGATTGAAATTCTATGCCAATCTTTCTGTTACTGCCACCTTCAATGCCAAAAACCGTCTTTATCTATTTCATGCAATGCCGCGAGTTCTTCGCTACCGGGTGGCGGCGTTTCGTCCATACCGGGCAGGGGTTTAAGGTCCCAGCCGGTATTTTCGCGAACCTCATTCAAGGTGTGTCCTCGATGGATGGAAGCCAGGTGCAGTTCGTGATTCGGCCCATAAGGCCTGAGAATTCCCCGATCGGTGATCACCGCCGATGGACCGCCCGAAAGACCCGCGCGGGCGCGGCCATCGCCGCCATCCAGATATCCCGGCGACGTCACATAATCAACTTTTTCAACCAGGCGTCGCTTTTCATGATTCATGATGACCAACAGGCGCTTCGACATGGCGGCGATATCGGCGGCGCCGCCCGATCCGGGCAGCTTGATATCGGGCCTGGCGAAATCGCCGATGTAGGATGTGTTGACGTTGCCGAAGCGATCGACCTCGGCACCGCCGATGAACCCGGCATCGACCCGGCCGCGCTGTAATTGGCTCATCACCGGGACGAGTCCAGCCGACCAGGCGGCATTCAGCTGGTTTGGCGGATCCCCCATGGTATAAAGCATGCTTGCCGCGGGCGCGTAGCGGACGATGCCGCATTCAAACAGGCCGACCGCGTTTGGCGCATGGGTCAACCGGGCGACGCCGTAGGCCGTGATCGGCAATCGCATACCGACGAACACCAGTTCGCCATCGGCGATTTCCCGGGCCGCGGCGATGATCATCAGTTCCTGAATTGAATAATCGGCCATGCCCCTACTCCGCCGCGTAGTTTGCCGGAGCCGATAGCGTCTGGCCGGTTATTTTCAGAGCGTCAAGGGCGTCCGCCAATTTGGCCCGATAGGCCGCGTGATCGGCGGGCCCAAGAACCCAGTCATCAAGCCACTCGCGAAACCCTTCTTCGGTACGTGAACGCTTGTGATACTCGTTGAAGAAGTCGTTATCGCGTTTCCAGCATCCGGTTTGTGGCGACGGATGGGCGGCCGCCGGAACATGGCAAACGGCGGTGACCAGATACCCCGGCACCAAAACCCGGCTGGGATCGGACAGGATAACATCGGTTTCGACGATTTCGTTGGTCAACAGGATGACCTTTTCCGCCGCGAGGCCCGCCTCCTGGGCGACTCCCCGGTTGCCCCAATGATGGTTATTGCCATGAGCATCGGCCCGCTGGACCACCAGGACGGCAACATCCGGGATCACCGGGGCGACCAGAACAATCGGTTCTTTTGCATCGGAAAACGGATTTTCGGCTTCGACGAACTGCTCGTTGGACTTGACGATATCCGACCCCAGAATCGACCGCATGGGGGCGTAGGGCATGCCATAAGCGCCCGCCATGAGCGCCATTCCGATGGAAAAGTTGGAATGGTCCCTAAGCACGACCGCCGGTTCGTCCCGATTTTCAAAGGCCCGGCGGTAATTATGACCAAGCCCCCCCGAAACGTTGCCAACCCAGGCCCCGGTGACGTGCGAGACACATCCGGCGCCGATCAACATATCGGTCGAGGCGTCTGAAATCGGAGCGATGGCGTTTAGTCCGGTAATGCCCTGACGAATGATTTCATAGGTTGCCGCGAACGGGATATCCGGTTCCAGGCAAGCCCCAAGGACGACGCTGCTGCCGGACGGAACATGCTCACGGATGGCCTGGTTGAGCGGGCACAGTTTTTCCTGCATAGGGTGTCTTTCCAATCGCCTTAAATCAACGCAGCTTGAACCGCTGAATTTTGCCGGTCGCCGTTTTCGGTAATTCCGTCACGAACCGGAACCAGCGCGGATATTTATACCGGGCCAGGCCCGCCTTGCAGTGTTCCAGCAACTCGCCTTCGGTGATCTCACCGGCGTCATCCGGGTTATTCAGAACCACGAAGGCTTCCGGCTTGATCAGTTCCGAATCGTCGGCCCGACCGACCACGGCGGCTTCCAGCACCTTGGGATGTTCAATCAGTTTGGCTTCGATCTCGAATGGCGAACACCAGATGCCACCAACCTTCAGCATGTCGTCGTTGCGTCCGCAATAATGGAAATAGCCGTCTTTGTCCCGAATATAAGTATCGCCGGTATCGAGCCAGCCGTCGTTCATGGTGGCCGCCGTCTTTTCCGGGTTGTTCCAGTAATACTTGGCTGTCGATCCGCCCGAAATGAGCAGCCTGCCGCTGTCACCCGGGGCCACCGGACTGCCGGCTTCATCGACAATTTTGGCTTGGTATCCGGCCACGATGCGGCCACTGGTTCCGGGCTTGGTGTCGTCCAGCGTATTGGAAATAAAGATGTGCAGGGCTTCCGTCGAGCCAATGCCATCGAGAATCCCGGTACCGGTCTTTTCCTGCCAGCGGCGAAAAATATCGGCGGGCAAGGCTTCACCGGCGGAAACACAGGCGCGTAAGCTGGACAAGTCGCGCGTCGACCTCTCAAGGGCCTTCAATTGCGCCGCATAAAGCGTCGGTACACCGAAGTAGACGCTCGGGCGGAAGGTTTCTATGACATCAAACGTGCTGTCCGGGGTCGGCGGGCCGGGCAGCAGAACGCACGACCCGCCAACCCACAGCGGAAAGGTCATACCGTTGCCAAGCCCGTAGGCGAAAAACAGCTTGGCCGCTGAAAAACAGACGTCGTCCTGCCGCAGGCCCAGCGTATCAACAGCGTAGTATTGGCTGGTTTCAACCATATCGTGGTGGGCATGCACGGCCCCCTTGGGGGTGCCGGTGGTTCCCGACGAATACAGCCAGAAGCAATCATCTTCGGCACGGGCCGGGGCGGCTTTGAGGGTGGCCGGGGCCTTCGCCATCAGGCCGCGCAAACTTTTTCCGTCCCCGATCATCCGCATGGCATGGCGCGGCTTGGGTCCGGCCGCCGCCAGCGCCGGTTCGACCTCGGCTGCGAATTCCGGCGAATAAACGACTCCGGCACAGCCGGAGTCCTCGATCATAAACTGATAGTCTTTGGCCCGCAGCAAGGTATTGATAGGGACCGGCACGACTCCGGCCTTGATAGCGCCCCAAAACAGGTAGAAAAATTCCGGACTGTCCTTGACCATCATCAGCACGCGCTCGCCGTGCCCGATCCCGAGGCCCAGCAGGGCATTGCCGGCGCGATTAACGTTTTCGGACAGTTCGCCATAGGTCACATCACCACCGGCAACCGAGCGGATCGCCACCTTGTCTTGACGGCCTTCGGCCAGGTGACGGTCGATGAAAGAAACCGCGGCGTTAAAGACCGGCGCGTAGGTGATCGTCGAAGGGCTCGTCGATGTATCGATCGAAACCGTATTGTCGTCCATGAGGCTCCTCCCCGAAGTCTCTCGCCTTTGTACTTCTTTTCCTGTCTGGTGTTTATTATTTTTCAGGAAAGGACTTGATTTCGCCACCTTTTAGTTAAAACGCACATACTCGAAATCGACCGGCCGGCCATTGATGCCTTTCGCCGGAGGGGCGATCCAGGCCGCCATCTTACCCGGTTCGGTAACGGCTTTCATCAACGACGTCACGTAGGCCCGGTCGGCGTCCGTCGGCAACCAGTCGGCGTGGCGTTTATCCCATTCGGCCTGGGTAATGATATGGCCTTCCGGGGTTGCCTTGATACTCGAAAACGATCCGATGCCGCGGTGAAAAGCCCGGTGCGGAAGGGTCAGCCTGACGTCGATTCCGGCTTCGCTGATGATCTTGTTCCATTTCTCGAGACCACGCTGGCAATCGCGGGTGTATTCATCGCGCAGCCGCTCGTTAACCGCCGTCAGAGCGCTCTGGTCGGCAAGCACCACCTGGTCGCCCCTGACTTCAGCCACCGGGTAAACAGACCCGGAAAGCAGGTGATCGTCGTCAATGCGGGTTTCCTGGAACCGTCCTTTCAGGCCCATGGTGTAATAATTGGCGGCGTTGGTGGACAGTTCCTGTCCGAACAGGTCAACCGAAACGCTGTAGTGGAAGTTGATGTACTTCTGGATGGTCGCCAGATCGATGGCGCCATATTTGCGAACATCGTCGGTCTTGTGGTCGACCATCAACTGGCAGCACCGCTGCACGACCCGACCAACGCCGGTTTCACCGACAAACATGTGATGGGCTTCTTCGGTCAGCATGAAGCGGCAGGTGCGCGACAGTGGGTCGAAACCGGATTCCGCCAACGAAGCCAGCTGATACTTGCCATCGCGGTCGGTGAAATAGGTGAACATGAAAAACGACAGCCAGTCCGGGGTGTCTTCGTTAAAGGCCTCCAGGATACGGGGCTTGTCCGGGTCGCCGGAATGGCGTTCCAGCATGGCTTCCGCCTCTTCGCGGCCATCGCGACCGAAATGGGCGTGCAGCAGGTAGACCATCGCCCACAGGTGGCGGCCTTCTTCAACGTTGACCTGAAACAGGTTGCGCAAGTCATACAGTGACGGGCAGGTCAGCCCCAGGTGACGTTGCTGCTCGACGGATGCCGGTTCGGTATCGCCCTGGGTGACGATCAGGCGTCGCAGTTCGGCGCGATATTCGCCGGGAACTTCCTGCCAGGCGGGCTTGCCCTTGTGAGCGCCAAAGCTGATCAGCCGATCCTGTTCCGCCGGCGACAGAAAAATACCCCAGCGATAATCCGGCATTTTGACATGGCCGTAGTTGGCCCAGCCGCCCGGTTCAACGCTGATCGCCGTGCGCAGGTAGACATCCATTTCCTGACTTTCGTCCGGCCCCATTTCGGCCCACCACTGCCGATAACCCGGTTGCCATTTTTCCAGCGCCCTTTGCAGGCGGCGGTCATCGGCCAGGTTGACGTTGTTCGGAATTTTCTCTTGGTAATCTATGCTCATGATGTCTCTCGCCAGTTTTTTCGATTAAACCCGTTTGACGTCGTACGACGCCTTCAGGCCGGTACCGAAGCGTTTAAGCGCGCCTTCTTCACCAACCGCGTTGGGGCGCTGAAATATCCAGTTCTGCCAGGCGCTCAGGCGCCCGAAAATTTTTGTCTCCAGGGTTTCCGGCCCGGCGAAACGCAAATTAGCCTCCATGCCCGTCAGCGAGTCAGGCGAGAAACTGGCCCGTTCCTCGATTGCCAGACGGACCTCGTCCTCCCAGTCAATATCGTCGGGAATGAAGGTGACCAGCCCCAATTGATCGGCCGCGGCGGCGTCCAGATCATTGCCGCTTTCGGCCCTGATCGCGGCCACGGCACCGGCGTCGCCCAGGAAGCGGGTTTCCAGCCGGGTCAGGCCATTACACATGGGCAGCGGCGCGAAGTTGATGGGGCCGGGGCGCACCGTCGCCACCGGCCGGTTATCGCCTTCGAAAACGCCATCCAGCATGAAGCTGCGATCGGCGGCCAGCACCAGTTCCAGCAACGTTCCCACGAAGCAGCTACCCGGTTCGATGAGCGTGATGATGCTGCGCGATGTCACGTCGATGCGCTTGAACACCCGCTTCAGGAACAGCGTCGTTTCCCGCACCAGCCAGTCACCGGCATTGTCAAGCAACGCCTTATCGGCGGCGTCGACAAAATCGGCCTCGCCGCTGGTGGTAAACACCCAGGTGCCCAGTTCCGGCTGATTGGTCCGCAGATGAAGGATCGCATCGTCCAGTTCGCGGGCCACGGCCAGCGGCCAGAATGCCGTCCCCTGGGCGTGAATTTCGGCGACCCCGGTCGGCGGCGCTTCCCCCGGCGCCGCGACATTAATCCGCGCCACCCGCTGGCCGGGGTCAAGCGAGACAGTAACATGATCGTACGTTACCGCGGTTTCGGTGATGCTGCGGTTCAAGGGGCCAAGTTCGACCCCCACGGCATCGGCCGGCCGGTCCGAGTTCTCGGCGAATTGACGGGCCCGCTCCGCGGCCTTTTCCCGCAGCATCGAACTTGGTACGATTTCATCGACCAGCTTCCAGTCCACGGCGCGCTTGCCCTTGACGCCTTCGGTCAGGGTACAGAAGAAATCGGCATGGTCGCGCCGGACGTATCGCTTGTCGACGACGCGGGTCAGCCCGCCGGTACCCGGCAAAACCGCCAGTAGCGGTACTTCCGGTAACGACACCGCGCTCGAGCCGTCATCTATCAGAATAATGTGATCCGTCGCCAACGCCAGTTCGTAGCCGCCACCGGCGGCGGTGCCGTTGATGGCGCACATGTATATTTGGCCGGAATTTTTCGAGGCGTCTTCGATGCCGTTCCGGGTTTCGTTGGTGAATTTGCAGAAATTGACTTTCTCCGCATGGCTCGACGTGCCGAGCATGGTGATGTTGGCGCCCGAACAGAACACCTTGTCCCTGGCCGACGTAATGATCACCACGCGCACCCGCGGGTGTTCGAAACGCAGCCGTTGAACGGCGTCGTAAAGTTCTATATCAACACCCAGATCATAGGAGTTGAGCTTTAACTTGTAGTCGGGTTTGAGGCCGCCATCTTCGTCAACGTCCATGGACAAGGTCGCAACATCGCCCTCAATGGCCATTTTCCAATGCTGGTATTGCGCCGGATGGGTAGAAAAATCTATCATAATATTTCGTGCTCAGATCAAAGTTGGCCATCACAAAGGCGGCGCATATATTTCAGGCACTCCGGAGTCCAGCCTCGCTGGGCCGCCCTAAAGCTTAAATTGGTACCAAAATTCCTATTTACATTTTGGGTTAGGGGTTCCATCCTGTCAAGACCGTTCGAGGTGGCTGACGACAGCGTTATTTAAACAGAGTGGAGAGATGCATGTCGGACCAATCGGATATCAGAGTCAGATGCGAAGATTTTGAAATCCGCGTCGCCAAGGCTGTGGATATTGCCGCCGTCAGCGGCCTTGACGCCGCCATCACCGGTATCGCCAAACCGGAATACTGGAACGATATGTTCGCGCGCTACGGCATGCGCGAAAAGCGTTATTTTCTGGTTACCGAGAATACGGACGGAGACATCATCGGTTTCATCATCGGCGAAGTCAGGGCCTGGGAATTTGGCTCGCCGCCCAGTGGCTGGATTTTCGCACTCGGCGTCGACCCAAACGCCCGTCTCAACAAGGTCGGCAGCCGCATGTTCGATACGATCTGCGATTGCCTGGCGCGTGACGGCGTCGGCAAGGTCCGCACCATGCTGGCCCGCGAAGATGAATTGAACATGACATTCTTCCGCTCGCAAGGAATGATGGGGGGACCCTTCATCGAGCTGGAAATGCCCCTGCCCGGCCATCCATCCGGCGAGAGGACCGAACGATGAGGCTGCAAAAAGCAACGCAGTGCGCCCTGTTCGCCGTTCTTGAACTGGCGCGGGACCCGCAAACACAAATTTCAGCCGCCGACATCGCCGATACGTTCGGCATATCGGTCAACCATCTGGCCAAGGTGCTGCGCGATTTGGCGCGCGCCAGACTGGTCGAATCCATGCGTGGCGCCGGTGGTGGCTATCGCTTCATCGGCAACCCTAAACGAGTCACGCTTTATGACGTGGTCTGCCTGTTCGAAGATGTCGACAGTCGCGACGGCGCATTTCCCGAAAGTGGCAAGGATGCCGACATCGGTCGGGCGCTCAACCGGGTTTCCATGGAGATCGAGAACATCACCGTATCAACCCTGAAGTCGATCACCCTGACGACGCTGTTGAAAAATATGGATCGCGAAGAGGCCTGACCCGCTTACGACGCCCGCGGCAAAGCACCGATTTTAGCCAGCTTTTCATGGCGGAATGCGCCCCAGATGGCGGCGCCGATGGCCCCGGCGTAGATCGAATCCGGATGGTTAAGCGCATCGACGGAAACTTTCAGCGCTGCCAGTTCCTCGTTCAGGGCCGCCAACAGGCCGGTATCGAGCGCCAGCCCGCCGGTCATCAAAACCGTCCCTTCCTTCATCTTGATGGCGCGCAGCAACTTGGCCAGCCGTCCGGCCATGGACAGATGGATGCCTTTCAGGATGTTGGGCGTCGATACCTGACGCGAGACCATATTGATGACATCGGTTTCCGACAGCACGGCGCAGATAGACGACACCTTTTCCGGCGCGTCCGCCTGCTGCGACAAGTCGCCAATTTCCCCCTGGGTGATGCCCAGATAGCGGGCAATATTTTCCAGAAACTGACCGGACCCCGAAGCGCACTGCGAGGTCATCCGGTAATCCAGGACCTTGCCCCGTTCGTCGATGATAATGGCCCGCCCATGCAGTGCCCCGACATCCAGCACGCCGCGAACGTGCGGGTCCAGATAAATGCCGCCCCGGGCATGTGTGGTCATGGAATAAAAATGGCCGGTGGTGAACGTCAGGCTTTCGGCCTCGCCGGTGGTCGCTATATAGGCAACGTCATCGGCGCGGACACCGGCTTCGGCAAGGGCGCTCTCAAAGGCTTCGCGGGCCAGTCGATGCGGGTCGCGCTGACGGATTTTCTCAAGGCTGCGGCCCAGCCACTTCGTCTCGCCTTTGCCGCCATCCGCGACATCGAAGATAACGGCCTTGACGGCCCCGGTTCCAACATCAATGCCTGCCGTAATGGTCATCTTCTACTCCCCCTTAATGAACGACCGCGCGGCGGGCGAATTCAGCGGCCCCCAACGCGCCGGTGTAGATGGAAGCGGGGTCAATATTGATTTCGACCTCGCCATAATTTTCGGCGATCAGTTTTCGCAGTTCCTTGACCGCGGCCCCGTTGTTGGCGACGCCGCCGGTAAATGTGAATTGGTCGGCGACACCGCCAGACCGCGAAATAATCGACATCGCACGCAGGATGATCGCCCGGTGCAGCCCGGCCAGAATATCCTCACGTTTCTCGCCAAGCGCCAGACGGTCCCGCAATTCGGCCCCGGCAAACACCGTACAGGTGGAATTGATCCGCACGCTTTTGGTCGATTTCAAGGCCATCGGGCCGAGTTCATGCAGGCCCATGTTCATTTCGTCGGCGATGTAGCCCAGATATCGGCCACAGCCGGCGGCGCAGCGGTCGTTCATTTGAAAGTTCTCGACGATGCCGTCCGCATCGACCTGAATAGCCTTGGTATCCTGACCGCCGATGTCGAGCACCGTACGGGTTTCCGGGTACATCAGATGAGCGCCAAGGCCGTGGCAGAGAATTTCCGAGCGGATATGTTCCTTCGGGAACGGCAGGGTGACCCGGCCATAGCCGGTGCCGACGACGTAGGTTTCTTCCAGTTCAATATCAAGGGCCTTCGATAAGGCGGCCTGGGCCAGGTTCTCGTCAATATTGAATTCCGGCGATTCCGCGAGCAACCGGTGCAATCCGGCGCGAAACTTGTCCGACAGCCCACTTTCCGGCGGCCGGTTTTCAACCGCGATAATCGACTTGTCGTACAGGTTCAGCAGGGTATCGAAGTCAACGCCCCTGGCCTTCGCCACTTCCTCGCCCAGCTTCATAACGCGAGAGCCCGCGATATCGCGGAAGAAGTCCGACTTGCGCTTGGCGTCGCGGGTGAACAGGGCCGGGCTTTCTTCGCGCAAACGCTCAAAAACGTCGTCCAGGGCATCGCCAAGCGGGATATTGCCTTCACCGATATGCGACGCGCACGTTGCGTGCAAGTCTGACAACTGCTCCAGAAATTGCTCGTAGCGGATCGACAATTCCAGATCGGCCATGATGTCTTCGATGCCGTCCAGTTGTGTCAGTTCGCCGAGGCCTCGACGGAACAGGGTCAATCGTGCGCCCAGCCGGGCTTCCTGCTTGGCGACCGCCGCCGCCGTTTCGTAGTTGGAGCGCGAGTTGGTAATGCCGCGACCGAGAATTTCGGCGCCTTCATCCATCAACACCGCCTTGGTGGTGGTCGACCCCAGATCAATACCGATGTAACACTTCATGTTCTGTGTTCCCTTGCTGTCAGGCCGCCCGTGACGGATTGCCGCCCTGGCGTTTTTGATCGATCATCTGGAAATAGCTTTCCAGCCGGTTCTTGACGTTGGCCGGCGAGAAATACCGGGGATCGACCAAATCGGTTTCGATGAAGGCGGCGGGCTTGCCCGTGCGGTTTTCGATTTCGCGCATGATCATCAACTGACCGGCGGAAAAACTGTTGCAGCTTTTGATCGAGTTCACCAAAAAGCCATCGGCCTGGAAATCTTCCATCGCCTGTTCGATCATATCGACCCGCATCGGCAGGTTGCGGTTGGTGTAGCAACCCAGGCAATAGTCGGCGAGGCTTTCCAGCGGACGCTCGGGATCGTGGCGGAAATTATCGTAGTCGTAAACGCCGCCGACCTTGGTGTAGGTCGATGAGACAACGACCGCGCCTTCATCGTAAAACATTTTCCAGAATTCGCGGAAGCTGGTCCAGTTCGGTGGCCCTTCGACGACCAGGCGGTATTTTTCTTCCTTCATTTCGCCCTCGGGCGTAATCGGTCCTTTGCCCTGGGCGATGCGCTGTTCGATCTCGCTACGCAAAATCTTGTAATAATCGATGGCATCGGGAGTGCCCCGAAAGGCCGTAAAAATGGGGCCAACGTAATAGACGCCGCCGAAATAGGCGTCGATGGGTGACGGTTTGTTCTTGGCACTGTTCAGCACCCAGACAAAGTCATCTTCCGCCTTGGCCGAATTTCGCAGGTTTTCGCGCAGGCGATCGATATCGAATTTTACGCCGCTGACGTCTTCCAGTGCCGGGATTACTTCTTCTTTCAATTGCTTGACCACATAGTCGCGCATGTTGGAGGTGATTTTACCGTCGCCTTCATACGGCACATGCAGCATGGTGGTGCGACAGCCGTATTGATCGCGCAGCAGTTCGAACCACTTCATAAACGTGAAGCAACCGGTATAAGACAGCAGCAGCAAGTCTGGCACCGGCATCGGCTTGCCGTTGGGCGCGATGGAGCCTTTCGCCATATTGCCAATATCGGCCTTGACGTAGGTGCAGACATCTTCCGAATGACCCATCTTTTCGGCGTCCATGATCAGGCCGCCGGATTTCTTGCGCATGCCGTTCTGAATGGCATTGATTTCCGGTAGATTGTTGAGCATGTCGAAACACATCACCAGTTCGTTCAGGTTGCCGGGCACGTAGGTCGCCGCGACTTTCCTGCCTGTTTCACCGGTGCTGGTGAGTTGATCGTAGTTTCTGGCGATCATCTCCTTCTGCTTCAGCATCGAGCTTTCCTTGATCACCTCGTCACGTTCCGGTGCGGTATTCATGCGTCACTCCATAGCTTGATGGTGTCGGCGAACGTTCCTGCCTGTTCGCGGATCGGCTGCATCTGACCTGAATTTTCGGCGTACTTGAACGAAATATAGGGAATGTCCTCGCGGCTCAGGGCGCCTGCCAACATCGGGCGGTCGAGCAGCGCCGGATCGCAAAAACTTGGCGCCGCGAAGATGACCCCTTCGGCGGCCCTGTTCCTGGTTGCCTCAACCAGATATTGGCCCTTTTTGGCCCCGTCGGGTTGGTACTTCGCCGCCGTCTCACATGAATGCTTGACAAAGCATTCAGCCAAATTATCGATGGGGTCGCCGTCCGTCGGCACTTCTTCCAACAGCCAACGGGTAACCAGCATGTAGTCATCGTCAACGATGTAGCAGCCGGACAGTTCGATGGATTTGATCAGGTTCAGCGGTGGCTGTTCGCAGAACGACCCTTGCAGGATCACCCGGCAATTATCCTTCATCGGCCGGTCTTCTCGTTCGACCGCGGCAAGGTAGTCCCGCATCAACTGGCTGTGCTCTTCGACCGGCAGCACCATGCCCGCCCGCATCAACAGATAGACTTCCCACGACGGCGCCTTCCACGGAGTCCCGGCGCGGAAATCATAGACGGCGTTCACCAGATTACGGTTTTCGTTGTAAACGGCGATCGAACGGCGGATGTCATCATCGCTAATCTCACGGCCAATGATGCCTTCCAGACCTTCCTTCAATTCGCGCAGTTCCTGAGCGTAGTAGGTACCGCCGACGTCACTTTGAAAGTTCTGCGGCACATCGAAATAGCGCACGTAAACATCCGGCAGCAGCAGCTTCCACATGCCCGAGAGATTGCGGATGACATCGCAGATCGACGGGAACAACATGCCATCGACGAAATCGAGGCGCTTCGTCACCGCCAGTTCGATGGTCGAACGCGGAATTCGACAAATGTAACTTTGGTAATAGGCATCGCCATGGATGACTTCGAGAGTGTCGCCACCGCCGAGAATGCCCAGCGGCAACATTCCGGCGGCATGGATCAGCTCGCGGGGCACGTAGACAGGCATATAGCCGACGACCTTGCGCTCGGGGCTCGCCGCCTTCCATTTCCGGGCCGATGCGAACGTCGTGTCTTCGGCCAGGTGCTGGCAGTGTTCGATGATATCGGTAACGTTTTTCATGACTCAGCAGTGCCTCCATTCCGGCATTCGCTTTTCAACGAAAGCCAGCAGGCCTTCGCGGGCATCGTCGCTGTTCATCAAACCGTCCAGATACAGTTTTTCAACCCGGTCGAGATCGGCCGACACCTCGGCCGCGAAACGCTGGCGGGCGGCGGCAACCGCGAACCGCAACGAACTTGCCGACAGCGCCGCCAGATACTTGTCAAAATAATCCAGCGCGGCAGCCTGCGGATCGGCCACGGCAACGCGGGCAAGCCCCAGGCGCGCCGCTTCCTCACCGGAAATACTACGCCCGGACAGCAGCATGTCTTCGGCTGCCTGTTGGCCCACCAGTCGCGGCAGCAGACAACTGGCCGCGGGGGCGAACACGGCAAGCTTGATTTCCGGTTGACCCAGGCTGGCATCGGGGGCGACGAACATCAGATTGCAGGCCAGCGCCACTTCCAGGCCGCCCCCCAAACACTGACCGTTCGCCGCCACCAGCACCGGGGCCGGGCAGGTCAGGATTTTCTTGATCAGGCTATGCAGGGCCGACAGCATATCGGCGCAATGTTCCGGTAGATGTTCTTCGACGCTGGCGCCGAAGCTGAAATGCGGTCCTTGGTGATCCAAAAGCACGGCGTGAATATCCGGGTTGTTCGCGACATCGCTGAACGCCGCATCCAGCATCGCGATCATCCCGGCATCTATAATGTTGGCCTTGGGTCGGTCGAGCCGCAACCGCAGCAACCGCCCGTCCCTTTCGCGCCAGACTTTCAGGGGGCTTTCAGTCATCGTCGGCTCCGGGCATCAGGCTTTCTATCAGCTCCGGCGTCCACGGCACACCTTGGGCGAGGCCCTGGCGAAGCTTGACGAAATCGATCTCGCGGCCGGTTTCACGGGTGCCTTCGTTAAAGGCCCTGAACCCGGTACGGGCTTCGTTCATCATGTTCAGCGCCAGCCAGGCACGGGAATTTTCCTTGTTGCGGTTCCAGGCGTCGAGCTTCGGCTTGCGCAATTCCTCGACGCTTTTGGTCATGCATTCGGGGAATGTATGAAGCAGTTTGGCGCACAGCGCCTCGACGGCCTGATCGAGCAGCGACAGATCGATCTCGCCGAATTTAATGAGGTCCTTCCCCGCTTTGAAGTCATCGCCGGTCTTGAACTCGCCGTGCACGATGCGGCCATAGTCATCGACCATGCGGTCCGTGATAACGCACGGATTGGCGATGAATTTGCCTTCTACCTTCAGCGCCGGCACCACATCCATGATGACACCCAGCCGGTTGGCCTTGTGGGCGGAAAACGGTTCACACAGCGTCCCCGACACCATCGCCTGTTCGCAGCCAATCATAAGCGGCAGGAAATCAGTCGACCCGCCAATGGCGGCCGAACCGTGCTTCGGTCCGGCTTGACCGAAATTGGCCAAATCCTGCGCGATCGAGAAATCGCACGCCATGCCGATTTCCTGACCGCCACCGACCCGCATGCCGTTGACCCGGCAAATAACCGGTTTGTCGCACCCCAGAATGGCCGACACCATGTCGTTGAACAGGCGCATGTACTGGCGATATTCCTGCGGGTTACCGGCGTAGTATTCGGCATATTCCCTGGTGTTGCCACCGGTGCAGAACGCCTTGTCGCCGACAGCGGTGAACACCACGGCGTTGACCGACCGGTCGACCGAGGCACGGCGGAAGGCGAGGATCGCGCCCTTGACCATATCGGTGGTATAGGAATTGTACTGCCTGGGATTATCGAGCGTAATCCAGACGTTGAAGAGGCCTTCGGCGATGCTGCCGTCGGCCCGCCTGGCCGGGTGCTTGTCATACAGAATGCCATCCACCACCGTCGCGGCTTCGGCCACAATGTTGTGGTCGTTCAGGGTTTCGGGCTTGGTGCTGGCGATGACGGCATCGGCATTTGACATTGTCGGGCTTGCTCCTTGGAGTTAGGGCACCATGATGGCGCGGCGTGTCAGCTTGTGGGCGTGAACGTCTTCGAACACGGCGTTGATGGTTTCGAGCGGGTGGTGTTCGACAAACGGCAGGACATGAATATTGCCGTCGAGCACCAGATCAATCGCTCCGGCGTAAAGGTCGGGTGTGCAGCCCCAGTTGCCGAGCGCCCGTGCGTGATAGGCCATCAGGTTGGAGAGCCTGAGTTCCACCTTATCCATCGTAAATCCGACGACACTCACTGTCGCGCCATGAACCAGCAGACCGTAAGCCGCCTGCTGGCCGGCGGCGGAACCGGAACATTCGAATATGAACCATTCAGTCGACCGCAGGCCTTGTTCGGTGGCGAAGGCAGAGATGGCTTTTTTCAGATCTCGACCGGAAATCTCTCGACTGTTGAAGGTCTTGGCGGCACCGTACCGGGAAATCGCTTCAAGCTTGGCATCATCAATATCGATGGCAATAACGGTTGCACCCAAGGCCGAAGCGACCTGAACGGCGTAACCACCGACACCCCCGGCACCGATCACAATCGCCAGATCGCCGAGCCCGATGCCCGATTGCACCGCCGCCTGATATGGCGTGGTCACGGCATCGGCCACAACGGAAAGATCGGCCAGCTGCATGCCGCGGGCCGCCAGTCGATCTTCATCGACGGCGCACAGGCCCCGGGCGGGCACATTGATATGAGTGGCAAAACCGCCCTGAATGTCGTTTCCGGGCATCTTCTGGGCCCGACAGATGGTCCCCTTACCGCGCCTGCACACGTCGCATTGGCCACACGGGATGACGGCGGCGATAATGACCGCCTTACCGTCCCAGTCGTCAGAACCGTGACCGCAGGCGACAACCCGGCCGCTGATTTCATGACCCAGCGTCAAGGGCAAGGGATGATTGGTGCGCACGCCATCATATAGATAGCCAAGATCGGTGTGGCAGACTCCGCAACCGGCAATTTCAACGGTAACCTCGCCCGGCCTGGGCGCATCGAGACTGAAATCCTCGCGGATCATCGCTTCGTTTACGGCGGTCATCACCCAACGGTGTGCAGCGATTGTCATAATGTGTGCCATCCCCCCCCTGTGCGACTTCCGGAAAAGCATCGGAAATACCGCGCCAAAAACCCAATTCAATATTTTAGTACAATAATACCTATTTAACGGAGAGTCCATAATTTTGTGCTGGACTTTCCGCCGGATCATAGTCGGTCACCGCCGCGAAGGCGGGGAGCGTCGCAATTCGACAGGACGTTCCCCATCGTGTTCAGTTATGCGACACCGGCGAAATCAGTCGCCAGACTGACAATTGTGAAGTAGCGTTTGATATTAAATTGGTTATTTAGGTCGTTAGGGAACGAGAAAGCCATGGCGGGCCAGAAAGCGACGAAGCCCGACCAAACCGCCCTGGGGATCGGCGTCATCCTGGCTTCGGTACTGACGATGGCCTTCGCGGATGCCATTGTGAAACTCGTCAGCGCGAATTTGACGGTGTGGCAGGTATTTGTCGCCCGCTCCCTTGTCGCAATCCCGGCGATCTTTACAATCTTGCCCGCGATGGGTATCAGCTTCAAACTTGAAGCGCCGAAATGGGCACTCATCCGCAGCGTTCTGCTGGTCCTCACGTGGCTTGCCTTCTACGCCGCGCTGCCTGTGCTAAGCCTGTCCGTTGCGGCGGTCGCCGTTTACACCAACCCCATCATTACCGCTCTTCTTTCCGCCGCTTTGATTGGCGAGCGGGTTTCGGGACGCCAATGGGCGGGTGTCTTGTTGGGATTCCTCGGCGTGATTGCGATTCTAAAGCCCGGAACCGATGCGTTTTCGTGGTTCGCCATATTACCCCTGCTGGGAGCCGCGTTCTACTCTCTCGCGATGGTTCTGACTAGAAGCAAGTGCCAGAATGAAGCGCCGCTTGTCTTGGGTCTCGCGCTTCATTGCTCGTTCCTCATTGCAGGCCTAATCGCCATACTGCTGCTTGCGCTGACTGGTTTAGACGCGGATACGAAGGCAATATTTCCATTTCTGCTCGATGCCTGGGCGCCGATGGGGCTGCGGGAATGGGGCTTAATGGCGCTCCTCGGCGTGCTGTCCGCCGCTTACTTTGTTGGCGTTGCGCGCGCCTACCAAATTGCCCCGCCGTCAATTATCGGAACCTTCGATTATGCCTATCTGGTTTCCGCGGCGCTATGGGGGTTCATATTCTTCGCCGAGACGCCTGACCTTTTCACAATCTGTGGAATGGTCTTGATAACGATGGCGGGTTTGCTCGTCGCACTGCGCCCTCGGGAAAGAATACCGGTGCCGGTCAAAGAAACCGGCGCCGCGTAAGCGCGTTGCGAAATGTAAGCGCAAAACACTGCCTCATTCCCGCAATGGGTCGTAACCAGCCATCAGGAACCGCCTGTGAGAACGCCCGGTTCGCATATTAAAGACATCCGGGGATACGGGAATGGCCGCAAAGGACGTCCTGTTGTGAGTGACGCTAAGTCGGCAGCGATGGCGGGTCCGGGTCTTCGTCCCAGTCGTCTTCGGGCCGGGGAACCTTTTTTTGCCATTCGGCGATCAGTTCGATATGCCGCTGTTCTTCTTTTTCGAATTTGGTGGCCAGTTCCCGGACCTCCCGTTCTTTCGACGACGCGATCACGCCGGCAAAAAACGCCACCGTCTTTTCTTCGGCGCGACGGGCAAGCTTCAGCGCATGGTAAGGCACCATCATGTAATGCACCTCCCGGGCGCCGGTCATACTCAGTCCGCTATCGTCAAAATGTTTCAGGTCCCACGGCGCTATATGTGGAATATCGGTATCACCGACCTGTTTTTGCACGTAGTCCAGGTGACCCTTTTCGTCTTCGGCCAATTTTTTAAACAGATCGGCAACTTCCTGGTTGTTGTGAACCTCCATTTGCTCGGCCAGATCCAGATAGCATTCGTAGGCTTCCTGCTCCATGACCTGGACATGAGCCAGCAGTTCTTCGACCGTTTCGATGGATTTCGTCATTGTTGTGATGCCTCCCGTGTCTGCGCGATGGAATTATATCACAAATTGCTGTTCCAGGTCCGCCGGTTGCCCTGCGTTCGCGTTGGACTCCAGGGCGAACGGCTCCCGACTGCCAATATACAGCGTGCCGGTGGTAAAGCCGTCATCAGTCATCAACCGCCTTGCCGCCCGGCCGATATCCTCGGTCGGATCGACAGGCGCCGCGTGCGCCTTGGTCTTCCACGTCCGTTGATCGGGCCGGAAGGTGACGCAGGGGCTAAGGATTTCGATAAACGAAAAACCGGGATGCTTGATGGCGTCGACAATCAGCTTGGCCGACCCGTTGGGGTCGCCGGCAAATCCACGGGCGATAAAGTTGGCCCCCGACGCCAGCGCAATAACCAGTGGATTGAAGGGCCTGAGACCCGTTCCGCCCGGCGCCAGGGCGCTGTCCCAATCCGGTTCCGTGGTTGGTGACGGTTGCCCCTTGGTCATGCCGTAGACCCGATTGTCCATGACGATATAGGTCATATCCACATTGCGTCGGCAGGCGTGCAGAAAATGATTGCCACCGATGGAAAAACCGTCGCCATCGCCACCCGTGATCAGCACCGTCAAGTCCGGACGAGACAACTTCAGGCCGGTCGCCAGCGCCGTCGCCCGACCGTGAACCCCATGAAATCCATAGGTATTGAGATAGGCCGGGATACGAGACGAACAACCGATACCGGAAATAACGGCGACTTCTTCCGGCGGCAGGGCGAGTTCGGCCAACGCCTTGGTAATCGACGCCAACACCGAATAGTCACCGCAGCCGGGGCACCAGACAGGTTTAACCGTCGACTTGTAATCTCGCGCCGTGAGGGCTGGGGCGGCAGGTTGAACGCTCATGATCGGCTCCATTTTTCGATCTCGTCAACAAGTTCACCGGTCCGATAGGGCAACGGTCCCGACCGGCGGTAACTCGCTATTGGGCACGGCATGTCGAAATAGCCCTTCAGGTAGTGATAGAACTGGGCCGAATGGCTAAGTTCCATCACCAGGGCACGGTCAACGCCAGTCAACGCCGCAGCCATTCTGTCCGGACTGGCCGGGGCCAGTAACCGGGGCGCAATCAGGCGGATATTCAGGCCTTTCCGCCGCAGCAGATTGAGGGCTTCGCGGACGACGCCGGTGGTTGACCCCCAGGTGATGACGGCAAGGTTGCCGTCGCCTTCAATTTCGGCCCAATGGTCGCCATAGTCGTAGTCCGTGATTTTGCTATCGCGTTTATCCAGTTGTGTCGCGTGATCGGCGACCTGGCTTGAAGGATTGCCGAATTCATTGTGTTCCAAACCATCTGCGGTGTACTGGCCGCCGGCCCGTCCGGGGATGGACATCGGCGAGACGCCGCCACCGCCCAGCGCATATCGATGATAGTCGCTGATCCCGGCATCGGCCAGGGAGCGCTGGGAAACGAACGCCAGATCGGGCGGCTGGTCGATAATGGCACGTGTCTGGCCCAACAATTGATCAGACAGCACAATCGTCGGCACCTGCATCGTTTCAGCCAGATGCACCGCCCACTGAGTCGTAAACAAACAGTCACCGACCGTTGTCGGGGCGACCACAAGATGCGGTGCATCGCCGTGCAGGCCGAACACCGCAATGTTCAGGTCGGACTGTTCCGACTTGGTCGGAATACCGGTCGATGGGCCGCCACGCATGACATCAACAATCACCACCGGCACTTCCGAAGCAACCGCCAGACCGATCGATTCCAGCATCAGCGCCAGCCCCGGCCCGGACGTCGCCGTCAACGACGGCGTGCCGCCATACGAGGCGCCGATGATCATGTTGATCGAGGCCAGTTCATCTTCCGCCTGAACCAACGCACCGCCGATTTTTCTCAGGTTGGGCGACAACCATTCCAGCACTTCGGTGGCCGGGGTGATCGGATACGCGGCGACGAACCGACCCCCCCCCCGAACCGCCCCGATGCCGGCGGCCTCGTTGCCGCTGATCATCCAGCGTTCCCGGTGTTGGGCGTTTGTCAAATCCAACGGGCGGGCGAAGTCAAAATCGGCCGCGGCCGCGGCCCCGGCGGCAATCGCGGCGCGGCTGGAGTCAAGGGCGTCGGCGACGCGTTTTTTCAGAACCTTTTCAAGGATGCCATCGACGGCATCGTCCGGCAGCCCGATCAGGGTGGCGACGACGCCAAGCGCGATCATGTTGGCCCGGCCTTTGGGGATCGCCTTAGCCATGTCTTTGAGCGGCAACTCAACGATGCGCGCCCCCGTTGCGACGATAATATCCGGCACCGCGCCCTGGGCCGGATCGGCAACCACCAGACTGTCAGCCGACAACGGCAGTTCGATGGCGAAACGATCGATGTTATGCCAGTCGATGGCGATCAGAATGTCGAAGGTTTCGCCGGGCGCATCAAGGGTATGGGTTGCCAACCGGATCATCGCGGCGGCTTCCCCGCCCCGAATCTGCGGCCCCGAAGAGCGCATGAAAAAACCGTACAGTCCGGCCCGGGCGGCGGCCTCGAGCAACATGTTGCCCGCCGTGATAACACCGGCGCCACCACTTCCCGTCAACGCAATTGAGAGAGAGTTTTGTTTATTTTCTTTACGTGTCATCGCGCCACCCGTTCCTGGACATCGGCGATTGATGTTTAATTTGGTATTATAGTACCTTAATGCTGCTTAAGGGATCGCGTCAAGCTGGAATCAATGAACAGAGCGTGTCAGAAATCACGCCCGGTTACCAGTGCTGCGTTAAATATTTTTCAGTTTCCTGTTGTCGCCGAGCCGGAATCAGACTTAGACTATATTGTTCGCCTACCAAACATTTTGGGGCACTGTCATGGCAAAATCAGTTCTGCGCCTGACCTTAAACGGCCATCCGCGAGAAGACGCCGTCGCCGACAACACCTTGCTTGTCGACTACCTGCGCGAGGTTACCCGCAACACCGGAACCAAGATGGGGTGCGACGGCGGCGAATGCGGCGCCTGCACGGTGCTGGTCGATGGCCAGCCCCGCCTGTCCTGCCTGTCGCTGGCGACGTCGTGCGCCGGGAAGCACGTCGAAACCATCGAAGGACAAGCCGAAAACGGCCGCCTGACCCACCTGCAGAAAGCCTTCCACGAAAAGCTTGGATCACAATGCGGCTACTGCACGCCGGGCATGATCATGGCGGCGGAAGGACTGCTTCGGGCCAATCCAAAACCGACGGACCGGGAAATTCGCGACGCCCTTGGCGGTAACATCTGCCGCTGCACGGGCTATGTGAAAATCATCGAATCGGTGCGCGCCGCGGCGGAGGACCCGGCATGAGCGCGCACGACCCCATGGTCGGACGCCGTATCGGCTTGATCGACGGCGTCGAGAAAGTCAGCGGTCGGGCCGACTACACCGCCGACCTGAATTTTGGCCCGGCCTTCGTCGGGCGCATCTACCGCAGCCCCCACGCCCACGCCGATATCATCCGGGTCGATGTTTCCAGGGCGCGCGCCGTGCCCGGCGTGATCGCCATCGTCACCGGCGAGGACTGCGACAAGCCTTTCGGTATCATTCCGATTGCCCAGAACGAATATCCATTGGCCCGCGGGCGGGTCCGTTACCGCGGCGAACCGGTCGCCGCCATCGCCGCCATCGACGAGGCCAGCGCCGAACGGGCGCTGCGGCTGATCCGGATGGAGGTGCGTGAATTGCCGGCCTATTTTGTCGCCAACGAAGCCCGCCAGGACGACGCCACCCCGCTGCACGATGACCGGCCCGGAAATCTAGAACGCGAGGTACACCATGAATTCGGCGATATCGATGCGGGATTCAGGGCCGCCGACCTGATCTGCGAGGAAAGCTATGACTGCGCCGAGGTCACCCATGTTCATATGGAACCGCACGCATCGCTGGCCAGCTATGACGCCGAACGTGGTCGCCTGACGCTGCATTCGGTGACGCAAGTCCCCTTCTATGTACACCTGCGTGTCGCCCAATGTCTGGACATCGACGCCTCGCAGGTACGGGTCATTAAACCGTTTATCGGTGGCGGCTTCGGGGCGCGCACGGAAACCCTGAATTTCGAAATCATCGCCTGCCTGCTGGCCCGCGCCGCCAACGGCGCCGTGCGCCTGAAACTGAGCCGTGAAGAAACCTTCCTGACCCATCGCGGACGGCCACGCACCAAGGTCAAAATGAAAATCGGCCTGACCAGGACAGGCAAGATGACCGCGTGTGACTGTGAGGTCGAACAAACCGGCGGCGCCTATGGCGGCTATGGCATCGTCACCATTTTGTATGCCGGGTCCCTGCTGAACGCCATCTACGACATTCCGGCGGTGCGCTACGACGGCTTCAGGGTCTACACCAACACGCCGCCGTGCGGGGCCATGCGGGGCCACGGCACGGTCGATGTTCGCCATGCCTTCGAAAGCCTGACCGATGCCATGGCCCGGCAGTTGGGCCTCGACCCCTTCGAGATCCGCCGCGCCAATCTGCTGAAGGCCCCCATGCGCACCATCAACGATCTGGAAGTCCGCTCCTACGGCCTGCCTGAATGCCTCGACTGGGTCGAAAAACAAAGCGGCTGGAAAGACCGCTGGGGAGCGCTTCCGCACGGCAAAGGCATCGGCCTGGCCTGTTCCCATTACGTCAGCGGCGCCGCCAAGCCGGTGCACTGGACCGGCGAGCCGCATGCGGTGATCAACCTGAAACTGGATTTCGACGGCGGCATCACTATCCTGACAGGGGCGTCCGATATCGGCCAGGGGTCCAGCACTATTCTGGCCCAGGTCGTCGGCGAGGTGCTTGGTATCGAATTCGACCGGTTGACGGTGATTGCCAACGACAGCCGCATCACCCCCAAGGATAATGGCTCGTACTCATCGCGCGTCACCTTCATGGTCGGCAACGCGGCTCTCGAAGCGGCCCAGAGTCTGAAGGCCATTCTGGTTGCGGCGGCGGCAGTCAAGCTGGACGTCGGTATCGACGAGGTCGAATGCCTGGGCGAAGCCTATCGCATCGCCGGCCAGCAGGGGTCGGAAATTCCGTTTAATGATGTCGTCACCCAGGCCCTGGTCGATACCGGCACCTTGACCGTCAAAGGCACCTTCACCGTGCCGCGGGAATTTCAGGGCGGCAAATACCGGGGTGCCGGGGTTGGGCCGTCCATGGCCTATTCCTATTCGGCGGCGGTTGCCGAAGTCAGCATTGATCCGATCACCGGCCGTGTCACCGTCGACAAAATATGGGTCGCTCACGATTGCGGCTTCGCGCTCAATCCGCTGTCGGTGGAAGGACAGGTTCAGGGCGGTGTGTGGATGGGGATGGGGCAAGCGATCAGCGAAGAAACGCAATATTTCGAAGGCTTGCCGCTGGGCGCCAATATGCTCGATTACCGGGTTCCATCGATTGTCGAATCGCCCGACATTGCCGTCGGCATCATCGAAAGCATCGATCCCAACGGGCCGTTCGGCGCCAAGGAAGCCAGCGAAGGGTCGCTGTCGAGCACCATCCCGGCCATCGCCAACGCGGTTTACGACGCCATCGGCGTGCGCCTGAACGACACCCCGTTGACCCCGGAACGGATCGTCGCCGCACAGGCGAAACAGCGACGCCAGATCAACCGGAGGGGCGGCTGATGGAGTATATGCCCGATTTCCAGGTGCTGCGGCCAACCACCATCGAGGCCGCCGTGGCGGCGTTCAGGGACCATCCGGATGGCCGCTACGTCGCCGGTGGCACCGACCTGATCGTCAACATCCGGCGCGGCATCGCGGCTCCCGAACAGCTGATCGAGCTTGCCGGTATCGACGGGCTGGGCGGCATCGATCCGACAGACGACGGCGGCCTTCGCATCGGTGCCGGGGTAACCCTGAACGCCCTGATCGAACACGGACGGATTGGGCAAGACTACACGGCGGTCACCGAGGCCGCGATGCAGGTGGCGGCGCCGACCCACCGCGCCGTCGCGACCGTCGGCGGCAACCTGTGCCTGGACACCCGCTGCGTTTATTTCAACCAGAGCGAATGGTGGCGCGATGCCAATAATTACTGCCTGAAGCACAAAGGCGAAGTCTGCCATGTCGCCCCCTCGGGCGATCACTGCTTCGCGGCCTTCAGTGGCGACCTCGCCCCGGCCTTGCTGGCGTTCGGCGCAAAGATCGACATTACCGGTCCTGACGGCGACCGCACCGTTCCCTTGAGCGAGCTGTATGCCGACGACGGCGCGGCCCACCTGTTACTGACGGCGGGCGAACTTGTCACCGCCGTGTCGCTGCCGGGCGCCACAGGCCTGACATCCGGTTACGCCAAGGTGCGGGTGCGCTCAGCCATCGACTTCCCACTCGCCGGGATCGCCATCGCCCTGCGGCGTGACGGGGACAACGTGGCCGATATCAGGGTAGCGCAGACCGGCCTGAATTCCTGCCCCCTGCTGCTGCACGGCACCGCCGATCTGACGGGCGCTCCGCTCGATGAAGAGGCCCTGACGGCGCTGCTCGGCAAACAAATCCAACCGATGACCAGCACCTTCACGCCACCCGGATACCGTCGCAAAGTCGCCGCCAACATGACCGGCGCCCTGGCGCGCCGGCTGTTTGACGGGGCCTGACGTGCTGCTATCTGTCGTTTATAACATTGTAAACAGTGGCCACAGGGCTTCCGCTCTAAGCCGAGGACCAGACATCCCCGACATCCCGCCTGAATATCCGTCCTTGACGGTGGGCCCAACAGGCGGACGCAACACTTTAATCCCTGATCAAGGATGGAGTGTTCAGCATGAAGTATCGTTGGCGGCGAGGGGAGTCCATGAACTCGATTGGTCGGGCATTTAATCGACAATCGTCTTCAGTGTGTTGTGGTGATCGGTTGAATCCACCGCCGAAACCGGATACTTGCGTTACGTGTTGCGCCGAATTGTCGGCGACGCTACTTGGCAACTCCGGACACAAATTCAATTATCTATGCATCATTGCACAAATTTGTATATTGGACCTAGGGGAAGGGTCCTGAGGAATTGCCATTTGAGAAAATACAACCTTCCAACATTGTCACAGCTTCACACCTTCGAGGCTGTGTCCCGGCGGATGAGTTTTACCGCCGCCGCAGATGAACTTTGCGTGACCCAAAGCGCGGTCAGTCGCCAGATAAGGGCGCTGGAGAATGATTTGGGCCGGTCGCTTTTTCGTCGCAAGCATCGTGCGATTGAACTGACGGTTGAGGGCCTTCAGTTATTCGAGGCCGTCACGCGCGGGTTGGATAAGATTGCAAGCTGTGTCTCCGAATTGCGCACGGTATCCGAAACGCCGCAAATCACGGTCACGGCCTCGGTCGCATTTTCCTATTTCTGGCTGATGCCGCGCCTGGAAAGGTTTAGCGAACACCACGCCAGTATCGACCTGCGGGTGCTGGCAACTGATCAGATGGTGGATCTACGCCGAGGCGATGCCGATGTCGCCGTGCTCTATGGTGATGGAAACTGGGAGGGGGTAGAAACGCAGAAATTGTTCGGCGAACGCGTCTACCCTGTGTGCAGTCCAGACTATCTGCTGGATCACCCGGAATTGCAGCGACCGTCGGATATTCTGGATCAGACGCTTTTGCATCTGGATGGTGGCGGCAATATCTGGGGGGCGGTCGATTGGCGGGTCTGGTTGGCGCAGCAGGGTGTGACAGGTCAGCCGGTGCGCAGAGGCATCCGTCTGAACAGCTATCCCATGGTGCTGCAGGGGGCCGAAGCCGGGCGCGGCATCGCCTTGGGGTGGAGCTACATCACCGATCCCATGTTGGATGAAGGGCGTCTTGTTTGCCCCACCGGAAAGGTGCTGGAGACCCGGTATAGCTACTACATCGGCGCATCCCTGGACGCGGTTTCCAATCCGTCGGTGGGCAAATTCTTTCAATGGATTATGAATGAGGTTTCAGAAAAAAAGGACTTCGCATGATCTGAAGGAATGCGATGCATTCAGAATGACCGTTTGAGAGAAGCAACAAAATATCGCCAAATGACCTCATGAAATTCCATGAGGTTCTAAAATGTCCGCTTCTACCGCTCGCAAGACAAACCGTCGCAGCCGGGGCAAGGCCGGGGCCGCCATTATAGCCCCGCCGATCAAACCCGGGATGCTGGGTGGAAACTACAAGCCCCTGACACAGGTCGAGATAGAACGCATACATGCACTCGTTCTACAGCTTCTCGAAGATTTGGGGCTTTCACAGGTCACGCCAAGCCTCGAGGCCCGCGCAGTCGAGGCGGGTTGTCGAGTGGATGCAGATGGCCGTCTGCGGTTTCCCCGTGCTCTGGTCGAGGATATGATCGCCCGGACAAGGCGCAAATTCACCCTGCATGGGATCGATCCAAAGCATGATATTGAGATCGCCGGCAAGCACGTGCATGCGGGCACAGGCGGCGCGGCGCCCACCATCATGGATTTCGAGACTGGAAAATATCGGGAAAGCACGGTTGCCGATCTCTACGATATTGCGCGGCTGGTGGACCGTATGGACAATATCCATTGGTACCACCGCTCGGTGGTGGCGCGGGACACGAACACGACCCTCGATCTGGATATCAATACCACCTATGCCTGCCTTTCGGGCACGACGAAATCCATTGCGGTCAGCTATACAGACAGTGCCAGCATCAGGGCGGTAATGCCAATGCTTGACGCCGTGGCCGGAGGCGAAGGCAAGTTTCGCGAGCGTCCCTTCTGCACCGCGGTCTGCTGCCACGTCGTGCCACCCATGCGCTTTGCCACAGAAAGCTGCGATGCGCTTGAGGCGGCGGTTGAAGCCGGTATGCCGATCCTGTTGGTTGCTGCAGGACAGGCTGGAGCAACCGCGCCTGCTGCATTGGCCGGGGCCGTGGCGCAAGCCTGTGCCGAAGTGCTCGCAGGGCTGATCCTGTGCAATATCGTCGATCCGAATTGCCGGGGCATCTTTGCCACTTGGCCATTCGTTTCCGACCTTCGCACCGGGGCAATGTCCGGTGGGTCCGGCGAACAGGCGCTATTGTCGGCGGCTTGCGCGCAGATGGCCGCCTTCTATGACCTGCCGAATTCAGTGCCTGCGGGCATGACCGACAGCAAGCTACCTGACATGCAGGCGGGCGGGGAAAAGGGTTATACGATCTCGCTGGCGGCGCATGCGGGGGCCTCGATGATCCATGAATGTGCAGGCATGCACGGCTCGCTCATGGGCACGAGTTTGGAAAGCTACGTGCTGGATAACGACCTGCTGGGCGCGATCCTGCGGACGATCAAAGGGGTAGAGGTCAATGAAGATACGGTAAATTTCGAGGTGATCCGAGATGTGGTCATGGGTGACGGGCACTACCTTGGCCACCCTCAGACCTTTGATCGAATGAAGACCGACTATCTCTACCCTGAGATCGCCGACCGGCGCAGCATCAGCGAGTGGGAGGATGTCGGCGCGCGCGACGCCCGCGACGTGGCGCGGGACAGGGTGCGCCGCATCCTTGCCGAGCATTACCCCGGTCACATCAGCGCGCAGGTGGACCGTCAATTGCGCGACAATTTCAATATCATCCTGCCCGCCTCCCGCATGCGTGCAGGCAACGGCGCTTGGTAAGGCTTGACAGGAAAGGAAAGGAAAAGGCAATGCAATCTCATGCGAAAGTGGTGATCGTGGGCGGCGGCATGATGGGTGTGGGTCTGGCCTATCATCTGGCCGAAGAGGGCTGGAAAGATGTTGTGCTGATCGAGAAGGGGGAGCTTACCAGCGGCTCGACCTGGCACGCGGCTGGTCAATGCCCGTCCTTCATCAGCAATTACAACATGGCGAAGATCCACCACTATTCCAACACGCTTTACCCGCGTCTGGAAGAGATTACCGGCCAGCCGGCCGGTTGGCATGGCTGTGGCGGCATTCGTCTGGCAACCACGCAGGAAGAGGTGGATTGGTTTCGCCATGTGGCTGGGTTCTCGACCAACGTCGGCTTCCATATGGAAATCATTGGGCCCGACGAGATCAAACGCCTGAACCCATGGATTGAGACCGATGGCATTCTGGCTGGCGCCTACACCAACATGGATGGCCATGTGGACCCGGCAAGCGCCTGCAACGCCATGGCTGCCGGCGCACGCCAGATGGGCGCAACCATAGTCCGCCACACCCGTGTGACGGATATCAATGTGCTACCCTCGGGCGAGTTTGAAGTCCTGACCGAGGCAGGCAACATCACCTGTGAACATGTCGTCAACGCCGCCGGGTGCTATGCGCGAGAGGTCGGGAAATGGGTCGGTGTAGAAACACCTATCACCAATATGGAACATCAGTATCTGGTGACCGAACCGCTGCAGGAATTCAAAGGTGCAGATATCGAACTGCCTGTCATGCGGGACCCTGCTACGGCGGGGTATTACCGGCAGGAACAAAATGCCGGGCTTGTGGGCATCTACGAGCATTACGGTAGCCGCGAGGCTTGGGCCGGGCGCGGCGGCTTCCCGGAATGGGACAGCGAAAACGAGCTTTTTGAAGGCGACATTGACCGCATCGCCCCTTGGCTGGAAAAGGCTCTGGCGCGCATGCCGATCTTTGCCAATGCGGGCATCAAGCGGATCATCAATGGCGCGATCCCCCATACCCCTGACGGAAATCCGCTTGTCGGGCCTGCGCCGGGGCTGCGCAACTTCTGGCAATGCTGCGGGGCGGCCATTGGCATCGCGCAAGGCGCGGGTACTGGCAAATACTTGGCGCAATGGATGATACATGGGGATTCCGAGATCAACATGCACAGCATTGATCCACGCCGTTTCGGTGAGTATGCGGATCAGGATTACACCCGCGCCAAAAGTTTCGATGACTATGAAAACATGTTTGAAACACCTCTGCCTGGCCGTGAAATCGACGCTGCCCGTCCAAACCGAATAACACCGCTTTATGAACTTCTGAAGGCAAAGGGCGCGGTTTATACCGAGGTTTACGGCTGGGAGCGTCCGAAATATTTCGCGCCGGAAGGATTCGAGGAGAGACTGCAATATCGACGTAACAATGTTTTCGACATTGTGGCTGAAGAATGCCGTGCCGTGCGCGAACGAGTAGGGATCATGGATTTGTCGAGTTTCGCCAAGTTCGATGTCTCTGGCCCTGGCGCAGAGACGTTGCTAGACCATCTGACCGCCAATAAGCTGCCGAAGAAGGCGGGCGGCATCAAGCTGACCCATGTCTTGTCAGATGGTGGCCGGATTGAGGGTGAATGGACCATCACCCGATTTGCCGTTGATCGCTTCTATGTACTCTCGGGCGCAGGCGCCGAGCGACAGGCGTTTGATCAGCTGACCTTTGCCGCCGGTGATGACGTAACCATCAACAATGTCACCGATGATTATGGCATGTTGATCGTGGCAGGCCCGAACGCACGCGATGTGCTGACACCTTTGACCGATGCGGATCTGACCAACGCTTCTTTCCGTTGGCTGTCAGGACAAGAGATTGCCATCGCGGGCATTCCGGTGCGGGCGCTTCGGGTGAATTATGTGGGGGAATTGGGCTGGGAGCTGCACGCACCGATAGCCGAGCTCTCCACGCTTTACGGCGCGATCTGGGCCGAAGGGTCCGCACATGGCATTGTTGATTTCGGCGTTCATGCAGTGAACAGCCTGCGGATGGAGAAAGGTTATCGCGGTTATGCCGCCGAACTGACCAACGAAATCACGCTGATTGAGGCCGGTTGTGAACGGTTTTATGCTCCGGGAAAAGGTGATTTTAAAGGCCGCACAGCGACTGAAAACCTGCGCCAAAAAGGCATCGCCACCAAACTGGTTTACGGCGAGATCGCGGCGACCGATTGCGACATCTACGGTGGCGAGGCGGTGATGCAGGGCGACAGGGTGGTCGGCGTCTGCACGTCGGGCGGTTATGGTCACGCCACCGGCAAAAGCCTGACCTTCGCCTATGTCGAGCCGGACGAAACCGACGGGCTTGAAGTCGTCGTTCTTGGAGAGCGCCGCGCGCTGACCTTGCTGGATGAACCCGCTTGGGATGCGACAAACGCAAGGCAAAAAGCGTGAACGACGCCACCAACTACTCTCTGTCCTTCGCGGCTAAACCGGAGCCGCGTTTCCCGATAGAGCCCAAGCGCGATACATCGCACCTTCGAGGTTCGGCAATCAACTGTATCCTTGCCTGATGCACGGACTCGGCATGGCGGGGGCGGCCTTCGCATCGGTGCCGGGGTAACCCTGAACGCCCTGATCGAGCACAGCCGGATTGGGCAAGACGACACGGCGGTCACCGAGGCCGCGATGCAGGTGGCGGCTCCGACCCACCGCACCGTCGCGACCATCGGCGGCAATCTGTGCCTGGACACCCGCTGCGTTTATTTCAACCAGAGCGAATGGTGGCGCGATGCCAATAATTACTGCCTGAAGTACAAAGGCGAGGTCTGCCACGTCGCCCCCTCGGGCGATCACTGCTTCGCGGCCTAGGGCGCTGCTCGGCAAACAAATCCAACCAATAACCAGCACCTTCACGCCACCCGGATACCGCCGCAGAGTCGCCAACAACGTGACCCGCGCCCTGGCGCGCCGGTTGTTTGACGGAACCTGATTTGCCGCCGTGCATCGTTTATGATAGTATAAACGTTGGCCACGGGACTTCCGCTCAAAGCCGAGGATCGGACATCCCCGACATCCCGCCTAAGTGTCCGGTCTCGACCCAAAACGGACATAGCCAAGTTTTATCGATGGCGATGATTTTCAATGGCTTCGATAACGTTTTTTTCCAAAATCCTCCGGGGAGCGCCATGACGCAAACGAACAGGGTCACCCGTTCAATCAACATGGAGGGCAATTTACGTTGCGTGGATATCTTTAAGCGGCCCGACGAAACTTTCGGTTTCGAGGAATATCGTCGCGACCCAGAGGATGGTCGCGGTTGGTTTCCCGTGGGCTTTTACAATGATCGATCATTTGGCACCGAAGCGGAAGCCCTATCGGACGCCGAAAATGCGGTATCGTGGTTAACGAAGGCCTTTTCGGGCTGATGTCCGCTTCTGATACCGTGGAGGACTCCCGCCCAAAGGCATCGCTATGTCCGGAAACGGCTAATAAGAAACGTCCCGGTTAGCCATCTATTGGCAGATGGATACAAGAAACAGCCCATTGAAATTATAGAAGACCGTCACCATAAATCATGCAGCCAGCGCCTGATCAATCGCCTTCGGATATCCCCTCGTCGCCCTTAAGAAAGGTCTTCGATCAGGATTTCATCGACCCGGTCCGGATAGAACGCGATATGGCCTTTGAGCGCCAGAGACTCGTCGTACGGCGTTTCGTAGCTCCAGGCGACGCCTTCTGAACGGCGATCATCGGCCGCAAGCTTCCAATAGGTCGCATGCCCCTTGAACGGGCAATAGGTGCCGTGGTCTGTCTGGGCCATCAAGTCCATCTGCACGTCCGCGCGGGGCAAATAATAGACCGGCGGGTAGGTATTTTCGTTCAACACCACGGCGTTCGCAGAGCGCGCGATACAGACGCCGCCGGAAAACACGGAAATGCGCTTTAGCGATGGACTGAAGATGAACTTATATCCCGGGTGGGAGGCAAAACCGGGGCCTGAATTCGGCTGCGGGCTTTCTGTCATGATGGCATGCTCCTCCAAAAGATTTGTCGGGCGCCGGTCAACCAATTTTCCCCAGTAGTTCCCGCAACACGGCCTTTTCGGTATCGTCCAGCCCGGCGGTGATGGTCTTTTCGTGGCGATCGACCTTTGCCTTGATTTCGTTCAGCAAGGCCTGCCCCCGGGGCGTCAGCGATAGCGCATAGGATCGCCTGTCGGATACCGACTCACCCCGCTTGACCAAGGCGCGATCTTCCAGGGCGCTGATGACGGCGACCATGGTCGAGCGTTCAATCCCAAGGGCCTTCGCCAAGGCAGATTGGTTCAGCCCCCTATTCCCATCGATCAGCGACAGCACACCAAATTGGCCGGGGGTAATCCGGTCGTCGGCCATCGTCCGCATGAAATCGGCGAACACCCGGGCCTGCGCCCGCCGCAACTGATAGCCAAACAGCCCGTCCAGCATGGCAGTATCGACGGCCCGAAGGGATCGAAGACCCTTTGGGCCGGTCACGCCGAGATCGCCAGATAATCGGCCGCGATTTGGCGCAACTTATAACGCTGTAGTTTACCCGACGGCGTGTGTGGCATTTCATCCAGGAAAACAAACCGCCGGGGGCATTTATAGATCGACAGTTTGGCCGCTAATATCCTGCTCAGCTGCCGCTGTAAGGCACTGGTGTCGATGTTGCGGTCGGTCGGGATCAGGCACAGGGCGAGGCGGGTGAATCCTTCGGCGTTTTGCACACCGACAACCGCCGCTTCCGACACATCGGGACTCCCCAGCACACAGTCCTCGATCTCGCGCGGGCTGACCCACTGGCCAGAGATCTTCAGCATATCGTCGGACCGGCCCTGGTAATAGTAATAGCCGTCCTGATCGAAGAAGAAGACATCACCGGTGCGATACCAGCCATCGACAAAAGCGGCACGGCTGATGTCTTCCTGCCGCCAGTAACCGGCAGCCAAACTGGGGCAGCGCACCCACAGCACGCCGGGTATGCCCGGTTCGACGATCGGTTGATTATCATCGTCAACCAGCCGAAGCTCGGTTTCCGGCAATGGCTTGCCGGTTGACCCCGCCAGATAATCATCGGGTCGATTGCCAATAAACATGACCACGGTTTCACTGGCGCCTATGCCTTCCAGAATGGGATGGCCGGTTGCCGCCTGCCATTGCCGGAAGACGCCGGTCGGCAGATGTTCGCCGGCCGAAATATAATGACGCACACCGCGGAACCCGTCCGACCCGGCCAATTCTTCCTGCAATATATTGCGATACAGCACCGGCACGCTGAACACGACGGCTGGACGGAAGCGGTCGACCGCATCGGCGATGGCATTGGCCGATGGCCATCCGGCACACAAAATCACGCTGGCCCCCAACTGAAGCCCGCCGAGCAGAACGTGCCCCAGCGAAAAAGCGAAGAACAGCTTCGAGGTACAGAAAACCCGGTCGCCCGGCCCAACCCCGTACACCGGCCCCAGGTATCGGGCAAGGGTCGAAATGGATTTTTGCCGATGAATAACCGCTTTCGGCTGGCCGGTGGTGCCCGACGTGTACATCCAGAACGCCATGTCATCGGGCAGCATGGGCCGCGACGGCATCTGATCCGGCTGGCCCTCCATCAAGTCACTTAAACACGACAAACCCGGAAATTCCCCGGAAGTCCTGTCGGCGACAACCAGCGGCGGCGAGTTGGTCATGTCTTCAATCGCCCGGGTGCAAATTGACAGGAAATCATTATCGGCGACGAGCAACGCGCAGTCGCTATCAATGATCATATAGCCAAGTTCACCGGATGATATTCTCAGGTTAATGGCGACCGGCACGGCGCCGATCTTCAGCGCCCCCAGGAAGCTAATGAAAAATTCAGGTCGGTCATCAATCACCAGCAGGACCCGGTCCCGGACGCCGATCCCAAGCCCCTGCATGGCGCTCCCGGCCCGACAGGCCAGGGCGTCCAGTTCGGGGTAGCTGATTTCCCTGTCTCCGGCGATAATCGCGGGCGCACTATGCCCGGGCATAGCCAGCGCCGGGCCAAGCAAAACATCCGCTGCATTCATGTGAGTATCCATCGCCGGACAGTTTGATTGGCTTGCCGGCGGGCTGTCAAGAACGCGCTGGTTTCAGACCATATCGCGCAGTACACCTTTTTGGATTTTGCCCGTCGCGCTGGCCGGTAACACATCGAGAAACCTGACTTCCGTCGGTCGTTTGTACGGGGCCAGCAGATCGCCCGCGTAAGCGGCCAACGCCGCCGGCGTCAACCCGCCGCCCGGAACCGGCTGAACGAAGGCGATGATATCTCCCTCGCCATCACTATCGCGACCAACAACGCCGCTTAACGTCACCGCGGGATGACTGTTCAGCACGCCTTCGATTTCTTCCGGATAGACATTGAAGCCCGACCGGATGATCATTTCTTTGGCCCGCCCGACAATGTATAAGTTGCCGTCCACGTCCATGCGGGCGATGTCGCCGGTACAATACCAACCGTCCGGGGTCAACACCTCGGCCGTCATTTCCGGCGCCCGATAGTAGCCGAGCATCAGGTTTGGACCCTTGACCCACACCTCCCCGGCTTCACCGGTGGGCACATCGTTGCCGTCGGCATCGACGAACCGGACATCCAGGCCGGGCAGCAGCGGCCCGACGGTGTCGGTGTCACACGGCGCATCGATAAGGGTCTGGCTGACCGTCGGCGAGCATTCCGTCAGGCCGTAGCCGTTGTTGAGGGCGGTCCCGAAAAGGGCTTCGACCGCCCGCTTCAGATCCAGCTCCAACGGCGAGCCGCCCGCCGACAGATACCGAATATCCGGTGCTTCCAGTGTTTCACCCCGGGCCGTCAAATGCTCCAGCAACTTGGCGTACATGGCGGGCACTCCCTGCAAGACGGTGATGCGGTCCGCCTGCAACGAGGACAGCACCTCTTTCGGCGTAAACCGGGACGCCAGTCGAACGGCGGCGCCGACGGTCAGGGTGCCGAGCAACGTCGAAGCCAGTCCGAAAATATGCGATACCGGCAGCACGGCATACGTAATATCCGTCGGGACCAAACCACGGTTCCGCCCGGACACCGATGCCACATATAACATTGCCCGGTGCGACAGCATGACGCCCTTCGGATGCCCGGTCGTGCCCGATGTATAGATCATCGCGCCGACCTGTCTGGCCCCGTCGTCATGCACCGGTTCCGGAAGGCAGGTTTCGTTGAGCGGCCCGACGGCCATCTCGGGCATTCCCTTCATATCAAGGAACGCTGCCCCCTGCCGGGCCGCATGGTCGGCGGCTTCCGGCGAAATGTCGGTGGTGAAAAACACCCGCCGGGCGCCGCAATGATCCCGAAACAAGTCGATCTCGCGGGCGCTCAGCCGCGCATTGACGATCACCGGCCATCCATCCAGTTCGCTGACCGCCATGATCAGGGTGATCAGGGCGAGGCCGTTTTCGCCGACCAGCAGGACCCGGTCGCCGCCGCGAATACCGAGGCCTTGCAGGTCCGCCGCGGCAATGTGGATTTGCTCGCAAAAACGGCCATAAGACCAACTCTCGCCATCGACGATCAACGCCGTCGCATCTGGATTTTTCCGCGCCTGGGCGAACGGGACATGACTGATCCGTCGCGGCAGTTCGGCGAGCCGCCGGTCGAGATCCGTCATTGGCGAGCCTTGCGGATCATGTTCCGCGCGATAACCAATTGCTGGATTTGGGTCGTGCCCTCGTAAATCCGGAATATTCGAACATCGCGGTAGAAACGTTCGATGCCGTAATCGGCGATATAACCGGCGCCGCCGTGAATCTGCACCGCCCGGTCGGCGACCCGGCCCAACATTTCGCTGGCGAACATCTTGCAACACGCCGCTTCGGTCGAGACGTCATCCCCGGCATCCTTGCGCCGCGCCGTTTCGTTGACCATGCAGCGGGCCGCATAGGTATCGGCCTGGCTGTCGGCCAGCATCGCCTGAATCAACTGGAAGTCGGCGATCGCCTGACCGAACTGTTTACGATCCATGGCATAGGCAAGCGAGTCCCGGATCAGGCGTTCGGCCAGGCCGACGCAGATGGCCGAAATATGAAGGCGGCCACGGTCAAGCACTTTCATCGCCGTCTTGAAACCCTGCCCTTCCTTGCCGCCCAGCAAGGCCGTCGCAGGGACCCGGCAGTCGTCGAATATAACATCACAGGTATGGGCGCCCCGTTGACCCATCTTGCGGTCTCTCTTGCCCAGGCTTAACCCCGGTGTTCCCGCATCGACCAGAAAGGCCGAAACGCCTTTCGATCCGGGTTGATCGGGGTCCGTACGGGCGAATACCGTAAACAGGTCGGCTTCCGGCGCGTTGGTGATGAATCGCTTAGAACCGTTGATAATATAGTGATCGCCATCGCGCCGGGCCGATGTGCGAAGCGATCCGGCATCCGACCCCGCTTCCGGTTCGGTCAGCGCGAATGAACCGATCAGTTCGCCGCTGGCCAGTTTCGGCAGGTAGGTGTTTTTCTGCTCTGCCGTGCCATCGATGACGATCCCCTGCGAGCCGATACCGTTGTTGGTGCCGATCAGCGAGCGGAAGGCGGGCGAGGTCTGGCCTAGTTCAAAGGCGACCTGGACCTCTTCGCTCATGGTCAGCCCCAGGCCACCGTATCGTTCGGGCACCGACATGCCGAACAACCCCAGGTTCCGCATGTCGGCGGTAACGTCATCAGGAATTTGGTCGTCCTCGGCGACCTTGTCTTCGAGGGGCACCAGTCGTTCGCGCACGAACCGGTTAACGGTTTCCACGAGGCTGTTCAGGGTTTCGGTATCGAGCGCCATAATTTTCTCATTCCAATTGCCGTCAATCTGCCGATCACGTATCACTATACGAAATCATTCCGACCAAAAGAAAGAACTTGAAACATCATGTCCGACAAACCTGACTCCCAAGCCTTTATCTACGATGGTCTTCGTTCGCCCTTCGGACGCCACGCCGGGGGCCTTTCGAGAATGCGTATCGACGACCTGCTGGCCATGGTGATCGCCAGCCTTGTCGAGCGCTCGGGGTTCGATGGCGGCGACTTTGAAGACGTCATCGCCGGGTGCACCAATCAGGCGGGCGAGGATTCCCGCAATATCGCCCGCCATGCCGGTTTGCTGGCAGGGCTTCCGGTGGAAACCGGCGGGCTGACGGTTAACCGGCTGTGCGGCAGCGGCCTTGCCGCCGCCATCGACGCGGCGCGTGCCGTTCGGTGTGGCGAAGGCAGCCTGTTCGTCGCCGGTGGCGCCGAAAGCATGAGCCGCGCGCCTTATGTTATGAGCAAGGCCGAAACCCCGTTCAGCCGGTCCGCCCAACTGTTTGATTCGACCATCGGTTCACGCTTCCCCAACCCCCGCATCGCAGGACCCTTCGGTGCCGACACCATGCCCGAAACGGCGGACAATATCGCCGACGACCTGGGCATCGGCCGCGATCAAAGCGACGCCTTCGCGGCCGCCTCGCAGGCCAAATATGCGGTGGCCAAGGCGGATGGATTTTATACGGACGAAATCCTGGCGATCGACGTGCCGGTCAAACGCAAGGCCCCGCCAATGCGGATCAGCGAAGACGAACACCCGCGCCCGCAATCGACCGTGGACGCCTTATCCGGCCTGAGGCCGTTGTTCGAGGGCGGCGTCGTCACGGCGGGGAACGCGTCGGGCATTAACGACGGCGCGGCGGCGTTGCTGATCGGCAACCGCGCCGTCGGCGAAAAATCCGGGCAGGCCCCGCGTGGTCGCATCGTCGCCGGGGCCATCGCCGGCGTCGAACCACGGATCATGGGACTTGGCCCCGTTCCGGCGTCAACCAAGGCGCTCGAACGGGCCGGGCTGACGCTCGCCGATATGGACGTAATTGAAATCAACGAAGCCTTCGCGACACAGGTACTGGGCTGCACCCAACTGCTTGGCATCGATGCCAAGGACAGCCGCCTGAATCCCAACGGCGGGGCCATCGCCATCGGCCACCCGCTCGGCGCGTCGGGCGCCAGACTGGCGCTGACGGCGCTGCGCCAACTGGAACGCAGCGGCGGTCGCTATGGCGTGATCAGCATGTGCATCGGCGTCGGCCAAGGCATCGCCGCGGTGATCGAACGGGTTTAAGGTGGGATTCTCTCAAGATTACCTGCCGATTTAAACAATATCCGGGATTAATCCCGGATTAGTGATGGTATTCAGTCCGGTTTTCTATGACTGTTGGGCATCGCTTAACTCTTAAGGAGCAGGTTATGGATTTTTCTGTTTTCGCCCTGGTGGTGGTCGGCGCCGTCATTATTCTGGTCTTTTTGAGCGTCAAGACGGTATCTCAGGGCACCGAGTATACGGTGGAACGCTTCGGTCGGTATACCAAGACCCTGCGTCCCGGCCTGCACCTGATCGTCCCGATCATCGACAAGATCGGCTCGCAGATTAACATGATGGAGCAGGTTCTCGATGTCCCATCCCAGGAGATCATCACCAAAGACAACGCCATGGTCACCGTCGACGGGGTGGTGTTCTATCAGGCGCTGGACGCCGCCAAGGCCTCCTACGAAGTCAATGACCTGGTGACCGCCATCCTCAATCTTTCCATGACCAATATCCGGACCGTGATGGGCTCCATGGATCTGGACGAATTGCTGTCACAACGGGATGTCATCAACTCACAGCTTCTTACCGTCATCGACGACGCCACCAACCCGTGGGGCATCAAGGTGACACGGGTCGAAATCAAGGATATCTCGCCACCCACCGACCTGGTCGATGCCATGGGCCGCCAGATGAAAGCCGAACGGATCAAGCGGGCCCAGATTCTGGAAGCCGAGGGTCACCGCCAGTCGGCCATCCTGAAGGCCGAGGGCGATAAGCAGGCCGCCATTCTGGATGCCGAGGGCCGCCGCGAAGCCACCTTCCGCGACGCCGAGGCCCGCGAGCGCGAAGGCGAGGCCGAAGCCAAGGTCACGACCATGGTTTCCGACGCCATTTCCAACGGCAACGTACAGGCGGTCAACTACTTCATTGCCCAGAAGTACGTCGAAGCGCTGAAAGACATCGCCACGTCAAACAACGAAAAGGTCATCCTGCTGCCGATGGAAAGCACGGGCATTCTGGGATCGTTGGCGGGCATCGCGGAAATCGCCAAGGAATCCTTTAAAGACAGTGGCAGACTGCCGCCGGCTGGCGGTCCCTGGGAAAAGAAGGATTGAGCCGTGGACCCGTTAACCACCCTAAGCGACCTCACCGCCTGGCATTGGCTGGTCCTGGGAGTCCTGCTGGTGGCGCTGGAAATGCTGGCGCCGGGCGTCGTCTTCATGTGGCTGGGCGTCGCCGCGGCGATCACCGGCCTCGCCTTCTTCGCCTTTCCGGCGATGGGTTGGGAAATACAGTTTTTGGTCTTTGCAGGCCTTTCCATTGTCACCGTCATCGCCGGCCGCATGTGGGTGAAACGCCACCAGACCGTGAGCGAACAGCCTAATCTGAACGTCCGTGGCGCCCAGTACATCGGACGAAAATTCACTTTGGCCAGGCCGATCGAAAATGGTTCCGGCGTCATCGTCGTCGATGATACCCGCTGGAAGATATCCGGCCCTGATTTGGCCGCTGGAAACAAGGTCACTGTCACGGCGCTGGACGGCCAGATATTTATCGTGGAGGCCGCTGAAGACTGAACACGGGCGGGCCTGAAACAGACCAGGTTTAAACCAATCAATGGAATAATAGCACTATGTACATCAACGGCGCCTGGCTTCCGGCCACCCCCGATTCCAGTTTCGAGGTCATCAATCCGGCCGATGGCTCCATCATTTCGCACGTATCCGATGGCGGGCGGGATGCCGCCCGTGCGGCGATTGACGCCGCCGCGAAGGCTTTTCCCAGTTGGTCCAAAACAACCGCCTACGAGCGTTCGGCGATCCTTTACCGCGCCTATCGGTTAATGCTGGAACGGAAAGAAGACCTGGCCCGGACGATGACGCTGGAACAGGGAAAGCCGCTTCGCGCCGCCCGAACGGAAGTTCAATACGGCGCGGACTTCCTGCTGTGGTTCGCCGAGGAAGCCAAACGGGTCTACGGTGAGACCATTCCGTCGGCCCGCGCCGATCAACGGTTTATCGTCGCCCATCAAGCGGTTGGGGTCGTCGCGGCCATCACGCCGTGGAACTATCCGGTTTCGATGATCACCCGCAAGGTTGGCCCGGCGCTGGCGGCGGGCTGCACCGTGGTATTGAAGCCCGCCGAAGCGACGCCTCTGTGCGCGATCAAGATTTTCCAATGCCTGATCGATGCCGGGCTGCCCGATGGCGTGATTAACCTGGTCACCGGTCAGAATCCGGCCCCGATTGGCGAGGAATTCGTCAGCAATCCGACCGTACGCAAGCTGACCTTCACCGGGTCAACCGCGGTCGGCAAAATGCTGGCGGGCAAGGCGGCCGGCAACATGAAGCGGGTTTCCTGCGAACTTGGCGGACACGCTCCCTTTCTGGTGTTTGCGGACGCCGACCCGGTTCATGCGGCCAAGGGCGCGCAATTGATAAAGTTCCTGAACACCGGTCAGGCCTGCATCAGCCCGAACCGGATTCTTGTCCATCAGTCCATCGTCGGTGATTTCATTGAGGTGCTGCAAGATCGCGTCTCCAAACTGCGCGCCGGCAGCGGCCTGGAAGACGGCATCGCCATCGGCCCGCTGGTCAACGAAGCCGCCGTCATCAAGGTCGCCAATCAGGTCGACGACGCCGTAGCGAAGGGCGCGACCCTGCATTGCGGCGGCAAAAGGCTGACCGACGGCGACTTGCATAAAGGCTTTTTCTACGCGCCGACGGTCCTAAGCGGCGTTACCGAAGACATGCTGATTTACCGCGAAGAAACCTTCGGGCCAGTCGCCGCCGTGATGACCTTCAACGACGACATGCAGGCGCTGGACATGGCGAACGACACCGACTACGGGCTGGCGGCCTATGTCTATACCCGCGATATCGGGCGCGCCATGCGGATGTTCGAAGGGCTGAATTTCGGCATCATCGGCATCAACGATATCAATCCAACATCCGCCGCCGCGCCGTTCGGCGGGATGAAGGATAGTGGCCTGGGCCGCGAAGGCAGCCGCGAAGGCATCATGGAATATCTGGAAACAAAAATGGGCGGCTTCGCCATCTAGCCGCCGTCCACTTGCGCCAAGGAGCTAAGGGTATGTCGGATGACGACGCGGTGTCAGGCCATTATCGGCACGGAGATTTACTGGGAGCCATCGAGGCCGCCCTCGGCCGCCTTGGCAAAACGACGGATAGCCTGACAATTGAAGACCTGGCCCCCGTCGATGAGTTCCATATCGGCGGACGACGGGCGACCGAGAATTTTCTGGATCAACTCGACTTCTCAACGCAAGACCACGTTCTTGATGTTGGCTGCGGCCTGGGCGGTGCGTCACGGTTCGCCGCAAGCCGGTACGGCATGTCTGTTACCGGAATTGATTTAACGGAAGAATACATCGAAACAGGAAATGTCCTGTGTCGCTGGGTCAAACTGAATGACAGTGTCACCCTGCAACGCGGCTCAGCCCTTTCCATGCCATTTGAGCCCGGAACGTTCGATGGCGGATACATGATGCATGTCGGCATGAACATTGCCGACAAGGCGCGGCTTTTTGCCGAAATCTTCAGGGTGTTGCGCCCGGGGGCATCTTTTGGGGTCTACGATGTGATGAGAAGGAAGGCCGGTCAGTTGACCTATCCGGTTCCCTGGGCGACGGAAGACAGCGCAAGCGCACTCGCATCACCGGATCAATACGAGCAGGCCCTGCGTGACGCCGGATTCATAATTTCCAAACAAAACAATCGTCGCGATTTCGCCCTGAATTTCTTTCAGGAACTGCGCGTCAAAACCAAGGCCAAGGGCGGGCCGCCGCCGCTCGGCTTACACACCTTGATGCAGGAAAGCGCGTCCGAAAAATTAAGGAACCTGGTTGACGGCATCGCCGCAGATTGCATCGCACCCGTCGAAATCATCGCCCTGAAAGGCTGAAAGAAACACCCCCGCGTCGCCTCACCCAGCGCGACGACAGCGGCAACGGCGGAAATAACAAGACGGCAACGATAACGGAACGCACCTGGCCGCGGCACCAAAAACGGTCGCTCGAAACGGATAATCCGGAGAATTTCCTCTCGACACGCCAGACACTCCAATTTCACAAAAAACCTGTTGGGCCTTTCATTTTATTGACTTCTGTCGCATATTCACCACATATGCCTCATACGTATTGCATTTGTTTTGTCTTATCTAAATAACCGGTCCGCTGATTAGTTTAGTTATTCCCTGACAATGTGAGCGTCAAACCAACGGCGCCGCCGCAATATGCAAGGCGCTGATTTAACACTGTTAGAGGAAAACACTATGGCTACTGGTACTGTAAAATGGTTTAACCCCACCAAGGGTTTTGGCTTCATCGAACCGGAAGACGGCTCGAACGACGCGTTTGTTCACATCTCCGCTGTTGAACGCGCCGGACTGAGCACGCTCAACGAAGGTCAGAAGGTCTCCTACGAACTTCAGCCTGGACAGAACGGCAAGTCTTCCGCCGAAAACCTGTCGATCGTCGAATAAATAATTCGACAGCGAGCTTAAGAGAAAGGCCCGCCTGTGCGGGCCTTTCTTTCGTTGTCGACCCAGTTCCAAGCCCGAAAGGACAATGATGGCAAAAAAGCCCAACTACGATTTTGAACGAAGAGAGCGCGAAAGACAGCAGGCAGAGAAAAAAGCCCTGCGCAAGGCGGCAAAGAAAGAAGCCAAGGAAGCGAAGTCCGCACAATCCGAGACCGCCGCCCCTGCCGCCACGGACGATTAACGGGCATACACCTGCAACGGACGGAGCGTCGCGCGCAGGTGTCCAGCCTGATATTTCGCCTTACCGGATTTTCTGAAATTACCAACCGGGGCCGTTCCATGACAGCCAACGACAAACCACCGACCCTTAGCATGACCCTCGCCAACGAGATCATCAATTTGGCCAATTCAAACCTTGAAAAGGGCTTGCCGGTCGAAGATATCGCCGATGGCCTGCGTCATGCGGCCGCCAACTTTTCGGCTTACGCCTTCTTCCGCTCGGAACGCATGCCCAAGGACCCGAACCAGACCGTCGAAAATTTTGTTTCGATGTTCGAATACTACCTGGAAGCCCACAAACCCGTGGAAGACGCCGGTGCGGGTCTGGCCCAGACAATCGCCCGGGCCAAGGACGATTTCTAGGACTCAATCGAGCGAGACCAGGAACGCCAGCAACGCCGCATTGACCCGGTCCGGCGCTTCCTGTTGCACCCAGTGGCCGACACCATCGATGATTTTTGCGAAGCGAAAGTCGCCGCAGTTTAGGGCGGCATTTTTGTAGGTGTCATGACCGGGAAGGAACCGACGCACGATATCCTTGCTTCCGCCGATGAAACAGCTGGGCTGTTCAACGGGCGCTACCCCCATCCGCGGCAGGTTTTCGAAGTCCCTGTCCTGATTGCGGTAGCGGTTGAGCGGTCCCCGAAAGCCGCTGGCCTCGAAGTTGCTCACGAAATAATCGAGATCTTCCGCTGACAGCCAGTCGGGGAAGGGTTGCGGATCGTCAAGCGCAGCCAACAGCGTGCCGCCCGCCGGTCGGTTTAGCCAGCCTTCCAGCGACGGGGCGTCGCCGGACAGGGCGTAATATATTTTCCTGAGCGACGTCCTGACGTCGGCTTCCAGTTCGCTCTCGGCAATCCCTTCGGCCTGGAAATAAAGCTGATAAAAGAACTTGCCCTGGTATATCTGGCGCCACAATTCAATCACCGAAACCTTGGCGCGCCGGCTGTTCGGCACACTAAGCCCCGCCACCGCAGACACCCGATCAGGATACAACGCCGCCGTATTCCAGCAAATCGGTGCGCCCCAGTCATGGCCGATCAGGATCGCCGTTTTCTCGCCGAAGGCGTCAATGATGCCAACCACGTCGGCCATCATGGAGGCCATATCATACGCTTCGACGGCATCAGGCTTGTCGCTGCCACCATAGCCACGCACATCGGGGGCGACGACCCGATATCCCGCCCGTGCGATGGGCCTGATCTGATGCCGCCACGTGTACCAGAGCTCGGGCCAGCCATGTACGAGAATGACCAACGGGCCGTCCCCTTCGACGGCGGCGCGCAGTGATATACCGTTCGTTTTTATTGTCTGCAGGGAGAAACCCCGCTCCAACGCATCGCCGTTCGCCATGGGCGTTTCCTCCAGATGATTATGCCGTAACCCAAGCATGGCGGCAAAGGCACCGCTATTTCAATGACAATCGAAAATGGCGGCTATCTCTTGTATCGCTACTTGAGAAAAATCGGATCGGGAACTATCCTGAAGCGCGCCCCTGACAAGGGGCTGTCGTATTTTGGGGGAGGTGGATGTCCGGGTCCCATGCGCGGAAAACGAACGCCAGGCTGATAGAGGAACTGACGATGCTTGAGCCCATCTCTCAGTCAAACACGCAAACGGAAATTCTCCACGATCTGCTCGAGAACATCAAGATAGGTGTCAGCGTCGTCGACGGGAACCTGCGTCTGGTGGCGTGGAACCGCCGTTTTCTTGAGCTTTTGGATTTCCCTCCTGAATTTGGCGTGCTGCATAGGCCATATGCCGACTTCATCCGCTATAACGCAGAACGTGGCGAATACGGTCCCGGCGATGTCGACCGGCAAGTACGCGAACGCGTGGCGCTCGCCAGGAAGAATACCCCCCACGAATTCAAACGAACACGGGCTGACGGCACGGTTATCCAGATATCGGGTATACCCAACGCCCGCGGCGGGTTCGTTACGACCTACACCGATGTGACGACCGAAGTTCGCGCCAAGGAAGCCTTGAGCCTGAGCGAGGCAAACTTTCGGACGCTGGCTGAAATCGGCAACGACTGGTTCTGGGAAACGGACGCCGAACACAAGTTCGTCGGCTACGTAGGATACCGCAAGATCGCCGGTTTACCGGAAAAAGGAGCCATCGGAGCCGCCCGCTGGGACAATGCCAGTAAACGGGACCTTGTGGACAAAGAGAAGTGGACCCACCACAGAGCACAACTGGATGCACATGAGAAATTCCGGGATTTCGAGTTCGAATTAATAAGCGATCCGCCGGAATGGCTCCGCGTATCGGGCGATCCGATATTCGACGAATTCGGCAAATTCTCAGGCTATCGCGGCATTGCCGCTATCATCACCGAGCGTAAATTGGCAGAGCAAGAACTGGCCCGTCACCGCGACCAACTACAGGAACTGGTCCAGGAAAAGACGCTGGAACTGAACGAGGCCAAGGAGGTTGCCGAAAAAGCCAACCGGGCGAAGTCGGAATTCCTCGCCAACATGAGCCATGAACTGCGAACGCCATTAAACGCCATCATCGGTTTTTCCAGCGCCATTCTGGAGCAGCACTTCGGTTCCGTGGAGAACCCGAAATATTTGGAGTATACGGGCGATATCCTGGCCTCTGGCAAGCACTTGCTTGAACTGATCAACGACATCCTCGACGTTTCCGCCATCGAAGCGGGGAAACTCGACCTGACGGAAGAAGATGTCTCGACTGCTGAAATGGTGAACGCCTCTCTGCTGCTGATCCGTCCCCGCGCGGAAAAGGAAAAAATTTCTCTTAAGCTCGATATCGCCGAGGATCTGCCGATCATTCGGATAGATGCTCGACGGGGAATGCAAATCCTGATCAATCTTCTGTCCAACGCGGTCAAATTCACGCCGGCGGGCGGAACCGTCACCATCGCCGCCCACCTTGTGGAAGACGGCCAACTTGCCCTGTCGGTGGCCGATACCGGTGTCGGCATGGCGAAAGACCAAATAGCCAAGGCCCTGACCAAGTTTGGCCAGATAGACTCTGGACTCGACCGAAAACATGAGGGAACGGGATTGGGCCTGCCTCTGGTGAAAGGCATGATTGAACTGCACGGCGGGACCTTGCGCGTGGAAAGCGCCAAAGGCCGGGGCACAACCGCAACGGTAACGTTCCCCAGACAGCGCATTGCCCCGTACGACCGGGCCTGACCGGGGACCTCATTGATTGCGTATTATCGACAATAACCATGGACGTGCGTCTGCCGGTCGGAAGCCTCGGCGAGGGTCTGTTTTCGAAATCTGGAATCGGGTGAGGAAATAAGAAGTATGCCTTGGTGGAAGAATACTCAGTCGGTCCGTGGACCGCTTATAACGGCCATTGGACTGATCCTGGTTGCCGGATTTCTGGCAACCAACATCATCAATTATCAGGTATCCAAGGGCAGCCTTCGTCAAGCCCTCATCGACCGGGAGTTACCGTTAACCAGCAACAACATCTATTCGGAAATTCAGAACGACCTGCTCCGCCCTGTCTTCATCGCTTCGATGATGTCCAACGACACGTTTGTCAAAAATTGGCTGCTGGATGGCGAACACGACGTACAGAAAATTACCCGGTACCTGGATGAAATTCGCAAAAAATATGGCGTCTTCACGAGCTTCCTGGTCTCGGACAAAACGCATAACTATTATCACTTTGGCGGCCTCAGTCAGACGGTTTCCATCAAAGACCCAAACGACGCATGGTATTTTCGAGTTCGCGACATGAAGGAAGCCTACGAAGTTAACCTTGATTTCAATGCCGCACAGGGCAATACGACGACCATTTTCATTAACCACAAGGTTCTTGACCGCAACCAACGTTTTTTGGGGGCAATCGGCGTTGGGTTGACGTTAAACACCGTTGCCAGGATCGTTGAACGGTATAAGGAATATTTCGGACGCAACATATATTTCGTCGATAACACCGGACATATCGCCGTGCATTCCCGGGATGCCGCAATCACCGAACAGAATATCCTTACGGCGCCCGGAATTTCGACGATCGCGAAAGCCATCATGGGTTCCGATCATGGATTCTTCGAATATGACACCGACGGTGAAACCATGATTCTCAGCACACGCCGCATCCCCGAACTGGGGTGGTGGGTGGTGGTCGAGCAACGGGAAGCCGACGCCCTGGGTCCAATCCGCAAAAGTCTGATAACGACCACCATGGTCGGCCTTGGTATCATTGCGATCACCCTTTTGCTCGTCAGCTATACGGTTAACCTGTTCCATTCTCGTTTGGAAACGATGGCATCCACCGACAAACTAACCGGGCTTGGCAATCGCCAGACGTTCGATCTTCGCCTGGCCCAGGCATTGATACGCCACCAGCGGGACAAGGTTCCCTTTTCCGTTATTTTATTTGACCTCGATCAGTTTAAACGCATCAATGACACGCTCGGGCATTTACAAGGCGACAAAGTACTCCGCAAGATCGCCGATGTCGTAGGGAAGACTGTGCGCGTATCCGACACGCTGTGCCGATGGGGCGGAGAAGAACTGGTTGTGCTCGCCCACAACTGCGCCCTCGATCAGGCCGCTATTCTGGCCGAAAAAGTTCGCAAGGCGATTGAAACAACGGCCATGGTGTCCCTGCCGGACGGATCGGCGATAACCACGAGCGCGGGAGTGTCGGAAGCTCAAGCGGGTGACACCGCAGACGCCATCATCGGTCGCGCCGATCAGGCGCTCTATCACGCCAAACAGCAAGGCCGCAATCGCGTTTGCCGATCTTAGCAAGGCGCGCCGGACGATGGCAATGAAGATCGGAAATTCTCTGATCATAATTAAGAAAAGAAGTATTAGATGGCGTTTCCCATACGAAGTATCAGACATCGGTTTATCCTGTTAATCATATTGGTGGCCGTTCCGCTGGCTGTCTTCGACATCTACAAGGCATCCCAGGAAAGACAGAAAAGGACCATCGAGATTACCAATCATCTGGCTCGATCATCCGACGCCGTGATCGGCAAGATTTCCGACTTGATCGATGCCTCACACGAACTTCTCACCGGCCTCGCTGCGACGGAAGAGGTGAGCAGCGGCAACGTCGAAGCCTGTTCCCGTCTACTGCACGACATTGCGTCCCACTACGCCAAGTACACCAATTTCTCTGTGGTCAATCGGGACAAATACCTCGTCTGCAGTTCCGGCCCGCTTGCCAAGCCGATCTACGTGCCGAATTCCCCCAACATTGACAGCGCCTTCTCCACGGGAGCTTTTGCGGTCAACCCTTTTGGATCCGGCGTTCCGGCGGGCAGGCCGATTTTGGTTTCTTCCGAACCAATTCTTGACAGGAAAAACCTCGTCGTCGGCACCATATACGACAGCCTCAGCCTGGATTGGATTGGCTCATACTTCGCCTCTGTTGTGCTGGAGGGCGAACACATCGTGATGTTCGACGGCAAAGGCACGGTCCTTGCGTCCTATCCCGAAGACAACCACCCGGTTGGATCCACCATTGACACCACCGATCTATCGCGGCTGGTGGTCGAAATAGAAAACGGCACAGGAACGTTCTCGCACGAAAACGGCCAAAACATGATAGCGGCATTTGCCACTATTCCCCGCATCCCCGGCGGCGCACATATTGTCGCCTTTACACCACGGGATGTCGTGCAGAACGAGATCCTGGCCAGTCTATACCAACGCCTGATGGCCCTCGGGTTTTACGTCGCGGGATCACTGTTCCTGGGCTGGGTCGGCGCACGGCTGTTGCTCGTCAACCCGATTGACCGCCTCGTCGCGTCCGCAGAGGCGCTGGCCAAGGGCAATCTTAAGGTTCGCTCGGACGTCGCCAATGATGCCGGCGAACTAGGACGGCTGGCATTGGCGTTCGACCAGATGGCCGATGCCCTGGACACCCGCACCGAGGCCACGACGCAGGCCGAGTTGGCGTTGCAGGAAAGCGAGACGAAACTGCGGTCAATATTCAACTCAAGCAACGTCACGGCGATTGTCTCCATCGACGATGGCGGTAACCTTGCGACATGGAATCCCGGAGCGGAAAGGGCGTTCGGCTTTAAAGAGGAAGAAATCCTTGGCCAGGCCGTGACCCTGCTGATGCCCGAGAGGTACAGATATACTCACGTTGCGGCGCTTTGGCGGGCCACCAGGACCGGCGAATACCACATCATCGGCAAGACCGTTGAGTTAACGGGCCTGCACAAGGACGGGCACGAGTTCCCGATCGAAATGTCCCTGGGGGTCTGGGAGGCTAAGGGGCGAAAATACTTCAGCGCCATCATCAATGACATCACCGAACGCAAGCAAGCCGAAAAAAAAATTCACCAACTCGCCTACACCGATCACTTTACGGGGATGCCGAATGAGCTGCTCTTCCTTGGACGGCTGAATGAAATAATCCATCAGAACCGGAAGGGTTTTGTCGCGTCCATTGAACTCTCCGACATCGGCGACATCATCGGAACATTTGGCCTGAAGGCGTCGGAATTCATCATTTATGAATCAGGGAAACGCCTTGCCAATCAAATAAACGATGGGTCCGTCGCGGCGAGGGTGGGGCCACGCCTGTTCAAGATCGCTTACGTCACCGATGAGTCCACACCTGATGTCATTGCCGACATAGCACGCCGCATTTTCCAAATAGCCCAGGACCCTTTCCACTTGATGGGGGGCGAGGTGTACGTCAATGTATTCATGGGGGTAAGTGTTATCGAGCCCGGCAAATCGACCGCCAAATCAATTTTGACGGATGTTGAAATCGCCCACCATGAAGCGGAAAAATCAGCCGCGAGCAGCATCATTTTCTACTCTGACGCTATCAAGGAATCGCTGGTGCGAAACACCCAAATCGTTTCATGGTTGCATTCGGCAATAGCGAATAACGAGTTCGAATTGTTTTTCCAGCCCCAGATTGATTTGCAAACCAACACCGTTATCGGGTGCGAGGCGCTGATTCGCTGGACACTGACATCAGGCGAGAGAATTTCCCCGGACGAATTTATTCCGATTGCCGAAAAAGCCGATCAGATTGGCGCCATAACCGCATGGACCATCGAGGACGCCTGCCGGGTAGCCGCCTTCTGGATCGCCGAACACGGTGTGAAATTGAAGATTGGCGTAAACATATCCGCCGAAGAACTCATCTCCTCCGATTTTGTTGGCCATGTGTCCCAATATATCAAGAAAGCCAAGATACCTGCGGAATTGTTGGAATTCGAGATTACGGAGACCGCCCTGATGAAAGACGTCGTCATGGCCGCCAGGAATTTGAATCTGTTGCGCGACATGGGGTCGACCATCGCCATCGACGACTTCGGCACAGGACAGGCCTCACTCGCCTATCTGAAGAATTTCCCCATCGACCGGTTGAAAATTGACCAGGCGTTTGTCAAAAACCTGACGACCGACAAGACGGATCGCGGAATCGTCATGTCGATTATCGATTTGGCGCATTCATTGGGTATAAGCGTCATCGCGGAAGGCGCTGAAGAACAGGAACACATTGATCTGCTCGTGTCGCTTGGCTGCGACGAGGTGCAGGGCTTTCACATCGCCAAACCCATGCCGGCAAGCGAATTTATAAAATTCACCAAAACATATTCATAACCGTCCGGCTTCCGGTCATTCGCCAGACAGGCCTAAACCGTCGCGATCGGGGTCACCGGCGACCCGACGGCGCCCGTCAGCCTGAGCGGCGGCGCCGTCAGCAGAAAGCGGGTGCGCCCGTTGTCATCCAGCCAGGCGGCCAGTTCGCGCAGATACCAAAGCTCGCCAAGATTGATCCCCAGCTTGAAAAGGCACAGTTCATGGAGCGGCAGGCCCGCAAAGGTCTCAGCCGAACCATCCTTGGCCGGCAGCCCCTCGACGGCGTAATTATCGGCACAAATGACCGCCAGCCCGCTGTCGACGATCCATTGCCGTAGTTTTTCGTCGCGTCCGTCCAAAACGGCGCAGCTGTTGCGCAGCATGTCTTCGTCGGGGTCGCCGGCGGCGTCAATGATGCGGTCGGCAAAGCCCGTGTACAGGCACAGCATATCGCCGGGTTCGACCGTCGCGCCCGTTGCTTCCATCGCTTCCATCAGCAGGTCATAGCCGACAAAAACACGGTCGTCGCCGTGGTGACGTTTCAAATCAACCAGAACGCCACGCCCCTGCATGCCCTTTTGGGCCAGGTTTTCGATGCCGAGCCGGCGCGCGCCCATCGGCTCGCGACGCGGTGTCATGGCGCCATCAAGATGATGATCGACCGGACCGATAATGTCTGTGCCACCCAGATAGCCGTTATAGAAGCGGTATTGCGGCGTCCCGTCGCCGTTGGCGTCGAACAGACCGCCCATGTGACACAGCGCATCCCATTGGGTCGAATACTGGCAGGTCAACGAGACCTTGTCGTCACAGACAACGTCGGTGAACCGCTCATCGACGAGTCGTAACGGATAAAGATAGCGCGGTTTGCCATCCGCCTGACTGACCGTTGCTTCCAGAATCGGCGGCCGGCGATTCGGGTTGAGCACGCTGCCGCCGGGATATTCCAGCGGCAGACTAAGGCAAAACGACAGTCCGGCGCGAACTTCGGCGATTCCCTCGAGAACCTTTTCCGGCGTCAATAAGTTGACCCGCCCCAGTTCATCGTCCGGCCCAAAATCTCCCCAATTGGAATCTCGCGGTCGCGTCGTCCATCGATCAGCCATTGTCGGGCTCTCCCCGCCGTTGTTTGACATCATTGCCGATTTACTAAATAACATTGCTGTATTTCGAGCATATCAAGATTGTATAGGGAACAGCAAACCATGGGATCAGCACCGCGCATTCATTGGCTTGGCGCCGGATTGTCCTCCGGCCCCGGTATCGCCGCCCTTGCCCGCCGCCGCGGCAATGTCGTGCTGTGGAACCGAACCGAGGAAAAAGCGCGCGCCCTGGTTGATCTGATCGGTTCCGACGAAGGCCTTCACGTCGAGGCGCTGGACTTCGATCGTCTGGCCGGCCGCGTCGCCGACGGCGATGTCGTCGTTTCCATGCTGCCCGGCGCTTTTCATGTTCAGGTTGCCAGGATCGCCCTGCAAGCCGGCGCCCACATGGTGACGACCAGTTACCTGAGCCCCGACATGATGGCCCTGGATGACGAAGCCCGCGCCAAGGGGCTGGTTGTCCTTAACGAAGTCGGCGTTGACCCCGGCATCGATCATCTGTTTGGCCAGGTCCTGGTCGATGCGGCGCGGCGAGCCGGTCGGTTGGCCGATGGTCACAGTGTCTCCTTTGAATCCCATTGCGGCGGGGTTCCCGCCGTCCCCAACAATTTCCGCTACAAGTTCAGTTGGGCGCCGCTGGGCGTGTTGACGGCGCTACGCAACCCGGCCCGTTCGATCAAGGACGGCGTCGAACTTCGGACCGAAAAGGCCTGGACGGGCGTCAGTAACATCGATGTGCTGGGTGAAACCTTCGAGGTTTATCCGAACCGGGACAGCCTGGGCTACATCGAGGAATACGGCTTGGCGGACGTCGCCGATTTACAGCTTTTCGTGCGCGGCACGTTGCGCTTGCCGGGCTGGAAGGACGCCTGGGCCGATATCTTCACCGCCGTTGAAACCGGAACCGATGACAGCCTGAAGGCGTTGAGCGAACAGCTTTGGGCCGACCACACCTATGGCCCCGACGAAGAAGACCGGGTTATCCTTTATGTCTCACTGACCAGCAAGGACGCCGATGGCGAGACCTGGAAGGCGTCGCTTAGCCTTGATGAGACCGGCACCGGCTGGCAGACCGCGATGGCCCGTACGGTATCGCTGACGGCTCAGGTCGCCATCGGCGCCGTGCTCGATGGCCGCCTCAAACCCGGCGTTCAAGCCGCCACCCGTGACCCGGAAGAAGCCAAACGCTGGCTCGCACAGTTGGCCGAAGAAGGCATTTCCCTGCATGCCGAAAACGTATCATTGCGGTAGCGGCATTCTTCCGATACCGGTTGTCGATGTCGTGGAGCGACCATACCGCTACGCCAAACAACCGCGCAGAGCTATTGGCCGACCGTGCCACCCACGTTATATCATCGACGTAAAGGGCTTTTCTTTTTAGAAAGGGTCGGGTCATATGACCGATGGTCAATTTACGCCTCTTCGCGCCCCTGGTGCTGGTCTTCGCACTTTCCGCCTGTCACCCTGCGGTGACGGATACCGGCGCCCGCACCATCGACAGCAGTCTTCCCTACAAAGTTTTTCGGGCCCGCCTGGTCGCCGCCATCGCCGATAACGGATTGCGGATCATCGACGGCGCCTGCGGAAAATGCAGCATCAAGACCATCGATGTGCCCACGAACAACACCGAAGTTATTTCGGTCTATGGGCCGGACCTGACCCTGCGCATGATGCGGGCCGGGGCCGCGGCCGGCAGCGATGCGCCACTAAGATTCTACCTAACCCGGCGTGAAGACGGTCGGGCGCGCCTGATCTACCAACTGCCCAGCCATGCCCTGGCGATATTCAACGCACCGGACCTGAAGCCCATTGCCGAGGAACTGGACGGGGTTTTCGCCCATATTGTCAAGGCCGCGGACTGACGGCAGAAGTCCAAAACCAACGTATCACCGACGTCTCTGGCGATCTCTTCATGGACCGGCGCGTACCCGGATTTGCGATAAAATGACGGCGCTCTTACTCGAACTGCATCCGACCCGGACCTGACTCAGCCCGAATAATGGCCGCTGACCAGCATTAAACCCGAGGCGGCGACGAGAATTGCCGTTGATAGTCGCTGGGCGCCGAACCTGAAAGCCGCGATGCCATGCATGAAAAACATCGCCCCGATGAACACGATGAGGCCGATACCGGTCATCAGCGCGTGGTCGATAAGGTCGAGTTCGCCGCTGATGGAAAACCCTATCGCGGCGGAGATCACGGAAAGCCCGATGTAGATCCCAAGGTGCCCATAAAGTATCTTTTGACCGGTGCCTAACGCATGCCCGATTACCTGTTTGTCATGGGTGTTGAAATAGAACCACCAGGCGGCAGATACCACGACAAACCCATTGATCGCCGCGAAAGGCGTTAGTGCCGTCCAGGGTTGGTCACCCAGCCTGGCCGCGATGGCGACAACGGACTCGCCCAATAAAATAATCGTCAATAGCCCATACCGCTCGGGCATATGATGTGAGTTTACCGGGATCGCCTTAAGCGCCTTACGGCTGATAAGCGGGGTCAATATCTCTATCGTAATTCCTGCATAAAGGACAACGTAGCGCCACGGCGGATCGACGAAAACTGACCCCGCCGCTACGAGCAGGCCAAGAGAAAACCCGGCCCCGAGACATTTGCTGATGGCCCCCGCCGCCGGCATTAGGCGAGCCGCACGCGCGTACATGAAGATCAAAAGGACCCGAATTGCGATATACGAAAAGAGGAACCCATGATAGTTGGGATCGAAGTCCGGGTCGATAAAGGCCGACAGGAAGACAGCGGCCAGCATTTGCGCAAGCGTCAGCAAACGCTGAGTGTTGTCCCCCGCGTCAAATCGGGTCGTGAACATCGTGTGTCCGGTCCAGGCCCACCAGATCGGCACCATGATCAACACGAAAACACCATATTGGGACCATGCGACATGCCCCCCGTGCGGATACGCCAATACATGAGTAGCCTTGGCGACGGCGAAGACAAACACCAGATCGAAAAATAATTCCAACCAGTTTGCTCGTTTGATCGTGTCCGGGTCCGAAAACATGATAATTCCCTTGAATCCCAATTCGTATGCTCAGGCAAGAATGACCCGAAAAATCAGTCCTTACTATATGTCAGTTTCCATAACGCTTATATGCATCGATTGGGCAATGCCCGGATGACGTTGTCACCCTGCGAAAGAGACGCCACACAACGATGTGTGGCGCCAGCGCGGGCACTTCCCAAGTTCTGATGAGTGCTTAATCAATGCCCGCGCAAGGGCTTCCGGGTCGGTGCATTCGGGGGAAATTGCCCGAATTCATGTTGTGAATTATGCGGCCATATCAAAAAGCAGGACTTCCGCCGCTGAGGTCGCGTCTATGACTATTAAGTTTTCTTTGGTTACAGCGGCGCCGTCACCCGGATACAGTTGTTGGCCGTTGAGTTTGATGGTGCCATCCGCGACCTGTACCCATACCTGGCGGGCCGCACCCAAGTCATGGCTGACACTTTCACCTTCTCCCAAAAGAGCCGCATATAGATCCATATCCTGATGAATTTTCAGCGAGCCATCGCGAGCATCCCCGGAGGCGACGAGCTTGAGATTACCGCGCCTTTCGTCGCCAAAATATTTTTGCTCATATTCCGGCTCCAGTCCTTCCGTGTCAGGTAAAATCCAGATTTGAAGAAAACGAACGGAATCGTCGTTTGAATTGTTGAACTCGCTATGGCGAATACCCGTACCAGCCGTCATCCGCTGTACTTCGCCCGGAACAATAACAGAGCCGGTTCCGATGCTATCCTTGTGGGCAAGAGCACCTTCAATAACATATGAGATAATCTCCATATCCTTATGGCCGTGGGTCTCGAAGCCCATCTCTGGCTCGACTGTATCATCATTGATTACACGCAGCGGCCCAAAACCCATTTGATGGGCATCGTAGTAGTGACCGAAGGAAAAGGTATGGTTCGAGTTGAGCCAGCCAAAATTTGCGTGCCCCCGCTCTTCGGCCAATCTAATTTTAATCATCGTTATTATCCTTGATTCTGATTGTTTTCATCTTGCCAAGGAAGATAATTGGTATCCATATGGTAAACAAGATCATGAATTAGAACATCAATCGTGCGTATTTAGATACAAATCACCCGAATGAACAAATTGGAATCTCTGAAAATCTTTACAAGGGTCGCGGAAATGAACGGGTTTTCAGCCGCCGCGCGATCTCTTGGTATGTCCCGTTCCGCCGTCAGCAAATCCGTTTCGCAATTGGAGCAAAGCCTCGGCGCTCAACTCCTCAATCGGTCCACCCGATTCGTCAGCACAACGGAAATCGGGACCGCCTATTACGAACGGTCCGTCGCCATCCTGGCGGACCTGGAAACCGCGGATTCGCTCGTTCGGGACTTACAGAGTGAGCCGAGGGGCTCCATTCGCCTCAATGCGCCAATGTCTTTCGGAACCCTGCATTTGGGCGCGGCAATAGCTGATTTCCTGGAGCTCTATCCACAGGTTCGAATTGAAACGACCCTGAACGATCGATTTGTGGACCCAATTGCAGAAGGCTTCGATCTGACAATCCGAATAGGGACTCTGTCGGATTCCAGCCTCGTAGCAAAAAAACTGGCTCCAGCGAGGCGTGTTATCTGCGCCGCGCCTGGCTACCTGAAGGCTCACCCTCAACTAAAAAAACCGAGTGACCTGAAGAATCACAACTGTCTTCATTATGGCCATCTGCCAACGGGCAACACATGGAACCTAAATGGGCCGGACGGATCGCATAACATCCTGATCAGCGGCAGATGCTGCTCAAACAATGCGGAAATGCTGATGGCCGGCGCCCTTAAAGGAGACGGCATAGCCCTTCTGCCAACCTTCATCGCCGGTTCCGAGCTGCAAGCGGGGCGATTGGTTGGTATTTTATCCGAATACGTGGCACCGGAAATTACCATTTACGCCTTATACCCACAGAACCGCCGCCTATCCTCGAAGCTGCGGTTATTGATCGACTTTCTTGGCGCCCGGTTCGGCTCCCCGCCGTACTGGGACCTTGTCACGTGAGTTTGGTGAAGATGCGAACGTGAAGCCGGGACGTCGGGTAGTCCCCGGGGCGGCGGCGAGAGGCGATGCAGAATCAGAGACGCGGCCACGCTAAAAAGCCCGACCGCGTATTCTACTGTCGATCAGGCGTTCTTGGTGCGCCAGCTATCCGCGTAGTTTTCACGGGCGTCGCGCGAGTATGGCGTTTTCGATACTTTCACCCGAATCTCGCATTGCTTGTGCGGCTCAACCGTCGTCTTTCCGGAACCGCCATCGGGCTCACCCCAGACCAGCGACAGGACATCGCCCTCTTTGACGTCTGCGTCCACGATGCCAAGCGACAGCATCGTGCGTTCGTTGTAGGAATAACCCGCGAACATCGAATTGCCGACGTGACGGTCGCCCGACATCACCCGGTCGGCCGACGTCGATGAATAATTCGACAACGGCAGATCGATGGTTTTGAAGTTTTCGCCGCCCGGCACCAGATGGGAGGCGTGAACTTTCATGACGTCCTCGGCATTCCATTCGAAAGTAACCTTGCGGCGGTGCGCGTCGTCCTGCATCTTTTCAAGGGCCTCGCGACCGATGAAATCGTGGTCGTATTTTATGTAGATGCCATATCCCAGTTCGAACGGCGTGCAGTAGTAATCTTCGATATTGTCAGTGACAAAAGACCCGCCTATGGACCCGGCCGCTTCATAACTGTTGGCCGGCAGCCATTCGCGATAGGCCTTCATCTCGTCGCCGGTGTAGATCGCCGGAAGCGGTGACGGAATCCAGCCGGATTCCAGCGTGTTGGTCGCATAGGCGCGGCTGCCGACCTGTGTCAAGCCAAGCTCTTTACCGGCTTCGAGGAGCGCCGAACGGACCTCGTCGCCTTCGTTATACGGGCCATAAAGTTCCAGTCCCGGAACGCCTGACATGCCGTGACGTAGTGCCTTGACGCGGCGGTTGCCGACATTGATGCGGCTCAGGTGGAAAAACTTGATATCCGGAATGGGGCCGCCGTTGACGCGTTTCAGTATCTCCGTGGCGTTCGGGCCCTGCACCTGAAAGCGGTAGTGACGCCGGGTCACCGGATTGCCCATCGGGCGGGCGGGCGAGCGATCATCGCGCGCGATCACCACGTCATAGCCGCCGGTTTCCGCGTGGAACTGGATCCAGGTGATCGTCGGCGCGCGGCCAACCAGATTGTAGCGCGTCTCGTCCTCGTGAAAGGCGATGACGTCGCCGATGACGTGACCGGAAGGGGACACGGGCACGAAATGCTTGGCCCGACCGACCGGGAAATTTTCGAACGAATTGATGGCCAGGTAGGACAGCAGTTTTTTGGCGTCCGGCCCTTCGATGAGAATTTCGGCCATATGATGGGACTGATCAAACAGCACGGCCGTTTCACGCCAGGCGCGCTGTTCATCCCGCCAATTGGTAAATTCCGGCGCGACGACCGGATAGACATAAGCGCCGATCCGGCTGTTCCTCAGCAGGTCGACGGTGTTGCCCGCGGCATCGAGGACGTCTTGCAGGTTCTTGGGGCTCATAATCATCATTCCTTTCGTTAAGCGGTGCTCTGATCGGGCCGGATTACCCGGCGACAAGGGAAAGCCCCGGAACTTTTTCCATCAGGCTCCGATCGTGGTTCATTACATATTCAAGATTCTTGCGGGCCAATCTGGCGTGTTCGCGGGCGATATGCTCTGCCCGTGTGCCCTCGCGGGCCTCGATGGCGTCCAGAATATCGCGGTGTTGTTCCTGCGCACCGATCAAGGTCTGGCGGATTTCCAGCATGCCGGACTGGGCGTCAAGGAAAGCACTGGGGGACGCAAACGGCAGACGCGCCGATCGTTCGACCTCGCGCCGCAAGACGTCGCTGCCGGCAAGGGCGGCAAGGCACCCATGAAATTTTTCATTGAGATCGGTATAGGCGTCGAAATCGAGCGATTCCGCGCCTTCCTGCACGACCTTGTCGAGCCCTTCGACGAGTTGGCGCATCCGACGGAGTCCACTGGCATCGGCCCCGCGCTCTGCGGCGACGCGCGCGGCCGTGCCTTCCAGGATGCCCCGCAGTTCAATGGAATCGATCACATCTTCGAAGGAAAAGGTGCGAACGGTGAACCCGCCCGAAGGGACACGCTCCAACAATCCTTCCTGTTCAAGCCGGGTCAGGGCGTCCCGCACGGGGGTGCGAGAAATACCGATCCGTTCGGAAATGGCGACTTCGTAGAGGCGCTCACCGGCAGGGAGCGCGCCACTCAGCACCATGTCGCGCAATCCCATCAAGGCCTTCAGGGATTGGCTAATTCTCGCACGATCCGTCAACACGCCGCCCCTTGGTCCGTTGCCTTACAGTCTCCGAACCATACCGGTTCGACCACATCATCGGCAAAATGTATACAAATGTTGCCATATTTCAATAAAAATCGACTATAATGGCATAAATTGTATACACGCAGACCAAACTGCGATGTCTGTTCCCCGGAGGCCTAGACCGGGACCGTCCTGCCCAATTCATCGATAGCGGCCTGCACGCCGCCCTTGCCGTGCGGGATATCGAGGGCGATCATCGCCGTTTCGACAACGCCCAGCGTGCCCAGAATCATCGGTGCGTTGACATAGCCCATGTGGGCGATACGGAACGCCTTTCCGTTCAACTCACCGATGCCGATGCCGAGCACAACGCCGCATTTATCCTTGCAAAAGTTCAACAATGGGGCCGGTTCGTAGCCGCCGCCGAGCAGCACTGTCGTCACCGAACTCGATCGTTGCTCGGGCTTCCGAATATTCAAATCCAGGACGCCGCCTTCGGCCCAGACGCCGACCGCCGCCTGTACCGCCCCGGCCAACAAGCGATGACGCAGGAAGGCCGCATCAAGGCCTTCGGCGAGCAACATATCGAGCGCCTTGCGCAGCCCAAACAGCATGTGTTCCGGTGGGGTGCCACAGTATTTGTTGTAGTGTTCCGTGCCCTCGCGCGCCGTCCAGTCCCAGTAACGGGTGCGCAGGTCGGCTTTCTTGTGGGCCTCTTTCGCCTTGACGTTGGCGGCCACGAAGCTAAGCCCCGGCGTCATCATCAGGCCTTTCTGTGAGCCGGTAACGGCAACATCGACGCCCCATCCGTCCATATCGAACGGCATCGTTCCCAGCGAGGCGACGCCATCGACCATCAACAACGCATCATGACCGGCGTTGTCCATCGCCGTGCGCAGCGCCGCTATATCGTTGACCACGCCCGACGCCGTATCAACCTGGACCACCAGAACGGCCTTGATGGAGCCATCGCGATCTTGCCTGAGGCGTTGTTCCAGCGCCGCCGGGTCAACCGCGCGCCGCCAATCGCCCGCCAGAAATTCCGGTTTGACCTCCAGCACCGCCGCCATCTCGCCCCATCCGGTGGCGAAGCGCCCGCTTTCCAGAACCAGGATGTGATCGCCTTTCGACAACACATTGGTCAGCGCCGCTTCCCAGGCGCCATGCCCGTTGGCGGCGTAAATATACGTCCGGCCCCTGGTTTTGAAAATCGTTCGAAGATCGTCCAGGCAACTCATGGTGACGCCCTCCAGATCACCGGCATAAATATCCACCGCCGGGCGATGCATGGCGGAAAGGACGTCCTCCGGCACGTTGGTCGGCCCCGGAATGGCAAGAAATTCGCGACCGCTGCGAACGCTCATATTGGCTGTCTCCTCAAAAGGGTGATTGTCATAGGTTAGTCGTTGGCGCCGCGGATGGTGTCGATCACCGCCGCGGTGACCGCCGCCGTGCCCGCCGTGCCGCCCAAGTCGCGGGGCAGAATTCTTCCCGCCTCGGTGATCCGTTCGATGGCGGCCATCAGGCGGTCCGCCGCCGGAGCCTCGCCCAAATGGTCCAGCATCATCGCCGCCGACCAGAAGGCGCCGATAGGGTTGGCGACGCCCTGGCCCATGATATCGAAGGCCGATCCGTGAATGGGTTCGAACATCGACGGGTACGTTCCTTCCGGCTGCAAATTAGCGGTCGGCGCAATGCCCATGCTGCCTGACAGGGCGGCCGCCAGATCGGACAGGATATCGGCGTGCAGGTTGGTTGCGACGATAACGTCCAGCGACGAAGGATCCAGCACCATACGCGTGGTCATGGCATCGACCAGCATCTTGTCGGTGCCGACATCGGGATAATCGGCTTTGACCTCGTCGAATATTTCGTCCCACATCACCATGCCGTGGCGCTGGGCGTTGGATTTGGTGACCATGGTCAACTGTTTGCGGGGCCGGGTGCGGGCCAGATCGAAGGCGTAGCGATGGATCCGTTCGACCCCGGTGCGCGTGAAGATCGAGACATCCATGCCAACGTCGCCAACGTGCCCCTGGTGGGCGCGACCGCCAATCCCGGCATATTCGCCTTCGGAATTCTCACGCACGATGACCCAGTCGAAATCGCCCGGCCCGATCCCCGCCAGTGGCGATGTGATACCGGGTAACACCCGCGTCGGGCGAACGTTGGCGTACTGATCGAAGCCCTGACAAATGTTCAGGCGCAACTGCCAAAGGGTGATGTGATCGGGGATACGAGGGTCGCCCGCCGATCCGAAATAGATGGCATCGAACCGACGCAAGGTATCCAGCCCGTCGCCCGGCATCATCTCGCCGTGGCTCATATAATAGTCGGCCCCCCAGGGAAACGTTTCGACGTCTATTGAAAATGCGTCTTGCCTGCCCGCCAGGGCGTCCAGAACCTGGACCCCGGCCGCTATCACTTCGGTGCCGATGCCGTCCCCGGGAATGGCTGCGATCTTGTAGGTCTTCACTGGACTCTCTGTCTCGGCTCTATTTCGTCAATGACCCCGGCGGCGAGAAGCTCATCGGGACTGGGGAACCATATATCGGTTGGCGCGGCCTGGAATACCTTTTCGAGGAACTGGCTGTCAATTTTCTGCCGCAGATAAAAAGCCAGATCGATTTTTTGCTCCGCCACCGGATCAATATAGGGGTTGTTGTACGCGCTATCCAATCTGAATTGATGAAAGCCCAGCTTGCCGCCTTCGCCCAGTATTCTTTTCACACCGCCGATGAATGCCGTCGTGCAGGCCGACGTGCAGCTATCGAAAACGTAGGTGTTCAAACCGTGTTCGCCGATCACCCGTGCCAGCCCCCGGCCTTCGGTAACGCGCCCGCCATTGCTGGAAAAGACAACCGCTTTGACACCGGGGTGTTGGTCCAGCAGGGCGCTCAGTTCCTTGGCGATGCCAATCCTGAAATCCCCATCGACAAGAATCCGCGTGCCGTCTTCCGTCACCGTCAAGGTGTACGGGTCCAGCAGCGGCGGCCTTTTCGGTCGCTGGTTGATGATCATCGCTTCCGGGTCGGCGAACAGCGACTGAACCGCTCCGCCCGCATAGATAAGGGTGACAAACAGACTCGCCACCAAACCGAACTGGGTCGCCAACACCGTTATGTAGGACCCAAAGGCAGTCAGATACCGGTCGCAGGCCTTGACCACGCCCATCGCCTGCCACCCGTAGACGATCACCTGAAACACCACGACATAAAGCGCGGTCAGCGCAATCGCCAGGCCCGATTGTTCGGTAAACGGCGGATGGGTGAAGCGTTCGAAGAAAAGGATAAGAAGCCGCAATGCCACCAGATTGACCCAGAAACTCCGGAACAGGGAGTGATTGCCCTGCCAGTGGTTGCGGATGTATCCCATGGTCCGGTCCGTATCGGCTCCTTTAGGTATCGTCGCCGGCGCTGGCCAGCAGGGCGGCGTTGCCCCCCGATGCCGTTGTATTGATACTCAGTGTCCGTTCGGTGACCAGCATCGCGGCGTCTGCCGCCCCGGTGACCAGCGGCACGATAGCGCCCGACCTGGCCGCCAACGCAATCCGTATGGCTCGCAGATAGTCGTCCGTCCCGCTGGCGGCGACAACGGCGATACCGGCCATACCGGTCAGGGCATCAGGCCGAAGCAGGCCATCGACCCACTGTAGCATCGCCGTATCCGGTCCCTGCTTGAAAATGTCATCGGCACAGTGCCGCTCGACACCGGTCAACACCACCGCGTTTCCGGCAGCCAGTGCCATCTTTGCCAGATCCGGGCAACCGACGCAAACCACCACGCCACGCCCGTGCAGGCTGAGGATATTGGTTTCTCCGGTTGGCCCCGGCAGGGTGACGGGAGTGTCCCCTCCCGGCAATACCCCGGCCGCCGCCGCCCTGGCAATGGCATCCGCCAATTCCCGGTCGTCGCACGGCGTGTCGATTTGGGCGGCGGCGACCGCGCGCGGCGTCGCATCGCTAACGAAGCGCCCCAGATAATGCGGCCCGCCCGCCTTCGGACCTGTCCCCGACAGGCCTTCGCCGCCGAACGGCTGAACCCCGACGATGGCGCCAATCTGGTTGCGGTTGATGTAGCAATTGCCAACCCGGGCGTGGCTGGCGACTTGCTGAACCCGGTCATCGAGACGAGTATGCAGACCGAGGGTCAGGCCATAGCCGCTGGCGTTGATTTCATCGATCACCTGAAGGACGCCGCCCGCCGGATAGGTCACCACATGCAGCACCGGCCCGAAGATTTCCCGTTCCAGTTCATTCATCGCGTTCAGTCGATAAACCGCCGGGGCGACGAAAGTCCCGCGGTCCAGGGATTTTGGCACATCGAGCCGCGCGATCAGGCGGCCATCCGCTTCAAGGCGGTCGCAATGGGCGTTGATGTCGGCCTGCGCCTCCGCATCGATAACCGGGCCGATATCGCACGACAGGTCCCACGGATCGCCAAGCTTGAGTTCCTGCAAAGCCCCTTTCAGCATCTCGATCAGCGGTTCGGCGACATCTTCCTGCACGAACAGCACCCGCAAGGCCGAACAGCGCTGACCGGCGCTTTGGAAGGCAGACGCAATAATATCATCGACCGCCTGTTCAGGCAGCGCCGTGGAATCGACGATCATGGCGTTCAGACCACCGGTTTCGGCGATGAGCGGTGCGGTCGGGTTGCCGCTTGCCGCCATCGCCCTGTTGATCATCGCCGCCGTCACGGTCGAACCGGTGAAGCAGACACCGTCGACTCGTGCGTCGGCAACCAGCGCCGCGCCGACCACGGCGCCGTCGCCGGGCAGCACTTGCAGAACCTGCGTCGGTATGCCCGCTTCGTGCATCAGGGCGACGGCGCGGGCCGCAATCAGGGGTGTTTGTTCCGCCGGCTTGGCAATCACCGCATTGCCCGCGACCAGCGCCGCGACGACCTGGCCTGTGAAAATAGCCAACGGAAAATTCCACGGCGAGATGCAGACGAACACCCCCCGCCCGAGGCGGTCGCCACAGCCCAATGTCGCGCGTGCCTGTTCGGCATAGTAGCGGCAGAAGTCCACGGCCTCGCGGACCTCACCGATCCCGTCAGGCAGGGTCTTGCCGGCCTCGCGGCAGGCCAGGGCGAAGAATTCGCTGGCATGGGTTTCCAGAAGGTCGGCGATGCGCAGCAGGCAATCGGCCCGTTGATCGACGGAAATCCGCTGCCAGCCCGCCACCGCGGCAGCGGCACGGTTCAAGGCCCGGTCGACCAGATCAGCGTCAGCGGACGTGACCGTGCCGACGACATCCTTATTGTCAGCCGGGTTGTAAATCGGCGTCGGGGCACCGCCGTCGGCAACGGTGGCCGCCCACCTCGCCGTGCGGAACCGGTCCCGCGCCTGGTTGGTGCGGACCAACGCCAACGGATCGGCCAGATTGACCCCCGTCGAATTCTTTCGGGTTGCCCCATACAACGCGGACGGCAACGGGATCCCCGGATTAGGGATCGTGGCCCAGTCGTCGATCATTGCGAGCGGATCGCGGACGACCTGTTCCGGCGCGATATTGGCATCCAGCACCTGATTGACGAATGAGGAATTGGCGCCGTTTTCCAAAAGCCGCCGCACCAAATAGGCCAACAGATCGCGGTGATTACCGACCGGGGCGTAAATTCGGCAGCGATTCCCGGTCCGCTGCCTGGTATCGTCATGCAGCGCCTCGCCCATGCCATGCAGGCGCTGGAATTCGAACGGTCCCGCGCCATCCGACAACTCCAGCACCGCGGCAATGGTGTGGGCGTTGTGGGTCGCGAACTGCGGATAGATGCGATCGGTCATACCCAGCAGGCGGCGGGTGCAGGCGATGTAGCAAATATCGGTCGAAGCCTTGCGGGTAAAGACCGGATAGGCGGAAAAGCCTTCAACCTGGGCGATTTTGATTTCGCTGTCCCAGTAGGCGCCCTTAACGAGGCGCACCATGATCCGCCGGTCCAGCCGTTCGGCCAACCGATACAACCAGTCGATGACGAACGGCGCGCGCGGCATGTAGGCCTGCACGACAACCCCGAAACCGTCCCACCCCTTCAGGTCCGGGGTCGCCAGCACGGCTTCGATAACATCGAGAGACAGGTCAAGCCGGTCGGCTTCTTCGGCATCGATATTAAAGCCCATACCGGCATTCTTGGCGATCAACGCCAAAGACGTAACCCGCGGCGCCAATTCATCCATGACCCGGTCTCTGTTGGCAAATTCATATCGCGGATGCAGCGCCGACAGCTTCACCGAAATGCCGGAATTCTCATAAACATGGCCCGAACCGCACTGCGCCGCGATTGCCGTGATTGCCTGCGAATACGACATGAAGTAGCGCTTCGCGTCGCCCGCCGTGCGCGCCGCTTCGCCCAGCATGTCGTACGAATAGGTATAGCCCTTGTCGATCATGCCCTGGGCCCGATCCATGGCCTCGGCGATATTCCGGCCCAACACGAATTGATGGCCCAGCACTTTCATCGCTTGCGTCACCGCCGTGCGGATCACGGGCTCGCCGGCCCGCCGCACCAGCGACAGCAGGTTTTCGCGAACGTCCCATGCCCCGGCATCCCCCGTACCGACGACCTTGCCGGTCAGCATCAACGCCCAGGTCGAGGCGTTGACCAGGAGAGAGTCCGAACTGCCCATGTGCCGGGCCCAGTCGGCGGGGGCGATCTTGTCGCGGATCAGGGCATCAATGGTGATGTCATCAGGCACCCGCAGCAGCGCCTCGGCCAAACACATCAGGGCAACCCCTTCCATGCTGGACAGCCCGTATTCGGCCAGAAAGGTTTCCATCAGGCCGACCTGTCCACCGCTCCGCAAGTTTTGCACCAGCCCGCTGGCGACCGTGCCAATGTGGGTGCGCGCGGCGGCGTCAAGGCCGGTTTCTGCGGCCAGTCGCCGTACCGTTTCGGTTTCATCCGGCAGGTACGCGGTACGGATCGCCTGACGAAGGGGGTCTGTCATAGGGACATTCTTATTCACGTTGATTCTTCCATTAAATGAACACCGGCGGGAGACAGCGACACGGTGACGCTATCGCCGGCCTTTAACCCGTGACGTCTTACATAGGCCATCCTGACCGACAGAAACAGCGGCAAAGCCGAACTCCGGTCAACAACCAGTGACACCCCGGCATGATCGCCAAGACGGACGACATCGGCAACGGTTCCGCTAATAACATTGACCCAACTGTCCCTGGGGGGGTGGTCGATGGAATGCAGGGTGACGTCACCGGTCGGGATCATCCACGAGACACTTTGTCCGGGTTTAAAAGCAGGCCGGTGACGCGCCGTGATCGTCAATCCTCCCCACGTCAGGGTCGTCGTTCCGCCTGCCGGGTCGTGACCGGCAACCGTACCCTTGAAGACGTTTTTCTGATCGACCAGACGGGCTACTTCGCTGTTGACCGGGCGCGCCATGACATCGAACGGCGGGCCGCTTTGCAGGGTCTTGCCGCGATGCAGGATACACAACCGGTCGGCCAGCAGGGCCGCTTCGTCAAGATCGTGCGTGACCAAAATCACCGGCATTTCCAATTGCCGTCGCAGATCGACCAATTCCTTGTACAGGCGTTGCCGGGTCGCCTTGTCGACCGCTGAAAACGGCTCGTCCAGAAGCAATACCCTGGGATCGCGGGCGAGCGCCCGGGCGACGGCGACGCGCTGTTGCTGACCGCCGGAAAGCTGGTCCGGTTTGCGCCCCCCCAGCCCCGACAGATGGACCAGCGTCAAAAGCGCCTCGGCCCGGTCCCGACGGGCCGGGCGCGGCAGGCGGATCAGCGCTTCCATAATATTTTCCAGCGCCGAAAGATGCGGAAACAGGCCAAAGTTTTGAAAGACAAAGCCGGTGCGGCGAAACCGGGGCGCCGTATTGACGCCCTTGGTGCTGTCAAACCAGATATCACCATTACAGGCGATGATTCCCTGATCCGGTTTGAACAAGCCGGCGATGGCGCGTAACGATGTCGATTTACCGCTGCCGGATGGCCCGACCAGCGCCAACAGTTCACCCGCGGCGCACGAAAATTGAACATCCAGCGGAATTGGTCCGGAATGGCGAAGATCGACGCTGATACCGCCCGGTTTGTGGCCCCGTTCAGTCATGGCGGCGGCCGATGAATGAGGTACTAAAATAGGTCAGGCTGATCGCCAGCAATGAAACCACCAGCAGTACCGCCGACATCAGCCCGGCCGAGGCGTTGTCGAAGGCCTGCACCTGATCGTAAATGGCAATGGCAATCGTCTGGGTTTCACCGGGGATATTGCCGCCGACCATCAATACGATGCCGAATTCGCCAATGGTATGAGCAAACGTCAGGACCAGCGATGTCAGAATTCCGGGCCACGCCAGCGGCAGTTCGATTCGCCACAGAATACGCCACGGTTTAAGCCCGCAACAGGCCGCCGCCTCGCGCACTTCCGCCGGTATTCCCTCGAAGGCGCGCTGCATCGGCTGAATGGCGAACGGCAGGTTAAAGATGACAGAGGCGATAACCAGGCCTTCAAATGAAAAAACCAGGGAGCGCCCGGCCAGCGCCTGATAGATTTGCCCGACCGGGGAATTTCCACCGAGGGCGACCAGCATATAGAATCCCAGCACCGTCGGGGGCAACACGAGGGGCAGCATCAGCGCCGCTTCGAGCAATGGCTTGGCCCGGAAGGATCGCCACGCCAAGTAACGCCCGACGACGATACCCACCGGCAGCAGGATCAGTGTCGTCCAAACCGCCAGTTTTACGGACAGCTCAAGGGCCGTCCAATTCACGGCCGGGTTCCCGCAAAGCCGTGTTCAGAAAGAAGTTTCCGCGCTTCCGGTTGGCCCATGAATGTATAGAACTTGCGTGCCGTCTCGCCCGCCCCTTTGACAAGTGCCATGCGCTGGCCAAGCGGCGCGTACCAGTCGGTGGGGACAAGCCAATAGATACCACGGCCCGAAGCCGCGATTTGCAACGCCAGAGACTCCGCGATAATGCCGCCGTCGGCGGATCCCGATGCCGCGAACTGCGCCGCCTGGGCGACGTTTTCGCCATACAACAGCGACGGTTCCATGATCGCCCACAACCCGGCGTGGATCAGCGCCTCGCGGGCGGCACGCCCATAGGGTGCGTGGGCGGGGTTGGCGATGGCGAAACGATGTTTCTTTGCGACGGCAAAGGCCGCACCATAGCCGTCGGGAAATTTCACATTGGCCAGGGCCGAACCGTTGCCGATGAACAGGACGATTCGTCCATAACCGTAAATCGCGCCATCATCCTCCATCCGTCCGGCCTTGGCCAGATTTCGCACGTAGGCTTCATCAGCCGACATAAACATCTGATAGGGCGCGCCCTGCGTAATTTGCCGCGACAGGTTGCCCGACGACCCATACGACAGGCGCACGCTCAGGCCGGTTTCCCGGGTGAAGGCCTTGGCGATGTCTCCCAGCACGAAGCGCAGGCTGGACGCCGCGGCAATCACGGGTGGCGGCAATTTCGCAACAGCCGGATGCGGAGCAAAGGCCAAGACAAACGCCGTGACCAGCATCCGAAAGACGTACGTGTTCAACACCGAACTGATCTCCTGCTTCCATGGTGGTCGGCAACAATCGGTTTTTTTGTTCTGCAACTTCCGGCCCGCGAGCAGGCATTCCAAAATCTTATTGCGCGGCGGGTCAAGTCCTCGACGATATCCGGCATACCGCCAATACTATTGGCGACCGCGTCCGCCGTGACAATACCGGAAACGGAATATTTCCTGTTCGGGTAGCCGGCCCGGGACCTGGGTCGCAGCAGCGGTCTTGGCGGGCAAAGCCGGCAGATTGAATTCACGCCACTTGGGACCACCTTCATCGGCCACTATATATCCTGATAGCAGGACGGGCGATCAATTACTTCGCTCGACAAACGGCTTTCGAAAGTGGAGGGAAACCTACGTCAGCTTAGCATCGAAGAAATCGACCGTCCGCCGCCACGCCAGTTCCGCGGCGGTTTTGTCGTATCTGGGCGTCGTATCATTATGGAAACCGTGATTGACGCCGGGATAGACGTAGGCCGTGTATTCCTTGCCGTGGGCCTTAAGCGCCGCTTCATAGGCCGGCCATCCCTTGTTGATACGTTTGTCGAGACCGGCGTAATGCAGCAGCAACGGCGCCCTGATTTTGGCCACGTCGTCGCCAGTCGGCTGAAGACCGTAAAACGGCACGGCCGCCGCCAGTCCGGGCAGACGAACGGCCATGGCGTTGCAGACCCCGCCACCGTAACAGAATCCGACCGTGCCGATCTTGCCGTTCGATCCGGCATCCGCCTTCAGGTAATCATAGGCCGCGATGAAGTCTTCTTGCAGCTTGCCTTTGTCCAGTGTCTTCTGCATCGCCTTGCCTTCATCGTCGGTCCCGGGATAACCGCCCAATGGGGTCAAGCCGTCGGGAGCGAGCGCCGTAAAACCGGCGACGGCAACACGCCGAGCAACATCGGCGATATAGGGGTTGAGGCCGCGGTTTTCGTGGATAACGACGACACCGCCCCGTTTGCCGCCGCCACGTGGACGAACCAGATAGCCCCGCACGGCGCCGTATCCGTGGGGCGAGGAATAGTCGATGTGTTCGGCCTTGATGCGGCCGTCGCCTTCATCAACCTGTGCCGCCAGCGCATAATTCGGCGATAGCGCTTCCAGCAGCGATACGGCGGTAAGCCCGCCAACGGCGAATTTTGCGGCCCTGTCGAGAAATTGTCGGCGTTCGATCAAACCATGCGCGTAATGGTCATAAAGATTCAGAAGTTCCTGATCGAAGTCGCTTGCCCTCTTGCGATCCATAACGTGTCCTCCCCGATATCAATGACGAGGCGATTACGATAGAACAGGCAGGTTATCGCGGGCAATCGCAAATAACAGCGAGTCGATCAATCAAGCCGTCATTCCCGCATTCGATCTCTGGCGCCCCGGTTCGCAGCCCGCGCGCCCGAAAATGTCGGTAAGGGGATAATAAAGCTACCCTTCGGCCTGTTCTCTTAACAGCTCCAGCCTCAGCCAGTCCTCTTCCGCCGTCGCCAGGCCTGCTTCCGCCGCTTTCAGGCTCGCCGCCGTTTTATCGAAGGTTGCGGGGTCGGTGCGGTAGAGGTCGGGGTCGGCCATGGTCTTCTGCAATTTAGCAATCTCGGCCTCTAGCGCCTCGATCCGGGCCGGCAGGTTTTCCAGCGCGTACTTGTCCTTATAGGACAGTTTCGGCTTTTTCCCCGCCTTGCCTTTCCCGGCTGCCACCGGATCGGGTTTGTTCACCCCGGAACTGCCGAGTTCGGCAATCGCCGCCTCTATCCCGGCACCGCGCTGCCCGACCATGTCGGAATATCCGCCGGGGTATTCCGACCACATACCACCGCCGTCCGATACGATCACCGAGGTAACGACCCGATCGAGAAAGTCACGATCATGACTGACCAGCAGCGCCGTGCCGCTATAATCGGCCAGCAGTTCCTGCAGCAGGTCGAGGGTTTCCAGATCGAGGTCGTTGGTCGGTTCATCCAGCACCAGCAGGTTCGATGGCCGGGCAAACGCGCGCGCCAACATCAAACGCCCCCGCTCGCCGCCCGACAGGGCGCTGATCGGGGTTCTCGCCTGTTCCGGCGAAAACAGGAAATCCTTCATATAGCTCATGACATGGCGAGGCTTGCCATCGACCGAGACCATATCGCCGCCGCCACCGGTCAGGGCGTCCGACAGTGTCCAATCGGGATTCAGACTTTCGCGGCGCTGATCCAACGACACCATTTCCAAACCCGCGCCAAGGCGAACGGTTCCCATATCGGGTTCCAAGTCGCCGGTCAGCAGGTTCAGCAACGTCGTTTTCCCGGCGCCGTTCGGACCGACCAGCCCGACCCGGTCGCCGCGCACGATCCGGGTCGTGAAATCTTCGACCACGGTATTGTCGCCATAGGATTTCGAAATCCCCTTGGCTTCCATCACCCGCTTGCCCGATGCTTCGCCTTCGGCGGCCTTCATCCTGACAACCCCCGTCGGGCCACGTGCGGCGCGGCGCTGGCTGCGCAGGGCAAACAGATCGCGCAGGCGGCCCTGGTTGCGCGTCCGCCGGGCCGATACACCGTGGCGCAGCCAGTGTTCTTCGCGAACGATCTTGCGATCCAGTTTATGGCGGTCCAGTTCTTCCTGTTCCAGAATTTCGTCGCGCCAGGCCTCGAACGAGCCGAACCCCTTGTCCAGCCGTCGCGCCTGCCCCTGGCTGATCCACACCGTCGTCCGCGACAGGTTCTCCAGGAACCGCCGGTCGTGGCTGATCAACACCAACGCCGAACGCATCCCGGAAAGTTCATTTTCCAGCCATTCGATGGCAGGCAGGTCAAGATGGTTGGTTGGCTCATCAAGCAACAAGATATCGGGTTCCGGCGCCAACACACGCGCGATGGCGGTGCGTCGGGACTCACCGCCGGACAGCCGGTGCGGATCGGCATCGATATCGACCCCCAGTTGCTCCAGTAGATACCGGCAACGGTAAAGGTCGTCACCCGGCCCCATCCCCGCTTCAACGTATTCCAGGGCCGTCGTGAAATCGCCGAAATCCGGTTCCTGCGGCAGATAGCGCACCGACACTCCGGGCTGCAAAAAGCGTTTCCCGCCGTCGGCGTCCATCAAGCCCGCCGCCAGTTTAAGCACCGTCGACTTACCCGACCCGTTACGCCCGACCACGCACAATCGTTCGCCCGCCGATACCGACAGATCGATACCTTCCAGCAGCGGTGTCCCGCCGAAGGTCAGATGCATATCGTTGAGGATCAGAATAGGAGGAGCCATAACACGGCCTTGTAAAGCGCACGGCTTGCCGGAACAACACGGAAATTTCGTTCACGGCTATTTTTCTGCCGGTATTTTCCCCGATATCGTTGCAGGGCCATGGGCTTTCCGGTTAAATCAGGCTCCGTTATCAGCCTGCTTAAAAAATAGAAGGAGCCACACCACATGACGATGCGCGATGATATCAGAGGCCACACTGTCACTTGGGCCGAAGTCCATCGCGACGCCAAGCGGCTGGCTCATAAATTGATGGGGCTTGGCCCGTGGCAGGGCATTGTCGCGCTGACCCGTGGCGGTCTGGTGCCGGCGTCCGTGCTGGCCCGTGAAATGGAAATTCGCGTCGTCGATACCTTATGCATTTCGACCTATGAAAAACAGACCATGGGCGAGATCCAGGTGTTGAAAGTCCCCGAACGGGCCGTCGCCGTCGAAGGCGAAGGCTGGCTGTTGGTCGATGATCTGGTCGATACCGGCACGACGGCCAGAAAAGCGCGGGAAATCCTGCCGAAGGCCTATTTCGCGACGGTCTACGCCAAACCGCAGGGAAAGCCGGTGGTTGATACCTTCGTCGCCGAAGTCGAACAGGATGTCTGGGTGTTTTTCCCTTGGGATACCGAAGTTCAGTACATCGCGCCGATCGCCGACAAAGGCTGATCGGTCAGAAAATCTGAACGGCGTGATAGATCGTAAACGCCCCGAGACCGACCGAAAAACAGCCAAGAACCGCCGTCAGGCCGCTGTAGGCCCAGGTCATGGACCGCGCCGCATAACGCATGGGAACCGCCATCGCCGCCGACAGCAGGGCCATGCCGGCCATCGAACCCAGCCCGAACAGGACGATATAAAGAATCCCCGAACTCAGTGAATCGACGGTTTGCAAGGACAGCAGAACCAGCGCCGCCGAACCGGCCATGCCGTGCATGATACCGACACCAAGGGCCCGAAGCGGCAGTGTCGCGGGATGTTCGTGGGTATGACGGTTAGCGTCATGGGTTTTCTCGCCGGCATGGGAATGGGCGTGAAAGTGACCGGTTCCGGTGGCGTGGCGGTGACGGTGAAAATGGATGCGTTCCTTGATCAGGCGACGCATCACATCGCCCCCCAGCAGCACCAGCATCACCCCGACCAGGCCCTCCAGCGTCGTCGCCATACCGTCCGGCATTTCAGCACCCAGCAGCAAGATCGCTATCCCGAATGCGAACAGCGTCAGCGTATGGCCAAGCCCCCACATAATCCCCAGCGGCAACGCCTGCCGGACCGAACGGGCGCGGGTCGCCAGCACCGCGACGGCGGCGACGTGGTCGGTTTCCAGCGCATGACGCATGCCGATCAGAAAACCGAGAAAAAGGATGGTTGTCATCCGGTCGCTTCCAGTGTCAGAAAATTTTTCAGAATGAGCCTCGTCGATATCACGGAAGCCCGGTCCGGCCAACCACCAATCACGGATGCGGGGTCAGTTTTTCCACAAGCACTCGAAGACCGCCGCCAATGAGTCCTCCAAGCACCGGCATCACCAGATAAACCCAAAGGTTGCCGACCGCCCCGCTGAGGATCGCCGGGGCGAGGGACCGGGCCGGGTTCATCGGCGCGCCATTCAACGGTCCGGCGACCAACGTCAGCATCACCACCGTCATCCCCAAAGTGGCCGCCGCCATGTTCCCCGCAAGCCTGCCATCGCGCGACACCGACATCGCGACGAACATCAGAATGGCGGAAATCACGGTTTCGATAGCCGCCGCGATTACCACGGGGTCGGAATCGGCGACCAAGGCGACGTCGGTAACCGGGAAACTGGTCCCCAGCGCCGCGACATCGCCAAGGATGACCGACAGCAAGGCAACGGCAACAAAGGCGCCGACGACCTGGGCCGCAATGGCGGCGGCGGCTTCACCAACCGGCATCTTCCCGAATACCGCAAAGCCGATGCTGAAAAACGGGTTGAAGTGGCCGCGACTAACCTCGCCCAAAGTCAGGATCGCCACCCCGTAGGACAGGCCAAAGGCCAATGACACGCCAACATGGCCAATCACCCCGGCACTGAGCACATCGACCATAATAGCACCGCAGCCGACAAACGTAATGATGAAGACACCCAGCGCCTCGCCAACCAACCAATGCGGATTTTTCATCATGTTGCTTTCAAGTTATAAGGCCTGGTCACTTATACAGTGTGAACCGTGTGCGCCAAATCATTGTCCTATGGCGTGGTTTTATGTAGGTTGCCCGCCGTTCCACTACAACCGCCAAGGATATCGACAGATGCTGGTTGACGACTTCGATTTCGACCTGCCCAAAGAGCTTATTGCGCAGCGGCCCGCATGCCCGCGCCATAGTGCACGCCTGCTTGTTGTCGATAACGAGCTTTCCGACGCCCACGTATCGGACCTGCCCGGCCTGCTGGCCCCCGGCGACATGCTGGTTCTTAACGACACCCGGGTCATTCCCGCCCGCCTGAAAGGCAAGCGCGGCGACGCCTCGGTCGAAGTGACGCTGCACCAACGCCTGGGCGAAGACAGCTGGAACGTGTTCGCCAGGCCGGCGCGCAAGCTGAAAGCGGGAAACGTGATAGATTTCGCAAGCGGATTTTCAGCCTCTGTCACCGGCAAGGGCGACGGAGGCGAGGTTGGCCTGCGGTTCAATTTGTCCGGCGCCGATCTGATGGCGGCGCTGGAACGCCACGGCGGCATGCCCCTGCCACCCTACATCAGACGACAAGGACTGGCCGATGGGCGCGACAAGTCCGACTACCAGACCCTGTTCGCCGACAAGGACGGTGCCGTCGCCGCCCCGACGGCGGGCCTGCATTTTACGCCGGAACTGATCGCCGCGCTGGATGCCCGGAACATCAAACGGGCGACCGTGACCCTGCATGTCGGGGCAGGAACCTTCCTGCCGGTCAAGGTTGACGATACCGACGATCACGTCATGCATTCGGAATGGGGCGAAATCGACGCGGCAACGGCCAGCGCCATCAACGCCGCCAGGGCCGCAGGCGGACGCATCGTCGCCGTCGGCACCACATCGCTGCGGCTGCTGGAATCTGCCGCCGATGCGAACGGGCGATTGCACGCCTTTTGCGACACGACGGATATTTTCATCACGCCGGGCTATCGCTTCAAGATCGTCGATATCCTGATGACCAATTTTCATCTGCCGCGATCGACGCTGTTCATGCTGGTCGCCGCCTTCGCCGGCTTTGAACGCATGAAAAAAGCCTACGCAACCGCTATAAACAGTGGCTATCGTTTTTATTCCTACGGCGATGCCAGCCTGCTTCACAAGGATCACACTACATGACGGACTTCGGCTTCGACGTTTTGGGCACAGACGGTCAGGCCCGCCTGGGCCGGGTCAACACCGCCCACGGGTCGTTCGACACCCCCGCCTTCATGCCGGTCGGCACGGCGGCGACGGTCAAGGCCATGCGCCCGGAATCGGTTGCCGAAACCGGCGCCCAGATCATCCTTGGCAACACCTATCACCTGATGTTGCGCCCCGGCGCCGAACGCATGGAGCGATTGGGCGGCTTGCATACGTTCATGAACTGGCCGGGGCCGATCTTGACGGATTCCGGCGGTTTTCAGGTCATGAGCCTGTCAGAACTGCGCAAGATGACGGAAAACGGCGTCACGTTCAGGTCTCACATCGACGGTTCTATGCACGACCTAACGCCGGAACGGTCGATGGAAATCCAGCGCATGCTGGACGCCGACATCACCATGGCATTCGACGAATGCACGCCGTTCCCGGCGACCGAAAAGGACACCGAAACATCCATGGCGCTTTCCATGCGTTGGGCCGAACGCTCGAAGGCGGGTTTCACCGAACGGCCCGGCTATGGCCTGTTTGGCATCGTCCAGGGCGGTGTTTTCAAGGGACTGCGCGAACAGTCGGTCGCGGCCCTGACCGGCATCGGCTTCGATGGGTATGCGATCGGCGGATTGGCCGTCGGCGAAGGTCAGGAGACCATGTTCGATGTGCTCGATTACACCACCCCCCTGCTGCCGAAAGACAAACCGCGTTACCTGATGGGTGTCGGCAAGCCCGGCGATCTGGTCGGCGGCGTCTTGCGCGGCATCGATATGTTCGACTGCGTCCTGCCGACCCGCTCGGGGCGAACATCGCAGGCCTTTACCCGGCACGGCACCCTCAACCTGCGCAACGCCCGCCACGCCGAGGACACGCGACCGCTGGACGCCGACTGCGCCTGCCCGGCGTGTCGCGGTTATGGCCGGGCCTATCTGCATCATCTGGTGAAAACCGGCGAAATTCTGGGCGCCATGCTGTTGACCTGGCATAACTTGCAGTATTATCAGGACTTGATGGCCGGGATGCGGCTGGCCATTGGCGAGGGTCGGCTGGAGCGCTTCGCCAATGACGTCGCGACGATGCTGGCCGGCGGTGACATTGAAGCACTTGCGGAAGGGAATGGCTGATCATGCAACGGATTGCGTTGCGACGCGGGCCGGCCCGAATTCTGGCCGTCGTCCTTTTCCTGGGCATGGTTCTCGCGGCCTGTTCGTGGAATGATATAGGGCAGGGCCTGTACAATACCGGAAAAAGAATGTGCCAGGACGAACAACGGGTCTGCGGCCCAACGAAGAATTGACAGGATATAATTGAATGGCCGACGATATCTATCGGGACCTGACCCAGCTGGGCGCACAAGACGTGACCCCGGAAACGCCCGAAGCGGCGCATCTGGAAACCGTGCCCAACCCGCAGGCCGGGGAAAATTATGTGGTGCGGTTCACCTGCCCGGAATTTACCTCTGTCTGCCCGGTCACCGGCCAGCCCGACTTCGCCCATTTGGTCATTGATTACGTGCCGGACGGCCTGCTGGTCGAAAGCAAGTCACTGAAACTGTACCTGACATCGTTCCGCAACCACGGCGCCTTCCATGAAGACTGCACGGTCGCCATTGCCAAAAAGGTTGCCGCCGCGACGGCGCCGAAATGGTTGCGTATCGGTGGCTACTGGTACCCCCGTGGCGGCATCCCCATTGATGTGTTCTACCAGACCGGCACCGCCCCCGAAGGCCTGTGGATTCCCGAACAGGGCGTGCCGGCCTATCGCGGTCGCGGCTGATTCTCACTGAAATGTCAGGCGACAATGTTTCCATCGACGCCCGATATTCAGCATCGCTATAGTTCGCAACTGCCTGCCCACACCGGAGGAAAATGATGAGCGGTTACACCCTGATTATCGGCAACAAGAATTATTCGTCCTGGTCCCTGCGCCCCTGGCTGGCCATGAAAGTCGCCGGCATCGAATTCGAAGAAAAGATGGTCCTGCTGTTCGATGACAACTGGAAAGCCAACATCGCCGCCGTCTCGCCTTCGGGGAAAGTCCCTGTCCTGCAACATGGCGAGGTCACCGTCTGGGAAACTCTGGCGATCCTCGAATACCTGGCCGAACGGCACCCGGACAAGGGGCTGTGGCCAACAGACACCAAGGCGCGAGCCATGGCGCGTTCGATCAGTTGTGAAATGCACGCCGGGTTCACCAATTTGCGCAACAACATGCCCATGAACATCCGGCGCCTGACGCCCGGCAAAGGAATGGGAGAGGGCGTGACGGAAGATATCGCCCGCATCTGTGACATCTGGAACGACTGCCGCGGCACATACGGTGCCGCCGGACCTTTCCTGTTTGGCACCTTCACCATCGCCGACGCCATGTTCGCGCCCGTCGTCAGCCGCCTGACAACATTCGGCGTCGAACTCGACGACGTTTCAGCCGCCTACCGCGATGCCGTGCAGGCGTTGCCGGCGATGATCGACTGGTCCGATGCCGGCCGGGCGGAACCGTGGACGGTGCCGGAGGACGAAATCGACTAAACGCTGAGATCAGCGGGGAGTTCGCGGCGACGGATGATCCACCAGACAAAAAACGCGCCGAGCAGCTTGGACACTGTCATTGCAGCAACGCCGACCGGACTTAACAGACCGAGGATGCCCAGGAACACGGCGCTATCGACCGGCGCGCCAAGCAGGCTGGAAAACAGAATCCGCTGCGACAGGGGCCGCCTGGTAAACGTGTAGACGGCCCAGTCAACCAACTCGCCGATCAGGAAAGCCGCCGCACTGGCCACGGCGACAAACGGATTTGCCATGACATAGCTGATACCGACACCAACCAGCATTGCCAGCAGAACCTTGTGACCGACCTCGCGCTGCGCAAAATCGCGGACAACAAAAACGAAGCCAACCAGCAACGCCACCGGCGGCCACATGGTGCCGTCGGGCAGCTTGACCAGCGGCACCACGGAAAAAGCGTAGTTGACGGCGACGATCAGGGCGATATAGAGAGCAGTAAATTTAAAGCGCATGGGGGACGATTTCCCTATCGAATGTTCATTGAACGTAATTTACGCGGCTAGGTATCATATATCGAGCTGTTTTGGCGAGACCATATTTTGGACCTGAAAGAAAGCATCCGGCAACAGGCGTCCGCGGCGGGGTTCAGCGACGTCGGGTTTGCCGACGCGGCAACCAACCCCGACAACCGCGCAAACCTTGTAGAATACCTTCGTCGAGGCCACCACGGAGACATGGGTTGGATGGCCGAACATGTCGATCGCCGGGTCGCCCCGCAGGGAATTTGGCCGGAAGCCCGTTCGGTCATCGTTCTCACCATGACCTACGGTTCGGCGGACGGCGCGCACGTGGAGCAGGCGGCCCGGGGCGCCATCAGCGTTTATGCCCGCGGGCGCGATTACCATGATCTTGTCAAAAAAAGGCTGAAACGAGTCGCCCGCTGGCTGGTCGATGCCTACGGCTGTCAGGTCAAGGTGTTCGTCGACACCGCCCCGGTCATGGAAAAGCCGTTGGGCCAGCGCGCCGGTCTTGGCTGGCAGGGCAAACACACCAATCTTGTGTCACGGCGTACGGGCTCGTGGTTCTTTTTGGGCGAAATTTTCACGACCCTGGAAATCCCGCCCGACCGGCCCGAAAGCGATCATTGCGGATCATGCCGGGCCTGCCAGGACGCCTGCCCCACCGATGCGCTTCGCAATCCCTATGAAATGGATGCCCGGCGCTGCATTTCCTACCTGACCATTGAACACAAAGGGGCCATCGAGCCCGATCTCGCCGCCAATATGGGCAACCGCATCTACGGCTGCGACGACTGCCTGGCCGCCTGCCCGTGGAACAAATTTGCAACGCCCGCCACCGAAGGTGCCTTTTTGCCCCGCGCCGAATTGATTGGCCCCCGGCTGGCCGACCTGGCCGCGCTCGACGACGCCGCTTTTCGGGATGTTTTCTCGGGATCTCCCGTCAAACGCACCGGTCGGGACCGGTTTGTTCGCAATGTCCTGATCGCCATCGGCAACAGCGGTGAACCCGCGTTGAAAAGCGCCGCGGCGGATTTACTGGAAGACGGCTCCGACCTTGTCCGCCAGGCCGCCGCCCAAGCCGTTTCCAGGCTTGAATCTTAGCGAGCGGTCGGCGTTTTTTACTTACGTGCCACGCAATCGAGGGATATGATCTTGCGCGGGATACAAAAAAAGGGGGAACATCAATAAATGGTCACGCTATCACCTATCGACTTGCAAACGGTACAGCGCGCGCCGCTTCTATCGGATTTGCCGCGAGCAGAATTGCAGAAGCTGATCACGGTGTCGCACGTGCATGACTATCCTCGTGGCAAGCTTTTGTTCCTGCGCGGTGAACCGGCGACGAAAATTTATCTGCTACTGGATGGCTGGGTAAAAGTATACCGGGACACACCGGACGGCGATCAGACCGTCATCGGAATTTTAAAGACAGGCGAAACGGTGGCCGAGGCCGCGATCTTCCTGGGACAGGATTACCCGGCCAGCGCCGAAGTCGTCAGTGTTTCCCGGGTGTTGGAAATTCCCGCTGATTTCCTGTTGAACCTGTTGCGTCAGGACAGCGACGTCGCCATCAAGATGCTCGGCACATTGTCACAACGAATGCGCGGGCTGGTCCTGCATATCGAGCAGATTCAAGCCCGTTCAACGCCGCAGCGGCTGGGCGATTTCCTGCTGGGGTTATGCACCGAGAAGCGAGGCCCGGCGGTGATCGACCTGCCCTATGACAAATCCCTGGTCGCCGCCCGCCTCGGCATGAAACCGGAAAGCCTGTCGCGGGCGCTGGCCAAACTGCGCGACCACGGCGTCACCACCAACGGTCACCAGATCGAACTGGCCGATGTGTCCGATTTGCGAACATTCTGCAAGTCCGCACACTGATATTAGAGTCCAGGAACCGCCTCGGGAGGGAAATTACCGGGCGTACCGATTGTGGATGTAGACCATGTCGCCGCCCGGTGCGTTGGAATGACACGCGATACAGCCTTTGTCGGCACCTTTGGCGACACGCCCGGCCAGCTTCATTTTCTTTGGATTCATATCCATCGATCCGTCAGGAAGATATTTTGCCCAGAACCAGTCCTTGTTTTCAGGGTCGTAACCTTTTTCCCGTTTGAACATGACGGTTATCGAGGTCATGTATTTTTCGGGATGGTCGGCAACCTGTTCCAGCGTCGTTTCGTCCCTTTTGCCAAAATTCTTTTTGACAATGACGGTGGCGCGACGGTTTTCGAGATTTAATTGGCCATCCATGGTCTCGACGATGTTGCCATGCGGCGGAGAAACTTCGTATGGCATGGGGTGCAGCGCGTTCGGTCCGATCAACCGGTTCCGCTCCATTGCATTCCACAGCTTCTTGGCGAAGGCGACGTCTTCCGGGTTGCCAAACGGCGCGGCGGAGGCGCCCGTCGATGCGACGGAAACCAAAAAAAGGCCCGCGAGTATTAAGGCGTATTTGGATAAATGTTTCATTAGATCCTCCATGATCCCCTCTGTTGACGTCAAGGCGCGATCATGATCGACCCTACTTGAAAGGGAAAATCACATCGCATCACTCATCCGTGATCGGAATGTTAGCCATTACCGACAACGAGAGGGAGCCTGTTCGCCGAGCGCCCCGCGCCCAAAGTGCGCTAGGAACCGAGCCGCGGCCCGGTCAGTATCGGCCAGAACACGACGCTGAAGACGGCGAACCCACCGACCCACATCAATCCACCGGCGATAATAATCGCACTTCCGATATCGCCATCGAACACATCGCCCAACGACGGGCCGGCGACCCGCAATACGGCACCGGCGACAATCAAAACATAAGCGGCAACGATGGCGGGCGATGCCTTGATGGGCCGCCCGGTGTGGCCCAGCGCGGCGCGGGTCATCATCGCCATAATCATCGCCCCCATGGCCCCGGCGCTAAGCGCATGAATGGCGTCCCCCGAAGCGATCAGATCCGTCAGGTCGGCAACGCCCTTGAGGACGAACCCGACGGCCAGCCAGACGTGTCCCATATGCAGGATCCATATAACGGGCTCATCGAGTACTTTGAGCAACCGCCACCGCTTCATTCTAAGCATCAGGATCACCCCCGTGACGATCGCAACCAGCCCGGCGGACGTTTGCCACGCTTCGGCATCGACGGCAACCAGGTCAAGGACGATGGCCAACGGCAGGCTCACCATTGTCAGTTTCTCGATCAACGGCGATGAGCTTACGTCGGTGCTATCGCCCCGCGCCCTCAGCACGTTGGTGGTAAAGGCCGGAATGACCCGACCGCCGATCAAGGCGATCAGCATGCAGAATACGAAGACCCCCAGCCGCAACCCGATGCCGGCGGAGTCCTCGAGCAATCCGGTATTTTCCATATGCATCAGCACGTTGGCGGCCAGCAAGAGCCCCACCAGGCCGACCAACGGATAGTTGCGAGCCTGACCGCAGGCGATGACCCGGGACCCCAGGACCACACTCAACGCGCTCAATAATGCGACATCGGCAATGGCGACGGTCGACGCGCCGAGTCCCCAACCGCCCCACATGGCGGCCCGACCAAGCAGCCACAACAAAGACAGGCCGATCAGCGGCCAGCCTTTCATGGGCGGGCTCGACGTCCAACTGGGGACGGCGGTCAGCAAAAACCCGGCCAGTCCGGCGGTGCCGAAGCCGAAGACCATTTCGTGGCCGTGCCAATAGATCGGGTTCATCGGGCCGGGCAAGGATGTCAACCCGGCGTAAACGGCAATCCAGAGGACAAGGGGGAAAGTTCCGTATAGTCCGGCGAACAAAAAGAACGGACGAAATCCGGCGCTGAACAAGAGCGGCATTCCAGCCTTGGAGCCAGTCTGAATTTCGCTCGCCATCGGTGCTATCCTTCTATTGTTAATCAATTCTCGGTTTGCCCAACCTAGCTATCCGCCATATCGTCATCCTTGATGCCGGTCAAAACCCTGCGGCCTGTTCGCTTGACCAACCGCTTTCATTAGGGGAACCTGTGATCGTCTCAAAACCCTGGATCGATAATCGCCGATGCCTCGCCCCCGCCTGACCGCATTCCTGCTGAGCGCGCTACTGCTGCTGGCCGTAACCGGACCGGCGGTGGCGACAGAACCGGGCGACACTTTCAAAGACTGCCCCGACTGTCCGGAGGTCGTGGTGGTGCCTGCCGGTTCCTTCATCATGGGGCATGACGGAAAATACGAAATTGAAGGACCGGCCCACCCCGTCACCATCGCCGATGCGTTCGCCATTGGCGTTTACGAAGTCACCTTCGACGAATGGCGGGCCTGCTTCGACGATGGCGGCTGTACCCGCATGCCCGACGATCATAAATGGGGGAAAGGCCGCAGGCCGGTGATCAATATCACGTGGCGGGATGCCCAAACCTATCTGCAATGGCTAAGCGCCAAGACCGGGCATCGCTACCGCCTGCCGTCAGAGGCGGAATGGGAATACGCCGCCCGGGCCGGCACCACGACCGCCTACTGGTGGGGCGACGACGTTGGCGAAAATCTGGGCAACTGCCGGGACTGCAAAAGCGAGTGGAGCAAACGCAGCTCGGCCCCGGTCGGATCATTCAAACCCAATCCGTTTGGCCTGTACGACGTTCACGGCAACATCTGGGAAATGACCCTTGATTGTTGGAACCCGACCTATCAGGGCGCACCGGCGGACGCGACGGCACGGGCCGATGGCGATTGTTCGTACCGGGCCATGCGGTCGGGTTCATGGTACTATTTTTCCAAGAACATACGGTCGTCCTGGCGATTCAGGAGCGACATCCGGGTCAAGAGCTACGGCATCGGCTTTCGCGTGCTCCGTGAACTACGCTGATATTTTTTTGAAATTTTCGCTCAGGCGACCAGGTTGACGGCGCGACGCCGGATGCCGTTCGGCGATCCTTGAGGAACTTCCTGCGGCGTGACCGCTTCCTGCACCGTCTGATACAGCGCGACACCGTGTTTGTTGGCGACGTTGATCTGCCGTTTGACGGTGGCGAACGACGTTTCCGAACCGATCAGACGCGCCTGCTCCACGTGCGGGGCAGCCGTCTCCACATCCGGTCGCCCGGCACCGCCCGCGCGGCTGGACGTCGGCGTGCTCTTGACCGGTGGCAGCACTTGCACAACGCTGGCTATCGCGGTATCGGCCATATCGCTTCCCGTTGATCCTGTCGCTTTGGACGCCCTAAAGACGGCACCGGAAGAACCGGTGCACGCTGACGATCATGACTATAGGGCGTTTCGGCAGAATTTTCAATCCGGACCCGGAATTATTCTCGCCCCGTCAGGCCCCGGACCTAGGCCTTGCCGTCGGATTTCAGCCGATTGAGCTGCGCTTGCATGACTTCCAACTGTTCCCGCAATTCCGCCAGTTTTTCTTCCGACGGGTCGGGTTTGGTCGCGCTTTGGCGTTTCGGACGGCTCTCTTTTTTAGCGTCGCGCCCGCCACCGCCGTAGAACGGCGAGAACATGTTCATCGCGTTTTCAAACAGGGCCATATTCTGCTTGCCCATTTCTTCGAATTGCTGGAACGGCATCAAATCGCCAAGCGTGTCGTGCATGTAATGGCGCATCTGATCCTGATTGCGTGCGAACGAGCCCATGGAATGATCCAGATACTGCGGCACCAATGACTGCAGGCTGTCCCCGTAAAAACTGATCAGGTGGCGCAGAAAATTGATCGGCAGCAGGTTCTGCCCCTTCGATTCTTCTTCAACGATGATATGGGTCAGCACCGACCGGGTGATGTCTTCGCCCGATTTGGCGTCGTAGACAACAAAATTTGTGCCGTCCTTGACCATCTGGGACAGGTGATCGAGGGTCACATAGCTGCTGGTCGCCGTGTTGTAGAGGCGCCGATTGGCATATTTCTTGATCGTGATCGGCGCGTCCTCATCGGTCGGTTGATCTGACATAGTCGGTCGTTCCCGTCTTTAATTCCCGGCGGCTCTTTTCGCAAATGCAAAAACCACTGCAAAGTTGATAATCCTTTGTACCACAATTCTTTTTTGGTGAAAATGCTGCACTGCAAATAAATTTATGCTGCGCAACATAAATATTTCTGCGGTAATACGGCCAAGGCGGGCCAGAGTGGCTTTATATGGCGCCCGGTGACGGCTATACTGGTTCGAAAGTAGGCGATGCATAATGTCTGAGACACCTGACCTGAACGAACTGGCCAAGCGCTACATCGATTTGTGGCAAGAGCACCTGGCCGACCTTGCCGCCGACGGCGACGTTGCCGAGACCATTGCCAGAACCATCGAATTGATGAGCGGATCGGCATCCGCGATCGCCGCCTTCAACATGCAAATGGCCGAAGCGGCGCTAAAGCAGACAGGATCAACGCACGAGGAAACGACATCCGATGGCGGACACCCCGACCCGGCGACCGACCAAGGCGCGACATCAGGGACCACGCCCCCTGCCCCTGCACATGGCGGTGCAAACCCTGATGTGGATGAGCTCACTCGCCGCATTGCCAGGCTTGAGAAAAGGCTCGGTCAACTGGAGCCCAAGACTGCTCAAGCGCGCCGAAAGCCTGCAAAAAAGCCTGCAAAAGGTTGATCCCGACCTATTCGCGACCGCCGTGGAGGATCAATCCCGGCAGCGGCTGGCAGCCTTCGCCGACGGCGTTCACGGCTATCGCTCGATGCCGGCGCAGCCCCGCCCGGTGCCGCCGCCCGCGGTCTGGCGCAGCGGCAATATCCGCATGCTCGATTACGGCACCGTCTGCAAGAAGCCGGCTGACGGACCGCCGCTGCTGTTTATCCCGTCACTGATCAACCGCGCCTACATCCTGGACCTGACGAAACAGCGCAGCCTGATGCGGTTTCTCGCCAGCAAAGGATTTCGCCCGCTGCTGATCGACTGGGGCGACACCGGCCCCGAGCGGCAGAACGATACGCTGGACGACTATATCGCCGGTCGTCTGGTCGATGCCCTGAACGCCGCCCACGCCCTGACCGGGAAAGCCGTTACCGTCGCCGGATATTGCATGGGCGGATTGCTTGCGCTGGCCCTGGCCCAGGTGTGTCCGGAGCCGGTCAGGGCGCTGGTCCTGCTGGCCACTCCCTGGGATTTCGCCGCCATGGAATCGGGCAAGACCCGCATGTTGCAAGCCATGGCGCCGGGCCTTGAACAGATGCTTGATGTTACCGGCGTGATGCCGGTTGATGTTCTTCAGGCCATGTTCGCCAGCCTCGATCCGCAACTCGGCCCGCGCAAGTTTCAGGCGTTTGCCACCCTGCATCCGCAATCCGATCAGGCCCGCGATTTCGTGGCGTTGGAGGACTGGGTCAACGACGGCGTGCCGCTGGCCGGGCCGGTAGCGCGGGAATGCTTGCGCGGCTGGTACATCGAAAACAGCACGGGTCGCGGCGAATGGCGCATCAGCGGGCAACCAATCGAGCCTGAGAATATTGCCGTCCCGACCCTCGTCGTCGCCCCGAAACGCGATCATATCGTGCCGCCGGCGACGGTTATTCCCTTGGGTGAGAAGATCGCCGGAGCCACCACCCTGCATGTCGATGCCGGTCATATCGGCATGGTCGTCGGTTCCGGGGCCAGAAAAAAGCTATACGGCCCGCTTCTGAAGTGGCTGAAGGCGAACGCCACCTAGATTTCCGGGCCGATCGCCAAGAATTGTGCGGCGCAGCGGCATTTATCTTGCCGCCCCTGCCGACCGGTTCTACAATAAAACGAAGCTACATAATCGTCTCGACACACTTTTAAGGAGAGACACCAAACAGGAGAAACAAGCCATGACCGAGGTCGTAATCGCCGGTGCCGTCCGTACCGCCGTTGGCTCTTTCAACGGGGCGCTTAGCTCGCTTCCCGCCCACGAACTGGGACGCATCGCCATTGTCGAGGCATTGCGCCGCGCCAAGGTCGATCCGAAGGACGTTTCGGAGGTTGTCATGGGACAGATACTGACCTCCGGTGTCGGCCAAAACCCGGCCCGTCAGGCCGCCGTTAATGCCGGCATTCCTGTCGAAAGCACCGCCTACGTCATCAATCAGGTGTGCGGCTCCGGCCTGCGCGCGGTGGCGCTGGGGTCGCAAGCCATCAAGCTTGGCGATTCGACAATCATCGTCGCCGGTGGCCAGGAAAGCATGAGCCAGTCACCCCACTGCATCCACCTTCGCAACGGCACCAAGATGGGTGACGGCCAGTTGATCGACACCATGATCAAGGACGGCCTGTGGGATGCATTCAATGGCTATCACATGGGCACCACGGCCGAAAACGTCGCCGAAAAATGGCACCTGAGCCGCCAGGAACAGGACGCCTTCGCCGCTGCTTCGCAGAACAAGGCGGAGGCGGCGATGGCATCGGGCCGCTTCAAGGATGAAATCGTCCCCGTCACCATCAAGACCCGCAAGGGCGAAACCGTCGTCGATATGGACGAGTACCCCAAGGCCGGCGTCACCGCCGAAAGCCTTGCCGGCCTGCGTCCGGCCTTTTCAAAGGACGGCACGGTGACCGCGGGCAATGCCTCTGGCATCAACGACGGTGCCGCCGCCATCGTGCTGATGAGCGCCGAAGACGCCAAGGCGCGGGGCGTTGAGCCACTGGCCCGCATCGTTTCATGGGCGACGGCGGGCGTCGATCCGTCGGTCATGGGCACCGGCCCGATCCCGGCCAGCCAAAGCGCACTCGAAAAGGCCGGCTGGACCATCGACGACCTGGACCTGATCGAAGCCAACGAAGCCTTCGCCGCCCAGGCCTGCGCCGTTAACAAGGAGATGGGCTGGAGCACCGACAAGGTCAACGTCAACGGCGGCGCCATCGCCATCGGCCACCCGATCGGGGCGTCTGGAGCCCGAATTCTGGTGACGCTGCTGCACGAAATGCAAAAGCGGGACGCCAAGAAAGGCCTGGCGACACTATGCATCGGTGGCGGCATGGGGATCGCCATGTGCGTCGCTCGCGACTGAACTATTCGGACAGGGTCACGTTAAACAGGGGGACGACAGATGAGCGATCGCAGAGTAGCTATTGTTACAGGAGGAACACGCGGTATTGGTCGGGCCATTTCGATCGCCCTGAGAGATGCCGGTTACGCCGTCGCCGCCAACTATGCCGGTAACGACGAAGCGGCAGGCGCATTCAAGAAGGAAACCGGGATCCCCGTTCACAAGTTCGACGTCGGCGATTTCGAGGCCTGCGCCAGTTCCATCGCCACCATCGAGGAGGAACTGGGCCCCGTTGACGTGCTGGTCAATAACGCCGGCATTACGCGGGATACCATGCTGCACAAGATGACGCCGGATCAGTGGTCGGCGGTCATCAACACCAACCTAAACGGCCTGTTCAACATGACCCGCAACGTCATCGAAGGCATGCGGGAACGCAATTTCGGGCGGATCATCAACATCAGCTCGATCAACGGCCAAAAAGGACAGATTGGGCAGGCCAACTATTGCGCGGCAAAATCCGGCGATATTGGCTTCACCAAGGCCGTCGCCCAGGAAAACGCTTTCAAGGGGATCACCGTCAACGCCATCGCGCCCGGCTACATCGGCACCGAGATGGTTCGCGCCGTGCCCGAAGATGTATTAAACACCAAGATCATCCCGCAAATTCCCGTTGGCCGACTGGGTGAACCAGAGGAAATTGCCCGCTGCGTCCTATTTCTGGCCGCCGACGAGCAAGGTTTCATCACCGGGTCAACCTTGACCGCCAATGGCGGCCAATACATGACGTGAGGGGGCGCACGCCTTAAACGAACTGTTAAGGCATTGTCCCGCATGGTGGATAGCGACCTTACTGCCCCCCATATCACTGGATTCCCGTTGCGCCCTAAACGTTTCCCATACGGCCGGTCACTGTTCTTGGCGACGCTGATCGTCGGTGCGCTGATCGCATCGCTTCCCGGCGAAAGCCGCGCCGGCTCCGTAAAATCGGACAAAAAGGGGAAATTGGCCTTCTACGTCAGCCCACGGAAAAACGCCGGCGGGACCAAGGCCGGCGTGATGTACCCATCGCGCTATCAACGTCCGACATTCTATGGAAAATCATTGCCATCACGGGCCTACAAGGGGTTCACCCTGATAGGCAGCGCCATTTCCGGACCCAAAATACCCGGCAACGCGTCTTTTTTCGCCAAAACAAGGCAAGCGATTGATCTTATCGAACAAAAATCTCCACGGATTTACCGATTAATGCAGGGAATGAACCCACGCGGGCGCCGGGTGATCGCCTATACCGGCAACAGCGGCCCGGCGTCGTTCGTTGCCTGGGCGAAAGACTACATTGTCAACATTACCGCCAGCGCCATCGACGAAGATCCGGTGTTCGAGAACTCGGTATATACCGTCTCGGCGACCCTGGTTCACGAATTGGTCGGTCACGGCCGACAGCAAAACGATGGCCGTGTCTGGGCCATGTATGACTGGTGCGGCAAGTCGGGCGGCAAGATTGAAGGCGTCGGCTGGCAATCCAACCACATGGGAAGCAGCAGCGGCCTGATTGAATACGAACCCAATTTATATGCGCGCTGGTTTCTGGAAACGGTACGGGGCACCTACCCCGACCTCAACGAGGTAGCGATCCGCCGGTACGTAAAAATCGTCCGTGTCATGAAAAAGCGGTTCCCCGACTGGTACGATGAACGCAAAAGCTCGACCACGCTGCTCAGGGAATTCGGACGCCATTTCGCGAAAGTCTGCCCCGGCGTGACATATACGCCACATCCGGTTTCCGGCGATTGAGCGATAAGCGGCGCCATGCGGCCTTTCGCGCCACCTTTATTGGCGCCACCGCCGTTCTTATGTGGGCGACCCTGGCCCTGCTGACGACACTCAGCGGTCGGGTTCCACCGTTCCAGCTGGTCGCCATGGCATTCTCCGTCGCCTTTTCCCTGGCGCTTGGTAAATGGCTATGGAACGGCGAGCCGGTGACCGACAAACTGAAATTGCCCGTCCGGGTCTGGATGTTGGGCGTCGCCGGGCTGTTCGGCTATCACTTTTTCTACTTCATGGCGCTGCGGAATGCGCCGCCGGTCGAAGCCGGGCTGATCGCCTATCTTTGGCCGCTGCTCATCGTCGTCGCCTCGGCCCTGCTGCCCGGCGAACGGTTGCGTTGGTGGCATGTTCTGGGAGCGCTTATGGGACTCGCCGGGACCGTCGCGCTGGTTTTGGGGAATAACGACGGCATCGCCCTTACAGGCTTCAAATCGCAATACTGGCTGGGATACGTCATGGCGATTGTCTGCGCGCTGACCTGGACCGCCTATTCGGTGCTATCGCGGCGCCTCGCCCACTTGCCGACCGACACCGTCGGCGCGTTTTGCGGCGCCACGGCGATCCTCGCGACGCTCGCCCATCTGACGTTTGAGCAAACGATTTGGCCGAACGGCGGCCAATGGCTGGCCGTTCTCGGACTGGGGCTAGGTCCGGTTGGCGCCGCCTTTTTCACCTGGGACTACGGTATCAAGAACGGCAATATCCAAGCCCTTGGGGCAACGGCCTATGCCGCCCCATTGCTGTCAACCCTGCTGCTGATCGCCGCCGGCAAAGGTGACGCGACACCGACCGTGGCGCTGGCCTGCCTGATGATCGTCGGCGGCGCGCTGCTGGCCAGCAAGGACATGCTGCGCCGCCGCCATCGCCGTTAAGGCAGGCGGGGCATCGTCGCCGTCATCGATGGCCGGTCGATGATGGTTTCAAACCACTCGGCAAGGGCCGGGCGTGTCGCCCGCCAGTTATCGTCGGCAAATCGGAAATCCAGATAGCCCAGGACGCAACCGACCGTCAGCAAACCAATGGTCAGTTGATCTCCGAAGCCGTCGGCGGCGTCTTCGAGTGCATCCAGACCGGCTTCAACTTTGCCCTTTTGTTTGGTCAGCCAAGCGGGCGAGCGTTCATTTTCCGGTCGCACGTTTTCATAAATCTGAAGGATAGCCGCATCCATGATGCCGTCGGCCAGGGCCTGCAAGCGCAACGCCTGCAGCCGTTCGCCACCGGCTACGGGGAACAGCCTGGCGCCGTCGTGCAGGCCATCCAGGTATTCGCAAATCACCCGTGAATCATACAGGGCCTCGCCGCCATCGGTCATCAGGGTCGGGACTTTGCCCAGCGGATTTTCAAATTTGGCGGTGGCGCTTCGGGCGTCGGTCGGAATGAGTTCGATCCGATCGGCGAGACCGATTTCATGGGCCATGACCATCACCTTCCGGACAAACGGCGAGGTCGGCGAAAAACGAAGTTTCATCTGTTTGAAGTCTCCCTGGGGGTCAAAAATGATCTTTACGACGGCGGATTTCGGCAAAAGTCGCAACCGCGTCCCGACCAACCAGTCCGGCGGCCCGTTTCAGGTCATCGATATCGGCGCGCAGGAATGGATTGGTTTGCTTTTCGTTTCCCATGCGGGATGGCACCGTCGGCTTGTTGGCCTGACGCAGGTCGGCAATTTCCGCGGCGCGCGCCTTCAGGGCCGCATTGTCGGGGTCCACCGACAGCGCGAAGGCTGCGTTGGCGCTGGTATATTCATGCGCGCAATAGATCAGGGTGTCGTCAGGCAAGGCCCGCAGCTTCACAAGCGAGCCCCACATCTGGTCCGCCGTGCCTTCGAACATGCGCCCACAGCCCAGCGAAAACAGGGCGTCGCCGCAAAAGAGCGCGTTGTCCCGTTCAAACCAATAGGCGTTATGGCCGCTGGTATGGCCCGGCACATCTATTACTTTGGCCGTATGGGCGCCAACTGTCACCGTATCGCCCTCGACGACCTGATGATCGATACCGGGGATGCGGGCGGCGTCACGGCGGGCGCCGGTGACGGTACAGCCATACGCCTGCTTCAGTTCCAGGTTACCGCCGGTATGATCGCCGTGGTGGTGGGTGTTGAAGATTTTTGTCAGGGTCCAGCCCTTTTGCGCCAGCGTATCCATAACCGGCCCGGCGACCGCCGGGTCGACACAGGCGGTTTCGCCGCTATCGGGATCGTGGATCAAATAGATGTAGTTATCGTCAAGGACACTGATCTGAAGAATATCGAGGGCGGACATGACCTGAGGCTTCCTTATGATTTCGATTCCGCTGAGATTAGAACATACCCGCAACAATGGGAACCATTCTGACGACCGGGACAATTTCGCGGGACCTGGCCGCCCTCATTTGTGTTAACCTTTGCCTATGATGTGGATGGATGCCGTCGATCTGAGAGATTTCTATACGAGCCGCCTGGGCACTGTAACCCGGCGCATGATCGGTCGGCGAATCCGGACCATCTGGCCCGACGTTCGCGGCATGAAAGTTTTGGGCATCGGCTTCCCAACGCCCTACCTTTCCCCCTTCCGGGGCGAGGCGGAGCGCGTCTTGGCGGCAATGCCCGCCGGCCAGGGGGTGTTGCACTGGCCGCTCGAAGGCGCCGGACTGACATCGCTGATCGATGAATGCGACCTGCCGTTTCCCGATATGTCCATGGACAGGGTAATAATGGTGCACACGCTCGAATGCGCCGAGAACGTCCGCCCGATGATGCGCGAAGCCTGGCGGGTGCTGGCCGGTGGCGGCAGGCTGATGGTTATTGTTCCGAACCGGCGCGGCCTGTGGTCACGTTTCGAACGGACCCCGTTCGGCCATGGCCGTCCCTATTCGAGCGACCAGCTATCGCGGGTCCTACGCGATAACCTGTTCACGCCCAGCCGCATTGGGCGCGCGCTGTACGTGCCGCCGAGCCAATCTCGAATGATGCTGTCTTCGGCCCCGGCAATAGAAGAAATCGGCCACCGTTGGTTCAAGTCGTTCGCCGGCGTCGTCATCGCCGACGCCACCAAGCAGATTTATGCGGGCCAGGTCGACGCCCCGCCCGAGCGGGCCTACATACGGCTTCCGCAACGAAGCCCCGGCAATACGACGCGCACACAGCGTTCAGCGCCGCAGTAAATAGACGGCCTGTTCGCCCCGAAGATTGGACATGAACGGATGGCGGACCGCCGTGCCATGCTGATCGAGGATGATCGACCGTTCAACCGTGATTCCCATCTTGCGGCACAACATGGTAAAATCCTTGATCGTGCAGAAATGGATATTGGGCGTTTCATACCATTCCAGCGGCAGGGTTTCGCTGACCGGCATCCGCCCCTTGAACAGCAAGTGCGCCCGCACCCGCCAATGGCCAAAATTGGGGAACGAGACAATCGCGTGGCGGCCTATTCTCAGCAAGTGTTCAAGCACGTCCTTCGGCGCATGCATGGCCTGAAGGGTCTGGCCGAGAATGACATAGTCGAAGGCCTGGTCCGGATAATCCTTAAGGTCGGTTTCGGCATCACCCTGAATGACCGACAGGCCATTGCTGACGCACGCATTAACGCCTTCGGTACCAAGCTCAATGCCGCGCCCGTCAACCTGTTTGAAACGGCTCAGATATTCCAGCAAATTACCGTTACCACAGCCAACGTCCAGCACACGCGAGCCGGGCTCGATGATATCGGCAATGATTTGCAGGTCGATCCGGATCGACTTGTCGTCATTTTTCCTGATCATTTGCCCGTTCCCCGGCGCGGCAGGCCCCGATGCTCGGCGGCACCGTCGATAAAGCCTGACAAAACCCTGAAAAATTCCGGTTCTTCCAGCAAAAAAGCGTCATGGCCCTTGTCGGATATAATATCGGCGAAGCTGACGTTGGCCGCGACGGCATTAAGGGCATGCACGATTTCGCGGTTGCCTTCGGTCGGGAACAGCCAGTCGCTGGAGAACGAAAACACGCAAAAACGGGTTTTCGTGCCGCGAAAGGCGTTCGCCAACACGCCGCCATATTCTTCCGCCAGATCGAAATAATCCATGGCGCGGGTGGTGTACAAGTAGGAATTGGCATCGAAGCGGTCGACAAACGTTATGCCCTGGTGACGCAGGTAGCTTTCGACCTGGAAATCGGCATCGAAACCGTAGGAAATTTCATCCCTGTTCTGCAAACGACGGCCGAATTTGCGGTGCAGCGCCGGTTCCGACAGATAGGTGATATGGGCCGCCATCCGGGCCACCGCCAAGCCACCACGCGGCCGCTTGCCCTGTGCAAGGTAGGCCCCACCGCACCAGTCGGGATCGACCATGATCGCCTGGCGTCCGACCTCATGGAAGGCAATGTTCTGCGAGGAATGACGGGCCGCCGTGGCGACCGGTATGGCCGAAAACACCCGTTCCGGAAAGCTGGCGGCCCATTGCAGCACCTGCATGCCGCCCATGGACCCGCCGATAACGGAAAACACCTGCTCGATGCCTAGATGATCCAGCAGCATGGCCTGGGCCCGGACCATGTCGCCAACGGTGATAACGGGGAAATCGAGCCCCCACGCGGCGCCGGTATCGGGATTGATTTCCCGCGGCCCCACGGTGCCCATGCAACCGCCTAGAATATTGATGCAGATGATGAAGAAACGGTCCGTGTCGAGGATCTTCCCCGGCCCCACCAGATGATTCCACCAGCCCGGCTTGCCGGATACCGGATGGACACCGGCAACGAACTGGTCTCCGGTCAGGGCATGGCAGACCAAAATCACATTTGACTTGTCGGCGTTCAACTCGCCATGGGTCTGATAGGCAACGGTAAAGTTGCTCAATTCGGCGCCGCTTTCGAGGCGCAGGGGCGCGTCGATACCCAGCCGTACCCGCAAGCCCGGCGCCTGGCTGGCTTTCTGTTCTTTCGGCTTGTTGTCCGCGTCGTCGCCCGCCAACGGATAATCCTCTCAACTCATCTAGCCGGGTTACAGACCCAATCCGCACCCCCAAGGGCATCATAGCTATGAATCGTACCGCAAACTGTCAATGTTTACTTTGAATTTTGCGGGTCATGGGATATCACTACCACGTCTTTTGCCAATCCTTTAAACTATGGCCTTTGGATCCTGAAATGAGCGCGGATAAATCACTCGACGGTCTGCGTCTGGAAATCGACACCATCGACGACCAGATCCATGACCTGATCATGGCCCGAACCGAGGTCGTCAAACAGGTTCGCGAGTTGAAACGGGGCCAGCCGGTAAAAATTCGTCCGGCTCGCGAAGCCCGCATCCTTTATCGGCTGATCGAACGGCACAAAGGCCCCTTCCCGAAACACGAACTGGTCCGCATCTGGCGGGAACTGATCGTCGCTACCTTGTCCTTCGAAGGACCGTTTTCCGTTGCCGTCTACATGCCGCCTGCCGAAACATCCGCCGGGCCCGAGGGCGACCGCCGTTCCGGCCGCTGGGGCATGGCGCGAAATCAGTACGGGGCGTTTACCCCGATGACCGGTCATGTCAGCGCCCACCGGGTGATCGATGCCGTTTACCGCGGCGAAGCGACGGTCGGGATCCTGCCGCTACCGCAACGCAACGAAGCCGACCCCTGGTGGCCACACCTGACAACGCCCGGCGAAACCACCCCCAAGATCATCGCCAGACTGCCGTTTGCCAGCGATCCCGGCGAACGCAGCGGCGCCATGGAGGCGCTGGTGATCTGTACGGCGACGCAGGAACCCAGTGGCCGCGACCGGACCTTCCTGACCATTGAAATCACCGGCCACTTCAGCATGGACCGGATATCCGATGCGCTCATCGAGGCGAGTCTGCCGCCCCTGTTCACATCCGCCCAGCAGCAATCGAGCCAGCCCAACACGCGCCTGTATCTGGCCGAAGTCGAAGGTTTCGTCCTTAACGATGACCGGCGAGTCGGGCGGCTGACCGAAATCATGAAAGACGGCAACCCGCACATCATGTCGATCGGCAGCTACGGCGCCCCCTTAAGCGCGCAAGATCTCGCCACCGAAGATCCGGGCGGGTATTAAGCCATGAGCACCGAAGACCGCGTGGTAAAAAACCCGCCGCGACCCCATGCGGGTATCATGGATATTTCCCCCTATGTGGGCGGCGATTCCAACATCGCCGGGGCCGAACGGATCATCAAGCTGGCCTCCAACGAAGGCGCCCTGGGGCCAAGCCCGAAAGCCATGGAGGCCTATCGCATGGAGGCCGAAAATCTGCACCGGTATCCCGATGGCGGCTGTACGGACCTGCGCCGGGCACTGGCCGAAATGTATGGCCTGGAAAGCGACCGTATCGTCTGCGGTGCCGGTTCCGATGAACTTCTGGACCTTCTCGCCCGCGCCTATGCCGGGCCCGGCGACGAGGTGCTTTTCACCGAACACGGGTTCCTGATGTACCCCATCGCCGCCAGAAGTGTCGGAGCGACCCCGGTATCGGTACCGGAAAGCAATCTGCGCGCCGATGTCGATGCCCTGCTGGGGAGTGTCACCGAGCGGACCCGGATTGTCTTCCTGGCCAATCCCAATAACCCGACCGGAACGTATCTGGCGGAAGCGGAAATTCGTCGCCTGCACGCCGGGTTGCCTAAAAATGTGTTGCTGGTTCTGGACGCCGCCTATGCGGAATACGTCGAGCGGGCCGATTACGACGCCGGTGCCAGACTGGTCGATGAAGCGGACAACGTGGTTATGACACGAACCTTTTCGAAGCTGTTCGCCATGGGTGGCGTCCGCTTGGGCTGGGCCTATTGTCCGGCCGCCGTCGCCGATGTGCTGAACCGCCTGCGCGGTCCCTTCAACGTCAACCGGCCTGCCCAGGCCGCCGGATTGGCGGCGCTTGGCGACGGCGATTTTATCGAAGAGGTCCGCCGCCATACGGCCCGGTGGTATGACTGGAGCAAACAACAACTGATCAAGATGGGCCTTGATGTGCCCTCGGAAGTCGGCAATTTTCTGCTGGCGCGCTTTCCCGCACAGGGCAATGGCGACAATGGCGGCCGCAATGCGCACGCCGCCGATGCCTTTCTGCGCGGTCGCGGCATTATCGTCCGCCGCATGGATGGCTATGGCCTGCCCGATTCCCTGCGTATCACCATCGGCCAGGAAGACGAAATGCGTGCCGTGGTCAGCGCCCTCGGCGACTTCCTGGAATAAATGATGACCGACGAGCAGCCCCTGTTCGCCCGTGTGGCACTTATCGGCATCGGTCTGATCGGCTCGTCGCTGGCGCGTGCCATCCGGGTGCACAACATCGCCGGACATATCGGCATTTCGACACGCCGCCAGGCGACTCTGGACAGCGCCCGCGACCTGGAACTTGGCGACAGCTATACGATTGACCCGCTCGAGGCCGTCAGGGACGCCGATCTGGTCGTCATCTGCGTCCCCATGCGGGCCTATGGAACCGTCGCCAAGGCCATTAATCCCGGCCTTAAACCGGGCGCCATCGTCACCGATGTCGGATCAACCAAGAAATCCGCGATAGACGACATAAAGCCGCACCTGCCCGACGGCGTGCATCTCGTTCCCGGCCATCCGGTCGCCGGCACCGAGCATTCCGGTCCCGAGGCCGGCTTCGCCAAACTGTTTGAAAATCACTGGACCATCCTGACCCCGGAACCCGGCACCGACAACGAGGCCATCGGCAAGGTAACAAAAATGTGGGAAAGATGCGGCGCCATGGTGGAAATCATGGAAGCCAGCCATCACGACCAGGTGCTGGCCATCACCTCACACCTGCCGCAACTCATCGCCTATACCATCGTCAGCACGGCGACGGACCTGGAAGATGACCTGAAGAAGGAAGTCGTCAGATTCGCCGCCGGTGGCTTTCGCGACTTCACCCGCATAGCGGCTTCCGACCCCGTCATGTGGCGAGACATCTACCTTAAGAACAAGGATGCCGTGCTCGACGTGCTGGGCCGCTTTACCGAAGACCTGACCGCCCTGCAACGCGCCATCCGGCGTGGCGAGGCCGATGTCCTGGAAGACACCTTCACCCGCACGCGTGAAATCCGGCGCGGCGTCATCGCCGCCAAACAGGACTTCATCGACGTCAAGAAAGACTAGCTCGGGGCCTCACCGAATGATGTTGAAAGCCGGGCTGACCCGGTTCAGGGCTTAACGACAACGGCGTGCCCCATTTCGCCGTCGTCCAAGGGCTCAAAGATGGTTTCACAGAATTCGAAAACGTCTTTTGAAACCTGAAAATGATATGTTTCGCCTTGAGTGGTGTTTCTATCGTTCACTCTTTTCCATCGCGTCTCTTTATCCACATCCAGATAGTGGATGATGGGATCGCATCCATGCTGGTGGAAAAAATTCCGAACTCGTTGTCGCTGACGTCTCGCAAAGAAACCAATATCCAGAATGACGTTAATCTTCTTCTCCAGCAGCCTCAGTGATTCTCGCAACATTTGAACTTCGATTCGCTGCGTTCTTTCCAGGGCCCATTCATAAGAAGGCGGATTGGGCATATCCATCACGAACAGGTTTTTCATCCACTCGTCGACGGAAAAAACATGCGCATCCTGCTGATCCGCAAGTTTGGCGGAATACGTACTTTTACCGGCGCCGACGTTTCCGACGATAAGAAACAGATTTGCCATGTCTTCCTCTCCGATTGACGCAGTGTGTCGAATTCGGCAACCTCCGAGACCGCCTGGAGGCCTACTTCAGATGCAGTTTCTTTGCCGGTACCCGCCGCAAGGGGGCTGAACCCGGCTGCGCCGGTCCGCGAGCCTTGGCGCCCTTGCTGTCTGGTTTGGCTCCTGATTTAGGGCCGGATTTAGGGCCGAAAGCGGACTTGTAGGGCCTCTTTCCCTTGACCTTTTCGGGTTCCGCTTTACCGCCTTTGTCCGCGGCTCGTTTCCATTTTTTTGCCTGGGGATCTTCCGTCGACTTTCCCTTGGGCTTGTCCCATTTCTTTGGCCGGGCTTTTTCATCTCCAGACACGGTGTCGGCCTTCTTGACATAAGGACGTTTGGCGCCCGGCTTGACGTAAGCGTCGGTCTTTACGTAAGTTCCAGGCTTGCCGCCGGATTTTGATTTATCGTAAGGCCGTTTCTTTGCATAGGGCTTATCGCGGCTATCCCGTGGCCTGTCCTGGGCATTTTCCGAGGGCGCTTCGGGGATGCCGTCCAGACGGGTCAAGGTGACATTTTTTTCCAACGTGCCGGTCGCCCCGACGGACTCGAGGAAACCCTCGACGCAACCCGGCGCGAGTTCCACATAGCTTTCGTTCTGGTAAACTTTAATGGCACCGATATCGGTGTTGCTGATGGAACCGGCGCGGCACAGCATCGGTAGTAGCCAGCGCGGTTCGGCACCGTTTGCGCGCCCGACTGTCAACGAGAACCAGACACCGTCCTTGAAGTCGTCGCGGGCCTGCTTCGGGACACGTTCGCGGGATCGTTCCGGCGACCGATCGGAAGGCCGTGTCGGGGACCATTCCGTCTTGTCCGGTGCGGAATCTTGCAACTCTTCCGGCGCCGTGCGGCCAGCGGAATGCTGTCGCAGGAAGGCGGCGGCGATCTGTTCGACACTATGGCGCGCCAGAATTTCTTGCACGAACGGCTGTTCTTCGTCAGTCACCGGATCGCTCAGGGTCGGGTCGGCCAGGATGCGTTCACGGTCCCGCTTGAGAATTTCATCAACCGACGGCGGTCTCGCCCACGTGGCCGAGACGTTCGCGCTTTCCAACAGGCGGTCGGTTTTCTTGCGCGCGTTGTTCGGAACCATCAGGATACTGACGCCCTTGCGTCCGGCGCGGCCCGTTCGCCCGCTTCGATGCAGCAGGCCTTCGCTGTTTTTCGGAATGTCGGCGTGGATCACCAATTCCAGATTGGGCAAATCGATACCGCGGGCAGCCACATCGGTGGCGACGCACACACGTGCCCGGCCATCGCGCATGGCTTGCAGGGCGTGGGTACGTTCATTCTGGCTTAATTCGCCCGACAACGCGACCACCGAAAAGCCCCGGTTGTTGAGGCGGCTGGTCATGTGGTTGACGGTGGCGCGGGTAGCGCAGAAGACGAGCGCGTTTTTCGCCTCGTAAAAGCGCAACACGTTAATGATCGCGTTTTCCCGTTCGTAGGACGGAACGGTCAACGCACGATATTCGATATCCAGATGCTGCTTTTCTTCGCCGGACGCGGCGACGCGCACCGCATCGCGCTGATACCGCTTGGCGAGGGTCGCAATGGACCGCGGCACGGTCGCCGAAAACATCAGTGTTCGACGCTCGGTCGGGGCGGCGTCAAGGATCGTTTCCAGTTCCTCGCGGAAACCGAGATCAAGCATTTCATCGGCCTCGTCCAGCACCACGGCCTTGAGGCTCTTGGTATTGAAGGAGCCGCGTTTGATATGGTCGCACAGTCGACCCGGCGTGCCGACCACGATCTGGGCACCGCGTTCAAGGGCCCGCCGTTCGGTGCGCATATCCATGCCGCCGACGCACGAGGCGACGGTCGCCCCGGTCTGTTCGTACAGCCATTCAAGTTCGCGCTTCACCTGCAACGCCAGTTCCCGGGTCGGTGCTACGACTAAGGCCAGCGGCGCCTGCGCCGGGCCAACGAAGCGGGCGGCGTCACCAAGCAGGGTCGGGGCCAGTGCCAGGCCAAATGCAACGGTCTTGCCAGAGCCTGTCTGGGCCGACACCAACGCATCGGCATCGCGGAGATCGGGGGCCAGAACCGCCTGCTGGACAGCGGTTAGCACGGAATATCCGCGTTTTGTCAACGCTCGTCCAAGCGCCGGTACGACGCCTTCAAATTCAATCATATTTTTCTTTCGGAGTGCGGGTTTCGTGCGCCCGGTTACATTTTATCGAATCTGGGCACGCACGTTGCAACAATCAAGTGGACCGCGGATCAAAGCTGCGGCAGGACAAGTCAATCGGGCGTGTTGTACTTGGTGTTGGCCGCGCCGTAAAGAGGGCATTGACGTGAAAATCCCGCCGCGGCGTGATGTGCGCCGGGCGGGTCTTCATTAACAACACCAAAAATTACGGATCAGAGAATCGGTTTCAGGGCCGTTTCCGCGCTACTCGCTTTCACAAAACCATACTTTGCGTAAATATTTTGCGCCGCATCGGTGCGCAAATACCCAACATAGTGTGTCGCGGCGTCCTGATTGCGGCCCGTTTTCAGAACACCGATGGCATATCCGACGACGCTGCCCTTATTCAGCGGGGCCGGGATGGCGACGCCGGAAATCTTGCGGTTTCGTTTCTGGGCCTCGATAATTTCGGTCGTCCAGACGATGCCAACATCGGCTTCGCCCTTTTCGATCCGGGTCGGCGTTTCGCGGTGGTGGCGCTGCGTGAACCATGTTTTGCCGGCGATTGCCCAGCAGCTTTTGCACTTGGCGTTGCCGGTAACCTTCTCGTACAGACCCATGTCTCGCAGCATCGAAGAGCCATAGAATTTAAAGATACCCTCGGTCAGCGGGTTTGGATGAGATTGCACAAGGTCATCCCGGGCCAAATCCCGGGGGCCGTTAATTCCCTTTGGGTTACCTGCGGCGACCATCAGCGCAAGCTTGTTGTGGGTGTAAATTTTGTAGCGATCCATCATTCCCTCCGCCTTGAGTTTCTTCAAGTGCCCCAGGTTAACGCTCGCGTAAACATCCGGGTTCATCGCCGTATTCTGGCCATTGATTTTACCCTGCTTGAGAATTTGCCCCTTGAGAATTTGGCCCGGCGGTATTGTTTCGACGTAAACGCTTTTGATGCCGGGGTGCTTCTTCAGAAAGTCCTTGATCAGTTCGTCCATGACCATGAACTGATTGCCGGCGAGATACAGGACCAGCCCGGCCTTGTAGGAATCGCCGATATTGCCGTATTCGACGCGGCCATCCTGATAGAAGGTGCGGTAGTCGCTGTTTTCGCCTTGGCCTGCCATTAACGGTGCGGATACCGCGGCGGCGATGCCCAGTGTGGCGACAAATGTTGATATTTTTTTACAATTCATATCTAATCCCCCCTCCTGTGTATTACAACTATAAGTCCATAAAGTTTAGTCGATGCTGGACCGCGATCAATTGGGGAGCCCCCCCGACAAGGATAGGGAATCCCCTTAAACCCGCCATATATTCCAAGGAGAATTCACGATGGAGCAAACTCACACCGAGCAGCGAGTCGATCTGGCGGCAGCGTTTCGCTGGACCGCGCGGCTGGGCATGCACGAGGCAATTGCCAACCATTTCAGTCTGGCGGTTTCCGCCGACGGGTCGCAATTTCTGATAAATCCCTACGGCCGGCATTTCTCGAAAATGCGGGCCAGCGATCTGATTTTGGTCGATGCCAATAACCCATCCACCGAAGAGCGCGATGATATCGACCTGACGGCCTGGAGCATCCATGGCGCCATGCACCGCAAGAACCCACAGATCCGCTGCATCATGCATGTTCATTCCAAGTACGCAACCGTGCTGGCCAGCCTGAAAGACAGCACCATGCCGCCGATTGATCAAAACACCATGCGTTTTTACAACCGGGTCGCCGTCGACGAAGGGTACGACGGCATTGGCATAGGCGATGAAGCCGAACGGCTGGCCGGCGGCCTTGGCAACAAACACATGCTGATCATGGGAAACCACGGCCTGATGGTTGTCGGCGACAGCGTGGCCTTCGTGTTTGACGAGATGTATTACTTCGAACGAGCCGCGGAAACCCTGATTACGGCCTATTCGACCGGCCGGGAACTGCGCATTGTGTCCGACGAGGTCGCCGAAAAAACCGCTCGCCAGTTCAAAATATATTCAAAGACTGCCGACCGCCACCTGGCCGCGTTGAAAGCGATCCTGGATGAAGAAGAACCCGATTACCGGAACTGACCACGCCCCGGCGCCAGTGTAAAAGCGGTAGCCGCATCAGTTTGACCGGTCCGGCGTACAGGTTGCGCCGTTGGATCGTCAGGGCCAGGTTCAGCGTCGCCGGACCGCCATTCTTTGGCCGCTGCGAGAACACGCCCAGCAGCAATTTTGCCGTTACCGCTTCCCGTTCACCGATCATTCCCTGTCTCGTGAAGGCGTCGATGATATCGAAAAATCCCTGAACGCGGGCGGTGAAGGCGCCGACCGGTTGCAGATCGCGATCGAGCGCCAGTGTGCCATCGGCCCACAGGCCGAGCAGGCCATGCCTCAGAACCAACTGATCGACCTCGATGGTGCCGCCGCCGTCGCGCCATATTTCCAAGGCCTCGGGGAGCGGCGCACCCGGACCATGCGGGAGTTCTCCCAACAACCGGGCGGCCAAATGCAAATTCCGAATGCCGTTGCCCAGCGGGGATGCGACGGAAGACGGCAATTCGATCCCCGAAGCCGTGACGTCAAGAGCCATCGTCGCGGCGTCCTGATTTACGGCGGTATTTTCGCTCAACTGTTGCCACAGGAGGTCGGCGCTGGCGACGGCGATACGACCCGCCCGCGCCTGCGGCGAGGCAAGGACTAGGCTATCGATGCTGACGGCGATGATGTCGGGCGCACCCCCGGTGACGGTCAAATCGGCGGCGAGGCCGGCGACCGTTCCATTGAACGTCAAACGCCGATCGCCCACCGGGTAGGATACCGCCTGCTTGCCGGACAACCGCAACGACAACCTGCCCGGTCGCCACGGACGGGTCGCGACGATCAGGTTTTCCCCCTCCCAGCCCCATGGCGCGGCCCCTGATGGCCCGCCCTTCGGGGCATCGAAAACGAGATCGCGCAGCTCCAACCTGACCCAGAACGGAAAACCAGTGGCGCGCAGGCCGGTGTATTGAACGCGATAGCCTTCGGCCCTGCGGTCGGCCGTCCATTGTTCGGCGGACGTTACGGTGTGTGTCGCAACGTAAACCCAGGTCCCGGTGTAAACCAGCACCAGCGCCAGCAGGCTCAGCGCCGCGATGGCCCAACGGCGGCTATTGAAACCAATCAGGAATTCGACGATTTTTACCATTATCCGCTTCTCGACTCCACCAGATTAACCACCCTTATAGGGCGTTGCGTAAACTCAGGCGAGCGGATAGCCTTTGCAATTAAGGCTGATAACAACGGAACAGGCTCATTTTGCAAGATCAACCTAAGGAACCGACCTGGATTTTTGGATATGGGTCGCTGATGTGGCAACCTGGATTTCCCTATTTGGAAGCCCGCCCGGCCCTTCTTGAAGGATATCACCGGGCGCTGTGCCTGTATTCCCACCGCTATCGGGGGACACCCGAAAAACCCGGACTGGTTCTGGGGCTGGATCACGGTGGATGCTGCAAGGGGCGGGCTTTTTTGCTGGATGACAAGGACGTCGCCGACGTTATGGCCTATCTGGATGATCGGGAGATGATCACCAATGCCTACGCCCCGGCCTATCTGTATGTGACGCTGGACGACGGTCGCAGCGCGCGGGCCTATAATTTCATCGTGCGGAACGATCACCCTCAGTACACCGGCCCCATCAGTTACGAAGATGCGGCCCGGTTCGTTTTACAGGGGCACGGCGAACGCGGCCCCGCCCTGGAATACCTGAAGAACACCATCGACCATCTGAACGATACCGGGATTGTCGAGCCGGACCTTCAAGGGATATACGACATTGCCCTGAAAAGGCGCTAGCGCCCTAGCTGCACTTGGAATACCCGCAATCCAGGCAGGTATCGCACCCTTCCTGCCTAAGCAAACCCGCCTGACCGCATTTCGGGCACTGGCGCAGGCGCGTCGCGGCTCCGCCGGAGGCCGGGCCGTGTGTTCCCTTGTCGCCGCTATCGGTTTCCGACGCCACCGGTTCCGCGCCGCCGGCAAGCCTCGCCACCTGGGCCGTCGGTTCGTCTTCATTCAGGCTTCCCGGGCTTTTCAGGAATCCGACGGAAATCATATGCTTTTCGATAACATCGCCGATCGCCGCCAGCAGTGACGGCACGTAACGTCCGCCCATCCACTGACCGCCGCGCGGGTCGAACACCGCTTTCAGTTCTTCGACCACAAACGATACGTCGCCCCCGCGCCGGAATACGGCCGAGATCATGCGCGTCAATGCGACCGTCCAGGCGTAATGTTCCATGTTCTTGGAATTGATGAAAATTTCGAACGGCCGAATCCGGCCACTGTCATCAACGATATCACTGAGCGTGATATAAATAGCATGATCGCTTTCCGGCCAGCGCACTTTGTAGGTCGCGCCGGGAAGTTGTTCGGGGCGATCCAGCGGCTGAAACAGACGGGTCACCGGCCCGGCGTCACCGAGATCGGCCGGCACCGTACTGGCCGTCGGCTTTTCCAGCGGTAATTCGGGCTCGTCGCCGGCGGTCTCTTCTTTTTTCAGTTCCAGCACGGCGCCCGTAACATCGTTCGGCCGGTACGTTGTACAGCCCTTGCAGCCCAGATCGAAGGCCTGCATGTAGATTTCCTTGAAATCGTCGAAGGCAATGCTTTCCGGGCAGTTGATGGTCTTGGAAATGGAACTGTCGATAAATTCCTGGACCGCCGCCTGCATGACCAGATGATCGTTCGGACTAAGCCCCTGCGCATCGACGAAGGATGCGGGAAGCGGTGTTTCTTCACCCTTCAGGCGCCTGAACAGGCGAAAAGCGTAATCAGTGACTTCTTCTTCGCGTCGGCTCCCGTCGGGCATCAGCACATGGCGCAGATATTTGAAACTGAACACCGGTTCCAGACCGGATGAAACATTATCGGCGAACAACGAGATCGTCCCGGTCGGCGCGATAGAGGTCAGCAGCGCATTACGAATGCCATGGTCGGCGATCGCTTCGCGGACGTCTTCATCGAGTCCCCGAACGCCCTCGCCCGCGAGATACTTATCCTTGTCGAATAAGGGAAATGCCCCCTTTTCGGCGGCGAGTTGGCTCGACGCCAGATAAGCAGACCGCTGGATCGCCTTCATCCACCGGCGCGTCAGTTTCACGGCGTCGGCCCCGCCATAGCGCGCACCGCACATGATCAGGGCATCGGCAAGACCGGTCACGCCAAGGCCGATGCGGCGCTTGGCGCGGGCTTCGTGTTCCTGTTCAGGCAACGGAAAGCGGGACGTATCGATGACGTTATCCATCATCCGGACCGACGTCGCCACCAGGCGCCCGAGCGCCGCCTCATCTATGCCGGCGTCGTCATCGAACGGGTTGCTGACCAGACGGGCCAGATTAACCGAACCCAGCAGGCACGCGCCATACGGCGGCAGCGGCTGTTCGCCACAGGGGTTGGTCGCATGAATGGTCTCGCAGTAATTCAACGGGTTCATACGGTTGATGCGGTCGATAAAAATGACCCCCGGTTCGGCAAAGGCATAGGTCGCGCGCATGATCTTGTCCCACAGCTCGCGCGCCGGCAGACTTTTGAACGTCGCGCCGCCAAAGGTCAGTTCCCACGGGGCGTCTTCCTTGACCGCCTGCATGAAATCGTCGGTGACCAGCACGGACAGGTTAAACATGCGCAATCGGCCCGGCTCTCTTTTGGCTTCGATGAAGGATTCGATATCGGGATGGTCACAGCGCATCACCGCCATCATGGCGCCGCGCCTCGAACCGGCGCTCATGATCGTCCGGCACATGGCGTCCCAGACATCCATAAACGATAGTGGCCCCGAAGATTCGGCCCCGACGCCTTCGACCGATGCCCCCTTTGGCCGTAGCGTCGAAAAATCGTAACCGATGCCGCCGCCCTTCTGCATCGTTAGCGCGGCTTCTTTCAGGCTATCGAAAATCCCTGCCATGTTGTCAGGAATTTCACCCATGACAAAACAGTTGAACAGCGTCACGGCCCGACCCGACCCGGCCCCGGAGACGATTCGCCCGGCCGGCAGGAATTTGAAATCGTCCATGGCATCGCGGAATCGTTCCTGCCATGCCTTGCGGTCAGGCTCGGGTTCAGCCTGCGCCAGCGCTTCGGCCAGACGATCCCAGGTATCCTCGATCGATTTATCGACAGGCCGTCCGTCCGCCCCCTTGAGACGATATTTCATTTCCCATATCTGCTGCGAAATGGAAGCGACCTGAACCATGCTTATGTCCTTGGAATTATTTGTTAATTACGATTACGAAGGGTATTTAAATGCCGCCGCAGGGGCTCTAGCCTAAGCTGCCGGTCCAGCAGGGTCAAGGACTGCCGGTCCGGCAGGGTCAAGGCTCGTGTTCTTGTTATGTTTACGATCAAACCATCCCATGTCGGGATGCCGCCGAGGCCTGCCCCAGCCCCGCCCCTGGCAGTTATCCACGTTGTTAAAGCTATCCACAGGAGGGTTATCAACAGGCTATAGGGTCGTCATTTTTTCCACGTCGTCCGCCCCTCTTCAATCAGTCGATGGCTCGCCGTTTCGATGCGGTTTTCCAGTTCGGCCATGAAGGTTTTCCGGTCGAGTCCGGTGGGCATCGGCTCCAGGTATTCGAGGACGATGCAACCGGGTTCCTTGCGAAATTTACGACGCGGCCAGAACAGTCCGGAATTGAGCGCCACCGGGATCACCGGGGCCGTCGTTTTTTTGTAAACCGCCGCGACGCCGGGATGATAAGGCAGTTTATCGCCGACCGCCGAGCGCGTGCCTTCGGGGAAAATAACCACTTTGCGACCGTCATCAAGGGCGGCGAGGGATTCAGTTACCAGTCTTTTCAGGGAACTGGCGCCGCCGTCCCGATCAATGGCGATCATTTTCGATTTTTTCAGCAACATTCCATAGAAAGGGATCGCCAGCAGTTCCTTCTTCAGAACATAGGTCGCATCATCGACGATCATCAGGAAAATACCGGTTTCCCAGGCCGACAGATGCTTGCAGACAATAATAGCCGGTCCCTGCGGCAGGTTTTCAAGGCCACGAAGCTCCATGTCCAGCCCGGCCACGACCTTCAGCGTCGCCATGGTGATTTTCATCCACAGCTTCAGCCCCCGCTGTAGCAGGCGGCGTGGGAACGGCAAACACAACATCAGGACGATGGAAAAAAAAGTCCCGTAAACAAAAAACAGGGTATTGAAGATCAGGGATCGAATAAGGGTCATCGTTGACTTTCTTGCCGGTTGTCATTTCATCAGGAGGTTTTCAGCCATCTGGCGGGTCCAGGCCAGCAGAAACTTGTTATACTCACCAATCACCAATCCCGCCGTCCCCGGCCACGCCCACCAGCGCCCGACCTTGACGTGTTCGACAAACACCGGGTGGGCAATAATCTCAACGCCCGGCATGGCATGGTGAAATTCCAGCAGACTGCGCGGCATATGATAGCCGCTGGTCACGAGGCGCAGCGAGGTCACGCCCTGGGCGGCGACCCAAGCGGCCGTTTCGCTGGCATTTCCCTTGGTATTGATGGCCCCGCCAATGCCGATGCGGCGCTCCAACTGATACGGGTTGGTCTTCGACAGGGCGAGCAGCGACTTCACGTCCAGCCCCTGATAAACGCCGGACACGAACAATTTTTCCGCCATGCCGTCGGACAGCAGGCGAAGGCCCTCATCCAGCCGACCGCTGCCGCCGGTCAGCACGACGATGGCGTCGGTCCGTGTTTTCGTGTCGTCGAGCCGTTTGGGAATTGCATTGGCAAACGCGATCAATCCGGCCAGCCAGGCGACCAGCACGGCAATGACGATTGCGATGACGCGCGCTGTCAGCGGTCGACCTCGCCGCCGCGGCGAATATTTTGCCATCTTCCATCCCTCCATCAGGCAGGCGCTAGAGCATCTTCCTGAGTGTCCTCATTACCGTCAAGCGCGCCGTCAGCATGGCGATCAACGCCACCGCCAACGGCAGGCTGATCAGGACCAGCCAGCCGGAAACCGGCAGCCCCAAATCCGGCACCATTCCCGACTGCAGGGAATCAGCCAGATAGCCAAGCCCCCACAGCGTCGGCAACGCCAAAATCAGGCTTATGATACCACCTTTCAGGCCCAGCATCAGGGCACGACTGGCAAACTGACGAGCGATATAAGTATCCTGCGCGCCAATCAGGTGCAGCACCTCTATCGCATCCTGATGGATCGCCAGCCCCGTGCGGGTCGTGAAGACGACCGTCCCGACAGTCGCCAGGCCAATGAATGCCAGCACCGCCGACGCCAGCGCCTGCACCGTTCCGATCAACGTCAGCAATCGTTTCAGCCAGACGCCATGATCATCGACCAGGGTCCCGGCGACGATCGCGTCGAGGCGTCCCTGCAACGCCATGGCGTCAATTTCCACGCTGCCGTCACGTTCAACATCGACCATCCGTGGCAACGGCAAATCAGCGGCGACCGTCCCGGCGCCAAGCCAGGGCTCCAGAAGGCCCAACAGGTGATCTTCGCTTAGCAACTCGGCCCGGACCACCCCCGGGGTTTTTCTGAGTACGGTGACGATCGCACCCAGCCGCTTGCCGTCGCTTGCCACCGCCGCTGCCGTTTCCGGCGGTGGCACCTGTACCGTCAGCGTTCCGGCCAGCCCCTTGCTCCAGCGTTCCGACAGATTGTTAAGGGACAGCATTCCGGCCATGGCGAGGATCGAGAGATAGACCATGAAGGCGATCAGCCATGGCAAAAAACGGCCCAGGGAATCGCGTTCGAGCTGAAGATCGGAGCGGCGGGTAAACATCCGGCTTATTTCCCGTCCAACCTGCGTGCCCGTGGGTCCGCCGGCCCGCCCGCTTCCAGATGCAGATACCCGCTATCCAACCTTAAGCAGGGATGCCCCAGCCTTTTTACCAACGATTCATTGTGGGTTGCGACGACCACAGTGGTTCCCAGTTTGTTGAGTTCCTCGAACAGATGCATCAGGCGCAGCGCCATGTGATCGTCAACGTTGCCGGTCGGCTCATCCGCCAGCAGCAGTTTTGGCCGGGCAATGACGGCCCGCGCGATCGCCAGGCGTTGCTGCTGCCCACCGGACATGGTCGGCGGACGGGCCTGCATATGATCGGCCAGACCGACCCAACTCAGCAATTCTTCGACATTCCGCTGGATTTCCCCTTCGCGGGTGCCCGCGACCCGCATCGGCAAGGCGACATTATCGAAAGCCGACAGATGCCGCAGCATCCTGAATTCCTGAAACACGACGCCGACTTTTCGACGCAAGGCAGGCAGGTCGTCGCGCGCCGTCGTCGCGATGTCGCGCCCGAACAGGGAAATCAACCCGCGTGTCGGTTTCAACGCGAGATACATCAATTTCAATAATGACGATTTGCCGGCGCCGCTGGCCCCGACCAGAAAATGGAATGATCCGGGGGCCAGCGAGAATGAAATATCCTGCAGGACCTCGGCCCCGAGGCCATAGCGTAATCCGACGTTTTCGAAGCGAACCACTCCGTAGAATCCACCTGTTAAAACCGATTAAAATAAGGGTTTGCCCACGGGAATCAATGGCTCCCGGCGACCCCACAATGGCATGGCCGCGCACCGCCGTCCAGAGCCACGACGAGGCGCCGTTGACGATCGACCAGGAATAGCGTCACAGCTTGCGCTGTATCCGCCGAAAGCCTATAAACAACCGTAACCGGGAGCGTGATCGAATATAAATAAAATAATTTGAATCCGGAATCGCTCTCTGCTTTTATGGATGGGATCTGTTTATCGCTTGGGTCATTTCGATCCAGAACAGCAAGAACCCCGGGGACTAAAATCACTATATCAATGATCATTACCTGCCCCAACTGCTCGACCCACTACAACATCGACCCGGCTTCCATTGGCGGTTCAGGCAAAAACGTCCATTGTTCCCGTTGCGGGGCCAATTGGCACCAAACCAATACATCATCGCCCCAGGTCGCCCCGCAGGCCGCAGCGCCGCAGGCCGCCGCCCCGGCCTTCGACCCGGCCCAGATGCAGGCCCGGATAATGGCCGACATCAAGGCCGAGATGCAGGCCGAAATACAGACCCGGTTCAAATTGCTTGCGACCAGCGCACCACAACCAGCGCCCGCGCCGGAACCTGAGCCAAAGCCAGAATCGGAACCGGAACCAGAGCCGGAACCGGGGCCTGAACCGGAGCCTGAGCCTGAGCCTGAGCCTGAGCCTGAGCCGGAACCGGAGCCTGAGTTGCAAGCCGATGAACCGGAAGAGGCGTTGTCTCAGGACGAGTTAGACGACATGTTCGGAGAAGACTCCGACCCCGGCCCCGTTGAATCCATGGTAGAGGAAGAAGAACCCGACGACGATGTTATGGACGTCGATGACATCCCGGACCCGGACCCCCTGCCTGAATCGCTGTTCCCGTCTGACGATGACGACGATGACGACGAAGATGACGAAGACAGCGGCATCCTTCGACTGGTCATCATCATCGTCGTTCTGCTTAGCCTGTTCGGCGGCGTGTTCGGCGGACTCTACTTCGCCCGCGACACGGTTATGGAGGTCTTCCCGCCCAGCAAGGCGCTGTACAGGATGATCGGCCCGACCGACACACTCGGGGCCGGGCTGGATATCCGCGGCGTTCGATCCGCGCGCGGTCTGGAAGGCAAGGTTGATGTTCTCAATATCAATGGTGTCATCGCCAACATCAGCAAGGAACCACGCGACGTACCGATGATCAGGGTCTCGCTGTTCAACAGCGACGACGAAGAGGTTCAGTTCCAGCTGGTCCCCCCGGAACAAAAGCGACTCCCGGCCGGTGAAACACTGCGTTTCAAGGCTTCCATCATGGACCCGGCGGCGACCGCCCGGCGGCTGGAAGTCACCTTCAGCGAACCGGCGGCGGGTGACGCCGCAAAGAGCGCCGCGACGCACTGACCGCCGACTAGAATTTCCTGAGCAATCGATCGATATAATCGCGCTCCGGTTTCGGGCGCTGGCGCTGCCCGGCGCGGCGGCGCAATTCATCGAGAATTTGCCGGGACCGATGGATCTCGCTTCGTTCCGGAAGACCGACCGACCCCCCTGGCATGAGACCGCCCTGACCGGTCAATCGGCCAAACGGGTCGCGCCCGCCCGGCGCCGAACCACCGGAATCGCCCCCAAGCGATAGTCCGAAGCCGCCGGCTATCATTTTAGCCATCGCCGACGATATATCCTCCGCCGCCTGATGCAGGTTTTCCACCGCCCCGGCCTGTCGCCCCTGGGCGTCGGGCAATCGTCCCCGGCCAAGGGCCGTGACCGCACCTGTCATATCGTGATCGGCCAGACCAAGCGGCGCTGGAATAGTGCCTAACAAACCATCCGCATCCAGCATCAACTGCCCCAGATCCCGCCTCAACGCCTTTTGCGTGGCGACGGCGGCGGCGGATCGTTCCGGCGTCTGGCGTGTCTCGGAACTGATCGCTCCGAACGTGTCGTCGAGCAAATTCTGCTGCCTTTCCTCCAGCCGCCGCATCCGGCCGAGCATCTCGCCATGTTGTTTCAGCTTTTTATTTATTGCCGCCGTCGCCGACCCGCCCTGCGTGGCCCCCCGAACACTTTCCAAGATCCGGTCCAGTTCCGACAGCATCTGCCGCGCCGCATCGGTTGCGCCGGTGCGCGCCAATTCACGGGCCTTGTCGAGCAGCCCCCGCAAGTCGTCGGCACCCAACATCCGCAGCATCGGTTCGAGCACCCCTGGCGTCCCGTCCTTGCCTTTCAGTCGTTCGGCCAGCGCGTTGAGGTAATTATCCAGCGCCCGTTGGGTGCGATCCATCAGCCGCTCTATTTCCGCCGGGCCGGCCCCCTGCTGAAGGGCGTTTTGCAAGTCTTCGCGGGCCCGTTGTAAATCCCGCTCGGCGACGGCAAGGCCACCGTCTTCAAGCCTGATCGCGGTGTTCCACAAGAGTTCCATGACGGAGTCGTAACGGTCGCTGTCCTGACTGTGAGTCAGGCGCGCCTGGGCAACACCCAATGACAGAAAGACAACAAGGTCGGCATCGTAAGCTTGCGGTTTGTCCTTGATCAGTTCCAGCCCGACAACGACATCCTGTGCAATTTTCTCCCGGCTCCCCGGTTCCAGCAAAGCCAGCCGGCGGCGTTGGACAATGATCGCGCGGGCGACCTTGTTGTTAAATGTGCGTTCCGGCAGCACGACCTTGACCCATTCGCTAACCCCCTCCTGCCCGGCGCCATCACGAGCCCGCAGGCGCAACGCAACCGCAAGGCCGGCCCAGGGGTGGGCCGTAAGGTCGTGAGCCGATCGCCGTTCAATATGGCGACGACGGGACGGCGCCCCCCCGACCGGCAGGTTCAGTATCTCGGTCTGATTGGCCGCCAACAACGCCCGATCCTGCAATCGAAATTCCAGCGCCAGGTCATCTACCGCATAATCGTCCGACGCCCGATAAGCGAGCTGCAAGCGGGACCGGCTGATCGTTTTTGGCCGATCCGTGAATTTGGCCGTTGGCGGCAGGTCGGGCACGACGGCCAGAATCCAGTTCGCGACCGTGGCGCCGTTCGCCCGGACACTGACCTGGGTTTCATCGCCCGCCGCCAGAACGGTTTCGAGGCGGAAGCTTTGCCGTTCATCATTTCCGGCCCCGGCAATGGTGGCGAATGGAACGACCCGCTTGCCAACTTCCAGCACCGGCCCCGGAGCATACCATGCCGGGCGTCCGGCGAGGCGGGCGCTCAGGATACTGCCGGCCGGAATGCCGATCCGAGCCGGGTTCTGCTGCCAGTCGGTGAGACTCTCATTGCTCAGGAAAATCGGCGACCGGCCGCTATAGGAAGGCGGCGTCAGCCAGACCTCGACACTGAAACGATCCGTCACGCCGCCACCGATGGTGACGGCGCGCGCCAGCCGCGGCCCCACCTCGCCGTAACCGGCAACAAGGCCGATAACCAGCGCCAGTAAAACCACCGCCCGAATAGCGAAGGGGTCGCGAGCCGCCAGGCCGGGCGATGGCGGTCGCAGGGAAAGGATGGCGACGGCTTCGGTCAGGCGTCGAACATGGGCCATCCAGATTTTCAAAGACAGGCTGTCGCTGACCGATACCGGCCGGTCGGCCAGGCCTGATAACGGCCGATGGGCAAGGCCGCTATCGCGTTCCAGCCTGCGCCGGGCCGCCGCCATATCAACGAGCCGAAATCCCCGCAGCGCCTGATAAGAAAGCACCGAAAACGCTATCGTGAAACCGGCCAGAATGGCCAAATGCAACCACCCAGGCAGCCCGGGAAGCAGATCCAGCAAAACGATGGCGGCAAATGCGGCGGCGACAAGAACGGGCTTCCATATCCTGACCCACAGGCGTTCCCAGAAAACGACGCCCCAGGCCAGCACCAGCAACAGGCGATAGCGCCCCCCCGGGGATTGTTCCCCCGTCTTAACGAGAGGCCGATCCCCGGTCGAGGTCATTCCGCTTTGTCCTCGTTGTTGGGAGCGTTCGACAGCCATGCCGGTTGGGTCTCCAAACCAAGCAAATCCTCGACGTCCAGACGACGGCGAACGACCGCGTAATTCCGCCCCTGCACCAGGACTTCCGGCACCAGGGCGCGGGTGTTGTAGGTCGAAGCCATCGTCGCGCCATAGGCACCGGCAGTGCGAATTGCCAGCAAATCACCGGCGGCAATCGGCGGCAAAGCGCGCTGGGTACCGAACGTGTCGCCGGTTTCGCAGATCGGGCCAACCACATCGACCACGACCGTTTCAACATCGGCCGCAGGCTCGTTGACCGGGACAATGGCATGATAGGCATCGTAAAGCGAGGGTCGGGTCAAGTCGTTCATCGCCGCGTCAACGATGACAAAATTGCGGGTCGGGCCTTTCTTGACATAAATAACGCGGGTCACCAGCACACCGGCGTTGCCGGCGATTACCCGGCCCGGTTCGAACACCAGTTGGCAGCCGATATCACCGAGACTATCCCGCACCACGGCGGCGTATTCAACCGGCCCCGGCAGTGTCTCATCGCTATCGCCGTAAGGAATGCCAAGACCACCCCCCAGATCAAGGCGGTCAACATCAAGGCCGTCGGCGCGCAGCATGGCGGTCAGATCGGCCATGCGGATAAAGGCGTTGCGAAAAGGCTCCAGGTCGCTCAATTGCGAGCCGATATGAACGGCCAGACCGACCGGTCGGATGCCGGGCATCGTCGCCGCCCCGCGGTAGACGTCGTGCGTCCGCGTCCATTCGATGCCGAACTTGTTTTCGCCCTTGCCGGTGGTGATTTTGGCGTGAGTATGGGCGTCAACATCCGGATTGATGCGCAGACCGACCCTCGCCTCCACCCCAAGATCAGTGGCGACCCGACTGAGAGTTTCCAGTTCCGGTTCGGATTCGACGTTGATTTGCAGGATCCCGGCCCGCAGGGCCTGAAACAGCTCATCCGCCGTTTTGCCGACACCGGAAAAGACAATCTTGTCGGCCGGGATGCCGGCGCTCAGGGCGCGAGATAACTCGCCCCCGGAAACGACATCGGCACCGGCGCCCAGACGCCCCAGCGTCCGTATCACGGCCATATTGGAGTTGGCCTTGACGGAATAACAGATCAGCGAGTCCAGACCGGAAAAGGCATCAACGAAGGCGCCGTAATGGCGTTCCAGAGTCGCCGTCGAATACGCGTAAAACGGCGTCCCGACATCTTCGGCCATGTCGGCAAGGAAGACGTCTTCCGCCGATAGCCGCCCATCAATGTAGTGGAAATGATCCATCGTGGAATCCCTGTAACTCTTTTATTCGGAAGGATAGTCGCGCGGATATTTGGAGCCTTCGGGAAACGTCGGCGGCCCCTTGCGGCCACACGCGGCAAGCGGCGAGATCATGGCCAAGGCCAGCACAATAGCCAGCGCCCTGACAAACCGACGACGAAATTTTCCCGGGCCGATCGTGATCATGTCGAAATCCTTTTTCGCGCCAGGGCGGCGGCGGCAACCACGTTGAGCGGCGCGGTGCCACCCTCGCTGGTGCGGCTGGCGACTGAATTATCGACGCCCAGCACCGCAAAAACATCTTCGGTAATGCCCGCTTCGACTGCCTGCATGTCTTCCAGGGTAATATCTTCCAGGCCGCAATTCTTGCCTTCGGCCAGCTTGACCAGACTGCCGGTAACATGATGGGCCTGCCGAAACGGCATCCCCGCCACCCGGACCAGCCAGTCGGCCAGGTCGGTGGCCGTCGTAAAGCCACGTCCGGCGTCCGCTTTCATGCGTCCGACATCGAATTCCACTCCGGCCATCATGCCGGCCATCGCCGCCAGCCCGACGGCCAGCGTATCGGCGGCATCGAACACGGGTTCCTTGTCTTCCTGCATATCCTTGCCATAGGCCAGCGGCAGGCCTTTCAAGGCAACCAGAAGGGCATTCAGGGATCCGATGACGCGACCCGCCTTGCCCCGGATCAGCTCGGCGGCATCCGGATTGCGTTTCTGCGGCATGATCGAACTGCCCGATGAAAAATCATCCGAGACCCGAATATAGCCGAATTGGACCGTGCTCCACAGCACGATTTCTTCGGCCATCCGCGACATGTGTACCGCCAACATCGCGCCCGCGCTCAGAAATTCGCAGGCAAAATCCCGGTCCGATACGGCATCCAGCGAATTGGCGCAAGGTCGGTCGAAGCCAAGCGCCGCCGCCGTCATTTTACGATCCAGCGGAAAGGACGTTCCGGCAAGTGCGGCGGCGCCCAGCGGGCTTTCGTTCAGCCGCTTGCGGCAGTCGGCAAAGCGCGACCGGTCGCGCCCGAACATTTCCACGTAGGCGAGCATGTGATGGCCAAGCGTTACCGGTTGGGCCGCCTGCAAATGGGTAAATCCCGGCATCACCGTCGCCGCGTGCCGTTCGGCGATGTCGATCAGCACGTTTTGCAGACCGCGCAGGCCGACATCCAGGGCGTCGATGGCGTCCCGTACCCACAACCTGAAATCGGTGGCGACCTGATCGTTGCGCGAGCGGCCCGTGTGCAATCGCCCGGCGGGCTCGCCGATCAATTCGGCCAGCCTGTTCTCGATGTTCATATGAATGTCTTCGAGGGCCGCGGAAAAGACGAATGTACCGTCTTCGATTTCACGTTCAATGCGGCCCAGCCCGTCCTGAATGGCGATGCCATCGGCTTCCTCGATGATCTCCTGACGAACCAACATCGCCGCATGAGCCTTCGACCCGGCAATGTCCTGGGCATACATTCGTTTATCAAAATCAATTGACGCATTGATCGCTTCCATCAACGCGGATGGCCCGGCCGAGAAGCGGCCACCCCAGATCGTGCTGGCGCCGGATGTTTTCTGGTTGTCGCCCGAGGCGTTTCTGTTAGGCTTTGTCGTCACTGCTGGATCCCGTTTCAGGAAAATACTAAAAATATGTCGACCATCACCCGATACATCCCACAGGGCCGAGGCCCCTGCAAGCCGTTTTCCCGATTAAAGGCGGGTTTCGGAACGTTGGCGGCTTTCCTGCTGACCCTGACAATTGTCGCCATATCACCGCGTCTTGCAAGCGCCGAGGCAGGTGGATGTGCCGATTCCGGCGCCAAACTTAGCCGGTTTGCGCCCGCGGTACCACCGCGTCCGGTGACCGATGAGCCATTTTTCGATGCGAATGGCGACCAACTCAGACTGACAAACTACAAGGGGCACGGACTGGTCGTGAACTTCTGGGCGACCTGGTGTGCTCCGTGCGTCAAGGAATTGCCGGCCCTGTCGCGGCTAAAGGACATTGTGGCGAACGACGGCATCGACATCATTGCACTGTCACTGGACCGCGGCGGGGTTCCGGCGGTCAGAAAATTTATGGATGACAAGGGCATCGCCAATCTGGAAATCCTGATCGACAAGAAAAGTAAGGTTTCGCGCAAGACCCGCGTCAGCGGCCTGCCGACGACGGTCCTGATCGATCAGGACGGGGTAGAGCGTGGTCGCGTCACCGGGTATACGGAGTGGGACGAGGACAACGTCGTCGATTTTATTCGGCGCTGTATTGGCCCAAAAAAGAATTGAAATCGTTGCGAACCTGTTCAGAATCCGACCCGAGGCATATACTGTCGACTAAAGACTCTTGTTCGGTGGGGGCGTCGGGGAAACGATGATGAGTGAGTCCGTATCGACGATTGACGCCACATCGTGCGACCCGGCGTTATTGAGCCTTATCGCCGAATCCATGGCCTATGCCTACGCCCTGTTCGACGACAAGGACCGGCTTGTCGTGTATAATTCGGGTTACCTGAAACATTCAGGTGTGAGCAAAAAGTTTCTGGCAGGTCGTCCCGCCTACGAAGACATCCTTTACAAGATGATCAGCCGGGGCCGAATGCCCGATGCCCAAAAAAACCCGAAAGCCTGGGTGAAATGGCGTCTCAAAGCGCACCAAAATCCAACCGCACCGATCGAAGTCATCTATAAAACCGGTCGGGTTCTGCTGATCAACGAGCAGCGGCATGAAAACGGCTACACATCCTGCAGGTACGAAGATGTGACCGAAGCCCGTTTGCAACAGCGCCTTTCCCGGGAACGCGCCGAGCGCGCCAGGACCATCGAAAATCAGTTGGAAGCGGCCATCGAAAGCATGTCCGACGGATTCGCGATTTTCGACCCCGCCGGCAAGCTTATCCTCTGCAACACCACTTACCGGGAAAGCAACGCCAAGGTCGCCCATAAATACCTGTCGGGGCAATCCTACAAATCGATCCTGACGGCCTGCGCCCGTGAAAGTTTCGGCGGCGGCCAGAAAAAGGAAAGGGACTCCTGGATCAAATGGCGGATGTCGCGCCAGAAAAATCCCGGTCCGCCTACCGAATACAAGTACCCGGACGGCAAGTGGATCCGTTACAGCGACTTCCGCTCCGCCGATGGCAACCACGTGGTTGTTCTGTCGGATATTACCGACCGGAAGAAACACGAACTGGCGGTTCTGGAGAGCGAGGCCCATCTGGAAGCCGCCCGGCATCAGTTATCCGAAGCGATCGACAGCATGTCTGACAGTCTGGTCATGTACGACGCCGATGACCGGTTTGTCATCTGTAATTCCAACTTCCGCAAGACCCACAAGAAGTTCCCCGACACATATCGCGCCGGCATCACCATTTCCGAAACCGTCCGCATTCTTGCCGAGGGGGCATTTTTTGGAGAGGTGAACAATATCGATGCCTTTGTACGGGACCGCATCGCCGTGATGAAAAGCCCCGGGACACGGGAAATCATGTATCCCGGCGGCCGTTACGAGCACGTCAGAATATCAAAAACCCGTGATGGTGGAACGGTCATGCTATGGACCGACATCACCAAACTGAAAAAGATCACCGGCGATCTGGCCCAACGCGAAGAACATCTTCGCGGCATCATGGAAACGGTTCTGGAAGCCATCATCACCATTGATGCGCGCGGTATCATCGACACATTCAATCCGGCGGCCGAACAAATTTTCGGCTATGACGCCCAACAGGTGATCGGCAAAAACATCAAAAAACTGATGCCACAACCCTATCGCCGGGAACATGACGGGTATCTGTCAAAATACCAACAAACCGGTGTTCCGCGGATTATCGGAATCGGGCGCGAGGTAACGGGCCGACGCAAGGACGGCTCGACCTTTCCCATGGAACTTTCCGTCAATGAGGGCCTTCACGCCGGCCAAAAAATCTATATTGGCGCGGTCCACGACATCACCGAACGCAAGGCCGCCGAAGAAGCCCTTAAACTCAGCGAGAAACGGTTCGCCCTGGCCATGAAAGCCAGCAATGAAGGCATCTGGGACTGGGACATAGAAACCGGCACGGTTCACTTGTCACGACGGATCGAGCAGATGCTGGGGCTCGGGAAGATTTCCAGGGTGTCCAATAAATCCATTTACGACACCATCCACCCGGAAGACAGAGATATATACAAGGCCGCAATCACCGCTCATTTAAAGGGGGAAACCGCGTCCTTCGAATGCGAATTTCGCCGCGTTGACAAAAACGGAGAAATCCTGTGGCTGCGTGACCGCGCCATAGCATTACGGCACGCCAATGGCCGAGCCTATCGAATGATCGGATCCCTGGGTGATATCACCAAAAGAAAGCGTGACGAGGAAGCCTTGCGGGACGCCTTGCGGCAGGCGGAAATTGCCAATCGCACCAAGACCGACTTCCTTGCCAACATCAGTCACGAGCTACGCACCCCGCTGAACGCGATCATTGGCTTTTCCGATCTGATCACGTCGGAAATTTTCGGCCCCATCGGGGTCGATAAATACCGGGAATACACCAAGACGATCAGTGAGTCCGGTCATCACCTCCTCGATATCATCAACGACATTCTCGACATCTCGCGCGTCGAAGTCGGCAAGCTGGATTTCAGACCGGAACGGGTCGAACTGGCCCCTGTATTTGAAGCCTGCCTGCGCTTGATCCGGGAAAGAGCCGCAAAAGGCGGCTTGACGCTACGGCGAAACATTCAGGGAAACCTTCCCGATATTCAGGCCGACCCGCGGCGCTTGAAGCAAATTCTGCTGAACCTGCTGTCGAACGCCGTCAAGTTCACGCCCAGGGGAGGCACCGTCACCCTGAAGGCCCGAATAACCAAGGCCGGAACGCTTGTTATTTCCGTTAGAGATTCCGGGATCGGGATGAAGGCCGCGGACATTCCCAAGGTCCTGATTCCGTTTGCCCAGGTCGATAGCAAATTGTCCCGCTGCTACGAAGGAACCGGGCTGGGGCTGCCGTTAACGAAATCGTTCATCGAACTGCATGGCGGCGAAATGGGAATCAAAAGCGCGCCGGGAAAAGGAACGACCGTCACCGTATATTTGCCAATTGGCGTACAGGCGCACCGATCGGTAATGACATGACACAGCCCGGAAACCGGAACACTCTGCGCCTCGCCACCTTCAACATGGAAAACCTGGGCGAAGGCACTGCCCGCGCGGAAATCCGCGAAGAAAGAATCGCCGTGTTGCGGCCACAACTTCTGCGCCTGCGGGCCGACATCCTGTGCTTGCAGGAGGTCAATGGTCAGCGGAAGCAAAAGAGCGACTCGCGCAGGCTGATCGCCCTGGAGACGCTGCTGGAGAAAACCCCCTATCACGATTATCATCGGGTGGCGACGACCGGAAAAACGCCCGGTAATGTCAGCGACAAGCATAACCTTGTCATTCTGTCCCGCTTTCCAGCGAGCGAAAGTCACCAAATCCACCATCACCTGATCGAACCACCCGTGTATCGGCAGGCGACATGCCTGCCACTACAGGATCAGGCGCAAGCCATCGAATGGGATCGGCCCTTCTTGCATGCCGCCTTCGAAACGGGAAGCGGGCGGAAGCTGCATGTCATCAATCTGCACCTGCGCGCCCCCCGGGCGGCGTTCATCGACGGACAAAAGATCGATTCCCGGACCTGGCGCACCGTTCCCGGCTGGGCCGAGGGCTATTTCCTGGCCGCCGTTAAACAAGCGGGTCAGGCGCTTGAAGTCCGCCTGTTCATCGACAGCCTGCTCGACGCCGACCCGGCGGCGCTGATCGCCGTCGCCGGCGACTTCAACGCCGACGACCACGAAATCCCGGTCCGCACCATTCGCGGGGACGAAGAAGATATAGGCAACGGCACGTTGAGTCCCAGAGTCCTGGTCGCCCTGGAACGCAGTCTGCCGGAATCGGTTCGATTTTCGGTGATCCACAGCGGCAGCCCCCGAATGGTCGACCATGTTATGGCTTCCCAAAGCCTGTGCGGCTGGTATGTGGAAACGGAAATCCACAATGAGGCCCTTGGCGACGAGCTTTCAGCGCCGGCCGTCATCAAGGGAACTCCGGATTCTTACCATGCGCCGGTGGTGGCGGAATTCAGGTTTGGCGATTGATGAGAACGTGGTTAGTCATAACGAGCGTCATATTAATTGCTTCGTGCTCATCGGTGCCGCTGCGATGGCACCGGGCGAACACCAGCGAGGCGCAACGCCAAACCGACATCGCGGCCTGCCGGTCCAGCGCCCGAACGGAGGCAGAGCGGGAAGATGCAATCAGCCACAGACCATCCACCGACACCGCCGGTAACCCGAGCACCTACCAGTCCAACATGGCGGCCTACGAATACCGGAAAAACCGGGACGCGCTGTTTGCCCGTTGCATGACCGGCAAGGGCTACCGGCAAGACTAGGACTGCCGTCAGGCGGCGATCCGGTGTTTCTCTTCGTCGACCGCGACCGGAGCCGGAACGGACGCCAGATCGGGAATGGAGTGAACCAGTTCCGCCCTCGACACACTCATGATGTTGGGCATCGAGAAGGCGCGGAACGGCATGTCGCCGCGAACGGCTCCCGGGATTTCGCTACGCTGGAGGCCGATGTCGGCAAGCATGCGGTCATCGAGAGACGCCAACTGCCGGGTGGAACTCCGCTGCCTCAGGCTTTTCCTGATCGCCGCCACAGACGCCACGATATATGCTTTGAAATTAGCCCGTGGGAACGCCCGTTCGGCTATTCCCTGAATTTCGAAGCGCTGAACACCCATATCATCGAGCATCCGGTCATCCAGTGCGCTGAGCCGGTCAATGAGACGCTGACGCTTCATCCAGCCGGCCAGGGGTGAATACGCGGTCTGTTTTTTCTCATCTGTAAATTTACTCATGGCCATCTTCCTTATGTCTCCGGCGCTGCCGCCGGTGCCGACGGACCAAACTGGTCGGTCATTGATCCTATAAGTCGCAACATATGCGCTTTTTCCGGCAAAATAAGTGCCATTGCTGCAGCGCAGCATTGCGGTAAATGCATAGCCTGAAAGGCGCGGATTTTATCGCTTGCCCGCCCCCTTCGCCCTGCCTAGATTCAGAACAATTATGAATGGGAGAGATATGATGTCGGGAACGACCGGGAACCACGAGCAAGCGGCATTCAGGCTGCAAGCGCTGCGCGACGAACTGACCCGCCGGGGGCTCGATGGCTGCATCGTCCCCAGGGCCGACGAGCACATGGGCGAATACGTGCCGCCCCATGCCGAACGGCTGGCCTGGCTGACCGGCTTCACCGGTTCCGCCGGTAGCTGTGTCGTCTTGAACGATCGGGCCGCCGTCTTTTCCGATGGCCGCTACACCAGCCAACTCAAGGACGAAGTCGACGCCTCGCTCTATGATCTCTGTCATTCGATTGAGCACCCCCCCAAAGACTGGATAGCGGCCCACCTGCAACGGCGCCGCCTCGCTTACGACCCGTGGCTGCACTCGCCCGCCGACGTGGCCGGGCTTACCGCCGCCTGCGCCAGGGCCGGCGGCCAGTTGGTGGCGCTGGACGGCAACGTGATCGACGCCATCTGGCCGGACCAGCCCGAGCCGCCGCTGGGCAGGGCGTTTGTCCATGGCCTGGAATTCGCGGGCCAGCGATCCGCCGACAAACGACATAAAATCGGCCAGACCCTGAAACAGGAAAAGATCGACGCCGTCGTCCTGACCGCGCCGGATTCCATCGATTGGCTATTGAATATTCGCGGCAACGACGTCGATATCGCGCCACTGGCCCTCGCTTTCGCCGTCCTGCATCAGGGCGGCATGGTCGATCTGTTCATCGACGCGCGTAAACTGGATGACGAGGTTCGCGCCCACTTGGGCCGCGACGTCACGGTCCATGACCCTGCTGATCTTGGCCCGGTACTGGACGGGCTGGGCCGCGACAAGCGGACCGTCGGCTTCGATCCGGCCACCGGGTCGTCGTGGATTCAGCAACGCCTGAAAGATTCCGGCGCCAGCATCGCCGAACGGACCGACCCCTGCCAGTTACCCAAGGCGATCCGTAACGCGGTCGAACTCGACGGCGCGCGCGCCGCCCATCTTCGCGACGGCGCGGCGCTGACTTCCTTTTTAGCATGGCTGGACCGGGAGGCGCCCGGTGATCGTGTCAGCGAAATTTCCGCGGCCAACGTTCTGGAAGAAATGCGAAAGCGCGACCCGCTGTATCGCGGCCCCAGCTTTCCGACCATATCCGGGGCGGCGGCGAACGGCGCCATCGTCCACTACCGGGTCAGCCCGGCGACCAATCGAACACTCGACGGTGGGTCGCTGTATCTTGTCGATTCCGGCGGTCAATACCGGGATGGCACTACCGATGTCACCCGCACCGTCGCCATTGGAACCCCCAGCGACGAAATGCGGGACCGCTTCACCCGCGTTCTGAAAGGCCATATCGCCATCGCCACGGCGCGTTTTCCGAAGGGCGTTACCGGTTCACAACTTGACCCGCTGGCGCGACGCGCCTTGTGGGAAGTCGGGCTGGACTACGATCACGGCACCGGTCACGGGGTCGGCAGCTACCTGAGCGTCCACGAAGGCCCGCAACGAATCGGCAAAGCCCATTCCGCCGTCGCGCTGCAGCCGGGAATGGTGATTTCGAACGAACCCGGTTATTACAAAGAAGGAGCCTATGGCATTCGCATCGAGAACCTGACCGTGGTCGAAACACTGAATGCCCCGGCGGGGGCGGGAAAAGAGCTTCTCGGCTTTGCAACCCTGACGCTCGCCCCGATTGATTTGAATCTGGTCGAGGCGGCGATGCTGAATCCACGTGAACGCGGCTGGCTCGATCTTTATCACCAACGGGTCCGCGAGCGGATTACCCCACTGGTTGACGGCGAAACTGCGAATTGGCTGGCATTAGCGACTCGCCCATGTATAGACTTAGCGACATGATTGGTGAGAATCGAACAGATCCGAAATGGGCGAGAAGCCGCAAAGGCAACTTTCATCGCCTGATATACCTGAGACCAGGCAACGAAGGGCTGGCTGGCGTCAGCGGTGTTTACGTCGTCTGGCACGGCGGCCTTAAACCCGAATGGATTACCGTCGGCAAAAGCAACGACCTGAACGGCGCTCTTGAATCCCTGTTGGACAATGATGACATCGAATACTACGAAAAACGCGGCGGCGTTTTCGTCACCTGGTCGCAGATCAAAAACGAATATCAGGACGGTGTCCTGCGGCACCTGATCGATACCCTCGATTTACTGGTTCCCCCCGCCGGCACTCCCGGCAGGAATACCAAACCCATACCGGTTTTCCCGCCTGGAATGGAACCGGCCTGAAACAACCGGCAAAATTAAGTGCCGCCGACTAAGCTGCCTTCCCTGAAACCGCTTCAACGACATCGGCAATATCGAACATGATTTTGCCAAGGTCGAAATCCTTCGGCGTATAGACTCGGCTGACCCCTTGGGCGAGCAAATACCGAGCGTCCTCGTCCGGGATGATACCGCCGACGATCACCGGCACGTCATCCAGACCCGCGCCCCGCATGCCGATCATCACTTCCGCCGCAAGCTTGACGTGAGATCCCGACAGAATAGACAACCCGACAACATGAACGCCTTCTTCCAGCGCCGCCGAAACGATTTGTTCCGGGGTCAGCCGGATGCCTTCATAGACAACATCCATGCCCGCATCCCGCGCCCGCACGGCGATTTGTTCGGCGCCGTTGGAATGGCCGTCGAGCCCCGGCTTGCCAAGCAACATCTTGAGCCGCCGGCCAAGCTTCGCCGAGACCGCCTCAACCCGTTCGCGCGCGTCTTCCGTGCGGCTCGACCCGCTCGCCGCCGCCGCGCCTGATACCCCGGTCGGGGCCCGGTACTCTCCGAACACCCGGCGCAGGGCCGCCGCCCATTCCCCGGTCGTCACCCCGGCGCGGGCACACGCGATGGAAGGAACCATGATGTTACCGCCATCGCGGGCCACAGATTCAAGGGCCGACAGCGCCGTGCCGACGGCGGCGGCGTTACGGTTTGCACGCCACCGGACAAGCGCCGCGATTTGTTCTTCTTCGGCTTTCGGATCGACCGAAAGGAAAGCGCTTTCACCTTGTTTGGGAACCAGCGGCGATGATTCGGCTTCCCTGAAGCGGTTAACGCCGACCACCACCTGCTCGCCGCTTTCGATGGCGGCCATGCGTCGGGCGTTGGAGGACACCAGGGCGCGTTTCATGTAACTCGACTCAATCGCCGCGACCGCACCGCCCATTTCCGCGATGCGTTGCAATTCCTGCGTCGCCTGATATTTCAGTTTCTCGACCTTTTCGGCGATAACGCGCGATCCGTCGAAGATATCGCCGAATTCCAGCAGGTCGGTTTCGTAGGCGACAATTTGCTGCAATCTGAGTGACCATTGCTGGTCCCACGGCCGTGGCAGGCCCATCGCTTCGTTCCACGCAGGCAGTTGCACGGCCCGCGCCCGGGCGCTTTTTGACAGCACAACGGGCAGCATTTCCAGCAAGATCCGATAGACGTTATTTTCCGGCTGCTGTTCCGTCAGACCCAGCGAATTGACCTGCACGCCATAGCGGAAACGGCGCAATTTCTCATCGGTGACGCCGTAGCGGTTGCGCGCAATATCGTCCCACAATTCAGCGAAGGCCCGCATTTTCGACAGTTCGGTGACCAGACGAATACCGGCGTTGACGAAGAAGCTGATCCGCCCGACGACACGATCGAATTCGGCTTTCGGAACCTGACCGGAATCCCGAACCGCATCAAGCACCGCAATCGCCGTCGCCAGCGCAAATGACAGTTCCTGTTCCGGGGTCGCGCCGGCTTCCTGTAAATGATAGGAACACACATTGACCGGGTTCCATTTCGGCACTTCCGAATAAGTATAGGCAACAACGTCGGCGGTCAGCTTCAACGACGGCGCCGGCGGGAAAATGTAGGTGCCCCGCGACAGGTACTCCTTGATGATATCGTTCTGGGTGGTGCCCGCGAGTTCCTTGCGCGCCACCCCTTGCTTGTCGGCCAACGCAATGTAGAGAGCCAACATCCAGGCCGCCGGGGCGTTGATGGTCATCGACGTGTTCATGCGGTCGAGCGGCAAGCCTTCGAACAGGGCTTCCATATCGCCAAGATGACCGACCGGCACGCCGACCTTTCCGACTTCGCCACGGGCCAGCGGATGATCTGAATCATAGCCGGTCTGGGTCGGCAAGTCGAAGGCGATGGACAACCCCGTCTGGCCGCGATCAAGGTTCGTTCGGAACAGTTCGTTCGACGCCTTGGCGGAACTGTGACCGGAATAGGTGCGGAACAGCCAGGGGCGGTCGCGGGCCGGTGCGGCAGAGTCTGTATCCCTGCTTTTTTGTGCATCTGCGAGTTTGTCTGTCATGCGAAACTTTCATCAAAAAACGGGCAATATTTAACACACTGATAACAGTAGCAATATTTTACACCAACGCCGCACTTTGAAACAATCTATCAATTTGTGCATTGCGAAGGAACCCGCTAAAGTTTATTACAAATGACCGTTCAGCCGAGAATTTGGGGACTCTAATTATGACCGACGCCGCCGAAACCATCGACATGCATCCGGAATTGCCGAAAAAAGACCTGTACGAAATCGGCGAAATCCCTCCTCTGGGCCACATTCCCAAACAGATGTACGCTTGGGCGATCCGCCGTGAACGCCACGGCGATCCGGACACCGCCATGCAGGTCGAAGTGGTTGATACCCCGGTCCTCGATTCCCATGACGTGCTGATCATGGTGATGGCGGCGGGCGTCAACTACAATGGTGTCTGGGCGGCGCTCGGGAAACCGATTTCCGTGTTCGACGCCCACAAGGCCGATTACCACATTGCCGGATCGGACGCCGCCGGCGTCGTTTGGGCGGTTGGCGACAAGGTGACCCGATGCAAGGTTGGTGATGAGGTCGTCGTACACTGCAATCAGGACGACGGCGACGACGAGGAATGCAACGGCGGCGACCCCATGTTTTCACCGTCTCAGCGGATCTGGGGTTACGAGACGCCGGACGGATCGTTTGCCCAGTTCACCCGCGTCCAGGCCCAACAGGTCATGCCCCGGGCCAAGCACCTGACCTGGGAAGAAAGCGCCTGTTACATCCTAACCATGGCGACCGCCTATCGCATGCTGTTCGGCCATCGCCCGCACATCCTGCGGCCCGGCCATAATGTTCTGGTGTGGGGCGCATCCGGCGGTCTGGGGTCCATGGCGATCCAGTTGATTGCAACCGCCGGCGCCAACGCCATTGGCGTTATCTCTGACGAATCCAAGCGCGATTTCGTCATGGAACTGGGCGCCAAGGCCGTCATCAACCGCAAGGATTTCAATTGCTGGGGCCAATTGCCGGAAGTCAACGGCGAAGGCTTCAATGATTACATGAAGGAAACCCGTAAATTCGGCAAGGCGATCTGGGACATCACCGGCAAGGGCGTCGATGTCGACTTCGTGTTCGAACACCCCGGCGAGGCGACCTTCCCGGTATCGTGCAACGTGGTGAAGCGCGGCGGCATGGTCGTCTTCTGCGCCGGCACCACCGGTTTCAACCTGACCATGGACGCGCGCTTCGTATGGATGCGCCAGAAACGTATTCAGGGCAGCCACTTTGCCAACCTGAAACAGGCGAGCCAGGCCAACCAGCTTGTCATCGAACGGCGCATCGACCCGTGCATGTCGGAAATGTTCTCCTGGGATGACATCCCGCTGGCCCATATGAAAATGATGCGCAACGAACACAAGCCCGGCAACATGGCCGTGCTGGTACAAGCCAAACACCAAGGCCTGCGCACCCTTGAAGACTGCATCGAAGGGTAATTTTCCGATGACCAACACCGACCCGATCATCGGCGACCTGCTCGCCACCTGCGAGAGCGCGCAAAGCGCCGCCGACACCCTGCTGGGTCGCATCAAGGAGGCCGTTTCGGCCCGGGTTGCACCGACCGGAAAGATTGATCCCGCGTTGATCGAGGCCGAACAGTTCGCCGCCCACGGCTTATCCTGGGCCGCGACCTATGTCGAGGCACTGCGCCAGATGCTCGACTGGGGCCGCAGGCTGGATGCGGCGGCGGCGTTTGGCGAGCTTGAACAACTGATGCTGCAAGCGGCGTTCGGCGAATATCTGGCCCAACTGTCGGGCGGCATCGCGATCAGCCAGGTCGAAGTCGTCCGACCTCACGACATGGGTTTGACCGGCGCCGACACCGATGCCTTCCTGTCCGGGGCCGTCCGCGCCCTGATCGACAACGGCAATAGTAACGCCGCCCGCATGGCCATCGCCAAATTAATCGGCGAAAGCGCCGATAGCGGCTATTTCGGTGATCCGTGCCTGGATGATGAAATGCTGGAGATGGTCCGCGACCAGTTCCGCCGGTTTGTTAACGAACAGGTCTTGCCCGATGCCCACCAATGGCATTTGCAGGACCGGCTGATCCCCATCGAAATCGTCGAACAGATGGCCGAACTGGGTGTATTCGGCCTGACCGTGCCGGAAGAGTTTGGTGGCCTCGGCATGGGCAAAACGGCGATGTGCGTGGTGACCGAAGAACTGTCGCGCGGTTATATCGGCGTCGGCTCGCTGGGCACCCGGTCTGAAATCGCCGCCGAACTGATCCGCCTTGGCGGCACCGAAGGGCAAAAGCAACATTACCTGCCGATGATCGCCTCCGGCCAAATCCTGCCGACCGCCGTGTTCACCGAACCCGGCACCGGGTCCGATCTGGCCTCGCTGAAAACCCGCGCCGTGCGCGACGGGGATACCTATAAAGTGACCGGCAACAAAACCTGGATCACCCACGCCGCACGGTCGGACCTGATGACTCTGCTGGTCCGCACCGATCCGGATCAGCCCGGCTACAGGGGCCTGTCGATGTTTCTGGCCGAAAAGCCGCGCGGCACCGACGATACCCCGTTCCCCGCCGATGGCATGAGCGGCGGCGAAATCCAGGTTCTCGGCTACCGTGGCATGAAAGAATACGAAATCGGTTTCGATGGTTTTGAGGTCAAGGCCGATGGCTTGCTCGGCGGTGAGGAAGGCCAGGGCTTCAAGCACCTGATGGCGACCTTTGAGTCGGCGCGTATCCAGACCGCGGCCCGTGCCGTCGGCGTCGCCCAATCGGCCATGGAGTTGGGCTTGAGCTATGCCCACGACCGGATCCAGTTCGGCAAGCCGATTTATCACTTCCCGCGGGTCGCCGGAAAACTGGCGTGGATGGCCGTCGAAACCATGATCGCCCGTCAGCTATCCTATTTCGCGGGCCGGGAGAAGGATTCCGACCGCCGCTGCGATATCGAAGCCGGCATGGCCAAGCTGCTCGCCGCCCGCGTCGCCTGGTCCAATGCCGACAACGCCCTGCAAGTCCACGGCGGCAACGGTTACGCGTTGGAGTACCCGATCTCGCGGGTCCTGTGCGACGCTCGTATCCTCAACGTATTCGAAGGCGCCGCCGAAATTCAGGCCCACGTTATTGCACGCGGGTTGTTGACCGGGCGGAATTAGTCGGCGGCTTCAAGAAGGCGGATTGTTCTTTCCGGCGGGAAGCGCACCGTGACGGTCGTTCCGGCGCCATTGTCGCTTTCTATTTCCACTGCGCCGCCGTGCATTTTCATAAGTTTCTGACACAGGTGCAATCCAAGCCCCGTTCCTTCGTGACGTTTTGAGTGAGCGCTGTCTGCCTGCTCGAACGGTTTCAACGCCTTGATAATACCTTCCTCGGTCATCCCGATTCCGGAATCGGCGACTTGGATCCTGATGGTGTCGGACTCGTCCAGCGTCACCGATATATCGATCTTACCGTCTTGCGGCGTGAATTTGACGGCGTTGGAAAGCAGGTTATTAAGAATTTGGACTATTGATCTTTCATCGCCACGAAGCAGTGGGAGACCCGCTTCGGCATTCATCGAAAGTCGGATTCTTGTGGCCTGGGCCAGGGTCGAAATCATCGTAACGGAGGAATTGACAAGAACGACGATATCCAAATTCTCCTCGTATAGCTTATATTTCCCGGCTTCAATTTTCGAAAGGTCAAGGATGTCATCGATGAGACTGACAAGGAGCGTGCCGCTCTTATGTATGTCTCCGGCATATCCTTCGTATTTTTCGTGGCCAAGCGGGCCAAAGGTATTGGTCGTCATCAACTGGGAAAACCCCATGATGGCGTTTAAGGGTGTGCGCAAATCGTGACTCATGGAAGCCAGAAATTCAGACTTGGCAAGGTTCGCCTTCTCGGCGTCGTCCTTGGCTGTTTGCAACGCCAGCTTATCCAACTTGCTCTCGGTGATATCGCGGATAAAAGCGGTGAAGAGTCTGCGGTCTTTCAACTGAATTTGCGATACGGCCAGTTCCGCGGGAAATTCGGTACCGTCCGACTTTAGCGCCGTTACCTCTGTCTTCTTTCCGATGATCTTGCTTTTCCCGCCCGCCACATACCGCTTTAGTCCGGCAATGTGTGCGTCGCGATGACGCGAGGAAACAATAAGGTCAACGACGTTTTTTTCCCTGGTTTCATCGGTCGTGTAACCAAAAATCTTCTCCGCCGAGGGATTGAACTCCAATATCTTCCCCTCTTCGTCAATGGTGACGATAGCATCCAATGCGGACTGCAAAATCGTTCCCTTGCGCTCCTCGCTGTCACGAAGTGAATCTATCAGGGGAACGCTGATACGATGGCTCAGAACAGCCCCGACCATTGTGATCAAAAGTGTGCTCAAGGTGGCCCACATGCCGACGGTCAGAAATGGTTTTTGGACTTCCGACAGATCAATCTTGGCAACGATTCCGAGCCCCATTCCCGCCACCGGTACGTAGGCCGCCAATACCGTGACATTCCTGTAGTCCTGCCCGATTATCGTCCCCGAGCGCCCCATCAGAGCCTGGTGCATCGGTATGGCGAGTCCGGCGTTAAAGGAAATTGATTTGGGAATTTCGTGGTCTGAAAAGCGCCGCTTGAGTAAAAAAACGATCTTCTGGCCGTCCCGCCGCGCCATAACGAATTCGCCGGTTTCGCCGAATCCCGGGTCCTCGTTGTGAGCGTCTTCGATTTGGCTGAAAGTTGCCCCCCAGGCCCCCTGTGGCTGACCGGTCCGGGTATGCTTGGCGTTAAATCTTGATACGGCCTCAATAATACGTGCCTGGTTCCGCGCCATCCTCAATAACCAGGTGCCCTGCTCGTGCAGGGACGCCGAGTAAAGCGTCCACACCCATACTCCGGCCCCAAGCACGGACACACAGACCATCACCATAATCAAGGCGAGGGTTCTTCTTTGGTTATTCATTTCACGGCCAGTCTGAATGAGGATGCCGACGTTTTAATCGCTCCATTGGCAGACTGCAACCCGCGACCTGTTTACTCCTTGCAGGTTTTACCCCGGCCCGTCTCAATCGTTCCGATATCCGGATATTGTGAGTAGCGGCAATCCCCGGGAATAATGAATTGCGCCCAACATTGCGCATTGAGTCCCTTTTCTTTCCGCCCAACCACATTTATGGTCATTCCCTATGATTGACATGAACCTGTACATAACCTTCGTGCTGGCCACGGCGCTGTTGATTCTGATGCCGGGACCGATCGTCACGCTGACCGTCGCCAACTCTCTCGCCCACGGCAGTCGCCATGGCCTGCGAACCGTCGTCGGCACGTCCAGTGCGACGGCCCTTTTGTTGCTGGCCGGCGGCTTCGGCATGGCGTCTGTTTTTGTGCTGCTGAGCGAATGGTTCAACTGGCTGCGCTGGGCCGGCGCCGCCTATCTCGTTTTCCTGGGCATCCAGCAGTGGCGGGCAAAGCCGGTGGCGCTGGGCGACGACGGGATCAGGGCAGGGTCGAAAAAGAGCATTTTCTGGCAGGGCTTTGTTGTCTCAATCACCAATCCGAAGACAATTCTGTTTTATGCCGCGTTCTTCCCCCAGTTCATTGACCCGACCCGGCCGGCGGGACTGCAACTGCTGATCCTGAGCGTGACGTTTCTGGTCATCGCGACATCGCTTGACAGTTTCTATGCGCTGTTGTGTGGACGGCTGCGGCCTTTTCTCGCCGATGCCAAACGCGCTCGCCTGCGCAACCGCATCACCGGCGGCCTGATGATTGGCACCGGACTGGCGTTGGCGCTGGCCCGAAAAGCCTAGGATAGAGATATGGTCAAGCTGACGAAGATCTATACGCGCGGCGGCGATGCGGGCCAAACGTCGCTTGGCGACGGCCAGCGAACCCCCAAGCAGAGTCTTCGGGTCGCGGCCTATGGCGCCGTCGATGAAGCCAACGCCACCCTTGGCCTTGCCCGGTTGCATTGCCAGGGCGAAGCCGATGCCATGCTGTCGCGCATTCAAAATGATCTGTTCGATCTGGGGGCCGACCTGTGCCGTCCCATTGCCGATGATGAGCCTGCGGTTCTGCGCATCATCGATCAGCAGGTCGACCGTCTGGAACTGGAAATTGACGCCATGAACGAACGGCTGGAACCGCTGACGTCCTTCATCCTGCCGGGCGGCACGGCGGCATCGGCCTATCTGCATCTGGCCCGAACCGTCACTCGACGCGCCGAGCGCTTGATGTGCGAATTGATGGCCAGCGAACACATCAGCCCGGCGTCGCTGCGGTACGTCAACCGACTGTCGGACCATCTGTTTCAGCTGGCCCGGATGGCCAACGACGAAGGCCGGGACGATGTGCTGTGGCAACCGGGAGCCAACCGCTGATACACCCGGTTCCCCGGCAACACGAGGCATGCGCCAGATACCCTTGATCCGAAGCCGTCATCGCGCTTCACATAACCGGAGACCGTATGGCAAACGAGCCGACATCTGCCGATTCAGAAATCAAACTTTCTCCGGAAAGATTTCTGGACAAAAAACTGCATAAAATGTGGGGTCTGGGGCGCAATATCATTCTCGCCTGCACGCCGGGCCCGAACTGCCTGGAAGTGCTGGTCGTTCCCCACTATGCCATCGCCGATTTCGCCCACGAACACCCTGCTTGCAGTAGCGACGGTGTCGATCCGATCATCGACATCATTACCGGAGCCAAGATCATGCCGGCCGAAAAGATGGCGGAAATTTGCCAACTTCTAAGCCAGACCCCGGAACTGCTGGACCTGCCGTTCGATCCGCAAACAGACATCGAAGCCGGAAGGCTCGAGGACATTGTAAAAAAATACAGTATCTCCTACGTCAGAAACCGGGCCGTTGCATTATTCGATATCGTCGGGTTTTCGCTGTATTCGCCGCTCGAACAGGTAACGCAACTGAACAGCCTGGCCTTTTCGGCCAATTCCGCCTACTCCAAGCTGCTTGGCAAGGAAATCAATCTTCACTTCTCGCGCTCCACCACGGGCGATGGCTTTTACATCTGGAACCGCGACAACAGCGTTCAGGACAACGTCGTGCTGTATCACTTTATGCACCTGGTCCTGGCCGACAACGCCATCGCCAGAAGCAAAGGCAATACCAAGGCCCACACCACACCCGACCTGAGGGCCTGCTTCCATATCGGCGACCACTACGAATTCTTCCAGTCCGAAGGGCTGAACCCGACCATCTTCAGTTACATCGTCGGCGACGTTACCATCGAACTGGCCCGCATGATCGATCAGGCCAAACCGGGCCAGGTGTTGCTGGGCGATTTCAATGTCCGGATGCGCGATACCGGGTCCGGCATCGTTCACGAACTCGATACCCCGTCATTCATCGAGGAAGCCCAGAAATCGCTGTCTGACCTTAAGGGGCTGGAGCTTTCCGGCGATCGGATCACCTCGATAAAGTGCTACCTGACCGGCGATCACAACGACAGCGGCGGGTTCGATATCGCCAAGTACCTGATCACCGACAAACACGGCTTTTCCAGATACGTCTACAACGCCAAGGACAACATCTACCGGGACAATGCCGCCCCCATCTTTCTCGGCATCCCCAGCTCTGAACTGAGTGACTTCGGCAGCGACCCCACCATTAAATAAGATTGGTCGGAAACGGCCTGAAAAGCGGCGCATGGCGGCGTTGACACGGCTGTTCATTGATCTTATTGTGCGACTGCGAAGTGTTACTGAACTAAAATTATATTCTTGTTTTCAATAACTTAAACAGGCTCTAATTTATTTCTTGGCGCCTCGCGTCGTAGCAACCTCCTGGTCATTCGAAGGTCCTCTATGAAAGTACTTGTCGCCGTCAAGCGGGTCATTGATTACAATGTCAAGATTCGCGTCAAATCCGACAACACGGGCGTCGAAACATCGAACGTCAAGATGTCGATGAATCCGTTCGATGAAATCGCCGTCGAAGAAGGCATCAGACTGAAGGAAGCCGGCACGGCATCCGAACTGATCGCCGTGTCTCTTGGCGCCGCCCAGTGTTCGGAAACCATTCGCACCGCGCTCGCCATGGGGGCGGACCGCGGTATTCTGGTTGAAACCGATGCGGAACTGCAACCTCTCGCCGTCGCCAAGCTCCTTGCGGCCGTCGCCGAAAAGGAAAAGCCCGACCTGATCATCGTCGGCAAGCAGGCGATCGACGACGACGCCAACCAGACCGGCCAAATGCTGGCCGCCTTGCTTGGTTGGTCGCAGGCGACATTCGCTTCAAAGCTGGAAATGGCCGACGGCGCCGCAACGGTGACCCGCGAAGTCGACGGTGGACTGGAAACCATTTCCATTAAACTGCCCGCCGTCATGAGCACCGACCTACGCCTGAACGAGCCGCGCTACGCATCGCTGCCCAATATCATGAAGGCCAAGAAAAAAACCATCGATACGGTCAGCCCCGATGATCTGGGCGTCGACATTGCGCCCAGGTTGGTCACCCTGAAGGTGGTTGAGCCGTCGAAGCGTCAAGCCGGCGAGATCGTTGCCGACGCCGCCGAACTGGTCAGCAAACTCAAAAACGAGGCGAAGGTAATCTGATGAGCATCCTTGTCGTTGCCGAACACGATAATTCGGAACTGAAAGCGGCCACCCTTAACGCCGTCACCGCCGCCAAGGCGCTCGGCGAGGTCAGCATCCTTGTCGCTGGCCATCAATGCGCCGCCGTGGCCGAAGCCGCCGCAAAGATCGACGGCGTCACCAAGGTATTGGTCGCCGACGACCCGGCCTTCGCCAACGGCCTGGCGGAAAATGTCGCGGCGTTACTGGTTGATCTGGCACCCGGGTTCAGTCATCTGGTCGGCCCGGCGACGACGTCGTGCAAAAATATTCTACCCCGCGTCGCCGCCCTTTTGGACGTGGCGCAGATTTCTGAAATTATCGAGGTGGTCGGGCCTGATACTTTCGTTCGGCCGATTTACGCGGGAAACGCGCTGGCAACAGTACAATCCAGCGACAACCCGAAAGTCATCACCGTACGCGGCACGGCGTTTGAGCCGGCGGCGACCGAAGGCGGCAGCGCCGACATCGAAGCTGTCTCCGGCGGCGGTGACCAGGGCCTCTCACAGTTCATGGGCCAGGAATTGACAAAGTCCGAACGCCCCGAACTGACCAGCGCCAAGATCGTCATTTCCGGCGGACGCGGCATGCAGAGCGGCGATAATTTCCCGCTGCTGGAAGAAATCGCCGATAAGCTGAACGCCGCCGTTGGCGCGTCACGCGCCGCCGTCGATGCCGGTTACGTGCCCAATGATTATCAGGTCGGACAGACCGGCAAGGTCGTTGCGCCCGATCTTTATATCGCCGTCGGAATTTCCGGCGCCATTCAGCATCTGGCCGGGATGAAGGACAGCAAGGTCATTGTCGCCATCAACAAGGACGAAGAGGCGCCGATTTTTCAGGTTGCCGATTACGGCCTGGTGGCCGACCTGTTCCAGGCGCTGCCTGACCTTTCAGCCGAGCTCGACAAATAGAATTAAGGAAGCAGCATGTCTACCGACATACAGAAGATCGGAGTCGTTGGCGCCGGGCAAATGGGCAATGGCATTGCCCATGTGTGCGCGCTGGCAGGCCATCGCGTCCACCTGCTGGATATCGACGATGACCATCTGCAGGCAGGCATCGCGGCCATCACCAAGGATATGGGCCGGCAGGTTGGCAAGGCGATCATTTCCCAAGGCGACATGGATCAGGCGCTGGCCCGAATTTCCACTGGCGTTTCCTATGACGGTTTTTCCGACTGCGACCTTGTGATCGAGGCCGCGACCGAAAATGAAGAACTTAAGAAGGCCATTCTGAAGAAGGTTTGCGAGTGCGTGCCGGAACACACGGTGATCGCGTCAAACACCTCTTCGATCTCGATCACACGCCTGGCGGCGCAGACCGACCGTCCGGGCAAGTTCGTCGGCATGCATTTCATGAATCCGGTTCCCCGGATGGAACTGGTTGAACTGATCCGCGGCATCGCCACCGACGAAGATACCTATTCCGCGATCCGCGAGTTGGTCACGGAACTGGGCAAGACTCCGGTCAACGCCGAAGATTTCCCCGCCTTCATCGTCAATCGCATTCTTCTGCCGATGATCAACGAAGCAATCTATACCCTGTACGAAGGGGTCGGGTCGGTGCTGGCCATCGACACGTCGATGAAACTTGGCACCCGACACCCGATGGGGCCATTGGAACTGGCTGATTTTATCGGTCTCGACACGTGCCTGGCGGTAATGAACGTGCTGCATGACGGCCTCGCCGACACCAAGTATCGGCCTTGCCCGCTGCTGGTAAAATATGTCGAAGCCGGCTGGCTGGGCCGCAAGACCGGACGCGGCTTCTACGACTACTCCGGCGACGAACCCGTCCCCACCAGATAGGCCCCCGATGCCATGCCGCTCACTTCTATCGCCGCGAACATCTGGCTGATCGAAGGCGGCATTGTCGATTTTTACGGGTTTCCCTATCCGACACGAAGCGTTGTCGTTCGCTTGAACGACGGTGATCTGTGGGTCTGGTCGCCGATCGCCATCGACGAACACATACGGGCCAAGATCGATGCGCTGGGGCGCGTCGCCCATCTGGTCAGCCCCAACAAAATTCATCACCTGTTCTTGTCCGATTGGAAAACCGCCTACCCCAAGGCCAAAATATGGGGTCCGCCTTCAACCATCGCCAAACGGACCGACCTGAGTTTCGAAGGCCCTTTGGGGGATACCCCGCCGCCCGAATGGGGCCGTGACATCGACCAGGCCTGGTTTCGCGGATCCTTCCTGTTCGACGAGGTCGTTTTTTTCCATTCTCCTTCAAAAACCGTTATCATCGCCGACCTTTCGGAGAATTTCAGTGACGAGTTTCTCAACCGGAACTGGAAGAAGTGGGCAAGATGGATCGCCAGATTCTGGAAGATAACGGTCGGGTACGGCTACGCGCCGCTTGAACTGCGGCTTTCCTGGCTGGGGCGCAAACAAGGCCGCAGGGCGCTTGATAAACTCCTGTCCTGGCAGGCCGAACGAGTCGTCATGGCGCACGGCGAATGGCAACCGGTAAATGGCCAAGCCTATCTGGAACGCGCTTTCGCATGGCTGGCGAAATAACACAGTCTACGGACGATAACGGGTTTGGCCTCAATCTTCAGTCTCCACGACCTCGACAAGATCGAGGGCGACGCCCGCTTCAGCGAGCATTTCGCGGGTTACCTGGGCGGCATCGGACCAACGTTCGCCGAAGCCGCCGGCCATGCACTCCGCATCGGCGACGACCCGCGTGATACCAACCTGAATGATGCCGCGCGCGCAATCGGCACACGGCACATGGGTGACATAAATGGTGTCCCCCTTGAGCGCAACGCCCTCGCGGGCGGCGTTATAGATGGCGTTGCGTTCGGCGTGTTCCGTCCAGTCGTATTTTGACGGTCGGGCGTGCCGCTCCTCACGTTCGTCGTCGATATACCGCGGAAACCCGTTGTAGCCATATGAGCCGGGGGTTCGGTCCTCGCCGACGATGACCGCGCCAACCTGGGTCGAGCGGTCCTTCGACCAGGTCGCGACCTCACGGGCCAGACGCAAAAAGCGAACATCCCATTTCGACATCACATCACCTCAACATTAAACGATCCAAGTTGAAAGGATCGTACCCTAGTGCAACTCGGCGCGCAATTTCTGGCGAAAGGTGTCGATGGGAACCAGCACGCCCTTGGTCTCGACGTTCCAGAACTGCCAGCCATTGCAAGCCGGCGCTTTTTGCACATGCGCCCCAACCTGATGGATCGAGCCCTTGAAATCCGAGGTGATCAGGCTGCCATCGGCGCGAACACGGGCCTGGTGGCGGCGGCGGCTGTCGCACAGAACCGTTCCCGGTTCCAACATTCCGCGTTCGACCAGACGACCGAAAGGAATGCGCGGCAAGTTGCGCTTGATGGGCGTCGAGTAGAGTTGTTTTTCTTCTTCGGTGATATCGCGGACCTTGCTGATCCGGTCCTTGGCCAGCGCGATATATTTTTCTTCCTGCTCCAGGCCGATGAAATGCCGACCCATTTTTTTGGCGACCGCCCCGGTGGTGCCGGTGCCGAAGAATGGGTCAAGCACAACGTCGCCGACTTCGGTCGAAGACAGGATGACCCGGTACAGCAGCGATTCAGGCTTTTGCGTCGGATGCGCTTTTTGGCCCCCTTCCTTCAGTCGCTCGCGACCGGTGCAGATCGGCAGTTCCCAGTCGGAACGCATCTGCAGGTCTTCGTTCAGGTTCTTCATTGCTTCGTAATTAAAGCGATACCGGGATTCCTTTTCCCGCGCACACCAGATCAGGGTTTCGTGGGCGTTGGTGAAGCGACGACCACGGAAATTGGGCATCGGGTTGCTCTTGCGCCAAACCACATCGTTCAGCATCCAGTAGCCAAGATCCTGCAGCACCGAGCCGACCCGGAAAATATTGTGATACGAGCCAATCACCCACAGCGTGCCATCGGGCTTGAGGACCCGACGTGCGGCGGCCAGCCATTCGCGGCTGTAGTCGTCATAGGCCTGAAAACTGGAAAACTGGTCCCAGTGATCGTCGACGGCATCGACCTTGGTATGATTCGGCCGCACGAGATCCCCTTGCAATTGCAGGTTATAAGGCGGATCCGCGAACACCATATCGACGGACGCCTCAGGTAAATTGTTCATCAATTCAATGCAGTTCCCCTGCAGAATTTGATCCTTGATCGGTGTCTTTTTAGGCTCGACGGTCTTAACGACCGAAAGTCCATGCGCTTTTTTTATTCCAGTAGCCATATTCATTCAGACGGCATTCACGGCCGCGCTCTCCCTGATCAATTGTTAGCGGCACAATGAGTCAGGGTAGAGTCGCCGTCAAGAAGTAAATAGATTCAATGGGTTAGTATATTTTATTGACCCAACATGTTGATGCTGGATGAATCCGTGGACTCAATATGTGGGTCTACCCGGCCTCAAGAACTTTACGGATCGGGGCAAAACTTTTGCGGTGATGGACGGTAACGCCGATGCTTTGCAGGGCCCGACTGTGTTCCGCCGTGCCGTATCCGGCGTTGTGGTCCCAGCCGTAGCCCGGGTGCTGTTCGGCCAGATCGGCCATGATCCGGTCGCGGGTTACCTTGGCGACAATCGACGCCGCGGCGATTGACAGCGAAAGGCCGTCCCCCCTGACCACCGTTCGCACCGGACACGCAAGAACGGGAGGCCGGTTGCCATCGACCAACGCCAGGCCGGGGACGATGCCTAAACCCGCGACGGCCCGCTGCATCGCCAGCAGGGTCGCCTGTAGAATGTTCATCCGGTCAATTTCGTCGACCGTCGCGACGCCGACGCCGAAACGAGCGGTGGCGTGCAGCACGGCACATAAGTCTTCGCGTTGGCGCGCCTTCAGTTTTTTCGAATCATCCAGCCCGTCGCGCAAAACATCTGGCAAGGTCGCCCTGTCGAGGATCACGGCCGCGGCCACGACCGGCCCCGCCCACGGCCCACGGCCGGCCTCATCAACCCCGCATACGGGGCTTTGGCCTTGGTCAGTGGCGGATTGTTCGAGACTGAAATCAGGCATCGGACACCCTAACACAGCGCCTCAAAACAGGTCCATCTGATCGCCCGCCCTGGCCGGGGGCCGGAACAATCCGGTTTGCAGCTTCAAACCGTCGCTTTCTTTCATGTTCAGAGCATGTTTGCGACAGGTCAGCCGGAATCGCTTGGCCAAGACGTCGGCCAACTGGCCGCTTCCTTTCATGCGGCGACCAAATGCCGGATCGTTCAGGCCGCCGGCGCGGTTCTGCCGGATCAGGCTCAACACATGATCAGCCTTCCCCGGCAGATGTTCCCTGAGCCAATCGGCGAACAGATCTTTCAGTTCCAGCGGTAGCCGGATCAGGGTGTAAGACGCCGCCACGGCACCGGCGTCCTTGCCGGCCCCGACAATGCCTTCCAGTTCGGCATCATTGAGAAACGGAATCATCGGGGCGGCGAACACCATGGTCGGGACACCGGCTTCGCTGAGTTGGCGAATCGTTTGCAGGCGCTTACCGGGTGTCGCGGCGCGGGGTTCCATCTGGCGTGACAAAGTGCGGTCGAGCGTGGTGACGGAAACGGCGACGCTGACCAGCCCCTTTCTCGCCATCGGCGCCAGAAGATCGAGATCGCGCAACACCATCGCCGACTTGGTAACGATCGCAACCGGGTGATCGCAGGCCGCCAGCACCTGCAATATCTGCCGCGACAGGCGGTATTGCTTTTCGATTGGCTGGTAGGGGTCGGTATTGGCCCCCAGCATGATCGGCGCCGCACGATAGCCGGGCTTCCGCAGGTCCCGTTCCAGCACGTCGGCGATGTCGGGCTTGGCGAACAACCGGCTTTCAAAATCCAATCCCGGCGACAGCCCCATATTGGCGTGACTGGGACGGGCGTAGCAATAAATGCAGCCGTGCTCGCAGCCCCGGTAGGGATTGATCGAGCGGTCGAACGGCAGATCCGGCGATCTGTTGAAGGTCAGCGCCTGGCGGCAGGCCTCCGGCGTAATGGTCGTGCGCAGCGGCGGCACATCGGGATCGTCATAATCCCAGCCGTCATCGACGCCAACCCGGCTTAAGGCTTCGTGACGCCCACCGGGATTGGCAATTGCCCCCCGGCCCTTCAAGGGGATATCGGCCTTGGCATCGATCATCAACCAAGCCTACGGCATACAGCGGAACATATCAAGAACATACGGCGGCAAGCAGCCACTTACGAAAGATATTGACGGCGGGCCGATCCATAATTTCCCGAGGAATGACCAGGTAATAGGCAAAGCCCGTCGCAATACCCAGTTCGAACGGCCGGACCAGCGCGCCCGAGGCTAAATCGTCGCTGACCAGGGTGGTGTTGACCAGCGCCACGCCATGGCCTTCGATCGCCGCCTGCACGGTCATGTTTTCGAGCGAGAATTCCGGCCCCTGACGCCAGTCGACAGTCGTGACCCCGGCCGATTTCAGCCACATACGCCATTCCGGATAGGTCGGATCGGTCGCGGCATAACTGTTATGCAGCAGGGTATGATAAACAAGGTCTTCGGGACAAATGGGCGGATGCGGCCCGTTCATCAACTTCGGACTGCACACCGGGAACACTTCTTCTTCGAACAAACGATCGATGCTGTGGCCGGGATAATTGCCGCTACCGTAACGAATCGCCACATCAATGCCGTCCCGGAGCAAATCGACGAGGGCTATCGAGGCATCAATACGAACCTTGATGCCGGGGCTCAGCGCCCGAAAATCATCGAGCCGGGGGACCAGCCACTTGGCCGCAAACGCCGGCGCCGTGGTGATTGTGAAAACATCCGTTCCCGGCCCGCAGGTCAACACCGCCGCGCCTTCGGCCAATAAATCAAAACCTTCCGACAATAGCGGCAGCGCCGCCCGGCCACGCTCTGTCAGCTTCAGCGCCCGGGTCAGACGAATGAACAGCGGGCCTCCGGCGTTTTCCTCCAACGCCTTGATCTGATGACTGACGGCGGCGGGCGTAACGTTCAGTTCCGTCGCCGCCTTGGTGAAGCTCAAATGACGGGCGGCGGCTTCGAAAGCGCGCAGGGAATTCAGCGGCGGCAGTCGTCGACTCATATATACACCATAGATTTTCTAATTCATAACACGAGAAGTGCTCGTTTGTCGAGGCATCAAACCCGGCGTATTAATTGGTCTTCAAGGGAACAGTCCGTCACCGACGATTAAATGGAGATATATCATGAATCCCTATCACCTAATCAGCCGCAATCACGATCATTTCGCCCACATGAGCCGGATTGAAGATCGCCGCCGTGATTTCCGCACCCGCCCAGGTCCGCTCGATGGCCTGATCAGCTTGGCGACACTTAAGGTCGTTAATGCCGTCGAACGCGGATGGCGGGCCATGAAATCCCGAAACAGGCCCTAGGGGCTTTCCCTCGGTTGGCTCGGATATGCTATGGAAGGGGCATGTCATCCGTAGATCGCCCCGCCTTAAGTATTATCATCCCGACCAGGAACGAGGCCAAACGCCTCGGCCCAGTTCTGGGGGGCCTGCGCGACGGCATGAATGCGGCCACCGACGAGATTATCATCGCCGATGGCGGCTCGTCCGATGCGACCCGCGATATCGCCGCCGAGCACGGCGTCCGCCTTATCATCGCCCCGCCCGGGCGCGGCTGCCAACTTGCCGCCGGGGCAGAGGCCGCGGCAGGCGAGTGGTTGCTGTTTTTGCATGCGGACACCCGGCTTTCCGATAACTGGCGCGCCGTCTCGGGCCGCTTCATGGCCGGGTCCGAAAACCGGCACCGCGCCGCCGTCTTTCGTTTTCGTCTCGATGATCGTGGCCCGTCGGCGCGGCGGCTCGAGGCCATCGTCAACTGGCGCACGCGCGCCCTCAGCCTGCCCTACGGCGACCAGGGCCTGCTGATATCCCGCGCCTTCTATCGAAAATTAGGTGGCTTCCGGCCCCTGACGCTGATGGAGGATGTCGATATCGTGCGGCGGATCGGCGGCAAGCGGCTTGCCGTGCTGGATGGCGATGCCGTGACCTCCGCCGACAAATACCGGGCCGGCGGCTACGTCCTGCGACCCCTGCGCAACCTGTTGTGCCTCACACTCTTCTTTCTGGGCGCCCCGGACCACACCCTTGGGAGGCTGTACCGGTGAGGCTCAGTCGTCATCTCGTAATTTTCGCCAAAACGCCAAAGCTGGGGGCCGTCAAGACCCGGCTGGCCGCCGATATCGGCGCCGTCGCCGCCACCGCATTTTACCGCCGTACGTTGGCCGATCTGATGATGCGGCTGGGCCGCGATGACCGCTGGCGCTGCTGGGCGGCGATCAGCCCCGATACCGCCGCGGCAACCGGCGTTCACCGTCAAGCCTTCTGGCCGGTCGGATACGATGTTATCAAACAGGGATCAGGCGACCTGGGCCAACGCATGGGCCGGGTGTTTCGCTCGCTCCCACCGGGGCCGACGGTTCTGATCGGGGCCGACATTCCGGCGATCCAGGCCCATCACGTCAAGGCCGCATTTAGGGCCCTTGGCACTCATGACGCCGTCTTCGGCCCGGCCGGCGATGGTGGTTACTGGCTGGTCGGGGCGAGGCGGAGCCCGAACGTGCCGGACCTTTTCGGCGGCATCCCCTGGTCAAGCGACCGGACGCTGGCCGATACCCTTGAGAAACTCGCCAAGGCGGGCCTTAAACCGGCCCTGCTGGAAACGCTGGAAGATATTGACGACGGCGCCGCCTATCGCAACTGGCTTACAGGTGTTCCTTCAAACGAGGCATAAGCTCGACGAAGTTACACGGTTTGTAGCGGGCGTCGAGCTGATGGACGAGGATGTCGTCCCAGGCATCCTTGCAGGCCCCCGGCGAACCGGGCAAGGCGAACAGGTATGTGCCGTTGGCGAGCCCCGCGGTAGCGCGGGACTGGATCGTCGAGGTCGCAATCTTCTGGAAGCTGAGCCAGCGGAACAGCTCACCAAAGCCCGGAATTTCCTTTTCGTAGACCCGCGCGAAAGCCTCCGGGGTGACATCGCGGCCGGTCAGGCCGGTGCCGCCAGTGGCGATCACGACATCGACACCATCGTCGGCGATCCAGCCATTGAGTCGTTCGACGATGACATCGGCTTCGTCCTTGACGATGGCGCGGTCGGCCAGAATGTGGCCCGCCGCGACGACGCGGTCGGCCAGAGTCTGACCGGATTTATCGGCATCGAGCGTGCGCGTATCCGACACGGTCAGAACCGCAATATTAACGGGTAGAAAGTCCCGCGATCCTTCTATCTTCGACATTTTCGGCTACCTGCTCCGGTTCATTATCAAGGGGGATATACACCGGCCATTGGCCGGCGGCAATAGCATCCAGCGACGGCGAGGGTTGCCCCAGGCGGTCACGATAGACCCACAAATTGGACAACACCCGTTCGATGAAATTCCGGGTCTCACGGGACGGCAGGCTTTCGATAAAGAACAACGGATCATTCATATGATCGGTGTTGCGCCGCCACTTGTTGAGGTTACCGGGGCCGCCGTTCCAGGCCGCCGCCATCAAAAACAGGTCGCCGTCGATTTTGCTGTCCTTAAGCAGAATTTCGATATATTTCTGACCCAATTTCAGGTTAACCCGGGGATCGAACAAAGTACTTCGTGTCGCCCCGCCACGATGGTAACGGCGATCATGGGCGACGAAACTGGCGGTGCGCGGCATCAACTGCATCAGGCCACGCGCCCCGGCCCAGCTCTTGGCTTTCGGGTTAAAGCCGGATTCCTGTCTGATCAGGGCAAATACCAACGCCTTATCGACATGATAGCCATCGGCCGGAATCCAGTCCCCAACGGGATAAGCGGCACCGTCGAAGCCGCCGCCGCCAGGATAGAGCATTCCATTCAGTCGAACCGCCAACGCCGGCAGATTGGCGGTTCCGGCCAGCGCCAGGATCTCGCGGGCGAGTTTCGTTCCCGACCTTCCCGCCAGGCCTCGCAGGTCCCGTTCGGCACGGCGCTGTTCTCCGATCTGAATCAGACCAAGCGCCCGGCGACCGGCCGGCAAGGCCATCAAGTTGCCAAAACCGCCGTCTTGTGTGATCGGGATATGCCAGTCAAATTTATTGGGAACGCCTAAAATTCGGCGCGCCAACAATCCGTAGAACGTCCGCGGATAAGCCGCCGCCCGAACCAGCAGCGGATTGACCAGTTCGGCACGGCCTTCGATCAGGCGCGCGCGCGCGGCCCAGAAAGCGGCCGCCGACGTCACCCAGTCCGATGCTCCGCGGACAGCGGAGGCGGCCTCAAAATATTCCGCGGCGGCGGTTCTGTGCCCCAGCCGCCACGACGCCAAACCGGCTGTCCAGTTGGCCTCAGGCAGCCAGGGACCGGATCGGGATGCGGCCTCAGCGGCCCACTTGACGGCCCATTCGTCACGACCGGCGGCGAAATAACCGGCGGCCAGCCGAGCCTTGGCTTGATCCATCTCGAAACTGGAAAACAACCGGCGCGCCTGTTTCGTCGCCAGTAAGTTCTTCGCGGCCTTGGTCCAACCGCTCCTGAGCAATCCACGTATCTTGCGTTTCAGGCCGCGGACCTGGCGACGTTCGGCCCGGGACAGTCTCTTGCCCCGCGGCGGCGTAATGACGGTGACATTATGGCTGGACCCTTGCAGATAGCCCCTGATCGGCCGCTTCGGATTTTTCCAGTTGGCGGGCTTACGGCGTAGCGCCAATTCGTACAGGCGCGGCGCGTCCGGATGGTCGGCGTACTGACCCAACCATGCCTTCAGTTCCTTATACTTCGTGCGATATTTGGTCGGATGCAAGTAGCGCTGCGCCAGCACATGCCCCATTAGCATGCGGTCGGACAACCGGGCAATCAACCGGTTGGCTTTTTTCCAGTCGCCGCGATCCTGAACATCGAAGATGTCGCGGTAGAGCGCCGCGTCGTCTGCCGATAGCGGGCTGGGAATGGCCGACACGGTGGTGGCAATGGTCGGCGGGGCGAAGGCGGCGATTTCGCTGGCCTGCGCCGTGACGCTGCCGATCAACGCGGCGACGGCCGCGACGGGAATAATCGTCGCAATCACTGCCGTGAAGCGTCGCCAAAGGCTATGTGATTTCTGCATATCAGCCACTCGACCTGTTACCGGATTCTGGTTACCCCATCGCGCGTTCCTTATAAAGCATCGGCGAATCGGCGGCAACCGCTCGCTTCCGGGCGTTAGATTCTCTTAAGGTAACCTTCAGGTTGGGCTTGTATAATTCCGTCGGATTGAGGCCTCCGTGCCCGTCATGGAACGGATGAAAAAAGCGGTTGGCCGAGACGGATATGCTTAAAACATGAAGGTTAGCCCGCTTTCCGACGAGCCAATTGCGCCGTATTGGCAAGGGCAAGAGATCAGGATAATGCGAAGCAATCGAGACACCGTGGCCCTGCCGCCAGGTACGGAAAATTTCCATAATTTCGCCACGACCTTCGAAAAGATGGAATCTTCGGACTTTCAACTGATTTTCGAGCATGGCGATCGCATGTCCTTTGCGCGAAACGCTAAAATCCTGAAACAGGGCCAAAGGAATGACGCCCTTTATGTCGTTACCCAGGGAACAGTCCGCATCGAGCGCCATCACGACGGCATATTGACCAACATCACCAAGCTTGGGCCCTGGTCCGTTTTTGGCGAAATGTCCTACCTGGAGAAATCGTCGATCAGCACCGACGTCATTGCCGATGAGTTCACGACATTGATCCGGATCGACGGCGCCGACATTGAAAAGTTCGTCTCGCAGGTGCCGGGATTCGCCCGCAGGTTTTACCAATCCCTGGCCGTCACGCTGTCGCGCCGGTTGCGCGCCACCAATTCCTACATCTGATCTTCTGAACATACAGATCGACGACGGACACCCGCGGGATAGCGGCGGCGTTCCGTATGTCTGTGCATGTTCGCGCTTTCGGGTCTCCACACAGGCCTTTTGCTCGTGACAAATTTCGGTTATCTGGATTAATCAGATTTGTTTCCCATTTTAAGGTTCACGACAGGTAACCTTCACTACAAACCGTCAAGAAGGGTTTTTGCAGACAATGTTGGATCATATGAAATTGAAGAAAAAAGTCGCGTTCACCGTCCCGGCGATCATTTCAATCTTGCTGCTAGGGGGATGCGCGGAAATTCAGAAATTGAAGTCGTCAGAACCGGCGCTGCCGCTGGCCGCCGTTCCCGATTTTGCCGTCGGCGAGTTGTATGTGTACGACAACGGTCGCACCGAAACGGTGATCGCCAAGGAAGGAAACATTCTGACCTGGCGAACCAACAACGGTGTGGTGCGAAAAGCGTATCCGAATTTCGCCATCCCCTATTTAAGCTGGCAAACGGCGACCCGGCGGGGAACATCTGAAACCGATGCAAAACCAGACATGTTGTGGCCTTTGCGGGTCGGCAACTCGGGCCGTTTCAATTTTACGAGAAAAGCGGAAGACAATAACGGAAAACATGCGCGAAAATACAAGCAGTCCTGGCAATGCAAGGTTGACGGCACCGAAACCGTTCGGATCGCTCTTGGATCCTATGACACGTTCAAAATTGTCTGCCATCGCTACAGCGGCAAAATCTGGCGACAAACGCGGACCTTCAATTACGCACCATTGATTGGCCACTACGTCCTGCGTCGGGACAACTACCGTTCCGGCCCCTCGGAACGACGCGAACTGGTCTCCTACGGGTTCAATTCTTCTGTTTTCTCGGCGTCCGATCAGCAAAGGCTGGCAAAAACGGTTCAGCAGGCCCTATCGAAGAACAAAAACGGTGAAATATCCTATTGGCGTAGCAGCAAAGGCAACACGAGCATCGGCATCAATCCAATGACGACGGAAACGAATTCCAAAGGAATCGTGTGCCGCAGCTACGAAGGTGTTTTCAGCGACAACCAACGCATCAGGACAAACCGGCGTTTCGCCTGCCGTCGGCCCGACGGAGTTTGGGTTCATTCTTTGGCCGATCAAAAATAATCAATCAAAATATCCCGTGGGGGGAAACTCACGTTTCTGAAAAGGAGTTAGTTATGAAAGAACAATACGAAAATATCATAGAGTTGAAAATGGAACGGACGATTTCCTCCCGTCGCGACGTCCTCGTCAAACTTGGACTGGCAACATTGGCTGCCTACTCAGCGCCGATACTGTTGAAGCTTAATCCGGCTTCGGCGTCGGGCGGTGGAGAAGGCGGCGGTGGCGGTGGCGGTGAAGGCGGTGGCGGTGAAGGCGGCGGCGGCGGTGGCGGCGGTGGCGGCGGCGGTGGCGGCGAAGGTGGCGACGGCGGTGAAGGTGGCGACGGCGGTGAAGGTGGCGACGGCGGTGAAGGCGGTGACAGCGGCGACAGTGGTGAAGGCGCCGCGGGTGGTGCCGCAGGAGGCTCGGCAAATGCCGGAGGAGCGGCTGGCGGCGATGACGGCGCAGAGAGTGATTCCGGCGCTGACGGCGGCTCCGGCGCATCCGCCGATTCTGGAGCCGGGGCCGGGGCTGGAGCCGGAGCCGGAGCTGGAGCCGGAGCCGGAGCTGGAGCCGGGGCCGGAGCTGGAGCCGGGGCCGGGGCTGGAGCCGGCACCGGAACTGGTGCAGCCCCTGGCTCACCGGCTGCAATCTAGTCTATCCGTTATTATCGGCCGTCGGGTTGACCGACGGCCGGTTTCCTTCTGGGAGGGAGCTTCGGGGAATGAACAAAAGATCGATTTACTTGTCATTCGAAGACTTACAGGGCCCGGTCGTCCTGACAGGATGCGCAGATCTAAGCGGTATCATCGCGCAGGTCCTGCGGGGATGGAACATCACGCCCTACAAAGGGCCGCATGAGACCCCACCGATTATCCGCATCGAAAAATCCGGCAAAACTTTCGTCCGTCATTCTCGTTGGCTGGATCAACCGGCCAGCTTTGATGATCCCGTCGATGCCGTCTGCGATTTTCTTGTCGACCTGATCAAGGCTTATCTGGATACGGCGACGGGCATGATGTGTCTGCACGGCGCGGCCGCCCGCTTCGACGACGGCCTGGTGATCTTCCCCAGCACCTACCGAGCCGGGAAAAGTACACTTTCGGTGGAATTGGCGCGCCGGGGTGTGCAGATTTTTTCCGATGATGTCCTGCCGATTGAAAACAACAGGAATTTCGGTGTCGCGCCGGGCATCCTGCCGCGCCTGCGGTTGCCGCTGCACGAAAATGCCGAAGCCGGTTTTCTTTCTTACATAAAGGTCCGTGACAGCATCGCAAGCGAACGTTTCCGGTACGTCGATTTACACCCCCATGAAATTGCCCCGTTGGGAACAACCGCGCCCATATCGGGAATCGTTCTGCTGGAAAGGGATGACGCTTATGCTCCCGAATTGCTGCACGCGAAGGAAAGCGATATCGTCAAAAGCATTATCTTGAGAAATTTTTCCAGAAACGTCACAGCCGCCAATGTCCTGGACAGACTGATCGAAGTTTCCTGGCAAGCCACGACCCATGTCTTAAAATATGCAACGGTCAATCAGGCGGCCGACCTGTTGTGTGACCGTTTCGGCAAGAAAATGTCTGCCTGAATAAAGCGACACGAATCAATGCAGTACAAACAAAACAAAGGTATCATCACCCGCCGCGTTGATGACAGCGTCTTTTTAGTCAACCCGGAATACGACGCTCTATACCAACTGGACGGTACAGGCACGGTGCTGTGGTTGGCGCTGTCCGAACCCATGACGGCCAAGGAGGCCGCCGAATTGCTGTTGATCGCCTTCCCTGACGCCGACCATGACACCGTCGTCCGTGATGTCGATGTCGTTTTGAAAGACCTTGCGGATCATCACCTTATTTCCGGCGCTGGATAGGGTCCAGATGATGTATCGGTTGCTCAGAACATTGGGACTGATGATCTTGCTGGGGACGTTCCTGCCGGGAGGAGCGGTCGCCGATCCGGATTTGATCCGCAAAGCCGAAATCGCCGGATATGTTACGCCGCTGTCTGAATTGCTCGACTCTATAAAGACGTCATTCCCCGGACGGGTGCTGAAGGTGAATCTGGCCCCGGAAAACGAAGACGGAGACATGCCCTCCAGTTGGATTTACGAACTTAAAGTGCTTCAATCCGACGGGACGGTGCTGAAAATACTGTTCGACGCTAAAACATTGGTGCCGCTTGAAGTCAATGGTGCGCCCTATGGCCAGCAAGATATTGACGAAAACAGATAAGGTCTTGGTCCGATGCGGGTCCTGGTAGTCGAAGACGAAACGGAAATCGCCCGCCAGGTCGCGGCGGCGTTGATCCGTTCCGGATACGTCGTCGATGTCGCCCACGATGGCGAGCAGGGGCACTTTCTCGGCGACACGGAATCCTATGACGTCATCGTTCTCGATTTAGGGCTTCCCGGAATGAGCGGCCTGAGCGTTCTGGAAAACTGGCGTAACGCCGGGCTCTCGGTGCCGGTGATGATTCTATCCGCCCGCAGTTCCTGGCAGGAGAAAGTCTCTGGCCTGCGCGCCGGGGCCGACGACTATCTGGCCAAACCTTTCGAAATGGAAGAATTGGCAGCCCGCATCGAGGCACTGATCCGCCGCAAAAGCGGCAATGCCGCGGCGATGATCGAATGCGGCAACGTTACTCTCGATGCCACAGCCTCGCGTATTTTGATGGATGGGCAGGTCGTTTCCATAACGGCCATGGAATACCGCCTCGCCGCCTACATGCTGATGAACAATGACAGAATTTTGTCGAAAACCGAATTGATGGATCACATCTACGGACTGAATCAGGACAAGGACTCCAATACCATTGAGGTTCTGATCAACCGGCTGCGAAAGAAATTTGGCAGTGAGTTCATCCTGACACGGCGGGGCCAGGGATATCGGATCAGGGATGACAATGTCGACGCCTAGCTCTCTCAAATTTCGTCTGGTCATCACGTCCATGCTATGGGTTTTGTTTGCCCTGTTTATTGTCTGGCATCTTCTGGTCTGGCTTTTTCAAGGCCATATCGAGGCCCGCTTCGACGACAAACTGAATGACCAAATAGCCGAAATGGTTGCCGCCAGCGAGAGCGACGGCCACGACGGAGTCCGCCTGACGTGGGAACCCACCGACCCCCGCTATGCCCTGCCCCATTCCGGATGGTATTGGCAGGTAAGCGACGGCGAGCGGATCATCGTTTCTTCCCGGTCGGTGTGGACGGACCGTTTGGCCCTGGCGGGTGCGCTTGCGGCCAATAAATCCGATGCCCTGCTGATTTCGGGGCCGGGAAACCAGCCGCTAAGAGCCTTGGTCCGGGCCATCCGGCTGCCGGGTAATGCTCGTGCGCTGTCATTTGTGGTTGCCGGTCCCGTTTCCGATATCGAAGCCGACGTGAAAGAATTTTCAGGCGATGCCAGGCTGGTTCTGAGCGCCCTGGGCCTGCTGTTGGTGATCATCATCGCCTTGCAAATCGGTTACGGGCTGAAGCCGCTGGGCAACCTGCAATTGGCCCTGGCCGAAATCAGGGCCGGAAAAACGCAACGCATGCACGGTGAGTTCCCGTCAGAGGTCGAACCCGTTGTCAGAGAGCTCAATGCACTGCTTGATTACAATGCCGGGCTGCTCGATCGCGCCCGAACCCAGGCGGGAAATTTGGCTCACGCCCTGAAAAACCCGCTGCTCATCATCAAGAATGAGACCGCCAATGTTGGCGGCGTGCGTGGCGATCTTGTTGACGCACAATTGCGCACGGTCAACACCATCATCGATCACCAGTTGTCACAGGCCAGAATGGCCGGAACGACGAACCTTATCGGCGCACAGGCACCCGTTGCCGATGTCATCGCGGATCTTTTTTATGGCCTCAAAATTCTCTATCAGGACGACAACCTCGCGCTGGTCCATGCGGGACTGGAAAAACTGCTCTTTAAGGGAGACCGGCACGATCTGGAAGAACTGCTCGGCAACCTGATCGACAACGCCTGCAAATGGGCCAACGGCAGGGTCGAGGTAACCGGCGACAGCGGCACCGGCCCGGATGGCGCAAAACTGATCACGCTGACCATCGAAGACGACGGGCCGGGAATTCCGCCAGACGAAATGCGCGCCGTCCTGGAACGCGGCCATCGCCTGGACGAACAAACGCCAGGATCCGGCATCGGCCTGAATGTGACCCGCGATATTGTCGAACTGTATGGCGGGAATCTGATGCTGGACAAATCCGCGGCGGGAGGCCTGAGCGTATGCCTGACCCTGCCGGCGGCCTAGAGGCCGGACTCATTGACGTCGCAAATCCGCCGGGCCGTATGCTGATATAGACGATACTGGGGAAATAATTGGGGGACGCAAGGCATGTCCGGCGAGCCGATACGTTTGGTCGATCGTTTTCTCGAAGAATATGGAGAAAGCCACCTTCGTTCTCCAAAGATCTTCAATTTCTTCTTATTGGCCCCGCGTGGCTGATGCATTTCATTTATCGACGGGCCGGAATTCGCTACTGATGGACCGCAGGCCCCCGTGGCAAGGCTTTAAACCGGCTAAGATGTTATCTTGCTGGAGGCCCGTTCGATCGCCTCCAGCAAAGAGGAGACAATATGATCGGCGGGAATTTTATCCAGTACGCCCAGGGACTCCAGCGTTTTTTTAGCGGTTCCCGACAGGCCGACGACATAGCAGGCAACGCCGTCTTCCCGCACGGTCGCCAGCAATTCATCAATCGCCAGGGCGGCGCTGGTATCGACGTGAGCCGCTTCGGCAAAGTCATATATGATGGCCCGCTGGTCCAAATTAGCCGCATAACCGCGTTGGATCAACTGCCGGGCCGATGCGTATGAGAACCGTCCGCGCAGGAACACCAGACTGATCTTGCCGTTATGCTGTTTTAATGCGCTCCGTTCGGCCTCGCTCAGAAAATGGTCATGATCGGAAAGGGCCAACCCGGTGATGCCCTTGAGTTCTTCTTTTTCCATCCATTTGGCGGTGATGAAGCCGGCCAGAATCAGGCCGACGGCGACCGCCGTTATCAGGTTGACGAAGACCGTCAGGCCAAGTGTCACCAGCATCACCAGAACCTTTTCCCGCGGCGCCCGATGGCAACGCCTGATGTAGCCCCAGTCGATGATATCCCAGCCGACCTTCATCAGGATTCCGGCCAGCACCGCATGGGGGATTTTTTCCGCCAGCGGCCCAAGCCCGAGAACCAGCGCCAGCAAGATAACGGCATGCAAGGCCCCCGATATGGGTGTCCGGCCACCGGCCCGAACATTGACGACGGTCCGCATGGTCGCCCCGGCGCCGGGCAGGCCGCCGATCAAGCCGGCAATCATGTTCCCGATGCCCTGGCCGATTAATTCGCGGTCGGAATCATGCCGGGTGCGGGTGATGGAATCCGCTACCAGAGAGGTCAACAGGCTATCAATGGAGCCGAGCAGCGCAAGAATCAGGGCCGATGGCAGGATGTTGGACAGGCTGGAAAGCGCGAACACGGGCAGGTGAAAATCGGGCAGCCCGGTCGGCACGTCACCGATCACCGGCACTCCTTTAAAAATGAACAAACTGGCAAGCGTGCCCAACACAAGGGCGGCTAGCGGCGGCGGCAAAATCGCCTGTAACCGCCGCGGCCAGAACACCATGACGGCGAGGGTCAAACAGGCGATCATCAAGGCTTCGGCGTTAAGACCGGCGGGAATATCGGGCCACATGAAAATGGTGTGGACCGGCCCGCCCGTCGCCGTCGGCATACCGACGAAGGGCAGCGTTTGTATCAGAATGATGATAATACCGATTCCCGACATGAAGCCCGAAACGACGGAATACGGTGTGTAGGAAACATACCGCCCGACTTTAAGAAATCCCAGCAGCATCTGTATCAGGCCACCAAGGAAGACGATCGCGAAGGCGTCACTTAACGACCCGGCATGAGCCGCGACAATGCCCCCCATCGCCACTGTCATTGGCCCGGTCGGCCCCGACACCTGCGACTTCGTTCCACCGAAAACGGCGGCGAAAAACCCCACCGCGATCGCACCATATAATCCGGCGATGGGGCCAAGGCCGGAAGCCACCCCGAACGCCAGAGCCAGCGGCAGGGCGACGACGGCGGCGGTAACCCCGCCAAAGATATCGCCCCGGATTGTCTTCATGATGCGTGACCCCAAAGTCGTGGTATCCTCTATATCTGCGTGGGTGGAGAAGGATTATTGTCCGACCTTAGGACACTGCCGCCAACTTGTCACGGATCGCCAGAAGATCAGCCCAGGCTTCGCGCTTGTGGGACGGCGACCCCAGCAGGTATGCGGGATGGAACAGGGCCGTCGCCTGCACCGGACGGGATAAACGCGGCGTCGAATAAGTGTACCATTTACCCCTGAGCCGACCGACGCCCGCCGTTTCCGCCAGCATCGCCTTGGCCGCCGGGCCGCCGACGGTAACCAGAATGTCGGGGTCTATCAGTTCCATCAGGCGTTCGACAAACGGCATACACAGCGCGGTTTCCGTCGCCGTCGGGGTGCGGTTTCCCGGCGGTCGCCAGAAAACGATATTGGACATGTAAACGTTTGAACGATCGAGACCGATGGAGCCGAGCATGGCATCGAAAAGGGCGCCGCCGGCGCCCACGAAGGGAACCCCCTGGCGGTCTTCTTCGGCGCCCGGGCCTTCGCCGATAAAAACAATTCTGGCTTTCGGATTGCCGTCGCCGAAGACCGTGTTGGTCGCCATTTTTTTCAGTCCGCAGCCGTCGAATCCAGCCGCCGCCTGGTGCAGTTCTTCGACCGTTGTCGCGGCTTCGGCCAGCCCCCAGGCTTGCCGCAACAAATGTTCGGCAACGACCGGAGCCGCCCCTCTGGCGCTTGACGCTATGGGTAATTTCAGCGCCGACATTACGGACGGGGCGGGCGATATTCCGGACGCCGGGGGCTGGACGGGCGAGGCGGGGGCCTCGGCAAGTTTTTGCGGCACGGCGGCCGGCGGAAACTCGGCAAACCGGTCGACCGGGCTATCGCCGATGGTTTCATCGACACCGGCTTCCAGGTGCCAGCGCAGAAGTTCCGCCTTGGTCAGTTTCTCATTCATCGCCGAAGATTATCATTCGACGGGTCTGCCGACACATTAATTTTTGGTCGCGTCTCCTTATCGCATCGGCTTTTTGTCGCTCATGATCCAAATTTACTTGCAGAAAGCGATACGGTTTGCTGTTGTAGCGCACACGAAATTAATTGCGGGAGGGCATCCTTGTGGAACGGGAATCGATGGAATTTGACGTGGTCATCGTCGGCGGCGGTCCGTCCGGTCTGTCGGCGGCAATCCGACTGCGGCAATTGGCCGTGGAGCTGGGCCGCGAGGTGAGCGTCTGTCTGGTCGAAAAAGGATCGGAAATCGGCGCTCATATTCTGTCCGGCGCGGTGCTGGAGACCCGTGCGCTGGATGAATTAATTCCGGACTGGCAAGACAAGGGCGCGCCCCTGAACACACCCGTAAGCGACGAGAAAGTCCTGTTCCTGAGCGAAACCGGGGCGATTGCCACGCCGGGCCTGTTCCTGCCGCCCGCCATGAAAAATCACGGCAACTACATCATCAGCCTGGGTAATTTTTGCCGCTGGCTGGGTGAACAGGCCGAGGCGATGGAGGTCGAAGTCTATCCCGGCTTCGCGGCCGCCGAGATTCTTTACAATGAAGAGGGTTCGGTCAAGGGCATCGCCACCGGCGATATGGGTTTGAACGAAGACGGCAGCCCCGGCCCTAATCACGAACCCGGAATGGAGCTACACGCCAGGTATACTTTTTTCGCGGAAGGCTGCCGTGGCCATCTGGGCAAGCAGCTGAAAGAACGCTTCGAACTGACCAAAGACGTCGAGCCCCAGACCCACGGCATCGGCATCAAGGAACTGTGGGAGGTCGATCCCGCCAAACACAAGCCCGGTTTGGTCGTTCACACCGCCGGTTGGCCGCTGGATTCGAAAACCTATGGTGGTTCGTTCCTGTATCATCTGGAAGACAATCAGGTCGCGGTCGGATTCGTCGTCGGCCTGGATTACACGAACCCGTATTTGAACCCGTTCGAGGAATTCCAGCGTTACAAGACGCATCCGAAAATCCGCGACACCTTTACCGGCGGTCGGCGCATTTCATATGGTGCGCGCGCCTTGAACGAAGGTGGCCTGCAATGCCTTCCGAAATTGACATTTCCCGGTGGCGTGTTAATCGGCGATGATGCCGGAACGCTGAACATGCCTAAAATCAAGGGCACTCACACGGCTATGAAATCAGGCATGCTGGCCGCCGAAGCGGTTATCAAAGCCATGGCCGATGAACAACCGGGGCAAGAGCTTGTCGGCTATGGCGAGGCCTTCAAGGCTTCCTGGGTACAAAAAGAATTGTACGCGGCCAGGAACATCCGTCCCTCGTTTAAATGGGGCTTGATGATCGGTTCGATCTACACCGGCATCGATCAGTTACTGCTTCGCGGTCGCGCTCCGTGGACCTTCAAACACGGCCATGCCGACAACGAGACATTGCTGACAAAGGATCGGGCGACCCCGATCAATTATCCCAAGCCTGACGGCGTCCTGACCTTCGACAAGCTCAGTTCGGTCTTTATTTCCAATACCAATCACCGGGAAAACGAACCCTGCCACCTGACCCTGAAGGACCCCACTGTGCCGCTCAGGGTCAATCTGGCCGATTACGACGGGCCCGAAGTCCGCTTTTGCCCGGCCGGTGTCTACGAGTACGTCGAGGAAAAGGGCAACATGTCGCTACAGATCAATTCGCAGAACTGTGTCCACTGCAAGACCTGCGACATCAAGGACCCGACCCAGAACATCAACTGGGTGGTGCCGGAAGGTGGCGGTGGCCCCAATTATCCAAATATGTAGGCCGGACAGAACCTCCGGGTTGGCGCGACGGGTCTCCTCCGCTACACTGCCGACGCTGGAAAATTACGAATAAATATGGCCAACTCCCTGCATTTCTCTTCAGTCTCCCCCCGGCCAGGCAAGCAACGAATGGATAAGACCGTGCCGAGCATGTACCACCGCGTCAAAACCCTGACTGGCCACCGCCGCCCTGCTGCCGTGTTACTGGCGCTGTTATTGTTGCCAGCCGCCTGCGCGTCCAACGATCTGGACAACCCCGCCGCCGATGTGCCCACAGTATCGGTACAGACTCCTCAGACCCTGGCCGGTATTTATCTGTCTGGTCGTCACGCTCAGGCCGCGCACGACATGGCCAATGCCACCCGCTATTACAATACCGTCCTTGGCATGGATCCCGATGTGCCGGGCCTGCTGCGCCGGACCTTTGTAATATCGATCGCCGAAGGCCGGATGGAAGAGGCCACCCGGCTGGCCAATGAAGTCCTCGCGAAAAATCCGCAATCGCCGATTGCCGGCCTGATGGTCATCGTCAGCGATATTCACAACAACCAGTTGCAACTGGCCCGCGAAAAAATATCCCGGCTTCCCGCCAGCGGCTTAAGCTCCGTCATGGCGCCACTGTTCAACGCCTGGACCGCCATCGGGGTCGGCCTATCCACCGACCAGGCGCTGGCCGCACTCAAGCCGCTCGCCAAAGATGGGTCACGACCGCTGTACAACCTGCACGCCGGGCTGATCAACGACTTGGGCGGCAAGCCGCTGGCCGCCGAAAGCATGTTCCTGAAAAACGTCGAAAACGAAGGAGATCCTTCGTTGAGACTGGTTCAGTTGCTCGGCAATCTGTACGAGCGCCAGGGTGAGAAATCGAAGGCGGAAAAACTTTATGGCGATCATGCCGCCAACAACCCGCTGTCACCGATTGTCACGCCGGCGCTGAAGCGACTGGCCATGGGCACGACCCCGGCGCCGATTGTCGCCTCGCCCACCGATGGCATCGCCGAAGCCCTGTTCGGCGTCGCCTCGTCGCTGGTCCAGCAAAAGGCTGGCGAAACCGCGCTGGTTTTCGGTCGCATGGCCCTGTACCTGAAGCCCGACTTCCCGGTCATGCAAATTCTGCTGGGCAACCTTCTGCAGCGGAACGGGCGCCTGAGCGACGCCAACCGGATTTACCGCGACATCAATCCGCTATCGCCCTATGCCGCCGCGGCCCGCCTGCGGTATGCCGAAAATCTGGATGAACTCGATCGGACCGACGAGGCGATCAAGCTGCTCCGCACCATTGCCAAGGACAACCCGACCCTGGCCGCCCCCCTGATCCGGCTGGGGGACCTGCTGCGACGACACGACCGCTTCGATGACGCGGTCAAAGCCTACGATGCCGCGGCCCGGCGCGTTGGTGAATTGAAACCGCAAGACTGGTCGCTGTTGTATTCCCGCGGTATCGTGCTGGAACGCGCGGGCCACTGGAAAAGAGCCGAGGCCGACCTGTTGAAAGCGCTCGAATTCGTCCCGGACCAGCCCTATGTGCTTAACTATCTGGGATATTCATGGGTCGACAAGGGGATTAACCTGGATCGTGGCAAGGAAATGATCCGCAAGGCCGTGGCGTTACGGCCCAATGACGGATACATCGTCGACAGCCTGGGCTGGGCCCATTACCGGCTGGGTGAGTATGCGGCCTCGGTCAAGGAAATGGAACGGGCCGCCGGACTTAGGCCGGAAGACCCCGTCATCAACGATCATCTGGGCGACGCCTATTGGCGCGTCGGGCGCAAGAACGAGGCCAGGTTCCAGTGGCGGCGGGTGCTGACGTTAGGCACCGACGATGATAAATTGCGCAGCCGGGTCGAAGACAAGCTGAAAAACGGCCTGCCCAATATAAAATAGAGAAAAAAAATTTATGGTGATATCGCCGCTGATCTGCCCCGCCCCGGCTAAGATCAACCTCTACCTTCATGTCACGGGCCGGCGCGACGACGGCTTCCACCTGCTTGATAGTCTGGTCGCGTTCGTCGGAATCCACGACACCGTCACCGTCAGCCCCGCCGATCACCTGGAATTGCGAATTGACGGCCCCTGCGCCGGACCGCTGCAAAGCGAGGGCCATGACGATAACCTGGTTCTGAGGGCGGCGCGAGCGCTGGCCCGGGCCGCCGGCATAGCGCCCAACGCGGCGATCGGGCTGACCAAACGACTGCCCGTGGCATCGGGCATGGGCGGCGGTTCCGCGGATGCGGCGGCGACGCTGCGGGGGCTTTGCCGATTGTGGAACCTGAATGCGGCGGCTGACGACGTGTTCGATCTGGCGCTCGGTCTCGGCGCGGACGTGCCGGTCTGCCTGTATGGCAAGACGGCCTTTGTCGGTGGCATCGGCGAAGAAATCAGCCCCGCCCATGCCCTGCCGCCCTGCTCCATCGTGTTGGTCAATGCCGACGAACGCCTGTCCACCCCGACGGTGTTCGCCGCCCGCCAGGGCGGTTTTTCCGACGCCGGACGGTTTGACTACGCCCCGAAAGACGCCGCCGAGCTGGCGGCGGTGCTGGCCAGCCGCCACAATGACCTGTACCCCCCCGCGGTATGCCTGATGCCGTCCATCGGGGACGTCCTCAAGGCCATCGGGGCCACCGACGGGGTGCTGTTAAGCCGCATGACGGGCAGTGGCGCCACCTGTTTTGGCCTGTTTGCCTCGCCGGGCGACGCGGCGGCGGCGGCGATGGCGCTGGGCCGGGCGCACCCGGAATGGTGGGTCAAGGCAGGCTCGCTGGAAAGCGATATCACCCGCATGCCACCAACCATTTGACGGCCGGATACAGAAGTTTCCAACGCGGCCTTGCGGTGCGGTCCATTAGGCCTTATGTTTCGCGCCGCAGACAATAATGGGGCGTAGCCAAGTGGTAAGGCAACGGCTTTTGATGCCGTCATTCGCAGGTTCGATCCCTGCCGCCCCAGCCATTTTGCAAATGCCCTGCAGATTCGGTTTTACCGGCTTTCAATCCTTCGGTTCCGGACGGGCCACGGACGCTGACGGGATCAAGGCGGCGGCCAACCTCCAAAAAAAGTTGATGCACCGGAAATTTCAATTGATATAGATACGGTGCGGAACGCTTGATGCCTTGCCCGACGTCCGTCGCCTTTCGAACGGGGACGTTCTCGCTCAAAAATTGAGAGTCTTCCCGTGCTATTTTTGCAACACTCCGTCACTCCTTATATATTTAAATATTATATTACTACAATTTATAAGGCTTTACCGGTAACATTACATCTCATTATACGAATATGCTGAAACATCGTGAAGCTACGCCTGACGTGTTGAAGCTATTCCAAAAAAAACATTAAAACAGGGGGGACGTCGTAAATGGTCGCGTCGAAGATCAAATTTATCATTTTCACCGGTGCCGCCGCCGTGGCGCTGTCGGCATCGCTTCAACCAGCCCAGGCGACCAACGGCCAGTTACCGGCCTGCATCGGTACCTATAAATGCGGCATGGGAGGCGCGGGTATGACCATCGCTTCCGACCCGACGGCCGCCGCCGTCAATCCGGCTTTGGCCGCGCGCATGGGCAATGAGGCGATCCTTTCGGTTGGCGTGTTCAAGGCGGATGTCGAACGCTCCCTCACCGGCACCTTCGCCAATACCACGGGTGGCCGACAGAAGAGCAAAGCGGACACCTTCGCCAACGGCTCCCTGGGCGTCAATTATCGGCTGGACGACAAGAAAGCCGTGAATATTTCACTTTATCCCGGTGCCGGTGGCTCGACCAACTGGCTGAATGCCCGCACGGGGGCCGGTGTCGGCGGTGGCGCCACTGACGGCACGGACACCAACATCACCTATCGGATGTTTAATCTTCAAAGCGCCTTCGCCTACACACCGAATCCGTCAACAGCCGTGGGCGCCGGGGTCGTGCTGTCCCGCCAGACCATGAAAACGAACTCCCTGGACAATACGTTCGGCAGAGACGAAAACCTGGGCAAGACACAAACGTCTTATGGTATCGGTTTTCAATTCGGTGCCGTTCATGACATAAACGACAAGCTGACCGTCGCGGTCGACGTTCATACAAAAATCTGGCACCAGGAATTCGCCGGCCTGAAAAGCGTTTTCAACAGCGCCGTTGACCGTCCGGCAACCCTTGCCGCCGGAACCGACTACAAAATATCCCCGGAAACCCAGGTCGCTCTCGACGTCAAGTTCGTTCTTGAGAACGGCGTCAAGACCATCGAGACAGAGCCGGCGGCCGAAGGCGGTTTCGGCTGGAAGAACATCCCGATTCTGATGCTCGGCGTCCAACATAAAGTGACCAATGACTTGCAGGTTCGCGCCGGCTACAACTACGGCAAATCGCCAATCGATAGCGAACACGTTTTCGCCAACGTCCTGTACCCGGCGATTGTCGAGCACCACTTTACCGGGGGACTCAACTACGCGGTTACCGACAGCATGGAATTCGGCTGGAGCGCGTACTGGACCCCGAGGGCCAAAAAGATCGATTCCGGACAGGGTGACTCCTTTAGTTCCAGCAACGCCGGCTCGACTTTATGGCACCAACAGTACGGCACTCAGGTTTCCCTTAAGTACAAGTTCTGAGAGCCCGTTACCCGCATCTGTTTTCATGTAGCCCGACCTGTCTTGGTAGCAAGCGGTTCGGGCTACATGCTTTTGCTCATCGCGACGACGGATGACAAAGACAAGCTTAAAGGCTCGCCCGGCAGCGCCTGACACAAAAAAAGACACTATTTATGCTTACCATATGAGGTAAAAACTTATAATCTTTCTCTATCATGGGGTGATATGACGTATCGTTGGAGCAAGTGGCATGAAGACGATTCTGATAGTGGAAGACGATGACCTGAGCATGAAACTGCTCACCGACCTGCTCCAGCCCCATGGCTACCGGACGATGCATTCCGTTGACGGCATGGATACCACGGTCTTGATGAAAGAGCGCCGCCCTGACCTTATCCTTATGGACATTCAGCTGCCGCGGGTTTCCGGCCTGGAACACGCCAGGATGCTGAAAGCCGATGACGACTGGAAAGATATTCCGATAATTGCCGTGACGGCGCTTGCCATGAAGGGCGATAAAGAAAAGATTCTGGAGGCCGGCTGTGATGCCTACATAACCAAGCCGATTACCGCGCCCAACCTGTTACAGACGATTGCAGACCACATCGAGTGATTGCATAATAAAAATTATTGGCAGCGACACCGCCAATCACTCTGGGAGACGCACTGTCATGACCCGTAAACAAACCTGCGGCGAAGCTCTGATCCGGCTGCTTGAGCGCCGGGGCGTCGATACCGTGTTCGGTATTCCCGGTGTCCATACGCTGGACCTTTACCGGGGCTTATCAACCAGTTCCATCCGCCACGTTCTGGTACGCCATGAACAGGGAGCCGGATTTATGGCCGACGGCTACGCCCGAATCAGTGGCCGCCCCGGCGTCTGTATCGTCATCACCGGCCCCGGCATCACCAATATTGCGACGCCCATGGGGCAGGCATATTCAGATTCCGTCCCGATGCTGGTCATCTCGACGGTCCGTAGCACCGCTGACCTGAAAAAAAGATATGGTCGCCTGCATGAAATCAGCGACCAGCTTTCGGTGACCAGCCCGCTCACCGCCCTTGCCGCGACCGCGATGTCGCCGGACCAGGTGCCGGTCCTGATCAACCGGGCGTTCGCCATTTTCGAAAGCGCCCGTCCACGCCCGGTGCATATCGAAATACCGCTGGACGTCGTCGCCATGCAGGTCGATGACGACTGGCAACCCGAAGCGCCGGTCCCTCGCCCCCGACCCGACCCGGCGCAACTGGCCGCCGCCGCGAAGATGCTTTCCCAGGCTTCGAGCCCGATCATCGTCGCCGGTGGCGGGGTATGCGAAGGCGGCGGCGATCTGGTTCGTCTGGCGGACATTCTAGGGGCGCCGGTGATCACAACCGTCGCGGCCAAAGGCCTGATCGCCGATGACCATCCGCTGAGTCTGGCAAGCACGTTGCCACGCACCGAAACTCAAGGCCTTTTGGCCGAAGCCGACGTCGTGTTGGCCGTCGGCACCGAACTGGCGGAAACCGATAGTTGGGTCGATCAACTGGCCTTGACGGGGGCCCTTGTGCGAATCGACATCGACCCGGACCAGATCAACAGCCCTTATCCCGCCACCGTCGGCGTTGTCGGCGATGCGGCACGCGCACTCGAAGCCCTGGCAGCCTTGCTTTCCGACCATAAGCCCGGTGATACCGGTGCGATTGAAACGCGCATCGGCGACATTCGACGAGCCATCATCGACGGCGAAAGCCCGTTACGACGAACCCACCGCCGGGTATTGCAGACGGTGCAGGCAGCCCTGCCCGACACGGCGGTGTTTTTTACCGACATGACCCAAATCGCCTATTCCGGTAACGAACTCTTTGTGGCGCGACGGCCCGGAACATGGTTTCACCCTTGCGGTTTTGGAACGCTCGGGTACGCCATGCCGGCGGCCATTGGCGGCAAGTTGGCATCCCCATCGACGCCGGTTATCGCCCTGATCGGCGACGCCGGTTTCCAGTTCACGGTTCCGGAACTGGCGGTCGCCGTCGAGCTTGATATTCATCTGATCATCGTGTTGTGGAACAACGACGCCCTTGGTCAAATTCGCGATGGCATGATTGAGCGCGGCATTGAAGAAATCGGCGTCGTGCAGCGCAACCCGGATTTCCGGCTTCTCGCCGAAGCCTACGGCGCCCGGTATCTGCGGCCCGGTGGGCAGGAGAAACTGGCCAGCGGTCTGGCGCGCGCCCATGCCGAACCGGGGCAATGGCTGATCGATGTCAGACAGGCTGATTTTTCCTAGAAAAAAACCCACGCGGTCAACGAGGAAACGAAGCGAGCGGCCTCTATTCCAGCCGCTTCTTCACGTCAGCGGCAAAATCTTCATAACGCCGAAGCGGTGTCACTTCGATGTGTACGTTATTGCCGTTCGCCTGCATTATCGGCAGATCGAGCGTGATTTGATCGAGTGCGTCGAGGGATTCGGCATCGACTATGGCGATCACACGCCGCTGGCCGACGCATTTCCAAAGATCGACGACGACGCCGGCCGCCTTGGCGCCAAGCGCCGCTTCCGCCTCACGCGCCCATACGGCGAACAGGTCCTTCTGGGTCATCGTGTCCGGGTATTCAACGTGGAAATCCAAGTGAAACAACATCGATTGCCTCCCATCACATTGCGTTAATTCATTGGCGATACACGATGATGACAGAAGCTGTCGGCCCTTGGCAAAGGATTATGTCGGCCGACCTTGGACGGCCTTAATGCCCGACGCCCAGAGTTCCCGTTTTTACCGAATAATCGACGACCAGTTCGTAGCTCGGGTCGTCATCTGAATCGACCATTAACTGGCCGGCACGATGCAGCAGCCGGTGACAGTCGTGGGACAAATGGCGCAACTGAACGGTCTTGCCGAGCGCTTCGTATTTCAAGGCGAGCGATTCAATGGCCTGCAATGCCGACTGATCGACGATGCGGCTGTTCATAAAATCAATAATAACGGCCGCAGGATCGTTTTCGGTATCGAAAATTTCGCCAAAGCCATCGACGGAGCCGAAAAACAGCGGCCCTTCGATCTGATAAACCCGGGCGCCTTCCGGCGTGACGTGGGCTTTGGCGTGAATGCGTGTCGCGTTGTTCCACGCATAGGCCAGCGCCGAAACAATGACCCCGACGACGACCGCCAAGGCGAGATCGCTCATCACCGTGACAATGGTCACCAGTATCATCACCAGCGCATCCATTAGCGGAATACGCCGTAGAATTCTCAGGCTTTGCCACGCGAATGTGCCGATCACCACCATCACCATAACGCCGACCAGGGCGGCCAGGGGAATCTGTTCGATCAGGCTGGAGGCAACAAGGATGAAGGTGAGCAGGAACAGCGCCGCCGAAATACCCGACAGGCGGGTCCGCCCGCCTGATTTGACGTTGATCATGGACTGCCCGATCATGGCACAGCCGCCCATGCCGCCGAAAAATCCGGTTACCGTATTGGCCAAACCCTGGGCGATGCATTCCTGCGAGGCGCCACCACGTTTGCCGGTTATTTCGCCAACCAGGTTAAGCGTCAGCAGGCTTTCGATCAGGCCAATGGCGGCGAGGACCAGCGCGAACGGGAATATGATTTCCATCGTCTCCAGGTTCAGCGGAACCGTAGGAATATGGAACAGCGGCAGTTCGCCCTTGATCGATGCCAGATCGCCGACCCGGGGGACATCGATGCCGAAGAAAATAACGATGGCGGCGACAACCGCTATTCCGGCAAGCGGCGCCGGGACGATCGTTGTGATTTTCGGCATCAGCCAGATAACGCCCATCGTCAGGGCGACCAGTCCCAGCATGATGGCCAAAGGCCAGCCCGTCATCCAGACTTTGACCCCTTCAGGACCCATAACCTGGAACTGGGTCAACTGGGCAAGGAAGATAACGATGGCCAGGCCGTTAACGAACCCCAGCATAACCGGATGGGGTACCAGTCGAATGAACTTGCCAAGATGGAATATGCCGGCCAGAACCTGCATGACTCCCATCAGGACGACCGTTGCAAACAGATATTCAATGCCATGGCTGGCAACCAAAGCCACCATAACGACGGCGAGCGCGCCGGTCGCCCCGGAGATCATGCCCGCCCGGCCACCGATAACCGCCGTGATCAGCCCGACAATAAACGCGGCATAAAGACCGACAAGCGGATGAACGCCGGCAACAAAGGAAAAAGCCACCGCTTCAGGAACGAGCGCCAACGCCACGGTCAAACCGGACAGCAGTTCCGTCTTGATGCGACTGGGCGTAAAGGAAAGCTGGCTTGGGTCCTTCCGGTCATTGGAAGAAAGACGAGCAGCGAAAGCCGCAAGCGTAGTCTTGATCACGTGAAACTAGTCCAGTTCAGCACGATAGAGGAATTGGCGATCGGTTTTGATCCATTCAAATGGAACCGACCGCACTCAAATTCAAGTCTTCAGGCGCTATGCCGCACGCCCGGAAGGCCGCCTGGACCGCTGCGGCTTGCCGCGGCGCTGACCATTGCCGTTGGGATTTGCATTGCCGTGCCCTTGTACTTGACCGCGACCTCTGCCTTGCCCCTGTCGCTGGTTTCGTTTGGGCGGCTTGGGCGTGCTGGTATCGTTGGCGATTTCCGACGCATGGAACGAATGATCCACGAACACCGGCACACTTTTGCGAATGGTCTTTTCGATATCGCGCAAATAGGCGCGTTCTTCATGATCGCAGAACGAGATCGCAATACCGGTCGCCCCGGCACGGGCCGTGCGGCCGATGCGGTGGACATAGCTGTCGGGTTCATTGGGCAATTCAAAATTGATGACGTGCGTAACGCCATCAACGTCGATGCCACGGGCCGCGATGTCGGTCGCAACCAGCGCCCGGATGCGGCCGGACTTAAAGGCGTCAAGCGCCCGCTGCCGGGCATTCTGGGATTTATTGCCATGAATGGCATCGGACCGAACACCGCTGTCGTGCAGGTAGCGCGCGACTTTGTCGGCGCCGTGCTTGGTGCGGGTGAAAATGAGCACCCGTTCGATTTCCCTGTCGTTCAGCAGTTCGCTGATCAACGCCCGCTTTTTCTCTTTCTGCACGAACAGGACACGCTGTTCGACCTTTTCGGCGGTCGTTGCCGCAGGGGCGACTTCAACCTGGACCGGATCGTCCAGCAAGCCATCGGCCAAACCCTGGACGGAACTTGGCATGGTAGCCGAAAACAAGACCGTCTGGCGGTTTTTCGGCAGGGCCGCAGCGACCTTTTTAACGTCGCGGATAAAGCCCATGTCGAGCATACGATCGGCCTCATCAAGAATGAAGACGTCGACCGCATCAAGCCGCAGGTGACCCTGGTTCATAATATCCATAAGCCGCCCCGGAGTGGCGACCAGTATGTGGACGCCCCTGTTCAGAGCCTGAATCTGGGGACGAATGGAAACGCCGCCAAAAACCACGGCCGTGCGCAGCGGCACGTTGCGACCATAGACCCTGAGGCTGTCTTCAATCTGGCCCGCCAGTTCGCGGGTCGGCGCCAGGATCAGCGCGCGTGGCTGACGGGGTAAAGCCTTACAGCCGCTTGCAGCCAGACGGTGCAGCAGGGGCAAAGCGAACGCGGCGGTCTTACCGGTGCCGGTCTGGGCGACGCCCAGCAGATCGCGGCCCTTCAGCAACGACGGGATAGACTTGGCCTGAATGGGAGAGGGGGTGGTGTACCCTTCGTCAGCGATGGCGCGAAGGATGGGTTGGGCCAGTTCGAGGCCCGCAAAATCAGTCATATGTTGTTTTTCTTTCTCGATTAAATATATAGCGACCCCCCGTCCCGTTCGTCGGGACAAGGAGCGTGCAAGCACGATGCAAGCGTTAACAACGCGGTGCGCCCGTGGCAAAGGCCAAGGCAAAAACCGGTCTAACGAAACGCCCGAATATGTTTGAAATAAAGTGGCCGGCCCGTAACATGTAAGCCGACGATCGATCCAAAAATTCGATCCTGGAGGGAGTGTCGCTGGCGCCACTAACCCGATCCGGCGCCCCTAAGTCAAGATAATTCGTCGCACCCCTTCCCCGAAGCCACGAGCGTCAGCCGCCAAAAACCTTCTTCAACAGGTCCGTGGTCCGCCGCGCCGGGTTCTCGCGAATGGCCGCTTCCTCCCGTGCCAGATACAGGAAAATGCCGTCCAGCGCCTTATTCAACGAATACTCCGTCAGGTCGGCCTTGACGCTGGGGACCAACGGCAGGCTCTGATATCGGCCGATCATCGAATCGTAGGCGGCGATCGCTCCGACCTCGGACAAGGTGGTCTTGATAACGGGCCGCATTTCGTCTTTCAGGGGCGACGACATCCGGCCCTTGAAGTACCGTGTCGCGGCGTCGGAAGGACCATCGAGAATTTTCCGGGCATCCTGTACGGACATGCTGGATATGGCCTGCCAGAAGATTTTCTTGGCTTTTGGCGTCGCCGCTTCGGCCGCCCGGTTCAGTTTCAATTCCAACTCATCGCCGAACGATCCCATGCCGACCCTTTTTAGCGCCGACTGAACCCGCGTCAGGCTGTCGGGCAGCGGGATATGGATATCGGGCGAAGCGTTGAAGCCATCGGGACGGCCAATCGTTCCGACTACCCTTTCGGTGCCAATCCTGAGCGCTTCGCGCAGACCGGCGACAATGTCATCGGTTCTCAAAGCGCTCGCCCCCGGCGCCTGCCCTCCGCCCAGGGTATTGAGCAATCCTTTGGCTGTTCCAAAAAGATCCGATTGCGCGTGAACGGCGGTATTCCACGGCGCGTTTGCGGCAACAAGAAACGAAAATACGAAGAAAAACACCTTGCGAATCATTTGCTGGCCCCCTTTTCATTGTCCAGTGAGGCCTCGAAAAGAGACCGGATTGCCGCCAGAGCACGGTCCATAAATTCCATGCTCTTCGCTTTTCTTTCCTCGGCAACGCGTTTCTTCTCGGCCTCACGTTCTTCATAGGTCACGGCGGGCGGGCGGATCGCCTCGGTGCTTGAGCTACAAACCAGCCGCTCCCCATCAAGACTACAGACGGATATTTCACCGCTAAGCTTGTTCAAACGCCACACCTTGTCGGCCGTCGCTTTCATAATCTGGAAGTTCCCTTTCTCGGATTCAGAGGCAACTGCCGGTGACACCAGCGCACTATAGCCCGGCATTCCCGCCAAAAATAGATATAGGGCCACGTGTTTCATCTGACTGTCCTCATATTCTAACACCCGTCAAAAGGGCGGCGGATATTTTGCTCGATACGGGAAAGAGCGAGTGGAAATGGCTCATCTCGATTATCATATAGGTAATTTCCCGGCAGGGTTCAATCGAGGATTTCCGAGCATTCGTCCTTATTTCGCGGACCTGGATCGAGTTCCCCGATTAAACTCACGAAACCCTCACACGGATGTGATTTCAATAGCCTCGTTTTTTCGGGCATACCTTCGGGGAGTTGGTTTTCAGTATTCACGAAGAGCCGTGCAACCTTGAAGGAGAATAGATTTATGAACCGCAGAACCGCTACCGCCGCCATCATCGCGGGCGCTATCGCGACCGCCGCATCCAGCTTCGGCAGCACCGACGCGCTCGCCGCCGGCAAGGAAAAATGCTTCGGCGTTTCCCTGGCCGGAAAAAATGATTGCGCCGCAGGTCCCGGCACATCGTGCGCCGGAACCTCGAAGGTCGATTATCAGGGTAACTCCTTTTCCCTCGTCCCCAAGGGAACATGCGAATCGATAAAGCTTCCCGGCAATCGCGCGGGCAGCCTGACGGCACTGAAACGGGACGTTCCCGGCTAACCCGAACCCACCGTTTGGGGGCACAATGGCGACAGCAAACAGTGACATCCCGGCCCGGACCGGCGTCGGCCTGAAAGCAAGCCATTACCATGACATTCTCGAGGACAAACCTGACATCGGCTGGTTTGAGGTGCATCCGGAGAATTTCATGGGCGCCGGCGGGGCTCCGCACGCCTACCTCACCGAAATCCGGCAGGATTACCCCCTGTCGCTGCACGGCATCGGGCTGTCGATCGGTGGCGCCGAGGCTCTCGATCGCGATCACCTGAACCGCTTCAAGGCGCTGATCGAGCGCTATCAACCGGGCCTGGTTTCCGAACACCTGGCATGGTCCAGCCACGGGGCCGGATTTTTTAACGACTTGCTGGCGGTGCCTTACACGACGGAGACCCTGACTCTGGTCTGTGATCATATCGATCAGATTCAGAACCACCTCAAGACTCGAATCCTGCTGGAAAACCCGGCGACCTACGTGCTGTTCGAAACCAGTACCTACGATGAAGTGGACTACATCTCCGAAATCGCCCGGCGAACGGGCTGCGGGCTGCTGCTCGACGTCAACAATGTCTACGTCTCCTGCATCAACCATCAGCGCGAGGCGGGCGCCTATATAAAGGCGTTTCCGGTCGCCGCCGTTGAAGAAATCCACCTGGCGGGTCACGGCGAAGACACCGACGATATCGGCGAACGCCTGCTGATCGACAGCCATGACCGTCCGGTGACCGACGCGGTTTGGCAGTTGTACGGGATGGCCGTGGCCCGCACACGAACGGTCGCAACCCTGATTGAATGGGACAATAACATTCCCGGTTGGCCGGAATTGTTTGCCCAGGCCCAACAGGCCGACGCGGTCATGCGCCGTGTTTTGCACGCCACGGGAAACCACCATGTGGCGTGAAACCCAGAAACAGTTCGCCGCGGCGCTACGCGACCCAAGCGCGCCGGTGCCGAACACCCTATCGAAAACCAACGACAAACCGTCGCAAAAACGTTTCGATGTTTACCGCAACAATGTCGCCGTGGGTTTATCTGACGCCATCGCCGACACTTATCCGGTCGTTCGGGCCCTTGTCGGTGAGGATTTTTTCAAAGGTATCGCTAGAATCTTCAGCCGCCTGTTCCTGCCCACGAGTCCCGTGTTGCTGGACTACGGCGAGGATTTTCCCGATTTCCTTGCGACCCAAAGCAGCACCGAAACGCTCCCCTATCTGGGCGACGTGGCGCGCCTTGAATGGGCCTGGAGCCGCGCCTACCACGCCGCCGACGCGGACCCAATGGACATAGAAAAGCTTGCCGCCGTGCCCGCGGACGCAGTCGAGGAAATCCGCTTGAGGTTTCACCCATCGGTTCGACTTTTGCAGTCCCCCTGGCCGGTTGTGTCGATCTGGCAAGCCCATCAGGGACAGGGCTCGCTTGCCGCCCTGCCCGATCATGGCGAGCGGGCGATCATCGTGCGGCGCGGCTTGAGCGTCAGCGTCCGCGCCCTCGAGCCAATTGCCTATACCTTTATTGAAGCCCTGTTCAACGGCCAAACCTTTGGCCAGGCGAACGCCCTTGTTATGGACGCAGCGCCGCAGGAATTATCTGCCCCCATAGCCGCCCTGTTCGAAACCGGCGCCATTGTGGGCCTATCACCGTCAACTTGACCGCAGGAGACTTACGCAATGGCCGTTTTCAAAATCGCGCAACGCCTTCATGACCTGGTTTTCTCCACGCTGAACCGATTGGCCGGGAGATGGTTTTTGGGGTTGGCGTCACGGCTCGTGTTTTCTTCGGTGTTGCTGATGTATTTTATCAATTCCGCGCGCACCAAAGTCGGCAGCGACTTCCCGGACGTCCTGATCCCCGGCAGTGGCGCCTACATGCAGATTTTGCCGACCGTCGCCGCCGCCCATGACTACGATATCGATACCATCCCGTTCCTGCCCTACGGTCTGATGGTTCACTTGGGAACCTATGCTGAATTTTTATTGCCGGTGATGATCTTGATCGGGCTGTTTACCCGCGCCGCCAGCCTCGGCATGCTGGGTTTCATTGCCGTCATGACCTATGTGGATATCGCCTTCCACGGCGTCGGAGCGGAAACAATCGGCGCGTTCTTTGACCGGATTCAGGATTCGGCGATCAGCGACCAGCGCCTGCTATGGTCCTTGCCGCTGATATATCTGGTCCTGCATGGAGCGGGAACGATCTCACTGGATCGATTATTCGGGCGGAAAACAGGCTAGCCTTCATCCTCGACCGGATTACGAAGCGTCCCGATCCCCTCAATTTCAACTTCCACCGTGTCACCGGGCTTCATCCAAAGCGGCGGTGTGCGGGCAAATCCGACACCCGAAGGCGTGCCGGTGGCCAACAGATCGCCGGGTTCCATGCTCATCGCTTCGGTGATGATGGAAAGCGCCTTGGCAACGGAAAACACCATGTCGTCGGTATTGGCGTCCTGCATCAGCCGACCATTGAGGCGCGTCTGCAATCGCAGACCGGCACCACCGGGCGGCACTTCGTCGGCGGTCACAAATTCAGGTCCAAAAGCACCGGTGTTATCGAAGTTCTTGCCGATCGTCCATTGATTGGTCCGGCGCTGGTAATCGCGCAGGGTTGCATCATTAAAAATGGCATAACCGGCGACCGCGTCCAGCGCGTCGGCCTCATCGGCCCGGTGCACAGGCTTTCCGATAACCACCATCAACTCGCCTTCGAAATCCAGCTTGTCGGAAACCGGCGGGCGAATGATCGGCTGCCCGGCACCGACCAGCGACAGGCGCGAGCGCATGAAGATATCGGGCCAGGCCGGCACCTCGGCGCCGCCTTCCCTGGCGTGTTCGGCATAATTGCGGCCAATGCACAAAATTTTCGGCGGGTCCATAATCGGCGGCAGCAGCAGCAGATCATCAAGCGCCAACCGCGCATCTTCGCCCGCGTCGGTTGCTCGCTGACCGGCCATACTCATGGCATCGGCCCCCGCGCTCAACAGACCTCGTAATGTTTGCGGCAACTCCGGCGCGGCGACCAACAAATCAACCACCTGATCGCCCAACCTGACACCAATGGCGGCGCCGCCATTTTTTTCGAATGCTACGATACGCATGGCTAGATCAATCCTTCTTTTCTGAGTCTTTGCAGTTCGGCGTCATCCATACCAAGAACGTCCCTCAGCACGTCATCGGTGTGCTGACCCAGGCTTGGTGGTGGCCTGCGATAACTGACGGGGGTGGCCGACATCTTGATGGGGTTACCGATCAAATCGACGGCGCCGCCTTGGGCATGATCGTCGGCCACTGAAATTTTCATGCCGCGATGCAGTATCTGTTCGTCCTCGAAAACCTCGCCGATGTCGTTTACCGGGCTGGCCGGAACCCCCCGTTTTGCCAGGCCATCGATCCAATGCTTGCTGGGGTGTTGTTTGAGAGCCGGCACCAGCAGATCAATCAGGGCCTGACGATTGACGATTCGCCGGCTGTTGGTAACGAAGCGCGGGTCCGCCGCCAATTCCACCAGCCCGGCGAATTCGCAAAAACGCCCGAACTGGGCATCATTGCCGACGGCCAGAATGAAGTAGCCGTCGGCGGTATCGAACGACTGATAGGGCACGATATTGGGATGGGCGTTGCCAAGACGGACCGGCACTTTGCCCGACGTCAGATAATTGAGGCCTTCGTTGATCAGCCAGGCGACCTGCGTATCAAGCAAAGCCAGGTCAATCCATTGACCCAGCCCGGTCATGTCCCGGTGGCGCAATGCCGCCAGGATCGAAACGCTGGCGTACATGCCGCACATGACATCGGCAATGCCGACGCCGACCTTCATCGGCGGGCCGTCCGGGTCGCCGGTGACGCTCATGATACCGCCAATGCCCTGGGCCAGATAATCGTAACCGGCGCGCGGTGCATAAGGGCCGGTCTGCCCGAAACCGGTGATCGAACAATAAATCAGGCCGGGGAATTCATCTTTCACCTGTTCGTAGGCCAGGCCGAACTTGGCCAGACTGCCGACCTTGAAATTTTCGACCACGATATCGCATTCGGCCATCAACCGGCGCACCAGTCGTTGACCTTCGGGCCGCCCCAGGTCGATGCCGACGGAACGCTTGTTGCGGTTGGCACACAGGAAATAAGCGCTTTCGGCCCGATCCTCGCCATCGGCGTCTTTAAGATACGGCGGCCCCCATTTGCGGGTGTCGTCACCGGCATCGGGGCGCTCGATCTTGATCACGTCGGCGCCCAGATCGCCGAGCAACTGGGTGCAGGTCGGCCCGGCGAGGATGCGGGTCAGGTCCAACACCTTCAGGCCATCAAGGGCGCCGGCGGGCGGTACTGCGGATGTGTTTTTCGGATCGGTCTCGGTTTCGATGGGCATGGGGGGTCCTGAACAACGTTTATTGGCGACCCAAACTTATCGCGCCCGGACAGGTCGAAACAAGCGAATAACCGACTCTTCTATTGCCTGGAAGGCAAAGCTGGTTTACGGGTGATTTTATACTGCCCTGGCGGCAGCCCTCTGGCGCGGACCTGAAGCCCATGCGGTCAACCCTTCTTTCCATTTCTGCGCTGCTGACCGGCTGCGTCCTGCTTTATCTGGGCAATGGCGCGCTTGGCACCCTGCTGGGGCTGCGACTGGCCATAGACGGCTATCCGACATGGATTATCGGCGCCGTTATGTCCGGCTATTTTATCGGCATCGTTGCCGGCGGATTCTTTTCCCACAAACTGATCACCGGTGTTGGCCACATCCGCGCCTTCTCGGTCCTGGCCAGCGTGATGTCGGCGGCGACCCTGGCCCATCCGCTGCTGGAAGATCCGATCGCATGGGGCACGCTGCGTTTTGTTCAGGGATACTGCATGGCCGGGTTGGCCATGTGCACGGAAAGCTGGCTCAACGAACGATCGACCAACGACACCCGGGGGCGCATCTTGTCGCTGTACCAAATCGCCGTTTACCTGTCTCAGGGCATCGGGCAATTATTGCTCAACCTGGGTGATCTGTCGGGCTTCGCCCTGTTCGTCATGTCCTCGATCCTGCTATCGCTGGCCTTGGTGCCGGTGGCGGCGTCCAAGGTTCAAGCTCCGACCCTGCCCGAGCCCCGACGCTTCGGCATCCGCGAACTGTACGCCGTTTCGCCCCTTGGCATGTTCGGATCTTTCGCTTCGGGGTTGATCCTGGGTGCGTTTTATTCGCTGGCCCCCTTGTTCGCCCAGATGACCGGTCTAAGCATCGCCGACACGACCCTGTTCATGGGCGTCGTCATCATCGGCGGATTGTTGCTGCAATGGCCCATTGGTGGCCTTTCCGACCGGCTTGACCGACGCACGGTGTTGATTGGGGTCAGCCTGGCCACGGCGGTCGTTTGTGTCGGGCTGATCCTGAGCAGCGGCGGCGGTCTGATTCCGCTGCTGGTACTGGGCACGCTGTTCGGCGGCGTTACATTCACGCTGTACCCGCTGTCGGTTTCCCATGCCAATGATTACATCGACCCGGCCGATCTGGTGCCGGCCAGCGGTGGCCTGATCATCGCCTATGGGATCGGCGCCACAGTCGGGCCGTTAGGGGCCGCCGCCGTTATCGAGGTGCAGGGTGCTATCGGACTGTTTATCTTTATTGCCGCCATGTCCCTTGGTACGGTCGGTTTCGCGATCTGGCGCATGACCCGCCGCGAGGCCGTGCCGGTCGACGATCAAATTCCGTTCCAGCCGGTACCGCGGACATCCGTCGTCGCCACCGAAATGGATCCACGTTCGGAACCCGAAGAAGAAATAGAAGTACCCGTGGAACGTCGCAAGGACTCCAGCGACCGCAGAACCTGGAGCGGGTGAGGGGAATCGAACCCCCGTCTAAAGCTTGGGAAGCTTTCGTTCTACCATTGAACCACACCCGCCTGGAATCGTCCCCGTCCTTGTAGCCCGAATCTCCGACAAAGCCAAGCCGACTGGCATACCGCTTGCAGCACCGTCATGCGAGTCAAGCGCGCCGGTCTGAAAAAACCCTGACCGGATTAATTAACCGACGGAATAAAAACAATATTATCTGGACTGACGTCACCACTCACATAATTTGGGGCCGGTTTTCACGATGCAAAATGCAACAATTCGTTCTCCACGTTCCCTTTTTGCAAAACCGCACCCAATCGCGGTGGGCAAACAGGGAACACTCAACATGACCGAACAACACCTGGACCAATCGAGCGCGGGGTCGCGCCTGGTGGACTTCCTGCGACTGACCCGAGACTGGGTCTGGGAAGCCGACGCCGCCCTGCGTCTGACGTTGGTTTCGCGGCGGGCCGTCGATATTATCGGCTACCATCCTGACGAGTTGTTGGGCAGGTCGCTGACAGATTTTGGCGTTTTCGTCGACAAGCATGGCAACCCGAAACAGGTTTCCATGAAAGGGAATTTCCGGGACGCTCGCTTTCTCGTTACCGACAAACAGGGTGAACAACGCTGTCTTTCGCTCAGCGCCATCGCCTTTTTCGACCCCCATACAGGCGCCTTCCAAGGCGTCCGCGGGATCGCCCGCTCCCTCACTAATTCAGCCGGAACGGTCAAATGACGAGTTGACGCAATTGTTATTTGGAATTGGCAGCAACTCGCCGTTACAGTCGATACATAATTTTCGAAACGGTGACGCAAGAGGTTTCCATGTTTACTGCCGGCAATGCCGACGCGCCTTCCATAGCCCCCGACAAATTCCGTGATCCCGATGTTACCGCCAAAGGCGAAGAGCGGGCGGTCGTCGCCCTGACCCGCCTGAGAACCCTGTGGTTCAATACCGGCAGCCTGTGCAATATTTCCTGCGCCAACTGCTATATGGAATCGACGCCGAAAAACGATTCACTGATCTACCTGTCCCGCGGCGAAGTCGAAACTTATCTGGACGAAATCGACAGGGAAGGGCTTGCGGTCGAAGAAATCGCTTTCACCGGCGGCGAGCCATTCATGAACCCGGACCTGATCGATATGCTGACCCTGGCGCTCCGGCGCGACTATCGGGTGCTGGTGCTGACCAACGCCATGAAACCCCTGCACCATAAAATGAATGCCCTGCTGGATTTAAAGCGCCGCTATGGCGAAAGGCTGGCGCTCAGGGTATCGATCGACCACTTCACCCCGCGACAGCACGAAGAGGTCCGAGGCGAAAAGACCTGGCAACCGATGCTGACCGGCCTGAAATGGCTGGCCGACAATGGTTTCAACCTGACCGTCGCCGGGCGCACGTGCTGGGACGAACAAGATGAAATATCCCGTGCCGGCTACCGCGACCTGTTCGATGCCGAAAACATCCCGGTCGATGCCACAAACCCTGTGGCCCTGGTGTTGTTCCCGGAAATGGACAGCAAACTCGATGTCCCGGAAATCACCTCGCGGTGCTGGAATATCCTGGGGGTCGAACCGGAATCCATGATGTGCGCGACGTCGCGTATGGTGGTCAAGGGCCGAGGCCGCGCCCACCCCCACGTGATGCCCTGCACATTGCTGCCGTACGACAGCGGTTTCGAACTGGGCCCCGATCTGGCCAGTTCGTCGAAGCCGATCAAGCTGAACCATCCCCACTGCGCCAAATTCTGTGTTCTTGGCGGCGCGTCGTGTAGCGCCGGATGACGACACGAGAGCTGGGCGATATTGACGGGCCTGTCCTGGTATTCGGCGGCCCCTACGGAAACGTGCAAGCGACGGAAGCCATTCTGGCCACGGCGCGCGGCTTGAAAATACCCCCGGGCCGCATCGTCTGCACCGGCGATGTCGTCGCCTATTGTGGCGATGCGGCGGCGACCGTTGCCGCCATCCGTGGGTCCAACATCAATGTCGTCATGGGCAACTGCGAAGAATCCCTGGGCCAGGACCTTGCGGACTGCGGTTGTGGTTTTGCGGAAGGAAGTGACTGCGACCTGTTATCCGTGCAGTGGTTCGCCCATGCCCGCAAGGCCATCGGGGCCGCCGACAAGGACTGGATGTCGCGGCTGCCCCGAAAGCTGACGTTTACGATGAAGGGGCGGAGACTGGCCGTTATTCACGGTAGTGCACGAGAAATTGGCCGTTTCATTTTTCAGTCAGACCCAGCGCCCGGAAAGATCCATGAACTTGACGCCCTCAAGGTGGACGGCGTCATCGCCGGTCATTGTGGCCTGCCCTTTACCGACATTATCGATGGCCGGTTGTGGCATAACGCCGGCGTCGTTGGCATGCCCGCCAATGACGGCACGCCCCGAACCTGGTATTCCGTGCTGACACCGGGACCAGATGGCGTCGATATCGCCATCCGCGCACTGGACTACGACCACGAAACGGCGGCGACCCGCATGCACGATCGAGGGCTGCCGGTGGCTTATGCCAAAACGCTGAACGATGGTTTGTGGCCGAATATGGATGTCCTGCCGGCAATTGAACGCGAGCAGCGCGGTCGGGCATTGGCGCCTGGAAGCACCCTTTGGCAATGAACTTGCCCCTGTATTGCCTGATTTTCGCCTAATTACCCCATACTCACGCCATAGTTCCCCTCCATTATGACGGGAGTACACATTTTGGGGAGTCTTCTGCCATGACCAGTTTAAATCTTATATCCGTCGGCGCCGCCGTGATGTTGTTGTCCGCCTGCGGCGGCGGCGAGGTCGCCAACCTGAAAAACCTGGAGCTTTCAAAGGGCGGCTATGATGCGACACTGGCCAGTGAATACAAGGATTTCGCGCTGTATGAGGCCAATGAAATGGGCGACCGGCGCAGCGCCGACCGGTTTGCCACAAAGGCCATGGCGGCGGCCCGGGGCGAGCGTCCGGCGCCGGAAGAGCTACGCCGCTGGAACCCGCCCGAGGAGACCCGTGATGAATTGATGGCGGCTCGCAAACGGCTGTTGTCGTCGCTTAATAACACATCCCCGGATCACTGGCCCGATGCGACGGCCAAGGCCTTGTCCCGGTTCGACTGCTGGGTCGAGCAACTGGATGAAAACTTCCAGCCAGCCCACATCACGGCCTGCCGCAACGGCTTCTATCAGGCCATGTTCGATACGGAGAACCCCTTACCAACGGCCTTCATCGCATTTTTTGACCTCGACAAGGCCGTCCCCAGGGGCGACGGCGCCGACGCCGCTGCCGGGGCCATAAGAAAAGCTATTTCCGGTGAAACGCCGGCGACCGTCGGCTCCATCGGTGAGGTTCATGTTCTTGTCGGTGGCTATGCCGATCGTTCGGGCAGTCGCACTTACAATTATCGACTGTCCCTGAAACGAGCGCAAAACGTTCGCGACAAACTGATCGGACTTGGCGTTCCCGCCGGCCGCATTGCCATCCGTGCCCACGGCGAGAGCCAGCCGCTGGTGGAAACACCGGACGGCATTGCGGAATTACGGAACCGGCGTGTCGAAATTCGTATCGATCTGGTGAACAGAATCTAACGGTGTTGAAATAGAAGCTTGGTTTTTGCGTGGATTGTCCCACATAGATGAGATATCAACCGATCCGGCCCAAACAGACATTCGGAGCATTCGTGCAGCAATCAAGGCAACACCTGGGCGGCGTCTACAACCGCACGACCAGAAACATCAGGGTAACCGTTACGCCGTCTTTTCTGCTCGACCAATCGGCGCCGGATGACGGTGTTTATGTCTGGGCCTATCATGTGATCATTGAAAACCTCGGCAACGACACGGTGCAGTTACTGACCCGACACTGGCGTATCACCAACGCGCTTGGCGCCCTTCAGGAGGTGCGCGGTGATGGTGTCGTCGGTGAACAACCGGTGTTGGGCCCGGGGGACTGTTTCGAATACACCAGCGGCTGCCCGCTCGGGACGCCGTCGGGCTTCATGACCGGCAGTTACCAAATGATGACCGACGACGGTTCTGTCTTCGATGCCGACATCCCGGCCTTTTCTCTCGATAGTCCTTACGGCCAGGGACGGGTCCATTAATTCCTGTGCTTCAAGCCTCATTGCTGCCAGAATGACTTGATTTTACCGGCCTTTGCACCACATCTTAAAAGACCCTCCCATTCCACCCAATGCAGAAGGTTAGCTGCCATGAACGAGATCGCCGACACCATGTCCTCATTGGAAGAGGCCGTTGGAAAAGCCGACCGACCTTCGCGGGATCAGGCCGAAGAAGCCGTTCGCACCCTGCTGCGATGGGCCGGCGATGACCCGACGCGGGAGGGGCTGCTGGAAACCCCGGCCCGCGTTGTGCGCTCCTACGAGGAATTTTTCGCCGGCTATGACGAGGACCCGAAGGCCCTGCTCGAACGGACGTTCGAGGAAACCGACGGCTACGACGAAATCGTGCTGCTGAAGGATATCCGGTTTGAATCCCATTGCGAACACCACATGGCCCCGATCATCGGACGAGCCCATGTCGCCTATCTGCCGAACAAACGGGTCGTCGGCATCTCGAAGCTGGCCCGTCTGGTTCAAATGTACGCCAAGCGCCTGCAAATACAGGAAAAAATGACGGTGCAGATCGCCACGGCGATCAATGACATTCTGCAACCACAGGGGACCGCCGTGGTCATCGACGCGGCCCACCAATGCATGACCACCCGCGGCATCCACAAACCCGGGGTTTCGATGATCACATCGACCATGTTAGGCGCCTTTCGCGAAAACGCATCGACCCGGCGGGAAGTCCTGGCCATGATCGATCGCCCGTCAACGGGTAGCGGCGGATTGGTTTGATCGATACCGTTTGCGACATCCGTATGTGCGACATACTGTCAAACAGCTTGAATCGGAGCTGTTTATAGTCTTAGCTTCGGCCATCTTGAGGAGCTAGCATCTACATGATGGATTTGAGGCCCGTTTTTCTGATCATTGGCATCCTGCTGTCGGCCTTGGCCGTCAGCATGATCGTGCCCGCCGTCGTTGATGCCATGTCGAACAATCCTGACTGGCATGTTTTTACCATTTCCGCCGGCGTCACTTTGTTCGTTGGCGTCGCCATGGCGCTGACGACCCGAAGCGGCGGCCTGCGTCTGAGCGTGCGGCAGGCTTTTGTCATGACCTCTTTAAGCTGGTTGGTGATAACACTTTTCGCCGCCCTGCCCCTGGCCTTTTCGGAATTGAACCTGAGCTTCACCGATGCCTTTTTCGAGGCCATGTCCGGTATCACCACAACCGGTTCGACCGTGATCACCGGGCTTGATACCGCGCCGCCGGGGATTTTGTTGTGGCGCGCCTTGCTGCAATGGCTCGGCGGAATTGGGATCATCGTCATGGCCATCGCCATTTTCCCGATGCTGCGCGTCGGCGGAATGCAGTTATTCCGCATGGAATCATCCGACCATTCCGACAAAGCCATGCCGCGGGCGACCCAGATCGCCGGTTCCATCGGCGTCATCTATCTGGTGTTGACCCTGATCTGGGCATTCGCATACTGGTTGGCCGGGATGAGCGGCTTCGATGCCATCGCCCATGCCATGACGACCATCGCCACCGGCGGATTTTCGACCAAGGATGGTTCTATCGGCGCCATCGACAATTTCGGCGTCGACGTTATCGCGACGCTCGGCATGATAATGGGCGGACTGCCCTTTATCCTGTATCTGAAGGTCGCGCAGGGGAATCCGTCTGCCCTGTGGAATGATTCCCAGGTCCAGTGGTTTTTATCCATCATTATCGGCATCGTCCTGTCGGTGACGCTGTGGCTGTGGCTTTCAACCGGGCTCGACCCCGTACAGGCGCTTCGATATTCGTCTTTCAACGTGGTCTCGATCATCACCGGCACCGGCTACGCCACGTCCGACTACGGGCAGTGGGGAAGCTTCGCCGTTCCCGTTTTCTTTTTCATCATGTTTATCGGTGGCTGCGCCGGATCGACCACCTGCGGCATCAAGATCTTCCGCTTTCAGGTCCTGTATTCGGCGGCCCGGACCCAGATCCACCACCTGCTACAGCCTCACGGCGTGTTCATTCCCTACTACAACCGCCGCCCTATTTCCGAAGAGGTCATCATTTCCGTGTTGAGTTTCTTCTTCGTCTTCGGTTTGAGCTTCGCCCTGCTGGCGATCAGCCTCGGCCTCCTGGGTCTCGACTTCCTGACCGCCATTTCCAGCGCGGCATCGGCGATTTCCAATGTCGGCCCGGCGCTGGGCCCCATCGCCGGGCCATCGGGAACCTTCCAATCCATGCCGGATGCCGCCAAATGGCTGCTATCGGCCGGTATGCTGCTCGGCAGATTGGAACTGTTTACGGTCATTGTCTTGTTCACCCGCTCGTTCTGGCGAGGCTGATAATCATGACGCCAACGGTTCAGGCCTATTTCGACCCCGCGACCAATTCGGTTTCCTACGTCGTCCGGGAACCGCACGGCCGGCACTGCGCGCTTATTGACCCAGTTCTCGATTTCGATCCAAAGTCCGGCCAGACGGCGACCACCTCGGCGGACCGCATTGTCGCCTTCGTCGCCAAACACGATTTGCACGTTGACTGGATTCTGGAAACCCACGCCCACGCCGACCATCTGAGCGCCGCCTCCTACCTGAAAGAGAAACTTGGCGGGAACATTGCCATCGGCGCCCACATCGTTGATGTGCAGCGCATATTCAAACAGGTCTTCAATGCGGAGGAAGGCTTCGATACCGACGGCAATCAGTTCGACCACCTGTTCGACGATGGCGAGACGTTCACCATTGGCGACATGCCCGTCCGGGTTATGCACACACCGGGTCATACTCCGGCGTGCGTTACCTACATCGCCGGTCAGGCGGCCTTCATCGGCGATACCCTTTTCGCGCCGGATTACGGTACCGCGCGGGCCGATTTCCCCGGCGGCGACGCCACCACCCTGTATCGATCAATCCGCAAAATCCTGAGCCTGGGGCCGCAGACCGAACTGTATCTGTGCCACGATTATCCGCCGGCGGACCGTCGCCCCAGATGGCGGACGACGGTTGGCGAACAACGGGCGGAAAACATTCACGTTCATGACGGGGTAAACGAAGCCGAGTACGTTCGGATGCGCACCGACCGCGATAAAATACTATCCGTTCCGCAACTATTGTTTGCCGCGATCCAGATCAACATGCGGGCCGGTGAGATGCCCCCGGCCGAAAAAAACGGCGTCCGCTATCTGAAAATTCCGCTAAATTACCCGCTATGAAACAAGCCACTTCCGCAACGTCCGGCGAATATTTTTTTCAATTTCCGCGTCGAAATCTTTCATTATCTTCTCGGTCAATCGAAACCGCGCCAGATCGCGCTCGTTGACATTGGCATCTTCGCGAACGGTGGTCGTCCGCTCGACATTGACCCGTACAAACCCCTGCCGCCTGCCGGCCCCGTCGCGTATTTCCAGGGTCGCTTCTATCCTGGCTTGATAGCGTTCGGACTGTTCCTTGGTGAACACCCCTTTCAATCCCTTCTGCAGGGGAAGCATGGTTTCGACGACCGAGGCATCGGTGACGATCAGCCGCACAACGCCGTCACCGCCGTTTGCTTTCAAACGACCGTCCACCCATCGCCGCAACGCGGTGGCAGGCGGCACGGGAAACAGATGCTCGACATTTGGCGCCGCCATGGGCGCTTTGTAATCCATGACCATATCGACGGACCCGACATTGAAAACGAGCGGTTGCAGGTAGCCGTAGCTCAATTCCGGCAACCGTTGGGATGGCAAGGTCGCCACGCAACCAACCAGCAAAAACAACGCCATTAACGCCAGGACAGGCTTGCCCGTCAGACGCCCACGCGCCAGGGCCGGAATTTTATTTGGCACCGTCGTACCCTCCCTTTTCATGTCTCTTGATGTTCGTCACCGTCACTCTGTTTGCCAGGCCGCCTATATTTCGCACCGTGATAACCAGGTATTTACCGATTCGCAGCGAATGTCAGCCGGACGCGTTCAGACACCAGGCGAGAATGCCTTTTTGTGCGTGCAGCCGGTTTTCCGCCTCGTCCCAGACCACCGATTGCGGACCATCGATAACCTCGGCGGTCACCTCTTCGCCCCGGTGGGCGGGAAGGCAGTGCAGGAACAGCGCATCCGGTCGAGCCAGGCCCATAAGCCTGGCATCGACCCGGAACGGGGCCAGCATGTTGTGGCGGAACTGAGATTCCTTATCGCCCATCGACACCCAGGTGTCGGCGACAACGCAATCGGCTCCAACGGCCGCCGTCGCGGCATCATCGCCAAGCGTCACGTCGCCGCCCTGGGCGCGTGCCCACTCGAGGAGTTCCGGTGCCGGGCTTAGTTCGTTTGGGCACGCCAGCCGGAGCGAAAAGCCGAACCGCACGGCGGCCTGTATCCACGATGTCGCCATATTGTTGCCGTCGCCGCTCCACACCACCGTTTTGCCGGCGATGGGACCGCGATGTTCTTCAATCGTCATGATATCGGCCATCAACTGGCAGGGGTGACTGTCGTCGGTCAGACCGTTAATGACCGGCACCGTCGCATACGCCGCCAGTTCCGCCAATTTGGCCGGATCGTCGGTCCTGATCATGATCGCATCGGCATAGCGCGACAGCACGCGGGCGGTATCGGCGACGGTTTCGCCCTGGCCCAGTTGACAGGAAGCCCCATCCAGCACGACCACCCGGCCACCAAGCTGCTGCATACCGACTTCAAACGAAACGCGGGTGCGGGTCGATGGTTTCTCGAAGATCAAGACCAGGGTCTTGCCTTTAAGCGGCTGACCATCGTCATTCCCGGCCTTCAACGTCAGGCCGGTATCGAGGATGGAGCGAAGGGTCGCGGTGTCAAGAACGTCAAGGTCGAGAAAATGCCTGATATCGGACATGATTAAGCCTCCTCCAACGCGCGGCAGGCCCGCGACAAAATAGTGATCGCCTCGTCGATATGGCTTTGATCGATAATCAGCGGCGGCAATATCCGGATCACGTTATCGGCAGCCGACACGGTCAACAGGCCCAGTTCATGGAGCTTGGCGCGCAGTATGGTATTTTCGACCCCGCACTCAAGGCCGATCATCAAACCGGCGCCGCGCACATCGCGGATAATATCGGGATGTTCGGCGGCAACGCCGCGCAGGCCTTTCCACAAGTGTCTGGCGATATCATCGACACCCTTGAGAAATCCTGGCGCCAAGATAACGTCCAGCACCGCATTGGCCGTCGCCATCGCAAGCGGATTACCGCCGAAAGTGGTGCCGTGACTGCCCGCGACCAGAACCCGTGCGACCTTTTCCACCGCCAGGCAGGCACCGACCGGAAAGCCCCCGCCCAACCCCTTGGCGAGCGCCATCACATCGGGCGTGACGCCGGACCATTCGTAGGCGAACATTTTGCCGGTACGGCCTATGCCGCACTGCACTTCGTCAAAAAACAGCAGCAGGCCGAATTCATCGGCAATGGCCCGCAGTCCCTTCAGGTAATCGGCGTTGGCGACATGAATGCCGCCTTCACCCTGCACCGGTTCGATCAGAATTGCCGCCGTTTCGGCGGTAATGGCGGCGCGCATTTCATTCAGGTTGCCGAACGCCACCTGATCGAACCCCTCGACCATGGGGGCGAATCCGGCCAGATGTTTTTCCTGCCCACCGGCGGCGATGGTCGCCAGTGTGCGACCATGAAAGGCGTTGGTGCAGGTAATAACCCGGTAGCGTTCCGGGGTGCCGTTTTCATCATGGTATTTGCGGATCATCTTAAGCCCGCATTCGATGGCCTCCGCCCCGGAATTGGCGAAAAACGCGCTGTCGGCGAAAGACGCCTCGACCAGCCGTTCGGCCAACTTCCGCTGGGCCGGAATGTGATAGAGGTTGGACGTATGCCACAGCTTGCCGGCCTGTTCGCGCAAGACTTCGACCAGATGTGGGTGGCAATGGCCAAGCGCGTTGACGGCGATGCCGGAGGTGAAATCCAGATAGCGTCGCCCGTTCTCATCGAACAGATAAGCGCCTTCGCCCCGCACAAACGTGACGTCGAATTTAGCATAGGTTGGCATCAGGGGCGGGATCACGGTCTACTCTCCATCAAACGCATAGGCGGGCCGCTCCTGCCCGCCGGGAAAGCGGGGAAGTATCCAAACCTTGGCGACGGAAGTCAACGCCCGAAATTCAGCGGAAGTCCAAGCCTCGCTCTACGCCTTCAACCGGTAGCCGGTAACGAACATCTGGCGGCACGACAGCCACAGGAAGGTGTTAATCCCCGCCATCACCGCCAGCCCCAAAAGCGGGTTGGAATCGTGAGAGCCGATAAAGCCATAGCGGAACCCGTCAATCATGTAGAAAAACGGATTAAAGTGAGCCGCCAGTTGCCAGGATTCCGGCAACCGCCGAATGGAATAGAAGGTGCCGGACAGGAAGGAAAGCGGTGTCACGATGAAATTTGTCACCGCCGCGATATGATCGAATTTTTCCGACCAGATACCGCCGATCATTCCCAGCAGCGACAGCATCAACGATGCCATCACTCCATGGAACAGAATATAGCCGAAATTGTATATATGAACGTCCACGAAGAGGCTCATGGCGATGGCGACGACACAGCCGACGACGATCCCCCGGGTCGCCCCGCCAAAGGCAATGGCCAGGGTCAGTTCGTCGGCGGTAAACGGCGGCATCAGGGTATCGACAATATTGCCCTGAATTTTGGAAATAACGATCGACGACGAGGTATTGGCGAAAGCGTTCTGGGCAATCGCCATCATGACCAGACCGGGGGCCAGAAATTCAAGAAACGGCACGCCGCCGACCTGGGCTCCCGCTCGCCCGCCAATGGCGAGAGAGAACACGGCCAGGAACAGAAGGGTCGTTATCACCGGGGCGATCAGCGTCTGGGTATGGACCTTGGTAAAGCGGCGAACTTCGCGCATATACAAAGTCCAGACGCCGATCCAATTGGCGTCTCCCGGATTGTTCCAGCCAGCCTGTTTCATTGTTGTTTCATTCCCGTTATCTTTGCGATCAACTCGCGGTCGGTCATATATAATAAAACTGACGGCGAAACACCATCCCCGGTTACGGCAAATGATAACGACCGAAGGCGACAAAAAGAAAACCCCGGCCGGTGATAAAAAGCCCGACCGTCGCGTGCCGCGCAAGATGACGCAGAGCCGGCTGGAAAATATCGCCCTGCACTATCTGGACCGTTTTGCGACCTCGGCTGAAAACCTGCGCAGAGTCCTGACCCGGCGGGTCCGGAAAACGGCGTACCATCACGAAACAGACCTGGAGCAATGCACCGGCTGGATCAGCGCGTTGATCGAGCGATACCAGCAATGCAACCTGCTTGACGATGTAGCCTATGCCCGCGCCCAGGCCGCCAGCCACAACCGGCGCGGCAAATCAGTGCGCGCCATTCGCGCCATGCTAACGACGAAGGGTGTCCCCGCCCCGATCATCGACGAGGCACTTGAAGGCCTTTCCGAAGATCACGCCGACCCCGATTTGGCCGCCGCCATGGCCTATGCCCGGCGACGGCGCATCGGTCCGTATCGAACGCGGGAGAGACCTGAAAAAGACCGTGAGAACGAGCTGGCCGCCCTCGCCCGTGCCGGGTTTTCTTATGGCATCGCGCGGAAAATCGTCACCGCCGAGACGATTGAAGACGTTTACCAAAGCGTCTAATCTGGACCGACTCCAACCGAAAAACAGGAAACAAGGTCGTCATGCCCGTCACCCTTTATCATAACCCTCGCTGTTCGAAGTCCCGCCAAACCCTGGCGCTGTTGCAGGAGAACGGCGCCGACCCGAAAGTCGTCGAGTATCTTGGCGATCCGCCGAGCGCCACCGAACTGAAAAAAATCCTGGGTATGCTGGGCATGGCCCCGGCGGAGTTGCTGCGCCAAAAGGAAGCAAAAGAAGCCGGCATTGATGCCGCCATGAACGAAGACGACCTGATCACGGCCATGGTCGCCAATCCCGTTGTCATCGAACGCCCGATCGTCGTTGCCAATGGAAAAGCCAAAATCGGCAGGCCGCCGGAAGGCGTTCTGGAGATCTTGTAGGCCGCCGCAAACCCCCTGAATGACAGAACGCCCCGGAAATTCTGCCGGGGCGCTCTTCGTTTAGGCGATCGATTGGATCGTTCAGCTGGACCGCACCTGGTGCATGAACTTTTCGACCTCGGAGCTCAGCATTTCCGCCTGTTGCGACAATTCGCTGGCGGCTTCCAGCACCTGCGTCGCCGACTGCCCAGTTTCACCAGCGGCCTGCTGCACACCCGAAATATTGGTCGATACTTCGGACGTGCCCGCCGACGCTTGTTCGACGTTGCGCGCGATTTCCCGCGTCGCCGCGCCCTGTTCTTCGACTGCGGCGGCAATCGCCGACGCAATATCGCTGATTTCGCCAATCGTACTCGTGATCGACCCGATGGCCACGACCGAACTCCGGGTTGCGTCCTGAATCCCCTTGATCTGAGTGCTGATTTCTTCAGTCGCCTTGGCCGTTTGATTGGCCAGATTCTTGACTTCCGAAGCGACAACGGCAAAGCCCTTTCCGGCTTCGCCGGCGCGCGCCGCCTCAATTGTCGCGTTTAGCGCCAGCAGATTGGTCTGATCGGCGATATCCGTGATCAGCGAAACCACCTGTCCAATTTTGTCAGTGGCGGTCGCCAGCCCCTGAACCTGTTCATTGGCCCGCTCGGCCTCGCTCACTGCCGTTCCGGATATTTCCGTCGATTGCGAAACCTGACGGCTGATTTCTCCGACCGAACTTGCCAGTTCTTCCGCCGCCGCGGCGACAGTCTGAACATTGGTCGAAGCCTCTTCCGACGCCGCAGCCACCGCCGTCGATCGGGAGCTGGTTTCTTCCGATGTCGTTGTCATCGCCTGGGCCGAGGATTGCAGTTCCGTCGCGGCCGAAGAAACCGATTGAACGACGCCGCCAACGCTGGCCTGGAAGTCATCGGCCATGTCGTTCATCAACTGGCGTTTTTCGTCGGCGGCGCGCTGCTCGGCGGCCACCTGTTCGGCCTCCATCCGCTTGACGCGAATGGCATTTTCCTTGAACACCTGAACCGCCTGAGCCATCTCGCCGATTTCATCGCTCCTGTCCTGCGCCGGAACGTCGGCATCAAGATCACCGCCGGCAAGGGTTCCCATGGCCCCGGTCATACCGTTGATGGGTTTGGTAATCGAACGGGCGAACCAAAGGCCAATCACAATGATTCCGGCGACGACAATTAAGCCGGCAATCAGCATTACGTTCCGCATTTCGACGACCGGAAGATCGACTTCTTCGGCACCAATATCAGCAATCACGGCCCAGGTCGTCCCTAGGAATTCAAGCGGCGCCACGACCATGAATATTGGATCGCCATGACGGTCAATGCCCTTCATCATGCCGTCCTTGCCGGCCAGGGCCGCCTTAACGCCTTCGTTGTCGACCGTGGTTTTAAGAATGTCCGTTTCGCCGGCCTTGGTGAATCGCGAGGTGCTGCGCATCATCAGGTCCTGGCCGACCAGATACGTCTCGCCGGTCTCACCCATGCCCGTCGCCTGTTGCATGATGGTGTTAAGACGGTCAACCGGCATTTGGAATACCAGAGTACCGTGCGGTGCGCCTTCATGATCGAAAACAGGGGCGGCAATGAAGCTTGCGGCAGCGCCGGCGCTTGGCCCATATGGCGCAAAATCAGTGAAGGCAACATAGCCCTTCGTGTTGTTGGCCTGGACCGTGCGCCAGATTTTGGCGAGGTCCGTGTCTTTCCACGCACCGTTTACCAAACTGGTCGCGAAATCCGCTTCCTTGTAGACTGAATAGACGATGTTACCGCCGTCATCGATGAGGAATATATCGTAGAACCCCTTCGACAACAAAAACTCCCGGAACCAGGGATGGTACTTGGCATGAGCCTTGCCGTAGGCGGATCCATCCGCGGCTGCGTCCAGTTTATGTTTTTCACCGGCAGGGTTTGGATTATCGGTGATATATAATTTCTGTAACTGACCCGCCGGGTCATCCCCCAGTTCCCGCCACGCGGCCTCAAATTTTTCAAGAGCATCAATGCTCATGTGATTTTCCGCGGTCAGCATCACATCGGCTTTGATAGAGTCCAGATAATGAGTTAGTTCCGAGATATGACCACCGTGAGCGGACTCAATTATCGCGAATGCTTCTTTTTCAATCGCCGCTTTGGCTCGCGTGTAAGCGATAACCCCGGTAACGGCGGAAGCGACGACCGCTAACAATACAATAACAATGGGGAGTTTCTGTGAGATTCTTAGATTGGCCATATGTTCACATCCTTCAGTTCACCCCCCCGAGGGGTCAATCGAATACGGTATCTGTAATCAGAGCCATAGCGCGGTGATGACGACTGTCCTAGATCAGAAAAAAACGCGACGCCCCGACGAGCGCCGCCAATTCGACAGTTTGATGTCGGTTCCATATAAGCTAGATGGGGCGACCGCAGCCACAATCAAGATAATTATGAGCGTGCCGAGATAACCCCGTACCCGGATTTTCAGAAGCCCCGAACCCAGGCAGGACGCAAATAGCCATCGCCGTTCCTAGCGGCGGTGATTTGAGCGAGCAAACGGTCCTTGTCCTTCGGGAAATTACCGGCGAGGGCCAACGAGTTGGACGCATGGTTCGAACGGAAGATCACCGGTTTCGGTGGTTTAAGACCCGTGACGAGCCGTTCGAGTTCTTCCAGAACGCCATCGTCGGACTGCCATTCGAAGGTGTCGCCGAAACGTTCGAAGCGTTCCATAAACCGCCCGGTGACGCCATCTTCCAGGCCCAGTTGCAGGGTCGACAGGTAGGTCGGCGGTGTCTTGTTGATCAGGGCGACGGTGCCGTCGATATGCTGGCGCCAAAGGGTGCGGCCACCAAGGCCCAGGATGACCGTTGCCGATACTTTGATGCCGACGCCCGCGGCCTTGTCGAGGGCCGCGGAAATCGTGCGCGGCGCCGCCCCCTTGGTGATCCGTTTGAAAATTTCCGGTGCCCCCGATTCAATGCCAACGTAAACAAGGCTGAGTTTTCGGGCTTTGAGATCGGCCAGTTCGCGAGGGCTTTTCTTGATCAGATTATACGGCGTCGCATAGCATGAAACCCGTTGCAGGTATGGAAAACAGGCCGCCAGCTTATCAAGAATTCGCCTCAGAGTTTCCGTCGGCAGGACCATGGCATCGCCGTCGGCGAGGAACACCCTGCTGGCATCGGGCCATTCAGCGGCGTAGACATCGATATCGGCAAAGACGTCGTCGAGCGGTCGGGCAAGGAACGTTTTTGTCTTGTACATGGAACAAAACGAACATTCATTGAACGAGCATCCATACGTCGCCTGGACGATCAGGTTGGGGCCTTCCGAAGGCGGCCGATACAGCGGCATATCGTAAACGGGCGACGTCATGCCTTCGGCTTAGGGCGCTTGAATGCATCGGTCAACATTTTGTTTACCCGATGGAATTAGGTTAGCATCAGATCTACCCTGACTTTTGGTACGCAAGATGTGCCTGGGAGCGCCATTGAAAAAGATCGAACGCAATTTCCGCGACGGCGATGTCGTCTTCCGCGAAAGCGACGCCAGTGAGTCGGTGTTCGTGGTCGTCCATGGCAATGTCGAATTGACCAAATCCGGCGACAAGGGTCCGGTCATGCTGGCGATGCTGAATGCCGGGGAGGTTTTCGGGGAAATGGGCATTCTCGACCGTGGCCTGCGCAGCGCCACGGCGCTCGCCATCGGCGATACCCGGTTGGAGGAAACCCCACGCGAGGACTTTCTGGAAGCCATCAAGAGCGAACCGGAAATGGCCGTCGCCATCATGGGTAAGCTGGTCGAACGGCTGCGCCGGGCCAACGATATGCTGGCCCATCCGACAACGGTCGAAGAGACCGGGAAATCGGCTTCCGGAATGTCGATGTTCGCCATGTTAAAAAGTATTATCTCGTCTTCCGGCAAATCGGGAGGTGACCGCATTAATATTCGCGTCGCCCCCTTAAGCGCTGATGCCAAGGAAGCGGCCAACGAACAAACCCGCCATATCATCGCGTCGCTGGACAAGCGCAAGGGCATCCGGGTTCGCCCGCAGAACAAGATGCCCGACGTTGACCCCGACCTGCATCCCGAGGATCTGGCCCGGGCATACGCCGCAAACGCCCGAAGAAGCCTCGCCGCGACGGGCGACGACGTCATGATCTGGGGCGACATTCCCTCGCCGGGAACGACACTTCACCTGCGTTTCGTTTCCGCGTCGCCCGATGACGATGATCGCCCCGGCAGCTTCCTGCCGACCACGACCTTGACCCTGCCGGTCGATTTCGGCGCAGAATTTTCCGAACTTCTGTTGGCCGTCGCGTTGGCCGCAACCGCTCCGGCGACCGACAGTAAACGCATCCAACTGGCCCAGGGCCTGTCAGAGGCCCTTTATGCCGCCATGCCCGCGGTACAGAATCTGCCCCATGACCTGACCACCCGTGAACGGGCGGCCATACAACTCTGCTATGGCAACGCCGTCGCCACCATGTGCCTGCAACGCGGCACCAATGAACTTTACCAAGTCGCGGCGCAAACCTTCCGGGCGGCCCTGGTGCAGCTTTCCGTGGAGGATTCCAAAGTCGACTGGGCGCTGGCCCATATGCATCTGGGTTCCGTCCTGCAAACCATCGGCGAACGAACCGGCGAAACCGATGTTCTGGGCGGCGCCATCGAAGCCTTCGACAACGCCCTGAAGGTTTTCACCAGGGCGACCCATCCCGTACAGTGGGCGTCCATGCAAAACCGCATGGGGCTGGTCCTTTTCAAGCTGGACATGAATACCGGCGACACCGAAATGCTGAAACATGCGCTGAGTGTCTTTCAGGCTGCCCTGCAGGTCTTTACCCGGTCCGACTACCCGGCCCGCTGGGCCGAAGTAATGAATAACTTCGGGCAAGCAGCGCAGGTTCTGGGCGATCAGTTGCGCAATGTCGAGGTCTTGCAAAAAGCGGTGGACGCGTGCCGTGGCGCACTTGAAGTGCGTCGTAAGGAGAAGGGTCCGATGTTATGGGCGGCGACCCAGAATAATCTGGGATCAGCGCTTTTTCTGCTGGGGCGGATGACCGACGATGATGAAAACCTTCAAAGCGCGGTCGATGCCTTCAGCGAGGCCAGCACTATCTACCGGGTCCACGGCGCCAACCGGCTGGCCTCCGTTGCCGACAAAAACCTGGCAAGAGCCACCGACCTGCAGGCCGAGTTGAGCGGTCAACAACCAGCGCGCCGCAACGAGATTCCAGCCCTGCACTGGGAAAAACACGGCGATGATTGAGATATGTTATCAGGGGAATCACGACCGCCAGCGGGCTTGTTCCATGGCTCCTTCATATCATTCGGCCCGCAACGGATAGCGCTTCCAACAGGGAGGCATCTCGGGAAAACAGCCCCCCACCGGGCCGCCACAACTGATAGCGATAGGCCAGCACACTGCTATTTCTTGTTGTATCAACGTTACCGCCATGCAACCTTTGGCCAAGCATGGAACTGTTACAGGAAATATAATTATTGAAGTCTCTGACGAAAACCTCCCCCGAAGAGTTTTCCGAACAGTTTCTTGATCTGTTCGGAGCATTTCCCGGTGTCGTCTTCCGTCTGCAAAATCGCAATGAAGAATTCGTCCCGACGTGGGTGGGTCGGAATTTTACGGTCGTTAGCGGATACCCGATCGAAACAATCATCGGTAATTCGATCTGGTGGACCGACCTGATTTATCCGCAAGACAGGCCGCTGGCGCTCGCAGCCATCGAAACGGCTTCCGCCACAGGGGCCGCGTCCTGCCAATACCGGCTGAAACACAGGGACGGTTCGTGCCGCTGGATTCGTGAGGAAATACGAATCAACCAATGCGATCCCGCCGATACAGCCATAGGCTTGATCGGAACATGGTCGGACATCACCGGTAGTCGCGGCGACGATGGTGGCTTGAAATCCCCCCGGGCAGTCCTTCGGGAAGCGAGGGAACAAGTGCAAAAGGCCAACGCCGCGAAAGGTGAATTCCTGTCCGTCATGAGCCACGAACTGCGCACGCCGCTAAACGCCATTATCGGTTTTTCCGATGTCATCCTGATGAAAACATTCGGTCCGATCGAACCGTCGCGGTACATCTCCTACGTTCAGGACATTAACAATTCCGGCAAGCGCCTGCTTGATCTTGTCAACGATATCCTTGATGTCTCGGCCCTCGAATCCGGAAAATTTGTACAACAGCCCGGACCCGTCGATGTCGGCAAGATATGTAAAAACGGCGTCAATCTTGTTATTGACCGGGCCGAAAAAGGGAAGATTCATCTGGGCTATCATATCGAACCAGGAATACCGTCGCTGATCGTCGATAAGCAACGGCTGAAACAGATTTTGGTCAATCTTCTGTCCAATGCCGTCAAATTTACCCCCGAACACGGCGAGGTGATTCTGCGTGCGGGAACGGGACCATCGGGGGGTATTCGATTCGAAATATCGGACACCGGAATTGGAATGGATGAGCAGGATCTGGAAATTGCTTTCAGTAATTTCGGACAGGTAGACAGCACATTGGCGCGCAAATATGAAGGCAGCGGCCTCGGCCTGCCCTTATCCAAAGGCATTGTCGAGGCGATGCAGGGTGTGCTTGAGGTGAGAAGCCGCCCCGGCCGAGGAACTACCGTTATTGTCCAATTCCCCAGATCTCGATCCATCGCTCCCGATGGGGCGGGAAAACCAGGCCAATACCGGTAACTCCAAATGACCTTTAGGACAAACCGCTAAAAGCGATTAATTTGCCTTCCGTTTTATGATGCCTTTCGCAACGGGAAAAAGATTACCGTGACACACGCCGCCCCCTCCAATCTGCGCGCATACCTGTTCTTGATATTTACGACGCTGTGCTGGGGCGGCAACGCGGTCATGAGCCGACTGGCCGTCGGCGAGGTGTCGCCGATGGTGCTGGTCTCGCTACGCTGGGCCGGAACGCTGCTCCTGCTGTTGGTGATCGCCCACAAGCACATCATACGCGATTGGCCGGTACTGAAGCATCGCCTGCCGTTTCTGGCCGCGATGGGGGCCTTGGGTTTCGCCGGTTTCAATTCACTGTTTTATATCGCCGCCCATTCCACAACCGCCGTTAACCTGGGGATTATCCAGGGGGCGGTCCCGATATTCGTGTTGCTTGGTGCATTTGCGGCCTATCGCACGCCTATCTCGGCGCTTCAGATCGGCGGCGTCATTCTCACCCTTGGCGGGGTCGTCATTGTCGGTTCCGGTGGCGATGTGGCGCGCCTTACGGCGTTGGCGTTTAATTTTGGTGACGTCATCATGATCGGCGCCTGCGCCCTCTATGCCGGGTACACCGTTGGCCTGCGTCAGCGGCCAAGTGTGTCATCGTTAAGCCTGCTGACCTTCCTGGCCGGTGCCGCCCTCGCCGCCTCGCTGGCCTTCACCGTCGCCGAGGCATCTCTTGGCCAGGCGCAATGGCCGACCACGATGGGCTGGATCATCATCGCCCTGATCACCGTGTTCCCGTCGTTCCTGGCCCAGATCAGTTTCATCCGGGGAGTGGAACTGCTCGGGCCGGGCCGGGCCGGGGTGTTCATCAATCTGGTGCCGGTGTTCGCATCCCTGTTCGCGGTGATCATCCTGAAAGAACCATTCAAGGCCTTTCACGCCCTCTCGCTGGCCTTGGTGCTGGGCGGAATCTGGCTGTCGGAGCGTGGCAAACCGGCCTGAAGTCCTATTGCCGGGCGCGGACCGTGGCGGCGCTCGCACCGACGATACGTTGATAGACGTCCGGGTCGGTGTCGCCTTCCGTGCCAAACAGGACGACGCAGCTTCTATCCGTCAGGCCCAGTTTTTCCCTGCCGTCGGGATCGGCGGCGGCGGCCAGCAAACCGGCCAGCCCGGCAACCGCGGACTCGCCCGCCACCAACGGCCCATCACCGAGCCGCCCATCGGCAAGAAGCGCCATGCAATCGGCAGCGGCGAGATCGCTGACCGCGATCGCCGCGCGGGCCGCCGGGGCCAGAATTTTCCAGGCCAGCAACGACACTTCGCCACACGCCAGCCCGGCCATGATGGTATCGAGATCGCCGTCGATGGCGGTCGGCCGACCGGCCCGAAAACTGGCCACCCAGCAGGCGGCTTGATCCGGGTCCACCAGCACCGCGCGAGGTCGTTCGGCTGCGAAAACCTGCCAGAACCGGGCGACAACGGCCGCCGCCATGCCGCCGACCCCGGTTTGCAGAAACAGGTGCGTCGCCGGCATGTCTTGCGGCAACTGGTCGATTGTTTCCTGGGCCATCACCGTGTAACCGGCCATAACGTCGCGCGGCACATCCATGTAGCCTTCGTAGGACGTATCGGAAACCACAAACCAGCCATTGCGGCTGGCTTCCTGTTGCGCCTGACGAACGCTGTCATCATAGTTACCCGCCGTCCTGATGACCTGAGCGCCGAACTTTTCGATGGCGATCTTGCGGCCTTCGCTGACCGTCCGATGAATAAAAATAACGCACTTACAGTGAAACATCTGCGCCCCCCAGGCGACGGAACGCCCGTGATTGCCATCGGTCGCGCAACAGACCGTCAGCCCGGCAACCCGGTCGCCATACCGTCCGGCAAGAATGTCATCTATTGTTACGCCGGCATCGCCGGTTTTCGCGATCACCTGCGCCACCAGCAGGCGGGCGACCGCATACGCCCCACCCAGCGCCTTGAAACTGCCAAGCCCGAAGCGTTCCGATTCATCTTTGTAAAAAACGGCGCCGACACCGGCCGCGGCCGCGACGCCATCAAGGCGAACCAACGGAGACGGTTTGTATCCGGGCCATGAACCGATGCTCGCCATGGCTGATCGAACACCATCGGCATCGATAACCGATGCTTGTTCCGGGCCATAGGCCGCAGCGTCGTCACACAAGGCGTTAAGTTGCAGGGAAAACGGATACACGGGAGAATCAACGGACATCGCACCATACCATTCAGTAAAAACGCATAAGAAATTCAATCAGGCGGAAATTTGCCTGACCAGGCCCGACCTTACAAGACCATGAAGCCTATCTCGATTCGTAATATAAACCGATGCCTGTTGATATCCCCAATATTCCTGGTTACTTGCCCTTGAGTGCACTATGGAACTGTATGTAGCACAGGATTCGTTGTTCATTCGTCATCGAAAACCTCCTTACAAATACCGCTCGGAGAGACTCGAACTCCCAACCATCTGATTCGTAGGAAGATGTGTTTGATAATCAGGGATAACCGGGGATACGTGAGGATAATGTTTTTAAGGTGTTACACCTAATTGACTATCCGGGGTTATCCCCCTTTGTCGTGGTTATTCGTCCTTGAGTGCACCATGAGCGCACCATGGGAAAATGTCTCTCCGGAAATACACTTGAATGTTTTAATGGTTGATCGGTACATTCACAACTGGTTAGCAGTGACATACGTCAATCGCAAATGCCCGGACCTCGCTGACGTGCACAGGTGGAATATGTTTCGTTTGATCCTGATCATATTTCTGTTTTCCGCGCAGCCATCACTGGCGGAATCGGTGAGCGATATGTGGACGGAACCGTGCGAAGGAGACCTGAACAAGGTCATAGAAAACTGGGCCGTTCGATATGAGGTTTTGGATCATTTGTCGATGGAACAAAGAGCCGATATTCTGAGAACCGTCGGTGCTACCCATGCGCTTTGCATCGACAGGTTGATCGCCACTGCCGAGGCGTTTGAATTTGAACCCTGGCTGAAAAATACCCTCCGGCTCTCTATGATCTCGCCCAGCAGAGGATCGAAGAAGGCCAGGGTTCGAGCGATGCGGGGCGATTGCAGGATTTGGCCGACGACGGCTATCTGCCGGCCATGCTGGATGCCGCCAGACGCTTCTTGAACGGAGACGGCGTTAGGAAAAATCTTGGCATCGCCTATTACTGGACCAAGCGGGCCGAGGCAGCTGGTGGGGATGTCTCGGCAATTATAGAAAAGCCCCACGAACGGCTGTTTGAAGAGATGACCCGCCATGATCTCGAAAGCCTTAGAGATACACTAATAATATATGGCGACTTGGACTGGACAAATATTAAGATGCCGGATATCAAAATTCTGCTGCCGGAGAGCCCCATCTAATCACTTCCACCGGCCTTGCATTGAACGAGCTTTTCTTTGGCGGCGGCTTCTTCAACTTTAAGATTCTTTAGTTCATTTTTCGGGGTAGCGAGTTCTTCTTCATATTTTTTCAATTGGCGTATTTTCTCCGCCATACTTGCTTCGTTTTCCTGTCGCTTTCCGCCCGCATACAGTCCCCCCGCTTCGGAAATGGCTCCGGCGATTTTTGCAGCCGGATAGGGAAACCTGGACAACAATCCGCCAAGCTGTCCCGCCTGTTGACCCTGTTCAAGGCTGGCGGTCTTATCCTTTATCTTTTTCGATAGCCTGAACTTGCCGGCCGACTTCCGGGTTTCATGAGGCCGTCTGTTTCCAGGCCATTGTCGCTTTGGAAACTTTCGATGCCCTTGAACAATCGCTCGTCGGGATACTCGGTGAGCCCGTGATCAGGCGTCCCATAATAGCCCAGTTTCCGCAAGGCTTTCTTGGTCCGCCGAACGTCGGTAACGTCAACGCTATAGAATCGTCCCAACGGGAATTTAAGTTTAAACTGACTAAACATGTCTGAGCACTCCTCCGGCGCGGCGGCGCATCGGGGCCGCCAGGCACGGTCAAGATCATTACTTCTGGGGAAGGGTTGCCCGCCTTGGGTTGTCGGAACGATCCGGCCCAGCGGGCACATCCATGCGATTAGGATAAAGAGCGAAGCCTCATCGCAATGAATTCTGTATATAGGAATTTCGCTATTTAATAAAGAATATATTCTTATTAGTAAGGTAAAGCTAAAATTTCCGTAAACTTTTGATTTTATGGAGAAAATGGTGCGCCCGGAGAGACTCGAACTCCCAACCTTCTGATTCGTAGGAAGATGTGTTTGATAAACCAGGATAACCAGGGACACGGGAGGATAGAGTTTTAAAAGCGTTACGCCGGATCGGTTGTCCTGGGTTATCCCCCATTGCCCTGGTTACTCGTCCTTGAGTGCACCATGAGTGCACCATGGGTCAAGGTTGCGAGGATGCTGGCTCAGGATCATGACGGGACCGATTGCCCAATGGCCTTTGCGATTTGTCGAATCAGCGCAACTGGAATTCGGCGGCGGCGATCTCGGTAATTTCGAAGCGCCTTGAACCCGGTCTCGGTATTCCGTTTCAATAGATGATCCAGGCCATCGGCGAGCAGCAATCGGCACGGCCTTTTCGCCTTGTCACACGCTTGGGCCAATATTTGTGCGTCATTCGTCGAAACCTGAACATCGGTCAAACCCTGCACGATAATGATCGGGCATGTTCCCTGATCGATAAGTGCGCAGGGGTCAAGATCAAGAATATCGCGATACAGTTTTCGTTTCCGCTTGAACGCCAGAATGCGCCCATCGACAGTTTCGGGTGTCCATTCGGCCTCATCTTCCAGGGCCGAAATCAATTTTCGCCTCAAGGCATCGCTTTCTTTCGTCGCCTCCGCGCTGGTGTCCGACTGTTGCAGGAACCAGCCGTGCTGGCTTCGTGTGACGTCTCGAAAAATCCGGCCGGGAGTATTCAACAATACGATGGCGTCTAAATCATTGGCCCGACCGGCAAGCGCCAACGCGACCAGCCCACCCAAGGAGTGGCCGATGGCGATGCGGGACCGCGCCTTCGCCCAGGCTTGACCCGAAACCCAATCCAAGCCACAGGCGGCTTGGTTACATAGGTCTTCAAATCCTTGTTCACCTTCGGCTTCTTCCAGATTAGCTGCGCGCGGATCAAACTTTTCGTATCTGATAGAGGCAATTCCTGCCGCCGCTAAATCGTCGAGCAATTGATGATACCCGATATCGAATCCAGCGGTTATGCCATGTCGGTTGTAAACACCTGAACCGCCAACAAAAACACCGGCGGCAATAATCTGGTTTTTGTTCTTGGGTCGGGCAAGCGTCGCCGCACGGACGGGGGCATGATTTCCGCCCATTCCGAATTCCTTTTCTTGCACACGGATATGATCCGGCGGGCGATATTCCAGAACCGCGCGGGGCACGTCAAGCGACCAGGATGGAAACTTTCGGGCAATTCGTTCGAAGACGAAATCCGATGCTGACGGTATCACGCTCTCGATCTCGCCGCTCGGCCCCAAAAAGAAAGTTTCTCCCATATTGCTCCTGTATCCTGTCCCATCGGATTTGATTGTAAAATCTAGAACCGTTCCGGTCTCAGGCAGCAAGGCGACGAATGACATGTCCCCGGCAATTTTCCTGCCCGTCAGCAAGGCGACGGTCAGGGCCACCATGTTTTGTTCAAGAACAAAAGTGATCGGTTCCGCTATCGATCTTGATTGGTCGCCAATAATCATTTTGCCGGGTTCGAATTCCATGGCGATTCTGTTGCCCAGGTGATCCTTGATCCGGGCCGAAACAAGGTCTCCATTTTCATGGAACGCATAGCTCGATTGGCGTCGGCTCCGCCGGACATTGGCGGCGTCAAGGTCGAGCATCACCTGCCGACAATCGATAATCATTCCGTCATTGTTGGATTCGATAATCCTCGCCCAGGAAGAACCGCATCTTTTGCCACCAAATCTGAGGTCGAAGCAAATCGTTTTCTCCGCTTTTTTCATGCGGCGTGATCCTCCAGTCTATTCGCGACGGCATTCGTGGCCGGCACGAACAGATTAGCATTTCGGCGCAGTGCTTCAACTGCCGCAGGGTTTTTGACAATAGAGCGGCAGACTTCACACACCGATCCAGAATGCCTCGGAAATGCCAGTTTGGGGGCGACCTGCAGCAACACCTCTTTAAGGAACACAGGGCCGAGGTAGGCAATGGCCCTTACGATGGGATCGTCGTTGGCCTGGCCAAGTCTGACGGAAATATCGAGATCACGAACCGACCCAAAATCAAGCACGGCATTGCCTTCAAGCTCGAACCCGCAGCAGGAAAGAAGGTTCCCCTTTGGAGACAGGGCGGCGCTTCGAACGGCGTGCTGGCATCGGCCTTCCAGTGTTTCGTGTCCTTTTACATCATGAAAGGCGCTTCGAGGTAACTTGTTTGCCGCTCGTTCGAGCCTTTGAAATTTGGAATTTGAAATTCCGTAAAAAGTACCGTCTGATGCCGGATTTGTTAACATTTGGCAGGATCCATCCTCGGAAAACCGGGTAGGTAGTGTTTCTGCCAGTTGGCTCATAATGTACGAGGGCGTTATGATACTGTCAGGGGCAGCACTATTGGCAATAATAACGCCCGAGAACCCCATACACTTAGACACCTTCCATGCCCTGACAACATTATCGAACGGTATAAAGGGAAGGTGATAATCATCTGCACTGAAATTAATTTCATCGAGACCCAATGCCCGCAGCCGCTCAACTATTCTCCGGGCTTTAGGAAATGACGTCGCCCACGATGCAGGTTACAAGTCGGCTGGTAATTCCCAAGGCTCGGCAGCGGCGAATGCCTTCATGCAGAGCATTCTTTACCAGCGTCGGTTCGCCGCCTGCGAAAACCACGACTTTCAGAGGACTTTTGACATGAAGTTCGCATATTACATTCGTAATGGTTTTGCTATCCAGAGCATCTGATCGGGTTGGCCCGGAGTTCATACAGCAATGGTCACAAGAGGCGCTGCATCGACTGGTCATCAGGACCGTCAAGGAGTGAGGGGCGAGCGAAGTCGTCATCTTGTTCAAGAGAAGATTATTTGCCATTTTTTGTGAACTCGCCAGGACCGACACCAAGTACGACTGACCCAACAATGACGGCGGAATTTACGAAGATAGCGGTATCGGCGATTGCGACGGTGCTTACGAATGGTCCAGTCAGGAATCTTTCTTCCACCGCATTGGTTACGGCGCGGAGCGTTCGTTCCGATTCCCCGCCCGGCTTCATGACCCTATCTTTTTTCAACCCAAGATCGGATTGAAAGCGTTTAATGGACTTAAACATTTCTTCGTCCGGATATTTTGATATTCCATGTTTCGGCGGCTTGTAATACCCGATACCCTGCAGGGCATACTTCGTTCTTAACGTATCATCCTGGTCCACGCTGTTGTTGCGGCTCAGGGTTGATTTTAATTTAAAAGGTCCAAACATTTTTAGTATCTCCCGGCACGGTTCAAAAACGCGCGCGCATATGCGTCGGCGCGACACAGCAGCCAAACGCGGTTAAAACGGTTCAATGATGGGGAAGGGTTATCCGCCGTGGGTTATCGGAACGATCCGGCCCTGCGGGCACATCCATGCAATTATGAAACATCACGCCTCATTGCAATGGGAATATTATATAGGATTTTTACTGCTTTGTCAAGTATTTTTTCCTAACACCAAAGCACGGTGAAATATGGCCTAACAATTTGTTTTTAAGAGAAAATGGTGCGCCCGGAGAGACTCGAACTCCCAACCTTCTGATTCGTAGTCAGATGCTCTATCCAATTGAGCTACGGGCGCTTTTTTTATCGGGAATCGGCGATGCGCGCCATTCCGACAACATCTCCGGGGGCAATCCCCCGGCGAAGGAGGGGGACACTACTCCAGAGACTTCGCCAAGGCAAGCCATTGAACACTGCTTTTTTTGACATTTTTCCGGACTAGGCCTAGGGTCCGACAATATTCAGGTGGGATCGTCGATAACATCCGAGTTTTACAAAGAAAAATCGGTTCTTGTTGTGGGCATGGGGTTTGAGTAATATCCTTAAGTTCCTGATATAAGGGGGATGACGTTATTTCGGTTTTACGGAATAATTGTTTTACGACATTGATGCGGCGCTTTTCTGTTGGCGCCTTGCTCCACAATGAAAAGGCTTGGTCGCTATATGGGAATCAATAAATTTCGGGCCGTTGTTTTCGGGGCGGTCATTCTATTGCCCGCATGCTCTTTTTCCGAAGCCGCGCTTTGGCCCTCGTTAACCGGTGAAGAGCCCGCCGCCGCGGCATCCACGGAAACCCAGGTTGCACAAGCACCAGCCGCCAAGCCAGTCCCGGCGCCCGTGCCCGGACAACCGGTTCTTGGCACCGGCACCTTCCAGCCAGCCGGCGTCACCCCCGGTCAATCCACCGGGACATTCGTCGGCAAGAAGGTCATCGAACTGCGGGCCGAGCTATCCCGGCTGCAAAAATCGATTTCCAAGCATAACGGCATGCTGCAAGCGCTGCGATCCAGCATCGTCCATGATTCGCAGCTGTATCACAATTCCGTCGCCGTCATTAACACGCGCCTTCAGGTCGGCACCACACCCGGCAACCCGATTCTGGTCCAACGCTACAACGGTGCCAGGGCGAATCTGGAGAAAATCAGTTTCGACACCGGAGAGTTGACCAAACTGGCCGGCAGCGTCGCTTCGGATTCGACCATGTCGGCGTTCCTCTCGGAATCCGTGCGTGCCGCCTTCAGCGTATCGGGCGCCGTCGATGAAGACCATGTCCAACTGGCCATTCTCGAAGATGAAGTTAACCGCACCGTCGTCCTGATCGAACGCCTGCTCAAGGAATTGGCCGAAGACGTTCGCCGCCAAACCAACTACGTCGCCACCGAACGTTCCAACCTGAACCTGTTGTCGGCGGGGATCAAGGATGGCGAAATCTTTGGCGCCAGCCTGGCCAATCAGGCCATCATTTCAGCCGCTGGCGGTTCCATCTATCAGGGTCCGGCCCGCGCCACCGACACCACCGGTCGCCGCCCGCTTGTGGTTATCCGTTTCGACCGCCCCGATGTCCCCTACCAGCAGGCGCTGTATGCCGCCGTCAGTCGGGTACTGGAACGTCGACCGAATGCCGTGTTCGATCTGGTCGCCGTTGCACCCAATGCCGGCGGACCGGCCCGCGTGGCGCTTAATTCCAACAAGGCGCAACGCTATGCCGAAGGCGTCCTCAGGGCGCTGGTGGATATGGGCCTGCCGCCTTCTCGCGTCGCGGTATCGGGCAAGTCCAGCGCCACCGCCAAATCCAACGAGGTGCACCTGTACCTTCGCTGAGCACGATTTCTTTAAATTGACCTTCGAAAGACCGGTGACGTTTCCGAGCGGCGCCGGTTTTTCTTTAGGTTAAGCCAGGCTCTCGCCTTTATACTTTTCCCCGCAAGCCAAAAGGGGACGCGATGATGGCGAACCTTAAAGACGGTCGCGCTCTAAGCCTTTGTGATTTCGTTTTCTATATCGGTTTTGCCTTGCTCGCATGCCATGAGCTGGATGCTGTCGGCCAGGCCGAATGGAAACTCCTGCCGATCCTGGGCCGTTTCTCCGATGAGGTGGCCTACGCGACATTTGTCGCCGGGCATATCCCGATTTTTGCCGCCTTGATGTGGTTATCAGGACACAGATCACCGGTCGTGAAATGGCGATCACAGATGGGCATCGACGCCTTCCTGATGGGTCATGCAGGCCTTCACTGGTTGCTGTCAGACCATCCTCTCTACACGTTCGACGCCTCTCTCTCGAAATTTCTGATCTTTGGTGGCGGCCTGGTGGGGCTGCTGCATCTTGCGATCCTTCTCTTTCGATCTCACGGGAATGCATCAAAAGAGAGCATCGGCAGCCCATAGGACGACGGCGTATCGCCCGGCCTTGCCAATGGTGACCAAAATCAGGAACAGCCACAGGTTGACCCGGAAAATACCAGCGGCAAAGGTCAATGGATCGCCGATCAACGGCACCCAGGCCAGCAACAGCGACCACACCCCGTAACGCGAAAACCAGCCCTCGGCGCGCTTTAGGTGGTCCCGCGAGAAGGGGAACCACCGGCGCCCCTGCCAGTGCAGAAGGTAGCGCCCCAGCCCCCAGTTGACCATTGCCCCCAGAATATTGCCGGCGCTTGCCACCGCCCATAGCAAGGTCGGATCGCCACTGCCCGCGGCATAGAAAGCGGCAAGCACCGCTTCGGAAGAAAAGGGCAGGATCGTCGCCGCCAGAAAGGCTGCGAAGAAGACTCCGGAAAGGCTTTCCACTAATTTTCAGACCGCGACATTATCGATCAACCGTGCCCTGCCGAGCGTCGCCGCCGCAAGCGCCCGCCGCACCCGACCGCCACCGGCATTTTGCGCCGGTTCAAACGTCGCGGCATCGCACACGCACAGATAATCGATGTCGGCAAACCCGGCGGCCAGCAACGTTTGCCGTCCCTCCTGTTCCGCCCGATGAACGTCCCCGTCGGCGCCGGCAACCCGGGCGACGTCCAAAAGGACACCAAACAACGCCGGCGCCGCGGCCCGCTCGGCGACCGTCAGGTAGGCGTTGCGGGACGACAGCGCCAGGCCATCGTCTTGCCGTACCGTCGCCACCCCTTCGACCGCGGTCGGAATGTTCAAATCGCGGGCCATCCGCTTAATCAGCTGTAACTGCTGGAAATCCTTTTCGCCGAAGAAGGCGACATCGGCGCCGGACTGATTGAGTAACTTGGCGACAACGGTCGCGACACCATCGAAAAAACCGGGGCGATGTTCCCCCTCCAGCACATCCCCCATGCACGCTACCGTGACGCCGGTCAGGTGGCCGGAACCATACATTTCATCCACGGACGGCGCGAACAGCACATCGACCGCGGCGGACTCCAGCTTCGCCCTGTCGGCGGCCTCGTCGCGGGGATAGGCATCCAGGTCCTCGCCCTCACCGAACTGTTTCGGATTAACGAAAAGTGTCGCCACCGTACGTTCGGTTTGCGATTGCGAGGCCGCAACCAGCGCCATATGCCCATCGTGCAGCGCCCCCATGGTCGGCACCAGACCGATGCGCGCGCCCTCGCCGCGCCACGAACCGACATGTCGGCGCAAATCCTCAACCGTGCGAACGACAATCATTTTTCACCCGACTCTTCACAGCCCGATTTCGGGCGCCGCATGCCAAAACAGTGTTCGGGCCCGGGAAAACGACCGGAACGCACATCTTCGGAATAGGATTTGGCGGCATCGGCAATCTGCGCGCCCAGTTCGGCATAGCGTTTGACGAACTTGGGCGTGAAGTCGGAAAACAGGCCAACCAGGTCTTCCGTCACCAGGATCTGACCGTCGCACGCCGGCGAGGCGCCGATGCCGATGGTCGGAACGGGTATGGCTTCGGTTATTTTCCGAGCCAGTGGCTCGACGGTGCCCTCGACGACGACGGCGAAAGCCCCGGCATCCGCCACCGCGACGGCATCGGCGAGAATACGGGTGGCTTCATCGCCTTCCTTGCCGTGGGACCGAAAGCCGCCGGCGGTATTGACGGACTGCGGCAGCAGGCCGACATGGGCCAGCACCGGAATGCCGCGTTTCGTCAAGAATTCGACGGTTTCGGCCATTTCGATACCGCCTTCCAGCTTGACGCCGTCGCAGCCGACTTCCTTCATCACCCTGGCCGCATTGCGGAAGGCCACTTGCGGGCTTTCCTGATAGGACCCGAACGGCATGTCGACGATAACGCAAGCCTTGTCGGCTCCGCGCATCACCGCCTTGCCGTGGGCGATCATCATGTCGAGAGTCACCCCCAAGGTGTCGTTCAGGCCGTACAACACCATGCCCAGCGAATCGCCGACCAGCAGCAGGTCGGTATTATCATCGAGCAATTTCGCCGTCAGAGAGGTGTAGGCGGTCAGACAGACCAACGGCTCCAGTCCCTTTTGGGCCCGGATTTGGGTGATGGTTGTTTTCATTTTTTCGCGGTGAACGCTCACGGTCAGCTCCTTACAGCCCACTGGGAAGGGTCTATTTACCTAATCGCCGCTCAGGTTTCATCAACTTTGTTGCGATCCGACCGTCGGCGAGACCCGTTCTTGAATCGACTCCGGAACGCCCAGTACAGGACGCCCACGAACAAAAGCAGCATCCAGGCCACCTTATGGTTCGTAAACCAGTCCATGGTCTCATCCATCTTGATTGCGATGGCCGATCTTAGTGCACTTTGCCGATCACACCTACTTGAAACCACGCCAACACCGTTTGCCTGCCGGGCCTGTACGGAGTAGCATACCGCCATGTTTGATCTACGCCGACCGATCAGGATCGTTATGTTGTCGAGTGCCGTGGCGCTGGGGTTGAGCGCCTGCGGATCAGCGCCACCGAAACCGAAGCCCGCGACCACGACGACGGCCCCGATCGTCGTAAAGACATCCGACCTGCGCGCCACGCCCGAGGCCCCCAGCGCACCGGCAAGCGCGCCCGCGCGTGAACCGGTGGTTGCGGAAAAGTGGATGATCGCCACGGCCAACCCGCTGGCCGCCGAGGCCGGGCGTAAGATACTACGCCGGGGTGGCAACGCCATTGATGCCGCCATCGCGGCCCAAATGGTCTTGAACCTGGTGGAACCTCAGTCGTCGGGCATCGGCGGCGGCGGCTTCCTGCTGCATTACAACAACAAAACCGGCGATATCGCCGCCTATGACGGTCGCGAAACGGCACCCGCCGGCGCCACTCCCGACATGTTCCTGGACAAGGATGGAAAGCCCCGCAAGTTCTTCGACGCCGTCGTTGGTGGCCTGTCCGTCGGTGTTCCGGGACTGCTTCGTATGTTGGAAATGGCCCATCGGGACAATGGTCGCCTGCCGTGGCATGAACTGTTCGAGCCCGCCATCACGCTCGCCGCCGATGGCTTCAAGGTCTCCGAACGGCTGCACGCGCTGATCAGCCGCGACAAATATCTGAAAACGTTCGCCTCGACCGCCGCCTATTTTTACGATAAGACCGGCAAGCCCTGGCCGGTCGGGCACACCTTGCGGAATTTAAAACTGGCCGAAACACTCGGCACCATCGCATGGCAGGGCGCCGATGCCCTGTATTCCGGCCCCCTTGCCGAAGCGATTACCAAAACCGTTAACGGCGCCAAATCGAATCCCGGCAGCCTGTCACTCGCCGACATGAAGAACTACCACGCGAAAAAACGTGATCCGGTTTGCCTGTTTTATCGACTATGGACCGTCTGCGGCATGGGCCCGCCGTCGTCGGGCGGCATCTCCGTCTTGCAGATTCTGGGCATTCTGCAAAATGTCGATCTGGCTTCGATGAAACCGGCCAAAGGGAACGTGCCCGACGCCAAGACCGTGCATCTGATCGCCGAGGCCTCGCGCCTGGCTTTTGCCGACCGCAACGTCTACATCGCCGATCCTGACTTCATACCGGTGCCCGTCGCCGGCATGCTGGATCCGGGCTATCTGAAACTTCGGGCCGGTCAGATCCTGCCCGGCGAAACGGGTGCGCCGGCCCAGCCCGGCATGCCGGGTCTGAGCGGCGCATGGAACTTCACGCCTGCCGGTGACGGTCCCGGTATGTCGACGACCCACCTGAGCGTTATCGACGGTGACGGCAATGCCGTCTCGATGACCACCAGCATCGAAAATGCCTTTGGTTCACGGATGATGGTGGACGGATTCCTGCTTAACAACCAGTTGACCGACTTTTCTTTCGCACCGGAAAACGAGCAAGGCCCCGTCGCCAACAGCGTCGAACCCGGCAAGCGCCCCCGCAGTTCCATGGCCCCGACCCTGGTATTCGATGGCAACGGCAAGGTCGTTATGGCGATCGGTTCGCCCGGCGGATCGAACATCATCGGCTATGTCGCAGAGACCCTGATTGCGGCGCTGGACTGGAACCTGAATATGCAACAGGCCGTCGATCTGCCTCACGTCACCAACCGAAACGGCCCGACGGATCTTGAAAAAGGGACGGCGCTGGAAGCCTTGAAACCGGCGTTGGAAGCCCTTGGTCATACCGTCCGCATCCGCACCATGACCAGCGGCCTGCACGGCATTCGGGTCAGGGACGGCAAACTGGTGGGCGGTGCTGACCATCGCCGCGAAGGTGTCGCACTCGGTGACTAAATGACGACTAGGGTTTCGACTCGTTTAACGACCAGTCGTATGCATCGCCGGCGATACCGGTGATCCCCTTTAAGTGATGCGTCAGGTTCGGGGCGGCGAATTGGCGGAGATGTTCGATAACGCCCCGGTCGGTGCCGCCGAAATCTTCCCGGAACCACTCATAGATGCTCGACACATAAAGCTTACCGCCCTCGACGCGAGCGCCGCGAGGATGATTGATGTAGGCGCGGGCGGCCCGATCGAGCAAGGCTTCCATGTTATCGGCGGTAAAAGCGCGGCGTTGCAGGTTAGGGCAGCCGATGGAAGCGCAATTGATGGCGTAATGGACCCGCGCATCCTTCCAGATCGGTCGCAAAATTCGATGCTCAATATCATTCAGGCTGACCTTTTCAGACTCGACCGTCACCAGCTTCTTGTCCCACGGACCGGACGAGAAGAAGCCCGGCGATATGTTGATCTTGCGGATACTGGTGAGCGGATAGTGATCAAGAATCAGCCGCACCGTCAGGGCGTTATATAGATTGATCCAATAGGCCTTCTGTTCGTCCCGGTTAAGCGCGCTGACGGCGGTGCCCGTCAATCCATCGATATAGCTCTGCAAAGCGCCTTTGTCGGCGTTCGTCACATCGGCATAGTCGACCCGGTTAATACCGTCCGGCGAGACCACGACATAGCGGTCAAGAAATCGATCCCAGGCGCGGTGATCGACCCGCGTATCGGAACGCCCATCATGAACCTGCCAACGCTGCCATAACTCGGACCTGGGGGCCGCATGGGAGGCTACTGGAAACACGAGGGCGGTGAAAAGGCCGATCCAGATCGGTAAACATCGGAAAACGAAGTCAGGTTTCATCGTCCAATTCTACACCGGCGTAGGCTTCCTCGGCAGCATAATAGTCGGGAAATCCAACGACCTCGCGCAGATGTGAAAAGTCACTCAGGTTCCGCGGGTGCCATCCGGCGTTAAGCTCGTCGAGGGCCTGCTCCATGGCCTTGATCGCCGCCAGCATCAGGGTCAACGGATAAGCGGCAATGCTGTATCCCATCGCGGCAAGGGCCGTTGGCGATAATACCGGGGTTTCTCCCTGTTCGACCATATTGGCCATTTTTGGGCCATCGACGCCATCGCAGAAAGCCCGCATTTCGGCTTCCGTTTGCGGCGCTTCCAAAAACAGAATATCGGCCCCGACCTTCCGAAAAGCCTTGATTCGCGCCATCGCCTCATCAAAACCGTGGCCCGCTCGGGCGTCGGTCCGGGCCATGATCAGAATATCGCCGGTGCCCGACTGGCGCAGTTCATCGCGGGCATCGCAGGCGGCCTTTATCCGCAGTACGGATTCCTCGAAACCAACGACCCGCTTGCCGGGCGTATGGCCGCACCGTTTTGGCGAGCGTTGATCTTCGATCATGATGGCGGCGAAGCCGGCGGCGGCGAAGCCCTTGACCGTTCGCTTGACGTTAAGGGCATTGCCATAACCGGTGTCGCCGTCGCCAATCACCGGCAACGATGTCGCCTGACAGATATTGCGGCCCTGATCGATCATCTCGCCATAGGAAATAAGGCCGGTATCGGGAACCCCCAGGCGCGCCGCCGAAACGGCGAAGCCACTCATGAAGGTTAACGGGAACCCGGCATTTTCGATCAATCTGGCGCTGAGCGCATCGAAGCAACAGGGCATCACGGCGATTCCCGGCGAGGCCAGCAGGTGCGTCAGGCGTTTGGCGGACGTGGACATTTCGCTAATTCCTACATCTTGAACGGTATGTACAGCGCAATATCGGGAACCAGATAGATGGCGACGATGGTCCCCAGCATCATCAGGATAAAGGGCCAGACGCCGCGCACCACTTCTCCCAGGCCGGTCTTGGCGACCGCCTGAATGACAAACAGATTAAGACCGACGGGCGGGGTGATCAGCGCACATTCAATCATGATGACAAACAACACGCCGAACCAGATGGGATCGATCCCCAGTCCAATCAATGACGGATGCAGGACTGGCACCATAATCAGCAACATCGATAGCGACTCCAGGAAAAAGCCCATCAGCAGCAGTACCAGACAAACGATGACAATAAACAATGCCGGTTCGGAAATGTTCGATGTAATGGCCAGCGAAATGTCCTGCGGTATGCGATAAAGGGTTATCGCCTTGCCGAAAATCTTGGCGCCGGCCAGAATCAGAAAAACCGTCACCGTCGTGCGCATGGACTCGACCACCGCCTGTTTCAGCTTTTCCCAGGTCATGGTGCCAAGCGAGTAAACGATAATCAAGGACACCGCAAAACCGATGGCGGCGGATTCCGTTGGCGTGAAGACGCCTAAATAAATGCCGCCAATGACGACGATAGCCAACGCCACCGTCGGCAGGGCCCGAATGCTGGTGACCCTCCGGGTGTTCCAGTCAGCCTTTGCCGTCGGTGTGTAGGCCCCACCGAAGCGGGCATAGGCGAGACAAAAAACAATGAACAGCCCCGCCAACATCAGGCCGGGGCCGATCCCCGCCAGAAACAGGTCAACGATGGATTCTTCGGTAATGATCCCATAGACGATCATCGGGATCGAGGGTGGAATCAGAATACCAAGGGTGCCGCCCGCCGCCAGCAGGCCCAGAACGAACGAGCGGTTATATCCGCGTTCGATCATTTCATCGATGGCGACCGTGCCGATGGTCGCCGCCGTCGCAACCGACGATCCCGATATCGCCGCGAACAAGGCGCACGAAATAATGGTGGCGACGCCTAACCCGCCGGGCCAATGACCTACCCAGCTTTGCACGGCGGTGAACAGATCCTTGCCGACGCCGCCCTTTAGCAGCACATTGGACATCAACAGGAACAACGGTACCGCCAGTAAAATAAAATTATCAACGGTGCTGAGCAAACCCTGAGGCACCATGAACGGCGACAGGTCGGCCGCGACCAGCAGGATAAGCCCCAGCCCGCCCAACGCAAACGCCACCGGAATACCAACGGACAGGAGGCCAACAAGGGCCAAAAGGATCAGCGCCGACGTCATTGGGAAGGGTCCCCCCGTTCGCTTTCAGCCCCCCGGTAGAGCGCCACCAGTTCCACCAGGCATTGTAAAGCGAGCAGCCCAAACCCGATCGGCACGGCGCTTTCCGTCATCCATTTCGGAACCGCCAGCATGGTCGACGTCGCCCGCCCCATGGCTATCGATTCGGCGGCGATGAGAACACCGTAGTAGACGGCGACAAGGCTGAATCCGGCAATAAACAGCAGCGACAGGGTATCGGCCATCCGTCGCCCGACCACACCAAGCCGGTTCAGGACAAAGTCAATGACGATCAGGTCACGGTGTTTCAGCACATAGGCGGCGGCCAGATAGGTCGCCCATATTTGAAAAAATTGCGCCATTTCCTCGGCCCAGATGGTCGGGGAGGTGAAAACGTAACGGACCACCACCTCATACGTGATCATTAGTCCAATGGCGAAGAACATCCACCCCGCCAGCCACCCGCATACGTCACTGATCCGCGAAATCGTCTTCATTATCGTGTTCCAAAATGGAACGGGCGGCGAAAGCAAAATCGCCGCCCGGTCGAGATACCCGGAAGGGTTATAGAACCTCTATTTAAGCTTTCTGGCGGCTTCGACGAGTTGCTTGCCGAGCAGTCCCGCGTTGGCGATATAGGTATCGACGACAGACGCCGTGGCCTTGCGCCAAGCCGCCCTGTCATCGTCGGTGAGTTCGACAACCGTCATTTTGGTGCGCGCGAAGGCAAGGGCATCGGCTTCAATCCTGTCCATCTTGTCACGCAGTTGTTTTTCCACCCGGCGACCGGCCTTGGTCATGATCCGGCGTTGGTCCGCGGTCAGGCCCTGCCAGACCTTTTCGTTGATCAGCACTATGAACTCGATATCGGCATGATTGGTAAGGGTCACATGGTCCATCACCTGATAAAGCTTGCGCGACGGGATGGTTGTCAATCCGGTCATGCCGGCATCGACCGTGCCCCGCTGATAGGCGAGAAACTGCTTGGAGCCGGACATCATGGTCGGCGCCCCGCCGGTGGCCTTGACGAATTCACCCAGCGTTTTGCCGAACACGCGGACCTTCTTGCCCTTCATATCTTCCGGGCGCTTGATCGGGGCACCGTTGGAAAGAAGGATGGCGCCGCCAAACGCCTGCCACCACAGGGGGCGGGCGCCGGTTTTCAGCATAGCGGCATCAAGCGGCCCGCGGATCGGGCTGCCGGGCGCCGTCGCCTGACGGACCTTGCCGGAATCGGAGAACATGAACGGCACATAAAAAAGATCGACGGCCGGGATGGTGCCGGCAAAACGGGTCAGCGAAGCAACGCCCATTTCGACAGCGCCGGAAGAGACCGCCTGCGGGACTTCCTTGTCCTTGTACAACTGGGCCGACGGATAAATTTCGATCCGGATTTCGCCGTTGGTCGCGGCTTCGACCTCTTCCTTAAAATCTTGAACGTTCTGGCCCAGGTGATGGGTCATCGGTAACTGCAAGGTCAGCCGCAGGGTCTTGGCGGCCTGAGCCTGACTGGCTATTGCGGTGGTCAAGAATACGGCCAACGCCGCGAATACGATCTTTTTCATAATTGCTCCCCTGTGTTATTCCGCATTCATTGGAAATAATGAATCAATATATGGAAGCTGTCTGTCAAGGAATTACAGCACGATTAACGTCGCTTGCCACGGGGTAAAATCAACCTGAAGAAGGTACCGTCCGGTCCAGTAGCAACTAACAATATATCACCGTCGTGATGGCGAACGATGTCCCTGGCGATCACCAGCCCCAGTCCCGTGCCGCCATCGCGGCTTGACCCGGTAAACGGTTCGAACAGGCGGGCCTGGGATTTTTCTGTCATGCCGGGGCCATCGTCGCTGATATCAATTTCGATTGTATCGCCGCGATACCGGGCCGACACCCGAATCGTCGTGGCCGCCGCCTGGACGGCGTTGAGAATCAGATTTTCAAAAGCCCGAAACAGTTGCCTGCGGTCGGCATCCAGCACCAGCTCAAAGTCCACCTCGTTGCCCAGCTCGTAGGCCAGATCCGGCCGACGGGTTCCATCGCCGCCCAACTGCCCTTCGCGTATCGTCGCGAACACTTCGTTCACGAGTTCGCTGAGATGAAAGGATGATTTCCTGGGTTTTTCGACGCCACCACTGACGTAATTCAGTGTCTGACTGCACAGATTGACCGCCTTGTCGATGGCGTGATAGAGCCTGGGCGCCACCTTTTGGACTTCCGGGTCATCGATATCGGCCAGTCTGTCCGATACCAGCACCGCCGTCGCCAGGCTGTTGCGAAGATCGTGATTGACCTTGGCCACCGCCGCGCCCAGCGTCGCCAGACGCGTCTTCTGGGCCAGCGCCGCATGCAATTCGTGCTGCATTTCCGCGAGTTCGCATTCGGCGATGCCAATTTCGTCCCGCCGCCCGCTGGGACGGATCGCCCGCGAGACATCTTCCGGGTCCTCCCGAAAGCGGATCATGGCCCGCGTGATCGCGCGCATTGGCCGGACCATCAGGAACAACAGGCTCAGATAAACCAGCCCCGCCGTCAACAGGGAAATAACGATTGAGAGCTGCAGAATACGAGATGAGAAATCCAGCATCGCCCGGCGCATGGGGGCCTCGTCGATGACGATTTCGATACTCACACCCGGCGATTTTGGCGAAAAGCCGATCACCCGCATGACCCGGTTGTCATCACGGAACATGGCCGAATAGGCATCACTGATCCACATCGGGAAACTGCCCTTGCGCAAATCGAAGGTGACGTCGACCTTGGGAGGCATATCCTTGGCCAGCAACAACACCCGCCGCTCGGGATGCTTCAGCACAACGGAATACGCCCCGGCATGATAGAGCAGTTCGGCTTCCAGTTCCGGGCTGACCATATTGTCCGGTGTCGCCTCAAGGGCCAGCACGGCAACATGGGCGGTGGCGATTCGTTGTTCCAGGTAGGTCTTGCGATAACGGGAAACGGACGGCGTATAGATCAGGAATTCGGCCAACATGACGAAAAATATCGTCAACACCAGCAGCCGGGCGGACAGGCCCGTCAGCGCCGTCGGGAATGGTTTTGTATGCTTTTTCATGGCCCTCGCAGCTTAGCCGAAAATTCTCAGGAAACGGACGATTTTCCGGGTTCGCTCACTGAACAGCGACGGCGTGTAAAAACTGCCGGCGGCCCGTTTCGAAATTTCGCCAAGCGTTGGATAGGGTGCGATCATCGATGCGATGTCGGCGATCTTCATTTTCTTCGACAGCGCCAATACCCAGGTCTGAATCAATTCTCCGGCGTGCGGGCCGACGATCCCGACTCCCAGGATATGGCCCTTCGGCGTCGTTACCACCTTGATCAGTCCTTCGGTTTTACGGTCGGTACGGGCCCTGTCGTTTTCGCCGAACGACGCACGCAACACCCGCACGGCGCCACATTGTTGGCTCGCCTGTTCTTCTTTAAGTCCAACCTGAGCCAGTTCCGGCGCGGTATAGGTAACCCACGGCACCGCCCCGCTCTTAGCTTTCGCCGGAAGCCTGAACAGGGCGTTGCGAATGACGATACCGGCGTGATAGCCCGCGACATGGGTGAATTGCAGGCCACCGGCAACATCACCAATGGCAAAGATCTTGCGGTTTGTCGTCCGCAGGCGGGCGTCGACCTTGACGCCATGGGCGGAATATTCGATTCCGGCCTGCTCCAGGCCCAACCCCGTGACATTGGCCCGCCGACCCGCCGCGACCAGCAGGTGGGACCCTTCGATGCGATGCTCGGTTTCGCCTCGCCGGTAGATCACGGCAAGCCCGTCCGCCGTCTTCTCGACCCGCCCGACGGCGGCGTCTTCGAACACATCAACGCCGTCTTTTTGCAATTGCCGCCGCACGACATCGACCAGCTCAGGGTCGTCGCCCGGCATGATTTTAAGCATCTCAAGAACGCTGACGCCGGCCCCCAATTGCCGATGCGCCTGCGCCAGTTCAATGCCGATGGGGCCACCGCCAATAACGATCAGGTGTTGCGGCAGGTCGGGGCCTGCGAAAATTGTCTCGTTGGTGAAAAAGGCAACCCGGTCCAGTCCATCAATCGGCGGCACCAATGCCGATGAACCGGTGGCGATAACAAATCGGCGGGCACGGACAGTCCGGTCGCCGACGACGACCTCGCCGGGACCGGTGAAGCGGCCTTCTCCCTGTATCACCCTGACACCCAGCCGTTCGAATCGTTCGACCGAATCGTCGGGCGCAATTGCCGCGATGGTGTCACGGACATGGCCATAAACGGCGCCGGCGGAAATTTCCGGTGCGCCGGCATTGATACCGAACCCGGGAGCCTCGCGCACGGCTTGAGCCGCATGTCCGGCCGCTAACAGAGCCTTCGATGGAACGCAGCCGTAATTCAGGCAATCGCCGCCCATGGCGCCCTTTTCGATTAACACGGTCGAGGCTCCCATCTGTGCGGTTCCAGCGGCCACGGACAATCCCCCGGACCCGCCCCCGATGACGCAGATATCGACTTCGATCAGTTCCCCCATCGCGTTCCGGTTCTCCCAATTGAATAAGAGGTTTAGGGCCTTGTGGATTATATCAGGCCGGCGTGTTTTTGAATTTTTTATAAAAAACGGGAATCAACGCCAACACGGCCAGACCGATGATCGGGATCAGGATGCCCGGCGTGAAAATAATGCCCAGATCAGGCTCGCCACCGCTGTCAAACACCGACCCCAGACCGTTGCCGATACTGGCGAAAACGAACGTCCCGGGAATGATGCCAAAGAATGTGCCTAGAATATATGTGCCGACCCGAACGCCGATAAATGCCGGCACCAGATTAACCAGCCAAAAGGGAAAAATCGGCACCAATCGGAGGACCAGCAGGTAGCTGAGGGCGTTCTCGCGAAAACCGTCTTCCATCTTCCGTATCGAGGCCCCGGCCTTGGCGCGCAGAAAGTCCGCAAAGGCGTATCGCGCCGCCAGGAAAATAGCCGTCGCCCCGGTGGTCGCCCCGGCAACGACATAGACGGTGCTTTCGATCGTTCCAAACAGGAAGCCGCCGGTCACGGTCAGCCAGATTCCGCCGGGCAGCGACAGGCCGATAACCACGATATAGAGCCCGATGAAGGTCAGGACCGCCAACAAATAATTTTCGCCGGTCCAGGCCATGATCTCGTGCCGATTGGCCTTCAGGGCGTCAAATGTCAGGTATTCATCCAATCCCAGCGCAAAAAACGGAATGCAACCGATACCGATGATAAGCAAAGGCAATAGCCGCCTGAACGTCAGTTTCTTGCCGGTATCATGTGTCGAAACGTCGTTCATCAAGCCCTGCACCATTTGTTCCGCATCTATCAGACCCTGCTATTCTTTCGAAATATCAACGAGTTCTTGCCCCTTGTATCGTACCCTAGTTTATAATAAAACAAGCCGTCATTGGGCCAGTCACCTTTGCGTTACCGTCCGCCGGCGGCACGCCTGAAAGGGCATCGGCAAGGTTAGCCCACGCATTATCACCGATTTGCGCCATAGTGGCGTTGACTTAATCAGGCCAAGACCCTATACACCGGGGCTTGTTTTTTCTCGGGAGTGAGTCCTTTGAAGCGTACTTTTCAACCTAGTCGGCTAGTCCGGAAACGTCGTCACGGCTTTCGTAGCCGCATGTCCACAGTCGGCGGTCGCCGTATCCTGGCCAACCGCCGTGCCAAGGGTCGCAAACGCCTGTCCGCCTGATCGTTGATGGCGCGTCTGTTGACGGCCTGATCGTTCCGGATTTGACTGGCCGTGCCTTGTTCATGACCGATCGGGTCACGCCAATGCTTGCCTCCATTGCGCGCCTGAAAAAGCGGTCGGAATTTTTGCGAGTGGCTGCCACTCGAAAGAAATGGGTCGCTGTTGGTTTGATTTTACAGGTCCGTCGCCGCCCGGAAACGGAAATCGACGGGTCGGGTTCTCGTGTCGGCTTTACGGTTAGCCGCAAGGTCGGGAATGCGGTACGCCGTAACAGGGTCCGCAGGAGGTTGCGCGCTGTGGCGGAACAGGTAATACCCGAACACGCCAGCGGCGGCTACGATTTTGTTATCATCGGTCGTGCGGGAACGGTACGGCGGACATATCCTGCGTTGCTGAACGATCTGGAAACGGCGTTAAAAAAAATGGGTGCCTACCATTAGTCGTCCGGCATAGGATGGCCTTGATTCGGCACCCCCTACGAATGGCATTTGGAAAATGGTAGCGGATAAAAAAGTACGCGACTTAATTGGAAAACCGGTGACGGTGATCCTTCAGCGGCTTGTCCGAGGCTACCAACTCCTGATTTCGCCCGTTCTGCCCGGCTCCTGCCGGTATTATCCAACCTGTTCTTCTTATGCGATTGAGGCCCTTGGCCGGCATGGCCCCTTGAAGGGCGGCTGGCTCGCCGTTCGGCGTATTTCGCGCTGCCACCCCTGGGGCGGTTCGGGATTGGACCCGGTTCCGGGATCGGAGCTCGCCAAACGAGCCGCTGAAGAAGCCCGCAAACATCATGCCTGCACCCATGCTCACTGAGCCTATGACGATGGAACTTCAATAAATGAACGAAAATAGAAATCTGGTTCTGGCGGTTGTCCTTTCCGTCGTCATCCTGCTCGGCTTCGAATTTTACTCATCCTGGATGCACCCGCAGGTTCCGGTACAGGATCAGGCTTCGCAGGCGACGGGGCAAACTCAAGGCCTGCCGGCGACCAACCAGCCCGTGGCCCCAACCATCGGGACGCCCCCAAGCGACGTCCAGGCGCCATCCATTCCCGGTACCGCGGCCCCCGCCGCGGGCGCCGTCGCTCAACAAGAAAGCATCGATGCCGCCCTTGCCAAGACCCCACGCCTGACCATCAAGGGAGCACGTGTCCACGGGTCCCTGTCACTGGTTGGCGGCCGTATCGACGACCTGACCCTGTCGGATTATCATGAAACGGTAGACAAAAGCAGCCCGCCGATCATGCTGTTAAGCCCAAGTGGCGCGAAGGGTGCGTACTTCACCAATTACGGCTGGGTCGCAAACGGCGTTAAGGTGCCGGATGCAAACAGCTTGTGGACCACCACGTCACGGTCGCTGGAGACGGGCAAACCGGCGACGCTACGCTGGGATAACGGCAACGGACTGGTTTTTGAACGAACCATCAGCATCGACGAAAATTACATGTTTACGGTGACCCAACGGGTCATCAACAACAGCACGGCGACGGTATCGCTCCATCCCTACGGCCTGCTGTCCCGTCATGACACTCCCGTGTTCAAAAAATTCTACATTCTTCATGAGGGACCGATAGGCGTTTTCGACGGAACCCTTCAGGAAATCAATTATACCGACTTGCAGGAAAAGAATGTCAGCAAGAACAAGACCACGGGTGGTTGGCTGGGAATTACCGATAAATATTGGCTGGTTGCCTTGGTCCCGGATCAGAAAATGCCGGTTAATACGCGTTTCACGTACCGCAAGGACAATGGTCAGGAGAAATATCAGGCCGATTATCTAGGGCCAGCCGTCGCCATCGCGCCCGGCGCGTCCGGTGAGGTGACAAGCCATCTGTTCACCGGAGCCAAGGAAGTCAAGAAACTGGATGCCTACGAAGAAAAATTCGGCATCGCCCGCTTCGACCTGGCCATCGATTTCGGATGGTTCTATTTCATGACCAAGCCGATCTTCTACACCTTGATCTGGATTCATGCCCATGTCGGCAACTTCGGCGTCTCGATCATGCTGTTGACGGTGATCATCAAACTGCTGTTCTTCCCGCTCGCCAACAAGTCCTACAAGTCGATGAGCAAGATGAAGAAGCTGCAACCGGAAATGGTTAAACTGCGGGAACGGTTTGGCGACGACAAGATGCGCCTGAACCAGGAAATGATGGCCTTATACAAACGCGAAAAAGCCAATCCGGCGTCCGGCTGTTTGCCGATGCTGGTGCAAATCCCCGTGTTCTTCTCGCTGTACAAGGTGCTGTTCGTAACCATCGAAATGCGCCATGCGCCCTTCTTCGGCTGGATTCAGGACCTTTCGGCTCCGGACCCGACGAACGTATTCGAACTGTTCGGGCTGATCCCGTGGGGTGCGGCGGATATCCTGCCGTCGGCACTTTTGATCGGCTTCTGGCCGTTGCTAATGGGGGTCACCATGTTCCTGCAACAAAAACTGAACCCGCCGCCGGCCGATCCGACGCAAGCCAAGATCTTCATGTTTCTGCCGATCCTGTTCACCTTCATGCTGGCCCATTTCCCGGCTGGACTGGTCATCTACTGGGCCTGGAACAACTCGCTTTCGATCCTCCAGCAGAAGACGATCATGTACAGGATGGGCGTTAAATAGGGACGCCCCATTAACCCTAACCGACAGGCGCCACCATCCATGACAACGGCGGAACCAACCCAACCGGACGATGCTGAAATAGAGGCAGGTCGCCTGCTGTTCGCCAAGGAATGCACATTCCTGATCGGCGCCGTCTCGCTTGACGATCTGCCCGATAACGGCCTGCCGGAAGTCGCCTTCGCCGGACGCTCAAACGTCGGGAAGTCAAGCCTGATCAACGCGCTGACCAATCGCAAGACGCTGGCCCGCACGTCCAATACGCCGGGGCGTACGCAGCAGCTCAATTTCTTCGACCTTGGGGGCCGGCTGACATTGGCCGACCTGCCGGGCTACGGCTACGCCAGGGCGCCCAGGGAAAGCGTTCGCCAATGGACGGAACTTGTCGGGGACTATCTGAAAGGACGGGCGCCGCTACGTCGCACCTGCCTGTTGATCGATGCCCGTCACGGGGTCAAGGCCAATGACCGCGATATCATGACCATGTTGGATAAATCGGCTGTGTCGTTTCTGGTCGTTCTGACCAAGTGCGACAAAATCAGCGCCGATGAACTGGCCAAGACGCAAGCCGAAACGACGCGCGAGCTGGCCACCCATGTGGCGGCCCATCCGATGCTGATAACAACGTCCAGCGCCAAGGGAACGGGCATCGAGACCTTGCGTGCCGCCCTTGCGGCCCTGGCCCTCGAAGGCTAGATTGCGAGCATGAAAACCGACGACAAAACGCATGAACAATGGCTGGCACAAGCGGCGACGCTGTCCGAAGCCCTGCCCTACATGCGTCGCCACAGCGGCCAGACCCTGGTCATCAAATACGGCGGCCACGCCATGGGCGACGATCAACTGGCGCGTCTGTTCGCGTCCGATATCGTGCTTTTGCGCCAAATTGGCGCCAATCCTGTCGTCGTTCACGGCGGCGGGCCGCAGATCGGCAGAATGCTGGATCGCCTGAAGGTCAAAAGCGAGTTCATCGAAGGACTGCGGGTGACCGACCAGGAAACCGTGAATATCGTCGAAATGGTGCTGTCCGGCAGCATCAATAAGCATATTGTGTCGTCCATCAATGGCGCCGGCGGCTTCGCCATCGGATTATCGGGCAAGGATGGCAATCTGATCATCGCCGAGAAATTACGCCGTTCCAAGCGCGATCCTGATTCCAACATCGAGCGCATCCTCGACCTCGGGCTGGTCGGCGAACCGACGTCCATTACCAGCCATGTTCTCGACAACTTCGAAAAATCCGATATCACCCCGGTGATCGCGCCGATCGGCATCAGCCCGAACGGCGAGACGCTCAACGTCAACGCCGATACCGCCGCCGGCGCCATCGCCGCGGCACTGAGCGCCAAGCGACTGCTGATGCTGACCGACGTCGCCGGCGTGCTTGATAGCGACGGCAACCTGATCAAGGAACTATCGGTCGGCGAAGCCCGCAAGCTAATCGACAACGGGACCGTTCATGGCGGCATGATCCCAAAGGTCGAAACCTGCCTGAACGCCATCGATGAAGGCGTCGACGGCGCCGTCATCATCGATGGACGGGTCCCCCACGCCTTGTTGTTGGAATTATTCACCGAGCACGGCGCCGGCACCTTGATCCTGCCCGATTGAATTTGGCGGTCGCCTACTTGGCGAGGTCAGCCATAAACTCAAGCTGCCAATTCATTTCTTCCTCGGTCAGCGGATAGTCGGCCCCTTCCGGTGTCAGCAACACATCCTCGCGGGGAATATGGCATAGCCTGAGTTGCAATTGTTCGACGATCCAGGGCGGCAACCCGGCCTTCCAGGCGATCGCGACGATGCCCTTGGCGTTGCGATCGCTAACGGCCTTCATCACCGTAGCGGGCGCAAGCCCCGATAATTGAACCAGCGCGGCCGCGGCAAAATCGAAGTCGGCCGATTGCAAGGCGCTGTTGATCGCATCTTCGCTCAGGGTGCCCGCTTTCTTCATCTTGCCGGCCTTGTCGAGTTGATCGTCCGGTATATTTTCCGCGACCCGGTCATCGCCGATGTCGTCAACGCTTTCGGCCAACCGCCGATTGACGATGTTGCGGACTTCCTCGGCGACGTCCGAATCCAGATCCTGCCGCGCCATCAGGGTACCGAGAAGATTCTCCGCGACAAAGCGCGCCAGTCTCGGCGCCGCACCGGATGGTAACTGCGGGCGACGCACCAGCGGTTCGTGCCAGGGGTCGATATCGGCGGCGGCATCAATTAATTTATCAAGCGTCTCTTCCCGAATTTGGGCACTTTTATTGCCAAGAAGTTCCGCAATAATTTCGATATTGTCGGTGCGAATAATCGCGTCTGAAACGGCATTACCCAAGTCGCGGCGGCGGGAGACGGCGGAAAGCGCCCCATGCAGCGGATCGTTCGCGATGATTTCAAGCAAATCCTCGGTGGTCAGGACCGGGGAATATTCCAGAATAGGGGCAGAAACCACCAACTCGGCATCACGCGCCAGATTGCGGATCACCTCGGCAGGCGCATCGGCAACGTCCTTCAGGGTTTCGGCGATAATCTGGCGAACCTTGGTGACCTGGTCACGGGCCAGAATTTCCAGCGCCTCGTAGGTCATCCGGCGGATCTTGTCCTGCTCGTTGTACGACAGCCCCGGCGCCAGCAGCGCGATCTTTTCGGCCAGCCCAACGCGAACTTCGTGATCGGCATCGGCCGCCAACAGCAGGTCGGCATGACGGGGCGCGGCACTATTGGCGGCGATGACCCGACGCACGCCGGGATCAGTGTCTTCGGCAAGGTAATACAGAATTTCCGGTTTCAGGTCCTCGCGCCCGGCCAATTCGCGGCGAACCGCGACGTCGGTATCGCGCGCCATTTCCTTTGCCTTATCGTAAGGAATTTCGGCAGGCCTGAACAAACCGCCAAGCAGATTCTTAAGAATTTTCATCCTGCTCCATTCCGCTCATATTTGATCCGACGACCACACCTGAAGGGTGTTTGTTTAATCCTGCTTATCCGAGTAAGAGGAAATCTGCCAATTCATTTCATCGTCGGTAAACGGGTAATCGCCACCTTGCCCCGGCTCGATAATTTCACCGGGGGCTATTCCGGCCAACCGCTGCTGCACCTGCACCGCCAATTGCATCGCAAGTCCCGCTTTCCATACCAGGGACACGATAGCCTTGGCGCTACGCGAGGCAAACACCTGATTGACGTCAGCCAACGGCAGCCCCGCCAGGACGGCGAGGGACGCCAGCATTAACGCCTTGTCGCCGGATTGCAACGCCTTCGAGAGGACCTTGCCGTCCAGACGCCCGGCGGCGAGCAGTCTTTCGGCGACCGCCGTCGGAGATTCAATTTCAGGAGCGCCCGCCCCGTGTCCGTTACCATCCTTCGGGCTTATGCCAACTCGATGGCGGACCATGGACTTGACGGCCTTGAGGGTTTCCTCATCAAGTTCGTTGCGTGCCGCCAACTGATCGAGCAGGTCATCGGCAACAAACCGGGCGAGCCGCGCCACCGCGCCGGATGGCAAGGTGGGCCGATTGACCAGCGGCGCATGCCATAATTCGATAGTATCGGCCCGGTCAATCAAATCGTCGAGGGTCTGTTCGCGAATTTGCGCCGTATCGTTGCCAAGCAGGTCGGAAATCGCGCTGAGGTCGTCCGTCGCGACGATGGCGTCGGCAAGCACCTCGCTCACCCCGCGACGCAGTGAAACGGCATTGATGCCGCCGCGCACAGGCCCCGAATTGACAATTTCGATCAGGTCTTCGTCGGTCAGAACCGGCGAGTACTCCAGCACCGGTCCGGCGACCGCGATCTCGCTGTCCATGGCCAGCCGCTTGATCACATCGGGCGGCACACTGGTCACGTCCTTGAGGGTTTCAGACAGGATCTGACGCACCACCGAAATCTGGTCACGGGCCAGAACATTCAGGGCATCATGTGTGCTTTGCCTGATCTTGTCGCGGTCATCATCGCTCAATTCGGGCGCGAGAAGGGACAATTTTTCCGCCAGCCCGGCACGCACTTCCGTGTTTTCATCCCGGGCCAGAAGGCCGTGGGTTTGACGCGGGGCCTGGGCATTTACGGCGACCGTGCGGCGGACGTCGACCGACGCGTCGCCGGCCAGGAAATAAAGGATCTCGGGGTTTAAGTCGCCTCGGGCCGCCAGTTCCTTGCGAATTTCCGGGTCTTCATGCCGGGCCAGCTGCTTCGCTTCGTCGTAGCTTATCTTTGCGTTGAGGGGCATCTTCAGGCGGGCCCCTTCCCTGGATGAGAGAGATCGCCGGCATCGCCGGCAGGGGCCGCGACCCGGTACCCACCCTTGCCATCGCGTTTTACTTCATACATCGCCTTATCGGCCCGAGCGACCAGCGATTCGAGAGTTTCTCCATTGGCCGGGTCATACATGGCGACGCCGATGGAAATCCCAAGCGGGTGATCTTCGCCTCCGGAGAATTGACGCAGGCATTTGCTGCCTTCCAGAATTCTCTCGACACGCTCAATGGCGACATCGGGCACCATGCCGTCGAGCCACATGGCAAATTCATCCCCACCCAGCCGCACCAGCGCGTCTCCGGGTCTTGAATGTTCAAGCATCATGTCCCGCAGGCAGATAATTGCATCGTCGCCGTGCTGGTGGCCATGGACGTCGTTAACCAGTTTGAAGTTGTCCATGTCCAGATAAAAAAGCGCCGCGCCCTGCCCATCCTGCTTCAGTCGGCCAAAACGCCGTGGCAACTCATCCTCGAAAAAAGCCCTGCGGTTCAGCAGCCCGGTCATGCTGTCAGTCCGGGAAAGTTTGACAATGCGTTCGTGATTGGCCGATTGCTCGTTGGCGATCCCGATCTGGTTGGCGACATCGCCCAGAAGAATGAAGTAATTGGTGTCCCATTCCGTATCGCCAAGCGGCTTCCAAATACAAATCGCACCGTTGATTTCCTGCCGGTAACGCGACGGTGTGACCAGAACCTGCCAGGGACCGGCGACGATCGAGATCGTCGTGCCCTCACGTTCCAGCCTCGCAAGAAACTGACCCTCTTCTTCCTTGGCATTCAGCGCCCCGTACTCGGCGGCGAGCTCGAATCCCCGATCCTTCTCATAACGGTAAATATTGCAACCGGACGCCCCCAACGCCTGCGATGTTGTCGCCGCCGCTTTCGCAAGCATATCCAGCGGGTTGACCTCGTCACGGATGGACTTGACAATACGGTTAAGCAATTGTTCGCGTTCGCGCGCACTTCGAAGCGCCGCCTCGCGGTCACGTTCCACCGTAACATCACGGCAAATCCCCCGGGCCCCCAGCCATTCGCCATGAGTTCCCGTCAGTGGCCTGCTCGAACCGACCACACACGCACTGCTGCCGGCGGACGTCTGCATCCAGATTTCCACATTCCGTTCGTGTCGATCGCTTAAGAAAAGCAGCGGGTTGTAATCTTCCGCGTTCAAGACAAAGATTTCCGGCCGCTTGCCGACCAATTGTTCCGGCGTGAACCCCAAGACACCAGACGGCGAAACGAAACTGAAGGTTCCGTCCTGACCGACCTCCCACGAAAAATCGCTGGAGACCTCAACGAGGTCTTTATAACGTTGGCGCGATTCAACCAGGGCAGACCGCAGATTGCGCTCCATCGTCACATCGTGGGACAATACCATGAAACCGGTTGCCGGCCCGGCGCCGCCATCGGTCATCGGCACGACCGTGACATCGAGATAAATGTCACCCTTGCTGCCGGACAGCATGACGGAACCGACGGTTACCCGCCTTTTCTCCCGCGCCTCAATGACCATCTCCGGTATTTCATCGATTTCACCATGATCGAGCAAGGTTTTCAGGACCTTGCCCTTCTCATTGGCGGCAATAACAGTCAAATCGCCAGAGACAACGACAGCGGCATCCGGGTAACTATCAAGCAGGGTCGACTCCAAAGTCGTCGGAGTCTCCCTCGTCGTTTGTTCAATATCGTTTACAGACCTATCCGTCGACATTCGTATCCATTCACGTTGCCCCCCAGCATACCGCGTAACGTCTCCGTTCGTGGTTATACCATACCTTTTACGAAGAGGGGCGGCTAGGAACAAATAATGAAATAATCGTGAGCACTGAATCCGCCGCCGCCGCGGATCTCGGGCCTTGTAATCGACCGTCAACATCGCCACAAATAGAGGCATGAAAAATACCAGATTGAGAGAAGCGGAAACCTGGGTCTTTGACCTGGACAACACGCTGTACTGCGCATCAAGCAACCTGTTCGCCCAGATCAGCCGCCGCATGACGGGCTTTATCGCCGACTTCCTGGATGTTGACGACGCCGAGGCCTACCGGGTGCAGAAAAAGTACTTCCGGGAATATGGCACAACCTTGCGCGGCCTGATGCAGCGCCACGACATCGATCCGCACCATTTTATGGATCATGTACACGATATCGATTTGGGCATCATCGATCCGGACCCGGCCCTGGATGCCGCGCTGGCGGCCCTTGGTGGACGCAAGATCATTTTTACCAATGGATCGACCGATCACGCAAACAGGGTCATCAAGCGGCTTGGCGTCGCTCGGCATTTCGAAGGCGTGTTTGATATTGCCGATGCCGATTTTATCCCCAAACCGGAGCCCGACGTCTATAAACAGCTGATTGAGCGGCATAAAATCGATCCGAAACGATCGGTCATGGTCGAAGACATGGCCCGCAACCTGAAACCCGCCGCCGACCTGGGTATGACCACGGTCTGGGTGCGGACCGAAACCGACTGGGGCCGCGAGGGTTCGGACGGCGATTACATCGACCATACGCTCGACAATCTGAGCGACTGGCTGAACGACCTCCCGGACTGATTCTTCGCGCCGCCTTATTGACAGCCAAACCCGGCTGACGCATGTTCTGGGCTCATTTTAAACAATTCAGACGGTAGAGTGCAAAGCCATGAGCGATTCAGACCTGCAAGCCACCATCGACGCCGCCTGGGAGGCACGCGATACAGTTAATCTGGAAACCAAAGGAGTTGTCCGCGACGCCGTTGAAACGGCCCTCGCGCTTCTCGATTCCGGCCAGGCCCGCGTCGCCGAACGCCAAAGCGTCGGCCAGTGGACCGTCAATCAGTGGCTAAAGAAAGCCGTGCTGCTGTCTTTCCGCCTGAATGATATGGCGATGATCCCCGGCGGACCCGGTGGCGCCCACTGGTTTGACAAGGTGCCGTCGAAATTTCAGGATTGGAACGAACAACAATTCCGGGATTCCGGCATCCGCGCCGTCCCCAATTGCATCGTCCGGCGCGGCGCCTATGTGTCGCCCGGCGTCGTGCTGATGCCGTCATTCGTCAACATCGGCGCGTTTGTCGATAGCGGCACCATGGTCGATGGCTGGTCAACCGTCGGTTCCTGCGCCCAGATCGGCAAGAACGTGCACATTTCCGGCGGGGCCGGTATCGGCGGCGTTCTCGAACCGCTGCAGGCCGGACCGACGATCATCGAAGACAACTGCTTCATCGGAGCCCGCGCCGAAGTCGCCGAAGGCGTCGTCGTCGAAGAAGGATCCGTGCTTGGCATGGGTGTCTTCGTCAGCGCCTCGACCAAGGTCGTCGATCGCGCCACCGGCGAGATCTTTTATGGCCGGGTTCCGGCTTATTCCGTCGTCGTGTCGGGTTCGATGCCGTCATCGAAAGCCATGCCGGACGGATCCCCGGCGCCCAGCCTGTACTGTGCGGTGATCGTCAAGCGGGTCGATGAAAAGACCCGTTCGAAAACGTCGATCAACGAACTTTTGAGAGACTAGGATAATCCCGTGAGCGTCATCGACCCGCTCGATCTGTCACGTGCCCTGATCCGCTGCCCCAGCGTTACGCCGGACGACAAAGGCGCCATTGGCGCGCTTGCGGAAGCCCTTACGAACCTTGGCTTCGTCTGCCATCGCCTGCGGTTTTCCGAGAGCGGGACGCCCGACGTGGATAATCTATACGCCCGGTTCGGTCAGGGCAGCCCCAATTTTTGCTTCGCCGGCCATACCGATGTCGTACCCGTCGGCAACCGCGATGACTGGAGCGTCGAGCCCTTCGGCGCTGAAATCAGCGACGGCAAGCTATTTGGCCGGGGCGTCGTCGATATGAAATGCGCGATTGCCTGTTTCGTTGCCGCGGCCTCGCGGTTTATCGACGGATACGGCGACAATTTCACCGGCTCGATAAGCCTGCTGATTACCGGCGACGAAGAAGGCCCGGCCATTAACGGCACCGTCAAGGCGCTCGCCTGGATGGCCGATCGGGGTGAAACCATCGACGCCTGCGTTGTCGGTGAACCGACCAGCGGCGACAGCCTTGCCGACACCATCAAGATCGGCCGACGTGGGTCCATGAACGGCCACCTGATCGTCTATGGCGAACAAGGGCATGTCGCCTATCCACATCTGGCGGATAATCCGGTCCCGCGCTTACTGGCATTGCTGAACGCGATTGATGCCCACAAGCTGGACGACGGGACCGAACATTTTCAGCCGTCAAATCTGGAAATCACGGCCATGGAAACCGGCAATCGGGCGACCAATGTCATTCCCGCCAAGGCCGAAGCCCGCTTCAACATCCGCTTCAACAACCTTCACAGCGGTGCCGATCTGGAACGCGAACTGCGCGACATCTGCGACGGCGTCGCCGGACCGGAGAACACGCGCTACGCGCTGGACGTATCCATTTCCGGCGAGGCCTTCCTGACCCCGCCCGGATCGCTTAGCACTATCCTGCAAATGGCCGTGACCGCGCACACCGGGAACACACCGATCTTAAGCACGACCGGCGGTACCTCCGATGCCCGTTTCATCAAGGACTGCTGCCCCGTCGCCGAACTGGGGCTGCGCAACGCGACCGCCCACAAAGTCGATGAGCACGCCGACGTGTCCGAGATCGAAGGATTGGCCGATATTTACCAGGCCACCCTCAACGCCTACTTCGGCGTCTGAATATCATGTCTTTCCTTGGCGAAATGCTGAATGGCCTTTATGGCGCCTACCGGCTGCTCCGGCTGGACCCCCGGGGCATGGCGTTCTTCAACATTTCCGAAGAAGGCTTCTGGAATTCGTTCAAGGCCGCCGCCATCGTTTTTCCCTTGTTCTCGCTGCTGATTCTGGTCAGGTACGCCACCGATACCATCGCGACCCCGCTCTGGCGCTATATCTCGATTGAAACCATCGCCTATGTTATCGGCTGGATCGCCTTTCCCGTCGTGATGGCCGGCGTTTGCCGACAATACCAGCGGGCAGACCGTTATGTCGGCTTCGTCACCGCCTACAACTGGGCCGCCGTCTTGCAAAATGCGATTTACCTGCCCATCGCCATCCTGTCGGTCAGCGGTCGCATTACGACCGGCGGCGGCTTGCTGGTGCTGGTGACAATGGCCGTTATCATTGTTTACAACTGGTTTATCGCCAAAACGGCACTGGAGATATCGGCCCCGGCGGCGGCGGGAGTCGTGATCATCGATTTTATCGTCAGCTTCGCGATAAACATGTATGCCGAAGCCCTGCTCCAATAATAAATTCAGGACTGCGAAAGTTCGGACGGACAAGCGCCCGACCCGGCCATTTCAATTCGTCTGACAGCCGGCACGCGCTTTAAAGCCACCGGACAACAACATGACGAAGGGCGCGGGGAATTGGCCGATGTGCCTCGTCCCCGCGCCCCAACGTTTGTTATCTTCCCTGAAGCAAATCCATAAAGGGAGGAAACGTGAGCAACAAGCCCAGAGCCAGCAGCCCGAATGCCCAGAGATTGATTATTGTCGTGTCCAGGGTTTTATGTTCCCACCGCTTCGACAAGCCGTACCACGTCCCCAGCCATACAATAATCGCCGAAATGGTGACACCCGAAAGCGGCCCGGTCGGATTGTAGAAAATGAAGAAGTTGTGAAAGAACCCAAATGCATCCCCTAGAAGGGAAAACAATCCGAGAAAAAACGAGCCAACTCCTGCCGCCAGAATGGCGGCTGCTCCCGGACCATTGGTGATCTCTTCAGAACCGCTCTCTTGACTGAAGTGTTTTTCCGCCTGGTGTTGATTAGCCATTTACTTACCCTCCATCAAAATTATCGACGCACCACCACGAACCGGCGCGTACTTGTTAAGGAAAGCGCCGAAGGCACCGGCAACTCCGGTTGCGAAAAAAGCGACGACGGCGAACACCAGGACAGCTTTGCGAAGTTCCCGGTGCTGAGAGAGTGTCGAACCGTATTTCATAAAAACGTAAGCCACCATCGTCATCGCAATTGGTGCGATCCACGCGACATGTTCCTTCCATTCCATACCTAAGCCATGCCATTCGGTCGTCGTTGGGCTGGCCATCAGAAAGCGTTGCGGATAGTTGGCCAGATCGGTAACGCCTGCCGGCGGAACGGCGCGGTACCAGGGGTAGACGATATAGGCACCCGATAGCACGGTAAACCATGCCAAGATAACCATCGCCGCAAGGTAAAAATGGAATATTTTTTGTTCCCGTTCGCCAAGCAAAACCTTCGGACCCGGCGCGCTCATCCGATAAATTTCGGCGATAGCCCCGGTAAAGGCCAGCATAAACAATGCGCCGAATCCCATGCCATGCATAACTGTCATGAGGTCTCGAAAAGTGATTTCCATAATACAACTCCGATAACCCTATTGCACAAATTTCTCCGATACGCATGAGCGTCGTTAATACTCTTGCGTGGACCATTTCCCGGAATCGGGAGGGTCTATACCGAACGTTGGAGCAATTAATATGCCAAGCTATATAAAGTCCCGAATCGGGCGAAACAAAAGCCGGCGAGAGACGTCCCGGGGGATATTCGGGGAAGTGGAAAGTGTCCCTAAATTGAGGCGTCTGTCCAATTTTCAGGACACATCCGGATATCCCAATTGTTTCATGCGGACATAAAGATTCGAACGGGAAATGCCGCTAAGGCGAGCCGCCTTGGAGATGTTCCCCCCAGCCTGAGCCAGGACCCGGTCCAGATAATCGCGTTCGAATGTTTCACGTTCTTTTCGATAGCCACCCACGCCCACATTTTCGACCGTACCGTCGGCGCCCTTTTGGGCGATCAGACGAATATCCTTGTCGCTGATCGGTCCGCCAAGATGCAACGCCGTCGTCCTTTCCATCAGGTTCTGAAGTTGCCGAACATTTCCCGGCCAGGACTGACATTCAAGGAAATAGAGAGCTTCGGGCGTCAATGGACCGATGCTCTTGGTGAATTTTGCGTTGAAATATTCAAGGAAATACACGGCCAGGGGGATAATATCCTCCACACGGTCGCGTAAAGGCGAAATTTCGAGCGCAATGACATTGATACGGTAAAAAAGATCCTCACGAAAACGTCCGGCTTCGACCTCATGGATCAGCTTCTTATTGGTCGCGCAGACGAGACGGAAGTCACTCGAACGCACTTTGACGCTCCCGAGGCGCGAAAAAGTGCGTTCCTGAAGAACGCGAAGAAGGCTGCCTTGCAGCTTCGAACTCATGTCGGCGATTTCATCTAAAAACAAGGTCCCGCCATCGGCTTCCTCAAAGCAGCCTCGCATCGTTCTCACGGCCCCGGTAAACGCCCCTTTTTCATATCCAAAGAGCGTGCTTTCCAGAAGCTGTTCGGATAACGCCCCGCAATTAACCTCGATAAAACACTCCTTTACCCTCGGGCTATGGGTATGAACGCTTTTCGCCGCCAGTTCCTTGCCTGTTCCGCTTTCCCCTTCGATAAGCACGGTAACATCAAGGGGGGGCAATCTGCTTGAGCTGCTTTTGCAAAACCAAAGTCGCCTGAGAATGGCCGATATATACGGGCATGCCACCCCCTGCACCGAGAACCCCCTTCAAGGTATTGACCTCACGGTAAGCGCGATCCAACTCCAACGCTTTTTCGACGACGGACTCCAGTTCATCGATGTCGTCGAACGGCTTTGTCAGATAGTCGAATAATCCATCGCGAACGGCGCGCACAGCATCATGAACATCGGCATATCCAGTGATTAATATGGCGACTTGTTGGGTGCGTTCAGTGCGCATTTCACGCAAGAGATCAAGCCCATTCCCATCGGGAAGGCGTTGATCCATGATGATCAGATTGTAATCGTGAGTTGAAAACAAACGCCTCGCCTGCTGGATGTCGCAGGCGAGGCTTGTCTCGGTGTCCGGTCCTTGAAAAACCTCTTCCAGGAATGTTCGTGTATGTAAGTCATCGTCGACGATCAGTAGCTTGCGCATGGCTTCGTCTTCCTTCGATCTTCAATCCGCATTCGTATCGGGTAGCCAAAATGCAAAAACCGCGCCACCATCCTTGCCGTTCTCGGCCGTAATTTTCCCCTCGTGAACGATCGCGATATGTTGTGCTACGGCCAGGCCCAGTCCCGTCCCTTCGGACCGAGTCGTAAAAAATGGCGTAAAAAGCTTAGCCTGGACATCCTTGCTCAGGCCTGATCCCTCATCGCGAATTGAAATGCACCAGCCACGGATCTTGCTAAGCGTGTCCTTTTGCCCATGCAGGCCAACAAAAATTCTCCCGCCGGACGGGTTAGCCTGTTCCGCATTGGACAGGAGATTAAACAGCGCGTGGCGGATTAAGACCGGATCGACATCAAGGATTGGCGCAACATCGGGGAAATCAATGTCCACGACCGGAGAGGACGAGGAGCTTTGACGAAACAAAGCAACTGTTTCCTTGAGCAACATTTTCATATCGGTGGGCTTGCGCTCAAAGTTGGTGGTTTTGGTAAACGCCAGCATTCGCTTGACGAAGGCGTGGCAGTCTTCGCCCGCTTTCTCGATCTTTTCGAGTAATTTGATAACACGCTCCGGCTCATCGGCTTTACGCAGGGCCAGCTGGGCCATATTTACGACACCGACCAGAGGACTGTTTAACTGGTGGGCGATTTCTCCGATCGTCAAACCCATTGCCGAGAGCTTTTCGAGTTGAATGACCTTCTGATGCTGATCCGTTACCCTTGATAACTGCAATTCGATGTCGCGCTGGCGGCGAAAATCACGTTCGACGCGCCCTAGAATCCCATAAAAGATGGCAAAAACACCCCCACCGACAAGAACGGACGCCACCGAAATAAAGACCATCGTGTTATGAAAGTCCGCCCGCGATTCGGTTACATCGCGGACAACGATAATTTTACCGACTTGCTGGCCCAGGACATCGACGAACGGCAGGAAAGCGACATACAGAATTCTTCCCTCCTGAACGAGATGCAGCACTCCGTCGGGAACAAAATCTCCTTGCTCAAGCACACGCACAAGAGCGCCCGGGATCACCGCCATGGCTCGCCCAACGACCTCACCGGAGCCAAACCTGCCCCAGTCAGCCTGATGGCCAAGCATCTTCCGCCCCGTTTTCCAGCGTTCATAGTTCAGGTACTGCTCTTTTACGAGAACCAGCAAACCGGTTCCAAGTATGGCATGTACTTCATTGATGATGCGGTCTATGTCTTCTCCCAGTTCGAGAAAACCGATTAACCGCCCTTTATCGTACCACGGAAAAACCACCCGAAGAGTGAATGTGCCCAACGGACCGGGTTCAATCCCACTGCTCGGCAATAACGTTTTCGCCGCACGAAGCATCGTTACCCGGTCGATAACGTCCCCGTATCGGTTTGGTTGGTGAACGCGGAGAAAATTTACGCGTTCCAAATCGGTGAAATAAAAATGTGTAATACCGTCTTCTTTTTGAAGATCGGCGAACAAAGGCTTCGCCAACGCCAGCAGGGCGTTCCGATCTTTCGCCAAAAACGCATTTTTTACCCCTTCATCGCGAGCGAACAAAGCCAGCGCCACCTGCATTTTGTCAGTGTCGTTCTTAAGAACACGATGGAAAAGCCGCTCCACGGCGATCACGTTCTGGGCCAGGTTTTTCTCGTGCTCCCGATCCTCGTAGAGGTATGCCGAGGTTAAAAAAGCCAGAATTACGAACAAGATGACAAGAGTAAAGGGAAAGAGTATTCGAGACCTCACCCTGTCGCGTCCCGGCCTTTCACGGAGAGTTGAGGTAGCCATGCGCCGCTTCCTATCATCGACAGCCCCCGAGCGGGGCAGAGTTCAGACGAGCCCCGTCAACTTAACACCTGCTTGGCGGGGGAACCGGGAGGCGGTCGGGTGTCCGGAACCGCTGTAAATTGACCGGGAAGGGATTTTTTTCACCTCGCGCCTTCCCGCCGTCATTGTTAAGGCCCGGAACAGATAATAGAACGTACTTAAGGTATCTGAAGAAAAAAAAGGGTTTTACGGCAATATTCATCGGCACCCACCGTCTGCCGCCCCGACCACCGCCACGCGGTCGTTCGAGCAATTCGGTTAGCCGAACCCGAATACCGACGCCAGCCATGCCATGCCCAAAAAGGCCAGCAAAAACGGCGATGTCAGCAACCCGGCTAAACTGAGCAGCAGGCCAAACACGCCCCAGATGATCTGGCCCGAAAACAAGGCGACGAGGCTGGCGATAAAAGCCAGCGGGACGAACAGGTAGCCTATGGAAAAAATACCGAGCAGTCCAAAGGCGACGGCAAAATATCCGGCGACGGGATGACCGGCGTCCGGGCCTGGCCCTTGTTGGCTTCCCGGCCGATCTTGCAGGCTCAATTTAATATTCGTCATGGGGCAGCGGTGCTCCGGTTGTTTAAGGGCAATGGTAAGACCTAGTATCTTACGCCCGTTAAATAAAGGCCATAGGCCGGGGCCGTCTCGCCGCCAGCCGTACGATGGCGCGCGGCGAGGGCGGCGGCGACATCGGCCGGGCTCCACTTCCCCCGCCCCACCAACATCAGGGTCCCGACCAGATTACGCACCTGGTGATGCAGGAAGGATCGCGCCTCAACATGAATACAAATGTCATCGCCCCGGCGTTCGACATCCAGTTGCCTGAGCGTTCTGACCGGCGAATCCGCTTGGCAATTTGTCGCCCGGAAGGTCGTGAAATCATGCTTGCCGATAAGCAATTGTGCCGCTTCATGCATGGTTTCGGTGTCGATTTCCCCCCTGAGCTGCCAGCTACGACCTTTGTCAAGGGCCAAGGGCGCCCGCCGGTTGGTGATACGATAGACGTAGGAGCGACCGAGCGCCGAAAAGCGAGAATGAAAATCATCATCGGTGACGGCCGCATCGAGCACGGCAACCCCTTGCCCCTTCAAATGAAAATTCATCGCCTCGCAGATCTGATACGCAGCGAGGTCCTTATCAATGTCGAAATGGGCCACCTGGGCCAGTGCGTGAACACCGGAATCGGTGCGACCGGCGCCGAAAACGGTAACGGACTCGCCGCAAAAAGCGGTAATCGCCTGCTCCAGCGCCTGCTGCACCCCCAGGCCATTATCCTGACGCTGCCAACCGACGAAACCGGCGCCGTCGTATTCAATGGTGATTCTGAAACGAGTCATCGCCCTTTGTACCCTCGCCGACCGGATTGTTGAAGCCCCATGAACGGACCGAGGACGATGAAGCAGGGCATCGAAAAAAATCAGCCGATCGGAGAAGCCGGCTCGTCCCGCCTCAAGCAGACCTAGCGCAGCACCGTTCCGGCTTTCAAGGCATAGCCGCGCAGGAAATCGGCGGCACGGACCGGCGAGCGCCCGGCCACCTGCACCTGCGCCAAACGCAGAGCGCCCCGACCGCATGCCACGGTCAGGTTATCATCCAAAATTGTGCCGGGGGCGCCGTCGCCATCGACGACATGCGCCGCCAACACCTTGATCCGCCGTCCGTCGTGTTCGAACCAGATGCCCGGCCACGGGTTGAGCGCGCGGACGCGGGCTTCGATATCCGCCGCCGCCAAGGTCCAGTCAATGGGCCCTTCATCGCGGCTTAGCTTGGCGGCGTAGGTGACGCCGTCTTCGGGTTGCGGGGTCGCGACGATACGGTTTTCTTGCAGATCCCGTAACGCCTCGACGATCATCCTGCCGCCGAGTTCCGCCAACCGATCATGCAGAACCGCGGCCGTCGTTTCCGGTCCGATATCAAGACGTTCAGCCCGTAGCATCGGTCCGGTATCAAGTCCCGCATCCATTTGCATGATGGTCACGCCGGTTTGCCAATCCCCGGCCATAATGGCCCGCTGGATCGGTGCCGCCCCCCGCCAGCGCGGTAACAACGAAGCGTGGACATTCAGGCAACCGAGCCGGGGAGCCGCCAATACCGCTGGCGGCAGAATCAGGCCATAAGCGGCGACGACCGCGACATCGGCGTCAAGGTCCGCGAACGCCCGCTGCGCCGTCTCGTCCTTTAACGAAACGGGCGTTCGAACGCGGAGCCCGTGCGCCAACGCAAAAGCATGCACCGGACACGGCGTTTCCTTGTGGCCACGACCGGCCGGACGGGGCGGTTGGCTGTAAACACAGATAATATCATGCCCGGCTTCGATCAACGCGGCCAACGCGGTTACCGAAAACTCGGGGCTGCCCATGAAGATAAGGCGAAGGGTCATTGATCTACGACGTCCGGCCGGACGATAGCGGTGCGTCCATCTTTTTCTGCTTGGTCAGTTTGCGCAGGATCATATTGCGCTTCAGGGCGGAAATATGATCGACGAACAGCACACCGTCCAGATGATCCATTTCGTGCTGCACGCAAACGCCCAAGAGGCCTTCGGCATCCATCTCGCGTATTTCGTTCTGATGATCCAGATAGCGAATTCTGACCGCGCGGGGGCGAACCACTTCGGAATAGTGCTCCGGCAGGGACAAGCATCCTTCTTCATGGAGTTCGTCGTCATCGGAAACCCAGATGATTTCCGGGTTGGCCATACGCAGTGGCTGGGGTTCGTCTTCTTCGCGGGCGATGTCGATGACGATGATCCGCTTGGTGATACCGATTTGCGGCGCCGCCAGGCCGATGCCGTTGGCGGCGTACATGGTCTGAACCATGTCATCCATCAGTGTCCGAATGTCACCGTCAACCATCTCGACAGGCTTACATTTGACTTTCAGGCGCGGGTCGGGCGCGACGATGATCGGGTAGATGGTCATGGCGGCTGCTAATTCTGGTTGTTCGGAGGCGACAATATTTCAGAAGCCCGCGGCGGTGTCCAGACGGCAGCTGAAAGAACCTCTTATTCTCCGGCCAGAAGCTCGCCCTGCGGCTTGCCCATCAACGCAGTTGATCCGTCCGCCGCATAGGTCTTGTCGCTGAACGTCGCCGCAATTTCGATGAATTCATCTTCGACAGCAAGGAACGCATCGACGACATCGGGATCAAAATGCGTTCCCCTGTCGCCAACAATGATCGAGCGGGCCATTCCATGACTGAAGGCCTCCTTGTAAACCCGCTTCGAAATTAACGCGTCATAGACATCGGCCAGCGCCATCAATCGCCCCGATACCGGTATGGCGATGCCCGAAAGGCCATTTGGATAACCGCTGCCATCCCATTTTTCATGATGGGTCTGGGCTATTTCCTTGGCAAAATGCAGGAACGAATTAGACCCGAGTTCCTTTTCGGCGACGGTAAGGGATTGCGCCCCGAGGGCCGCATGGGTCCTCATCACGTCCATTTCCCGATCATCCAAGGTGCCGGGTTTCAGCAAAATGGCATCCGGAATACCGACCTTGCCAATGTCGTGCAAGGGGGCCGATTTATACAGCAGTTCAATATTGTTTTCCGGACCCAAAACGGTGGTGAAGCCGGGATGTTCCTTAAGATTTTCGGCCAGCGCCTTGACGTATCGTTGGGTCCGAAGGACATGAGCTCCGGTTTCATTGTCACGGGTTTCCGCCAACGACGCCAGGGTCAGGATACTGACGTCACGGGTGCGGCGGACTTCTTCCGTCGATTGGCGCAATCCCTTGACCATTTCGTTGGTGTAAACGGCCATAAAACCGAATTCATCGTTGCTTCCGACCGGCACGAAACCATCCAGGTGACCCCGGCTGGCCCGGCTGAGGACATCTGTTTCATGGGCGAAGAAGCTCCGCAAATTACGGCTATAGGCGAGGATGACATTGATCGTATGGATCAGGATAACCCCGACGATGAAGGCAAGCTCGCCAAGGATAGACATCTGCGCCTTTTCCATGCTGACGGTCGAGCCAATCTTGGATAACCAGTCCAGATCCTTGTTGATGACCAAAAAAATCACCCCCAGAATAAACATCACGCAGACCGCCGCAAACGCGCCCATTTTCCCGGACAAGGGAAAATAGTTCTCATCGACCCGAAGGTGATGACCCGTGCGACTTACTTCGTCAACCAACAACCGTTGCCGTTCCAAAGCCAGGTCCATGGCCGCGAAGAAACCGAGCGTCGCCAGACCGACCATCTGTTTGAGGCCACTGGCGAACGGAAAATCATAAACGACGGAATTATAAATCGTCAGGCCGATGCCCGATGCGATAAACAGCAAAAATTCAAGGGCAAGAACCCGGGATATCTGCTTTTCATAAGGTGATCTGGCGATGTATTCGGCCATCAACACGCTTCTCAAGGCATATTGCAGGGCAAATGCCACCATAATGGGAAGCGTCAGCTGGGATATCGTCAGGCTCTCCAGATACGGGCAGACCTGACCGCCATAAAACGACAGTATGATGATTGCCGCCAGATAGTGTGCGGATGCGCGCATACGGATTTTCACCCCAGGTTCAAAGCCTTCACGTCTGATATCCTACCAATAAAATATTCACGATGGCCTCAAAAGTTCGTGACCCGCCATCGCGAGCCTCGTTCCCCGACAAGGAATTGCCTTTGGCCGTTCTGTCGGGCATTGTGGGATCGAAGACCCTGCCCCCGTCGGAGACAGAATATCACCATGGAATTTCTACCCCTTGCCCTGGCCATCGTCGCCGTCGTGATCGCCGCGGCCGCCGTTATTCTTTTGCGGGGCGAGAACGCCCGTTCCCGCGAACAAAGCGAAAGCCTGTCACGCGCCCAGGCCGAACTGGCCGGCCGGCTGGCCCAAATGGGCGACGCACAAATCACGACCCAGGCGCAACTGGGAAAAACCCTGGAAGACCGGCTGGACGCCATGTCGAAGCGACTGGGCGACGGGTTAACGCAGCATTCCGAAAAAGCCGGCAAGACCATGGGCGACCTGCACGAACGCCTGGCCGTCATCGATTCGGCGCAAAAGAAAATCACCGACCTGTCCGAACAGGTGGTCGGCCTGCAGGATATCCTGTCCAACAAGCAGGCCCGTGGCGCCTTTGGCGAAATCCAGTTGAACGATCTGGTGTCGTCGATCATGCCGCCATCGGCTTATGAATTTCAGGCAACGCTGGGCAACGGCCGGCGGGCTGATTGCCTGCTGAAGTTACCCAACCCGCCGGGATCCATCGTGATCGACGCCAAATTCCCGCTGGAAAGTTATCAGGCCCTGCGCGCCGCCGCTGACGATGCCGCCAGGATCCAGGTGTCCAGAGCCTTCCGCGACGATGTCCTGAAGCATGTTAAGGATATCTCGGAAAAATATATTGTGCCCGGCGAGACGGCGGAATCGGCGTTGATGTTCCTGCCGTCCGAGGCCGTCTATGCCGAACTGCATGCCTCGTTCATGGGCGTTATCGAAGAATCCTATCGTCGCCGGGTCTGGATTGTCTCGCCGACCACCCTGATGGCGACGCTGAACACCGTGCGCGCCATCCTCAAGGATGCCTCCATGCGCGAACAAGCGGGCCTGATACAGGTTGAAGTGCGAAAACTGCTGGATGACGTCGGGCGTCTCGACAAGCGAGTCGATAATCTGGACGGTCATTTCAGCATGGCCATGAAGGACATCCGGGAAATCAAGATTTCATCGGAGAAAGTCACCAAACGGGGCGATGGCATCCAGGACATCGAATTGGGCAAAGACAGCCTCGCCCCTGATTTGCCTGTTTCCGGTGACCCGACTAACGATCTTCCGCCTAAACTCGTTCCCTTTCCCGGCACAAAGGACTAGCCCCCGTCATGCCCGGCAACAAGAAACGCAAAAAGAAGTCCGCGACAGTCCCGGCGGCGGACGCGACCCCCGGCAACAGCGATGTCGTCATTCACCGTTCGACGAAAATGACCATGGTCGGCATCGCCGTGGCGCTGGCCCTGGTCGGTTGGCTGATCGTCGGCTCCGGCCCCAAGGACGAAACGGTGACGGTCAGCGTGCCCGCACTGTCGGCGACGGCGAGCAAAGGCGCGCTGACCTTCAAACGGGTTTGCAGCGACTGTCACGGCGACAATGCCGCCGGCTCAAAAAAAGGCCCGCCGCTTGTCCATCCCTATTACCGGCCCGGCCATCATGCCGATGGGGCCATCCGCAACGCTATTGCAGGCGGGGTGCGTCCGCACCACTGGAAGTTCGGGCCGATGCCCGCCCAACCCGATGTCGAAGCGACGGAAATCCAGCCCCTGATCGCTTATATCCGGGAAATGCAACGGGCCAACGGGATTAACTAGGAATACCCCGGGGCACAGAGGCCGCCGCCCCCGCGGGCGCCGCTGGTTACGTCGGCTCTTCGTAGGTAACGAGGGTCATGTCGACGGCTTCATCACGAAGCGGGATCAACGCCTGATAGGCTGGCGAATTATACCAGCCGTTGATCGCCGCCGTATCCGGAAAACGCACCACGGCAATGGTCTGATGATCGCTGGCGCCTGCGAGGACGTCACCGGCCTTTCCCCGGACAACCAGTTGACCGCCAAAGGCGGCGAACGTTGCGCCGGCATTGGCGCCGTACTCAGCGTATTTTTGCGGATCCTTGATCCGCGATGTTGCAACAAAAAATGCTGTCATGGCGTGCTCCTGTCTTGATTCAGTTTGACCATACCTGTTATGTTCATATGTGAACAAAACACATTCAATATGTTTTGTCCATAGATGTACATTTAAATTTCCTTCGGGACCGTTTTTACAGAAATCAACCAATGGCACGTCCATCAAAATTCAATCGCCAGGAGGCCGTCGAGGTCGCAATGAACGAAATCTGGCGAGAAGGCTATGAGGCCAATTCCGTCAAAGCCCTGTCTGAAAAATTAGGAATTACGCGGTCCAGCTTCTATAACGCCTTCGGTAGCCGTCAAGCGTTGTTTGGTGAGGTGTTGGCGTTATATTGCAGCCAGACACCAGACCGGACCCTGGTCGAAGCAACCCCTGAAATGTCGATCAAAAAGCTCCTCACCGGCACGTTGCGCGCCGTCTGCAAGTCCAGATCGGAAGATCCCGAAGCGCGGGGATGTCTCGCCGTTAATTGCGTCGCCGAACTCTGCAACACCAATGATGAATTGGGCCGAAAGCTCGAAGACACTATTTTGGGCAGCACGGCGCGCATCGAAACGCTTTTGGGCTGGGGCGTCACCAGTGGAGAAATCGGCAGTGAGGTGAACATCCATGCCCTGGCATTGTCTCTTCAAAACCTGCTCGTCGGGTTGAATGTGCTGTCCAAAGTGGTCCGGAAAGAAGCCGACTTGTGGCAGGTCGCCCGGACCACATTGCAGGGTCTGAACCTGCTGAAGGAAACATGATCATGCGCAATTTTGAAGACCTTTACAGCATCGCGGCCGAGCGCAAGGGCGGCAAGGAAGCACTGGAAGCACTGCTGAACACGCCGGTATCGACGTCGAAATTGATCGCCGTTCCCGATGATCGCTGGCTGTCCTGCATGGCCAAATGCGTCTTTCAGGCGGGCTTCAACTGGAAAGTCGTCGAGGGTATGTGGCCGGGTTTCGAGCAGGCATTTAAAGGTTTTGACCCCGGCTACTGCGCCATGCTGAACGATGATGACCTGGCCCGCCTTGTCACCGACACGCGCATCGTGCGCCACGGAACCAAAATTCGCTCGGTACAGCAAAATGCGGTATTTATCGCCGACCTCGCGAAGGAATACGGCGGCGTCGGCAGGGCCGTTGCTCATTGGCCGCCGACCGACTACGTCGGCCTGCTGGCCATGCTCAAGAAACGCGGTTCTCGTCTTGGTGGCAACACCGGCCAATATTTCCTGCGCTTCATGGGGGTCGACAGTTTCATCCTGTCACGGGATGTCATTGCTCGTCTGGTCGCCGAGGGCATCCTCGACAAGGCTCCGTCATCCCAAAAAGCCATGGCCGCGGTCCAGGAAGCCTTCAATGCCTGGCACACGGAATCCGGCCGGTCCCTGACTGAAATCAGTCGCGTCCTGGCGATGAGTACCGGCTAGATATCGTGGCGGGCCTTGAGCGCGGCGCTCAGCGTGCCTTCGTCGAGATAATCCAGTTCGCCACCAACCGGCACGCCGTGGGCCAGCCCCGAAATTCGCACATTACAGTCCGTCAGGCGATCGGCAATATAGTGCGCCGTCGTCTGGCCATCGACCGTGGCGTTGGTCGCAAGGATAACCTCGGTCACGGTTTCGGCGCTGGCGCGCGCAACCAGGCCCGCAATATTAAGGTCTTCCGGCCCAACTCCGTCCAGCGCCGACAGGGTGCCGCCCAGCACATGGAACCGGCCGCTAAACGCCGGTGAGCGTTCCAGCGCCCACAGGTCGGCGACATCTTCGACGACGCAGATAACGGCATCATTCCGTTTCGGGTTGGCGCAGACCCCGCAAGGATCGCGGCTATCCAGATTGCCGCAGATCGAACAGTGGACAATGCTGTCGATGGCATCGTCCAGCACCCGCGACAACGGCACCATCAGAGAGTCCCGCTTCTTCATCAAATGCAGCACGGCGCGGCGGGCCGAGCGCGGGCCAAGGCCGGGCAGCTTGGCGAGCAGATGGATCAGCCGGTCGATATCATTGTCAGCCATGAACTGGTTTCCCGGTCACGGATCAGAATGGTAACTGCATACCCGGAGGCAATTGCAGGCCGCCGGTCAGATCCGACATCTTTTCGGTCATCACCTTTTCGACTTTGCCTTTGGCGTCGTTAAAGGCGGCGGCGAGCAGGTCTTCCAGCACCGCGACGTCATCTGCATTGATCAGCGAAGGGTCTATTTTAACGCGGCGGGTTTCGTGCTTGCCGGTCATTGTCACCTCGACCATTCCGCCGCCGGACACGCCGGTCACTTCGGCTTTGGATAATTCTTCCTGCAGGGCGGTCATCGTTTCCTGCATTTTCTGGGCTTGTTTCATCATGGCCCCGAGATTTTTCATGGACTCTCTCTCTTCGGTCTTCGATGTTGACGGGTACGGTTACGAATCACCGCACTTTATCCCAGTAAACAGTCACAGGGAACAGGGACATGCAGCATCAGAATCTCTTCGTGTTCGATATCGAAACCGTGCCCGATACGGATGCGGTTCCCAATCTGACCGGTTTCAGCGATCCCGACGTGGCCGCAAGGCGGGCCGAACTGGAACGCTACCATCTGGACATCACCGACGGCCGCAACGCCTTTCCACGCCAGCCGTTCCATAAAGTCGTCGCGATCAGCTTTCTGGAGGCCGATCTGGAACGGGACGGCACCGGCGAGGCCTACCTGCTGCGCGAACTGCGGACCGGCGGCGAGGCCGAGTTCAACGAGAAGCAGTTGCTGCAAGGGTTTTTCACCTATTTCGAACGCCATAAACCACGGCTGGTCAGCTATAACGGTCGCGGGTTCGACCTGCCGGTGCTGAAATACCGGGCCATGAAGCACGGCATCAGCGCCCCCTGGCTGTATCAGGGTGGCGACAAATGGAACAGTTACACCTCGCGCTATTCCGCCGACTGGCATTGCGACTTGCTGGAAGTTCTCGCCGATTACGGGGCGTCGGCCAGGGTCAAGCTGAACGAGGTCTGTTCGGTGATGGGGTTCCCCGGCAAATTCGGCGTCGATGGCTCGAAGGTTGCCGCCATGTACGACGACGGGAAAATTCAGGAAATCCGCGATTACTGCGAAACGGATGTGCTCAACACCTATCTGGTTTACCTGCGCCTGATGCATCACAGGGGCAGCATATCGACGGAAGCCTACAATCGGGGCATCGCCGATATCGTCTCGCTGATCGAAACCGAAGGCGAGGCGCGACCGCACCTGGCCCACTTCCTGGACGCCTGGGGCGAAAGCTCGAATAATACCTTTACGCTTTAAGGCTGGCCTCGAATGAGCTTCATGAAAAAGAAAGGCAAGGAAATGATGATAACGGGGATCGTTATTGCCGGTTTGGTGGTTCTGGTTATCGCCGCCTTCGCGGTAATGGGCTACCAGTCCCGTTCCGGCGCGGCGCCAGGGCTACAGGGCGGCCATCTGGCCGCATGCCCGGATCGGCCAAACTGCGTCAGCAGCGAAACCCCGGAAGATAAAGCACATTTCATCGCACCACTCAATATTCCCGCTGAAGACGGTGCTGCCGCCCGCGCCGCCTTGGCTCGGATCATCGCCGCGATGGGCGGCCGCATCACCGTCGATGGAAACGACTATCTGGCCGCAACCTTCACGTCCCGCGTCTTCGGCTTTGTGGATGATCTGGAAATTCGTATCGACAGCGAAGGCGGCCTTGTGCACATGCGGTCGGCCTCGCGCGTCGGATACAGCGACAGGGGCGTCAACCGCAAACGGATTGAACGGTTAAGGAAAATGTTCGATAAGCGCTAGTTCTTCCTGGGGAGGCTATGTCCTTCGGGTGATCGAAAATCCCGCCGGGGATGCGCATGACTCTGGCGGTGTCCTTGGGGATGACGACTGGCGCCCGGCGGACATTCCGAAAAAATCTAGGGTTGGAAATTCCGGGCCAGAGGTTCTAGCAATTGTGTGTTTGACGGCAAAAAACCCGAATGCCTTGAGAGGACGACTTCATTGAATATTGCTCAGTGGCTTTATACGACAGCCCGAACCCACCCAACCAATCCGGCGTTACTGGCCGGGGAAACGATCGTCGCCGATTATGCCCGGTTTGCCCGCCGGTCATCGGCTTTAGCTGCCTGGCTAGGCGAGCGTTACGGCCTGGCAACCGGCGACCGCGTCGGAATTTTCATGAAGAACAGAACCGAGTATCTGGAAACCCTGTACGCAATCTGGTGGCTGGGCGGCGTTGCGGTTCCGATTAACGCAAAGCTGCACGGCAAGGAAGCCGCCTGGATTCTCAATGACGCGGAGGCGAAGGTTGCCATCATTTCCGATGATGTGGGACATGTTCTTGAGGAACCTGAAATGGGCCTCGACAGCGGTTGCCGGGTTGTCTCGGTGGAGTCCGACGATTTCCAAAACGCCCATCAGGATGGGCCGTTGCAAGCCCCGATGCGGCGCGAACCGGATGACCTCGCCTGGCTTTTCTATACGTCCGGAACCACCGGGAAACCAAAAGGCGTGATGATTTCCAATGCGAATTTGATCGCCATGTCGCTTTGTTATCCTGTCGATGTCGATCCGGTTACATCAGCCGATGCCGCCCTGTATTCCGCACCGATTTCCCATGGCGCCGGTATGTATAATTTCATTCATGTCCGGTGCGCCGCCCGGCATGTCGTGCCGCTTTCAGGCGGCTTTGACGGCGATGAAGTGCTCGGCCTGGCAAAAAAATTGGGAAACGTTTCCATGTTCGCCGCCCCGACCATGGTGCAACGCCTGGTGGCGGCGGCCAAAGCTAGAAACGAGAGCGGTGACGGCATAAAGACCATCGTCTACGGTGGCGGCCCCATGTATCTTGCCGATATCGAAGCCGCCCTCGATCAACTGGGGCCGCGCTTCGTTCAAATATTCGGTCAGGGCGAGACCCCGATGACGATCACCGCGGTTGCCCGTCGCTGGCATACCGATACAAAACACCCCCGCTACCGTGAACGCCTGGCGTCCGTCGGGACGGCCCAGAGTGCCGTCCAGGTTCGCGTCACCGGCACGGATGGCAAGGAAGTGCCCGCCGGTGAGGTTGGCGAAGTCGAAGTAAAGGGATCAACCGTCATGCTTGGTTACTGGAAGCAGCCCGAAGCGACCGCCGAAACAATCCGCGATGGCTGGTTGCGGACGGGGGATATGGGGATTCTGGATCAGGACGGGTTCCTCACCCTTCGGGATCGTTCCAAAGACGTCGTCATTTCAGGCGGTACGAACATCTACCCCCGTGAAGTTGAAGAAGCCCTGTTAACGCATCCCGACGTGCGAGAGGTCGCGGTCATTGGAAAGCCCGACCCTGAATGGGGAGAAATCGTAACCGCCTGCATCGTTGTCATGCCGGGCCGACGGTTTGCCCCCGACGCCCTTGATCGACACTGCCTGTCATCGATCGCACGATTCAAGCGACCAAAGCTTTATGTCGACTTTGCGGAACTACCGAAAAACAACTACGGCAAGGTTCTGAAAACCGCCTTGCGGGATGCTATCGACGAACGGCAACCCGAAAATAATATGAACTGATCGCGCCCCGGCAAGAAATGCGACGAGCCCGACAATCTGACAATCACCGCGGAAAGAGAGAGGCAAATGACCGAACAGCAATTCCTGACCGGAAAAACAGTCCTGGTAACCGGGTCGGTGCAAGGCATCGGACTGGCCATCGCCACGGCGCTGGGCGAAGCGGGGGCCAATGTCGCCCTTCATGGGCTGGCGGGGCCTGACCAGGCGAGGGCGGCCATCGAAACGGTCAGGAAGGCGGGCTCGCCGAAAGTGGACTTCTTCGATGCGGATTTAAGCGTCGAAAATTCTGCCGATACGTTGATGGACGATGTTCTGGCCTGGGGGAACGGAATTGACGTGCTGGTTAACAATGCCGGCATACAAAAAACGGCGCCATTGACGGAAGTTGAGCCAGAAACCTGGGCGAAAATAATCGAGGTAAATCTTTCCGCCGCTTTTCGCACCATGCGAAGAGCCATGCCGGGAATGGCGGAAAGAGGATACGGGCGCGTCATTAATATCGCCTCGGTCCACGGCCTGGTTGCATCGCAACAAAAGGCATCGTATGTGGCGAGCAAGTTTGGCCTGGTGGGACTTAGCCGGGTGGCGGCGCTGGAATACGCCAGCGCCGGGTCTCGCAAATCAGGCGGCGTAACCGTCAACTGCATCTGCCCCGGATGGACCGAAACGGCGATTATAGAACCACAAATTGTAGCGCGGGCGGCACAGTTCGACGGTAATCGCGACGCCGGAATCCGGGACCTGCTTACAGAAAAACAACCGACGCAAAGAACGTCGGACGCTGCGGAAATAGGCGCCTTGGCCCTTTGGTTGTGCAACCCCGTCGCCCATAATATTACAGGAACATCAATTCCCATCGATGGTGGGTGGACGGCGCAGTAAGCATCCGCCGACTAGGCCTGATCGGTGTCCGGCCTCGAAGTTTCCCGCTGCCGGATATCGGTGATCGTCGCCCCGGGGAAGGCTTGCAGCACGGCTTCGACCACGGGTAGTTTCGCGACACGGGATTTTTCTTCGGCCGCGGCACCGGCCCATTGTTGTTGCAGGGTCGGCTCGCCCGGTTCGTTGGAGACCGTCACGGTCCACCGCCGCGGCGTATTTTCGGTCAGGAAACTTGCCAGTTCGTAGGGTAGTTCCCGCGGCGCCCGGTCGCCGAGGCTAACGTCGATGCGGCCCGGTTCGAAATGCACCAGATGGATATTGTTAATCACGTTGGCCCGCAGGATCGCCGCCCGCTTCAGCCCGGCCAATTCGGCAACGTCTTCGAACGTCGCGGGGTCAAATCGAGGCTCAGGCTCTGCTTCCGGCTCCGCTTCCTGATCGTTCATCGGCATTGCCGCGACGGCCCGCCCTGCGCCGCCGCCGGCCAGGGCGACGCGCGGCTGCGACGGCACGGATACCGGCATCGCCGGGGCCGCCATCGATGGAGCGGATGCCGTCTCGGCCGTCGCCCCTGCCGAAGACGCCGGGGCGGACGCCGTCGTCATGACGGTTTCACCACCGCCATCGCCAATGGTCTTCAGGGCTTCTGCCGGGGTCGGCAGATTGGCGGCATAGGCCAGGCGAACCATGACCATTTCCGCCGCCTGAATCGGGGACGGCGCGGTCCTGACCTCGCCCAGCCCTTTAAGGAGCATTTGCCAGGCCCGCGCGATGGCCCCCATGCCCAGGCGCCCGGCCAGATCCTTGCCGGTAACCCGTTCAATTTCGGCGACACCAGGATCATCGGCGGCGGCCGGCGCGACCTTGATACGGGTCAGCCAGTGGGTGATTTCCAGCATGTCTTCGAGGATTGAAGCCGGGTCGGCACCGGACCTGTATTGCCGGTCCATCGCTTCGAGGGCTTCGGCGATGGCGCCTTTCAGCACCGCGTCGAGCAACGCGAACGTCTGCGACCGGTCGGCCAGCCCCAGCATATCGCGCACCTGCTGCTCGTCGACCGCACCCGAGCCATGGGCAATCGCCTGATCGAGCAGGCTGAGACCGTCGCGGACGGAACCGTCGGCGGCCCGGGCAATCAGCGTCAACGCGCCTTCGCCGATTTTAGCGCCCTCCCGTTCGGCGATTTTGCGGAAATGCCCGGCCAGGGTTTCCATCTCGACCCGCCTGAGATCGAACCGCTGGCAGCGGCTGAGGACGGTGACCGGGATCTTACGGATTTCGGTCGTCGCGAAGATGAATTTGACGTGTTCGGGCGGCTCTTCAAGGGTCTTCAACAGGGCGTTGAAGGCACTTGTCGAGAGCATGTGCACTTCGTCGATGATGTAGATCTTGTAACGCGCCGAGGTCGGTCGATAGCGCACGCCTTCGATCAGTTCGCGAATATCCCCGACGCCGGTACGGCTGGCGGCGTCCATTTCCAGAACATCAACGTGACGGTCTTCGGCGATGGCGCGACAGTGTTCGCAAACGCCGCACGGCTGTACCGTCGGCCCGCCGGTGCCATCGGCACCAACGCAATTGAGGACTCGGGCGATAATCCGCGCGGTTGTCGTCTTGCCAACACCGCGAACGCCAGTCAGCACGAAGGCATGGGCCAGGCGTCCGGCATCGATGGCGTTGGTCAAGGTCCGCACCATGGCGGACTGGCCGATCAGGGTATCGAAGGAGGAAGGCCGGTATTTACGGGCCAGCACCGTGTATTCGTCCGTCGTGCCGGATACGACAGGGGACGGCGTCGATTCAGGCGGGATTTGGTCTGTCATAAGGCGGCCGATTGAGTCCCGGAGTATCCAGAGGTGGGAGACCAGCGACCGACCCGCATCGAATCTCGTTACGGCTGCTTCCTTCCGGACCTGACCGGGTTGGCGAGGAATACGTCCGGCGCCGATCTCCCACGGGCACTATAACAGATCAAGCCTTGCAGGGGTCAATGGTTTCCGCAACGACGGGCGGCATAATTTTCAGCAAAGAGAGTATAAATCAATCAGAGAAGAGACTGCTGGCGGGCGCCTGGCCCGATTGTTTCTCCTTTTTCGGCATCTCCTGGACCGGTAATTCCTCTACCGGTACCGTCGGCGCGGTTTCGCTCGGCTGCCCCGGCGCCGGTGCGTCATCGAACAGGCCACCCGACGGGGCGGCAACCGGCGCCGTAACGAGCGGTTTGCGCTTCAACAGTTGCAGATGTTTGACCGGGCTTTCGGCAATGGTGTGTTTCGGCTCGATAACGATAAAACCACCCGCGCCGCCGGCGCCGACGAACGATAACAGCATCGGGGTGCTATCGAATTCATAAACACCATCGCGAACCGGGATGATCCGAACCTCGGTAACGCCGCCGGGCGCAATGGAAATTATCCCGGAACAGGCGTAATCCTTCTTTCCATCCGCTCCCGGTCCGCTGATCGCGCGAGCATCGGATAGCACGACGGATTTGAAGAATTCCTGCGCCCTGAAGACATGGCGGGCGTCATCGGCGTTTTCAATCATCAGGCGGTAGGGCCTCCCCTGGGCCAGACCGATATAAGCCGGGGTGAAGATATCCTGCCGGATTCGCAGGTTGATTTTCCGCGCTGATTGCCAGTCGACGCCGGCCAACAGGCGTGATGTCGGCGCTTTGCAGGGCTGCCTGAACATGCCCGAACCATTGCCCGCCTGCACACATCCGGCGAGCAACAACAAAGCGCCCATCAGCGCAGGGTAGCGAAGAAACGTCATCCGACGGGAAATCCTTGTTCTGAAAATTGCCAATAAATGGTGGTGCCGATAACGGCGGCGCGAGCCTGTTTCTTGAAAAACTATACAAATATCGCGGTCATACCAACCAAAAAATCAATTGATCCAATATGTTAGATTGCCCACATAAATGAATGTTTAACATATTCAGGCAGCGTGTCGTTATAATCCAGTGGTTTTTCCGTAATTTTCGTCAGGATTTCACCGTGTCGACACAGCTATATTATACATGTACCGGCCTTGAGCGAGCCGCCGACCGCCGCCGCGACGCGGCATGGATCACACACATGCTGCACCACCGCCAGACACGTATAGTTCCGGTCTGGCGAAACGCCAACCTGATCCTTGAAAGCGACGCCCCCGGCGCCATTCACCTGAGCGGCGATCACGCCCGTGGATTGCTGCAAATCGCCGGCGAAGTAGCCCTGCTGGGACTGGCCACAGGCGCCGGTGACGATGAAGAAGGCACCGCCTATTTCGCCATCGACCTTTCCGAACACGAACTGCCGACCCTGACCCCGGCAATGGGCACGGCCCGTTTTGTCGACCTGCGCGATGTCGGCCCGCTGCTGGGTCATCAGGAAGCGGCGCTTCTGGCGTTTGCCCGGGGCAATATGTACTGGCATCGTCACAACCGGTATTGCTGCGAATGTGGCGATATCACTCAATCACAAGAAGGTGGCCGCTTGCGCCGCTGCGTCAATTCGTCCTGCGGGCGGGAATACTTTCCACGAACCGACCCGGCGGTGATCATGCTGGTGACCCGGCCCGGCCCGGAAGGTGGCGCCTGTTTGCTGGCCCGTCAGGCCAACTGGCCCGACGGCATGTATTCGACCCTTGCAGGCTTCGTCGATCAAAGCGAAAGCCTGGAAGAAGCCGTCGCCCGCGAGGTCATGGAAGAAAGCGGCATTACGGTCAAACTGGAAGACGTCCAATATCGCGGGTCCCAGCCCTGGCCGTTCCCGTCGTCGTTGATGATGGGGTTTCGGGCCACGGCGAGTTCGTTGGACATCGATTGCAGCAGCGATGAACTGGAAGACGCCCGCTGGTTCACCAAGACCCAGATCGCCGCATTCCCGGAAAAAGGACTGCGCCTGCCGCGCCGGGATTCCATCGCCTGGCAACTGGTCAACGACTGGCTGAACGGAGATTAGCCCGCGGACATATTTTTCTTGCGAAAGGGGCTGGCCGGAAAAACACCCATGATCTTCACAAATGAGGTGAAAAAGCCGAGTTCCTCCATCGCCAACGCGACGGATTTGTCTTCCGGATGACCGTCGATTTCGGCATAAAACTGAGTGGCGGTGAAACTTCCCCCCACCATATAGCTTTCCAGCTTGGTCATGTTGACGCCGTTGGTCGCGAAGCCGCCCATCGCCTTGTAAAGCGCCGCGGGAACATTACGCACCTTGAACACAAAACTGGTCACCCAGTCGCGCCCGTCAAGCGGCGGTGAAGCGGCTTCCGGGGCCATAATGAGAAAGCGGGTCGTGTTGTGTTCGGCGTCCTCGATATTGGCGCGCAGAGATTCAAGGCCGTAAATTTCCCCCGCCAGTTCAGAGGCAATGGCCGCATGGTTCTTCTCGCCACGTTCGGCGATCATTTTGGCGCCGGCGGCGGTATCGGCATAAACGACCGTTTCCAGGCCTAGTTCACGAATGATGTTGCGACACTGCGGCAGCGCGTGCACATGGCTGTGGACGTGGGTCAGTTCTTCGATTTTAGTTCCCGGCAGCGCCAGTAAATGATGATCGACACGTTGAAAATGCTCACCGATGATATGCAGGCTGGAGTTGGGCAACAGATGGTGAATATCGGCTACCCGACCGGCCACCGTATTATCGATGGGAATCATCGCGAGAGCCGCCCGGCCGCCGGCGACGGCGGCGAAGGTTTCTTCAAAGGTGTGACACGGCAGCGTTTTCATGTCCGGATATACGGCACGACAGGCCAGATCCGAATAGGCCCCCATGGCGCCCTGAAAGGCGATCGTATTATTGCAATCGGTCATCGTTTCTTTCTACCTCGTTGACTGGATATCAGGCCAGCATCCGTCGGGCGCGATCCAGGTCCGCCGGAGTATCGACACCGAAAGGCACCGTGTCAACGAGGGCGACATCGATCCGCATGCCGGCTTCCAGCGCGCGCAACTGTTCCAGTCGTTCGCGCCGTTCCAGCGGCCCCGGCGGCAGCTTTATAAAACGCTCCAGGGCGGCCCGGCGAAACGCGTACAGCCCAATATGATGATACAGCGGCCCGTCGCCGTGGGGGACCGTCCCGCGACTGAAATATAGCGCCCGGCCAACCGTTTCCCCCGCCTTTAAGGAGACCACCGCCTTGACCACGTTGGGGTTGGTCTTTTCCTCATCATCGGTGATGACGGCGGCCAGCGTCGCGATATCGACCCCGGCCGTCCCGAGAGGCGCCAGCACCGCGTGCACGGCGGCGGCTTCAATCGTCGGCAGATCGCCCTGAATATTAACAATGGCGTCGTGCTCGCCGTCCGGGTCGATCCTGCCGAGGGCCTCATACACCCGGTCCGAACCCGATGGATGGTCGGGGCGGGTCAACACCGCCCGGCCGCCGGCGGACTCGATTGCGTCGGCAATTTCCTTTTCCGCGCAGGCGACGACGACCGGCCCGATATCGGCTTCGACGGCGCGCCGCCAGACCTGAACAATCATCGGCTGGCCGCAAATATCGGCCAGCGGCTTGCCGGGCAGACGACTAGAGGCCATTCGCGCCGGCACCACAACCAGTGGATTTTGTGGCGGCCGGGAATTGTCGGAAGGCGCGTTCATCTGGCATTCTTTCGCTATCTGGGCTATCAGCATGTATGTCGCAGTATAACGACGCCATTGTCTGGCTGTAAAAAATTATGAAGGACCGATCCCATGAATTCAGGTTTTTTGAAATCTTTCGCGCTTGCCATCCTCCTGACAGCCGTCCTGATCATTGCCGTCAATGTCATCGGCGACTTCGCGGTGCGCCCTAAACCCGGATACAGCCCCCACAAGATGGCCGGAAAACAGACCGAAGCACCGGTACAGTCGAACCTCCGGAAGCCGAAAGGCGAACCGGCGAAAGCCGTCGAAGCCGCCGCCGGCAGCCCGGCCGAGACCCTGGCCGCGTTGCTGGCCAACGCCGATCCGGAACAGGGAAAAAAGATATTCCGCAAATGCCGGGCCTGCCACAGTGTCGCCGACGGCGGGCCAAATCGTGTTGGCCCCAACCTGTGGAACGTGGTTGGTCGCGCCAAGGGATCACACCAAGGCTACAAATATTCCGACACCATGCGGACCATCGGCGGGAAATGGACCTACAAGGACCTGAATACCTTCCTGACCAACCCCCGGGCCTTTGCCAAGGGAACCAAAATGACGTTCAAGGGATTGGCGAAGCCCGCCAGTCGCGCCGGGGTCATCGCCTATCTGCGAACCTTGAGCGACAATCCGAAGCCTTTGCCCTAATGGATATCGACCTGAACCGGGCGCGCGATCTGGCCGTGCGGCTGGCCGATACCGCCGGTCCGGTCGCCATGAAATATTTCCGCTCGCCGTTGCATATTGAATCCAAGGGCGATGCGAGTCCGGTCACCGTCGCCGACCGGGAAGCCGAACAGGCGGTCAGGGACCTGATCGCCGAGAGCTATCCCGATCACGGCATTCTGGGCGAAGAACTCGGCGAGCACCGTATAGACGCCGAATACGTCTGGGCCATAGACCCGATCGACGGCACCGCCTCGTTCGTCACCGGCAAGCCCTTGTTCGGCACCCTGATTTCGCTTTTACGCGACGGCGTGCCGATCATCGGCATTATCGATATGCCCGCACTGAGGGAACGCTGGATCGGCTGCCTGGGTCAACCGACGACGTTTTGCAATGACAACAGCGCCGTCCGGTCCTGCGCCCATTTGCGAGACGCCTGGCTATCGGCGACGTCGCCGCAGATGTTCCGAAAAGGCGAATTTGAAAAGTTCGAAGCCCTGCGCAAGCAATGCCGCCGCGCCGTTTACGGTGCCGATTGCTATGCCTATGGGCTGCTGGCCAACGGCACCATCGACCTGGTCGTCGAATCGACCATGGGGATCTACGATTTTTGCGCTTTGGCGCCGGTCGTCAATGGCGCCGGCGGCATCATGACCGACTGGCAGGGCGACCCCTTGTCCATAAAGTCCGATGGTCGGGTCATCGCCGCCGGAGACCGCCGCATGCACCGCGCCGCCCTGAATATTCTTTCCGGCTAGGGCGCCATCATAAATAAGACACATATATATTCGACCCTTGATCGTGAAACGGCCTGCCGCCAATATTGTCAAATGATAGGAGCTTCAAATTTGCGCCGATTATTGATCGCCCCATTGACCGCACTTGCCGTATTGAGCGCCTTGCCGGCTGTCGCCCAGCCGAACCAGGGCATCGCCATGCACGGCGCGCCGAAATACGGGCCGGACTTCAAACATTTCGACTACGTCAACCCTGATGCCCCCAAAGGCGGCACGGTAAAGCTGGCGGCGACCGGCAGTTTCGATAACTTCAACGGCTTCATCATCAAGGGCGAAGCCGCCGTCGGGCTTGGCGGTATTTACGACACGCTGCTGACATCGAGCGCCGACGAGGCCTTCAGCGAATACGGCCTGCTCGCCGAAACGGTGGAGACACCGAAAGACCGGTCATGGGTCCAGTTCGTCCTGCGCAAGGAAGCCCGCTGGCATGACGGCAAGCCCGTCACCGCCGACGACGTGATCTGGACATTCGAGACCCTTTTGAAAAAGGGTGATCCCTCCTATCGTTACTATTACGCCGATGTTGCGCGCGCCGAGAAGATCGACGATCGCACCGTCCGCTTCGTGTTCAAGAACAACCGAAATCGCGAACTCCCGCTGATCATCGGCCAGATGGCGGTGTTGCCGAAACACTACTGGCAGGGCAAGGACTTCGCCCGGACGACGCTGGATCCGCCCTTGGGCAGCGGCCCGTATAAAATAGATGCCTTCGAGCCGGGGCGCTATGTCAGCTATCGACGGGTTGCCGATTATTGGGGGCGCAATCTGCCGGTCAATGTTGGCCGCAATAACTTCGGTATGATCCGCTACGACTATTACCGCGATACCACCGTGCAGGTGGAGGCATTCAAGGCCGGTGACTTCGATTTTCGCAACGAGAACGAATCGAAGACCTGGGCCACCGCCTATGACATCCCGGCCGTCAAACAAGGGCTGATCAAGAAAATCGAAGTCAAACACAACCGCACGGCGGGCATGCAGGGTTTCGTCTACAACACCCGCCGCGACATCTTCAAAGATCCCCGTGTCCGGCAGGCATTGGCGACGGCGTTCGATTTCGAATGGTCGAACAAAAACCTGTTTTACGGCCAGTACACCCGCACCCGGTCCTACTTCGATAATTCGGAATTGGCCGCGACCGGATTGCCGGGACCGGACGAGTTGAAAATTCTGGAACCCTTTCGCGGCCGCATTCCCGACAGGGTCTTCACCACCGAATACAACCCGCCAAAGATGAAAGGCGATGGCCGCATCCGTTCCAACCTGCGCCAGGGCGACCGCCTTTTGAAAGAAGCCGGATGGGTGATCCGCGATAATGTCCGTGTCAACAAAGCAACCGGGCAGGCGCTGGAATTTGAAATCCTGCTGGTCAGCCCGGCCTTTGAACGCATCGCCCTGCCGTTCGTCAAAAATCTTGAGCGGCTGGGCGTCATTGCACACGTCCGGACCGTCGATTCGGCACAATACCTGCGCCGTCTGGAAACGTTTGATTTCGACATGCTGACTTTTGTCTGGGGCCAGTCGCAATCGCCGGGCAACGAACAGCTGGGGTACTGGGGATCGGCGGCGGCAAAGCAGAATGGCAGCCGCAACTTCGCTGGCGTCAGCGATCCGGTCGTCGATAAATTGATCGCCGGAATCATCGCCGCACCGGACCGTAAAAGCCTGATCACCCACACGCGAGCCCTGGACCGGGTGTTGCAGTGGGGGTTTTACGTGATCCCGCATTGGCACCTGAGTTATGATCGATTGATCTTTTGGGATAAGTTCGGACGCCCCAAAGTAACCCCGACAAGCGGCGCCCAGTTCAACACCTGGTGGGTCAACAAAACCGCCGCCCGGACCACCGAACAGGGCCTGAAGTCCCTGAAGAGCGACTAGCCCGCCATGCTCGCCTATATCCTGCGCCGCCTGCTGCTGATCGTGCCGACCCTGTTCGGGATTATGGTTGTCAACTTCATCATCGTGCAGGCGGCCCCCGGCGGCCCGGTCGAACAGGTGCTCGCCAAGTTGCAGGGTTTACAGGTTGCGTCAACGGCGCGGATCACCGGCAGCGCCGGTTCGGAAGTCGGCCGGGCGAGAAAGACATCGGGCTCAACGAGCCAACAACAGGCCAGCAAATATCGGGGCGCGCAAGGACTCGACCCGGAATTCATCAAGGACATCGAACGCCAGTTCGGCTTCGACAAACCGGCCCATGAACGTTTTTTCATGATGATGGGCAACTACCTGCGGTTTGACTTCGGCAACAGTTTTTTCCGCGACCGGTCCGTCGTCGACCTGGTGCTGGACAAGATGCCGGTGTCAATCAGTCTGGGCCTGTGGACGACACTGCTGATTTATATGATATCCATCCCGCTTGGCATCGCCAAGGCCGTCCGTGACGGCTCGCGTTTCGACATGTGGTCAAGCGCCGTTGTCATCGTCGGTAACGCCATCCCCGGCTTCTTGTTCGCCATCATGTTGATCGTGCTGTTCGCGGGCGGACGCTATCTTGATTGGTTCCCGCTGCGCGGCCTGGTATCGGATAATTTTGCCGACCTGACGACCTGGGGGAAGATCACCGATTACTTCTGGCACATTACGTTGCCGATCCTATCGCTGGTGATCGGCGGTTTCGCAGGGTTGACCATGCTGACCAAGAATTCGTTTATGGACGAAATCAACAAACAATACGTGATCACCGCACGGTCCAAGGGCTTAAGCGAACGGCGCGTGCTGTATGGTCACATTTTCCGCAATGCCATGCTGATCGTCGTCGCCGGATTTCCCAGCGCCTTCATCGGCATTTTGTTCACCGGGGCCATGCTGACGGAAATTATTTTCTCGCTGGATGGGCTTGGCCTGTTGGGATTCGAAGCGGCGCTTAACCGTGATTATCCGGTGATGTTCGGATCACTTTTTTTCTTCACCCTGCTCGGCCTGATCATGAACCTGGTTGGTGACATGATGTATCATATCGTCGACCCCCGCATCGATTTTTCGAAAAGAGGGTCATAAATGGCCCTGCATTTAAAGCCCCTGACGCGTCGCCGCCTCGACAATTTTCGCGCCAACCGACGCGGATACTGGTCGCTGTGGATATTCCTGTCCCTGTTTATGCTGTCGTTGGGTGCCGAACTGATCGCCAACGACCGTCCCCTTCTGGTCAATTACGACGGCAAATACTACGTCCCGGTGCTGTTCGATTATCCGGAAACCGTGTTCGGCGGATTTCTTGAGACCAACGCCGAATACGCAGACCCGGACGTCCGCGAAATGATCGAGAAAAAAGGCTGGATCATCTGGCCACCGGTGCGCTTCAGCTATGATACCGTCAACTACGAACTGAAGGTTCCGGCCCCGGCGCCACCATCGGAAAGCAACTGGCTGGGCACCGACGATCAAGGCCGCGATGTCGTCGCCCGGCTGATTTACGGCTTCCGTATATCGATCCTGTTCGGCCTGACGTTGACGATTATCAGTTCCATCGTCGGCGTCTGCGCCGGCGCCGTGCAGGGCTATTTCGGCGGTCGCACCGATATCCTGTTCCAGCGTTTCATCGAAATCTGGTCGGGCTTGCCGACACTCTATCTACTGATCATTCTGGCCAGCGTGGTCCAACCCAACTTCTGGTGGCTGTTGGGCCTGATGTTGATGTTTTCGTGGATGGCGCTGGTCGGCGTTGTCCGGGCCGAATTTCTGCGCGCCCGAAACTTCGATTACGTCCGCGCCGCCCGCGCCCTTGGGGTCGGCAACATCGGTATCATGTACCGCCACATCCTGCCCAATGCGATGGTCGCGACGGTAACGTTCTTGCCGTTCATTCTGAACGGGTCGATCACCACCCTGACGGCGCTCGACTTCCTGGGCTTCGGCCTGCCGGCGGGATCGGCCAGCCTTGGCGAGCTTCTCAATCAGGGCAAGGCCAACTTGCAAGCGCCGTGGTTGGGCCTATCGGCGTTTCTCGTGCTGGCGGTGATGCTGAGCCTGCTGATTTTCATCGGCGAAGCGGTGCGCGATGCATTCGACCCGAGAAAGACCTTCCGATGAGCCTGCTCGAAATCGAAAACCTTGGCGTGTCGTTCGGTCGCGGCCCGAAAGAGGTCAAGGCCGTCCACGAGGCATCGTTCAAGCTCGACAAGGGCGAGACCCTGGCGCTGGTCGGCGAGTCGGGATCGGGCAAGTCGGTGACGGCGTTATCGGTGATGCGGCTGCTGCCCTATCCGCTGGCCTGGCATCCGCACGGCTCCGTCCGTTTTGCCGGCGAAGAGTTGGTCGGTGCTCCCGAATCCCACATGCGGCAATTGCGCGGCGACCGCATGGCGATGATCTTTCAGGAACCGCTGACCAGCCTTAATCCGCTGCATTCCATTGCAAACCAAATCAGCGAGGTGCTGCTGCTGCACAAGGCCATGAGCGCCGCCCAGGCCCGCGACCGGGTGGTCGAATTGCTGGAACTGGTGGGCCTGGCCGATCAGGTGGCGCGCATGAAATCCCTGCCCCACGAATTTTCCGGCGGCCAGCAACAACGCGTGATGATCGCCATGGCGCTGGCCAACGAACCCGATCTGCTGATCGCCGATGAACCGACAACGGCGGTCGACGTGACCATTCAGGCGCAATTGCTGAAACTGCTGGCGGAATTGAAGGACCGGCTTGGCATGGCGTTGTTGCTGATCACCCATGATCTCGGCATCGTCCGGCACATGGCCGACCGGGTATCGGTCATGAGCGAGGGTTGTATCGTCGAACATGGCGTTACCGCCGACGTCTTCGAGCGCCCACGCCACGATTACACAAAAATGCTGCTGGCCGCCGAACCGACGGGTGTGCCGCAGGCTGCCGACACGAATGCGCCGGACCTGATAACCGGCCGTGACATCAAGGTCTGGTTCCCGATCAAGGGCGGCATTTTCGGACGGGTTCGCGACCATGTCAAAGCGGTCGACGGCGTCGACATCACGATCAAGGCTGGTCATACACTGGGTGTGGTCGGTGAATCCGGTTCCGGCAAAAGCACCCTGGCGCGCGCCCTGCTGCGGCTGGAACAAAGCGACGGCGCCATTGCCTTCGCCGATGCCGACCTGCGCAAAATTGTCGGCAAGGACCTAAGAGCCCTGCGGCGGCGTATGCAGATTGTCTTTCAGGATCCGTTCGGATCCCTAAGCCCCAGAATGTCCGTCGTTCAGATCGTCGAGGAAGGCCTGCTGGTGCATGGCCTGGGGGGCAACGAGGCGGAACGCCGCGCCCTGATCGCCGCGACATTGGAAGAAGTCGGCCTCGATGCCGCGACCATGGATCGCTACCCGCATGAATTTTCCGGTGGTCAGCGTCAGCGCATTGCCATCGCGCGCGCCCTGATTTTGAAACCAGACCTGATCGTTATGGATGAACCGACCAGCGCGCTGGATATGTCCGTGCAGGCGCAGATTGTCGAATTGCTGCGCGACCTGCAACTGCGGCACGGCCTGGCCTATATGTTCATCAGCCACGACCTGCGCGTGGTCCGCGCCGTGTCCCACGACATCGTCGTCATGCGCGACGGCAGGATTGTCGAACACGGCACCGCCGAGGACGTCTTCGCAACGCCGAAGCAGGCCTACACCCGCGCCCTGATGGCCGCGGCCCTTGAATTGAAAGCCGACGATAGCGGCGTGGTGGGATTATGAACGACATTGTTTTCATCAGCGAAGGGGACGATGCCGAACGCTGGCGACAAGCCCTGGTCCCGGCCCTGCCCGAGGCCGACCTGGAACGGAATTTTCATTTTTGGCCGGACGGCATGGCTGGACTGGAAGACCCAGGCGACGTCGATATCGCGCTGGTCTGGAGACCGGCTCCGGGTCTGCTGAGAAAATTTCCCAACCTGAAGGCGGTCATCAATCTGGGCGCGGGGGTCGACTCCATTGTCGCCGATGAGACCTGGCCCCGCGAGGTGCCGTTGGTGCGCATGGTCGACCCGGCCCTGACCCGGCATATGTCGGAATTCGTCATCCATCGGGTGCTGCACTTTCACCGCAAGTTTCACATTTATGAGGACATGCAGCGCCGCCACGAATGGAAGGAACTGCGCCAGGAAGACACGCTGGAGCGCCGCGTCGGCATTCTTGGCCTGGGGGAACTGGGCGGCGACGCGGCCCGCCACCTGGTCAATTTAGGCTTCAAGGTCGCCGGATGGAGCCGGTCGGAAAAGAACCTGCCGGGCGTTGAATCGTTTTACGATGACGACCAGTTGGCCGAATTTCTGGCCCGCACGGAAATCCTCGTCTGCCTGTTGCCGTTGACGCCCCACACCGAAGGCCTGATCAACGCCGTGACCCTGGCCCAACTGCCCAAAGGGGCGTTTGTGATCAATGCCGCCCGCGGCGGCCATGTGGTCGAGGCCGATCTGCTGGCCGCCCTTGACGGTGGCCATATCGAAGCCGCCGCCCTCGATGTGTTTGCCGCCGAGCCGCTGCCCGGGGACAACCCGTTGTGGGACCATCCGAAGGTCCTGGTGACCCCCCACGTCGCCAGCCTGTCCGTGCCGACTTCGGCCGCCGCCGAAATCGCCGAGAACATTCGCCGGGTCCGCCGTGGCGAACCACCCCGCGACCTGGTCGAACGGGACGCGGGCTATTAGGCCTTAGCCGATGTATCCGTATGAATACGCCAGCAGGCCGAGCCCCAGCACAATGCGGTAAAGGACGAACGGCGTGAAGTCGGACCGCTTCAGCCACGCCATCAGCAGGATGACGGTAACAAGAGCCGAAACGAAGGACAATCCGGCCGCCAGAATGGCGTCGAAGGTTAATTCCGCGTTCCCCGCCTGGTATAGCTCAAGGCCCTTGAGGACACCGGCGCCGACGATTGTCGGTATCGACAGCAGCATGGAAAACCGCGCCGCGTCCGAACGCTCGACACCCAACAGGCGAGCGGCGGACATCGTAATGCCGGACCGGCTGGTTCCCGGAATCAAAGCCAGCACCTGGGACAGGCCGATAACGACGGCGTCACTGACGCCAAGATGATCCATACGGCGAACCGTCATCCCCAGTTTATCGGTCAGGTAGAGCACGATGCCGAAACCAAAGGTCGTCCATCCGATGATGGTAACCGACCGGAGCCCATCCACGCCGTGACCATTGAGAAAATAACCGGCGCCGATGACCGGCAGCGTCGCCAGCACGATCAGTCCTGCCAGCCGGGCATGATGATCAAATCGCCCCCGCAACAGGTTCAGGACGCCCCGGGTCATGGCCAGAACATCGCGCCAGAAATACAGGACGACGGCGAACAGCGTTCCCACATGCACGGCGACATCGATGATCAGCCCCTGATCGACCCAGCCCGTTAACGCCGGCACCAACACCAGATGCCCCGACGAACTGATCGGCAAAAATTCAGTGACCCCCTGAATCACGGCAAGAATCACAATATGTAGAACTGGCACAGATTTCCTCCCAAAATGTTGACCCGTTATATCACTCTCAATGGATATGCAAAACACTGAATTGACCGTGATTTTGTTGTTTTCCGGACAGATGTTCCCGTATCATGGAACGCCGATGGTGCTTTTCCCATTGGCAACCGCTATCCTGGTTTGATAATTAGACCCCCTGTTTTGAATCACTTGAAGTAAGAGACGTTAACCATGAGCCAACCGGTTTGGCCCGCAGCGCCTGGTCTGCCCAAGAAGCAAGGACTTTATGATCCTGCGAACGAACGTGATAACTGCGGTCTTGGTTTTGTCGCCGACATCAAGAACCGCAAATCACACGATATCGTTCGTCAGGGCTTGCAGATCCTCGTCAACCTGGATCACCGGGGCGCCGTCGGCGCCGACCCGCTGGCCGGTGACGGCGCCGGCATTCTGATTCAGATTCCCGACCGGCTGTACCGCGAAGAATGCAACACGCTTGGCTTTGACCTGCCGGCCCCCGGCGACTATGCCGTCGGCATGGTGTTCCTGCCCCGCAACGAAAACACCCGCCAGAAATGTATCAAGGCTTTCGACAAGGTGGTTCCCGAAGAAGGACAGACGATCCTGGGTTGGCGCGATCTGCCCGTCGACAATTCATGCCTGGGCGAAAGCGTCAAGCCGATCGAACCGGTGATCCGTCAGATATTTATCGGACGCGGCAAGGACTGTGCCGATGCGGACGCCTTCGAGCGCAAGTTGTTCGTTATTCGCAAGCGCACCCATCACGCGCTTTGGGATTTCGACATCGAAGAAAAGAACCAGTTCTATATGCCGTCGTTGTCGACGCGGACCATCGTCTACAAAGGCATGATGCTGGTCGCCAACGTCTCAAGATACTTCCTGGACCTGGATGACGAGCGCACGGAATCGGCCTTGGCGCTGGTGCATCAGCGTTTTTCCACCAACACCTTCCCGTCCTGGCCACTGGCCCAGCCGTTCCGGTACATGTGCCACAACGGCGAAATCAACACCGTTCGCGGCAACATCAACTGGATGGCCGCCCGCCGCCACAACATGAGTTCTGAAATTCTCGGGGACGATCTTGAAAAGCTGTGGCCGCTGATCGGTGACGGCAAGTCGGACTCGGCGACGTTCGACAACGCCCTTGAACTTCTGATCGCCGGCGGCTATTCGCTGGCGCACGCGATGATGATGATGATTCCGGAGGCCTGGTCGGGCAATGCCCTGATGGACGATGACCGGCGCGCCTTCTACGAATACCACGCCGCCTTGATGGAACCCTGGGATGGCCCGGCTTCGATGGCCTTCACCGACGGTCGCCAGATTGCGGCGACCCTCGATCGCAACGGTCTTCGGCCATCGCGCTTCATCGTCACCGACGATGACATGGTGATCCTGGCCTCCGAAGTCGGTGTGCTGCCAATTCCGGAAAGCAAGATTGTCAAAAAATGGCGCTTGCAACCCGGCAAGATGCTGCTGATCGATCTGGAACAGGGTCGCATTGTCGGCGACGCCGAGTTGAAACAAACCCTGGCCACCGCCAAGCCCTATCAGAAGTGGCTCGATGAGACGCAAATTCTGCTGTCCGACCTGCCCGACGAAGTATCGGCCATGACGCCCGATCGCCAGACCGTGCAGGATCGGCAGCAGGCGTTCGGTTACACTCAGGAAGACATCAAGTTTTTTATCGAGCCGATGGCCGCCGCGGCAACGGACCCGCTGGGCTCCATGGGCAGCGATATTCCGCCCGCCGTTCTGTCGGATCGCCCGAAGAATCTGTTTAGTTATTTCAAGCAGAACTTCGCCCAGGTCACGAACCCGCCGATTGACCCGATCCGCGAAGAATCGGTGATGTCGCTGGTCTCGCTGATCGGTCCCCGGCCCAACCTGCTGGACCTCGACACGGGCGGCAAGCACAAGCGGCTGGAAGTGATGCAACCGATCCTGTCCAATGTCGAACTGGAGAAAATCCGGCGCATTGAAAACAGTGTCGACTTCGCTTTCCGCACCTACACGCTGGACATCTGCTATCTGGCCGAGGAAGGCGCGCACGGCATGGAAGGGGCGTTGCAACTGCTTTGCCAGAAAGCCCAATTGGCCGTTTCAGAAGGCAACAACATCCTGGTTCTGTCGGACCGTGGGGTCAACGCCGACCGCATCGCCATCCCGTCGCTGCTGGCCACCGCCGCCGTTCATCACCACCTGATCAGGGAAGGATTGCGCACCGAAGCGGGGCTGGTCGTCGAGACCGGCGAAACCCGCCAGGTTCACGATTTTTGCCTGCTAGCCGGATACGGCGCGGAAGCGATCAACCCCTACCTGGCATTCGAAACCCTGTCTCATCTGTGCAAGGATATGCCGGGCAAGCCTGCCGAGGATGACGTTCACGAGAACTACATCAAGGCCATCAGCAAGGGCATCATGAAGGTCATGTCGAAGATGGGCATTTCGACCTATCAGTCCTATTGCGGGGCGCAGATTTTCGACGCCGTCGGGCTTTCCCGCGACTTCATCGACAAGTTTTTCACGGGCACGGCGAGCACCATCGAAGGCATCGGCCTGGCCGAAGTGGCCGAAGAAACCGTCCACCGTCACGCCGACGCCTATGGTCAGGCGCCGATCTACCGTACCGCCCTTGATGTCGGCGGCGAGCTCGCCTACCGGGTGCGCGGCGAGGAACATGTCTGGACGCCGGAGACCATCGGTAAACTGCAACATTCCGTGCGGGCCGGCGACTACGAAGGCTTCAAGTCCTTTTCCCGCCGGGTCAACGCGCAGGATCGGAAACTGAAAAACCTGCGCGGCCTGTTTTCGTTCAAAAAGGTCACCCCGGTGCCGCTGGACGAGGTCGAACCGGTTTCGGAAATCGTCAAACGCTTCGCCACGGGCGCCATGTCCTTCGGTTCTATTTCGTGGGAAGCCCACACCAATCTGGCGATCGCCATGAACCGGCTGGGCGGCAAGTCGAACACCGGCGAAGGTGGCGAGGAGGCGGTTCGTTTCCAGCCCATGGAGAACGGCGATTCCATGCGGTCGGCCATCAAGCAGGTCGCATCCGGCCGCTTCGGCGTCACCACCGAATATCTGGTCAACGCCGATGATATCCAGATCAAGATGGCCCAGGGCGCCAAGCCCGGCGAGGGCGGCCAATTACCGGGTTACAAGGTCGATGAATGGATCGGTCGTGTCCGCCATTCGACGCCCGGCGTCGGCCTGATTTCGCCGCCGCCGCACCACGATATCTATTCCATCGAAGATCTGGCGCAGTTGATTCACGACCTGAAAAACGTCAACCCCAAGGCACGTGTTTCAGTCAAGCTGGTTTCGGAAGTCGGCGTCGGCACGGTCGCCGCCGGTGTCTCCAAGGCGCACGCCGACCATGTCACCATTTCCGGCGCCGACGGCGGCACCGGGGCCAGCCCGATCACATCGATCATGCATGCCGGCAGCCCGTGGGAAATCGGCTTGGCCGAAACCCACCAGACGCTGGTGATGAACAAGCTGCGCGGCCGCATTTCCGTACAAGTGGATGGCGGCCTGCGGACCGGTCGCGACGTCATTGTCGGGGCGCTTCTGGGGGCCGATGAATTCGGCTTCGCCACCGGCGCCTTGATCGCCGAAGGCTGCATCATGATGCGCAAATGCCATCTCAACACCTGCCCTGTCGGCGTCGCCACCCAAGACCCGGAACTGCGCAAGCGTTTTGTCGGCGAACCGGAACACGTGGTCAACTTCTTCACCTTCATTGCCCGGGAAGTCCGCGAACTGATGGCCGAACTCGGTTTCCGCACCATGGCCGAAATGACGGGCCGTTCGGACATACTGGAAATGCTCGACGCCATCGGGCATTGGAAAGCCAAGGGACTCGACTTCAGTACGGTCCTGAGCAAACCCGTGGCCGGGCCGGATGTTGCCGTCAACAATTGCGAAACGCAGGACCATGGGCTTGAAAAGGCACTCGATAACGACCTGATTGCCCAGTCAAGGGTTGCCATCGAAAACGGCACACCTGTTCGTATTGAGTCCGATATCAAGAACGTCAATCGTACCGTCGGCGCCATGCTGTCGGGCCGCATCGCCGAAAAGTACGGCCACGCGGGATTGCCGGACGAGACCATCCACATCAGCCTGAAGGGCACCGCCGGGCAAAGCCTGGGCGCCTGGGCGGCCCACGGGGTGACGCTGGAACTATCCGGCGATGCCAACGATTACGTCGGCAAGGGACTGTCCGGTGGCCGGATCATCATCTATCCCTCGGCCGATAGCCCGCTGACACCTGAAGATAACATCATCGTCGGCAACACCGTGCTGTACGGCGCAATTTCCGGGGAATGCTATTTCCGGGGTGTCGGCGGCGAACGTTTTGCCGTCCGCAATTCCGGGGCAACGGCGGTTGTCGAAGGCGTTGGCGATCACGGCTGCGAATACATGACCGGCGGCGTCGTGGTTGTTCTTGGCCCGACCGGTCGTAACTTCGCCGCCGGTATGTCCGGCGGCATCGCCTATGTTTATGATCCCGACGATCGCTTCACCGCCCGCTGCAACACGGCCCAGGTCGATCTTGAAAAGATCGCCGACGACGGCACCACCGTATCCGACGACGCCTTGGCTAACATGCTTGCCTTTGACGCCCAGCGGCTGAAGAAACTGATCGAAAAGCACGCCGCGCTGACCGGCAGCAGCCGGGCCCGGGCTATTCTCGATGACTGGGACAATCAGTTGAAAAACTTTATCAAAATCATGCCTGTCGACTATCGGAACGCCCTGCAACAGATGCAGGCCAAAACCGATGACCGGCGGCGGGCGGTGGGGGCCGAATAATGGGTAAGCCAACAGGATTTAAGGAATTCCCCCGCAAGGAACGTGGCTACCGGCCCGTCGATCAACGGATCGGTGACTACAAGGAATTACTGGTGCCGCTTTCCGAAGACGATCTTCGCGAACAGGGCGCACGCTGCATGGATTGCGGCATCCCGTATTGTCACAATGGCTGCCCGATCAACAACATCATCCCGGAATGGAATGACCTGGTCTACAATGGCGACTGGCGGGCGGCACTGGACGTTCTGCATTCGACCAACAATTTCCCGGAATTCACCGGCCGCGTCTGCCCCGCCCCGTGCGAGGCCGCGTGCACGCTGAACCTGACCGACGAACCGGTGACGATCAAATCCATCGAGTGCGCCATCGTTGATCGCGGTTGGGCCGAAGGCTGGATAGAGCCGCAGGTTCCCAAGTTCCTGACCAACATGCGGGTCGCCGTTGTCGGTTCCGGCCCGGCCGGAATGGCCTGCGCCCAACAGTTGGCGCGCGCCGGCCACGAAGTCGTGGTCTACGAAAAGAACGCCCGGATCGGTGGCCTGCTGCGATATGGCATCCCCGATTTCAAAATGGACAAGGATCTGATCAAACGGCGCAAGGCGCAGATGCAGGCCGAAGGGGTCGAATTCCGCCCCAACAGCCACGTCGGCTACAATGTATTGCCTGAACGCCTGCTTGAAAAATTCGACGCCATCGCCCTGACCGGCGGGTCGGAACAGCCGCGCGATTTACCGGTTCCGGGCCGCGAACTGGATGGCATTCATTTCGCCATGGACTTCCTGAGCCAGCAAAACCGCCGCAACGCCGGCGAACCGTTGGGCGAGGTGGCCGAACTGTTGGCGACCGGCAAACATGTGGTCATCATCGGCGGCGGCGACACCGGGGCCGACTGCGTCGGCACATCGGCCCGCCAGGGTGCGGCATCCATCACCCAGATGGAAATCATGCCGCTGCCGCCGGAAAAGGAAAACAAAGGCCTGTCGTGGCCGGACTGGCCGCTGAAGCTGCGCAGTTCGACCTCGCACGATGAAGGGTGCGAACGGAAATGGGCCGCCGGCACCAAATTCTTTGAAGGCAAAGACGGTAAGGTGACGACCCTGAAGGGGATCGGCATGGATTGGTCGAACGGCCGCCCCGAAGAAGTTGCCGGGTCTGAATTCGAACTCAAGGCCGACCTTGTCCTGCTGGCCATGGGGTTCGTCAACCCCGTTCACGAAAGCATGCTGAACGATCTTGGGGTCGACTACGACGAACGCGGCAACGTCAAGGCGACAACCGAGGGCGACAATGCGTATCGGACCTCTGTCGAGAAGTTGTTTGCCGCCGGCGACATGCGGCGTGGCCAGTCCCTCGTCGTTTGGGCCATCCGCGAGGGCCGTCAATGCGCCCGCGCCATCGACCAATACCTGATGGGATCGTCGGAACTGCCCCGGCAATAGCACCTTTGTTGAAAGTACCGTCGCCTGACGCCGGAACTTGATGACGGTCAATTTAAACACACAAGAAACGATGTAGATACTTGTCCGGTAAATGGGGTTCAGGAGCATTGCCTTCTCATCTCCGAAATTTATGGGTAGAGTATCGTGATGGGGAAAACGGTAAATACTACAGGAGCGGTTTCGCGGGTTGACCTGATGGGCGGTCGATTATGGACTGCTAAAGCGCCCCAGCGGCCGCCGTGGGCATTGCCTGAACCCGCTTTCCTGGATATCTGCACCGGCTGTGACGCCTGCATTGATGCCTGCCCGACCTCGATCCTAAAACAGGCGCGCGGTGGATATCCCGTCGTTGATTTTGCATGCGGCGAATGCACCTTCTGCGGCGACTGCGTTTCCGCGTGCCGCCCCAGGGCCTTGCGGAATGCCGGAAGCACGCCCCCCTGGACGCTGCTGGCGACGGTGGCGTCAGGATGCCTGTCGGCGACCGGCACCATGTGCCGTATGTGCGGCGACAGGTGCGAGGCCGGGGCCATCACCTTCAAACTCGCCCTTGGTGGGCGGGCCAGCCCGATTATCGACCCGGCGCACTGCACCGGCTGCGGTGCCTGCGTCGCACCTTGCCCGGTCAACGCCATCGACATCATGTCAGAAACAATGATTTCAGAAACGAGGGGACGTTAACCCACCATGAGCATTTCAAGTTTCGTCATTCATTCCCATCCCGACAACATCACCGGCCTGAACGACAGGCTGGGCACCATGGACGGTATTGAAGTCCACGCCATCACCGATGAAGGCCGGTTCGTCGTCACTCTCGACCAACCCGACGATCGCAAAGCCGGCGATATATTTACTGAATTGCAGGCCCTGCACGGGGTTCTGAATATTTCCCTCGTTTACAATTACTTCGAGCAAAGCCCTGCCGAGAAGGAGCACACATTATGACGATGAACCGGCGCGATTTTATCAAAACCCAGGCCGCTTTGGCCGCCGCCACGGTGGCGGGAACAACCCTGCCCCTGGCGACCCAGGCGACCGCCGCCACCGGAAAAGACAATATCCGCTGGGACAAAGGCGCCTGCCGATTCTGCGGCACCGGTTGCGGTGTGCTGATCGGCACCAAGGGCGGCAAGGTCGTCGCCACCCAGGGCGATCCGGACGCTCCGGTGAACCGCGGCCTTAACTGTATCAAGGGCTATTTCCTGTCCAAGATCATGTACGGCCAGGACCGGCTGACCAAGCCGATGCTGCGCATGACCGATGGCAAATACGCCAAGAACGGCGCCTTCACCGAAATATCCTGGGACCAGGCCTTCGATATCATGGCCGAAAAGTGGAAAGAGGCGCTGAAGAAAAAGGGCCCGACGTCGGTCGGCATGTTCGGATCCGGACAGTGGACCATCTGGGAAGGCTATGCCGCCTCCAAGTTCATGAAGGCCGGACTACGGTCCAACAACATCGACCCCAACGCCCGCCATTGCATGGCCTCTGCCGTTGGCGCCTTCATGCGCGGCTTCGGTATCGACGAACCGATGGGCTGTTACGATGATCTGGAAGAAGCCGACGCCTTCGTGCTGTGGGGCTCCAACATGGCGGAAATGCATCCAATCCTGTGGTCACGGTTAACCGACACCCGGCTGACCAAGCCGGGCTGCGAGGTCCATGTCCTGTCAACATTCGAGCACCGCAGTTTCGAGCTGGCCGACAACGGCATGGTGTTTACGCCGCAAACCGACTTGGCGATCCTCAATTACATTGCCAATTACATCATCCAGAACAAGGCCTACAACACGGACTTCATTGGCAAGCACGTCCACTTCACCAAGACGGTGACCGACATCGGCTACGGGCTGCGCCCCGAAAACCCGCTGGAGAAAGCGGCCAAGGGCAAGGGTGGCAAGCTGACCAAAATCAGTTTCGACGAATACGCCAAATCGGTATCCGAATACACGTTGGAAAAAACCGTCGCGCTATCGGGCGTACCGGCGGAAAAACTGGAACGGCTGGCCAAGCTGTATGCCGACCCGACCAAGAAGATATCGTCATACTGGACCATGGGCTTCAACCAGCACACCCGCGGTGTCTGGGTCAACGGATTGCTCTATAACGTGCACCTGCTGATGGGCAAGATTTCCGAACCCGGCAACAGCCCGTTCTCGCTGACCGGTCAGCCATCGGCCTGCGGCACGGCGCGCGAAGTGGGTACGTTTTCCCATCGCCTGCCGGCTGACTACGTGGTGATGAAGAAACCGCACCGCGACTTCGCCGAAAAAGTCTGGAGCCTGCCCGAAGGCACCATCCCGGCCAAGCCCGGCTATCACGCGGTGCTGCAAAACCGCATGTTGAAGGACGGCAAACTGAACGCCTACTGGGTTCAGTGCAACAACAACATGCAGGCCGGGGCCAACATGAACGAGGAAACCTATCCCGGTTATCGCAACCCGGAAAACTTCATCGTTGTTTCCGACCCCTACCCGACCGTCACGGCGATGGCCGGCGACTTGATCCTGCCAACCGCCATGTGGGTTGAAAAGGAAGGGGCTTACGGTAATGCCGAACGCCGCACCCAGTTCTGGCGTCAGCAGGTCAAGGCGCCCGGCGAGTCAAAATCAGATATCTGGCAAGTGATGGAATTTTCCAAACGCTTCACCGTCGAAGACGTCTGGCCGGAAGACCTGATCGCCAAAAAACCGGAGTATCGCGGCAAGACGCTGTATGAGGTCCTGTTCGCCAACGGTGAAACCAACAAGTTCCCGCTTCAGAAAATCACCGACGGGGCCGGAAACGTCTACGACAACGACGAATCCGAACACTTCGGGTTCTACGTTCAAAAAGGAATGTTCGAAGAATACCGCCGCTTCCAGCATGAGGGGCCGAAGAAGGGCCATGAACAGGCGCCCTTCGATGCCTACCACGTGGCGCGTGGCCTGCGCTGGCCGGTGATAGATAACAAGGAAACCCTGTGGCGCTTCCGCGAAGGCTACGACCCGCATGTCACCCCCGGCAAGGGGATCGAGTTCTACGGCAAGCCGGACGGCAAGGCGAACATCATTTACGCGCCCTACGAACCGGCGGCGGAAAGCCCGGACAAGGAATACGACCTGTGGCTATCGACCGGACGCGTCCTCGAACACTGGCATTCCGGATCGATGACCCAGCGTGTCCCTGAACTGCACCGGGCCTTCCCGGACGCCAAGATTTACATGCATCCGGAAGACGCCAAGGCCCGTGGCCTGAAACGCGGCGTCGCGGTCAAGGTCATGACCCGCCGTGGCGAGGTCGAAACCCGGGTCGAAACGCGGGGCCGTAACAAGCCGCCGCGAGGGCTGATTTTCATGCCCTGGTTCGATGCCAGCCAACTGGTCAACAAGCTTACCCTGGACGCCACCGATCCGCTTTCCAAGGAAACGGATTACAAGAAATGTGCGTGCAAGGTGGTTAAGGCCTAGGGACGGTTATCATGCCCGCCAAGACAACCCGGAACATTAGCACACCATCGCGCCGACGCTTCCTGGCCGGAATAGCCAGAAGCGCCGGCGCGGCGGGTGCGTTCGGGTTGGTTGTCGGGCTGTTTTCCACCCAGGCGCGCTCCCTGCCCGCGGTCGCAATCCGGCCCCCCGGGGCCCGTACCGAAGCCGAGTTTCTTGCCGCTTGCGTGCGTTGCGGCTTGTGTGTGCGGGATTGCCCCTATCCAACCCTGTCGCTGGCCCGGTTCGGGGATGATATGCCGGTCGGCACGCCTTTCTTCGTCGCCCGCAAATATCCCTGCGAAATGTGCGACGACGTTCCGTGCGTCAAGGCCTGCCCGACCGGCGCCCTGGACCCCGCGCTGGAAAATATCGATGACGCCAGGATGGGGCTGGCGGTTCTGGTCGATCACGAAACCTGCCTGAATTTCCTGGGGTTGCGGTGTGACGTCTGCTACCGGGTATGCCCGGCGATCGACACCGCAATCACGCTGGAACGACGCCATAATGTCCGTACCGGCAAACATGCCATGTTCATTCCGACGGTTCATTCCGATGCCTGCACCGGGTGCGGCAAATGCGAACGGTCGTGCGTGCTCGAAGAATCGGCCATTCGAATTTTTCCGCGCCATCTGGCGAAAGGAAAAATGGGGAACTATTATCGTCTGGGTTGGGAAGAAAAGGCCAAAAAGGGCGCGCCCCTTGTCCCCGGCCTGATCGATCTGCCCGACCGTCGTCCGGCGACAGGGGGTTGACGATGAGCGACGTCACCCAACCCGGTCGCGATGCGATCAAATCCAAAGGCTGGCTTGTCGCCCATAAATGGCTGCTTGTCCGGCGCGCCGTGCAGCTCGGTATTCTGGGATTATTTCTGGCCGGGCCCATAAGCGGGATATGGATTGTCAAAGGAACCCTGACATCCAGCCTGACGCTTGACGTGTTGCCGCTGACCGACCCCTTTGTGCTGCTGCAAACCCTGGCGGCCGGCCACGTGGCGGCGGCAACGGCTTTGCTGGGAGCCGCCATCGTTGCGGTCTTTTATGCCGTCATCGGCGGCCGGTCCTATTGTTCTTTCGTTTGCCCGGTCAACATCGTGACCGACGCGTCACGCTGGCTTTCCAGGCGGTTGAACCTGCCGAAAGGCTGGCAGCCGACGCGGCAAAGCCGGTTGTGGTTGCTCGGCGCCGTTATGGTCACCGCCGCCGCCACCGGCACCACAGCGTGGGAAATGCTCAATCCCGTCACCATTGTCCACCGCTCCCTGGTGTTCGGGGTCGGGTTCGCCTGGACGGTTGTTGTGGCCGTGTTCCTGTTCGATCTGCTGGTCAGTCGACGCGGTTGGTGCGGCCACCTGTGTCCGCAAGGCGCATTTTACGGATTGCTGGGCAGCTACGCCGTTCTCAGGGTGTCGGCAAAACGTCGCGATGCCTGCAATGACTGCATGGAATGCTACGCGGTTTGCCCGGAACCACACGTCATCACCCCGACGATTCACGGGCAGGCGGGGGCGACGGGACCCGTTATTTTGTCGCCCGACTGCACCAATTGCGGCCGCTGCATCGATGTTTGCGCCAAGGAAGTATTTGTTTTCAATCACCGTTTCAACAACCCCGTAGCGCCCGCCAATGGACGCGCCGAAAAGGTTGAATTACCCACCCATCGAGCGGCTTGAAATCCGCAACGGAACGTTATGAAGGGAGATAGGTCATGATAAAAACGCTCACAGCAATGATAACGGGGGCATTCCTGATACTGGTTTTCGCCCTGTGGTCGCCACAGGCCTTCAGCCAGCAGGACAACGCCGTTCATTCCCTGCGCGGCGCGGCGCCGCTGGACGAAGACAACGTCGTGCACGATCTGAAAAAACTGAATACCGGGCACCGCTTCGACAGGGCGTATCGACAGCAGCCGCCATTGATCCCGCACAAGATCGACAAGTATCAGATCAATCTGAAGGTTAACCAATGTATGCGATGCCACGACTGGCCGTACAATGTCCGCGAAGGCGCGCCGAAGATCAGCGAAACCCATTACACCAACCGCAACGGCGTCGCCCTGGACAAGGTCACCAAATCCCGCTGGTTCTGTACCCAGTGTCACGTTCCCCAGACCGCGGCCCCGGCACTCGTCCAAAACGATTTCATACCTTCCACCGGCCAACGTTAAGGGCAGTCGCCTGAATCACGCTGCGCCAGCGCCCGACCTTTTCAGTTACGAGGAACCATGCCATGAGTGAACAGAAACCGGTGGAAAACGAGCCCGCCCCCCAAGAAAAGGCCGGCATGCTACGCCGTGTCTGGCGGACGTTTCGGCGGCCCAGTGCCCGATATGCTTTGGGCACCCTGGTGGTCGCCGGTTTTGTCGGCGGAATCGTATTTTGGGGTGGTTTCAACTGGTCGCTGGAACTGACCAATAACGAAACGTTCTGTATTACCTGCCATGAAATGGAGCAGAACACCTACCGCGAGTACAAACGGACGGTTCATTACACAAACCGGACGGGCGTTCGAGCGACGTGTCCGGATTGCCACGTGCCAAAAACCTGGATTCACAAAATCGCCCGGAAGATTCAGGCCTCCAACGAGCTGTTTCATCACTTTATGGGCACAATTGACACCCGTGAAAAGTTCGAAGCAAAGCGCCTGGAATTGGCAACCCACGTCTGGCAGGTCATGAAATCGACGGACTCGCGAGAATGCCGGAACTGCCATAACTTCGAATATATGGACTTTACCACCCAGGAAAAACGCGCCCAGAATCGGCATGAAACGGCGATTACCGAGGGCAAGACGTGTATCGACTGCCACAAGGGTATTGCCCATGAGTTACCCAAAGGGGCCTACGAAACAGAACAGAAATTGAAACTGGATTAAAGCCGCCGGTGCATCAAACGACGCGATTACGGCCTGCTTTCTTGGCCTTGTAGAGAGCCTTGTCGGCTTCTTTCAGGATCTCTTCCGGGCTCAACGTGCCATCGCCGCCGGCCTCGGCGAGACCGATGCTGACCGTAACGCTGACTTTTCTGACAGGCGCGGCCTTCGGCGCCATGGCCCCCCTGGGGGGCGCCACATCGGGCCTGTCCTTGCCGCGCAGGCGGAACGACGCCCCGGCGATGGCTTCGCGCAGCTCTTCCAGGTGGGGGCGGCTGTGGGTCGGACCCTTGCCGGGAAACAGCACCGTGAATTCCTCGCCGCCGTAGCGATATGACGTGCCCCCACCCCGGACCGCGGCCAGTTTCGAGGCAACCATTTGCAGCACCTGATCGCCGACATCGTGACCATGGGTATCGTTGAATTTCTTGAAGTGATCGACGTCGACCATCGCCAGCGTGTAGCGGGAACCCAGACGACGGAAATCGGCAAGCAGGGCGCGCCGTCCGGGAAGCCGCGTCAATTCATCCAGAAACGCCATGCGATAGGCTTCGACTGACACCGCGACCAGCAACATGGCCAGGGCGGCGCTGATATAGAGCGACGGCGCCAAGCCGCCACCGACCCCATCCAACGCTCCGCCGGTGGCCAGAATTACCCCCAGAAAAGCCGCCGGCACCGGTTCCGGGTGGCGGGCGAACCTGATCAGCAAGACAACCGCCGCCAGTATGATCAGAAGAATTGCCGGTTGCGGCAGATGGCTCCAGGAATCGAACTCGCGATCAAACAGTCGGCTGTGCAAAAGGCCATCCAAAGACCCTTCCATGCCGGGTGGCAGGACACCGTCGGCGGCCATCATAACGGTTTCGGCGACGACAATAATCAACAGCAATCGCAACAGCCCATGGATGCCAAGCACCCCTTCGGCGGAAAAGAACGCCGCGGCCAACAGATAGAGCGGCAGCAGCGCCGCCAACACCGGATAGGCGACGGACCATGATGCCCCGGATGTCGGCGCAACCGGCCAGAGATAAACCAGGGCTGCATTGCCAAGGGCCAGCGCAAGTGCGGCGTATGCCACCCGTTCGTGACGATAAATCAGGCCGAAGACGACACCCAGAACGGCCAGTCCGTATGGCAGCCACGGCAGAATACGCCCGATCAGACCGAAGCGACGCGGCATCATCGGCAGGGCGCCGTCGACGACCGCGAACGTCACCGCCAGCAACACCGCCGGGGCCAGCGCGGCGCCCATGATTTTGCGAAATTCCCACATGTCGGGATCTCTGTTTGGTTACTCAGGTGCAGCGATTACAACCCGGCACTGTTCAACATTACGTTAATGTGTTTAGGCTATGGATAAACACACGACCCTAACCCTTGGGGCAGGAGAAAACATGGCCGGTTTGTGGTTGATCGTCGGTGGATTGAACGGGTTGATCGCCGTCGGCGCCGGCGCTTACGGATGGCATAGCCTGGGCGCCAACGACAGCGTTCGCGAAATATACATGATGGGCGTCAATTATCAAATGTGGCACGCCCTTGCGATACTGGCGACGGGCTTGACCGCCGGCCGGCCGAATTTTGGCGGCGTGCGCCTCGCCAATCTGGCCGGGCTTGGCTTCAGCCTTGGCATCGTCCTGTTTTCGGGAACGCTCTACGCCTACGCCGTTCTCGGCTACATCCCGGTCACCGGCGCCGCACCCGTAGGCGGCGCGCTGTTAATGGCCGGATGGGGCTTGCTCATGGCGATCGGATGGAAAACCACCCGGCCCCGCAAGGCCCCGACGCCATGAGTAATCAGGCAGCGTCAAAAACGCCGGGGTAAAGCGTTGAACCGTTTGTCGGCGACGGCGCAGACGTTAGTCGTCCAGACGCCAGACGTCGGGTGCGCGGTTCAGCCGTTCCTCCAGTAGTTCACGCTGTAATTCCATTTCCTTGGGCAGCGTGCCGACGAATTGCGCGAAGTGAGCCTTCTGTTCTTCGGCCTCGGCCTGCCCCGCCGCGCGATCGACTTCCATCAACTTGAGGAAGGTCGAGCGTTCAAAATCAACGCCCTGCCAGGTGATATCCTGATGGCGCGGCATCATCCCGAACGGGCTTTCGGCGGCATGCGCCCGGTCATGAACCCGATCGACAATCCATTTCAGGACCCGCATGTTCTGGCCAAATCCGGGCCACATGAATTTGCCGTTTTCATCCTTGCGGAACCAGTTGACGCGGAAAATCAGCGGCAGGTTCTTGACCTTGCTTTCCATGTTCAGCCAATGCTGCCAGTAGTCCGCCATGTTGTAGCCGCAGAACGGCAGCATAGCCATCGGGTCACGCCTGATCGCGGCCTGATTATCGGCCGCCGCCGTCGCTTCCGAGCCCATGGTCGCCGCCAGATACACACCATGTGACCAGTCGAAGGACTGAAACACCAACGGGAACGTTCTCGACAGCCGGCCACCGAAGATAAAGGCCGAAATGGGCACCCCTGCGGGATCTTCCCAAGCCGGGTCGAGGCTCGAACATTCACTGGCCGGCGCCGTGAAACGGGCATTCGGATGGGCCGCCGGGGTTTCGCTGTCCGGGGTCCAGTCGTTGCCTTTCCAGTCGATGGCATGGCTCGGCGGCGCACCGTCCATGCCCTCCCACCAGACATCGCCATCGTCGGTCAGTGCGACGTTGGTGAAGATGCAGTTTTTGGCCAGCATCTTCATCGCCGTTGGATTCGACTCCATCGACGTCCCCGGCGCGACGCCGAAGTAGCCCGCTTCCGGATTGATTGCGCGGAAGGTGCCGTCATCTCCCGGCTTGATCCATGCGATATCGTCGCCGACGGTATAAACTTTCCAGCCGTCGAAGCCTTCCGGTGGAATCAGCATCGCCAGATTGGTCTTGCCGCAGGCGCTGGGGAAGGCCGCGCCGATATAGGTCTTGTCCCCATCGGGGCTTTCAAGGCCAAGGATCAGCATATGTTCGGCGAGCCAGCCTTCGTCCCGCGCCATGGCCGATGCAATGCGCAACGCAAAGCACTTTTTACCAAGCAGCGCGTTGCCGCCGTAGCCGCTGCCGTACGACCAGATCGCGCGTTCTTCGGGGAAATGGACGATGTATTTCTCATCGTTGCACGGCCACATCACATCCTGTTCGCCCGCCGCCAGGGGGGCGCCGACGGAATGCAGGCACGGCACGAAGTCGCCGTCGCCAAGCACATCGAGAACCTTCTGACCCATCCGGGTCATGATTTTCATGTTAACGGCGGCGTAGGCGGAATCGGTGATCTGAATGCCGATGTGGGCGATCGGGGAGCCGAGCGGCCCCATGGAAAATGGCACCACATAAAGAGTCCGTCCCGCCATACACCCCTTGAACAACCCCTTCAGGGTCTTCTTCATTTCGACCGGGTTGGTCCAGTTGTTGGTTGGCCCGGCGTCCTCGACATGCTCCGAGCAGATGAATGTGCGGTCCTCGACCCGGGCCACGTCGCGGGGGTTCGAGCGGGCCAGGTAGCTGTTGGGACGTTTTTCCGGGTTGAGCCGGATCAACGTCCCGGCATCGACCATTTCCTGGCACAGGCGGTCATATTCCTGATCGGAGCCATCGCACCAATGCACACTATCGGGTTGGCACAGGTCTTTCACTTCTTCGACCCAGGCGAGAAGTTTGGAGTTCTCGGTGCGGATATTCTCGAGCGTGGTCATATGGCCTCCAGACGTTACTTATATTTTATGATAATTTGGGGGGGAGTCGCTGCCCCGGCCCCATACTACGGCATTGATCGGTTCCATCAAGACCAAGATCTAGGCTCGACCGGAACGGGGTGTCGCCGAACCGTTCTTTCCGGATTTGCCGCCGGCCTGGTCCAGCACGCTGGTAATGGCGTTCAATTCTTTTCGCAGCGATGCAAGTTCGCCGTCGGCCGCCTCCCGGTTGCGCACCACATCGCGCACCCTGTTCCGAAGATCTTCCTGCCCCGCCTTTATGTCGCTGACGGATCTGCTCAGGTCTTGGACCGGTTGCCGCAAGCTCTTGATGTGTACGTCGATCAGTTTCCGGGTCTGTTTTTCGAGTTTTTTCATACCTTCGGTCACAAGCCAGATAGCGATCATGCCAATAAACAACGCGACCGCGGCAATAATTGTCGTAACACCCGTCATCGTCCGTGCTGTCGTCCCTGTCGAAATTACCGCTTTTCCGCTCCGATACGAGCGAATCCTACCGTAGATATATTAGGGGTTAAGGCATCGGAGTGAAGCCCTGGATTGACTCTTTATTCACAGGATATCCACAAGTCGCGCCATTTTTTCACCTAAAATCCGGACAGACCCGGCAGATTCATCGAATTCATGCCGGCGAAAGGTGTTCCGGCACCTGAAATCGACGCCTTCCGGATCAAGGCCCGTTATCTTCCAGGCCTTGCCAGTACCGCCGAACAGGGTGCGGGCGAGGGCCGGAATGCCGTCGCCATATGTGCGATTGACGTCATCGAGAATGTCCGCTTCGGCATCCGCGACCGCCTGCGACATTTGCTTGTCGAACAGGAATTTCGATGCGCCGAACCAGGCGGCCCGTCCAAACCCGCCGACGAAATGAGCCCGTTCGACCGCCATCCGGTAAAAAGCAAAATCGGCGAACCCGGCATACCGCGCCGCCCCGGGATGACGGGCCAGAAACCGCCGGGCGAGGCTTTCGTCTTTCGATATGCTCAAGGTGCCGGTCAGACTGACTCGCGCCCCGGTCTGCGGATTGGGCAAGTTGGAAGCGGCTTCGAACAACAGGCAGGCCCGGTCATCGACGGCCAGATTACGGCTATGGTCGGCAAGGCCGGACAGCAACAGCAGCGGGCTTGCGTCAACGTCGCAGGCGACCGTCACCAACGAGGCGTAAGGCCAACCGGCCCGCTTGCCGGTCAATGCACTGGCCAGCGCCGCCGAGCGGCAGGCGCGCACCAGGGCCCGCGCCGCCGTCGGGCCATTCTCGCGCGCCGGTCCCACTGCCAAAACGCCGTCAGTCTGTGTGGGCATGGCGCAAAACCATGTCGCGAAGGGTCACAATTCCCATTGGTTTGCGGTCCCCATCGACGACCAGGGCACGGGACAAACTGAACTGAACCAGCAGACGAACGGCGTATTTGATGTTCATATCGGTCGGGACCGTCAGAACCGGCTTGGCCATGACCTCGTAGACGTTAACACGCGATGGCGAGCGGTCTTTGGCGATGACGTGACGGGCGACATCGGACACGACCAGCATGCCGTATTCGTCGTCGCTGTTTCTGGGTTCGACGACGATCGAACTGACGCCGCTGTCTCGCATCTGCTTGATGGCCTCATCGACCGTGGCCATACAGTCGATGGTGGCGACTTTCGGCGTCATCACGTCGGCGACCCGGGTTATGGTGGTTGCGGTCATATGTTTTCCTCGATCTCGCTTAAAAGTGTCGGCGTCTGGGTGGACATGCCGACGGCATCTTCTATCTCAATCTGAAAAGCGATGCCGGTTCCCGGCTTTTCGTCGAATTCTCCGGCAACGGCAATGGTTTCCAGAATATCGCGCGCCTTCGGTTCGGCAACCAGAAACAGCACGATATCGCGATGGGCCGTCAAATCCAGGCCAAGAAACGACTTTTCCGGGGTCAGTCCCTCGCCCCTGACTCCGGTGACGACCGTCGCCCCGGTGGCGCCGGCTTTCCGGGCCGCCGCGATCACTTTGTCGGTCATTTCATCACTAATCAGCGCCATGATCATTTTCAGGTTCATGTTCCATACTCCTTATCATAATTCATGATGAATCGTTTCCAACATTTGCTTGTTTCTGGGTCCTTTTTCGCCCGGCCGCCATCCAGTCCGACACCTGGGCGTAGCCAAGCACCGCCATGACCGGAAAAACACTGGCGAAAGCAATCAGGCCAAAACCATCCATCAGCGGGTTGCGGCCAGGAATCGTCGAGGCCAGCCCGAGTCCGAGCGCCGTGACAACCGGCACGGTGACGGTCGATGTCGTCACGCCACCGGAATCGAAAGCCAACGGTATGATCAATTTCGAAGCACGGATAGTCTGGGCAATAACCACTATATATCCGGCGATAATGTAATAGGGAAGGGGCGTGCCGCTGACAATCCGGTAGCTCCCGACAGACACCCCGAAGGCCACCCCGAAGGCCACGGCGATGCGAAGCCCGGATGCGCGAATGGCGCCACCTGAAATACTTTCCGCCTTGATCGCAACGGCGATCAGCGACGGTTCGGCGATGGTCGTCGCAAAACCGATTGCGGCGGCAAAAACATATACCCAGCCATAATCGGTCCAGACGATACCGCCCGCCGCCGCCTGGATAAACTCCGGCGCGGTCAATTGCCGCGCCATCGCTTCCCCAAGCGGGAACAAGGCTTCTTGCAGGCCGACCAGAAACAGCGTCAGTCCGGCCAGCACGTAGACAAATCCAATGGCGATTTTCTTCACATTGGGAATTTTCTTGCGGATCACCAGAAACTGGAACCCGAACAGGATCACGACAATCGGCATGACGTCGGTGATCGTCGAGACGGCCGTGCTCAGAATATCGGAAAGGACCGTCATAAATGAACCACCATACCAAAAATCAGCACGAACAGGATCGGCGTCAGACTGGCAAACGCGATCAGACCGAACCCGTCAACCATGGGATTGCGGCCGCGAATGGTGCTGGCCAGGCCGACGCCAAGCGCCGTTACCAACGGCACGGTAATGGTCGAGGTCGTCACCCCGCCTGAATCATAGGCGATGCCGACTATTCCCGGCGGCGCGAACGCCGTCAGAACGACGACGCCGGCATATCCACCAATAATCAGATAATGGATCGGCCAGCCCTTGAGAATGCGGAACACGCCAACCACCAGGGCGACGCCGACCGAAAGCGCCACGGTCAGGCGCAGGCTGAAAGCGTATTCGGCCCGGGACTGAGCCGTATCGATGATAACGCCACCCTTGCCGGCGACCTCGGCGGCTTCCGCGGCAACGGCAATCAGCGCCGGCTCGGCCACCGTCGTGCCAAACCCCAGGCAAAAGGCAAACGCCAGCAACGCCAGCAGACTACCCTTGTGAGCGAACGCTTCGGCCATCAACTCACCCAGCGGGAACAATCCCATTTCCAGGCCGCGAATAAAAAGAGCCAGGCCAACGACAACGAACACCAGCCCGGTCAGGACCGGTTCGAGATTGGGCAATGGCTGCCTTAAAACGACAAGCTGAAAAAACGCGATGACCAGAATGATCGGCGCGATATCCCGTAATGGGCCGATAAAAAACAGAAAAAGCTGGCGGATTTCGGGGCGCATCACGCTCACTTGATTGATTGATCCATTGCGGACAATGAATCTGTATGAATTGATTGATACGCGTCAAGGCAGATTGATACGATCACGTGACATATGTATATACTCGCTCTGGAATCGGCGGCTGAACATGCTGCCCCGCCCCGGATATCAAGGGCGACTGTAACGGTTGGAGCCAAGGCCACGCATGCGACAACGGAAACCCCAATCAGCGACACGCGTGACCGTTCTGCGGCTCATCGGCTGGCGCTTTGCAGGCGTTTTTCTTGGTATTACCGCGCTTGCCCTGCAAACGCTGATCCCGCTCGCCCAGGCTATTCCCGTTTCCGGCAACGCGCCACTCGAACAATCGTTACTGTTCCATTGCAAGTTAATGAAGGCCGGAACGGCTCCCGCGACGCCACAGCCCACGTCAGGCCAGGATGAAGATTGCCTCGTCTGCATTGCCGGGGCCATTGGCCATTGCCTGATCGCCCCGGTAGCGATTGCCACGGTGTTCCTTAAGGCGCCGACGACGATAATTTCGCATATTCCGGAAGCCGACAGGGCCGCCGGAAGGACACCCACCCGAACCGTCGCCAGATCTCCACCCCCGACTGCCTGACTTTTCCATTCAACGGTCGCGACCCGCGGGAACAGTCTTGCGGGCGCCCATCTTCACGTAAAGAAATCAAGGAAATCAGACAGATGAAATACATTCTTACCTTATTCGCCGTGTTCGCCCTGAACATCGCAACCGCGCCAGCCAATGCCGCCGCCATGAACATGTCGGACACCGCCACGGTTGGCAACATATCCGTTTCCGCCGCCTGGAGCCGGGCGTCTGCGGGCATGAAAAGGGCCGGTGCCGCCTTTTTGACCATTTCCAATTCCGGAACGACCGGTGATCGGCTGATCGCCGCCTCGACACCGGCCGCCGCCAAAGCCGAACTGCATACCCACTTGATGGACAACGGCGTTATGAAAATGCGTCAGATCATGGCCATCGATATCCCGGCGGGAAGCACGGTTCAGCTAAAACCCGGCGGCATGCATGTCATGTTGTTCAAACTGACCAAGACCTTTGAACAAGGCGCCCACTACCCCCTGACCCTGACCTTCGAAAAGGCCGGCGATGTAACGTTGATGGTTCCTGTCGGCAAGGCCGGGGCCATGGGCAACATGAAACATCAGGGCATGATGCAAGATTGCACGCCCCTGAAAGGCGATAAAAAGAAGAAATGCATGGAAAAGTCGGCGATGCCCAATAACTGATTTCTGTTTGACGGTAAAAAACGACTATAATTCTGCCATAAATACCGCAACAATCACCTGGGGACGCGACTGAACGTTCCCAGGTGAAGCAGAAACCGGACGACACATTTATGGCTCACACCATCGCCCTGGTCGATGACGACCGAAACATCCTGACGTCCGTTTCCATGGCACTGGAAGCGGAAGGATTCAAGGTGACGACCTACATCGACGGCGCCGAAGCGCTGGAAGGTCTCGCCCGGCAGCCCGTCGACCTGGCGGTTCTGGATATCAAAATGCCGCGCATGAACGGCATGGAGCTGTTGCAGAAATTACGCGAGGAAACGGCCATGCCGGTCATTTTCCTGACCTCGAAAGACGATGAAGTCGATGAAATACTGGGTTTGCGTCTGGGTGCCGACGACTACATCACCAAGCCATTTTCGCAACGCCTGCTGATCGAGCGGATCAACACCATTTTGCGCCGCGCCAAACCGACGGGCGCTCCCGGAGAGCTCATCGAAGGGAAAGACACCCTGCGTCGGGGCGATTTGATGCTCGACCCATCGCGCCATTTGTGCACCTGGCACGGTGAGGAAGTTTCCCTGACGGTGACCGAGTATCTTTTGCTGCAGGCATTGGCCCGCAACCCCGGTCATGTCAAAAGTCGGGACCAGCTTATCGATGCGGCCTACGGCGAAAGCATCTACGTCGACGACAGGACCATCGACAGCCATATCAAGCGGTTGCGCAAAAAATTCCGGGTGAATGACGAAAAATTCAATCAGATCGAAACCCTCTATGGCGTCGGCTACCGTTACCGCGGGGACTAAGGCAGATTGATGAACGAGGCGACCCCCCCGCCATCCCCCATATTGCGGCGCATTCTCGCAATCAATATTCTGGCGCTCGCCATTCTGGTCGCCGGCCTGCTTTATCACGGCCAATACCGGCAAAGCCTGATCGACCAGGAACTGGTGGCCCTGCGGGTTAACGCCGAGATTCTCGCCGCCGCGCTGGGTGAAAGCGCGATGGAAGTCGGGGCATCAAATGTTCAGCGCCTACAGCCCAATATCGCCGTGCAGATGGTCCGGCGACTGGTTGAAACCACCGGTGGGCGGGCCCGCCTGTTCGCCCCCGACGGCACTTTGATCGCCGATTCGCGCCGGTTGGCCGGTTCCGACAGTTCGGTCCTTACAATACCGCTACCATCGCCGAACGGCGACAACATCGGCCGCGACCTTTTCGATTTGCCCTTCATCGTAGCCCTCGATGCCTACGAAAGCGTCCTCGGCTTCTTTCATTCCAGACGGCGCATGCCGCTTTACCGGGACCCGCCCCAGCAACAGGCCAAGGATTATTCAGAGGTCCTTTCCGCCCTGCAGGGTGACGCCGCCGACGCCGTCAGGCGCACCAATGGCAACACCCGCCTTGTCCTTAGCACCGCCGTGCCGGTGCAAAGCTACAAACAGGTGCTCGGCGCCCTGATGCTAAATCAGGATTCCCGGCACATCGAAGAAGCGCTTCGGCAGGTACAGTTAAACATCGTCGAAATTTTCTTCCTGGCGCTGACCGTCACAATCCTGTTGTCGCTGTATCTCGCCAGGACCATCGCCCGCCCGATCCGCCGCCTTGCCGCTGCCGCCGAACGGGTCCGCCACGGACATCCGCGAGAACACGCCATCCCGGATTTTGGCGACCGCGGCGACGAAATCGGGGAATTGTCACTAGCGCTCAAGGAAATGACCGAAGCCCTTTGGGCCCGAGTCGATGCCATCGAAAGCTTCGCCGCCGACGTCTCTCATGAAATCAAGAACCCGCTGACATCCCTGCGCAGCGCCGTTGAAACGGCGGCCCGGGTCACCGATCCGGAACAGCAAAAGAAACTCATGGATATCATCCTCGATGACGTCAAACGGCTGGACCGGCTGATCAGCGATATTTCAGACGCCTCCCGGCTGGACGCCGAACTGTCGCGGGCGGATACGGAAAATATTGATCTTGACGCCATGTTATCAACTCTGATCGAAGCCCACGGCACCGATCCAAATTACCATTACGAGTATGCCGTCAAGGGTGATCTGTCGATTTACGGCATCGAGAGCAGGCTTGGGCAGGTCTTCGCCAACCTGCTGACCAACGCCGCTTCGTTCAGCCCGCCCGGGGGCGTCATCAGGGTTTGCGGCGAGGGCGAGGGCGGCGATGGCGACATCCTTATCACCATCGACGACGAAGGGCCGGGCATTCCGGAGGGCCGGGAACGGGCAATTTTCGAGCGGTTTTATTCGGAACGCCCGAAAACCGAGAAATACGGCACCCATTCCGGCCTCGGCCTCAGCATTTCAAAACAGATCATAGAAGCCCACAACGGCACCATTTCTGCCGAAAACAGGCTTGATTCGAAAGGGCAGGTCATTGGTGCGCGTTTCTGCGTCCGCCTGCCACACAGTTGACTTCGGCGCCGTTCGGACGCACCTTTCGCGATTATGGGCCATCATGATACCCACGCCCCGGAAACGCTTCACGCCACCTGCATAAAGGTCGATGGCTTGGGCATCTTGCTGCGCGGACGTTCCGGCAGCGGCAAGTCTGATCTGGCCCTTCGCCTGATCGACACCGGGGCGCGCCTGATTGCCGACGACTATACTGAATTACGGACTGAAAATGGCCGCCTGATGGCTTCCGCGCCGGCGACCATCGAGGGCATGATCGAAGTGCGCGGGGTCGGCGTATTGAAAATCGGTACCGCTGTTCGGGCAAACGTGCGGGCGATCATTGACCTGGTCGGACCTGAACGCATCGAAAGGCTGCCGGAAGATCAACGGATCACCCTACTGGATGTATCCATCGCCCGTTTCCAGCTAACCCCGTTTGAATCCTCTGCCCCGGCCAAAGTGCGCATGATCGCACGCCGGATCAAAGGCGATATTATTTCCATCCCCTGAAACGACCGTTAATGGACCATGCAAAAAAAAGAAAAACCTTCAAACTCTGTCCGCGTGCTGCTGGTAACCGGCATGTCTGGCGCCGGCAAGACATCCGCCCTGAAGGCGCTGGAAGACCTGGGCTATGAAGCCATCGACAATGTCCCGCTGTCGCTGATTTTTAACCTGGCCCAACCGATGCTGTCGGACGCCTCGGTACGCGGCGAAAGACGCCCGATCGCCATCGGCGTCGATATCCGGACCCGCGATTTCGGGGTTGCGGCTTTCGCCAGCGAACTGGATCATCTGAGCCGCCAGGATAACATTGATACCAAAGTACTTTTTCTTGATTGCGACAGCGAGGAGTTGAAGCGCCGCTACGACGAGACCCGTCACCGCCATCCGCTGGCACAGGACCGTCCGGTCGCCGACGGCATCGCGCTGGAACGCCGGATGATGGCCACACTTCGCGAACGCACCGACGTCGCCATTGATACGACCGGCTTCGGCCCGGGGGAACTGAAACACATCATCGACGGCCATTTTGGCAGGGCAGGCGACCATCGCCTTTCCGTTCTCGTCACGTCCTTTTCCTTTCGCCGGGGATTGCCCCGTGAGGCCGATCTGGTATTTGACGTTCGCTTTCTCAGCAATCCCCATTATGATCCCGATCTGAGATCACTTTCCGGGCTGGATGAGGCCGTCGGCGACCACATCGTCAAAGATCAGGGCTTTAAAGAATTTTTTGACAACCTGACAGGATTTCTGAAACCCCTGCTGCCCCGTTACGCGGCCGAAGGGAAAAGCTACCTGACCATCGCCGTCGGCTGTACCGGCGGTCGTCACAGGTCGGTCTTTTTGGCCGAAGAACTGGGAGCCTGGTTAAAATCCGAACGTCAAAACGTAACCGTCCGCCACCGGGATTTGCCGGGGCAAGACTGAGCTAGGGAATGAAACAAAAATGATTGGACTGGTGTTGGTCACCCACGGCCGTCTGGCCGATGAATTTGTCGCCGCTCTTGAGCACGTCGTCGGACCACAGGAAAACATCGCCACTGTCTGCATCGGCCCGGAAGACGACATGGAACAACGGCGCGATGATATCCTGAAAAGCATAGCTGCCGCCGAACAGGGCAGCGGCGTTATTTTGTTAACCGACATGTTCGGCGGCACCCCGTCCAACCTGGCCATTTCGGTGATCGACAAGGCCAATGTCGAGGTCATTGCGGGGATCAATCTGCCGATGCTGATCAAACTGGCCAGCGTACGCAAAACCGAACCCCTGGCCACCGCCGCGCGCAGCGCCCAGGATGCGGGGCGCAAATATATCAACATCGCCTCTCAGCTCCTCAACCAGGGCTAGGAGCTTTCATGGCGCCCAAGAATAAATCAGCCGGTGAGATAGTCACCCGGATCGCCCCGATCCTCAACAAGCGGGGCCTGCATGCCCGCGCCGCCGCCAAGTTCGTCAAGACCGCCAGCGCCTTCACCGCCGATATCACCGTCAGCCGCGGTGGTCAGGACGTTTCCGGCCACTCGATCATGGGACTGATGATGCTGGCGGCCTCGCCCGGTTGCGAGATTGAGATCAGGTGCCGGGGCGACGACGGGCAGGCCGCGCTGGAAGCCCTTGCCGATCTGGTCGCCAACAAGTTCGAAGAGGACTAGATGCCCGCATCGAAGGAAAAACTGTTCGGGGGATTGGGAGTGTCGCCCGGTATCGCGTTTGGCACCGTTCATTTGCGCGATTCCAGCGCTATTTCCATCCCGGAATACAAGATTCCGGCCGGCGGCATCAAGAAGGAGCAAGCGCGGCTGAAGACGGCCGTCAGCGTCGCCAAACGCCAGATCGGCCGGTTGCGGACCAAGGCCAGGGCCTTGCCGGAACTGGCGTCCGGAGAAATGGGCTTCCTGCTTGACGCCTATTACCAAATGCTCGATGACTCGCGTCTGGTGCGCGGCGCCGACCGCCGTATCGAAGACTTTCGCATCAACGCCGAAGCCGCCGTTCAGGGCGAGCTATCGGAAATTTCCGTTGCCTTCGCCAGCATGGATGACGACTATCTGGCGGCGCGCCTGGACGACATCCGCGAGGTCGCCCGGCGCTTGCAGCGACTGCTGATCAAATCGCCGGAAAAGTCGGTTTCACAGGCCGCCAAGGGCAGCATCATCATCGCCGAAGAACTGACCCCCGCCGATACCGCCCGACTCGACCCCGCCCGCATTGGCGGTTTCGCCACTGTCATCGGTGGCGCCGAAGGACACACGGCGATCATGGCCCGCGCCCTTGGCCTGCCCGCCGTATTGGGTGCCGCCGAACTGCTCGGAAACGGCAAAAACGGCATTCGAAATCGTGACCGCATCATTATCGACGGCGACCGGGGCCGCATTATCGTCAACCCGGCTCCGGCAACCGTGGCCGCCTATCGGCGCCGCCACGATGAGAACATCGAAACCGGTCGCCGCTACCAGCGCTTGCGGAATTTGACGTCAACCACCCGGGATGGCGTTGACATCACGCTACAGGCCAATCTGGAGCTGCCGGTGCAATTGAGCATGGTCGGCAAGGCCGGGGCCGCCGGCATCGGCCTGCTGCGTAGCGAATTCATGTTCATGAACCGCCAGGACCTGCCGTCTGAAAACGAGCAATACGAACTCCTGCGTGGCATCGTCGAGAAAATGAACGGTCAACCCGTAACCATCCGTACCCTTGATATCGGTGGCGAGAAAATCGCCGACTTTCTGCTCGAAAAATTTGGCGAAGGCCTGTCTTCGGCCCTCGGGTTGAGGGGCATCCGACTGTCGCTGGCCCACACCGATGTCCTGGAGTCCCAAATTCGCGCGATCCTGCGGGCCGGCGCTCACGGGCCGGTGCGCATTCTGCTGCCGATGGTTTCGACGGTTACGGAAATCCGCCGAACCCGCGAGATCATCAAGAAAATGGCGACCAGCCTGAAACGGCGGAAGATTCCCGTCGCCGATCCACTGCCATCCGTCGGGGCCATGATCGAAGTCCCCGGTGCGGCCCTGGCCGCCGATGCATTGGCCCAGGCGGCTGACTTTTTCGCCATCGGATCCAACGACCTGACCATGTACACATTGGCCGTCGACCGTACCGACGAACAGGTCGCCTACCTGTATAACCCGCTGCACCCGGCAATCCTGCGGCTGATTCAGTTTTCCGCCGAAGCGGCAAACCGGGCCGGCATTCCGGTTAGCATATGCGGCGAAATTGCGGGCGACCCGCATTACACGGCGCTGCTGCTGGGGTTGGGTTTCCGCGAACTGTCGATGACCGCGTCCAGCATCCCCAGGGTCAAGCAGCGCATCCGCGAACTCGATCTTGCCGCCGCCCGGGACCGGGCCGGCGTGATCATGGATCAGGTCGATGGCGGGCGCATCGCCACGCTGCTGGAAGATTTCAACGCACTGGCGTGAATGCGGGCCCCGCTTCGGCCTTGCGAAGGAGCGCCCGGCCTGCTAAACCCAGCCCCTGATTTCAGAATTACCACTTTTCAGGAGCATTTCAGATGAGCGCCTTCACCGATTACAAAGTCGCCGATATGACATTGGCCGACTGGGGCCGTAAAGAAGTTGCAATCGCCGAAACCGAAATGCCGGGACTGATGGCGCTGCGCGAAGAATTCAAGGGCAAAAATCCGCTCAAAGACGCCCGCATCGCCGGCTGCCTGCATATGACCATTCAGACCGCCGTGCTGATGGAAACGCTTGTCGATCTTGGCGCCGAACTGCGCTGGAGCTCGTGCAACATCTTTTCGACCCAGGATCAGGCAGCAGCCGCCATGGCCGCCGCCGAAATTCCCACCTTTGCCTGGAAGGGCGAAAGCGAAGAAGAATTCATCTGGTGTATTAAACAGACCATCGAAGGTCCCGACGGATGGCGCCCCAACATGATTCTGGACGACGGCGGCGACCTGACCCTGATGATGCACGAGAGCTATCCGGACCTGCTGAAAGACGTCAAGGGCCTGTCGGAAGAAACCACCACCGGCGTTCACCGCCTGTATGAAATGGTCAAGGCCGGTACGCTCAAGGTTCCCGCCATTAACGTTAACGATTCCGTCACCAAGTCGAAGTTCGACAACCTGTATGGCTGTCGCGAAAGCCTGCCCGATGGCATCAAGCGCGCCACCGACGTTATGCTCGCCGGTAAAATCGCCGTCATCTGCGGCTTCGGCGATGTCGGCAAGGGATCCGCCGCAAGCTTGCGCAATCAGGGCGCTCGTGTGCTGGTCACCGAAATCGATCCGATCTGCGCGCTGCAAGCCGCGATGGAAGGGTATGAAGTCGTCACCATGGAAGATGCCGCCGCCACCGGCGATATCTTCGTCACCTGCACCGGCAACCTGGACGTCATCACCATTGATCATATGCGCGAGATGAAAGACCGGGCCATCGTTTGTAACATCGGTCACTTCGATTCCGAAATTCAGGTCGCGGCGCTGCGCAATCTGAAATGGCACAACGTCAAGCCGCAGGTCGATGAAGTCGAATTCCCCGACGGCAAGCGCATTCTGCTGCTGGCCGAAGGCCGCCTGGTCAACCTGGGCTGCGCCACGGGCCACCCCAGCTTCGTGATGAGCGCATCCTTCACCAACCAGGTACTGGCGCAAATCGAATTGTGGGAAAACTCGGCCAACTACAAAAACGAAGTCTACGTGCTGCCAAAGCACCTCGACGAAAAGGTCGCCGCCCTGCATCTCGAAAAGCTAGGCGTCCGGATGACCACCCTGAGCGACAAGCAGGCCGACTATCTGGGCATCAGCCAGCAAGGTCCGTTCAAACCCGATCACTATCGTTACTGACCGGCTTTCTGCACGGAAATCGTACCGGGGCGATCCATTTTATTGGATCGCCCCTTTCGTTTGTCCGTCCGCCGGATTAAGATTCGTTGGTGTTTGACAGTTTCGCCAACGATCCCGACATGATGTTTTTGCTCGGCATGGCCGCGCCGCTGCTTGTTATCGCGCCGGTTCTGCTGTGGCTGAACCGGCGGCTGGCGGGACTGAAAGGCGAAAACGCGCGCTTCAGAGCGGAGAGCGAACGGGCACGTGAAACACTCGCCGCCGCACCCGATGGTCTGTTCCTTTGGGATCGTCCCTTGGGCGAAGAGAAATGCTCGCGCCGTTTGGCCGTGATGCTGGGTTTGGCGGCCGGAACCCAGTCCCGGTTTTCCGATGTGTTATCGCGCTTCGAGAACACCGCGGCAGAGCGCCTGAACGTTGCGGTCCAGGACCTGCACCGCAACGGAACGCCGTTCGACCTGCTGCTTGCATCGGACGACCGCCTGTTTCAGGCAACCGGCGGTCGCGCCGTCACCCTGGACGGTCGGATACTAAACGAGCTGATGTGGGTCCGGGATGTTACCGATACGCTGACGCCGCAACACCAGGCAACGGCGCCCGCCGTCGATACGGCTTCGCCATTGGGCAGCGATGCCGCGCTGGATCATTTTACCTTCATGCTCGATTCATTGCCACTCGCGGTCTGGATCCGGGACGCCAATTTACGCATCGTGTTTGCCAATCAGGCGGCCAATCGCCTGGGCATGGTCGAGGGCGGCGCCGACCCGGCGACACTGAAACCCACGGGACAGACACTTGCCGAGCGGGCGAGGGCCGACAAGGTCCCGGCGTGCGAGCAACGACTGATCGACGGAAAGGACGGACCGATGGTTCTGACGCAGACCGAAGTACCGGCCAGAGGATGGTCCGGCACCGTCGGTTTCGCCGTCGAACGCAGCCCGGGCCGGGCCAGCGCACGCGGCGCGGCAACGCTGCCGCTCGAAGGCTACATCCAACAGACGGTGCTCGACCATTTGGGAACGGCCATCGCAATTTTCGATGCCAAAACCAGACTGGTTTTCTCCAACACGGCCTTCGGACAATTGTGGGGCCTGAAACAAGACTGGCTGGACACGTCACCGGCGCTGGCTGAAATCCTCGATTATCTGCGGGCCCGCCGTCGCCTTCCGGAAGTCACTGATTTCAGAATTTTCAAGGACGAACAGCTGGGCCTGTTCGCGGATCTCGGCGGCCCCGAGAAATCACTGCTGCATCTGCCCGATGGCCGCACTCTCAGCCGTTTCGTCGCGCCGTATTCCAACGGTGGATTGCTCTTCTCGTTCGAAGACAATACCGGACGTCTGGACCTGGAAAGGTCGTTCAAGGCCCTTGATGCGGTACAACGTGAAACGCTCGACAATCTGTACGAGGGAATCGCGGTGTTCGGCGGCGACGGTCGGCTCAAGTTATCCAACCCGGTGTTCGCCGGGCTTTGGAATTTGCCACCGGAACTGCTGCGCGAAGGCCTGCATATCAGCGCTTTCATCGATGCGACCCGCCCTCTTGTCGCCGGATCGGACGGCCCGTCGGGCATGAGCGATGAGGACTGGGCGCTGCATGTGGACAAAATCGTCGCCCGGCTTTCCGAACGACGCGCCGATACCGGACGCGTCCGGCTAAACAACGGCATGATCCTTGATTACAGCAATGTGGCCCTGCCGGACGGCGCCATGCTGCTCAGCTATCTTGATGTTTCCGACAGCGCGCGTGTCGAAGCCGCCCTGCGCCAGCGGGCCGAGGCGCTGGATCAGGCCAACCGCCTGAAATCGGAATTCATCGCCAACGTGTCCCACGAAGTGACGACACCGCTGGCCACCCTGATCGGCTATGCCGATATTCTGGCTCAGCAAAATTATGGCGACTTGAATGCCCGACAAAAGGAATACAGCCAGGGCATTCTGGAAAACGCCCAGAACCTGATGGGCGTCATCAACGATATCCTCGACCTCGCCGCCGTCGAGGCCGGCATGATGACCCTGCAACTCGATACGGTCGAATTACACACCATGCTGGCGTCATTGGTTCACCTCATCCGCGAGAGGGCCCGTCGCAAAAACCTGAAAATCAAGTTCGACTGCCCGCCGGACATCGGCTGGATCGTCGCCGACGAAAAGCGCCTGAAACAGGTTCTGTACAACCTGCTATCGAATGCCATCAACTTCACCCCACCGCGCGGCGCCATAACCTTAACCGCCGAAAGGTGCGGGGACGTGGAAAATGAAACCATTGTTTTCAAGGTGTCCGACACCGGTCGGGGTATTCCGAAAAGCCGCCAAATGGATATATTCGAGGCCTTCGGACACGCCGATCGGGACGATAAAAACGAAGACGAAGAGGAAATTGGCCGCCCCGGCGCCGGCTTGGGACTGACACTGGTGAAGCGGTTTGTCGAACTTCACGGAGGCGCCGTCTATGTCAAATCACCGCCCGGTCGTGGCACGACGGTCACCTGCACGCTTCCGGCCGGCGGTCGGAAAAACCCCTCGCAAGCCGACGTCAAGGCCGTCGATCAACAAAACATCGCCTGACGTTCTATTTGCAGACCCAGATTCCAGGCAGGCTGGAATAGTACTTTGCCGCGATGATCATTTCTTGCTCGCTCAACCGCGCGGCCCATTGCCCCATGGTTCGGTGATAGCGCCGGGCGGGGCTTCTTTCCGGGCTATCGGACGGACTTGGCCGGACCTTGTTTCGTTCCAGAATTGTCGCCTTGAACATCTTCAACTGGGCCAGCAGGTATGCCTCTTTCTGGCCCGCCAGGTTCGGCACACCCGGCTTGCGGCTGATCCCGTCATTGCCGTGGCATTCGCCGCACCGGATTGACGTTGTCTGAACCGGCGCCCGATCTTCCTCGGGGCACCGCAAATCCGAAAAATATCCGGTTATGGCAGCGAGTTCATCGGCGTCGAAACGGGTTGATTGGTTATCCATGGTGTGGGAATCCCGGATCTTCAACTGAAACTGTTCCAGTTCCTTCCGTGGCTTGTGACGAAATTCCTCAATCTGATTTTCCAGATAAGTCCTGTCCTGACCCGCCAAATTGGGAATTACCAGGCCCTTGCTGATTCCATTATCCCCGTGGCATTCACCGCAAGCCCCGACAATTTCGCCCAGCCGTTCGGTTTCAACGGCCCCCGAAGCAGCGGTTTGAGCAATCACCACAAAAACGATAAAAGGAATGATCGGCAACTTGAATTTTTTCATGATAGCCTTCTAGCCCCATTCAACAATCAGGTCGACCCCGGCACACCTTGCGTCGTCGAATACTCGAAATGCAAGGCCTCGCCGGGATGCAGGTGGTGTCGCGCCGAATGGGCGGCCAGCGCGGCTTCGGAAAAGCCGGTCAAGATCAGCTTCAGTTTACCCGGATAGGAAATGATATCGCCAACGGCAAAAACACCGGGGCGCCCCGCACCCATGGTTTCCGGGGCGACCGCAATATGATTGTGATCAAGGTCGAGGCCCCAGTCAACAATCGGGCCAATATTCTGCGACAGACCGAAAAAGGGCAGCAGCACGTCGGCCTCAAGCCGCCGCTGATTGCCGTCCAAATCGGCAACCACCACCGTTTCGAGTTTGCCGCTATCGCCTTCCAGCGCCGCCAGTTGAAATGGTATGACCAGATCAATAACGCCGTCGGCGGCAAGCCGTTCGAGTTTTGCGGCGCTATCGGGGGCCGCCCGGAATTTTGGTCGGCGGTGAACAATGGCGATGCTTTCGGCGATATCGGCAAGCGACAAAGCCCAGTCGACGGCCGAATCGCCGCCACCGGCAATGACCACCCGGCGACCGGCGAAATCGTCGCGCCGCTTGACCAGATAGTGTACCCCGGCGCCGGGGCCCTGAGCCTCAAAGTCCTGGATATTCTCCAGCGGCGGACGGTTCGGACCGAAAGCGCCGACACCGGCGGCGATGATCACCGCACCGGCGTCGATCCGCGTGCCCTTTGATGTTTCCAGCAACCAGCGACCATCTTCTTTTTGGGTTAATACCGTTACCTGTTGCCCCAAATGAAAAGTCGGCGCAAACGGCGCCGCCTGTGCTTCCAACCGGCCGACCAGATCGGCGGCCAGTACCGACGGCAGGCCGGGAATGTCATAAATCGGCTTTTCAGGGTAAAGCGCCGATAGCTGACCGCCGATCTCGTCAAGGGCATCGACCACATGGCATGACATTTTCAGCATGCCGCACTGGAACACGGTAAACAGGCCGACCGGGCCAGCGCCGATCACCGCGATATCCGTGATATGGTTTGTGGCGGGTGTGGCGGGTGAATTCGACATGGAAACTCCGGGATCAAAAGGGTAAGACCAAGGTATGCCAATGATACCCCCGACGAGGAAAGGAAGAAATGGTTCCGTGGCCACAGATGACAACAAATTAATAACAATCGAACTTTCCGAACAGGCGGCGACTGAAAATCTGGCGCGGCACCTTGCCGGACTGGCCCGCAGCGGCGATATTTTCGCGCTGAAAGGTGACCTGGGCGCCGGTAAGACCGTATTCGCCCGCGCCTTCATACGCTCTTTGGCGGGCGACGACACGGAGGTTCCCAGCCCGACGTTCACATTGGTTCAGGTCTACGAATCAAACATCGCCCCCTTGTACCATTTTGATCTATATCGCCTGAAACATGCCGAAGAGGCCTTCGAACTTGGACTGGACGAGGCCTTCGCAGGCGGAATCTGCCTGATCGAGTGGCCGGAACGGCTGGATAGTCTGCTGCCGCCGGACTGCCTGACCCTGACCATTACCTATGGCGAGGGCGAGCACCGGCGCAGCGTCGAAATAGCGGCGCCGGAGACCTGGCTCGAGCGCCTGCGGGAGGCCGATATTGGAACCTGACCGCACCGCCGCCATCGAGGCATTCCTGTCCCGCAACGGCTGGGGGAATGCCGGCCGGGCGCCCCTCGCCGACGACGCTTCTTTCCGCCGATACGAAAGGCTGCACCTGGGCGCCCGCACGGCGGTGCTGATGGATGCCCCACCGCCGCACGAGGACATCCGGCCCTTTCGAAAAATCGCCCGTCACCTGATTGGGCTGGGATACAGCGCGCCGGAAATTTACGCCGGTGACGACGATCTGGGTTTATTGCTGCTGGAAGACCTGGGGGATGACACCTTCACCCGGGTTCTGGCCACGGGCGGCGACGAAACCCGGCTATATGAAAGCGCCGTCGATATTCTGATCGACCTGCATCAAAGGCCTGTCGCCGAGGCGGTCCCGCCGGGCCTGCCCGCCTATGACGATCGACGCCTGCTGGACGAGGCCAACCTGATGGCGGATTGGACCTATCCGGCGATCGCCGATGGTGGTCCGCTGCCCGAAACCGCGCGAACGGCCTATGCGGCGGCGTGGCATGACGTTTTTCGCCGACTTCGCCAACAGCCGAAAACGCTGGTGTTGCGCGATTATCATGTGGACAATCTGCTATGGCTGCCAAACCGCGACGGCGTTCGCAGGTGTGGGTTGCTGGATTTTCAGGACGCCCTTGCCGGGCCGGGCGCCTATGACCTGATGTCGCTGCTGGAAGACGCCCGCCGCGATTTAGCCCATGGCCTGAAAACCACCATGTTGGCACGTTACCTGGCGGCCTTCCCGGATATCGACAAAACCGCCTTCATGGCCGCCTTCGATATTCTGGCCGCCCAGCGGCACGCCAAGGTCATCGGCATTTTTACCCGCCTCTACGTACGTGACGGCAAACCCGATTACCTGGCTCATATTCCCCGCGTCTGGCGGCTATTGGAACGGTCGCTTGAAAATACGGTACTTAATTCCGTGAAAAAGTGGTTCGATACGCATATACCAAGCCGACTGAGAACGAATCCCCCCGAGATCAAAAAGAGAGCATAATCGACGACATGACCTGGTCCCCAAAATGCGCGATGGTTCTGGCCGCAGGATTTGGCAAGCGACTGCGCCCGATTACGGAAAAAATCCCGAAGCCGCTGGTCCCGATTCATGGCCGCACGCTCATCGACCGGACCATCGACCGATTGGAGGACGCCGGCGTCAACAAGATCGTCGTCAACATTCACCATCTGGGGGAACAGATCAGCCGGCATCTGGGCGAACGGACGTCATCGGAAATTGTCTTCTCGCCGGAACCCGACATTCTCGATACCGGCGGGGGCATCGCCAACGCCTTGCCGTTGCTGGGCGACGAGCCCTTCTTCGCCTGCAACGCCGATACCCTGTGGCTGAACGGGTCACAAGACGCCCTGAAACGGATGATCGGGCAATGGGACGCCGATAAAATGGATGCCCTGCTGATGCTGCATTCGACGGTCGAGGCCTATGGCTATTCCGGTCGCGGCGATTTTTGCGCCGATCCCATGGGACGCCTGACCCGAAGGCCGGAAAACGAGGTTTCACCCTATCTGTACACCGGGGTCCAGATTCTCCACCCCCGGCTTTTCGATAATGCCCCCGATGGCGCTTTTTCCTTGAACCTGTTGTACGATAAAGCGATCGAACAAGAGCGCCTGTTCGGCATGATTCACGATGGCGAGTGGTTCCACGTTGGCACCCCCGACGGACTGGCCGATGCGGAGCACTATATGGAACTGCGCTACGCCGGGGTTAAGCGTCGTTGAGCGACCCCCTGCCCGAACAGGCCTTTCGTCCCGGTGTTTACACCATCCCCGCGGGCGCGCCATTTCTTGAGGTCCTGGCCGCCGGCATTCTGAAGCACCTGGGCGAACGTCCGGAAGCCTTGAGCCGGGTGACCCTGTTACTGCCGACGCGTCGCGCCTGCCGGGCCTTGAGCGAGGCCTTCCTGCGGGCCAGCGGCGGCAAACCGCTGTTGCTGCCGCGGATGACGCCCCTTGGTGACATCGACGAAGATGAACTGGGCTTTGCCGACGCGGGTGGCGATCTGGGCGGCGAAAATCAACTGGACCTGCCCCCCGCCATTCCGGGAATGAAACGCCAATTGATGCTGGCCCGGCTGATCCTGACCCGCAAGGATATGACCGCCAGCCCGGAACAAGCGGCGATACTGGCCCGGGAACTGGCGGAGTTACTCGATCAAATTCATACGGAACGATTGAACGTTGACGATCTTGCCGGTCTGGTCGAAGGCGATAATCTGTCTACCTATTGGCAACAGACGCTGGAATTTCTAACCATCCTGACCGATAACTGGCCGGCCATTCTGGCCGAAGAAGGGGCCACCGACCCGGCCCGGCGACGCAATGATTTGCTGGCGGCCCAAACCGCCGCCTGGATCAAAAACCCGCCACGGGGACCGGTCATCGCCGCCGGGTCAACCGGATCCATTCCGGCAACCGCCGACCTGCTGAGCGTCATCGCGGGCTTACCCCAAGGCGTACTGGTGTTGCCGGGACTTGATCGCGACGCCACCGATGACGTCTGGCGAAACCTGGCGCCGAGCCATCCGCAATACGGCATGGCGCAGCTATTGGGCCGGATGGATATCGATCGTCGGCAGGTCGCCGACTGGCCCGACCTTGCAGGCTCGCCTTCCGCCGCCGCCCGCCGCGCCCTGATGAATTTGGCCCTGCGACCGGCCCAAACCACGGGCATCGCTCCGGAACATGCCGTCTCCGCCGACGGCACCAATGGCATTATCCGCATCGATGCCGCCACCCCGCAGGAAGAAGCCAAGAGCATCGCCCTAATCATGCGCCGCACCCTGGAAACGCCGGAACGCACCGCCGCCCTGATAACACCGGACAGGCCACTGGCCCGTCGGGTCGCCGAAGAATTGTTGCGCTGGGGCGTCAAGGTCGATGATTCGGCCGGACGTCCACTGTCGGAAACACCGCCCGGAACCTTTATCCGCCTGACCGCCGGCATGGTCGGCGATGAATTATCGCCGGTGTCCCTGCTGGCGGCGCTGAAACACCCGCTTGCCGCCGCCGGACAAGCCACCGCCGTATTCCGCGCCTGGGTGCGCCACCTTGAACGCCTTTTACTGCACGGTCCCCGGCCCGGCCCCGGCATCGCCGGACTTCGCAACGCCATCGCCGTCGAACGCAAAAAGGCCGAAGACCGGACGCGGCACGAGCGCGTTGCGGGGCTGGACTCCCTTATTCCCGGCCTCGACGCCCTGGGGCTGATCGTACAGCCCTTGTGCGATTTGATGACCCGAAAGGAGGGGACCGTCGGCGACCTGTTGAGTGCTCACACCCGCTGTATCGAAGCGCTTGCCGCCACCGACGCCGGCCCCGGGCCGGAGCGTCTATGGCGTGGCGATGACGGCGAGGCCGCCGCCGCCTTTATTGCCGAACTGGCCGATACCGCCGGTGTGCTGGGCGAGCCCATCGCACCACGCCATTATCCGGCCCTGCTGGACACCCTGATGGCGTCCAGAATGGTTCGCCCGCGATATGGCCAGCACGCCCGTTTGCACATCTGGGGCAATCTGGAAGCCCGCCTGCAAAGCGCCGACGTGATGATATTGGGCGGCCTTAACGAGGCGACCTGGCCACCGGAAGCCAAACCCAGCCCATGGATGAGCCGCCCGATGGCGCGGGATTTCGGATTGCCCTTGCCGGAACGGCGGATCGGCCTGTCGGCGCATGATTTCGCCCAGGCCGCCTGCGCCCCGAACGTCGTGCTGACACGGGCCGAACGGGTCGGCGGCACCCCGACGGTGGCATCGCGCTGGCTGCAGCGTCTGGATAACATTCTCACCGGCGCCGAACTGACCAATGGCCTGATCCCGGAAGATAACTGGGTCGGTTGGGCCGACGGCCTGGATCAACCAATTGGGCGACCGACACCTGTGGAGCCGCCCCGTCCGTGTCCGCCGCTGGCGGCCCGGCCACGCAACCTACCGGTAACCAAAATCCGCACGCTGGTGCGCGACCCCTATGCCCTCTACGCCGAACGGATCCTGAAACTAAGGCCGCTCGATGCCATCGATGCCGACCCCGACGCCCGCCATAAAGGGATCGTCGTTCACGAGGTGCTCGACCGGTTCACCCGGCAATACCCGGATGACCTACCGGACGACGCCGAACGCCGGTTGATCGAAATGGGCCGCGAGGCGTTCGATGAACTGATGGCATGGCCGACCGTGCGGGCCCTGTGGTGGCCGCGATTCGAACGGATCGCCGGTTGGTTTGTCGACTGGGAGCGGAAACGCCGTGACACCGGCGTTGAGGTCCTCAAGACCGAGATAAAGGGAACGTTGGAATTCTCGCTTCCCGGCGGTCCGTTCGAACTGACCGCACGGGCCGACCGCATCGACCGGCTTGCCGACGGCAACATCGGCATCATTGATTACAAGACCGGCGCCGTTTCGTCCGGCCCGCAAATGGAAACCGGGCTTGAACCGCAATTGCCGCTGGAAGGCGCGATTGCCGACAACAACGGATTCTTCGATATCGGCGATGCCGCCGTGACGGAACTGATGTATGTGCAGGTTTCCGGCGGTCGCGAGCCCGGCACGGAAAAACGGCCAAATCTGAAAAACGGCGTGCCTCAGGTTATCAGCGACAATTTCCAGGGTCTGCAACGCCTGCTCGGGCGGTATGACCTTCCGGACATGCCGTATCGGTCCCGGCAGCGGTTTCAGTTCGAACAACAGGGCGGTGATTACGATCATCTGTCCCGTTTCAAGGAATGGGGCCTCGGCAACGGGGATGACGAATGAGCAACATCGAACACGACGTATCGTCCCGGGATACCATCGGCGGCGTTGCAAACCAGCGCCTGGCGGCCGACCCGGATGCATCCGTCTGGGTATCGGCGAATGCCGGAACCGGCAAAACCCATGTCCTGATCAACCGGATTTCGCGCCTGTTGCTGGCCGGCGTCCGGCCGGAGCGCATCTTGTGCCTGACCTTCACCAAGGCGGCGGCGGCGGAAATGTCGAACCGGCTGAACAACCGACTGGCCGAATGGGCCCGGGCCGATGATGCGGCGCTCAGGGACTCTCTGCTCGAACTGGCGGGCACCGATAAGACCGCGGACGAACTGGCTGCCGCCCGGCGCCTGTTCGCCCAGGTCCTCGACGCCCCCGGCGGGTTGAACGTTCGCACCATTCACAGCTTCTGCGAATCCCTGCTGGGTCGCTTCCCGCTGGAGGCCGCTGTCTCGCCGCACTTCAATGTGCTTGATGAACGCACCGCCTCTGAACTTCTGGAAGAAGCCCGCGACAGATTGCTGTTCGCGACCTTGAAGCCCGGCGGCGAGGCCACCGCCGAGGCGCTGAAGATGTTGGCGGGGCTGGTCAGCGAAGATGGTTTCATCACCCTGAAAAAGGAATTGTCCTTCAAGCGCGGCCTGTTTTCAGAACAACGCAGTCGGGCCGAAGGCACCGACGCCCTGATCGGCATCGCTTACCGGGCGTTGGGCCTGAACGACGGCGAGACCGCCGCAACGAAAACGGCCCTGGCTGCCGCCGACGGGGCATTCGATGGCGACCGCCTGCGGGCGGCGGCGGAAGTGATGGCGACCGGCACCGTATCGGACCTTAAAATTGCCCAACCGCTCGGCCACTGGCTTTCGCTGAACGCAGCCGACCGGACCGCGGCGTTCGCCGGACCCTATGCCACCTGTTTCCTGACCCAAAGCGGGGCGCCGCGCAAAAAGCTGATGACCAAGAAGGTAGCCGAAGCCAATCCGGGCCTGCTGGACGCCTTGTATGAAGAACAGCAACGCGTGTTCGAGACCGCAAGCAGGCTGGCCGCCATCGCCGACGCCGAAGCGACGGCGGCATTGCTGCGGTTCGGCTGCGGCCTGCTGGACGAATACGAGACCCTGAAACAAAATCGCGCGCTGCTCGATTACGACGACCTGATCCTTAAGACGACGGCCCTGTTGCAGACCGATGCCGGGGTCTCATGGGTCCATTACAAACTGGATGGCGGCGTCGATCATATTCTGGTCGATGAAGCCCAGGACACCAGCCCGGATCAGTGGATCGTCATTCGCAGGCTGGCCGATGACTTCTATTCCGGCCTGGGCGCGCGCGCGCCGGGTGAGCGCACCATCTTTGCCGTCGGCGATGAAAAGCAATCAATCTATTCCTTTCAGGGCGCCGACCCGGAGGGGTTTCGCGAGATGTCCAAATATTTCGGCACCAAGGTCAACGAGGCCGGTTGTCAGTGGCGGGAAGTGCCGCTGACGGTTTCCTTCCGGTCCGTCCCCGACGTCCTTAGAATCGTCGACCGGGTGTTCGACAGCCCGCTCGCCGCGGACGGTGTCAGGGGCGGTGACGACCTGCTTGTCCATCACCCGCACCGGATGGGGCACGCCGGACTGGTCGAAATCTGGCCGACCATTTTACCCCCCGAAAAGCCAGCGGAAACGGCCTGGGACGAGCCCGTCGACAGTGTCGGAAACGATGCCCCGGCGGTCGTCTTGGCCGAACGCATCGCGGCGACCATCCGGCGCTGGCTGGATGACGGCGACATTCTGGCTTCCGCCGGGCGGCCGATCCGAGAAGATGACATCATGATTCTGGTCCGCCGCCGGTCGGTCTTCACCACCGCGATGATCCGCGCCCTGAAATCGCGCAACGTCGCCGTCGCCGGGGCCGACCGGATGGTCCTGATCGATCAGTTGGCGGTGATGGATCTGGTCGCACTGGGTCGCTTTGCCCTGTTGCCGGAAGATGACCTGACACTGGCGGAAGTGTTGAAAGGCCCGTTGATCGGCTTTGATGATGACGCACTTTATCGGCTGGCCCATGGCCGTTCCGGTAGCCTGTGGCGGGCCCTGCGTGATGCCGCCAGTTCCGACCCGGTATTTCACACCGCCGTTGAGTATCTATCGGACGTTCTTGGCCGGGCCGACTACGCGCCGCCGTTCGAATTCTTCATCCACATTCTGGCGGTTCGGGGTGGGCGCAAGGCGATTCTAGGCCGCCTTGGCAACGAAGCCGCCGACCCGATCGACGAGTTCCTTAATCTGGCGCTGGATTTTGAGCGCACCCACACGCCGTCGCTGCAAGGATTTTTGCATTGGGTCGAAGCGGGCGAAACGGAAATCAAGCGGGATCTGGAAATTAACCGCAGGGAAGTCCGGGTGCTGACGGTTCATGGCTCCAAGGGCCTTCAGGGCAACATCGTTTTTCTGCCCGACACCTGTAGCGAGCCGGGGACCGCGCAGGAAAATCGTATCCTGTGGAGCCCCGATGTGCCGCTGTGGCAGCCGGAAAAGCGGGGCAGCCCGGAAATTTGCAAAACCATACGCGATGGCATGCGCCGCCGCACCGAACAGGAATACCGACGCCTGCTGTACGTCGCCATGACGCGGGCCCGTGACCGCCTGTACGTATGTGGATACGAAACCACCAGAGGCCGGTCCGATGGCTGCTGGTATAATCTTGTGACCGATACGTTTGACCGGCTGGAAGGCGTCGATGAGGTTGCCGTCACCGGTTTCGATGCGCCCGGTCGGCGGATTCAGTCGATCCAGAGCACCGATACCAGGGACGAAAGAGCCGGCGACGCCGTGCCGCCGGTCGCGACCACGCCGCCGGACTGGGCCCGCCGGCCGCCACCGCCGGAACCGGACCCGGCACGCCCGCTTGCCCCATCCCGTCCGACCGACGACGAACCGGCAACGCGCTCGCCGCTTGACGGCGATAGCGATGGCGGCGAACGCTTCAAGCGTGGCGCAATAATTCACCGCCTGCTTGAAAGCTTGCCCGGACTGACCCCGGAAAACCGGCCCGGCGCCACCCAGGCCTATCTGGCCCGGCCCGTTCATGGATTAAGTTTGCGGCAACAGTCGGATATCGCCGGAGAAACCCTGGCGGTGCTGGATGACCCGGCATTCGCGCCGCTGTTCGGACCTGAATCGCAGGCGGAAGTCCCGTTAAGCGGCATGATTGGTGGGCATATCGTATCGGCCCGTATCGACCGTTTGTTGGTTGGCAAGGACACAATTACGATTATCGATTACAAAACGAACCGTCCGCCGCCGACCGCAGCCGCCGACGTAAGCCCCGTTTACCTGTCGCAAATGGCCGTCTATCGGGCGTTACTGTCGGCCATCTATCCCGGTCGTACCATTACCTGCGTGCTGGCCTGGACCGACGGCCCGCGCCTTATGGCGTTGCCGGGCGCCTTGCTGGACGAGCACACACCCCCGACCGGCGCCTGATTCAGCAGTGGCCTTGACGGGGGGCATGACGCTCCCTAGATTCAAACGAACATTGACTCTGCTTAATTTCGATCCGATCAACTTATCAATAGGACCAATTATAATGACCATACCCGTTAGTGACGCTTCCTTTGAAGCCGACGTGATCAATTCGGCGACGCCCGTTATCGTCGATTTTTGGGCGGAATGGTGCGGGCCCTGCAAGCAAATCGCGCCGGCCCTTGAGGAAATTTCCGCTGAAATGGGTGATCGCGTCACTGTTGCCAAGCTCAACATCGATGAGAATCCGGGCGTGCCGTCAAAATACGGCGTCCGCGGCATTCCGACCCTGATTCTGTTCAAGGACGGTCAGGTCGCGGCAACCAAGATTGGTGCATTGCCGAAGAGCAAGCTGCTGGAATGGGTTGAATCCGTCATCTGACGATTGTATCAACGAGCCGCCTTTAAACCCCGCCGATATTCGGCGGGGTTTTTTTGTTTCCCACCCTATCAGGTGGTTTTTGGGATATGCTTTCCACAATGTGGAAAGCTATTTGGAGATACCGGAATATGCCGCTATATAACGGCTTACTCCATTGACGTTCACGGCCCTGAAGACGGGGCCCCGGGTTCAGAGCCGACATAAAGGAAACGCCTCGATGAACAGCATCTCGTCCTTCGCCCCGCCACAACGAATCTTGATGGGCCCCGGCCCGTCCGACGTACATCCACGGGTGCTGTCGGCCATGGCGCGACCAACCATCGGCCACCTGGACCCATCCTTCGTGACGATGATGGACGAGGTCAAAACCCTTCTGCGCTATGCCTTTCAAACCGAAAATACCCTGACCCTTCCGGTTTCGGCGCCGGGGTCGGCGGGCATGGAAACCTGCTTCGTCAACCTGATCGAGCCGGGCGATAGGGTGATTGTGTGCCAGAACGGCGTATTTGGCGGTCGCATGAAGGAAAACGTCCTTCGCATCGGCGCGACCCCGGTGATGGTCGAAGATGCCTGGGGCGAAGCCGTCGACCCGGCCAAGGTGGAAGACGCCCTGAAAGCGAATCCCGGTGCCAAGGCCGTCGCCTTCGTTCATGCCGAGACATCGACCGGCGTTCTTTCCGATGCAAGGACCCTTTGCGCGCTGGCCGCCAAACATGATGCGCTCAGCATCGTCGACGCCGTCACATCATTGGGCGGATGTCCGGTGCTGGTCGACCAATGGGGCGCCGATGCGGTCTATTCCGGATCCCAGAAGTCCTTGTCCTGCGCCCCCGGCCTGTCGCCGGTAACGTTCAGTGAGCGCGCCATTGAGACCATCAAGGCGCGCAAAATACCCGTTCAAAGCTGGTTTCTGGACTTGACGCTGGTCATGAACTACTGGGCCGACGGGGCCGGTGCGCCCCGCTCCTACCACCACACGGCCCCGGTCAACGCCCTTTACGGCCTGCATGAATCGCTCGTCATGTTGCGCGAAGAAGGGATCGAGAATTCCTGGGACCGTCACCTGAAGAACAGCGACGCCCTGCGCGCCGGGTTCCGCGCCATGGGGCTGGAAACGCTGGTCGGCGACGATATATACCTGCCCCAGTTAACCACCCTGAAGGTTCCGGATGGCGTCGACAAACCGGAAGTCCATCGCTTGTTGCTAAACAACTACAACATTGAAATCGGCGGCGGCTTGGGCAGCCTGGCCGGCAAGGTCTGGCGGATCGGCCTGATGGGCCAAAGCAGCAGCCCGGCCCATGTTATCTTGTGCCTGAGCGCCATGGAAGGCCTGCTGCGCGACATGGGGATTCGAATCAACGAAGGAGCCGCCCTTCCGGCGGCCCAATCGATCCTGTTCGACGGAATGCCCACCGCGGCTTATACCAAGTTGCATTAATAATGACCCATAGAGATCGCGTCCGCAGCCCGTCGGGCAGGAGAGAAGCTGCAGGCGATGTTGATCATCGTCAAGGCTTTTCGACGCACTCCGACGGGTTGCGGACGCGACCGGAACGGCGGCCTCATAAGACTTTTGGACGTCGTCGCCCCCATCTTGCGATACACCGCATCGCTGCGCCGTGCGCTCCTCGCCAAAAATCTTGTGAGGCCGTCTCTATGAGTCATTATTAGTGCAATTTGGTATTAACCGTTGTCCTTGAGAACCGTTCCCGCCAGATAGAGCGATCCGGCGATCAGGATGCGGGCCGGAACATCCGACGCCGCGACAATATCGGCGACGGCCGCACCGACACCGACGGCCGGCGCGTTATCCATGCGCCAGGTCGTCGCGGCCTCGCATATCCTCTCGGCGCTCAAGGTGTTTTCTTCGCCGGGAATGGCGACCCCGCGCAACAAGCCGATCCGGGCTTCCAGCTGTTTTAGAAAATCTTCCGGGTCCCGTGAATTGAGCATCCCGAAAACCAGATGCAGTGGCTTGTCCCGCCATTGGCGGGTCTGCGTCCGAATGGCCTTGGCCGCCGCTTCGTTGTGCCCGCCATCAAGCCACAGTTCCCAGCCAGCGGGCAGAAGATCCGTCAGCGGTCCATGGCGCAAGTGTTGCAGGCGGGCCGGCCACTCGACGCTTTTCAGGCCGAGCGCCGCGGCGGCATCGGAAACATCGAAACCGGGCATCCGTTCCAGCGCCGCCAACGCAAGGGCGGCGTTTCGTTGCTGATGGATGCCGCTTAAGGACGGCAACGGCAGGCGGCGCGTTTTGCGCACCGGATCATCGCCTTCGAACGGCGCCTCGAACACCATTTCATCGCCCGCCGTGCGGACGAACCAGTCCTTGCCTTCCCGCAACAGGGGCGCCGAAATTTCCGTCGCCCGTTCGGCGATCTTGCGGTCGGCTTTTCGTTCCTGCCTGGCCAGAATACAGGGCACATCCGGTTTCAAAATTCCGGCCTTTTCGCCGGCGATTTCCTCCAGAGTGTCCCCCAGGAAATTCTGATGATCGACCGACACCGGGGTGATGATGCTCAGTAACGGTCGATCGATGACATTGGTCGCGTCGAGCCGCCCGCCCAATCCGGTTTCCAGCAACAGGATATCGGCCGGGGTTCGCGAAAACGCCAGGAACGCCGCCGCCGTCGTAACCTCGAAAAAGGTGATTGGATCGCCGCCATTGACCGCTTCGCATTCCGCCAGCAGCGCCGACAGATCGGCATCGTCGATCAACTGCCCGGCGAGACGAATGCGTTCGTTGAAATGCACCAGATGCGGCGAGGTATAAACGTGGACCCTGTATCCCGCCGCCTCCAGCATGGCGCGCAGGAAGGCGACGGTCGATCCTTTGCCGTTGGTCCCGGCAACATGAACCACAGGGGGGAGTTGATGATGCGGATTGCCAAGCCGTTCCAGCAAGGTCTCGACACGCCCCAGCGACAGGTCGATGACCTTGGGGTGCAGCGCCATCAGCCGTTCGAGGATAGGCTCGCTGTGCTGTCCGTCAGTCAGCGGGAAGCTCCTGTCCGGGGTCCGGCTTCAGCGCGGTTCCGACCTGCGGTATCGACACCACATCGGCGGCGGGGCCCTTGTTTACCAGAACCCCGATCACCCGGATCAGGGTATCGCGCAGATCGTGACGGCGCACGACCATGTCGACCATGCCGTGATCGAGCAGGTATTCGGCCCGTTGGAAACCTTCCGGAAGTTTTTCACGGATCGTTTGTTCAATAACGCGGGCGCCGGCAAAACCAATGACGGCGCCGGTTTCGGCGATGGCGATATCGCCCAACATGGCAAACGACGCCGACACGCCACCGGTGGTCGGGTCCGTCAACACCACGATATAAGGCAATCCGGCGTCTTTGACTTCTTCAACGGCGATGGTCGTTCGGGCCATTTGCATCAATGACAGGATACCTTCCTGCATGCGCGCCCCGCCCGAAGACGGCACCACGATCAACGGCGCATCCTGAACGACGGCGAGCCGGGCGGCGGCGATCAATCCGTCGCCAACGGCAACCCCCATGGAACCGCCCATGAAGGAAAAGTCGAGCGCGGCAATGACCACATCGATCCCACCCAGGCGGCCATGGGCGACGGTCAGGGCGTCTTTCAGGCCGGTGCTGCTCTGGGCATCCTTCAATCGGTCCGTGTACTTGCGGCGGTCGCGGAATTTCAGCGGATCCGGTGTCGGCAAGGTCAGTTCGATAGGCTGGTATTCGCCATTGTCAAACATCATTTTCAAGCGTTCCGGCGAATCAAGCCGCATATGATGACCGCAGTGAGGACACACCCGGAGGTTGTTTTCCAGGTCGCGATGGAAGATCATTTCCTCGCAATTCGAACATTTGTGCCACAGGTTATCCGGAATTTCCTTTTGTCCGCCGACCAACTGTTTCAGTTTCGGGCGAACGAAACTTTTCAACCAGTTCATTTCGCGTACTCCAAATTCATTCCGCCGCCCCCTTGCGAGCATGACGCACACCATCGGCCAAAGCGGCGACCGCGGCGAGCAAGTCCGGCACCAATTCCTGCGAGGGCCCGTTGTTTTCGTCGATATTGTCGGCAATGATATTGACCAGCGCCGAACCGACGACCGCGGCCTCGGCAATGGCCGCGACGTCACCGGCCTGCTGCGGCGTGTTGATGCCGAAACCGACAACGATCGGCAAATCAGTATGACGCCTAAGGCGCCGATAGGCTTCTGAAATATCACTGGTCGCCGCCGATGCGGTGCCGGTGATGCCGGTAATTGATACGTAATAAACAAAACCGCTGGCATTTTCCATAACCCGCGGCAGGCGGTTGTCATCGGTGGTCGGGGCCGTCAGATAGATGAAGTTAAGCCCCGCTTCCAGCGCCGGCAGGCAGAATTCGGCTTCTTCCTCGGGCGGCAGGTCGACGATGATAAAGCCGTCGACCCCCGCTTCTTTTGCATCGGCCAGAAACCTGTCGACACCGTAAACGTAGATCGGATTGTAATAGCCCATCAGGATGATCGGCGTTTCGTCATCATCGGTTCTGAACGTCCTGACCATATCCAGCGTCCGGATCATGGTCTGACCCGCCGCCAGGGCGCGGGTCGATGCCAGCTGAATGGCCGGTCCATCCGCCATGGGGTCGGAAAACGGCATGCCCAGTTCGATCAGGTCGGCCCCGGCTTCGGGCAGGCCTTTGAGAATGGCAAGTGCCGTATCGTAATCGGGATCACCGGCGGTGGTGAAGGTGACCAGACCGCCGCGCCCCTCTTGCTTCAACCGTTCGAAGCGTCGGGTTATTCTCGTTTCCACATTGCGCCCCATCATTCCACCCCAAACGTCATGCCGGTGGCGGTCGCCACGGTGTTGAGGTCCTTATCGCCGCGACCGCTCAGGTTCATCACCACAATATGGTCCTTCGGCAAATCGCCGGCTATTTTCATGATATGGGCGATCGCGTGCGAGGATTCCAGCGCCGGGATGATGCCTTCAAGCCGGGTCGTCAATTTAAACGCGTCGAGAGCTTCCCGATCGGTGATGGAAACGTAGCTGGCACGGCCAACATCATGCAGCCAGGCGTGTTCGGGGCCGATTCCGGGGTAATCCAGCCCGGCGGAAATGGAATGGGCTTCCTTGATTTGACCGTCATCGTCTTGCAACAGGTAGGTCCGGTTGCCGTGCAGCACACCGGCGCTACCGGCGCTTAGGCTTGCCGCATGTTCACCGGTCTCGATTCCCCTGCCCGCCGCTTCGACGGCGATGATATCAATTTCAGCATCGTCGAGAAACGGGTGGAACAGCCCCATGGCGTTGGAGCCGCCGCCGATACAGGCGACCAGGGTATCGGGCAGGCGGCCTTCTGCTTCCCGTATCTGTTCGCGGACTTCTTCGCCGATAACCGACTGAAAATCTCGCACCATGGCCGGGAACGGATGCGGCCCGGCGACCGTACCGATGATGTAGAACGTGTCTTTAACATTGGTCACCCAGTCGCGCAGGGCTTCGTTCAACGCATCTTTAAGGCTTTTCGAGCCCGCCGTTACCGGTCTGACTTCGGCCCCCAGCATCTGCATGCGGAAGACGTTGGGCGCCTGGCGTTCAATGTCCTTGGCCCCCATGTAGACCACGCACGGCAGGTTGAACAGCGCACACACCGTCGCCGTCGCGACGCCGTGCTGGCCGGCGCCGGTCTCGGCGATGATCCGGGTCTTGCCCATACGCCTGGCCAGCAAAATCTGGCCGACGCAGTTGTTGATCTTGTGCGCCCCGGTATGGTTCAGGTCTTCGCGCTTGAAGTATATCTTGGCGCCGCCAATGTGATCGGTCAGACGCTGGGCGAGATAAAGCGGGCTTGGCCGTCCGACATACTGCGAGAAATAATATCCCATTTCCCGGGCAAATTCCGGATCGACCTTGGCCGCCTCATAAGCGTCCTCAAGCTCCAGAATGAGCGGCATAAGGGTTTCGGCGACAAAGCGCCCGCCGTAGATGCCGAAACGCCCGTTTTCACCGGGTCCGGCGCGATATGTGTTCGGTTTGTTCATGACGGCGACAATAAAGCACAAAGGACACCGCTTTCCGAGTAAAAAGCGCCTGCCTGTTGCTGTTTCCAGGCTGTTTCTAAAGAGTGGCGGCCAGACTCAGGAAATGCCGGATTTTTACGACGCTTTTGACCCCTGGGGCGACCTCGACCCCGGATGACACATCGACCATCGTCGCGCCGCTGATTTGCACGGCTTCCGCCAGATTTTCGACGTTTATACCGCCCGCCAGCAACCACGGAACGGCCCAGGTGGCGCCCTTGATCACCTGCCAGTCAAAGGCCAGCGCGTTGCCGCCGGGCCTGCTTGCCCCTTTCGGTGGGCGGGCGTCGAACAGGAGCCTGTCGACAACCGGTTCATACGTTCTGGCAATATCTAGGTCTCGCGGGCCGGAAACGCCAACGGCCTTCATTACCGGCAATCCGAAACGCCGTTTCAGCCGCGCGACATCATCGGGTGTTTCGCTGCCGTGAAGTTGCAACATATCAAGCCCGCCGGTTGCGACGGCGGCATTGATGTCCGCTTCCACCGCGTCAACGAACAACCCGACCCGGATAATCGTCCCCGGTACGCCGGCCACGAGGCCGCCAAGCTGATCCGCCGTGATCGCCCGTGGCGAGCGATCGAAGAACACGAAGCCAACCATGGCGGCACCGCCATCAACGGCGGCGGTAACGGCTTCGGTGGTGCCAAGGCCGCAAATTTTAACGGCGACAGGCATCTTATTCGCCCGCGACGATTTCCGCCGCCACCCTGTCAGCCGCGGCGACCGGGTTTTCAGACGCCGTGATCGGCCGGCCGATGACCAGATAATCGGCGCCGTCCGCAATCGCCCTGGCCGGGGTTACGATGCGCTTCTGATCGTCACTCGAGGCCCAGACGGGCCGAATGCCGGGCACCACCAGCTTGAAATCCGGTCCAGCCTGTGCCCTGAGCGCCTCGACCTCGCGGGCCGAACAGACAACCCCGTCAAGGCCGCTGGCCTGGGTCAAATCCGCCAACCGCAAAACCTGATCGAGGGCGCCGCCCGCGACCCCGACCTGATGCAAATCGTCGTCATTCATCGAGGTCAGGACGGTCACGGCGATGACCAGCGGGGCGGCGCAGCCAAGGGCGGCGGCGCCTTCGCGGGCGGCATCGGCGGCGGCCCGCATCATATCGCCGCCGCCGCCGGCATGAACATTAACGATGAACGGCTTCAGGGGCGCCGCGGCGCGAATGGCCCCGGCCACCGTATTGGGAATGTCATGAAATTTAAGATCGAGAAATACCGGCATACCGCAGGCGGAAATGCGCTCGACCCCGGCCGGGCCGTTGGCGGTAAAAAATTCCTTACCGACTTTCATGCCGCCGACATGCCCCTTCAGACTCACCGCCAGATCGGCGGCGTAATCGGCATCGGTGGTGTCGAGGGCGACAAATGTGTGCAGGGTGGGTGTTTCGTCTGTCATTGTTCTTTATTAAACGTTGGCGCGTTGAAATGCCAGCTTCGCCGCCGCCAGGTCTTCCAGCGCCGTTCCGGCCGACTTAAACAGCGTGATGTCCCCATCGCCGGTGCGCCCCGTGCAGCGGCCCGCCGAAAGGTCGAACAAATCACCCAGCACATCATCCATTGAAATAACGCCTCGACCGATAGGATCGGTTAAATCACCCGCTTCCTTCGTCGCGCCTTCCCGAGTGTCGCAGAAAACCCGCGCACGGATAACACACTGGTCATCGCTTTCCCGCATTTCAGGCGTAAAGGCGCCAACCAGATCAAGATGCTGGCCGGGGCGCAGCCAGTCGCCCTGGATCAGGGGCTGACGCGCCAGGGTCGCACACGAGATGATATCGGCTTCGGGAACCGCCGTTGCCAGATCGCTGACAACCCGGCACGAGAAGCCATCATCGGCCAACGCGCCGACAACCGCTGCGGCCTTATCGGGATTTCTCCCCCAGACCATGACGTCGGTGATCGGCCTGACGGCGGCATGAGCCCGGATCAGATGGCGCGACAGAACGCCGGTGCCGACCATCAGCAGGGTCGAACTTTCGGCCCGCGACAGGTAGCGCGAGGCCACCGCCGAGCTTGACGCCGTCCGCCGGGCCGTCAGTTCGGCGCCATCGAGCATCGCCAGCGGCGTCCCATTGGCGCCGTCCATCAGCATGTAGGACCCCATTACCGCGGGAAGATCCTGCGCGCCATTTTCCGGAAACACGGTAACGATCTTAACCCCGATGACATCGCCCTGCCGCCATGCGGGCATCAACAACAGCGTCGGGTCCAGCCCGTCGGGGGTTGCTATGGAGTGGTGATGGCGCACCGGCACACAGCATCCTTCCCTGAACATAAGGTCGATGGCGTCAATCAATGACGGATAGTCGAGAGACGTCTTGAGGTCGTCGGCGGATATCAATTGCATGGGATTTTCTTTGTTCGGGACGCCGTTGGATCAGGCCGCATCGGCCTTCGAACGGATCGGGCTTAAAGAAGGCGTCGACGGAAGGCTGATTTCCGGGATGGTCGAAGGCGCCGGTGGCGACGGCGATGGCTCGCCTCGGTCGAGCCGTTCCCGAAGGGACGCCTCTTCGCGCTTTGCGGCTTCCAGCTGGCGCACCATTTTGCGATATTCCGCCCGCCTGCGCGCCCCGGAAAGCCACGCAATCAGCGCCCCGGCGAGGAAACCGACGAAACCGCCGACCAGGCCGAGCGAGAACAAGGGAACATCAACGATGATCGGCGTCGGCCACAGATCAAGGCTCACATCGGCGCGATTGGCAATCGTAAACGTAACGACGACAACGGCCAACGGGACCATAATCAGCCAGGAAATCAAACGGGCCACGGTCGCAACCTTTCCTGTCGGGAACACGGGTTATTCCGCGGTGTTAAGTTTTTCGCGAAGTTGTTTGCCGGTCTTGAAGTAGGGTATGTACTTTGCCGTCACGCTCACAGATTCACCGGTGCGCGGGTTGCGACCGACACGCGCCCCTCGCTCCTTTACCGAAAAAGCGCCAAAGCCACGTAATTCGACCCGATCCCCGTTCGCCAATGCCTCGGTTATTTCATCGAATATGGTGGTGACGATCCGTTCCACATCCCTTTGATAGAGATGCGGATTGCTTTCTGCCAGTCTTTGTATCAGTTCAGATTTGGTCATCGCCGTATCCTCCATTCCGGGAGCCCGCTTATCCCTGCGTGCTACCAGATTGCAGGGTGCCAAAGCGAGATCAAGCCGTCAAGTCTAAGTCGTTCAGAAAACAGAGTTTTTCCGATTGCGCCGCTGAAGAGGCTCGACCAACCATCACCTTCGCGAACGATCTTCACGTCGCGAATCGGCAAATCGACGGACACGCCATCGGTATCGGCCAGCCATTTCCTGGCTTGCCGCTCGCCGCCCAGGGCATCGATCAGACCCACCGTCAGCGCCTGTCGGCCACTGTAAATACGACCGTCCGCCAGTTGCAGCGCCGCCGGGCGCGCCATTCCCCGCCGTTCGGCGACCAAATCGACAAACATCGCGTGCATGTCCATGACAACGTCTTGCACGGCCTTTCGGGCCGCCGGGGATGTCGGCTCGAACGGATTGGGTTGTGCCTTCAAGGGGCCGCTTTTAATGGTTTCCGGTGCGATGCCCAGTTTTTCAAGCAAGCCGTTAATATTGGCGGTTTGCATCAGAACCCCGATCGAGCCGGTGATCGAGCCCTCGCGGGCGACGATATGATCGGCGGCGATTGCCGTCATGTAAGCCGCCGATGTCGCCGTGGTTCCCATCACCGCCACGACGGGTTTCTTTGCGGCGACGGCGCGAAGCGAGCGATACAGGCTTTCGCCCCCCACCACGGTGCCGCCGGGGCTGTCGATACGGACAACCAGCGCCCGCACGTTGCCGTCATCGGCCAACGCGGACAGGGTCTCGTCGCGGGCCGTATCCTCGACGATAATGCCGCTGACGGTGAGCCTGGCAACGGAGTCACCGAATTCAGGTTTTTCGATACGAAGGGCGATCACCAGGGCGACCGCGGTCAGGGAGAGGATGGCGAACATGCGCCAGAAAAGAAGCCGGCGCTTCAAGCGTCGCCGGTCCACGATATAGTCAGCATCGAGTGACATCGTTGGGGCACCTCGGTATCCGAACTCGTTCAACACACGTGACCATGCCCGGGCAGACGACGGGCGATCGGCAACAAAGCCGGTACTGCCGGAACGGAGAGGGCCTCAAGGCCACCCGCCGTTCCGGCAAAACCGTGGATAAGGACTATTCGTCCGTATCGTCAGCCGCCTTTTTTGCAGCGGCCTTCTTCGGGGCGGCCTTCTTTGCAGCCGCCTTCTTGGCAGGTTTTTCTTCAGCCGCGGCGTCTGCCGGGGCTTCAGCTTCAGCCTTTTTGGCCGCCGCTTTCTTCGGCGCGGCTTTCTTGGCCGGCTTTTTTTCTTCCTTGGCTTCGGCAGGAGCAGCCGTCGACAGCTTTTCCTTCAAGGCAGCCCCCAGGATGTCGCCAAGCGACGCGCCGGAATCGGATGATCCGTATTCCTTCATCGCCGCTTTTTCTTCCGCCGCCTCAAGGGCCTTGACCGATAACGTCAGCTTACGGCTACCGGCGTCGATCTGCATGACCTTGGCGTCGACCTTTTCACCGGCGGCGAACCGATCGGGACGCTGCTCGCTGCGTTCCCGCGACAGATCCGATTTGCGGATGAAGCCGGGCAGGCCTTCGCCGACCTTGACCTCGATACCGCCATCAACAACGGCGGAAACCGTACAGGTGACGACATCGCCCTTTTTCAGGTTGTCGAGGTCGGCCTGCAAGGGATCTTCGGTCAACTGCTTGATGCCAAGGCTGATACGCTCTTTCTCGACATCGACGTCAAGAATTTTAGCCTTGACGACATCGCCTTTCTTGTAATCGGCAAGGGCGTCTTCGCCTGACTTTTCCCAGGAAAGGTCGGACAGGTGGGCCATCCCGTCAATATCACCGGACAGGCCGATAAACAGGCCGAATTCGGTGATGTTCTTGATTTCGCCTTCGACCTCCGATCCGACCTTCTGGGTTTCGACGAACGTCTCCCAAGGATTGGAACCACACTGTTTCAGGCCAAGCGAAATACGACGTTTTTCCGGGTCGGAGTCCAGAACCATGACCTCCACTTCCTGGCTGGTCGAAACGATCTTGCCCGGGTGGATGTTCTTTTTGGTCCAGCTCATTTCGGAAACGTGAACCAGACCTTCGACGCCGGGTTCCAGTTCGACGAAGGCGCCGTAATCGGTGATGTTGGTGATACGCCCGGTGAACTTGCTGCCGACCGGGTATTTCTTGTCGACACCTTCCCACGGATCGGCCTCAAGCTGCTTCATGCCGAGCGAAATACGCTGTGTATCGGGGTTGAAGCGAATAACCTGAACCTTGACCGTTTCGCCAATGCTGAGGGCTTCGGACGGGTGATTGATGCGACGCCATGCAATATCGGTGACGTGCAACAGACCATCGACACCGCCCAGATCGACAAAAGCGCCGTAATCGGTGATGTTCTTGACCACACCTTCGAGAATCTGGCCTTCGGACAGGTTGGCGATCAGTTCGCCACGCTCTTCGGCGCGGGTTTCTTCCAGCACGGCACGACGTGAGACAACGATGTTGTTGCGCGCGCGGTCCATTTTCAAAATCTGGAACGGCTGCGGCGTCCCCATCAACGGTGTGATATCGCGAACCGGGCGGATATCGACCTGGCTGCCGGGCAGAAAGGCCACGGCTCCGGCCAAATCGACGATGAAACCACCCTTGACGCGGCCGAAGATAACGCCATTGACGCGTTCGTTGGCCTGGAAGGTCTTGTCCAACTCGCCCCAGGCTTCCTCGCGGCGCGCTTTCTCACGGCTCAACCGGACGAGGCCGTCCCGGTCTTCATAACGCTCGACGAAAATGTCAACGACGTCACCGACCTTGATTGTCGGGGCCTGGCCGGGGTCGGCGAATTCCTTGATATCGACGCGGCCTTCGGATTTCAGGCCGACATCAATGGTCGCGGCGTCATCGTCAACGGCAATAATCGTACCCTTGACGACGGTACCTTCGAAAGCACCTTCGGCGCCCATTGATTCATCGAGAAGATCGGCGAAATTTTCACCGCTAAAGGCATATTCTTCACTGCTGGCAATGTTTGCAGGAGCCATGGTCTGGTTTCCTTATCAGTCTTGTGTCTTTCCGGCCAACCGGTTGTGTCCGGCGGTCTTTGAGAGGCGGAAATATAAAAACCCGACCCACACCATTGTGGGCAAGGCGGTTTAACTGTTCCGTGAAGAAATGAAATCGAGCGCCGCGACAAACACCTGATCGGCATCCAGATCGCTGGTATCGATCCGAAACGCATCCGGTGCGGGCACAAGCGGAGAAGCGGTTCTTCCCGTGTCCCGAGCGTCACGTTCCTTCATATCCTGCAGAACGCGGGCATATATAGACACCTCACCCCGTTCCTGCAACTCTTTATGACGCCTTTCGGCACGAACGTCGGTGCGCGCGGTAATGAATATTTTCACGTCGGCGTCCGGACACACCACCGTACCGATGTCGCGACCATCAAGAACGGCGCCCGGAGCGTTGTGCGGCGGGGTCGCGGCAAAGCTCCGCTGGAAATCCAATAGCGCCTTCCTGACCGCCGGAATGGCCGACACTTTCGATGCCGCCTGGGCCGTTTCATCGTTGCGCAGGCCCGCAACCTCAAGGTCTGCGGCAACCAGGCCCCGTGCCGCCTGCCCCGCCAGTTCTTCATAGGTCGCCAGGTCATCGCCGATCTCGACATCGATATCCAGAACCTTGCGGGCGACGGCCCTGTACAGCAGCCCGGTATCGAGGAGTTCCAGCGAGAAACGATCCGCCAGGCGTTTCGCCAACGTCCCCTTGCCGGCGGCGGCCGGTCCGTCGATGGCAACAATTTTCGGAGCTCGGGTCATGACGTCGCCTTCTCTATGTTACAGCCCAGACCGTTCATCAGGGTCTCGAAGCCGGGGAAACTGGTTTCAATCGGCGACCCGTCGTCAACCGCAACGGGTTCCGCGCTGACCCCGCCGAGGACCAGAAACGACATCGCCATACGATGGTCCAGTTCGGTCGCAACCGTTGCCCCGCCCCTTGGCGGGGCGCCGGTACCGTGAACGACCAGAAAGTCCTCGCCCTCTTCAACATCGACACCGCAGTCAGCAAGGCCGCGCGCCATACCGCCCAGACGATCACTTTCCTTGACCCTCAATTCGCTTAAGCCCGCCAGTCGGGTGGTCCCCTTGGCGCAGGCGGCGGCAACGGCCAGGATCGGGTATTCATCGATCATCGAAGGGGCCCGGTCGGCGGGAACCTCGATACCGTGCAACTGGGACGCCTTGAGCAACAAATCGGCGACCGGTTCACCGGCTTCGCTACGCCGGTTTTCAAGCGTTATGGCGGCCCCCATCTCGGTCAGGGTATCGATCAGGCCGGCCCGCAGCGGGTTGAGCCCGACGCCCTTAATGCCGATGGCCGATCCGGGGCTTAACAGGGCGGCGACCATGGGGAACGCGGCGGACGAAACATCGCCGGGGACGGCCACATCCCGCGCCGTCAATTCCGGCTGGCCGCGAAGGCTGATGGCCCGCCCGCCGCCGGGCAATTCCTCGACCTCGATCTGGGCCCCGAAATGGCGGAGCATCAGCTCCGTATGATCGCGGGTTGGTTTCGGCTCGATCACGCGGGTTATCCCCGGCCCCGCCAATCCGGCCAACAGGATCGCCGATTTAACCTGGGCCGAAGCGACGGGCAACTCATAGTCAATCGGCTGGGGAATGGCCACGCCATCCATGCCAATCGGCAAGCGACCGCCTGACCGTGTCCTGAAAACCGCGCCCATTTGACGCAGCGGCTCAATGACGCGGCCCATGGGACGGCCCTTCAGGGACTCATCGCCGCTCAAAATCGCGGTGAAGGGGTGACCGGCGAGCACCCCCATCAACAAACGGGCCGCCGTTCCCGAATTGCCCATATCGAGCACATCGTCGGGTTCGCAAAAACCTGAAACCCCACGACCGGCGACACGCCAAACCCCGCCGTGCGGATCGGTAGAGATGCTGACGCCCATTGATCTTAGCGCCGCGGCGGTTGCCAGCACGTCCTCGCCCTCAAGCAATCCGGTGATTCGCGTTTCGCCGACCGCCAGGGCGCCGATGATCAGGGCCCGATGAGAGATCGACTTGTCGCCCGGAACTCTTATATCGCCGGAAAGTCTCATGGCGTTCTGTGCGATAAGCGGAGTCACGACGATTGATCCAGTCCATTTGAAGTCGAATAAGCGGTATCAAGGCAACCGGTTGGGCCATCTCAAACCGAGCGTTGCCAAGGGGTCTCTAGCACAGAACACCGAACCGCTGATAGCCTTGTCTTGTTGCATTAAAGCGTGCTTTGTTGATTTTTGCTTTTGACAGAAACCACGGAACATGGCAATTGGGCCATATTGGATAAATTTTCGATCGCCGGAGAAACAAAAGAGTGACCAATCCAAAACTTGGAAACAAGCATGTCTGCAAGGACTGCGACACCCGATTTTTTGACATGAAAAAGACTCCGCCCGTGTGCCCGAAGTGCGGCCTGGAAATAAAAGAGGCAAAACCGGCCAAGGGCAAGCGAGCCGCGGTTGAAGCCGAACCCGTGGCAGCCGTTCCGCCCGTTGAGAAAGCGGCGCCGAAAAAAGCGAGCGAGGCCGATGACGACGATGATCTCGAGGACATCGACGACGAACTGGCCGACCTGCTACCGGCCGACGGCGATGACCTTGTCGAGGATATCGACGAAGACGAAGACGACGACGATTTAATCGAAGATGCCTCGGACCTTGGCGAGGATGACGACGACCTGCTGGAAGTTCGCGAACACATCGATGTCGAGACAACGGACAAGGGCTAAACAGGTCGCCGACCATGGGCCGGGAACGGCGATTGGGCCTCGCCGTTTTTTTTCCCTTGCCTTTCGGCACCGATCTTAAGTATGTATCCGTCTCTTAAGGCATAAGCGCCGCGTCGGTCCCAACCGGCGAGCGGAACATCAGGCCAAAAGAAATCGGGGCCGTAGCTCAGTTGGGAGAGCGCTACAATGGCATTGTAGAGGTCAGGGGTTCGATTCCCCTCGGCTCCACCATCAAAACCCCAAGGGAAACCTTGGGGTTTTGTTCTTTTGGGGGTTTGCAATTCAAGTTTGCCGTCTCCTCATGTTCTCAGAGGTTCGAGCGCTGTCGCAACGTTTAGTATCGTCGGCAAAGGCTTCAATGTCTACGACATCCCAACACTTTAGGCGCGGCCCAAAAGGGGAGTTAAGCGGGGGTCCGCACGGACGTTTTTTTCTATGCATAATTTCCTTAAGCATAAAGAGTCCGAATCGGACGGTCAGGGGCGTGAAAGCGTTTGTCAAACGACCCTTAAGCTCAAGGCTTTCTCTTTTAAGGAAATATACACCAACATCAGCGCCTCAGTTCTTATGCTTTAGAGAACGAAAACACACAAAAGGGGGAGAAGCGAACTCCTCCCCCATATTTGTCTGACAATCCCGCAAAACGGGACTGCCTTACTGTAGCTGCTCTCCAAAACAGCGCAATTAGTTTGACCCGGCTTTAGGGGCAAGTCAATATTCCCTATACAATGAATAAGGGATATTGATCGTGAAGATTGGGTGGGGCATAGATGTCGGCGTTGCCAGTCTGGGCTTTGCCGTGATTGAGTTGGACGCGAGGGGGAACCCAAATAAGCTGCTGGACGGGATCAGTATTGTGTATCCCGCTCCGACGGGGGCGGCAGAAAGAACGCGCTACAAATCCGCTCGCACGCAAACGGCCCGGCACAAGCAACGGATGAAATTACTGCGCGCGGAGTCGATAAAATTATTCGGCCTGAAACCGGATTTTGATAGCCCTGAAGCATGGCCGGACCTGCTGGACGGGGTCATGGAGAACGGGAACCCACGGCGCAACAATTCCCGCGTTCGGCTCCGCGCTCATGGCCTGAGCGCCTCCTTAAGCTCAGGTGACTTGGCCAGGTCCATACTGCACATTGCCAAAAATAGAGGACAGCGTCTTACGCGTGGCCTGAAGGACGAAGCCAGGGGCGATGTTGGCGAACAAAAGAAAACGGCCAAAGAACGCCAATCTATGGCGAACACAGCCAACGAGACAAAAGGTGCCTTGCAAGTTCTTGGCCGCGAGCTCGGCATTGACGGCGCGGCACATCCTTCGCAATTGCTCATGAACAAAGCTGGAGACTTGGGAGGGACCCGCCTGAAAAAAGACCGTGAGGACATGCCCGTCTTCACCCGTGCCATGATGGAGGCGGAATTGGAAGCGCTGCTGGAAGCTCAGCGTCCATACCATGCGGCCATGACGGAGGAAATGTGCAAAGAGCTCAAAGAAATCGTTTTCCGTGAAGCGGACCCCAAGCCGCCTCAAATTGGAAAATGCCGTTATGGCGTCAAGGACAAAGAAGGAGAAATCGAAACCCGACTGCCGCGCGGCAGCGACTTGTTTCAACGGAAGCGTATTTATGAAGAAGTCAATAATCTCCGCTTGATTTCATCACGCACAGCGAAAGAAAGGTCTCTTTCCCTTACAGAGCGCAATATCCTGACGGCTATCTTGCTCAATGGCCGGGACCTCACTGCGGCGGGTGTCCGCACATCCTTAGGCCTGAAAAAGGACGCTCTGGCCGATAAGACCAGCCTTGATATTTCGGATACGCGAAAAGGCCGAAAAACGTCCGGCACCTTGCAATGTCATCCCTTGGCCGCCGCCATGGCGAAAGCCGATGCGTTGGAACAGTGGCATGGTTTCACGCCGGAGCAACGCGAGCAAATCGCCAATCTGGTCCGTACCGAGGATGATGTGGAAGCGCTACGCACGGCAATGAATGAGTTCTCCCTATCCGAAGGGGCCATTGGAGCGCTTTGCGATGCTCGCTTGCCAGCCACCTATTCCGCGGCCGGCCAGACCGCGACGCACTTATTGCTGGACGAATTAAAACAAGACGTCGTTTCCAACTATGAGGCGGAGCAACGTGCCGGGTTGGAGTCATGGGACGCTGAACCACCGGAGCTTGACCGTTTGCCTTATTATGGTCAGATCCTCCAGGGTTCGTGCACTGGCGGCAATGGGGAGTTGAGCGGATCCCTTGAAGAACGCTTTGGCCGCATACCCAATCCTGTCGTTCATGTCGGGCTTAATCAACTGCGCAAGGTGGCCAACGCGTATTTGGATATTTATGGCAAACCCGAACGGATATGTATCGAACTCGCCCGTGACTTGAATAAAAGCGCCGAAGATCGCGAGGAAGCGGAGAAGCAAGCGGCCAAAAACCGCATACGTAATGAGCGCTATATCAAAACTCTGGGTGCCCACAAACGCAAATTGACCCACAATGACCTGACCCGAATGAAACTGCACGAAATGCAGGACGGTGAATGCCTGTATACGGGAAAGCCTATCAGCATGGAGCATCTTTTCGACGGCTCCGTTGAGATTGAACACATATTGCCGAAAGCCGATACCCGCGACGATGGTATCGCCAATTTGGCTTTGGCGTTTAAGGAGGCTAATGGCTACAAGGCCAAACGCCCGCCTTTTGATGCCTTCGGCCAAGGATACCTGGGTCAGGATTATGCAAATATTCTGAAGCGTGCATGGAAGAGAGGAAGAGGCGTCCATTGGCGATTCAAAGAAGACGCAATGGACCGCTTTACCGATCAGGACAGCTTCACGGCCAGGTTTTTGAACGACACCCGCTATGTAGCGAAAATGGCGGCTAAATACCTGGCGACAGTTTGTGCCGATAAAAATGGCATCATCAGCCTGAATGGACGCATAACGTCTGACCTCCGCCGCGAATGGGGACTTGGCACCGTCATTCGCGATTTGATGGTCGCCGATGGACGCCTGAGCAAAGGCGACGTTAAACGAAATGAGGGCGGGGAAACGGTCGAGGAGTTGAAAGCCCGACGTGACCGGTTCAATAAGATACGCTGGGATCATCGACACCATTTACTGGACGCAATCGTCGCCGCCTGCGTGACGCGAAGCGATGTTCAACGACTGCAAACCCTGGCGGCACAGGAAACTGAATACAAAAGTGCCAGAGAGGTCCTCTCCGAAATCCGTCGCGCAGACCCTGATTTTAAAAACGCAGGTATTTGCTGGCAGGATGGATTCCGTACAACAGTCGAAGCCTTTCTTAGAGGGCGCGGTCGGGGTGAAGGCACGGACAAACCGCCCGTAACAGCGGTGGCCCCCAAAGCGGATCATGCCACCACGGGGCAACTGCATAAGGAAACGAACTACGGCGTTATTTGCGCAGTGCCCGGCCAACCGGGTCAGTACATAACCCGCAGCCACGTATCACTGCTCGAACTGACCCGCGAGAACATTGAAAAGATTGGCGTGCCGACAACGGCCCTTGCCGCTGTGGGTGACGCTATGGCTGCTGGTGACCCCATTTGGTGGGGCGGCGCAGATCCTTTAACCGCGTTGCGTGACAATCTTGCCCCTGAATTAGACGCCATGCGCGGAACACTTATGTCTCTTATGGAAAGCGCGCCCGAAACGATATTCGAAGATGTCCGTTCTGATAGCGGTAAAGACAAGGTCCGCGCTCAATGGGCGGTTAAGGAATACATCCGTCAGACAGGTCGGCGGCGCTATACAAAAATTGAATTGTGGTCGCTTCGTATCCTCAAGGGCCCTGCCGATCACCGATCAAAACCGAAACGGGCCAACAGAACGGGTGGCAATGATCGAATGGTTTATTTCATCAATGCCGAAGGGGAACGAGACGTGGAAATCGTCTCGACGTTGGACGCCAATGCGCCGGGATATAAAGAGCGTTGGCGACGGGAAGATGGCCGCGCCCTATTTACCTTGCGCAAAAATGATCTGGTGGAAATGGCTATGGACCCCAAGGTCCCGGCATCCCTTCGCGGTATATACAGGGTCGTTTCATTTTCTCCGACCAAGACAGCTTTTGACGCCGAGTTCTTACCTGTTGAGGAATCTCGCGCGCCTAAAGAGGTTCCAGACAAAACCCGCAAACGCATTAGAAGTCTCAAATCATTTCGTGAGCATGCACCGGTAATGATCCTCTGTGATTCCACAGGGCGCGTCCGTTGGCGTAGCCCCAGCATGAATTAAGACGGGATCGTACCGGCATGTGGAGGATCGTCGATATTTCCGAAAATGACCGGGTGCTGTCTTTATCGCGGGGGAATCTTGTGGTTTCCAGCGGCAAGATAGAGTTAGGCCGGGTTCCTCTCGCCGATATTCAATGTGTTCTGGTTCATGGGCACGGCTCCATGGTGTCCTTGTCTCTGAGTGCCGCCTTGGCAGAGGCTGGAGTTCCACTGGTCATTTGTACCCGCAACCATGCCCCCGTGGCACTGACACTTCCAGTATCCGGTAACTTCGAGCAAGCCGCCCGTCTCAATGCCCAGGCGATCTTGCCTGTGCCCAAGCGCAAGAAACTCTGGCAGCAACTTGTCCGGGCCAAGATTCGGGCTCAGGCGCGACAGTTGGAACTGGCGAACCATCCGGGCTATGAGGGCCTTAACAAATTGGTTAAATCGGTTCGTTCCGGCGACCCCAACAACGTTGAAGCCCGCGCAGCGCGATTTTATTGGCGGCGATTGTTGGGTGACGACTTCCGCCGTGATCCGGGTGGCGATGGGCTCAATGCGCATCTGAACTACGGTTATACCGTTATCCGGGCGGCCATGGCACGGGCCATCGTTGGCGCAGGCTTATCGCCAGGATTGGGACTTCATCACAGAGGCCGCCTAAATAATTTTCAGCTGGTTGATGACCTGATGGAACCTTTCCGCCCTCTCGTTGACCATGCCGTCAGGGTAAACAAAGAAGACTGGGCGGGCGAGTTGTTGCCAGAGGCCAAACAGGAATTAGCTGGCATTGTTAATGGCATGATGGCAACACCGACAGGCGGCACTTCGGTAACGAGGGTTATGGCCGCGTTGAGTTTGTCCTTGGCGGAATTTTGTGTAAAAGGAAGCGGCGAGCTGTTCTGGCCGCGCGATTGGTCCCTGGTGAATCAGGCGGAATTGGACCTTGATTACCAGGCATGAGCGAAAACTGATCAGCCGCCGCCTACGTGGACGCGGCGGCGCTTGGATGGACCAGGTATCGGGGTACAGGGCCATGTGGCTTGTGATATGTTTCGATTTACCCGTCGGTGAAAAGGCAGAGCGACGAGATGCAACACGTTTTCGCCACCACCTGTTGGGTGAAGGATTCGTAATGAAACAATGGTCCGTCTATACCCGCTATTATATTACCCGCGCCCAAGCCGATGCCGCCGCTGAACGCATTGGCACTCAAGTGCCGCCAATGGGTAAGGTATCAATGATGTTCATCACCGACAAACAATACGGCATGGTTCGCAATTTTGATGGTCGGGCCCGCGCGGAAACGGAGCAAAAACCTGACCAACTGGCCCTCTTTTGATGCTCAAAGCACCTCATTATTCCAAGAAAAAACTGGTCAACCCATTGTTTTATAATGGATTGACCAGTTGGGACTGTAGCACATGCTGATTTGGAGAGCAGCTACAGCGTGCCGCGCGGCACGATCTTGAAAGTATAGACTGTAGCACATGCTGATTTGGAGAGCAGCTACAGCAGTCCGAAAGTGCGCGATTTTTGCTATCGTACTGTAGCACATGCTGATTTGGAGAGCAGCTACAGCAACAACTCTACACGATCTGGTCCAACTTCGACTGTAGCACATGCTGATTTGGAGAGCAGCTACAGCTTGACATTGGGCCTCTTGCTCTTGCTCGTAACTGTAGCACATGCTGATTTGGAGAGCAGCTACAGCTCAGCGACGACGCTGCAGGAACGCCGCGCCACTGTAGCACATGCTGATTTGGAGAGCAGCTACAGCGGTAGCGATTGCCGGGGCCGGGCCGGAAGAACTGTAGCACATGCTGATTTGGAGAGCAGCTACAGCAACACGCATATGGCAGTTGCCCAAACGCTCACTGTAGCACATGCTGATTTGGAGAGCAGCTACAGCACAGTAGCCATTGGATCGCCCGGAGGGGCTACTGTAGCACATGCTGATTTGGAGAGCAGCTACAGCGTCATCGACACATGCCGGACCAGCGCCGCGACTGTAGCACATGCTGATTTGGAGAGCAGCTACAGCTCGCAACGGATAATACCAATTGGCTGCTGAACTGTAGCACATGCTGATTTGGAGAGCAGCTGTGGGCGGCGTTCTGACAACCACCCCGTAGTGGCAGCGTCTCCATGTATGGCGGATGCCGGCCCCAAGGATGTCCGTTTGCAAGGATGAAAGCGGGTGTCGTGTTGCTTTGGGCCGGGGATTCGTCGTGAAAACCAACGAAATCACACTATAGGGCAATTTCAATCGGGAAATTAGGACTCCTGCGCGCCCTTGCGCGGGTTTTCTATCACGACGACGTTCATCGCAGTGTTCAAATAGATCGTCATATCGGCAACCGCCAGCGGTTTGCTGAAATAAAAGCCTTGGATCAGATGGCAGCCACTCGCCTGCAACAGCGCCAATTGGCCGGCCGTTTCCACCCCCTCGGCGATAACCGTAAGGCCCAGACTGCCGCCCATGGCGATAATCGCCTCGACCAGGGCCAAATCGCCTTTGCTGTCGGAAATGTCCCGCACGAATGTCTGGTCGATCTTCAGGCTGTTGACCTGGAACCGCTTCAGGTATCCCAACGACGAATATCCCGTTCCAAAGTCATCTATCGCCAGCGTCACCCCCAGAGCGGCTAATTTACTCAGCCGTCGAAGAACCGTCGGAGAATCGTCGATCAGGAGATTTTCGGTGATCTCGAGAGTCAGGGCTTCCGCCGGCAAGCCACTATCCGTCAAGGCATGTTGCACCGCTTCGAGGAGACCGGGGCCTCGGAAATGCAAAATGGAGATATTTACATTGAGGTGTAAATGCGGAGCCGCACCGGCCCGCCACGCGGCGACACGATGGCAGGCTTCGTCCAGGACCCACCGGTCGATCGGCAGAATAAAGCCGGCTTCTTCTGCAACGGAGATCAATTTTTGGGGTTCGACAACTTTCAATACTGCATCATTCCATCGAATCAAGGCCTCGACGGTCGTTACACTGTTATCGGTTACGTCAATGATCGGTTGATAATGGAGCTCGAAATCATCCCGATCAAGCGCATGACGAAGCCGTTCGGCAATGCGTCCCCGCTTTTCAGCGTGATCGTTCAGCCCGGGGGTGAAGAAATGAAATGTATTGCGGCCCCGGCGTTTCGATCTATACATGGCGGCATCGGAATTTTGCAGAAGAACCTGTGGGTCCTCGCCATCGTCCGGGAAAACAGCGATCCCGAGACTGGCCGTGATGAAGACATCACTCCCTTCAATGTCGAACGGCGTCTTGAAGACGTCGATTATTTTTTTTGCCACGGTATCCGGGCCGCTTGACATATTCACGTCGTTTAGCAAGATGATAAATTCATCGCCGCCAAGGCGCGCCACGGTGTCTTCCTGGCGAACCAGCCGGCTCAGCTTCTCGCCTATCTTCTTGAGCAGCATATCCCCGGCGGCGTGGCCGCGGGAGTCATTGATCTGTTTGAAACGGTCGAGATCGACGAAAATGAGCGCAACATTCAACTGTTTCCGTCGGGCATGTTCGATGGCCTGGGCCATCCGATCGAACAATAGCGCCCGATTGGGAAGCCCTGTGACCTGATCAATGGTCGCCTGTTGTAACAGTTCTTCTTCGGTGATCCGCCGCGACGTGACGTCCTCGTGAGTCGTAATAATCTCCGACCAGTCATCCTCGTGGCCCCGAACGATGCGGGTTATGCACTTTAGCTCAATGGCCGAGCCATCGGCCGTCGTGTCCTGAATCCCGTCGGTATAGGTATTCTCACCCCTGGCCAGAGCGGCCAGTTCGCCACTGTAATAGTCGCGCCAATCGGCATCTCGCCATACTTCGGCGTTTGCCACGTACTCCTTGTATTCCTCAAATGACCCGACGCCGAACATCTCGATCTGGGTGTCGTTGGCATCGAGCAGATGGATATCGAGAATGGCCTTTTTCAGTTCGTTCTCATTTTCCTGGAAGTACCGCTTAATATCCGAAACACCCTCGTCAACCAACTGGTCGATTTGCCGCCTGACCAGCGAGTAATCCTCCAACAATACACCCAGGGGAGAATGATGGTAAAGCGCCCGGAACCTCTCCTCGCTGTCCCGCAGCGCCTCCTCGCTCTTTCTCCGCAGGTAAACGTGGAACACCAGCATCGCCCCCATGGCGGCCAGCACCATCAGCACGATGATGATGCCGCTGCGGAACGCCTCGATCCGGGCCGATTGCTTTATCAGAATATCGGAGGCGGTCTCGCTGGCTTCCGCGAACAGCACCTTCATGGCCACAAGCGCGTCCTTGGTGCGGGTTTCCACCATCGTCAGAACGGGGAACGAATCAGGCGCGAGGCCATTGATCCCGTCGGCCAGCCACACCTCGATGTCGGCCAGGGCCGGATTGGCCACCGCATGAATCGCCGACGTTCCGATCAGGTTATCGAAATTGTAGGTGCTACGAATCCACTTGAGTCGTTCATCGACGACCTTCACCCGCGCCAGAACATCTTTGATATTTTCCGGAGACAGCTCGACCCTCGCCAAGTGGACGGCACTGACCAACTCGGAGGTATCCTGAATCAACAGAGCGACCTCGCGCTCTTGCTCAAGCACCCTGATGGGAAGCGTCTGCTCGATATCGAGCAAAGTGGTCTGAGCATAGTAGATTATTCCGACCGTGACGATCAGGAGGCTGGCGACCAGGCCGAAGTACATTTTCGCCTGCCGCAGAAATCTGCTTGCGCGGGCTTTCATTAATCTTGTAGCGGGCGAGATGTCGCGTGCATGGGATCCTTTCTGGCCGGGCTACTTCATCAGCCCGGCTTCCCTGTAGTACCGTTCCGCCCCTGGATGCAGGGGAATCCCCAGGCCGGAAAGGGCATTTTCGATAACAATAATTTTCCCCTTGGGGTGGCCGCCGTCAAGGAGTTTTCTGGACTGTTCGTTCCAGATTGTCTTTGTGATTTCATAGACTAACGAGGCATCGACGCTTGCACCGACGATCCATTCGGCGCCGACGCTGACCGTCGATATTTTCCCGATCCCCGGATAGGTATCGCCCGGAATAATATCACGGGATAAAAACCGGTTCTTCTTGACCAACGCCTTGGCTTCGGGGCCGCTGACAGGAACGAGAATGGCTCCGGCCTCGGCAACCAGACGAACGATGGAGGGGACAGGATGTCCGGCGACGATGAAGAAGGCATCGAGCGTACCGGCCTTGATCTTCTCGGCGGCCAGGATCGGCTTGATGTATTCCGCTTTCACATCGCTTTCGGCGAGTCCGTAGGCGCCAAGAATGAGACGGGCGTCAATCAATGTGCCCGAGCCCGGTTCATCGAGCGAGACCCTCTTCCCCCTGAGATCGCGGACGGAGTGAATCCCGGAACCCTTACGGGCCACCACGTGCATGCTTTCGGGATAGAGGTTGGCGATGGCGCGCAGATTTTCGACCGGTTTCTCACCCTTGAATACGCCCGTTCCCGTATAGGCCCAGTAGACGGTATCCGATTGAGCGAAACCCGATTCCAGGATTCCACTGGCGATCCCCTTGATATTGGAAACAGATCCGTTAGAGGATTGGGCAACGGCGACCAGGCCCGGGCCCCCGCAACTGCCGCCCTTTTCGCAAGGGCGAGCCCCCGGCGGATTGCTAATGGCCTGGGCGATCACACCGGCGACAGGATAGTAAGTTCCACCGGGACCACCGGTGCCGATGCGAAAGAAGGTCATGTCCTGAGCCAAGGCAGAACCGGCTGCGAAGGCCAATTGGAAGGCACAGAGGGCGATAAGGCGGTTTTTGGTAAACAGTTTCACAGAAGTTCTCCATATCACTCCCGGATCGGCCCGGATTGTAGCGAGGTATGCGCAGCCGGACACAGGAAGTGCCCCCGGAGAGTGACTGAATAAGCGTACAACCGCCAGTAAATCCAGTAAATCAATATCTGTTATTGGCCGTATCGGCTCGTATCGAATAACCGATGCCGTCCGGGCCAAGTCAACATTTCAGGAGCATCTTGACCGGAATTATTGCGGCCGGTTCCGCAATTCTATTTCCTGCTTCCCGGACAAACCCAGCGCCCTCCCCTCGCTGAGCGCCAACTCCAGGGGCAACCCGTGGCTTAAGCGATAAGACGCCCACATGACGCCAAGCAAAGCGGCTCTTGGCGCATAGACCAGCAACGGGATGTTTTGGGTGTCAGCGACAATTTGGTTAAAGGAAGCTGTTTGTTTCTTGTTAGGCAGGTCGCCTTCGATGGGAATATTGAAATACCGCATACTGACCGCTTCGGTCTCGGAGCGGTGAAGGCGCGCCGTTGGCTCAGGCGTTCCAAGGTCGATAACGGAGCGGAACCCAAGACCTTTCAATTTACCAATACGACTGACGGACTGACCATTGGTCGCCGACAGATAAGGCATTGCCCGGCCTGGGTCGGGAACGGCGATTCCGTACCCCATTCTTCCAGGCAACTTCATGGATTGGAGATTGAGAGGCTCTTCCACGGGACGTCCATTCGCATCGACTTCTATGGCGTCGTCGGTATCAGAAGCTTCGCCGTCACCCCACCAGCCGCAGGCTGCGGTCTGTGATGACGGCATCAAAGCCAACAAAACGACGGCAACGATGGCCAGAAACGAATAGCGATTTTCATGGTCCATCGCCTTAACAAGGCCTTCAGTTTGCGTGACTGTGTTCGATCCCTTCCCGTTGGGATTTCGCGAGCAAGCAACGTCTTTTAATTTCGCCGACTTCACTGTCCAGGAAATTCAGCGTCAATTCAACGATCCGACGATAGAACGGAAGCTCGGCCCGCTCCAGCACTCTTTTGCAAAATGTTGGCACCCAGCGGCCAATATGACGATCTAGAAAATCACGCTCGTATTCAAGGCAGTTATATGTTTTCTCGAAATCGAGCTCCTGCCATGCGACGGCTTCCTGGCGAGTGACCTCGGCCATAAATTCAAACTCGGTGCTGATGTGATCGGGAAGTCCATGATAGTCGGGATCGTATTCGAAGCCGCAGGCTTCTATGTAGTTTCTGACCGCGATCGTCGCCTCGCTTAGAAGCTGCCCACCATCGTCCACATGAACCGATTCGTGTGGCGAGACGTGACCGCCGGGGCCCAGGAACAGGGCCGCGTACTCGACGGCCAAATCACGAGCGAGTTCCGTCTCGTCGGCCTCGAGAAAACCGAAATCCAGACCCCCAAGGGCTTCCTGAAAGGACGGTGATTTCATTCCCTCGATTTGGGCTTCGCTTGGTTCCGAACGGAAGACCGTATCCAGGAAGCCATAGAGCCCGCTCCGCTCCATGGCCGTCCTGGCTTCGGTCCCGGGATCCCCGGTCGCGCGGACATCATGACCCGGTATTGTCATGTTCTCAAGCCTTGACCACCTGCACCACGGTGTCGAACCAACGCAGTTGGCCGTTCACCGGGTCCGGCGAGTTTGGAATGATCCAGTTCGGATGGACGCCGTTCTTGGTCCACCATTTGCGTTTATCGCTGGCATCCTCGATCCCCATCGGGGCCTTATTGGCGGACGCGTAACGCCCATACTCCCAGTGGCCGCAATGATGAGAGATGGCGACCACCCCCGGCACCACCGCTGGCGTCACCCGGGCCTGTGTCGTGATCTCGCCGACCGACGATGTTACCTTGATGGCGTCGCCATTGGCGACTCCCAGGCTCGCTGCCGTCACCGGATTAATCCAGCCCGGGTTGTCGTGGTAGATCTCGGACAGCCACTTGCAGTTCTGAGAGCGCGAGTGGATCTGCGCGTTGACCTTGAAGGTGGTCAGGATCAGGTCCTTTGCCCCCATCTTAAGATGTTCGGGCGCCTGTGACCACGTCGGCAACGGCGGTATGCCCTTTCCCTCCATCAGTGAGGAATAGAGCTCCATATAGCCTGATTTGTTGACCTTATCGGGTTTGAAACCGGAATATACGGTGTCTCCGATCCTTTGGCCGACATACCCCTTGTAGGACTTCTTGGTATGGACGTAGCCTTTGGCGATGGCCGCCTCGGCGCTTTCCATATGCGCCTTCTTCCAATCCCAATAGACGCCGGTCGCCTCGTCGAGAACCACGGTATCTTTCTCGTAGGCAGACGGAGCCAGGACCTTCTTGTAGCTGTAGAATCTCGGCTTGGCATCGGGGTCGTGCCAGACGCCATGCTGCTTCATGTATTCGAAGCCGCCGGCCTCTTTAACGCCGGGGGTGTGATCGCAGGCGTAGCGGACGAATTCTTCTTTGCTGGAAACCCCCAACGGGAAGCCCATCCGATCCGCCAATTCGATCGCCACGTCGCCTAGGTCGCGGGCCTCGCCCAACGGCTTCACCGTTGGCTGCCGGAAGCCGTATTCCGCAACCTGATTGGGGGATACCATATCCTCGGTATCCCAGCGTTCCAGATAGGTAGTATCCGGCAATATCAGATCCGCCAAAGCCGCCGATTCATCGTAGAACGGATTTGAACAGACCGTGAAGGGGATCAACGACTCATCCTTGAGAACGTCGATATTCTCCTGCATCTCGCCGTTGGCGTAGACCGGGGCGTAGCAGTACCACATATAAATATCGGGCCTGCCGGCGCTTCCGTCCTTGATCATCTTGAACACGTTGTGACTCATGTGATGATTAGGGAAGGCTGCCGCCCCTTTGAAACCATCGAGGATTTTCAGCTTGCGCGCCGTGGGCGCCCCCTTCGGGCCCTTGAAGTACTTCCATTTCGCGCCGACCGCCTTGCAACGGCCGCCCGGGTTATCGACATTGCCCGTAATCGAGGCCAACATCTGGATCGCCCGTTCGGTATCATTACCATTGTAATGGCCGACGGCGCCGCGATAGCTGATGACGCAGCCCGGCTTGGCGTTGGCAAATTCGCGGGCGATAGCGGCGATCTTGTCCGCCGGCACACCGCTTATTTCCTCGGCCCAGGTTGGCGTGTATTGCGCCAGATGGGCCTTCAACGCCGCGATCTTTTCGGCGACGGTTGCATTGTTGTCGGCCGTCGCCTTGCAGTACTTCAGGAAATCCTCGCCCTGGCCCTTGTACAGGTCTTCGCTCATGATGACATTGCACATGGCCAGAACCACCGCCAGGTCGGTGCCGGGCTTGATCGGCACCCACTCGCTCGATTTGGCCGGCGTGTTGGAAAGCCTGACGTCGAAGGTCACCATCCGGACATTGCGTTCCGCCATCGCCCACAACAGCCGATGCGCCGTGGGGATGTGGTTGGTGTGGGCTTCCAGCACATTGCTGCCGAAGTTGAGGACGAAACGGGTATTGTCGAAATCCCAGTTATCGTAGTGGCCACCCCAGGTCAGTTCCTGAGCCACCCACTTACCACCCTCACAGATACTGGTATGGTTGCCGACGGTTCCGGTCCCGTAGTTCGACAGGAACAGTTTCATCAGCTTGCTGGAACTCGACTTCATGCGCCCATAATGGAACATCATCTTTTCGGGGGTCCCGGCGTCGCGCAGCGTCTTCATATGCGTCGCCAACTCGGTCAGTGCCTCGTCCCAAGAGACGCGTTTCCACTTCCCTTCGCCCCGTTTGCCGACCCGGCGCATGGGATAGAGGATCCGGTCGGGGTCGGTCATTTGATTGACCCCGCCCTGGCCTTTGGCGCACATGGTGCCTTCGGAACGGATGGAGTTGGGTTGCGGTTCGATCTTGACGAGGCGCCCGTCCTCGACATATGCGATCGCCGGACAACGGGTCACGCACTGCCAGCAGGCCGTTGGTACAACTTGGCGTTCCTTGAGCGTTTTCGGCGAGAAGTCCTTGCCGCCCCTTATCGGCAAATCCTTAGCCGCGGTGATGGTGGCGCTGCCGGCAAATGCGCTTGTCGCGGCGGCGGCGGCACCCAGTTTGAAGAAGTTCCGACGATTTAACATGTTCGCCTCCCTAAAGTCCGACCGGGCCGGTAATCTGCCCGGCAGTCACGATCACGTAGCGCAACAGGAACCCACCAATCAGGACGATCACGGGCACTAATAACTCAACTCCGCGCGGTGCGGCATATTCACGGTGGTAGAGCAACTTGGGGATAACGTACTTAAGTTCGATAAGAACCGGTAGCACCAGCCCCAGGACGACGAATCCAAACCAGAAGAGCGTCGCCAGACTGCCTCCCGCAAGGATCACAGAGACGGCTTCCTTGACATTGCCAACGGTGAGGTGGGCAAACATGACGAACAGGAAGACGACCAGCAACTCGAAACCAATCAGGATGGTATCCGATGCGGCCAGGATATAATTGCTCTCTCCCTGCCCGGTTTTTACGGTTTCACCTCCGCCGAAAATCGCGTGCAACAGAAGGATACCCGCGACACCGGTAGACAACGCCGAAACCAGGAACAACAGTGCCAGAACGGGAGAGTTCCAGAATGGCCGGGCCGGCATCGCGCCCAACAGAACGCCCGTGTAGACGGCGACCCCGATACCGAGAGGCACTCCGACCCAGGCCAGACGCCGACGCAGGACGTCCCGTTCATCTCCCGGTTTGCTGTCAGCGGCCCAGAAGGTATAGGCATAGGCGAGGCTGGCGACGATAAACGCGCCCAGCAGCCATGAACCGATCGACATGGGTGACAGGTTGATGGTTAGAAACAGGTTGATAAATCGGAAGTAGTTCCCGACCTCGAAGGACCCGAGTTCCAGAACCAGCAGGGCGGAGCCAATAATCACAGGTATCGGCGCCAAAAGGGCGCCGTAGCGGGCCAGCTTGAAATGTTGGTGTCCGAAGCCGCCAGCGCCACCGCGCAGAAGAACCGAACCGCTTACCGTGTAGGCCCCGGCACCGAGTCCGGCAAGGAACAAATAACCGATGACCGGCAGTCCCCAATGAGTATGTTCAAACATGACTACCTCCTTGCCATCTCTTTGCGGTGTGTGGTCACAGTGATGTACTGACCGGTGAAACGGACGTCGCTTTCATCCGAATGGTCTGCATCGATATAGAAGACATTCGGTTTGGTCCCCATTTCCGGACGCAGGACCGTGACCCTGTTGGCGTCGAGAGTCCTTGAAATTTCACTGGACGGATCGTTGAGGTCGCCGAAGATGCGAGCCCGGCCCGGGCAGGTGTTGACGCAGGACGGAACCACACCCTGGGAAACCCGATGCACACAGAAATCGCACTTATCGGCGGTTCCCGTTATCGGATTGATAAAACGTGCGTCGTAAGGGCAGGCTTGCAGACAGTACTTACAGCCGATGCAGACGTCCGAATCGACCACGACGATGCCGTCTTCCTTGCGCTTGTACGTCGCCCCGGTGGGGCAGACGCTGACACATTGCGGTTCGGAACAGTGATTGCAAAGCCTGGGCAGGAAGGCCCGGCTGACATCCGGATAGGTCCCCTTCTCGGTGTATTCCACCCAGGACCGGGTGTTGCCGAGAGGAACATCGAATTCGCTTTTGCACGCGACACTGCAGGCATGGCAGCCTGAGCAACGCCGGGTATCGATGATCATTCCGTACTGAGGTCGATGGCCGTCCACTGCGGCCTTGGCAGAGCCCGGCAACGCGCTGACTGTCGCGACGACAGCGGCGCCTTTGCCAAGATTACTGATAACGTCCCTGCGCGTTACTGTGGGTGATTTTGCCGTCATGGAGAACCCTCCGTCGCAGATAAATTATTGCTGATTGACGGGAGCATTGTATGCCGGGAATGCCGATATGCGTGTTGACGTATGTTAACACGCGCGGACGATTTCCAGAGACCGGAGCGGAAACTACGTCGTCTGGTACGGGTGCTGCAACGAACGAATGCTGATATCCACTTCCGCCAAAAGTGAATCAGGTTTGGCAATTGTTATCTGGCTCCCGGAGAAATGGGCGAGGCCATCGGTTTCAATTTCGCGGACAAGACGCGAAAGCGATTCGGCCCTGATCCCCAGCATGGACGCGATGTCGCGACGCGTGATCGGAAGCTTCAAAGAAAGGCTGCCGTCTTCGACAATGTGTCCGCAATGTTCGCCTAGAATCACCAACAAGTGAAATAACCGAACACGGGCGGGTAGGGTAACGGTTTCGAAGAAACGTTCATCGGCAGCCCCCAGCGCCCGAGCCGTCCGCTCCAGGAACCCAAGACCAAGAGCAGGGTTACTGACAAGAAACCGCCGCATGACAGGCTTTGGTAGAAAACACACCCTAGCCGCCTGAATGACCTCTGCTCCGGCACGGTGTTTCTCCCCGGCAAGTAACGGTCGGTACCCGAGTGTGTCTCCGGGATAGGCCAGACGTATCAGGACTTGCTCTCCCTCTGCGTCAATTTTCCTTACCCCGATCAGGCCGCTTTCGACGAAATATAGCCCCTTGCAGTCATCATTCTCGTAGAAAATGCTTTCGCCCGTGCCGTAGCTATTGCACATGACGTTGTCGTTGAAAATTCGAATCTCCTCCGGTGACAGGACCGCCCATTCCGTCCCCTCGGTCATTTTGGCGGTCAGGCAAGGTGCCTGATCTTCAAAATCGATGGATTTCATTGCCAGGCCTTTCCAGTTACCATTTCAGTCCGAATAAGCATATCGAGGTTCTTCTCTCCCTAAACCATGAGAGCGCCCGAAGTCAATTGCTTGGCCGATGTGGGTTGCCATCTCCAACAGCCCCAGCCTTTCCCTTAGTCTCAAGGGACTGGAGTGGCCCGACTTCTTTCCAGCGACAACCGAGCGAAGCGTTCATTTCGCGAAGAACTTTTTCTGGATTTCTTCCGGCAGGGGGAACCAGCGCAGCGCTTCGGCCTCCTTGCTGAGCGATTCCTTCGGGGCGACATCCATATCTTTCGCGCCATGAGCCTGACCGAGAATATCCCGAGCCTGCTCCAGGTAGCCGGCCAACGCCTCGTCGCCCTCGGTCACCCCCCCTGGCAGGGCCGGGTTCAAGAAGTCCAGATCTTCCAGTCCCATCGGGGCGCTATCCACGGCGTTACGATGGCGCCAGAGTCCGGTCTCGGGATCGAAGGTATACAGCGGCAGCAGTTTCCATCCGTGTTCGGCGATCAGATTGACGGCGTCGATAATGTAGTCGGTGAAGATGTCCGAGAAAAAGTAGTTGAAACCGACCCTGATCCAGCCCGGTTTAATACCGCTACAGCCGTGCACAATGCTTTCTTCGAAGGCATGGGACTGGTCTTGGTCGATGTGCAACAGTCGGTGCCCATACGGCCCGGCGCACGAACACCCGCCCCGGGACTGGATACCAAACAAATCGTTCAGAACGGCGACGACAAAGTCGTGATGCAGGTTCTGTTTGCCATGGCGGATGACGAACGAGACGATGGAAAGACGCGGCAAGTCCGGGTTGCCAAGGACGTGAATATTGGGGTTGGCGGCCCAGGCCTTGAGCGCCCGGCGAACGAACGCTTCTTCCTTCTCTTCGATCAGACCGGCCCCGACGGTATCTTTCAGGTGAAAGACCAGGCCCGCGCGGATGCTCTCGACGATGGCCGGCGTGCCGCCTTCCTCGCGGTGTTCTTGATCCTCGATGTAAACATGCTCGGTGGGATTGACGTAACTGACCGTGCCGCCACCGGGCCGGGACGGGACACGGTTTTCCATTAGCCGCTTGTGCACGACCAGTACGCCCGGCGAGCCGGGGCCGCCGACAAACTTATGCGGCGACAGAAACAGTGAATCCATGGCCGGCAAGGCATCCCCGCCGGTGGCGTCGATGCTGAGATAGGGCGCCGCCGCGGCATAATCCCAAAACGACAATGCGTCATGGGCATGCAGCAGGGACGAAATTCCCTTCATATCGGAAATAATACCGGTGACGTTGGAAGCGGCCGAGAAACTGCCGATCCGCACCTTTCGATCCTTGTACAACCCCAGTTGTTCCTCCAGGTGCCGCAAGTCGATACGGCCATCGGCGTCTTCATTGATCGTGACGACGTCGGCGATGGTTTCGCGCCATGGTAATTCGTTGGAATGGTGCTCGTAGGGGCCGATAAAGACGACGGGCCGTTCATTGATGGGAATAATCTTCGACAGGTCGTGCCTGGCATCCAGGTCGGCGGGGATACGGATGTTCAGAATGTCAATCAATCGGTTGATCGCACCGGTCGCGCCGGAACCGCAAAAGATCACCGCATAATTGTCGTCGGCGCCGACGGACCGGCGAATCAAGGCGCGCGCCTGTTCGCGGTAATGGGTCGTCTGCAATCCGGTCAGCGACGTTTCCGTGTGGGTATTGGCGTAGAAGGGCAACACCCGATCGCGGAGGAAATCCTCGATGAAATGAAGTGCGCGACCGGACGCCGTATAATCGGCGTAGACAATACGGCGGGGGCCAAAGGGGCCATCGAATACCCTGTCATCGCCAATAACCGATGTCCTGATTTTGTCGAGAAGGGCGTCCTGATTGGTCATCTATACATTCCTGTCACTGATATCGCTATCCTGTCCCTTACCCATGATTGGCCATTCGATAGACAGTATTTGGAAAGATGTCGATATTAAACCGATATCCCGATAAAATTCACCGCCTGGGCCCTGTCTCTTGCCAACCAGAAAACGCCTGGGCCGGTGCCGTTAGCGGAACAAGTTTAGCTTCGCCGGAAAAGACAGTTGAGTGCGGATGGGTATACTGCGACTCCCTGAACATTCCGTTCAATCAGCCAACCAAACGCTCCAAAAGCCTCATAAATAGCCGTTCCGTCCGCTCGTCTTCATCCAGTTCCGGGTTCCACGATGACAAAGAAACGGCGAGCACACGGCCCGATTGTGCGAGCCTGTCGAACAATACCGCCATCTCCGCCGATGTCGGGCCACCCGCGACAGGATAGTTCTGGGCCGGCGCTTCCGTCGCATCGATAATGTCGGTGTCAAAATGGACCCAGATCGACCCTTCCGGCAAGGGCATGGACAGCAGGGCACGAACGCTATCGACGTGGGTCAGGCCCGAGGCCGCAAGCGCTGCGTCCTCGCCGGGGTCCAGATCGCGAGCGTCGGCCAAAATGACATCTTGCTCTGCCAGTGGCGCAAGGCCGATGGCCCGCGGCATGGTCTGGTCGCCCCGCCCGATCAGGATAGCCAGGGGCATACCGCCCCAGAAGCCGCCGGGCGATGTTTCCGGTGTGTTAAAATCCCCGTGCGCATCAAGCCAGACCAGGGTTGGCGCCACACCGGCCCGTTGCAGGCCGGCCAGCACTCCAATGGATGAACAGCAATCGCCGGAAAGACTCACCGGTCGCTTCCCATCTCTCACCGTCGCCTCGACGAACGCCGCAAGCGGCTCGTGAATGGCGCTCATGCGGGCCTGCGGGTCGTCGCCCGCCGTCTCCAGATGCGGTTCATTCAGACACCACCCCTCCTTGGCCAGGTTTTTCAGGAGGGGCACCGGTTGGCCGATAAACTGCGGCGACAGGATGAAACGGTTGTCTGGCGACAATTCTGTTCTCGGGGTCAATTTCTCGGCCTCTCGTGAGGCGCTTCAGTCACGTGATTGATTTCGCAATCCCGAGACCGGTGAACAAGCGCCAATTTACTGACGCGCCTTGGCTTCGGCCTCAAATTCCTCGTCCAGTTTACCTTCCAGATCCTTGAAGTCCTGGGGCACGGGCAGGCCTTCGGCGCGCATGGTGGCGATGAGTTGCTTAAGCCGCATATGAATCTCGTGAGCGTCGCCCTGGTCACCTTGCATTTCCGTCATTAGCCGCGACAGTTCAGCGTTGTAGTCAATTTCGAACATCGTATTCGTCTCCTGCTAGTGTTCGGATCTTGCGGCATACCACGATATGTGCCGGATAACCACACCTTGCTCATCCTGATAGAACGGATAGAACTCTCAGTGTCGGAATGTGGAAATTAGTCTATACTCACAATGTCAGCCTGCGCTGAAAAATGGGGATAGACAATTGAACATCCCTGACATTATTGGTCGTTTGTTATGTTGGCTTGGGATTCATGATTTTCAGGTCGTTGAGGCTACTTTCGCCTTCGGCGACAGTGGTAACGTCGAAAAAGTTCGCTGTCGGCGCTGCCGGCTATTCTTCACACGGCAAGTTTGAGTCACTTCCGTGGTGGATGCCGTCGATAGAGAACCAGGGGGGCCCCGCCGCATGGCAGTCATCATTCACGGCGTTGATTATACCGCCCTCTTAAAGCAGTTCTGGAAAATGACCCTCTATCGGGATTAGTATTGCCCATGCGACAGTCTCTCCATTTCCCAACCACGGTTGGCCTTGCTTTGGTTCTGACCATCGTGAGTGTAACGCTATCGATCCCTCATCCCGCCAGGGCGGCGGACATTTCAGGCCAGGCCCATGTTATTGACGGCAACACCCTGCGCATCGACAACACCAGGGTCACCCTGTACGGAATCGACGCCCTTGAACTGAAGCAGACCTGCAAGACCCGCAAGGGCAAGACACAACTTTGCGGGGATCTGGCCCGGCAGTCCCTCGCAACCCTTCTCGACAGACGAAAGATCGTCTGCGAGAGCAAGGGACGCGATTCCGGCGGCGGGCTGGCGGCGATCTGCTTCGTTGGTCCCCTCAGCGTCAACGAACATATGGTCGCCGATGGCTGGGCCTTGGCGGACCGCCAGACCGGGCAGGATTTTGTCAGGGCCGAGGCCTTCGCCAAGGATCAACGGGAGGGCATGTGGCGCACCAAATTCATCCCGCCATGGGAATGGCGAAAACTGAATAATTGAAAAAACGCCGTTTCCTTGCCCATGTGTGATGTAGGTCACAGCACGAACGGCACCGCTGTGCTTTTATAGTCAGGCCGGAGGGCATTTCCTCCCCCCGCGCTTCAAGCGCACCTCCGGCATCCCCTGTTAAACTCGCCGGCCCTGAGGGGCCGGCTTTTTTTTTGGGGGAGTCACAGTTCAAGCAGGCTTGGCGCCTTGTCGATCACTTCAACGAGAATGCGTTCCGCCATTTCCAGTTGCCGTTGGATTTCCTTGGGTACCTTTTCCTTATAGGGGCTCGCAGAAAGCTTGATCTGCGCCTCGCTGAGGGTCCTTAATTCGCGCATGAACACCTCACGCGAACCCAGCGGCAGATATTGATCGCCCGATATGACGACGAAAAAACTCAAGGCCCCCTTCAGCAATATGGACCATATGGCAATGACCAGATCATCGAACCTGTGGACCAGGTCGCCGCTGGAGTTCGGGTCCAGAATCTGCACCTTTTTTTCGATGATGATTAAGAAAGTCAAAAGCTCGGACGTCAGTTCCTGAAAATCCAGATAGTCCTTGAACTGGACGTCAACGCCCTTGACCTCGAGAACCTTGACGCAACTCCCAAGCTTTTCCAGCCGTTTGGCAAAAACCCCCATAAACCGTTCGACATCTTTCTTTGCTGCGGCATTCTGTTCGGCAACACTTTTTTCGGCGATGCGGGCGCTGGGTCTCAGTTTTTGTTTATTCATTTCGTCGGGGTCCATGCAGCGGGTCCATCATCGCTTTTTGTATCGCTCCCGGCATGCTCATGCAAATCCGGTGTCGTATCCTACGCATTTATGCCTCGGCACGCCATCCCGCCGGTGCCGCGCCCATGCCGTCGATTGCTGAAAAGAGCTCATCGAGACGATCAAGGTTTGCTTGACATTTCGTCGGTTCCGGCCATCCTTGAGGGAATGTTTCCGGCGCCGTACGGGCCGGTGACAGGGCGCCCGATGGAAGTGGGGCCGATGCTCGTTACCACGCTCGCTCAAACATCAGGAGGAGACGCTCCATGCCGCGCATTTCCGGCTTTAACAGCCCTTTGTTACTGGGCTTCGATCATTTCGAAAGGATACTCGACAGGGCATCGAAAGCCTCGGCGGAAGGATATCCGCCGTACAACATCGAACAAACCGGTGAGAATATGATGCAAATCACCGTCGCCGTCGCCGGCTTCACAATGGATGACCTGAGCGTATCGACCGAAGACAATCAACTGGTGATCCGGGGACGCCAGCAAGACGACGGACCGGAGCGTATCTACCTGCACCGCGGCATCGCGGCACGGCAGTTTCAACGCAGCTTCATACTTGCCGAAGGGATAGAGATCAAGGGGGCCAGCCTCGACAACGGCCTGCTGCATATCGATCTTGAACGACAGGTCCCCGAACCGGAAATCCGGAACATCAGGATCCGGCCTGGCGGCGCCGCCAAAAGCAAGGCCAAAACCATTAACCTGGAACAAGACAAATAGCCGGGTGACGCCCCGCCAGGGCGATCAGGCCGCCTGGGTTTCCGTTGATTCCGTCAACAAGGCATACAGGGCCTCTTTGGTATCGGTACCGCGGAGCTTTTCGCACACAGTCTTGTCGCGCAACAACCGCGACACCCTGGCCAGGGCCTTCAGATGATCCGCCCCGGCAGATTCCGGCGCCAGCAGGACAAAAATCAAATCGACCGGCTGCTCATCAATCGCCTGGAAATCAATCGGCGTTTCCAGGCGCGCAAACAAGCCATGGAGGCTATCGAGGTTGGCGAGCTTGCCATGCGGGATGGCGATGCCGTTGCCAACGCCGGTCGTGCCCAGGCGTTCGCGTTCCATCAACACGTCGAACACGGCGCGTTCGTGCAAGCCGATAATATCGGCGGCCTTGCGAGCCAGGTCCTGTATCGCCTGCTTTTTTGACGAAGACCGAAGATTGGCCTCGACACTTTGCAGGGTAATAAGATCGCTGATTTCCATCACTTTATTCCTTTGCCAACATCACCGCCGGCGGCGGCTTCTTTGCTCAGGTTTACTTGGAATTGCTCGGATCGATCCAGCCGACATTACCGTCGGCGCGCCGGTATACGACGTTAAAGCCGCCATGGGCGCGATTGCGGAACATCATGGCCGGAGCATCGGCAAGGTCCATGCGCATCACCGCTTCGGCGACCGTCAGCGTCGCAATCTTGTGCGACATTTCGGCGACGATTGTCGGCATGCCTTCTTCCGGCAGCTCGTTTTCACCCTCTTCGGATTCAATAATAGAATACTGGGCTAACAACAATTCCTCGTCGCTCGGGCCGTTTTTGTGATGATCGCTGATACGCCCCTTATAGCGGCGAAGCTGCTTGGAAATCCGGCTCAAAGCGCCATCGAAGCTGGCGTAGGCATCGTTGGCGCTGGCGCCACCCTGCATCACCATGCCGCGGCCGGCATGGACGGATATTTCGGCATGAAAACCGAATCCGTCTTTGGAAAAAATGACCGTCGAATCAAGGGCGTTCTCAAAATATTTCTTGACCGAGGACCGAAGCTGAGTTTCGACATGGCCGCGAAGTGCGTCGCCAACGTCGATCTGTTTACCTTTAACTGATATTTCCATTGAAAAGCGCCGCCCTGCCTTATTTCGGGCCGTTTGGCTTCCTTGATCGTTGCACAAATCGGTTAATTTCAGGGGCCAACTTCAGGCCACCCTTTCACCTTCCGGACGAGTCCCGACAATTATAGCACGCGCATCCAAAAGCGATGAAGGCCCGGAACCTAGAGGCCCCTTTGCGCGCTGTCAATAGGCTGGTTCGCCACGTGCCCGTCGGCAGCCGCGATTGGCTCTAAAGAATGGATCTTTTCTCGCGTCGGCGCTGCACGGAAGATGGTATTTTGAGAGATTCCCGGTACTTTGCAACCGTCCGGCGGGCGACATCAATCCCCTTGCCTGTCAGGATGCCGACAATTTTGTCGTCGGACAGTATTTTATCCGGAGATTCCGCGTCGATCAGTTGCTTGATCCGGTGACGAACGGATTCCGCCGAATGCGTTTCCCCTCCCGAGGAACTGGCTATGGCCGCGCTGAAGAAATATTTCAGTTCAAATATTCCCCTGGGCGTGGCGATATATTTGTTCGAGGTAACCCGCGACACCGTACTTTCATGCATTTCGATGACATCGGCGATATCGCGCAAAATCAGCGGTCGCATGTACTGCACCCCTTTGGCAAAAAAGGCGTCCTGCTGACGGACGATTTCACCCGCCACTTTCAGGATCGTTGTCGCCCTCTGGTGCAGGGATTTGACAAGCCAGTTTGCCGATTGATGACATTCGTTGATGTAGTTCCGGTCGGTCTTCGAATTAGCCTGCTTGCTGATTTTGGCATAATAACTGTTATTAACCAACACTCTAGGCAAAGTTGCCGCGTTCAATTCGATGACCCAGTCACCGCCCTGCCGCCCTCGCATAATGACATCCGGCACCACCGGCTCACCGATAACGACATCGAATTCCTGCGCCGGTTTCGGATTCAGCTCCCTGATTTCGGCAAGCATATCCGCAATATCTTCGGCGTCGAGCCCGCAAACTCTCATCAGGCCGCCAAGATCGCGCCTGGCGAGCAGGTCGAGATGATCCAGCATCGTCTGCATGGCGGGGTCGAGTCGGTCGCGCTCCTTCAATTGCAGCGCCAGACATTCCGCCAGGTTGCGGGCGAAAATTCCGGTCGGGTCAAGCGTCTGTAAGACGCCGAGCACTTTTTCGACCCTGTCCGGCGGACAGCCCAGGGTGTCGGCCACCTGATCCAGCTCGCCAACGACATATCCGGACTCATCGAGCATATCGATCAACTGCACCCCGATCATCCTATCGACGGGATCAGACAGCGACATCGCCACCTGTTCGTTCAGGTGGTCGCGCAGGCTGGATTTGCCCGCGACGGTTTCTTCCAGGTTGGGAAGCGCCCCATCGAAGCCGCCGCCCGACCCCGAATCGGAAAAGGCCGTCTCGGCCGCGCCAGCGCTCGCCATTTCCGCTTCCATGGCGCCTTCGGTATTCCAGTCGTTCTCGATTTCCACGTCCATGCTGTCGCTGATCTTCTCGGCGTCCTTACCGGGATCATCCAGGTCTATGGATTGCAGGCCCTCTTCGGATTCCGCGCGGCCGTCGCCTGGGCCGGCGGCATCATCACCATCACCACCGGCGCCATCCGGGCCGCCCAGGCCGTCCTCATCGCGCTGCGGCGCTTCGGAACGTTCGAGAAGGGGGTTTTGCTCCAGTTCCTGTTCGACATAATCGACCAACTCAAGATTAGACAAGGCAAGCAGTTTGATGGCCTGCTGCAATTGCGGCGTCATGACCAAAGACTGGCTCTGGCGCATATCCAGACGCGGGGTCAGCGACATGGCGCGCCCCTAACAAACCCGACAGGGAACGTGTGATTAAAGACTAAAACTTTCACCCAAATATACGCGCCGAACGTCTTCGTTGCCGACGATGTCGGATGGCGCGCCTTCCATAAGCATCATTCCGTCATGAATAATGTATGCACGATCGATAACATCGAGGGTCTCCCGGACATTGTGGTCGGTGATCAGAACGCCGATGCCGCGATCCTTCAGGTGGGCGACAAGTTCACGGATATCGCCAACGGCGATCGGATCGACGCCGGCGAAAGGCTCGTCGAGGAGAATAAAGTGTGGGTTGGACGCCAGGGCACGGGCAATTTCAACCCGGCGCCGTTCCCCGCCCGACAGCGCCAACGCCGGAGTACGGCGCAGGTGGCTGATGGAAAATTCCGCCAGCAGGGCATCGAGAATGGCTTCCCGCCGCTCCCGCGACGATTCGACCACTTCGAGGACCGCACGAATATTGTTCTCTACATTCATGCCGCGAAATATCGAGGCTTCCTGCGGCAGATATCCAATTCCCAACCGTGCCCGGCGATACATCGGCAAGTCGGTAATATCGTTGCCATCCAGGGTCACGGAACCATAGTCCAGCGGAATAAGCCCGGTAATCATATAAAAACACGTTGTCTTGCCGGCCCCGTTCGGCCCCAGCAATCCAACCACTTCACCGCGTTGAATCGACAGGCTGACGCCCCGCACGACAGGGCGCTTCTTGAAGCGTTTCCCCATGTTCGACGCATAAAGTCCACGGTCGCTCTGGGCGATCAGTTTCGGGCCCGTTGGGGCGTTCCGCGACGGTTTTTCGGGTCGGTCTGTCATATCGTTTTTCGCATCATCATTGTTATCGATCTTATCCATCGATCCTAAAGAAACAGTTTAATCTACTTGATCGACTTTTTCTTGCCTGACCGGAAGACACCGCCGACCTGGCGGCCGCCCTGATCGACACAGCCGAACAATTTGCTAACGCCGGAATTCAGATCGATCTTCGCCCGGCAGCCATCCAGGACATTGCCGTCGCGGGTCAGTTTCACCGAATCAGTCAGCGTCACAATGCCGTTGCCGGCGTTATAGACGCCCCGGTTCGACGTCACCTTTTCAGGCCCCGTGTCGATCCTGACGTTATCAAACGCCTCGACGCGGTTAACCGCGGTCTTGCCTGACTTGTTCTTGCTAAAATAAGCAACCAGAACGTCCGCATTCAGTTTCTTGCCATCGCTTACCGCCATCGCATCGCCGCGCGCAACGGCCATTTTTTTGCGTTCCCAGTATTCAAGCTGTTCGTTGGCGGTAATGACGTCCGTATCGGTGACCAGACGAACCTTGCCGCCACGCAGCACCAGAATCGCATTATCGACATCGTAAACACCGTGTTCGCCATAAGCCTTCTCGCCCGGAGTTTCGATGCGGACATGGCCGATCGCATCGAGCCGCCAGATTTCCGTACCGCCCTTGGGCAATTTTCGATAAAAGGCTTGTAATTCATCGGCAAACACCGTCACGTCGCCGCGTACGGCCCGGGCGTTGCCGCGCGCCATGAAGGTTAGTTTTTCCTGCTGCCATTCGATCCCGTCATCGGCAAATACCTCTATCGGCACATTGGAATCGCCGGTGGCGAAATTGAGGCCTTGGGCGTCAGCCATGGAGCCGCCCCCGAAAAGGATGAGCGCCGCGATGGGGCAAGCGAGGCGCCCCGCGGCTAAGAAATTACGGCTCATCCGCCCTTCCCCGGTTCTACCGCGCCGCTTGCGCCGGGATATATGGTCAATTTGGATTTGCCGGTGAAAATAATCGTCTTCCCCTTGTCCCGCAGCCGGAAACCTTCCGCCACGATACGACCGAAAGGCCCCTGCCCTTCAACCGGCACATCGCCGGATGCGGTTCCCGTGCTCAGGTCCACGTCGATCTTGTCGGTCTTGAATTCGTATCCGGAATCATGGAACATGTTGACCCCGCCTTCAAGGGCAAGCTTTTCGTCCTTGCGGGAGAAATAGCCGACGCTGGCCGTCACAACCAACCATGTCCCATCTTCAAGGGCAATATCGGCCTTCGGCATTTCCAATTCCACCCGTCGGTCATCGGCGAGCAGGTTTTTCGCCAGGTCGGCGGTAATCGAAAACGTCTGGCGATGCTTGTCGGTGCCGAAGTAGCGCGGATTAATCATCGACGGGTCCGCGCCGTCACCGATCTTCAAGGCCGAAAAACCGAGGCCGAACTTGGTATCCGGCAATTTCAGGTTCGGCCAGACAACGATCAGTGCAATCAGCAACAGGGCGATAAACGGAAGCAAAATCTTCATCATGGAAACGAAGCGGCTGTATCCGACGCTGAAGTGCCGGGGCACCCACGGCCCATGATCGCCAACGCCGCCGCCGAACACGCCAAGCCGCCGATGGACGGCCGTTTCGGCGGCGCTGTCCGGCAGCGCCTCTGCGCCCGGCGCGGCCATCAGGCGATACCCGCGCGCAGGCAGTCGTGGATGTGAACGATTCCGACAGGGAGTCCACCGTCAATCACGAACAGGGTGGTAATCACATTGGCGTTCATAATGTGCAGCGCTTCGCTGGCCAGGGTTCCCGACGGCGTGGTGCGCGCCCCGGCGGTCATCACATCACCCGTCATTTTCTCGAGCAGCCTGTCGCTCATGTGGCGACGCAGGTCGCCATCGGTAACGATGCCCCGCAACCGGCCTTCGCCATCGACAACACCAAGGCAGCCGAAACTTTTCGCGGTCATCTCCAGAATCGCGGTCGACATTTTTTCAAGCTCGCCGATCAAGGGCAGTTCTTCGCCAACGTGCATGATATCATCGACCCTGAGAAGACGGCGACCCAGCTTGCCGCCCGGATGGAATACCTGGAAGTCATCCAGGGAAAATCCTTTTTGCTCCAGCATCGCGACCGCCAAAGCGTCGCCAAGGGCCAGCATCGCCGTTGTCGATGTCGTCGGCGCCGCCGTTATGGTGCAGGCTTCGGAAAGCGCCGGCAGCACCAGGGCGACATCGGCGGCCTTGGCAAGCGTACTGTTGTCTCGGCCGATAATGCCAATCAGCGGAATCTCGAAGCGTCGGGTATAGGCGACGATATCGGCAAGCTCGGTCGTTTCGCCGGAATTTGAAAGGGCGATAACCAGATCGCCCCCGGTGATCATGCCAAGGTCGCCGTGACTGGCCTCGCCGGGATGGACATACAGCGCCGGCGTTCCGGTGGAGGCCATGGTCGCCGCTATCTTGCGCGCCACATGGCCGCTTTTTCCCATCCCCGTTACAACCGCCCGCCCCTTCATGGCATCGAGCAGGCCGACGGCCGCGACGAAAGATCCATCAAGGCTGGCCGATAGCGCCTGCAGGCCATCGATTTCGAGGCGCAGGACATTTTTCGCGATATCGATCAGGTTTGACATGGGCAGGTCTTGTTTCAGGCGTTGTTTTTGCATCATCTAGCGTCTTTGCGCCTGAATTATCATCAGGTATATAGGCATCGGGCGGGCCCGCAACAACCGGATTGATCGCCCTTTACGGCGATTTTTGCATGCGACCATGCAAGCACCATGCCCATTGACAACCGAGTATGCGGCGAACACGGCAATTGGTCAATAAAATCAAGGTTCACGACGATTCCATTAAACCGCAAAGCCGTCGCGGCGGTGCTCAATCAGTGACTGAAGATATCCAGATCGGCCCAGCCGCTCAAATCCAGCCGGCATCGGGTGGGAATGAAATCAAAACACGGAGACAGCAGGCCATCGCGTCCTTCGCTGACCAGCATCCCATCGAGTTTTTGGCGCAAGGCGTGCAGGTAAAGCACGTCGGAAGCGGCGTACCTGATCTGATCATCCGATAGCGTTTCCGCGCCCCAGTTCGACGATTGCTGTTCCTTGGACAGCTCGACCCCCAGCAATTCCCGACACAAGGCCTTGAGACCATGGCCATCGGTATAGGTGCGGGCCAGCTTTGATGCGATCTTGGTGCAGTAAATCGGCGCACAATCGACACCCAGATACTTGGCGATCACCGCCACATCGAAGCGGGCATAATGGAATATCTTGGTTTTCGACGTGTCCGCCAGCAAGGTTTTCAGGTTCGGCGCCTGATAGTCACCGAGCGCGAACTTGACCAGGTGGGCGGTGCCGTCGCCGGCCGATAACTGGATAACGCACAACGGATCCCGATGCGGATTCAGGCCCAGCGTTTCGGTATCGATGGCGATACTGTCACCGAAGTCGATGCCTTCCGGGAGATCGCCAAGATGGACGTCAATCCGAGCTTTCCTGGCGTCGACTATTTGCACCGGCTCATTCCTCTCAGAACGGATCGTTTATCTTCGCAGATAAATATAGGGGTAAATGGTGCCCAGGAGAAGACTAAAGCCCCCGGACTCTAACACGTTGAAGCGATTGCAAAGTCCGCCGCCTCACTTCGGCATTGTGTACCAGCAGCGTGTACCATACGTCAACTAAGTTCCCGGGCATTCGAAAACGTTTTATACTCAATGGACTCATAGTCCCAGGACGTGCATGCTTCGATCAAAGATTCTTGTGAAACGACCTGTTCATTGAGGGGGACAATCATGACCTTGGGGCTATTCAGTATGGATGACCGGGTTTGGGACGCGAGCACGTTCTGCAAGAACCGTGACCGTTTGTTGGAGGCGGAGGTTTCCGCCAGGCTTCTGAGCGGTGTTGTTGAACACAAGCGGGTCCGCAAGCTTTTGAGCCGGGATCATTTTTCGGTGGACGGCACGTTGATCGAAGCCTGGGCGTCCATGAAGAGTTTCCGTCCCAAGGAGAGTGGCGACGATGATGACGGTCCGGGTGGCC